>Ga0181375_1000011_pt1 | contig 202626 bp, 151 predicted proteins | sample LowvirmetaG_FD_130090 | JGI IMG/M metagenome (GOLD analysis project Ga0181375, IMG submission 130090) | Marine viral communities from the Subarctic Pacific Ocean - Lowphox_11 viral metaG | ecosystem: Environmental > Aquatic > Marine > Oceanic | place: Subarctic Pacific Ocean | collected... | reverse complement strand
CTGTCGGGCCAGTTCCACGTCAATCACGAGCCCGGAGGCCCCTGCCCATGAGATATATCCTTGTATTGACCGCTGTCCTCGCCCTCACAGCCTGCAAACCCAGCTCCGTCTTCGGCCCAGATAGCGAGAAAAAAGACGAGCTGCTCGGCGGTGAAACGGCCGAGCTGCCTGCCTCCCCCGCGCTCTTCTATCCGACAGGCCAATGGGAAGACGGCCTCGGCAATAGCTGGGATGTCAGCGTCACCGGCGCCAACCTGGCCGCAACGCTCGGCGCCGGAAATCTCGCCGGCGTGACGATGACCGGCCACATCAAAGACGGCCAGCTTGTCTACCAGATCGCCTATCCCGACAGCACGCCCCTCGCTCAGGGCGAGGCACACCTGATCGACGACACGCACGCCCTTTTCGAAACGCACAACCCGGACGGCTCCCTCAACGCCCACGGCCTGCTTCATTTCAATCACGCGGCCTTCGTTCCGGCGGGACAACCCACCGAGCTACGCCCACAAGCCGTTGATCCCGACACAGACATAACAGGAGACTGAGAATGCCAAAGGATTACTCAAAGTACCGCACGGATGGGTGTCTGATCGAAGAAACGCCCAGCGCCGCGCCCACGCTCAAGGCCGACAATACCGGCCTGCCGGAACGCGTCGACCTTCGCGGCCTCTGTTCGCCGGTCGAGAACCAGGGCCATGTCGGCTCCTGCGCCGCCAATGCCGTCGTCGGCGCACTGGAATATCACCAGCGCCTCTCCGGCCAGGGCCTCACAGACCTCTCGCGCCTCTATGTCTATTACAACGCCCGCAAGATCGGCGGCACGACCGACAAGGACAGCGGCACGTTCATCCACCACGTCATGGCCTCGGTCCTCGCGTTCGGCGCCTGCCCTGAACGCGCCTGGCCCTACCAACAGGCGATGTGGGCCACCGAGCCGGTTCAGGCCTGCTACCAGGGCGCAGAACAGTTCAGCGCCGTATCCTATGCCCGCACAGGCAGCGGTCTCGGCGCCAAGGCCACCGTCGCCAATGGCCTGCCCGTCGTGTTCGGCATCAGCCTGCCAGAGCAGATGCTGATGGTCGAAGCCCGCGATACCGGCCAGATCGCCAGTCCGCGCGGTGGCTGGCCACAGCCATCCGGCGGCCACGCTATGCTGATCGTCGGTTATGACGACGCACGCGGCGCATGGCTGGTACGCAACTCATGGGGCGCCGACTGGGGTGAACAGGGCCACCTCTGGATCGCCTATGACGTCATGGAGCACTACAGCCACCCCTATGGCTTCTGGACCATCGGCTCCATCGAGAGCCGCTCGAACTTCTCAGTCAGCGGGCCATCGCAGCAGCAGGCCGTCGCCGCCGTCCGTGCCGAAGCACCCGCCCAGATGACCCACGCTCTTTCCAACCTGAAGCGCAATCTCGGCGCCGACCTGGAATCCAGCCTCGAACAAGCCAAGCGCGGTATCCGGGAACGCCTGCGGGGGCCTGGCGCCGGGGGCGGCTATTGATCGGTCTGCCATCGGGTAGCCAATGGACCGCCACCCGGCCGCTATGGAGATTAGCAAGCCAGGTGGCCGTCCTCCGGGCGTCCCCCTCCCGGTGGGTGGGGCCCTGGCAGATGCACCCGGGCCCTCAATATGCAAGGCGCGGCAATACGGCCCGGCGGGTCACCCCGGTTGAAATTTTTTTGATTCCGTCGCCCCGGTTGCGTCGCACGCATCGATCGGCAACAGTCTCCGCCGGGACATTAGACATGTGGGGACATGACAATGAGCACGCCTGACCTGGACACGCTGGCCATGGCGCTCTTCTCCGAGGCGCTGGACCAACCCTCCGACACACGGCGCGACTGGATCGCTCAGCAAGCCGGCGCCAACACGGCCCTGCGCGACCGCGCGCTGGAGCTGCTCGACGCCGACGGTTCGGGCAACATGTCCCTCAAGACGGGCGGCGCAGGGGCTGACGCAGCCCAGCCCCCTGCCCCCGAAAGGATCGGCGCCTACCGCATAACGGGCCAGATCGGACAAGGCGGCATGGGCGCCGTGTTCGAGGGCACACGCGATTCCGGCGACTTCGCCCACAAGGTCGCCATCAAGATCATCCGCCCCGGCGTCCTCTCCGATGCCCTCATCGCCCGCTTCCGCCGCGAGCGGCAGATCCTCGCCGACCTCACCCACGCCCATATCGCCCGCCTGCTCGACGGCGGCGAACTCGAAGACGGCTCGCCCTATATCATCATGGAATATATCGACGGCCAGCCGATCACGGTCTGGGCCGACGAGCAGGGCCTCGGCATCGACGACCGGCTCTGGCTTTTCAGCGATGCCTGCGCCGCCGTCCGCCATGCCCACCAGAACCTCATCGTCCACCGCGACATCACGCCCTCCAACGTGCTCGTCACCCATGGCGGCCAGGTCAAGCTGATCGACTTCGGCATCGCCAAGCCGAACGACCTCGATGCAATCGCCGCCGAGCCCGGCGCAGGCTCCGCCTCCCTCATCAGCCTCAGCTTCACGCCCGGTTTTGCCGCCCCCGAGCGCGCGCAGGGCGCTGGCACCAATACGCTCTCGGATGTCTACTCCCTCGGCAAGCTGCTCGACGCGCTGATGGAAGACATGTCGCCCCCGGCCGACATCGCCGCCATCATCGCCCGCGCCACCGAGATTGATCCTGACAGCCGCTACGCTTCCGTCGATGCCATGATGGAAGACGTGCAGAACTTCCGCACCGACCAGCCGGTCGAGGCGCGCGAAGGTGGCGCCGGTTACCGCATCGCCAAATTCCTGAAGCGCCGCCGTCTCGTCGCTGTCGGCACCACGCTCGCCTTCCTCGGCCTCGCCACCGCCCTCGGCGTCACGCTCGCCCAATACAACCGCGCCGAAGCCGCCCGCCGCGAAACCGACTATCGCTTCCAGCAGGTCCGCACCCTCGCCAAGTCAATGATGTTCGACGTCTATGACAAGATCGACCTCGTGCCAGGCTCCACGGCCGCCAAGGTCGAACTTGCCGAAGCCGCACAAACCTATCTGGACTCGCTCGCCGCCGACGCGCGTGCCTCGGAAGCGCTCAAGATAGAGACCGCCCAGGGCTTCGTCCGCCTTTCCGAGATACAAGGCTCGCCGAGCTTCAGCTCGACCGGCGACATCGATCTTGCAGAAACCAACCGCCAGCGCGCCGTTGCCCTCCTGAAACCGCTCGAAGCCAATCCAGACAAGAGCCCGGAACTCCTCCTCGCGCTCGGCGAACTTTATGCGGAACTCGCTAGCGCCTCCTTCTATATCGATTTCGAGACCGACCGCGCCATCGCCGAAAACCAGACCAGCCTCGACTATTACAAGGCCTATCTGGACATGCGCCCCGACGACACCAAACAGCGTTTCAAATACCTCGCCATCGATGGCGACCTCGGCTCCATGCTGTATCGCAACGGCCAGTCAGACGAAGCCGTCGCTCGCCTCGAACGTGTCACATCGGAGCTCGAGGCACTCCTTGCAGATAATCCGGACAATGTCGATTTCCTCTACGGTCTCGGGCGAACGCAACGCATGCAGTCTGAAGTCCTGCTCAACACCGGCCATCCGCAGGAAGCCGTCGACGCCGCCACCGCAGGGCTCGCGACCCTGGAGAAGATCCACGCGCTTATCCCGGCCGAAACACTGGCCTATTGGCGCGGCGTCACCTTCGCCTACTGGCGCCGGGCTTTTGCCTGGTACAAGCTCGGCGAGCCCGAGAAGGCCGTCGCCGACTACCAGGCTGCCCTCGCCCTGCTCGACCGGCGCATCGCGCTCGATGCTGACGATGCCGACGCGAAGGAATCGCAGGCCATCTATCTCGGCGAAATGGCCTACCCGCTACTCGACCTTGGCCGCATGGAAGAGGCCGAAAAGAGCCTGCTCGGCGCCACCCAATGGTTCCAGGACCGCTACGAGAAGTCCCCCGAGAAGGGCGCCTACCAGCGCAACATGCTGGTCCAGAACGTCCAGCTCCATGAATTCTACAATAATTGGGGCGGTCACGAAGCCGAACGCTGCTTCCGCCTCTCAGAGCTGAAGCGCTTCAACGACATAATGGAAGAGGCCGGCACAATGCTCGAAAGCGACCGGCCCGAAATGGCAGACTATTTTACCCAATATCCACTCTGCAAGAACTAATCAGAACATCACTGACAGGATCAGCCCGGCAATCACCACCACGGCGGCCAGCGCGCCCGTCATCGCCGCCTTGTGCCATAATGCCCTCATGCGGTCCGCCGACATGCTGGCCGTCTCCCAGTGCGGCACGGACGTAAACAGCACGCCCAGAAATCCGCCGTGCCCCTCCACCATGCCAAGGTCCACAAGCGGCAGGCCGGTCTTCTGGACAATCGTATCCACCATCTGGCCCATCGTCTCTTCCGCCATGCCTGTCGCCAACGCCCGGTCCTCGCCCAGCACGATCAGCTCGCCATTGCCCAGCCGCAGGCCATAATTGCGCTGCATGTTCACCATGCCGAACGAGCGGAACGCCTCCAGCCGCGTTTCCAGCGCCGCCACGTCCTTCACGTCCAGCGCCAGCCGCACCCGCGCCTGATGCGCCATCAGCGACCGACCTGACGGCAGGTCCAGCACCAGCTCCCCCGGCGCGATACGCACCCGCCACAGCCGCTTCGCCTCGCAGTCCCGCCATACATTGGCGGTCAGCCCCAGCATCCACACAGGCAGCACCAGCAGGATCAGCCCCGACCCCCAATTCCCGGAAAACAACAAAGCCAGCACCAGCGCCGCAAGGAACAGGCCCGTGCTCGCCAACACCAGTGCCGCTACGTAACCCCCAACCCAGCCCGCCGTTGGGCGGTGCAGCACCGTATCGCCCTCAATCGTCGCTATCATCGTGTTTTTCCTCCCTAACAGAGAGGCGCAGGAATGCTGGCAAACGGGTCGCCCCTACGGCAATCGAATGCCGGGTCTGGACAGGCCCCGCCAAAGCCGGGCAAATCATCTCCATGACAAAATTCTCCGGCCCGACCTCGAACAGTTTCATCTCCCAGCGCCTGCGCCTCCACTATGTCGACTGGGGCAACCATGACGCCCCGCCGCTCGTGCTCGTGCATGGCGGCCGCGACCATTGCCGCAGCTGGGACTGGGTGGCCGAGGAACTCAGCAAGGACTGGCACGTCGTCGCGCCGGACTTGCGCGGCCATGGCGACAGCGCCTGGTCGGAAGATGGCGAATATTCCGTGCGCGCCTGCGTCTACGATCTGGCCCAGCTGATCCACCAGCTGAAGTTCGATCCCGTCACCATCGTTTCCCATTCCTATGGCGGCGCCATCTCCCTGCGCTATGCCGGCATCTACCCGGAAAAGGTCCGCAAGATTGTCGCCATCGAGGGTCTCGGCCCGTCGCCGAAGGTCATCAAGGAACGCTTCAGCGACACACCGGGCCAGCGCATGCGCGACTGGATCGATTCAAAGCGCGCCGCCGCTGGTCGCACCTCGAAGAAATACGCCACGCTCGAAGACGCCTACCAGCGCATGAAAACCGAGAACAGCTACCTGACCGACGAGCAGGCCCGCCACCTCACCGTCCATGGCATCAGCCAGAACGAGGACGGCACCTATTCCTGGAAGTTCGACAATTACTTCCGCGTCATGACGCCTTACGACATCCCCTACGCCGACATCGAAACGCTATGGGAAGCCATTACCTGCCCAACACTCCTCCTCTATGGCGAGAAGAGCTGGGCCTCAAACCCGGAAGAAGACGGCCGCGCCAAACACTTCAAGGACGCCACCGTCAAACTCTACGAAAACGCCGGCCACTGGCTCCACCACGACCAGTTCGACCGCTTCATCGCCGACATGAAAGCCTTCCTCTGACCTGAACCGCCCAACACCGCAGTCCCGGCGAAAGCCGGGACCTCATGCAGCATGCGCAACTTATCCCCCGCAAACCTGCGCCCAGATCCCCCGTCCCCACACGCAAACCCCGTCGCAAACGCAGACCCTTATCCGCCCCCACACGCGCCGCCCCTATACTGGCGCCCATGGATGACCTCCTCGCCCCCATCTTCACCCGTGTGCGCAAGCTGATGAAGGACTTCATCGGCCGGATCGGCGGCACAGCCGTCGCCATGTCGCGCGCTGCCTTCAGCGAGGCCAGCAAGGAACTCCGAAAGATCGAGGACACCCTGCGCGCCGCGCTCAGCCTCATGGCCGTCGATGTCGTCCTCCCGCCGCCCTTGCCAAAGCGCCACGCCAAACCACGGGCTGAACGTGCCACGCCAAAACCCGCCACCCCACAATCCACACCCCGTATCGGCGTCTTCAATCCCTGCGTCCCCCTGGACACGCCGATCGCGGCCCCGAAATGCGCCCCGTCCGTCGGCACGCGCCGCACAGACACGCCCACAGCCGAGCCCACTACGGAAAGCCTCCTGCGCCGCATCGCGCGCATGCAGGCCGTCCTCGACAATCCGCTGCCCTATGCCGAGCGTGTCGCCCGCTACATGGATGAAAACGCCCCGAACATAACGCTGGGCGATGTCGGGCACTACCTGCCGCCAGATCTGGCTGACTCCCCCAATGCCCCGCGCGGCCTCCTCGCCATCCAGCCCAAATGGCCGCCGGGCTAGCCGTCGGCAAAAGCCGGGACCTCATGCAATCAAAGAACAGCCCCCGGCCTCCGCCGGGGATACGGGTCGTGGGAAAAGCATCAAGTGCAAGACCAGCTCATCCTGAGCGAAGCCTGTCCCTGCGAAGGCAGGGATCGAAGGACGCGCCCAAGCCCTGTCAGTCGATAAAATCGCCGACGCGCTTCTGCAGGCCCGCCATCACCGCCTCGATCTGGTTTTTCGATCCCATCAGCGTTTCCTGCAGCTCGGACTCCGCCAGCAGCGCATCAGCATCGCTGCCATCCGCGATCCGGTTATACAGCGCCTTCGCCGTCTGCACGGCGCTCGGGCTCTTTTCCGCAATCAGCTGCGCCAGGTTCATCGCGTCCTCATACGGCGTCTCCGACAGATGCGTCACGAAACCCATCTCCTTGGCTTCCGTGCCGGTGAAGATACGGCCCGTATAGGTCAGCTCACGGATCACATCATCGCGGACCAATCGGCGCATGATCGCCGTCGAGCTCATGTCCGGCACGAGGCCCCATTTCACTTCGAGGATCGACATCTTCGTTTCAGGATGCACGATGCGGATATCCGCGCCCAAAGCCACCTGGAAGCCGCCGCCCAGCGCCACGCCATGCACCGCTGCGATCACCGGCACGCGCAGCGTCCGCCAGCCCCACACCGCCTGCTGTGCCCGGTTGGCAATGCCATGCGTGCGCGCCGCGAGGCCGCCCCCAGCGACAGAGTTCTCGCTGCGCTTGCCTTCCGCCATCTTGGCGAAATTGCCCATGTCCAGCCCGGCGCAGAAGGCCCGCCCCTCGCCCGACAGCACGACGCAGCGGATCTCCTTGTTCGCGTTGATCTCTTCCGCCGCCGAGATCAGCCTCGAGAACATCGCGTCGTCCAGCGCGTTCATCTTGTCCGCGCGCACCAGCCGCACATCCGCGACGCCCTTGTTCACCGAAATTGTAATGCGATCACTCATTGTCCGTATCCTGTCCTTGTTCCGTTTCACTCAAGCGCCGTTCAGCGCGTATCCATCAGGTTGCGTGCCACCACCATGCGGTGCACTTCCGAAGGGCCGTCATAGATCCGCATATTGCGGATCCGCCCCGCAAACAGGTGCAGCGGCATTTCCTTGGTCATGCCCATCGCGCCGAAGCACTGCATGGCATTGTCGATCATCTCCTGCGCCATTTCGGTCGCATAATATTTCAGCATCGAAATTTCGGTGCGCACGTCGCGGCCATTGTCCAGCTTCCATGCGCAATCATAGGCCATCAGGCGCGCCGCGTGAATCTTCGCCGCGCCATCGGCCACCCACCATTGCACCGACTGGCGCTGAGACAGCTTCTGCCCAAACGTCATCCGCTGCGGCGCATATTCCACCATCATGTCGAGCGCCCGCTGCGCCGCGCCAATGCACCAGGCCGCCATCTCCATTCGCCGCGTGCCAAGCCGTATCTGCATCGGGCCAAACCCGTCGCCTTCCTTGCCCAGCAGTTTCCAGCCCGGCACCCGGCAATCCTCCAGCACCACTTCGTAAGTATACTCCCCGCCCAGCATCGGAATGCGCCGCAGCACCTTGAACCCCGGATTGTCGCCATCCACCAGGAAGGCCGACATGCCACCCCGCGCCCGCTTCACCGGGTCGGTAATCGCCATCAGGATGGTGAAATCCGCCTCCGCCGCCCGCGTGATCCATATCTTGCGGCCATTGATCACCCAGTCGTCGCCGTCGCGCACGGCCTTGGTCAGCATGCCCGCCGGGTCCGCCCCCGCGCCCGGCTCGGAGATACCAATCGCCGAAATCGTCTCACCGCGCGCATAGGGCTCCAGATAGGCGGTCCGCTGCTGCTCGTTCACCGTCGCCATCAGCATCTGCAGGTTCGGCGAATCCGGCGGCAGCGTATATTGCGCCACGGTCGACCCTAGCGCCTCGTTGACTGCCACCAGCGCCACATGCGGCATGCCCATGCCGCCCGCATCCTCCGGCGCATCGAGGCTCCACAGGCCCATCTCCTTCGACACCCGGTCGAGCCGCTCCCGCTCGCTCGCGGTCAGGTAGGCGCCCTTGCCATCGGCGTCGCGCTCCAGCACGGCCGGCTCCAGCGGTATCAGCTCTTCGCGCACGAAACGCTGCACCAGGTCGCGCAGCATCCGGTACTCTTCGGCAAGTTCAAAATCCATGTCGTGCTCCTTGCCTCATTTGCGCACGCCTCAGGCCTGCAGGGCAAGGCCTTCCATCTCGCCGCCCTTGCGCCAGCCCTCCAGCACGGCGAAATAGGCGTTCGGCCCGGCGCCATAGGATGTGTTCTGCCGCGCAATCGCGCCCTGCTTGCCCTCATTATTATAATAGCCGGGCGTGCACTCCTCGAGGAATTTCTCGCGCAGCGCAGACTTGCGAACAATCTCGTCCACCCAGGCCTCCTCGGCTTCCGCCGTCACCTCGAACACGCGCGCCTGCCGCTTCTGCGCCTCGGTCACGAGGTAGGCAATCTGGCGCGCCTGCTCGTCCAGCAAATGCGGATAGTTCGCCGTGAACCCGGCCTGCGTCGTGCCCATCACGATCAGGTTCGGGAAGCCGTTCACCAGCATGCCATGCAGGCTGCGATACCCGTCCGCCCAATGCTCAGACAGCTTGCGCCCGTCGCGCCCGCCCACGTCATAGCCCGCCCGGCGCGTATATTCCGTGCCCACCTCAAAGCCCGTCGCATAGATCAGGCAATCGATCTCGTATGTCTCGCCATTGGCAATGATCGCATTCTCGGTAATCCGCTCCACGCCCTGCCCGTTGGTGTCCACCAGCGTGACATTGTCCCGGTTGAAGGTCGGCAAATAGCCGTCATGGAAGCAGGGCCGCTTGCAGAACTGGCGATACCAGGGCTTCAGCGCATCGGCCGTCGCCTTGTCCTTCACCACCGAATCCACGCGCCCGCGCACCTGTTCCATCTTCTGGAAATCGGCGAGTTCCGCCAGCTCCGCCAGCTTCTCCGGGCCAAGGTTCTGGTTGCCCTCCTGCTGCGCGATGAACAGCAGGTTACGGATGATATCCGTCCAGCCATCCATTACCAGGTCTTCTGGCGCGAAGCCGCCAGACACCAGCGTGTTGAAATTCTCCATCCGGTCCTTGTGCCAGCCGGCCGATAGGCTTTGCGCCCAGACCGCATCCGTCGGCTTGTTGTCACGCACATCAATCGAGGAAGGCGTGCGCTGGAACACGTAGAGATGCTCGGCGCCCTCCGCGATATGGGGCACGCACTGCACCGCCGTCGCGCCCGTGCCGATAATGCCCACGCGCTTGCCCTTCAGGCCGGTCAGCCCGCCAAGCGAATCCCCGCCGGTATAGTCATAGTCCCAGCGGCTCGTATGGAAGCTGTGGCCCTTGAAGCTCTCGACGCCCGGAATGCCCGGCAGTTTCGGCCGGTTCAGCGGCCCGTTGGACATGATCACATGATCCGCCGTCATCCGGTCGCCCCGGTCGGTCTCGATCACCCAGACGTTTGCGTCATCGTCCCAGTTCAGGCCGGTAATCTCGGTCTGCAGGCAGGCCTTGTCATAGAGGTTGAAATGCTCGGCGATCCGGCGGCTGTGCGCCAGGATTTCCGGGGCACGGGAATATTTCTCGACCGGCATATAGCCCGTCTCTTCCAGCAGCGGCAGGTAGATATAGCTCTCGATATCGCACGCCGCGCCCGGATAGCGGTTCCAGTACCACGTGCCGCCAAAGTCGCCGCCTTTCTCGATCACGCGAATGTCCTCGACGCCCGCATCGCGCAGGCGCCCGCCCGCCAGCAGGCCGCCAAACCCGCCGCCAATGATCACGACATGTGTATGGTCCGTCAGCGGCGCCCGCTCGACGCGCTTCACATACGGGTCTTCGATATAGTGGGCGAACTCGCCCGCCATGTTCACGTATTGCGCATTGCCGTCCTCGCGAACCCGCTTGTCGCGCTCGGCGCGGTACTTGTCGCGAAGCTCATCAGGGTCCAGCCCCAGTTTGTCTGCTGTCGTGTCGATACTCATTGCGTTTCACTCCCATGGCGCCTGTCCCGGCTACTTTGGCCGGGACTTTACGGAAGCATCCGCCGCGCGGCGCCTCTCTCCAATGGGAGTGTAGCCGATCAATGCGCCCTGCAAATCTGTTCCCTTGCGGAAGCCCGGCGCCGCCCGCGCGGGCTCCGCAAGGGCATCAATACACGTCTGACGTGTCCCAGCCCGACAGGACCGCAATATCGGCCCCGTTTTCCGCATGCTCATCGGTCGACAGGCCGTGCTCCACCAACAGCTTCCATGCCTGCTCCGGGTCATCAGCCATGGCGAACCGGTCCAGATCGCTCCGGGCAATCATGCCCGCGTCCGCCAGCGCCTCGAAGTTCACGATCTTGTTCCAGAACGCGCTGTCATAAAGCACGATGGGTAATTTCGGCGCCTTGCCGGTCTGGTTCAGCGTCAACAGCTCGAAAAACTCGTCCATCGTGCCAAACCCGCCGGGAAAGATCACCAGCCCGCGCGCCCGCATCGCGAGGTGCATCTTGCGCATCGCGAAATAGTGGAACTGCAGGCACAGGTCGGGTGTGATGTAAGGGTTAGGTGCCTGCTCATGCGGCAGCGTAATGTTCAGGCCGATGGTCACCGCCCCCGCGTCCTGCGCGCCGCGATTGGCCGCCTCCATCACGCCCGGCCCGCCGCCCGTGGCAATCACATTGCTGCGCCAGCCATCGGTGTCTGCCAGCGCGCCGCCAAGCTGCGAGGCAATGCGCCCGAATTCTCGCGCCGCCGCATAGGTCTTCGCCTGCCATTCATCCCCGTCCTCGCGAATGCGCGCGCTGCCGAACACGACAATGGTGGAAAGTATCTTCTGCGCCCGCAGGCGCTGTTCCGCCTTGGCGTATTCCATCATGAAGCGCGCTCCGCGCATGGAATCACTAAGGATGAATTCCTGGTCCAGCGCCGCCAGCTTGTAGGCGCTCTCCTGCTCGGTCTTGTCTGCCACAGCCGCATCCTTTCATTTCAAGACGTCCCGGCCAGAGGCCGCGCCATTACCTATCGAAATGAGCCGCCAATGCCGCCCGGTCAATCATGCGCCTGTAGACGAATGCGTGAGATTTGAGACTGAGAATGACTTGCAAATGCACGCGTCTGTGTTAGTCACGCCCCTCCTCCCATGAACTTGAGCCAGCTGCCGATCCTTTGATGACCGACACACAGATACAAAATGCGCAAGTCGCCGCCGGTCAACGCCGCATGCGCTATGCCTTCATCAAGCGCCAGATCCGCACGGTCCACTGGATGTCCGGCGCCGTCTGCCTGATCGGCATGCTCCTCTTCGCCGCCACGGGCATCACGCTCAATCACGCCGGCAGCCTGACCGCCAAGCCCGTCATCACGGACGCCGAAACGACACTTAGCCCCGCCCTCACCGCCATGCTGGCCGACGGCCCGGACAGCGGCACCACGCCGTCCCTGCCCACCGCCGTCGCCCGCCAGCTGAAGAGCGAACTCGGCGCGGACGCCGCTGGCCAGACGGCCGAGTGGACTGATATTGACGTCTATGTCGCCCTGCCGCGCCCCGGTGGCGATGGCTGGGTCAGCATCGACCGCGAAACCGGCGGAGTGGTCTATGAAGCCACACAGCGCGGTCCCGTCGCGTACCTCAATGACCTCCACAAGGGTCGCAACACGGGCACGGCGTGGTCCTGGTTTCTCGATATTTTCGCCGTCGCGACGATGCTTTTCTGCCTCTCCGGCCTCTGGCTCCTGCAGATCCATTCCACCCGGCGCGCCAGCACATGGCCGCTGACCATCGCCGGGCTCGCCGTGCCCGTTTTCCTCCTCCTTGTTTTTGTTCACCTTTAAGGCCTCCCATGCGCGCAATCCTGACCCTGGCCGGACTGGCCGTCCTCTCCGCCCCCGCCCTCGCCGACACGATGGAAGTCGGCGTCGATATCCCCCGCCTAAACGTCGCCGAATATCACCGCCCCTACCTCGCCGCCTGGATCGCCAATGCCGACAACAGCGTCGCGGCCAATCTCGCCGTCTGGTACCAGCAGGGGCGCGGCGCTGAAGGCGAAGGCGAGACATGGCTGAAGGACCTGCGCCAGTGGTGGCGCCGCGCGGGCCGCGACCTCAACATGCCGATTGATGGCGTCTCCGGCCCAACCCAGGCGCCCGGCAGCCACACGATCAGCTTTGACGCCGATACGGCGGCCCTTGAGCCCGGCGACTATGTCCTCACCGTCGAAGCCGTCCGCGAAGTCGGCGGCCGCGAGATGGTGCAAATCCCGTTCACATGGCCTGCCAAAGGCGCCGCCCCGGCCACCGTTTCCGGGGAAACGGAACTCGGCGCCATCACTCTCACCTTCGTCGACGACAAATAGGAGCTACGTCCCATGAAACGCCTCGCCCTCCGGATGCTCGCCGCTTCCACCCTCTTCCTCACAGTCGCCGGCACCGCCAGCGCCCACCGCGCCTGGCTCCTGCCCTCATCCTTCACCCTGTCGGGCGATGAGCAATGGGTGACGGTCGATGCTGCCATTTCCAACGATCTCTTCTTCCCCAATCATCACGGCATGGACACGGCCGCCATTACGGTCACCGCGCCGGATGGCTCGTCCGTCGCCATCGAGAATGCCGCCAATGGCGAAATCCGCTCCATGCTGGACTTCAAGGCAACGCAGCAGGGCACCTACCGCATCGCCACAGGCGGCGGAGAGCCTTTCTACTTCGCCAGCTGGGAAGAGAATGGCGAACGCAAACGCTGGCGCGGATCGCTGGCCGACATGCGCAAGGAAGGCATCGACAAGAAGGCAGACGTGCAGGTCTCCCAGTCCAGTCGCAGCGTCGAAACCTTCGTCACGCTCGGCGCACCGTCAACTGATGTCTTCGCGCCCAAGGGAAAAGGCCTCGAATTCCAGCCTGTCACCCATCCGAACGATGTCTTCACCGGCGAGCCGGTCAGCTTCAAGTTGCTGCTAGACGGCAAGCCCGCCAGCGGCATCGAAGTCGAAATCCTGCCCGGCAATGACCGCTACCGCGACACGCCCAGCGTCATCAAGGCTAAGAGCGACGCCAATGGCGTGTTCACCTTCACGCCGGAACTGCCCGGCCCTTACTGGTTCACCGCCGGCACGGAAGGCGACACGGTCGTCGACGGCATGCCCATGAAAGTGCGCTCGTCCTATACGGCTACGTTCGAGGCCCTGCCGCTCTAGCATGCTGAACCTGCTCATCCCGCACGACCTGCCGCAGACGCGGCCAGAGCGTCCCGGTACAGCCCTCCAGCCCTTGCGGCTGGGGGGCTCAACCATGGGAACGGACTGGTCGGTGTCCTGCCATGCGCCGCGCGGGATTCACGCGGACACGATCCGCGACGCAGCGGACAACGTATTCGCCGACATCATCCGCCAGATGAGCACATGGGAGCCCACCTCCCTGATCAGCCAGTTCAACTGCCTGCCGATTGGCGGCGCAATCAAATTGCCGGGCGCCTTTGCCCATGTCCTCGACATCGCACGACAGGTTGCCGCCGCTACAGACGGCGCGCTCAACCCCTGCCTCGGCGCCGAGACATCGCGTCTCGGCTTCGGCCCAGCCCGTGCTCGCTCATCGCCGGACGATACCACCCGCGAGGCCTGGCGCACCTTGGACATCCAAGGCCACACGCTTATCCGCCGCGCTGCCTACCAACTCGACCTCTCCGCCATCGCCAAGGGCCACGCCGTCGACCTGCTCGCCGACGCATTGCGCGACCTCGGCATCACCCGCTTCCTCGCAGAAATCGGCGGCGAATTCGTCGGCGGTGATCCCAAGCCCGACGGAATGCCCTGGTGGGTCGATATCGAGACGCTCAGCGCCGCCACACGATGGCGCGTCGCGCTCAGCGGTCAGGCCCTCGCCACGTCCGGCGACTATCGCAAGATGCGCGTAGAGCATGGCCAGCGCCTCTCACACATCACCCCCCATCCCGCCGCTACGCACGGTCACGGCGATCTCGCCAGCGTCTCCGTCCTGCACGCCTCCTGCGCCATGGCAGACGCCTGGGCCACGGGCCTCTTTGCCAGCGGGCCCGCCACCGGCCTCGCCCTCGCAAACCAGCACGGAATCGCCGCCCTCTTCCAGTTCCGTGACCGCGCCACTGAAGCCTCCAATGCCCTTAAACGGATGCAGGATTGAGATGACTTTCAGCCCGGATCACCTGTCGCCACTCACCCTCACAGACTCTTTTGAGAATAATTCTCAAAATCACTTGCCACCTGTCCAATTTGCAATTAATTCGCAATCGCAGATCACACAGGAAAGGTAGAACTATGGAATTCATCAAAGCCGAACGCGAAAGACGCCCCGCGAGCGCCCTTCTAGCGACAACCGCCCTGGGCCTCGTTTTCTTCCCGCTGACGGCCACTGCCCAGGCACAGGACTCCGAGCCCGTCGCCGTCGGCGAAGTCTCCATCGAAGCCGAAGCGCCGGAGTACAAGGCCGAGCCCGTCTCGCCGAAATACACCGCACCGCTGATCGACACGCCCCGTTCCATCACTGTGGTCACCGACAAGGTTCTGGAAGACACAGCCGCCACGACCCTCGTCGATGCCCTGCGCACCGTGCCTGGCATCACGATGGCCATGGGCGAAGGCGGCCAGCCTTTCGCCGACCGCCCGTTCATTCGCGGCGCTGAGTCCACCAGCGGCATCATGGTCGATGGCGTGCGTGATGCCTCCGCCCAGTCGCGTGACGTGTTCAACCTCGAACAGATCGAAGTCTCGCGCGGCGCCAATGGCACGATGGCCGGTCGCGGCGCCGCCGGCGGCAGCCTCAACCTCGTCACCAAGACCGCGAAAGCCGAAGACTTCGTCGCCGGCTCCATCGCCGTCGGCAATGCAGAGCACAAGCGCGCCACGCTCGACGTCAACGAAGCCCTTTCCGAAACCGTCGGTGTACGCGTCAACGGCATGTGGCAGGAATCCGAAATACCCGGCCGCGACGGCGTCTATGACAATCGCTGGGGCTTCGCGCCCACCATCACCTGGGGCCTCAACAGCCCGGACCGCGCCACGCTCAGCTATTCGCACTATGAGAGCGACGGCATCATCGATTACGGCCACCCGCTCGACACGACGACCGGCCAGCCCGTCGAAGGTATCGACAAGGACAATTTCTACGGCCTGCTCAACCGCGATTTCCACGACACGAAGACGGACTCCGCCCAGCTCGAGCTCTCGCATGAGCTGAACAGCTTCATGACCCTGCGCAACATCACGCGCATCGGCCGTTCGGAAAACGCCTATATCGCGACAAACCCGGACGACAGTCAGGGCAACGTCGTCAACGGTCTCGTCTTCCGCAATACCAAGAGCAACAATTCCAAGACCGATTCCATCGTCAACCAGACGGATGTGCAGGCCTTCTTTGATGCAGGCGGCGTCTCCCATTCCATCTCGGCGGGCCTCGAACTTGGTCATGAGGAAACGGAACGCGCAACCTATTCCGTCACCTTCCTCGCGCCCGGCGACGTCACAATCCCACGCGGTGGATGCGACCTTTTCGGCGCAGGTGCAGCCAGCGGCTATAACTGCACAGACCTCTACAACCCGAACCCGAACGATCCGTGGAGCGGCACGATCACGCTCAATGATCCGACCAAGACGCAAGTCGATACGGCAGGCATCTACCTCTTCGACTCCATCACGCTCAATGACCAGTTCATCGTGAACCTCGGGGTACGCGGCGACGATTTCAGCACGAAGACCTCAACCGACCTCTCGAACCACGAGTTCATCTTCAGCTATCAGGCCGGCCTCATCTATAAACCGACCTACAATACCAGCCTCTATGCCTCCTATGGCACATCGGCGAGCCCGTCGGGTCTCACAGCCGGTGACGGCAGCGACAACCTCTCCGTCACGGAACAGGATCTCAAGCCCGAGAAGAACCGCAACATGGAAGTCGGCGTGAAATGGGAGCCCGAGGGCCGCGACCTCGCCCTCAATGCCGCCGTATTCCGCAACGAGATCGTCGACGGTCACGTCTCGGTCGAAGCAGGCCGCGGCGGCGCGCAGCAAGCCATTGGCGAGCAGCGTGTCCAAGGTGTCGAGCTCAGCGCCACCGGCTCCATTACGCCGCAATGGGATGTGTTCGCCGGCTACAGCTACATGGACTCCGAGATCATTGATGCAGGTCCGATCAACACGGATCAGGTGGGCAACACACTGCCCAATACGCCGGAACACAGCGTCTCGCTCTGGACCACGTATGACATCCTGCCGAAGCTCTCCGTGGGCGGCGGCGCGACCTACATGTCGGAACGCTTCGGCGATACGTCCAATACGAAGAGCGTCGACAGCTACTGGAAATATGACGCCATGGTCTCCTACGCCATCATGGAGAACGTGGACTTCCAGCTCAACGTCAACAACCTCACCGACGAGCGCTACTATGACCGGGTCTACACGACCCATATGGCAACCATCGCCCCCGGACGGTCGATCATCGGAAGCCTCAAATTCAAATACTAACCATCAGGACGGGGCCGCAGCTGAAAGGCTGTGGCCCCGCCCTCCCCACGCGAGAATACAGAACGCCATGCTGATCCGAATTCCAGAAGTCCTGTCCAAGGCAGACGTCGCCGCCATGCGCGGCCTTATCGATTCAGGGCCCTGGCTGGATGGCAATGTCACTTCCGGCGCGCAGGCAGCACAGGCCAAGCGCAATGCACAGCTCGACGAGACCAGTGCGCAATGCCGCAAGGCGGGCGACACTGTGCTCGACGCCCTGCAGCGCCATCCGCTTTTCATCTCCGCCGCCCTGCCGCTCAAGGTCTATCCGCCCCTCTTCAACCGCTATGAAGGCGGCCAGAATTTCGGCAACCATGTGGACAATGCGATCCGCCCCGTGCGCGGCAGCGATTTCCGCATCCGCACCGACCTCTCCGCCACGCTCTTTCTCGCCGAGCCGGACTCCTATGATGGCGGCGAACTCGTCATCGACGACACCTATGGCTCCCATTCGGTCAAGCTGCCCGCCGGCGACATGATCCTCTATCCGTCCACCAGCGTGCACCGCGTCACGCCGGTCACACGCGGGGCCCGCGTCTCTTCCTTCTTCTGGATGCAGAGCATGGTGCGCGACGACGGCCAGCGCACGCTCCTTTTCGAACTCGACAGCAGCATCCAGTCACTCGCCGCCACCGGCGCAGACCAGGCCTCGGTCGTCCGCCTCACCGGCATCTATCACAATCTTGTCCGCAGGTGGGCCGATGCCTGACCTGCCGTGTAATCCATCCCTGAAAGGCGCCTGACCATGGAGTCCCAAACACCCCTCGCCCCGGCGACAGGCAGCACAGGCGGCGCCTTCGATCTCGTTATCGCCGGCGGCCCTGTCGTGTGGCTGTTGATCGCGATGTCTGTCGTCGCGCTGACGGTCATCATCTACAAGTTTGCCCAGTTCGGGATGACGGGCATCTGGCGCACCGGCCATATCGAGAAAGCGGTGAAACTGTTCCGGGATGGCAATCGCCGCGAAGCCCTCGCCGCCGTTCAGGGCGCGCAGGATCCCGCCTCGATGACGGTCGCGACGGCCATACGCGGTTCGCTCCGCAGCGATGTTTCAGAAGCAGCCGTCCGCGAGGAAGTCGAGCGTGTTGCCACCGCCGAGATCAATGGCCTGAGATCACATCTCGGCCTGCTGGAAATCATCGGGTCGCTGTCGCCGCTGCTCGGCCTGCTTGGCACCGTGCTCGGCATGATCCAGGCCTTCCGCGCGATGGAAGCCGCCGGGCGCAATGTCGACCCCGCCATCCTCTCCGGCGGCATCTGGGCGGCCCTGCTGACAACCGCCGCAGGCCTCATCGTCGCCATTCCGGTCGTTGCGATTGCCAGTTGGTTCGAGCGCACGATCCTCCAGGTTGCCCGTCGCACGGAAGACGCCGTTACGCGCATCTTCACGCCTGATCTCACCCGCCGGACCGAAAGCCCCGCCGATGAAATTCGCGCCGCAAGCCTCTAGGTCTGCCAAGGGCAAGATCGGGATGACGCCACTCATCGATGTGGTGTTTATCCTGCTATTGTTCTTCATGCTGACCTCGACCTTCGCCGACCGGCGGAGCATGGACCTCGCGACGCCCGCCCTTTCCTCTGCGCCGGATATTGCCGACAAGGTCATCGTGCTGGATCTTACGATCGAAGGCCTGCGTTTCAATGGCGAGCCGCTGGCGCTGGACGCGCTTGATGACGCACTGCATGCCCGCCTCGCGACAGGCGACCCTGTCAGCCTGCAAGTGGCAGCGGGTATCCCGCTCGAAACCAGTGTCAGTGTCATGGATGCCCTCAAGGCCTCCGGCGCCCGTTCCATTGCCCTGCGCAATGCGGAGGCACCGAAGTGAAACTCTCCGCCCGTCAGGAAGCCTCCCAACTCGCCAGCATTGATGACCGGATCATGCCGCTCATCAATATCGTGTTCCTGCTCCTCATCTTCTTCCTCGTTGCCGGCGTCATCCGCGAAGTCGAACCCGTGGACGTCGACCCGCCCCGCTCCGTGGTCGACGCCGAAAGCGAAGCCGCGCCCCTCACCATATACGTCTCCGCCGATGGCCGTCTCGCTCTGGGAGACAACGTGCTGCCTGACGACGTGTTCAACGCCGCCGTCACCGAAGCCATAACCACAGACCCCGAACAGGCCATCCGCATCGTTGCCGACCGCAACGTCGACTCGGCCAAGGTCATCACCGTGCTCGAAACGCTGCGTTCTGCCGGTGCCAGCCGCGTGAAACTCACGACCCAGATGCAGGCCGCGCCGTGAACCGGAAGGCTCTCATCTGGCCCGTGGCCTTCGCCTGCGCCCTTACCGCGCATGGCTTGGGCCTCGCGAGCATGACGCTGACATCGGACCCGGTTGCCGCCCCTGTCGAGGTGGAGAGCGAGCACGAAATCATGCTCGCGCCGAAAGGCCGTCTCGACGGCGTGCTCGAAGAGCCCGAGGAACCGGAAGCCACTCAGGAACGGCCTCAACCTACCCCGGAACGGTCCACGTCTACCCCGCCAAGCCCCACACCGGCCCCTCCCGTACCCGCACCTGACCCTGTCGAGCCCACGCCGGTTCCGACTGCACCTGCACCAGAGGCGTCCGGCCCCAGCCCTGTCGCGTCACCATCGTTCGCGTCTGATGGCAGCCCAAGCTCAAGCGCTTCCACCCCGAGCGCACCGTCAGGACCGAATGCCCAATCCTCGGGAAAGAAAGGCACAGCCTCTGCTGCGCCCTTCGGCATTCCCAATGGTGTCGAGAAAAGTCAGGTCCAGTACGCCGGCCTGCTACAGGCCTGGTTCCTGAAGTACAAGCGCTACCCGCATCCCGCGCGATCCCGCCGCCAACAGGGCGTTGTGCATGTCTGGTTCCGGGTGGATACGAGCGGCAATGTCCTCGAAAAACGCATCGAGACCGGCTCGGGCTACAGCATACTCGACAAGGCGACGCTCGACCTGCTCGACCGCGCCTCACCCTTGCCCCCTCCGCCCGACAAGCTGCACACGACGGACCTGACCTTTACCGTGCCAATTTCCTATTCGCTGAACTAGGCAGGCTGCCCAACACACTCTGCTTATCAGGCACCGCCCCAGCCTCAAGGAAGTCCATCATACCCGCCAGCGCCATAGGCCGGGCAATATGGTAGCCCTGCGCCACGTCCGCGCCCATCGCCTGCAACAGATGCAGCACATCAGCGGTCTCGACGCCCTCGACTGTAACAGTCATGCCGAGGCTGTGAGCGAGATCGATCGTCGACTTGATCAAGAGCGCGTCAGAGGAATGGCTCTTCAGGCTGAGAACAAAACTCTTGTCGATCTTCAGTTCCTGGGCGGGAATCTGTTTCAGGTATGACAGGGAGGAGAGCCCGGAACCATAGTCGTCAATCGAGATCTCGATGCCGACAGCGCGCACCCGTTCGATATTTGCCAGGGCAATTTTCGGATCATCGATGACGGCCGTTTCTGTCACTTCAAAGCAGAACCGGTCACAGGCGCCGTCCAGCTCGGCGAGCGCCCAATCGAGAAAGGCCGTATCCGTTAGAAGGCGTCCTGAAATATTCACCGACATCTTCAGGTCATGGCCCGCAGCCGCCATGATTTCGCGGTCCGCCTTTGCCCGGCTGATAACCCACTGGCTGAGCGGTCGGATATGTCCGGTCTCTTCGGCAAACTCGACAAACTTGTCAGGCGCGACCTTGCCTCTGACAGGATGATCCCAGCGTAGCAGCGCCTCAACGCTGCGCACCGCACCACGCCGCAAGTCAAACTTCGGCTGGTATGCCAGAAAGATCGATCCGTCCGACAAGCCTGTGACCATGTCGCTCATCAGTGACAGTGTACCACTTGGATCGCCATAGATATCCATGTCGAAAACCTGCACGCGTTCACGCCGGCTACGCCCCTGTTGCAGGGCGACCATGGCCTCATCAATCGGGCTGAGTACGCCATACTTGCCGATTTCGCAGCAGCCCGCGCTCAACTCGATATCGATCAGCTCGCCTGACACGGAAATGGGATGCGACACGTCATCCAGTATTTTCTGGACAATGGGTAGCCCGCTGGAGACGGGCACAAGTATCCCGATCACATCTGACGCTACGATGCCTGTCGTTCCGACAAGCTCATGCTGCTGGAGCCTGGCGCCGAATGTTGCCATCAGCTCGTTCGTGGCAGATTGCCCGATCGCCGTCATGATCTGCGACAGCCTGTCAATGCCGATCGCAACGCACATCATGCTGTCATCGCCCGCGCTGATATGATCGATGGCCTTATATAGCGCGCGGCGATTAGGCAAAAGCGTTTCTGTATCGGTGAGAGACATCTTCAGGATGCTCTGCTCCCGTAGCTCGATCTCGCGTGCCATGACCGAGAAGCTCTGCGCGAGCCGGCCGATCTCGTCGACACTTCCAACGTTGAGATCGACGGGCACACCGCTGGCAATCTGGCGTGTGGCTTCATCCAGTCGGGTAATCGGCAGCGTCAGGGTACGCGATATGAACCAGCTGCATACGACCAGAACACAGAGGCCGCCGAAGGCCAGAAACGCGATGGCCACCAGCAGGGGGCGGAATGGCGCCATGGCGGCTTTGAGGGGGTAATTCAGCACGAGTTGACCGGCGGGAAGCGCCCCGAAGCCATCCAACGGTGTGCTCGCCCGGATCATCCCGTTCGGGACAGGCGGCAGCTTGACGTCGCCCTCCGCGTCTGCGGGCACAATGGACGCGGAAAGATCAATTGGCGAAAGGCTCTCAAGTTCGTGCAGCTCGTGCGTATCGAGGCGGGATGCGAAGATAACCCAGCCGACACGGGTGGGCGCCATCACGGGTGCGGAGACAGCCTGGTATTGCACACCCGAAATCGCAAGAAGACCACTCGCACGATCGTCAGCAAGTACGGCATCCATAACTTCCGAAGGCGTCGTCAGCGAACGGCTCTGCCCCGCTTCAAGGGCACTTCCATCCTCAAAAACAAGGAACGCGCGCGCCAGGCCTAACCGGTTACGGAGATTTTCCAGCGCCGATGCAACCGTCTCGGAATCACGCGTTGCAACGGCTTCACGGAAGCCGAAGTCGCGCGACATGAGATCGGCATTGTCGGCGAGCTGCGCTTCATTCACTTGCCAGAGGCGCTCGTAAACAGACGCTGTCGCTTGCAGCTCGGCGCCGACATTAACGCGCGCCGAACGCGCGACCGAGACCAGAACCAATCCCGCCACCGCAAGAAGGATGAGCCCCAGGAGTCCCCCATAGGCAAGCGTCAGCTTTGTCTTCAGATGACGGAACATCAGATCATCTACCTCTAGTGATGCGCATGTTCGGCGGTTTTGCCGTCGAGGTTCACCACAGTTTCGGTCTGGCTGCTATCGTAGGGGACAACGATATCCTTGCCGCCGGCGAGATCGGGATGCCAGACCGTCATACTCCCTTTGGCGGCCTTCAGGCCTGTCAGCCTGGCAACACCTTTAGCGTCGGTGATGGCTGCGTAGGGCGTATCGACGACGCGAATGTACCCAATCATCTCGTCATGGATGTTGCAGCCGACGGCGACGACGCCCGGTGTCTTGAATGCGAGATGCCGGGTCTCGTCCTTGCCATAAAGCTTGAGCTCGAAACGGTTTCCCTTCGAAAAGGAATAGACGTGGTGGCGCACACGGTCGCGATTGGGAAACTGGACTTCGCTGCCAACGGGGACAACGAGAATATAGGGTGAGAAGGCGATGTCCTTCTGTTCCATCATGCTCGGCCAAGCGAATGATGATGGCGGCTTCACCCCCGGGGCTGCCGGCACCATGACCACCGCATTGACGACCGGGGCGCCAGCAGAGTCAATCACTTTGACGTTGAGTTCAAGTGCAAACGCACTCTTACCTAGAGTTGCAAATATCAGGAGGAGAATGAGATTGCGCATACAGTTCAGTCGCATACATGGTTTACAGCATCGTTAACGTTCCCGCTGTAAGCCCTGTCACCATTGACAATATTCGATCTGAACAGGGAGCGCCAAATGGCAACCACCCCCCTATCCGCAAGCCTGAGAAATACAATCCTGTGTTGCACATTTGTGTGGGCCGGCACTCTCAGTCCCAGTCATGCCGACGATATCGAGCCCGGAGGCAAGCTGTTGCTGACACGCGGAATTTCATCCGTTGATGGCAGCGGCGGTGGCGGAATCGTTCCCTGGGCGCTCATTACGGGTAACGAAACAGATCGCGGATTCGGCGCGACGGCGCACCTCACGAGCGTAATGCTGCCTGATTTCGACGTGATCTCATATGGCGCGGGCCTCGGTCTGCGCGACCGATTAGAGGTCAGTTATGCGCATCAGGCGCTCGATACCGGTAGTACCGGACCGAAACTGGGCCTGCCTGACGGATACACATTCAGCCAGGACATTGTTGCCGTGAAAGTCCGCATCGCAGGCGACGCCATTTATGACCAGGATACGTGGATGCCACAGATCGCCATAGGCGCTGTTTACAAGCAGGCCGACCATGGCGATCTGCTTGCGGCCCTGGGCGCTGAGGATGATAGCGGCGTCGAGTTCTATGCCTCTGCCACCAAACTGCTGCTGGCGCAAAGCCTGCTCGTCGGGGGAACCCTGCGCTATACAGATGCGAACCAGAACGGGCTGCTCGGCTTCGGGGGCACATCCGAAGCCACCCTCTATCCTGAAGTGTCGCTGGGCTACATGCTGAGCAAGCGCCTCATTGTCGGCGGCGAATACAGGGCAAAGCCAGACAATCTTGCCTTCGCAGAAGAAGATGCCTGGCTAGACCTGTTTGCAGCCTATGCCATCAATAACGAGATGACCGTTTCTGCCGCCTATGCCGACCTCGGTTCGATTGCGACGTTCGACGAACAGCGCGGTCTCTATCTCTCACTTCAGGTAGGATTTTGACATGTACCGCTTTTACATTGCCGCCATTGCCGGAACATGCTTGACGGCCACGCTGGCTATGGCCGATCCCCTGCCCGGCGAACTGCCCGTCGATCCTTATGAGATTTCCAACGCGAATGCGGGCGCTCAGCCGGTTGAAAATCCGAACGTGTTTGCGGCCTTTCATGGCCAGGCTGGAATCGACCGGATCGTGGATGATCTTGTCGACCGGGTGACCGTCGATCCGCGCATTGAGGAAATATTCCGCGCGTCAGACCTGGTACGCCTGCGCCGAACACTTAAAGAGCAGTTCTGCTACCTGCTGGATGGGCCTTGCGATTATACCGGCCGCGACATGGTGGCGGCGCACAAGGATCAGGGCATTACGACGCGCGAATTCAACGCGCTTGTGGAGAGCCTCCAGTTTGCAATGGATACGGAGGGTGTGCCGTTTGCGATGCAGAACAAGCTGATTGCCAAACTTGCTCCGATGAAGCGGGATGTCGTAACGCGCTGAGGCAGACCCCAGCGCGTCACATTCGTTTCAATTATCCCTCATACGAGATGAGGGGCGCCCGGGGACGGGGGTGACCCCAGGCGCCTAGAAGTCCACCGGCTTGCGGATTTCGAGCAGCTTTCCGGTCCAGTCGGAGGGCTTTACGCCCTTCATGATCTGGGTCTTCCGGCCGTCGGGCGTCATCCACGTAACTTCGAGTGTGACTGCCCCAGTGGACTTCAATCCAAAATGCACAGGTATGGCGCTCTGGGCATTATACCCGCCGCCTGTCGTGACCATGCGTGTGGCGAGCAATTTACCCGCCTTGTCATAGAGACGGACTTCGGCGCCGGGCACGGTGAAATGCCCTTTACTGTCGAGCAGGAGGACTTCGAGCGAACGCGCCTGTCCAGCCGCGCTCATCTCATTCCTGAAGACGAAGTGACCACCTTCAGGGCCGTAACCATCCGTGAGCGAGAGGTCGAGGTCGCCATCGCGGTCATAGTCGACCCAGACAACACCGTGGTCTCCGGCATTCAGCATGTCACCCGGCACAAGAATGTTCACGAAGCCGGTATCACCGTCATTGCGATAGAACATGTTGTGCGGCACCTGCTCACCGAAGGGGCCTTCATAGCCAACGACGAACAGGTCCAGATCGCCATCATTGTCATAGTCGCCCCATTCCGCGCTGACCACGTGGTCCGGCTCCGTGACGCCCAGCGCTTCACCGACCTCAGTGAAGGTTCCGTCGCCATTGTTATGGTAGAGCTGGTTCGGGCCATAAGCTGACAGATAGATGTCCAGGTTGCCATCATTGTCATAGTCGCCAATGGCACAGCCCACGCCGCCTTCTTCCTTAGTGCGGCCCGGCGTATCGAGACCGAGTTCAGGCGCGACATCGGTGAAGCCATCGCCGTCGTTGCGCCAGAGCGCATCGGTTGCGCCCGACTGGTTGGCCAGGAAGACATCCAACCTGCCATCCTTGTTGTAGTCGAACCAACAGACGCCCACGGTTGGTCGGGCGTCTGTTGGTCCTTCTCCTGCGAATACTTGGGAGAACACGGCGTTCGTATTCGCAAAGAGCTTGTTGGAGGCGTCCGGATTGGCATCCATGCCAGGGAAGGCCTGGTCAGGAACCATCCGGTCGCCCGAATAGAGGTCCAGGTCGCCATCATTATCATAGTCGACCCAGTTGGACTGACGGGCCGAGCGTCCGGGAATGGTCAGCCCGATTTCCGCTGCAACATCGGTAAAGCCAGTGCCACCATCATTGCGGAAGACGCGGGTGAGTTCCTTCGGACTGGTCGCCCCGGCAAAGAGATCAAGATCCCCGTCACCATCATAATCCCCCCAGCTCAGGCCCCGGAATTCGGGACCCGATACCGGCAAGCCATAGGCGTCGCCGACACTGGTGAACGCGCCATTATCCTGCGTGTAGAGGCGGATTTCGCCGCCCTTGAGCGAGACGGCGAAATCGAGATCGCCGTCATTGTCAAAGTCACCCCACACGTTCGAGAGCGACCCGACCACGCCGAACAGCTCTGGCTGTACGGACGTGAAGGATGGCGTCTCGAATACAACCGGCTCTTCCGGTGTGGTCGCACATGCGGCCACAAGGGCCAGCACGCCGAGGGAAGGCAATATCCTGAGAGACTGCATGTATCTGGCTTTCATGATGATATGCTCTACCGATCGATCGGCGTGACTTCGGAGACGTTGGCCTCGACCTGTTCACGGCGCAGCCACAATTCGCGGTACTTGTTGTCCGAGAGCATCTGGAGCTGGTCGTTATAGTGCGTCGTGCCCGGCTGGCGCGAGTTGCCATAGCTCATTAGGCCGTAAGCCTTGATGGGCGTCGAGAACTCGACCATGGCAACCCATGTTTCACCATGTGTCGGGATACGCTTGCCGTCTTTCGGCTCAGACCATGTGATCACGTCGAAAGATCCAAGATTGCCGTAGCCACCGCTTCCGGGGACATCGAGACCATCCAGGACGAAGCGCGATACGTCACCATAGACCGGATCGATCTGGCCATAGCTGGCTTTCGTGCTGGCAATCGCCTTGCGCAGCATTTCAACAGCCGCTTCCGGATCTTTGAGGCCGGATGGCGTGGTGATCGGCTCCTCGGCAGACCAGGGCACGGCAAATCCGTCGACACCTGTCATACGCGGGCCAGCAAACAGCTTGCCCCAAGCCTCGAACAGAACACCGGCGCGGTTCTCTTTCGAGAAAGTCCGATCCCAATCAGACAGAAGCTTAACAGCGGCCTGCATATCGGGATCAGGATCGTTCGCAGCGGCAGCCAGCAGGTCAGGCAGGACACGTTCCGCCATCAGGGCATGCTGGGCCAGCTTGAGCTCCACGAAATCATTAAGCGTGATGTCTTCGGCTTCGGTCATCATGGTCAGCGAATCCTGTGCACGCATCGACAGAGGCGTACGGGGCGCGAAGTAAGGCGGGAAATCTTCCGGCTTGTAAGCGACCGGCAGGGTGGATTCCCATGGTGGATCGTTCGAGTTGTGGACGAAGCCACTCTCAGGATCAGTTACGCGCGGCAGGTCTTCATACGGGTGGATATCGGTCCACAAATACTCAGACGTATCGCCGGGCACGAGCCCCTGCCAGAACTTGATATCGCCTGACGAACGCTTGGGCGCGATGCCGTTGAAGATGTATTCAATGTGCCCATCGCGGTCAGCGTAGCTGATGTTGAAGGTCGGCACTTGCAGGCGTGACATGGCCTCGGTGAAATCGTCATGGCTCTCGGAGGTCACCATGTCGAAATACTGTTCCAGCATGCCGCCGCGGTCGAGACCGGCCACGCGCAGGGCAACCGTCTTGCCGTCAGGACGGTCAAAGACAGGTCCGTGAACGGTGTAGCGAATGCTTAGCGGCACTTCGAGTTCGGAACCGTCAGGCTGCTTCACCTTGTAGGATGTTTCCTTCACCTCGAAGGGCAGAACTTCGCCGTCGAACAGGTAGCCGTTGTCCTTCAGGGTCAGTTCATAGGTCGTTGCGCCGACCATGCCGTTGACCGTGTTGGAGATGCCCATCTGCTGGTTGAAGGCAAAGCGGATGACCGGCAGGCCGATTTGCGTTGCGCCATAGACTTCAAAGTCAGGCCCCACGAGGTGGGCTTCGTAGTAGATGAAGAAAGGCACGGTCCATGGCAGGTGCGGGTTCTGCAGCAGCATCGTGTTGCCGCTTTCGGTCTTGGAAGGACCGACCGCCCATGTATTCGAGCCCTGCTGCTCCAGTTCCGGAGGATCGCCCTCACCGATGGTGCGGTTTGGCGAGGCAACGTAGACGAAATTCATCAGGCGGTGGGCGTGCGCAACAACGTCGACGCCGCTGACCGGCAGCACGACTTTCAGGTCTTCGTCGATCTCATCAGGATGCGCTGCCGCATAGGCGTTCATGCCTTCCGCAAAAGCATCGAGCTTCGCGCGGAATTCCGGTGAATACGCATCATACCAGACCTGCGCCCGCTCGGGCGTGCCGTTCATGACCAGCCACTTGGCGGTCTCTTCATATTCCGGGCCCCAGTATTCGGCACCCTTGCCGCGGGCTTCACCATACAGACGCAGCACCGTGTTGGCATGACTGTGCACCTGGGCCCAGCCGTAGCCATAGAAGACGCTCTCGGCATCCGTGCCGTAAATATGGGGAACGCCGTAGGTGTCCCACAGGATCTCGTTCTTGACGACGTCCGGACGGTCATCATGGATCGGCGTTACCGCATCTTCGGCTGGCGCTTCCACAACGAGTGTCTCAGTGACAGCCGCCTCTTCCGTCTGTGTTGTACAGCCCGCGACCGCCAGCTGGACGACGGCCATGCAGGTTAATGCAATCCACCTCATATGTCGTTCCCTTCAGAATCTTTGAAAAAGAAGGCAGGCCGGAGACGGTTTCCCCTCCCCGGCCCGCCTGGATGTCAGACTACCACTTGTAGGCGCCGCGAACGAACCAGGAGCCGCCCGTGAATCCAAACGGCGCCAATGTATCGTACATGTTGGAGCCATTGGTCGCGCCCGGTTCATTCACCTGATCCGGGTACTCGTTGAAGATGTTGTTCGCACCCGCAAAGAGGCTGAACGCTTCCGTGAACTCGTAACCAATTTCGAGGTCCGAGATCCATGCAGGATCGACGTCATAATCGGCCGCAGGATTGGAGGCGTTGCGGACAGTGTAGGAGCCGAAGCGCGTTGCACGTGCATTCGCAGTGAACTTGCCGATATCCCAGTTTGCGCCAAGCGTAATCTTGGAGTCCGGCAAGGCATCCGTGATGGCTCCCTGCTTGCTGCGGTCAAAGATCACATAATCGCCAAGCGCTTCCAGTTCAGGCGGGTTATCGACAATGCCCGTAATCTTGGCTTCGTTCTTGTTGAAGCCGGCATTGAAGTGGAAGTCGCCATAGTCAGTCGCAAGGCGATAAGTAGCCACAACATCAATACCCTTCGTACGCGTATCAATGGCGTTCGTGTAGTACTGGCCGCTGATATCGCTCGACAGGCCATTGGCGACGAGGATGTCGCGAATGCGTGGGTCGACTGAAGAGAAGGTCGTGGTGACAGCAATCCGGTCATCCACGTCGATCTGGTAGGCGTCGACAGTCAGCGTGAAGTTTTCAAACGGCGTGGCGGTAAAGCCAACGCTGAAGTTCTTCGATTTTTCAGGCGTCAGAGGTGACGATCCAAGTGCCTTGGCAGCCGGCGAATTGACCGGAAGGTTCTTCAGGAGCAGCAGTTCCGATTCACCGTCTCCGTCGAGGTCGCGGAACTGGCTGGTTGTCGAAGAATAGCTCTGTTGCGCAAGAGTCGGTGCCCGGAAGCCGGTATTGTAGGACGAGCGAACAGCGAACCAGTCAGTCAGCTCGTAACGGCCATTGACCTTGAAGATCGTCGTATCGCCAGCATCATCATCAAAGTACTCATAACGTAGCGCTGCGCCAAGGAAGAGCTTCTGTGTCGGCGTCCACCCAAGTTCTCCATAGGCGCTGAGGTTGTTCCGCTCGGCATCTGCCTCATCGTCTGGCCGGAAGCCGGGTGTGGCCTGAGAGCCTGGTGCGAGAAGCTGTCCGGCAAAAGGTTGGCCTGCCGGGCGAACATAGGTGCCCGCTGCATAGCTTGCCGGATCGCCGGCCTCGACCTTGTAGTTTTCCCAACGGTGCTGGACGCCGAAGGAGGTCTGCAGTTCACCGCCACTGGACAGAGGATGCGCCTTCGTGATGTCGAGGGCATTGGTCCATTCGGTGGCAATCAGGCGCCCCACTTCAAAGAAGGTCGGGCTCGTCGGGCCAAGGCTCGCGTTGAGGCCATTCGAGTTTTCCCAGTCCGTTATGTCTGTGCCGTAATTGGACGAGACATCCCATGCCCAACCCGCACCTGTTTCACCGCGGAAACCACCGGCGACTTCATAGTCGTCCTCAATGATCGTGAGGCGTGGACGGAAACCGTTAGGATAGACTTCAGGAAGAGCGACATCCCTGTTTGGCGCGCGGAACGACCAGTTGAGGATCGACGTGCGTGCGCCATATGTGCCGAAGGCATAGCCTTCAAAACCACCGAAATCGTACGCCATGTTTGCCGAGAATATGTCGGATTTCTGCGGGAATGCCCCGTAGTTCTGGGTAACCATCCGGTCGATGCTGGCTTCGCGCGGATCACGGCTGCCGTCACCAAGCAATGGATACAGGTTGATGTTTTCGGAGATCGGCACTGCCCGGTTGGATTCGTCGCGGTCCATGTAGCTGTAGGACAGGTTCAGGAAGCCCTTGTCGCCGAGCGCAATGCCCTGATTGGCAGAGGCTGTGAGGGCTTCGCCGTCACCACGGTCGAAGTTCTGGCCGTAGGAAGCGGTTGCTTCGCCGCCTTCAGAATCCTCTTTCAGGATGACGTTGATCACGCCTGCAATGGCATCAGAGCCATACTGCGCTGCTGCGCCGTCCCGCAGGACTTCAATACGCGCAATTGCCGAAGACGGTATCATGTTGAGGTCAACACCAGCCGCGCCATTATAGAGCGAGGACACGGAGTTGATCAGGGCCGTCTTGTGGCGGCGCTTGCCGTTGACCAGCACAAGCGTCTGGTCCGGGTTGAGGCCACGCAGGCCGCCCGTGGCGATTACGGTCGCCGTACCACCGCCTGCACGGGTTGGCAGGTTGAAGGATGGGACAAGGTAACGGATCGCTTCGAACACGCCGGACGGGCTGCCTTGTGAGATTTCGTCCGCAGTGAACACATCAATCGGTGTCGGGCTGTCGATCACCGAGCGCGGCGCCCCGCGAACACCGGTCACGATGACCGTGTCCTGGACACTACGCTCGTCTTCAACCGCTTCAGTCGCTGGAGCGGGTGCCGGCGCTGGCTCTGTGTCCAGCTGTGCCATCAAAAAAGGGCGCGGTGTCTCTTGCTCCTGTGTGGCTGATGCATCGACCTTAAGCGTCAGGGCGCCGTTATTGCCCGACTGAAGGGTCAGGCCCGTGCCCTTCAGCAACTGGTCGAGCGCCATGCTGGGCTCGAGATAGCCACCGACAGCCGACGAGGTCTTCCCCTTGACCAGGTCGGAAGGTGCCACGATCACAACGCGCGACTGCTCGGAATATTTCATCAGCGCTTTGGCAAGCGGCTGGGATTCGATTTCAAAGCTCGCGAGCGTTGGCTCGGATACCTGAGCCAGTGCGGCTTGATATTGCAACGCAGTAAGGCAGACGGCTCCAACGAGCCCGCTCTTTGCGATTGGGTGAAACTTCTTGCGCATTACATATAACCCCTAATGTCGTCAGATCCGGTTTCGGCAGTCCACGCCTGCCTCAACAGAAGCCCCTCAAACGAACGCTCCTGATAACCCTGACGACCCACGCGCCGCGATTATCCAAAAGAATCATATATTTTAATTTCTGGCAGTTGATGACGGTCGCATGCGCGATTTTTGGTCAACCGACGCAAGGGGTTTGGGCACGAGGGCCAGCCAACCCCCACCTCAATCCGGCACCTGGCATTATTGCGCGGTGCGCAGGATAATCTCGTTGGAAGCCGTGCGCTCAGCCTTGATATCGTATGAGGCCTCAAGGCCGGTGATGAACTGATCAACATTATCGACACCAAATGCCGCCGTGACTCGCAGACTTTCCATGCCGGGCGATTCAAGAATGATCTGCTGATTGTTGTAACGGTTTGTGTCTGAAACGATCTCACCGAGGCTCGCGTCCTCATAAGCCAGCCAGCCACGTCTCCACGCTGCTGCCGTATCAGGCTCCACCATTCCGAATTCCCGCTTTACCGAACCTATCTTTGCCGTGACTTCATCCCCTGCCCGCAGCACATCCTTGGAAACATCGGGACGGTGCTTCTCCGCCCGAACGGGATCTTCCGCCTGCAGCACCTCAACCACGCCTTCGACAACTGACACCTTCACGGAATCAGCCCGCTGGCGAACGTCGAATTGCGTCCCCACAACGCGAATGAGTTTGTCGCCCACTTCTACATAGAAAGGGCGCGTTGCGTCATGGCTAACATCGAAGAAGGCTTCGCCTTCGCTCAGTCTTACAATGCGCAAATCATCTGTGAAGCGCGACTCGATCCTGGACCGGGCGCCAAGTGTAACGTGGGTGCCGTCGGGAAGCTCGATGTCCCGGATCTCGGCAATCTGGGTTTCAACAGGCGCAATCGGAACGCCGGGCGCGACAGCCCCGTCGACACGCGACATCGCCAGAATGAACCCGATAGCCACCACAGCAACGCCGGCTAGCCCTGCGCTGAGGCGGCGCACATCCCGCCATGCGGGTTTTGCAGCAACAGGCGCCTCAAAAACTGGCTCGTCTGCATTGGTCTCCATGACGAGCGAGAGATCGCCCATCAACTGTTCCATGTCACGATAGGCCAGCAAGTGGCGCGGATCCGACGCCAGCCAGGATTCAAACTCGGCCACCTTGTCGGGCGTCGCCTCTCCGGAATGGAGATAGACAACCCAACCGCGCGTGACGGCTTCAATCTGATCCTGTTTTACAGTGCTCTTCGTCACGTCCCGCTGACCATTTCAATTATATGTTTCAGCGCTTGAGCGCGCCGGAAAGTGCAGCAAGAGCGTATTCCATTTGCCGGTAAACATCCCCGTAAGACCAGCCCGTCTCTTCTGCAATCTTCTTGTATGTGTAGCCCATTTCGCGGTGGAGCCGCAGAACCACCTTCTGCTTATATGGCAGACTTTCCACCGCAGCGCGAATGTTTTGGAACCGCTGTTTCTCGATAAGGAGGCGTTCAGGTGAAAGATCGTCCAGCGATGGGCCCGAATACTCCGCGAGAACCGTACGCGCATATTCGAAATGCCGCCCCGAGCGCCGCTTGTGATCATAGACAATGTTGCGCGCGGTAACGAGCAGGAAGGCCTTCGGGTTGCGCACGCGTCCCGGGTCTTCCAGTGCAGCCAGCCGCTCAAAGGCCGCTTGCGCGACGTCTTCGGGTTCTGGCGGCCCCGAGCCAAAGGCTTTCCGCAACTGCTGGCAGAGGTCTTTCCAGTGGCTGCGATAGAGGTCGTCAAATGTTCCTTCAGTCACACGGGGGCGATCTGTGTGGACACCGGTCCCCTCAGATCGCGTCAGATGTGCTCTCAAGGAATAATCGCCCACGACCAACCCGCTCCCATGCCAAACTCAGTCGACACAAAACTGACAAGGAGCGCAAGGACAATCCCCTCAATAATATCAGGAGCAAAGCTGAACAATCTGCGCGACATTCGCGCAGATTGGCGGGCAACTGCCTCGCGAACCAGCCTCAGGCAGCCGTTTTGCTGAGGAAGTGACGAATGGCGCTCAGGGATTCTGGCTCATTCAGGAGCGGTGCGTGCCCTACCCCCGGAATGGTCGCCAGCGACGCTCGCCTATGGCGCTTCACCATTTTGCTTGCCGTTTTCGCCGAGAGAATGTCGGAATGCTCACCCCGCACCACAAGCAATGGCACCGGCTTCATTTTGGCAAAGAGGCGCCACATGCCCATACGCGCCGCCAGTCCGGGACGCTTGTCAGGCACAGGCGTGATAATCGCCGGGTCAAAGTCAGGCACAACCCGCCCATTCTCCTCTTCGCGATGCGTTCTGCGTGCGAAAGCCATCCATTCCTCGGGACTCAGACGCGGATAAGGCACCGCCTGTGCACGTGCCGCAGCTTCGGCAGCAGCGCCCCAGCTGTCATACCCAGCTGACGGTGCAGCCGACGTCATGATCCTCCGCAGCCCGGCCTGTTCCACAACCGGGCCGACATCATTCAACACCACGCTGCTGATGCGATCCGGGATCATCGTCATCAGGATCATCGAGATGATGCCGCCCATCGAGGTTCCGACGAGATGCACCCGGCCTAGCTTGAGCTGGTCGAGCAGCCCCAGGACATCGCCCGCATACACGGCCGGATTATAATTGGCAGGGTTGGGATCGCGGGCCGACTGGCCCCTCCCCCGCACATCAACCGAAATGAAACGCGCCGGCATAGCCAGCGCCGCAATCATCGGCTCGAAATCCTTATGATTACGCGTCAGGCCGTGAAGGCAAACAATTGCAGACCCGTCATTGGACGCACCGTAGCTCTTTGCGTGCAGCGCGAGACCATCCGGCGCCGTGTAGAAAATATCGTCCGCTTTCATGGCATCGCCGCCGCCCGCAGCGCATCGCGGTCATAATGGCGCGCCGACATGAGCAGGCATCCTATGCTGAGCGCATTGAACGCCAGCATGGCTTGCAGTGCGAGGCGCAGCGAATCCGCGTGGCCCTGAAGCAGGAACATGTTGCTCATCACGCCAGCCAACGTCGGCCCGCCACCGATCCCGATAAGTGTCAGGCAGAACAGCATGAAGGCCGATGCGAAGGCCCGCATGCGCAGCCCGACAAGTTCCTGCGCCGCCGTATAGGCGATGCTGGCATAGATCAGCCCCACGAAGCTCGGCACCACGTTCCACGCATAGGCCGCCATCAGGCTATCTGCCTGCAGGAACATCCATGCGAAGGGCAGCGCAACGGCCGAACAGATGGCAATCGTCCACGGCCGCCATTTCTGGCTGTTCACCGACAGCCGGTCGCACAGGCGCCCGATTGCGATAGCCCCAATCCCGCCCACGCCACCGATCAGCAACCCGAGCGGCGCAGACACCTGCCCCGGCCCCACACCGTAGGTGCGCTGTAAATGGCTTGATGTGAAAACAAGAAACGCATTCGCCGAAATGCAGATCAGGCAGCACCCGGCGAGCAGCCAGAGAAAGGACGTCTGGCCGGCAATGAACTTCAGCGTCACGCCCAGCGGCGGCGCCTCGGCCTTGTTCGAGCGTTCTTCCACGGCGCCCCGTACCGGCTCACGAAGCGTAAACCGCACGAGCATGGCCAGAACCAGTCCCGGAATACCGGCGATGAAAAACGCTGCCCGCCAGCCCAGCGTCTCATAGACCAGGCCACCAATGATGAAGCCGGCCAGGATGCCAAGGCCGATACCCGTCGTGTAGATGCCGAGCGCCATGGCGCGCTCCTTCGGGCCATAGAGATCGGCAATGATGGAGGTCGCCGGCGGCGTGCCGCCTGCTTCGCCGACACCCACGCCCATACGCGCGAGCAAGAGCTGCCAATAGTTCTGCGCAAAGCCCGAAAGCGCCGTCATGCCTGACCAGACCATCAGGGCGAGCGCGATGATCTTGCGACGATCCCCACGATCGGCCCACATGGCGATCGGGATGCCGAGCGTGGCGTAGAAGGCGGCAAAGGCAAGGCCTGACAGGAGACCAAGTTGCGAGTCATCCAGATTGAGATCGGCCTTGATCGGCTCCAGCAGGATCACGAGAATCTGACGGTCGATATGATTGAACGTATAGACCAGCGTCAGGAGCGCCAGGACATATATCCGGGACTGACCGGGCACCGGCAATGCCGGGCTCTTCGGCTCTGTGATCTCTCGCGCCATCGGGACAAATACCTTGTGGTTTCAAAGAGGCAGCAAGCGGGTCTCCGGGAGGTCTGGAGACCCGCCTGCCTTTTCAGCCGATCAGAATTCGACCGACAAGGAGGCCGTTATCGTGCGCGGCGGGCCGTAGAAAGCCGAGTAAGCGCTGTCGACACCCAGCTGGCTTGGCGTGACAAAGTTGTATGCCGCAACACGGTACTCTTCGTCCGTCAGGTTACGTCCGTGGAGACCCAGCCGGTACTTGCCCGACGGCGATGTCCAGACAGCGCTGAGATCAAGCAGGCTGTAGGATTTCGGATCAAGTGCCGGTCCGCCCGCCGGGAAGATCGCACTCTGTCCAGCCGGAAAGCCGGGGTTCGCGACGTTGAAGAGATAGTATTCGTCACGATAGGACAGCGAGCCCGTCAGGGAGATTTCGCCACGATTGGCGCCGAGGCTGTTGGTATAGTTCAGCGCAACCTGCCCCTGCAGTTCCGGCGTGTTCTGGGTGACGAACTGGTCAGCCACATTGACGCCACCTGACAGGATTTCCTGAATCTCGGCATCGATATAGCCAAGGTTGCCGGAGAGGGTGAGCTGATCCGTCAGGAGCAGCGCACCTTCGAGTTCGAAGCCCGTATATTGAGACTCGCCCGCATTGAAGACGGAGGAGACAAACGTGTCATTAACGCCGTCATTGTCAGAATCTGCGCCGCTCTGAACCGTGATCTGCTGGTCCTTGTAGTCGGCAAGGAAGATCGCGGAGTTCATCGTCAGGCGACCATCGAGGAACACGCCCTTCAGGCCGATCTCGTAGCTGTCGACTGTCTCAGGTCCGAAACCTTGTTCAGACAGACCTGTCGGATCGAGGTCTTCGCGGGCCCGCGGATCGAAGCCGCCAGCCTTGAAGCCCTGCGAATAGGTTGCGTAGAGGTTCAGGTTATCCGTCGGCTTGTAAGAGACCGACAGGCGCGGAGTGAACTGGTTATCATCGCGAGAAACGTCGTTATAGCTCGTCTGCGTGGCAAAGAAGATGGATGTGTTCGTGGGATCGAATGAGCCCGAACCTGCCCCCAGCCACAGCTCACGTATAACGTCTGCTGTCGTCTTGTCCTCGGTGTAACGGCCGCCAAGCGAAACGCTCCACTGGTCGTTCAGCTCATATGTGAAGTCGCCATAGACGGAGAGGTTTTCCTTGCTCTGGTCACCGGCCTGATAGACCGTCAGGCCGAGGCCGCCCAGGATAACATCAAACGCGCCGTTTGCATTGCCGTCCAGGTAATAGACACCCATCACTCCAGACCATGGGCCGCTATCCAGCAGCAGCTGGAATTCCTGGCTGAACTGGTCATCATAATAGACGGCCGGAACATCAAAGTCGTTCTGCGGCAGGGCATCAAAGTCGATCGGCGTCACTGTTTCGCCTTCGCGATAAGCCGTGATCGACTTCAGGGTCACCGCATCATTCACGTCCCACTGCGCTGTCAGCGAGTAGCCTTCGGTCGTCACGGAGTTCTTGTCGCCGATGCCGGCGCGCGTATCGTAAATGTCTCCTGTTACGGGGATTGTGCCATCCGCGCTCGGCAACAGGCGATGGCCGTGCTTTGCGTTGGAATCATCTTCTGAACGGTCATAGGCAAACCTCACCGAGAAGTCGTCCGTCGGGTTCCAGTCAGCGCTCAGGCGATAGGCCAGCACATCCTTGTTGTAGTGTTCGGCGCCCGTATTGAGGTTCTTGCCGTAACCGTCACGCGTATATTTCGCGATGGCGCCCCCAATAGCGAGTGTGTCGCCGACTGGCGTTGAGCCGGAGAGAATACCGTCCAGCTGACCATAGCTACCGAAATTCATTTTGGCCTTGAGTTCGGGCTCATTGCTGAGTGGCTTGGTGACGTATTTGATCGCGCCGCCAATTGTATTGCGGCCATACAGGGTGCCCTGCGGACCGCGCAGAACTTCGATACGGTCGATATCGAAGATATCGAGGATCGCGCCTTGCGGACGGGCCACGTAGACATCGTCGACATAGAGGCCAACACCCGGCTCAAAGCCCCAGAGCGGGTCCTGCTGGCCGACACCCCGGATGAAGGCCACGAGGGTCGAGTTGGATCCGCGCGCCACTTCAATGGTCGCGTTGGGCGTCGTCCGCTGGATGGACGTGATGTCGACAGCGCCCGTCAGCTCCAGCTGTTCGGAATCGAAAGCGGTGACCGACAGGGGCACATCAATGAGGTTCTGTTCGCGGCGCTGCGCGGTGACGGTGATCGCCCCGAGGCGCTTGGTGCCATCCTCATCCGTCGTGCTCTCCTGTGCGTGAGCGGCGCACAGCCCGGCATTGATGGCCAGAGCCGAGACGAGCCCAAGACGGATTGGTCCTGCGATATGAGTCTTCATTTTATCCTCCCGCGGATTGTTTGTTGTTTGATCGGGAAGATATCGATTTAGGGGGATGTAACTACGACCGGAATCGTCAGGCAGAGTGAACACTTTCGCTCACGCGCTAGTCGGCCTTCAACAGTTTCGCCTGTTTCGCAAACTCGGCCGGTGTCAGCCCCTTCCATTTCTTGAAGGCGCGATTGAAAGCCCGGATGTCGGAATAATTGAGCGTCTCGCAGACCTGGCTGACCGAGCGCCCATGGCTCAGAAGCTGCTCGGCTTTGTTGAATCGGGACTGGCGGACAAGGTCACGAAAACACACGCCTTCATCCTCAAGCCGGCGCCTGAGTGTCGCCACGCTTACACCGAGACGTTCGGCGACCTCGCTCTGATCGACACAATCCTCTGCCACGAGTTCGAGGATGCGCGCCGAATAGCTCCGTTTGTCACCACTCGGCGACTTGCGCTCAAGATGGCTGATGACGCGCGCGAATATCCCGTCAGTGCTGAGGTCGATCCGGTCGATATTCGGTATCGTCTGGCAGGCGATGTCATAGTCATAAACGAGTTCATAGGCCGGGCGGCCAAATTCCAGCGGCACATCCCAGAATTCGTTCTGCGTGTGCGGCGTGCCAGACCGGGCGCGCTGCAGGCGAACGCGCCGGATCGCCTGTGTCGCAAGACCGTTGCTGAGACTGTCGAGCAGGCAATGCACTTTGATAACGAGGCAGTCGCCAACGAAATGCATCAGTTCGGTATCGTGCCGGAAACGGTAGGGAAAGGTCGAATCGTCCACCACGAAGGCCGAATGTCCCGCCCCAACCCGTACCGAGTTGTACGGTGCGCCGTGCATCATGTTGAAGTGCTCGGCCAGGCTCACCATCGCATCCTGAAGCGTGCGCGATTGCTGGGCCTGAGCGATCACGAAATTGCCGGTCTTGTAGGTCAGCGTGCGTTCGGAAAGGCGCGCCGTAAGATCGTCCAGCGACTGCGCAATGTCGCGTTGGATCCGGTAATAATCCTTCAGCTCCAACCGGCGCTCAGGATCCGTTGCACGCATGCCCTCCACAAGACCTAATCGGTCGAGAATACCCTCGACGTCGACGCCGCTTTCAGCCGCGGAGACGAGAATCGGCCTGACCTGGGCGAAGAGGACACTGGTCGCGCGAAAACTCATACTGTCAGTCCGCTCCTGCCCGTCTTGATGGGCCGTGATGCCACCCTTTGGTTCCCAATATTAAACGTACCGGATTATTGGGTCCAGCCTAACAGATATGGCACGCCGTGTCAGTTTACCGCGCAGGAACGGTCCACGAATGGTCCGGGAGTGGTCCGCCAGATACCCATGAAGCGACCATCCGGACACAATAAGGGGCCCCCGCGTGACCACGGAAGCCCCTTGAAAATACCCTTATGGAAACCCGCCTGGGACCTATTCGGCGTCGCGCACGGCAAGCCCGGTTGCTGGATAATCTGTCCAGACGCCATCAACGCCAGCGTCGAACAAGGCGCGGAATTCAGCGCGGGAGTCCGCGAAGCCCTCACCCGGATGGTCGTCACGCACAGTGTAGACATGCACGAGAAGGCCAAGCTCATGCGCACGATCGACGAAGTCCGACGTGGTGCCATCCGTATTCAGGATCATCGACTTTTCCGCCCCAACGCCTGTCGTATGTATATCCTCCAGCTTGTAGTCCAGCCCGAGCATGGCCGCATAGGGCGGGCCAACCATGTTCTGGATTGTCGGCAGGTCGCTCTTGCTTGCGAATTCGGTCAGGAATGGCGGCTCAAAGCACTGAATATAAACAGGAATTCCAGCGGCCTTGAGGCCCTTCCTGTCCATGGCCGCAATCATGAGATCAGGCATGTCAAAGCCGAGGGCGGCAAACTCGCCTGGCCATTTCGCTTCGACATGCAAGCCGACAACATGGCCAGATTTTGCGGCTTCCAGAGCGATATCCATCACCTCATCGAATGTGAGGATGTCATACTTGCCATCATACTTTGTCTCCCGGCCTTCGAACTGCTGGATCGCCTTGAGGGTCTTGATCTCGGCAAGCGTGAAGTCTTCGACCCACCAGTCATCCTGCTCGCCGAGGGGCGTGACCTTGACCTTCTTGCGATCGGCAAACTCGGGATGGTCGGCAATATTAGTGGTCGCCGCCAGGAAATGGTCGTGGCGCGCGATGAGTACACCATCCGAGGTGACGACGAGGTCAGGCTCGATAAAATCGGCCCCCTGCTCGATCGCCACCTTGTAAGCTGGAGCCGTGTGCTCCGGATAAAGGCCGCTCGCGCCGCGGTGGGCGATCACGATTGGCTTGTCTCCGTGAAGCGTGGGTGCGCGCGTCGAAGTGGCGGCGGAGACTTTCAATGCCCCTTCCGAACCAGCCAGCGTATTCGCTGACTGGCTCTGGCTGGGCGTTGCGCAGGCGGCGAGGCAGGCGGCCGCCAGGATAACGAGATGTTTCATGTCAGGAAATTCCTTCTTGAACGGAGTGTCGGACTAAAACTTGACGTAAAGGCCAGCCTTCAGCATCTGCGGTTTGCCGCGGATGATGGTGTGTAGGCCGAACGCACCGCCCGTGTTGCCAACGTCAATCAGGTATTCCTCATCGAACACATTCTCGCCGAGGACGTAGACGCCCCAACGCTGGTCCGCGCTATCAAAAGCCACCCGCAAATTGGCGACGCCATAAGCATCCTGGTGTTCATCAACGACTTCGCCGTTGGGATACATTTCAGGGATACGAACAAACCCACCATTGCCGTCAGCGGCATAGTCGTATCCATTATCATCCTCGAAGAAGTGTTCGCTTTTCCAGATATAGCTCGGCACGATCGAGATATCGCCACGCGCGCCCATTGGAACCGTTATGTCGGCCGCCAACGAGAAGCTGTTTTCCGGGCTGAGACGGAATGTATTGCCAGCGAACTGGAGAGCGTTGCCGTCATCGTCCTCGTCGTCGTATTCAGAGAAGTTGTAACCATACGTCGCGAGAAGGCGAATGTTGTCCGTCACAAGTGCCTGGCCATCGAACTCGAAACCATATTGTGTCGCGTTGCCCGAATTTTCGGTAATAAAAACACCGTTGATGGGATCAAAGCGCGATGTCTGGAAGTCCTTGTACTGCCCGTAATAGGCAGACGTGGTCATCTGGAGCCGATCCTCGAAGAAGCGCCCGAACATACCGACTTCCACGTTATCAAGCTTTTCGGAATCCAGCACCGTGTAGGTCGTGCCAGACGCGGTAAGCGCTTCCGGGCGGCGACCACGGCCATAGGCAAGCCACGTATTGATGTTGTCTGTGACGCGGTAGGAAGCATTCAAACGCCACGTGAAAGCGCCGTCCGGATCAGCAGAGTAACTCGCTTTATTACCGATAAGTGCCGCGTTGATCAGGAAGCCCGGTGCAAACGTGACCGCGTTCAAAGTACCGCCCAGCGCCGGGTTGCCTCTGATGAGTTCAGCTTCACTGGAGGCCGACAACTCGTTGATTGTATAACGCAGACCGCCTGTAAGGGTGAAGCGGTCTGTCACGTCGTATGTAACGTCACCGAAGAGATCGTAGCTCGTGCGCGCATCGGTCGTATTCGACTGTTCGGCGTGTGCAGGGTTCAAGGGGATAAGCGCGCCCTGGGTCAGCAGACCCACCACCGAGTAATCGAACGGATTGTCAAAGCTTCCAACGTTCTCCGCGCCGGGAATGTTCTGAGCCATAAGCAGGCCGCGGATCTGAGCGACTGTGAGACCTGCTCCGGCAGCAATCTGCGGCAGAAAGAGCGTCTGCGCATAGCGTTCATCCGTAGAGAAGATGAGCGAATCCCGTGTCTCATAATCGAAATAGTTTGCACCGAAGAAGGCCGTCAAGCGGCCACCGTCGTCATAGTTCAGGCGCAGTTCCTGATTGAAGGTCTCGCCTTCGCGAGCCTGATAGAATTGCAGGAGGTTGAAGGCGGCGCCATCGGAGTCCCATGCTTCGTTCGAGCTGAGATCGCGGTAGTCAGTGAGCGATGTGAGGGTCCAGGCGTCATTGAACCTGTATTCGAGGTTGACCGTCGCATCGAAAATTTCGCGGTCATTGCCAAGTTTGTCCCGAACCTGATCAGCGTTGATATTCATCGCGGTGGCTCCGTATGGGTCGACCTTGCCATTCACTTCAAAGAAGCCGGACGTGAACTGCGTGCCGGTCGAGTCATCGTTCTGGTAATTCAGGAAGACGTCGGCCGTAAGCTGGGAAGTAGGCTCCCAGTGAACGGCACCGCGGAGCGCCGTGGTGTCTTGGCCCATAAGGTCTGGTGAGTTGGCCGTGTTGGGAACATAGCCATCCATGTTCTTAATCTGACCAGCAAGGCGAACGGCCAATGTGTCGTTGACGGCAAAGTTGTAGAAGCCCTCGGCACGAACGAAACTGTAGTCACCGCCTTCCAGTGTGATCTGGCCTGAATTTCCCTCAAGCGATGCGCGGTTCTGGATGAAATTGATGCCGCCAACGAGAGCGCCCTGACCAAACAACGTGGCCTGCGGACCCTTAACCACCTCAACGCGCTCCATGTCGTAGATCGCAACATTCGTGGCGTAGCCAGGCGTACCGATCGAGACACCGTTCTGAAAGAGCGCGACGCGCGGTGAGCCACCATCAGACACAACACCCCGGAGCGAATAGCTGGGTGCGTTCAGACTCTGTGCCTGGACCTGAAGGCCCGGAATGAAGTTGGCGAGATCCTCGATATCGTCAGCGCCAAGTTTGTCGATCGTTGTTTGATCGGTAACGGAGATGTTGATCGGAACATCGATAAGAGATTGCGTCTGCTTTTGAGTCGTAACCGTCACAACATCAAGCCGGCGGGCATCCTCGTGATCCGCCATTTGTGCGTGTGCTGTAAGCTGTCCGGACATGCTGAGTGCCGCGACTGCTGTCGCGCAGAGAAAACTGGTTTTCATTGACTTCCCGCCTATTGCTGCGTCGCACAATTCGACGCTTGGCGGGTCGTTACGAGGTGGACACATTCGCATCAAATGAATGTTTTACGACCTCACGAACCTGCATCAAATCCTACAGGATGCGGTATATTTGCAGGACAGATGTCAAGTAAAACTGTCACGTTCGCGCTACCTAGGCGCGATACCGTCGATATGTGAAGAGCCGATGACAAGAAGACTTCAGCTCAGATGCAACATGAACCGCACCGTCGGCAGATACAGAAAGAGATTCGGCAGAATCGATCGATGCTGATGTATTATCTGACTCTGCTGGATATCAGGCGTTAACGCAGACCTGTTTTTGCTCACCAAGCCCAGCGATACCAAGCGTCACAACATCGCCTGCTTGCAGGAATTGTTGAGGAGACATGGAGAGACCTACCCCAGGCGGCGTACCCGTCGAGATTACATCACCTGGCTGAAGGCTCATATATTGAGAGAGATAGCTGACCAGATGAGCGACTCCGAAAACCATTGTCGACGTTGAGCCACGCTGCTTCGCAGCGCCGTTCACATCCAACCACATTGCAAGATCCTGCGGATCACTCACCTCATCGCGCGTCACAAGCCAGGGACCGATTGGGCCGAATGTGTCGGCGCTTTTTCCCTTCACCCACTGCCCCGTGCCTTCTAGCTGGAAGGCACGCTCCGACACGTCATGAACCACACAATAGCCCGCGACATGGTCCAGCGCATCCTCCTCAGTAACGTACTTGGCTTCCTTGCCTATAACGACGCCAAGCTCGACTTCCCAATCCGTCTTCTTCGAGCTACGTGGAATTTCGAGATGGTCGTTCGGGCCGCAAATGGCACTCGTGGCCTTGAAGAAGATGACCGGCTCGGTTGGCACATCTGCGCCCGTTTCTGCCGCATGGTCCGCGTAGTTCAGGCCGATACAGATGAACTTTCCGACGCCCGCAACACACGGCCCAATCCGGCTCTTGCCATCAAGTTTGGGCAGGGCAGAGAGGTCTGTCTTCTTCAGTCGCGTCAGGACGGAATCTGCCAGGGCCATTCCATCCCAGTCATCAACCAGACTGCTTACATCCCGAATATTACCGTTTGAGTCCAGAACGCCCGGCTTTTCGCGACCTTTCGGACCCACCCTCAAAAGTTTCATGTCATCAGCTCCTAATTTGTCCAGCCGCCGTCAACGACGTGAATCGCGCCAGTGGTGAAGGTTGCTTCGTCGGATACGAGATAGAGTGCCAGGTTTGCGATCTCTTCCGCTGTGCCGAGGCGCCCCATCGGCTGGCGCGCGACGAACATTTCGCGTGCCGCTTCATAGTCACCCTGAGCGGACATGCGCCCGTGAAGTGATGGCGTATCCACTGTTCCGGGGCAGATCGCGTTGCAACGAATGTTTTTGCCAACATAGTCGGCGGCAATCGCCTTGGTCAGGCCGATGACTCCAGCCTTGGTGGCACCATATGCGAAGCGATTGGGCGCCCCGACGACACTTGATGCAACCGAACTCATGTTCAGAATCACGCCACCTCCTCGCGCGACCATATTCGGCAGCACAGCGCGTGAAAGCTCGTACATCGAAGTCAGGTTGATGAGCAGGGACCGATCCCAGTCCACCCGCTCGCACTCCTCGATCGTACCATGATGAACCCAACCAGCGACATTAAAGAGGATATCGAGGTCGGAATGATCTCCAATAAGGGTCGCAATTGCATCCCGGTCGGTCACGTCCAGAACCGCCGTTTCGACGCTTGGCAGGCCACCTAAATTCGCCAGGCCAGCCTTGTCGATGTCAGTTGCAATGACTGTCGCACCCTCTCGCGCGAACGCCTCTACGGCGGCTCGCCCGATACCCGCGGCGGCTGCCGTCACCAACGCTGTCTTTCCTGCCAGCCTGCCCATATCAAACTCCTGCTTTTCTGAAATAAATCCGCTTGGCATTCCCGCTGAAGATCGCGTGGGAATGATCAGGATAATATTGCTCGACCAAGCGCTCGCATTGCGCGGCCCAGCCCTTGTAGTCTCCCCCCAGCGTCAGCACCGGCCAGTCGCTGCCCCAAAGCAGCCGCTCCGGACCGAAGCATACGCCAATATGTTCGGCGACTTCGCCGATCGCTGAATCATCTGTGCGTGCGCCAGCCTCCGTCAGAAGACCGGACAGCTTGCAGGACACATTTTGGTGCCGGGCAAGCTCTGAGATATCGTCCCGCCACACCTCCAGCTCTGCTGAGGCGATGGGTGGCTTGCCTGCGTGATTGAGTACTATGGGTAGATCGGGATAGCGGGTCGCCAAACGTGTCATGACAGGCACAAGGTCTGGGTGCGCGTGGGCATCAAGTACGAGTTCATTGGCCTGGAGGGATTCCAGTGCGGGCGCACAGGCGTCCTGCAATATCCAGAGCGGGTCTGACAGGTCAGCAATCATGGGTCTCAGACCGAGCAAATGCGGGTTTTCTGCACGGCGAGTAATTTGTTTTGCCGCGTCATCGGCTTCGAAGTCGACCCAGCCAACAACACCGGCAACGCGCTCATCCGTTTCGGCGACATCAAGCAAAAAGTCTGTCTCTGCTGCACTGGCGGCGGCCTGAACGAGAATGACCTGACGAACACCGCACGCTTCCGCTTCGTCCCACACATCCTTGATGTCAAAATCGCGATAAATGCTTCCGAGATCCGGCGTCAGCCAATTATAATCGCCGCGCTGCAGACGCCAGATGTGCATGTGGCAATCAAGCTTTTCCATCATGACACCGGTGCGTCAGCTGAAATAAGCTGGCGCTCCTTGAGTGCCGCCCACAAGCCGCTATCGATAGGATGGCGGGTCCATTCGCTGATCTGGCGAACCTGTTCCGCTGACTTGGCACCCGGAATGACAGATACAACGGCCGAATGTGCCTTGCAGAACTGAAGGGCAGCGGCAGGCAGTGGCACATCAAAACCTGCGCAGACTTCGCGAAGTTGAGCGGCCCGTTCGACGGCCCATTCCGGCGCGGTATCATAATCATAGCGCAGCAGCTCGCCCGAAGACGCCGCCAGAAGCCCGGAATTGAAAGCGCCACCGATGACGACGCGTACGCCGCGCCTGTGGCATGCGTTCAGGAAAGGCAAAGCAGCTTGATGTTCGAGTAACGTGTAGCGCCCCGCGAGGAGCAGAACATCGAGATCGACCTGCGCGAGGATTTCTTCGCATACCCTGATCTCATTGACGCCGAGCCCTATCCACTTTGTCTTCCCCTCGGCCTTCAAGGCGGCCATTTGCGGAATCGCTTCATCAATGGCTTGCGCAAGAATTTTTGGGTGGGCATCGCCGTGAACCATCGCCCCGACATCATGGAGAAGCAGCATGTCAACGCTGTCGACTCCGAGACGAGCCTGACTGCCGGCAAAAGCCTCCCTGATCCCGCGCGCCGAATAATCGAAATACGGGATGAAGGGGGCGGGCGACGCGAACCCATTATCCGGGACAGGATTTGATACCGCCGGCTCAAGCCGACGCCCGACCTTGGTGGAGAGCGCGGGCCTGTATCGGGTCTCAGCAAGGAAAGCACCAACGCGCTGCTCGCTGAGGCCGTGCCCGTAATAAGGCGCGGTATCGAAATAGTCGAAGCCAGCATCCTTTGCTGCGACCAGAACAGCGCTGGCCTCGTCGTCGGTTATAGCCGTATAGAGATTACCCAGCCCTGCGGCGCCAAGACCGTAATCTGGCAGTTGAGGGGCAGCGTGATCAGTCATTCATCACAACCTTACTTGGCCAGACCGAGCTTGAATATCTGCACGGCTTCATCGGCCCATTCATTGACGGTAAGACGAAGCGTGTTCTGCTCAACTGACCAGTCTCCAACCTGTCCGCCAATCTGCTCGACCGTTGCGACACGCTCCAGCTCGGATGGAAGGGTGACTTCCAGTACGCCTTCAGCAGGCTTGCCGAACATATGAATATAAAGCGCTTCCGCATTGCGGGTCGCGCCGATGCTGACCTCATCTACAGCCTTCTGGGTCAATTCAACAGGCCGCGTGCCTTTGATCGCTTCTCCGCGAGTTTCAAGCCATTCGCCGACCGCTTCCAGACGCTCAGCCTGAGCGGGCGGCATTTGTGCGTCTCCACGCGGGCCGACGTTCAGGAGAACGTTGCCATTGAAACAGGCTGAGCTGGCCAGCATTGTCGCAATGCCGTTCTTGGTGATGTAATCAGCCTCGGTTTCATTCCTGTTATATGCGAAGGAGTGGCCCATCCCGCGCGTTGTCTCCCAGATGAAGGGCAGGATATGATTGAACATGCCGTATTCCGGCGTGCGCACATCCCAGACTGGTGGTTTAGGCGGCAGTACGCCCGTCATACCCTCCGGCCGTTCCAGAGCGTCAGCGAGCAGTTCGCCATCGATCGGGAACCAACGGTCATTGGTCAGGCCTTCGGGAATGGAATTGTAATACTTGGCGAGAATTTCGAATGTGGCTTGCTGACTTGGATAGCCGATATCATTCCAGAGATAGTCCGGCTTGTAACGCTCGATCAGCTCATAATAGTGGGCGTTGGCATATTCGGTATAGTTTTCGGCCTCGCCCGGAATGTTCAGGCCGAGGTGCCCCAGGCTCTCGATACGAACATGCTTGAACGTCCAGTCAATGCCGCCTGAGTAATAGATACCAAACTTGAGGCCCTCTGCGCGTACAGCATCGGCGAGTTCACCAACCACATCGCGGGTCGTCTGCCAGTTCGGCTTGTGCGGGTTGGGTATCGCACTTGGCCATAGCAGGAAGCCATCATGGTGCTTACTGACGAGGACCACGTAGCGGGCACCTGACTTCTTGAAGAGTTTCGCCCAGGCGACAGGGTCCCAATTCTCCAGCGATGCGTTGAAGGCCTCGCCGAAATTATCGTACGAATAATCTTCACCATACGTCTCACGGTGGAATTGCGCCGTCGGGCCATCCTCGAACATGACCGTATTCCGGTACCAGGCCGCGTAAGGCGTGTGCGCAAATGCATTCGCCTCCGACTCCGCTGCGAGCTGGTCAATCTGTTTGCTGTGCGGCGCAAAGGACGGAATGGAATATGGCCCCCAGTGGATAAAGATACCGAATTTTGCATCACGAAACCATTCGGGCACTTCGTGTTCGTTCAGGCTTGCGCGCGTGGGGAGATAGGTTTTTTCGGTTGCGGTCATAGGGGTCTCCGCTTGAGATTAAGGGTCCAGATCATGCGACAGGCTCTTGGGCCCAGACACTGCCATTCGGGAATTCGTGATCGACGAGGCTTTGCGGATAAATGTCCACGGAATAGCCGGGCGCGAGGGGCGCCATATAGCGTCCGCCGCAAATTTCGATGGGATTCTTGAAATGCTCATGAAGATGGGCGGCGTGCTCAATCACCCTGCCCTCCATCGTTCCCGAGATGCACACATAGTCGATCATCGAGAGATGCTGGACATATTCGCAGAGACCAACACCGCCCGCATGCGGACAAACCGGGATGCCGGCCTTGTCTGCCATCAGCATCACCGCGATGACTTCGTTGACGCCAGCCAGACGACATGAGTCGATCTGACAGAAGCCGATCGCCTCGGCCTGCAGGAACTGTTTGAACATCACCTTGTTATGCGCATGCTCGCCCGTCGCCAGCAGGACCGGCGCGACGCGATCAGCAATTGCCTTGTGACCCAGGACATCATCGGGGCTGGTTGGCTCTTCCACCCAATAGATATCATAGGGCGCCATCGCTTTGACGGCAGCAACGGCTTCATCAACGCTCCAGACCTGATTGGCATCAACGCTCAATCGCACGTCGCTGCCCAGCGTATCGCGGAATAGGGCACAGCGGCGCACGTCCATGGCCACATCGCCGCCGACCTTGATCTTGAAGTGGCGCCAGCCATCGGCATAAGCCTGCTTCAAGAGGTTGACGATCGCTTCGTCGGTATATCCCAGCCAGCCCGCCGATGTCGTGTAGGCCGGGTAGCCGTCCTGAAGGAGCGTCGCGATGCGCTTCGCCTTGCCGGCCGCTTGCTGTTTGAGACGCGCAAGCGCTTCATCCTTCGAGAGGAAGTCCGATATATGGCGGAAGTCGAGCGCAGAGATAATACGCTCTGGGGACATGTCACTCACGTATCTCCACAGGGGTTTGCCGGCCCGCTTTGCAAGGGCATCCCATACGGCATTGATCAATGCCGCAGCCGCCAGATGCACAACGCCCTTCTCGGGCCCGAGCCAGCGGTATTGGCTGTCATTGAGCAAGAGGCGCGAAGCGAGACCGAGATCCTCCTCGAATTCATCCAGACTTCTGCCGACAAGATGGGCGCCAAGGCCCTGGATGGCAGCGACGCAGAGGTCATTCCCGCGTCCAATCGTGAATGTCAGTCCGTTGCCACCCGGTTCGCCGTCCTTCATGACCAGCGTTGCATAGGCGCAGGAATAATCCGGGTCCGGATTCATGGCATCGGAACCATGTTTTTGTCGCGATGTCGGAAAGCGGATATCACGCGCCTCGATACGGTCGATTATCATACAGAAAGTCCAAGTTTGAAGATTTGCACGGCCTCATCAGCCCACTCATTGATTGTCAGGCGAAGTGTGCTCTGATCAATCGACCAGCCACCCACCTCCCCGCCAAGTTGCTCAAGGGATGTGACGGTTCCCAGCCCCGCTGGAAGCTGTACTTCCAAAGTACCCAAACCGGGCTTCCCGAATAGGTGAAGGTAAAGCGTGTCCGCATTGCGTGTGGCGCCTATATTGATCCGGTCGACGCTTTTGTGCGGCAGAGCGACCGGTCGGGTATCCTGAATGGCCTGCCCCTTGGTCTCAAGCCACGCGCCGATTGATTTCAGACGACCAGCCTGCGCTGGATCCAGTTGCGCATCGCCGCGCGGGCCGACATTCAGAAGGACATTGCCGTTAAAACAGGCCGAACTCGCCAGCATGGTGGCGATGGCGCCGGGAGAAAGATAATCTGCATCACCTTCGCGCTGGTTGTAAGCAAAGGAATGCCCCATGCCGCGCGTCGTCTCCCACAGGAAAGGCAGGATGTGGTCAAACATGCCATATTCCGGTGTACGGATATCCCACACGGGAGGCTTCGGGGGCAGGACGCCCGTCATTCCCTCAGGTCGTTCAAAAGCATCCGCCTTCAAATCACCGTCGGGTGTTATCCAGCGGTCATTGGTCAGGCCTTCAGGCACGCTATTGTAATAGTTGGCGAGAATATCGAACGAGGCCTGCTGGCTCGGATAGCCAATATCATTCCAGAGATAATCCGGCTGATAACGCTCAATCAATTCATGATAATGCGCATTGGCATATTCAATATAGCCTTCGGCGTCTCCTGGCATCGCCATCAGATCCTGGATCGTTTCAATGCACTTGCCCTTGAACGTCCAGTCAATACCCCCTGAATAATAGATACCGAACTTGAGACCCACTGCGCGAACTGCATCTGCCAGCTCGCCCACAACGTCGCGTGTCGTCTGCCAGTTTGACTTGTGAGGATTTGGCGTTTTGCTCGGCCAAAGGAGGAATCCGTCATGGTGTTTGCTGACCAGAACGACATAACGCGCACCAGACTGCTTGAAGAGTTTCGCCCACGCGACTGGATCCCAGTTCTCCAGCGACGCGTTAAAGGCCTTGCCGAAATTATCGTACGAATAGTCTTCGCCATACGTCTCGCGGTGGAACTGCGCCGTCGGCCCGTCCTCGAACTTCATGGTATTGAGATACCACTCCGTATAGGGATTGTATTTGAATGCCTGCATGACATTATCACCAGAACCATCTGGCCGTTCATGCTGAAGCGGCGCAAAAGCCGGAATGGAATACGGGCCCCAGTGGATGAATATCCCGAACTTTGAATCGCGGAACCAGTCCGGAACCGTGTGCGCGCTGAGGCTCGCCTCTGTCGCCGCGTAGTCTGATTTTTGCTTAGTCATTGACGGAGACCTCGTACGACTGGCGACCAATCCATACGATGGCGCACCAGCGCTTCACGCTGAAGGTCATCTACTTCCTCCCGAATCCGCAGCCTCTAAATGGGCTGCTTTCAGAAAGTGATAGATAATGAGCGTTTCATATGCAAGCATTATGATTGCATATGAACATCATTATTTTTGATAATGGTAGCTGACACGTGGAATTACGAACCAAACACCTGCACTTTGATCGCGCACGGTTTGGCGGTTTTATCTGGCCTGGAAAGGCGGCGACAACGGCACCAAGTGTGCGCGTCATAGGCGAACGAAAATTAAAACGGAGAGGAAATCCAAATGCAGCGAAAGGCCTGGGCCATCTATCTGAAACCCGAAAAGAAAGACGAATACAAGGAACTCCACGCCAATGCCTGGCCGGCTATCCTGAAGCAGATCACGGCCTGCAATATTCGTAATTACAGCATCTTCCTGCGGGAACCGGAGAATATCCTGTTCGGCATCTATGAATACCACGGCACCGATATCGACGCTGACATGAAACTGATGGCAGACGACCCGGAAACACAGAAATGGTGGGCGCTTACTGACCCCTGCCAGGCTGCATTTGAATCAGCCGCGCCGGGAGAATGGTGGGTTCCTCTCGAAGAGGTTTTCCATCACGACTAATTATCGAGCGGCAGCGTGTGCCCCAGTACGGATGAAACGCGGCCGGCCGCAGCTGCAACCATGCCCGGCGCCTCATCCAGGGACACACGCGAGCCGCGCGTAACAACAAACGGGACGGTCAGGCTCGCTACAGCGCCGGAAGTCGTTGAGTCAAAGATCGGGGCGCCAATATCTGTTACACCATCAACGATACGAGACGGCATGCGCGCAAATCCGTTCTCGCGAACAATGGCCGCTTCCGTTTCAAGCAGAGCGATAGACGCGTCATCCACTCCAGCGGCGTGAAGGTCCTCGATCATCTTCATCTTGTGCATGGGTGAGGCAAAGGCAAACAGAACAAGACCCGAGGCTGATTTCATGATGGACCGGCGATAGCCAAGCCTGACACTGAAACCAACATCATCGGGGCTCTCCGTGCGCGCAATGACAACGATCTGATCGGAACTCACAACAGCCAACTGGATCGACTGTTTCATTGTCGACGCAAGGGCAGACATCTCCGGCAAGGCCGCTTCGTGGAGGTCCCGCTTGGGCGGCGACCGCATGCCGACCTCAAAGAGCCGATTCGAAAGCTGCAGCTTCTCGGGATCGTCCGTGCGTTCAACATATCCACGCATCTCCAGCACGATGACCATGCGGTAGATCTCGCTGCGGGACCGACCGAGATTACGCGCGATATCAGAGACCGACTGCGGCGTTCTCAAGCTGGCAAGACATTCAAGTATGTCGAGCCCCTTCTCCAGAGCTGGCGCCTTGTAAGTGTTATCAGCCATCACGTGGCACCCCTGTAAAATTCATCCCGCGTTTCATATATGAAGCAAAGCATGAAATCGGCAACCTTCCATGCGCGTCACGTTTGATGGACTGAAAATGCCCCTCAGATAGAACGCTGCAGATCCAAGCTAGGCCAGCTTATCCAGAATTGCCAAAACGGCGGTCTCGGCGATTGACACGGCTCGGGACAATTCTGCGTCCAGGTCAATTACTGTTGGCGCTTCAACCCATTTGTCATTGGCCAGGCTGACGCTGGAAACGAGAATAGCCGCAACAATATCCGGACGGAAATCAGTAGCGCGATCAAGACTGTACACATGAGCGACATACTCGGCGTAAATATCCCTGAGCGCCTGCTCGTAAGCCGCGAGCGCGTAAGCGAGGTCCTTCTCTTCCCGCAGGCCGTGCCAGAGCATCAAGCTCTGACTCGACTGCTTCTTGGACACGATGACGGCCCTCTCGAGCTCAGTACGGAAGAAATCCAGAAAAGACATACTGTCCCGCGCAGCAAAGGCGCGCTTACGCAATTCATCCGTCGCCGCAATGCCGAATTCAGTTGCAAGATCTGCCTTGGAATTGAAATGCATGAACAATGTCGTGACGTGGACATCTGCGGCATCCGCGATGTTTTGCATTGTCGTCGCAGCATATCCAGAATCATTGAAGAGGCGAGCAGCCGCACGAATGATTTTCTCGCGCGTCAGTTTACGCCGCGCTGTGCGCCTTGGATATTTGATCTCTTCGGAAACAACAGTGTCCGGGCTTTCGCCTGCTTTAGGTGCTTCGTCCGACCGGGGAGGTTTTGGCATTGCAAGTCTCTCGGCCCCGTTCAAATTTGGGGCCTCTTATCTAGAATGAACGTTTATTGGCCCTCATGAGCCTAGTCAAAGAAATGCAGTCACCTCTTTCGCCATGATTGGAGCCTAGCGCACCCCATTCATATGTTATTTTCGCAGCGAACTGCCTGACGAATACTTCACACGCATACTTCATAATATGTCTCACTCACTCATGGCGCGACGTCGCGCGAGTTCATCGACCGCTGATTGGTGGTCGCTGCGCGTGACCGGATAGAACGTCAGACTTAACAGGGCAGCGAGCGTGAAGAACATGATGGTCAGAACGAAATAGAGCGCCAGATGGTTGACCGTGGCAATATCAACAGCGCCCGGCTTGGCATCATCCGGAAACCCCACAAGGGCCAACAGGAAACCGGACGCGAGCACGCCCATCCCTGAAATTGTCTTGTTGACCATTGAGGTCGCTGAAAAGATCAGCCCTTCAGATTGTCGTCCTGTCGAAAGCTCGATCTGCTCGATCACATCCGCCACCATCGACACATTCAGAATGGCGGCTGCAATGACAGCGGCCGCAACAATCATGGCAAAGACGAAGAGCAGTGGCATGAGCAAAGGACTCCCTACCCCCGGAAATAGCCCCACCAGGCTCAACATTATCGGCGCAACCATTGCAATCAACGTAACCATGTAGAGAACGAGCGTTGTCCATTTCTTGCCAAACGATTTGGACAGCGGCAGCACAATAACAAATGAGAGGATCACGCCGACAAGGTTGCCCGCGGTCAGCGTAGCGATGTTATTCGCGGAAAGGCCCCAGAAGTAGGTCTGGATATAAACACCCAGCGCCGCGTAAAGACCGCCCGACATGGCACCAAGCATGCTCGAGAACAGGATGGGTGCATTGACCCTGTGAAACAGCGTGGAGAACATTTCCTTCGCCACGGCCAGCGCACCTCTCCGAGGGGGCGGAGGGGAATGGACCAGCGACGACACACGGCTATGCGTGCCTATGCTGGATATGAATATCGCCAGCGCCATCAAGGGCGCCGCAATCCAAGCATACTTGATATAGCCAACCTTATCGAGCAGCCCTCCCGGCGCAGCAGGATCGTTCGCGAATATGAGCGCGAATACGGAAATACCCATAAGAATGCCGCCGACAACGCCAAAGAAAAAGCGATAGGCAACAAGCTCCGTCCGCTCGTCATAGTCCTGCGTAAACTCCGCAAGGAGAGCAGTGGACGGGACCTCATAGACGCCGATGGCTATGCGGGTCAGGCTCGTCATTATCAGTAGATAGCTGAACAGCAGGGCATGCGATTCCACTGCCGGGGGCATCCAGAGCAGAAGATAGAAGAGACCCACCGGGAGCACGGAAGCATACATGAATGGATGCCTCCGTCCCCAGCGCGTCCGCAGACTGTCAGACCACTGCCCAACGACCGGATCGAGTACGGCATCCGCAACCATGGCAATCATGATCGCGGCGCCGACCCAGGCCGCCGGCAAGCCGATGACCTGGTTATAGTAGATCATCAGCAGCGCGTTGAACCCGTTGTCCTTGATCCCGAAAGCGACCGTCCCAAGACCGTAAACGACCTTCGTGGACCAAGGGAGTTTGGCAGTCTTTTCCACAGGTTAGAAGTGCAGTTCGAGTTGAACGCCGACTGTGCGCGGCGGTGTCAGATAATAGGTTTGCTCAATGCCCGGCGGGAAGGAAAGCAAGCCGCCCCTGGAACCATCATAGCCCTGTTCGTCAAAAGCGTTCTTGACGTAGGCCGTCACCACATAGGTCTCATCCACGCTTCTCCAAACGCCGATAAAGTCCACCTGATCGAAAGTCGGCGTCTGCGTGTATGGCCGGTTGAATATGCCGTGATAGGTCGCGTCCTGCCAGGAATAGTTGCCCGAAAGGGTCAGGTCGCCATTCTCGCCAAGGGGCACGTCATAGCTGACATTGAGGCCAACCTTGTTAGGCACGGTGCGCGGAAGCATTTCGCCTTTCAGGTTTTGGGGCTGGCTGCCGGCCGCATTCGCTGGCCCCGATGGCTGCGCGCCTGGCTGGCTGGCAGTTGGATCAACATTGTCCACGAAGCAGCATGCGCTGCGGACTTCAGAGTCGTTATAGGCATAGCTGAACATGAAGCGCAGGTCGTCCGTAGGCGTCCACATGGCTTCCAGCTCCAGCCCCATTGCGCGAGAATCTTCAATGTTGAAGAAGCGCGTGAGGGTCAGGCCGTTCTCGATGGAATCCAGAGGCACCTGAAGGCCATCATAGGCGTAGTAATAAGCCGTCGCATTCAGCTGGAGCTCGTCGCCGAACGTACGTTTGGCACCCACTTCGAACGAGTCGAGCAATTCCTCGTCTGTCTGCGGGAACTGACTGATGCCACCGGCATTGAAGCCACCGGACTTGTAACCACGGCTATAGCGAAAGAAGTAGTTCTGATCCGCATTTGGCTGCCACTGAATGCCCGCAACGCCTGAGACGGCATTCCAGTCATTCGAAAGTTCACGTCTTGCCAGGCCTGTAGCTGGGTCGATCGTGACGCCACTCGCAACACCTTCCGCATCCGCATAGGAAACGGAAGCTGCGGTCAGATCGAGCGCGGGCGCAAGGTTGCCCGAACCCCCGAGCGTAAAGCCCGGAACGATGCCGTAACCGATAACACGCAGCTGTTCAGAACCGGCCTTTTCATCGGAAGAATAACGCAGGCCACCTGTCAGGGTGACCGTATCTGTCAGGTCATAGTCAACCTGGCCAAACAGCGCGTAGGACTTTGTCGTCAAATCCGACAGCGCTGTCACATAGTCGCCGCTCGGGTTGGGCGCTTCACCAAAGGGCGCCATGATCTCGGGCTGAGCGCTGTTGCCGAAGTGGGATTCCTGATGGAAATCCTCTTCGAAATAATAGGCGCCGACGATCCACCACAAGTCCGAATCTTCCGCGGACTGGACGTTAAGCTCGTGGCTCCAGAACGATTTGTCTTCGATATATCCAAACGTAAGCGACGGATATATCGTGGCAGCGCTACAGATCGGCCCGACATTCTCCAAGTACCACTGGCAGTTTGGTCCGCCTGTGAAGACTTCCCCTGCAGCAATATTCGCCGGATCAAGCGGGTATGTGTAGGAGACCATGCTGGTCTCGTCATCATCCCGATAGGAGTCATAAACATAGGTGCGGTAGCCGCCCATGTATTTGACATCGACCGTCGGCAGGCTCCACGTCGCCACGGTCGACAGGCCGAGGCTGTCGTCGAGCTTGGACCGGGTCGGTGTGTTGGTGCTGAACTTCCGGATATCGTTGATGCCCGGATTTTCGGTTGCCGTGCCTTCCTGATTATAGGTCGGCAGGAGATACCCGAAGGCCGCGCCTGGTGTCAGGTTTCCAGTGGGGAAAGGCGAGTAATCGTAAGAACCGGAAGAGTTCGTTGCGCGGTTATATGTATCGGCGCCGAACGTATCCGCCTTGAACCACAGGGAGAGATTGTCGGTTGGGTCTGCTTCAAGCTGGAGTTCCACATAACTCGTTTCTCCCTTACCCGCCTCGCTAGGGCCGCCAGCGACGTTTTCGAGATAGCCTTCGTCCTGATTTCTGAAGGAACCAGCAAGCTTGGCGCGAACCTTGTCGCTCAGCGGGCCGGCAACGCTCGCTTCGATAGCGGTGGTTTCGAAATTACCGATCGTCAGGCGGCTGTCGGCCGAGAACACATCGGTCGGACGCTTGGAGACGACGTTGATCGCGCCGCCGATTGAGTTACGGCCATAGAGTGTGCCTTGCGGGCCGCGCAGGACTTCCACGCGATCAACAAAGAAGTCGCTCTTGGAGACGGAGGAGGTCGAGGCATCATAGATGCCATCTGAATAGGTCGCGACGCCCGGATCGGAGCCGTTCGTATTGGTCTGGCGACCGACACCGCGAACGAAGACGCGGTCATCGCCAGCGGAGAAGGCAAGGCTTGGCGTGAAGCGCGCGAAATCGGACAGGTTGGCGAGCCCGAGTTCCTGGCGCGTATCGGCGGTAAAGGCCGTCACCGACACCGGCACCTCGTTCAGATCCTGCTCGCGCTTCACGGCCGTTACCGTAACCTGGTCAAGCCGCCGGACTTCCGTCGTATCGTCGGCTTCCTGCGCCCACGCATGCCCTGCGGCAGTAAGGGCAACCACGCTGGCAGCGGCCAGCAACAAGGACTGTCTTTTCATCGATTATTCCTCCCAGAATATGTCTTTCGACCGCACTCTCCGGTGCAGCATTGTTGGGAGGCTAATATCGATTAATCTAGTTGTATAGTGTTATCTTTGCCGAAGCCGGGTTGCCGTTGCGCCAGCCCTGGGAGGCGCATCATTGCGAACGCCTATCCGCATGCTTGTGCCATAGGCATTGCGGATGAGAGATTGCAGTTCGGCCCCAGCCGCCTTCACGGGGAAGTCCGGATCGATCAGATACTGGCACGACATACCGATCAACTGGGTCGTTATCATCATCACGGCCATATCGACATCCACGTCCTTTCGCAGGGATCCATCGGCGAGTCCGCGGGCAAAAAGGCGTCGCAGTTCCGTGTTCGAGCGGACGTGCGATTGGGCAAAAAGCGGCCGGACATCCGACAGTGTGGCGATGGCTTCGCTCATCAGCACGAAATAGGCGCGGATATCGGCCTCCTCTTCCAGCGATTCGAAATGGATGGCGCAATAAAGCAGCAGCGCATCGAGGCCGGAGAGGGTCTCGAGGTCTGCCTCGTGGCGGACATCCTCCATCGAATCATGGAGATGCGTGATGACCGCATCCAGAAGGCCGCTCTTGGAGCCGAACTTGTGGAAGGCCAGGTTGCGGCTATAGCCGGCCTTGAGGCCAATATTGTCGAAGGTCAGCGCGGAAACGCCCTCTTCGGCAGCGAGTTCGAGATAGGCATTGATCAGCTTGTCCGACGACTGCTGGCGCCGCTCAGATTGTCTCATTCTTCCCCCTTTTGGCACGACGCTTTGCGCCGTGTCCTTATGCCTGCATCAGGGCGCGAGGCCCCTTTGCGATTGCCGGCCGGTCGAGCGGCCGAATTGGATTCGTGCGCGTCGCATGTGTCGCGACGGGCAAATCCCGGGAGGAAGTGTCAGACTGTCAAAGTCTGGTGAGATTGTACAGCCTATTGCACGTGCGACCGGAAACGCCCTTTTTGGCGCCCGGCATGGGGGTCTGATTGTGGGGGGGATTCAGCCCGAGCTTTCCCAGCTTTTGAACGCGTCGCGGAGGAGTTCCGGCAGGGCTGTGGCGATGGCGCCCAGCTCGGGCGGCAGGCGGTGGGTGCGGGTCATGGGAAGCGTCATGGGCGCCGCCTCGCCCGCCTTGCGCTGGCGCTCCAGCGTGCGCGCGAGGCGGCGGGCATGGGCCTCGGGGGCTGCGAGCAGCTCCTGCAGCGCTGCGAGGCGGGCGAGGATCGGGGCGGCCTGAACGGGGCCGCAGGCGCGAGCCATTGCTGTAAGCCCGGCCCGGTCCATGTCCGGGCCCATGAGGCGGGGCGAGAGGCCCGTGACGCGGCCCGAGGCCTTGGTTTCGACGCGCGCGGTATCCGAATGATGCCCGGATGATGCCCGAATAATAACCGGAGGGAGTGTCAGGCCGAGGGCCATGAGCACGAGAAGCCGCCGGATGATGATTTCGAGTCGGGCGAGTTCAGCGCGGGCGCGCTGGGCGAGTGTGCGTTTTAGTATGGTGGGGTTGAGGTGCGCCTCGGTCATCACGGCGACGGCGCTCAGCGCGCGTTGCGCATGGGCGATGCCGTGACTGACGAAGGCGGAACGATTGGACATGGCGGCCAGTATAGGCCGGGTGGGATTAGGGTTGGATAAGGTGAAGGAAAGACACAAATCCACAAAATGAAAATCGCTCCCGTAAACCAAATATTATTTCTATTTTTCCTGAGTATCGTTTGAATTTGATGATTGGCCCCATTGAATTGGGAGCTCCGACGGCGGCATCGTCCAGCTTGAAATAGGTTGATATTCGATCGAGACTATGTGCTCGAGCATGTACTCTTCGAACAACGCACTCTCAGGATTCCAAGTCATTAATATATTTTGCGAGCGAAGGAAAAGAGTCCGATTATATACCTTAGCTCCATCTTGGAGGACAAGATTAATAGCTTGTCCTCCTCCATAATGAACTACCCTAAGTGCTGTGTTGAAGCCGTCCGAGAACAGCACCCACAACGAAATCGCAACCGCCGCCAAATAAGAGAACAAACTAAAGTACTTCGAAACAGCTTCGAAAACACGACTGGACAGCGCCCATCCTAAACCCATCACAATCTGTATAGAAATAAACCCAGCAACTCCCATCGCTCCACTACGGATGGTTTCTTCACGAAACACTGGAGCGCCAGAATGAATGCCTTGACGATAGGTATTCCAAACGACTGCACCAAAGACTAAAAGTACTCCAACAGCGAGCGCCAATATCAGCGGCCCACGGGCGGCGTCCTCTTCCCATTCTGTCGACTCCCGAAATGCTTCAGCATCAGCCATTCTCTTTTCTCTGGTACTTCGCACTCGAGTGAAAATGGCATGAGCGCTTCTCATACTAGTCGCGAGGGCCCACTGAGCCACAAAACTTGTAAGCGAAAAAATCGACAGCGCCGTCCCAAAAAAAAGAGCGAAAAGAAAAGTATAAGGCACCCCTTCTAATGGCAGCCTGGATCCATGCCTAATCGCATAATAATAAGTTGCGAGAGGCATCGCTATTATAAGCACAAAAGAAGAGCTCAGCGATCTAATTGTCAACGATCGCACGAACAGTGGTAAGCCCGAAAAACGTTGTGCCAAAGAGGCATAGATCGCGCGCATTTAGTCTGATTCCATCAGCTGTATTCTCGAACGCCCAATTACGCGTGCGGAAAGACAAGAACATTGATTCTATCGAGGACAAACCACTTTAATTCCCCTCCGCGATGCGGATGAGGGCGGCGTCCATCATTGGCGTGGCCGATGACACGGCGAGGGGGCGTTCGTTGGCGATGATGGCGAAGGTGAGGGTCTGGCCGCTGGCGGCGGTGAGGTAGCCGGAGAGGGCGTTGGTGCCTTTGAGGGTGCCGGTCTTGGCGAAGATCTTGCCTTCGAGGATGGTGCCACGGAAGCGGCGTTGCAGTGAGCCGTCGACGCCGCCAATGGGGAATGTGTCTTTCCATGCCCTGCCCCAGTCCTGCGCGGCAGCGTAGGTGAGCAGCGTGACAATGGTCCGTGGGCTGACGCGGTTGTAGACCGACATGCCGGAGCCGTCGAAGAGGTCGTGGCCGTTCGCGGCGGCGCCGGCCTCTTCCAGCAGGGCGTTGACGCGGCCGAGACCGGCCCCGGCGGCGCCATCCTCGGTGAGGTGGCCGAGATGGCGCAGCATGAGTTCGGCATAGAGATTCTGGCTGTCCTTGGAGATGTCGGTCAGCGCCTCGGGAAAAGCAGGCGGGGCCAGCGCGGCGAGCGGCGGGTCGCCATCGTCGAGGCCGGTGAAAGCGGCCCCGAGGGGCGTGCCGGGTGAACGGTGGCGGGCCATGGGCGGGCCTTCGACTGTGATGCCGCGTGCCTGCAGCAGGGCGGTAAGGCGCGTGGCGGCGGCGAGGGCCGGATCGTCGAGACCGAGATGGAAGGCGCGCGGGGCGCTGCCGGGCGGGACGTGGCCGACGACGTGCACGATGGCAGTGCCGGGCAGATGGGAGACGATGAGATCGTCTTCGGGTTCTGCGTCGCCCTGCCCCGGCCACGGTGCCGTGACGGTGTCGTTGACGATTGTGTAGGCCGCGTCGCCGGGGGCCCATGTGACTGTGGCCGGTGCGTATTCGCTGGCAGGGGCGACGGTGAGCGTGGCGGTATTGTTATTGATCGTGAGGGCGGATGTGGCGGTGCCGTAGGAGGTCTGCAGGTCGTCCCAACTCCAGCCGGGGCCCCAGCGCTCGTGCGGGAACCATGTGTCGTCGCCGACGACATGGGTGAGCGTGGTGAGGCCGATGGCGGCGACGGCGTCGGCCAGCGTGGCGAGGCAGCGGGTTTCACAGTCTGGCGTGTCGGTGAGGTGGGGGTCGCCGCGTCCGTGGAGGACGAGCGTTGGGGCGCCGGTTTCGCCGACATCCTCGAGGGCGACGAAGGTGGCAAGGCGCGGGAGCATGGCGGCGAGATCGTCCTGCCAGCGGAAGGCGGCGGCGGTGGTGAAGAGCTTGGTGTTGGAGGCCGGGAGGAAGCGCTGGTCGGGGTTGATGGCGGCGATCTCGCGGCCCTGCGCATCCGTGACGAGGAGGCCCCAGCGAATGCCGGCGATTTCGGGCGGGTTGAGCGTGGTGTCGAGGTCGCGCTGGAGGGGCGTGACGCAGGCGGCGAGCAGGAGGCAGGCCAGGAGCAGCAGGCTGCGGCAGCTTTGTGGCATGAGTGTCCCCCGGGTGGTTTTCGTTGGGGCGACGTTAGCGCATGGCGGCGGCGGGCGTGAAGCGAAATGCGTGTGTTCGGCCTGTTGCGCCGCCGGGCGACCGGAAAGCGGGCTCAGGCGCCGCGTGCGGCCTGCTTGACGAGGGCTTCGGGGGCGGTCTTGTCGTGCAGGAGGGATTCGAAACTGCGGATGCGTTCATCCAGCAGGGCGATGCCCTTGCCGGTGGCGACGCCGCGCAGGGCGATTGCATAGCCGAGGGCGCCGGCGGCGCGCAGGTGGCGCGTTTCCAGCGTGCCCATGACCCATGACAGCATGACGCCATTGGCGAGATAGGAGAGCGTGCGCTCTAGCGCCTCGGACGCGAAACTGGCATTGATGAGGCCTTCGATCTGCGCTGCCTCGATCAGCGCGCGCCAGGCGGCGCTGTTACGCTCAAGGCGCTCGGGCGTGGCGAGGCCGGTATCATTGGGGCCGCGCGTGTCGAGCAGGGCTTTCCAGATGGTCTGGTAGAAGTCCGGGTCTTCGGTGAAGTAGCTGGAGGCCAGCTCCTGCGCGGCGAAGAGGCGGTCGATGGCATTGGCCGCCTTGATCTTGCCGAAGCGGACGGCGAAGTCGCGCTCGTCCTCGAACACGGCGAGGACGACGGCGCGCTTGGAGCCGAACAGGTTGTAGGGCGTCGCGAGGCTGACATCGGCGCGCTTGGCGATCATGCGCATGGACAGGTTGGTGTCGCCCGTTTCGCGGATAAGGTCGCGGGCGGCCTGCACGATGCGGGAGCGCCGTTCGGCCTTGGCCTGTTCGCGTTTGCCGGTCTCTTCGATCACTGCGTCTCCCATCAGGCTCAGGCCCCTTGCGCGATGCGGTCGATATCAGCCTGATAGTCGAGGGACAATGCCTTGATCATGTCATTGCGCTCCGGGCCGGCCTTGGGCGGATAGGCCGCCGCGTTGCGCTTGGGGCCGCGGGCCCAATAGTACATGACCTTGGCGAAGTTGCCGGGCTTGCCGAGCCATTTGTTGGGATGCTCGAGCATGTGGAAGCCGCGCATGGCATCGCGCAGGAGGCGTGTGTCATAGCGCAGGGCGATGCGGACGCCGTCGTCGAAGAAGCCCTGCATGAGGCGGGCGCGAAGGCCGGGCTTATAGTCTGGCGTCAGCGCCTGGCGGGCACGCTTGATGGCGGCGCGGTCCTGGGCGCGCTGGTTGAGGTAATAGGGTTTCAGCTCGGTGAGGAGGCGCTGGTGGAAGGCGACCGAGCGGGCGTCGGGATCGGAGGTCTCGTCGAGCGTTTCGCGCAGGACCTGGCCACTGACGGCAGCGAAGGAGCAGCCACGGCCATAGAGCGGGTTGGTGCGGATCAGCGTGTCGCCGAGCGCAAAGTAATGGCGCGTGAGCGGTTTGCCGTCGACGACGAGATCGCGCCAGCGGCTGATCAGGTCGCCCATGCCGTGCACGCGGCCGACCGGGTCGGACCGTTCCGAGTCCGTCCATGGGGCAAGCCCGGGCAGCAGAAGGGTCATTGCGTGGAACACGTCGGGGTTCAGGATGGCCTTGCGCAATTCCATCTCGACTTCCGGCACGGCCATCGTGATCGAGAAGCAGCCATTGTCACCCGGAAAGACGCCGAACTTGAGGAAGCCAAGGTCGCCGCTGGGGGGCGGGTTTTCGGTACGGGAGGGCTCGTCCATTCCGGGCTTCAGGCGATAGTGGCGCGTGAAGTAGAGGATGCCGGCGGATTCAGCTTCTTCTGGAAAGTCAGCGCCGTCGGCTTTGAGCTGGTCGATGGTGAAGCCATTCTTGCCGGACGCGTCGACAATGATGTCGGCCGTGACCGACGCTTCTGCGCCGTCACTGTCACCGATAACGCCGCGCACGTTGAGGACACCGTCTTCGCCCTTGTCGGTGATGAGGCGGCGGACGAGGAAGCCGGAGCGGATGGTGACATTGTCGAGGCTGCCGACATAGCGGCGCATCGCCAGTTCGAGCGTCGTGCGGCGGCTGGTGATGATGGTGAGTTCGGCGTCGCTTGGCTCAGGACTGTAATCATCTCGCTGCAGGTCACTGAGCATGGCGTCGAAGGTGAGTTCGCGCACGCCCAGATCGAGTAGTTCCTGCATGAGGCGCGGATGGTCCCGCTTGATGATGGACCTGAGGCGCGCGAGGAAGGCGTGGCTCTGGCGCAGATGGCCGACGCCGGTGTGCTTCCACTCATGAAAGACGGTATCCGGGTCATCACCGGGCGGCGGGGCATCGCGCTCGATGAGCGTGATCTCCCTGCCCGTTGGCGCGAGCGCGAGCGCTGTGCACAGCCCACCAATGCCGGCACCGATGATGAGAACGGATTCGGTCATCCATCCAGCTCCTTCAGGAAGTCGAGAATGGTTTCGTTGACCGCCTCAGGGGCTTCCTGCTGGGTCCAGTGTCCGGCACCGGGGATCAGCTTGTTGATGCGCAGGTCGGTCACGAACATGGGCATGATCTTGAGGGCTTCTTCGGCCATCATGATGACGCCGTCATTGGCGCCCGCGACGAAGAAGGCGGGTTGGGAAATGGTCGATGGCGCGCCTTCGGTCATTTTCCATGTGAGGTCATGGTTGCGGTAATAGTTGAGCGGGCCGCGCATGCCGGAGCGCTTGAACTCGGCCTCATAGAAATCGAGATCCTCTTCGCTTACCCAATCCGGCAGGGTTTCCGGATATGGCAGGCTGGAGAACATGTCATCGTCTTCAGCCTTTGGGGCGAGTTTGGTCAGGTCGGTCTCTCCGCCAGCCATGACAAGGAACTTTCGCAGGGCGGTGCGGATGTCGGATTCGAACTCGGCTTCTGCGACGCCCGGCTCGTAGAAATAGAGCTGGTAGAAGAACTGGCCTTTGTACATTTCACGGAGCATCGCCATGGGCGGCACCGGCGAACGCGGCAGGAAGGGCACGGACATGGCGCCGACCGCCCGGACCTTGTCCGGATGGTGGAGCGCTGTGGCCCATGCCGTTGGCGCGCCCCAGTCGTGCCCGATGACGACGGCCGTTTCATAACCGAGCGCCGGGATGAGGCCGACAATGTCGTTGACCACTTCGACCTGGTTGTAGGCCTCGATGGCTTCAGGCTTGTCGCTCTTGCCATAGCCGCGCATGTCTGGCGCGACGACGTGATAGCCAGCATCGGCCAGCGGCTTGAACTGATGCCGCCAGGAATACCAGGATTCCGGGAAGCCATGGACGAGGAGCACCAATGGCCCCTCGCCAGCTTCGGCAATGTTCAGTTCAATTCCGTTGGTGGCAATGCGACGCTGGGTGACACCCGGCCAGCTCATGCCGCAACCCTTTCGCGCACGCCCGGAAGCACTTCGCCGCGCGCGTCCTGATAGCCCTTGGCATCAGACCATGCGATGCCGCCGCCGACGATGACCGTATCGACGCCATGAGAGTCGCGGACATAGCGATGACCGTCACCCGGAACGTCATTGACGAACTTCTCTTCGCCGCGCGCAATGGTGGAGGGATCGAAAACTGCAATGTCGGCGATCATGCCTTCCTTCAGCATACCGCGTTCCGGGATGCCCCAGATGGCGGCTGTATCTGACGTGATCTTCTTCACCGCGGATTCGACCGTCATCAGGTTCAGGTCGCGCACGAAGTGCGAGAAGAGATAGCCTGTGTCGCCATAGGTGGAGAAGGACAGGATGTGCGCGCCGCCATCGCTGGCGCCGATATGGACGCGGGGATGATTGAGCAGGCCGGCGACCTTTGCATCATCATTGTGGCCCATGCCCGCCGACAGGAAGTGGGCTTCGAGACCCTCTTCGACCGAGAGATCCATCATGGCTTCGACGGGCGTTGTGCCACGCAGCTCGGCAATCTCTTTCAGCGTCTTGCCGACATATTTCTGGTTCGCATCGGTTTCGACGTGACGCAGGACCAAAGTTGGCCAGAGGCCTTGCAGGGGCGCTGCTTCCGCGATCAGTTTCACGCGATTTTCACTATCGCTGAAGAACGCGCTGATCTCGTCAGGCGTGCCGAAGCGCATGATCTTGTACCAGGTGGGGAAGCGCATGAAGAGCAGGCTCGGCACCGAGAAGCTGAAGCTGATGTCGATGGGGCGGGTCTGGACCTGTGGCCAGACACGGGCACCCCGGGCGAATTGTTCATCGACACGGGCCATGACGCGGTTCACGGCGTCGACATTGTCGGCGTTCATGAAGAGCGGCGAGAACGTGGTCGGGATATTGTACTTCAGCGACAGCTCGGCGAGCTGGTCCAGGCGGGCGATGGTGAGATCGGAATCATAGAATTCCGGCACAATCTGGAGAACGCGGCCATATTCGCCCAGCACGCTGGCGAGCGCTTCCACTTCGCGGGCATCGGCATAGCGGCTCGGCACGGGCTGGAGTTTTTCGTCCATGTCGACATAGCTGGTCGAGAGACCGGCCGCGCCGGCATCAAGGCATTCGCGCAGGACACTCTGCATCTCGGCGATCTCGGCATCGGTTGCCGTGCGCTCTGTCGCGGCTTCGTTCATGACCCAGAGACGGATGACGGAATGGCCGACGAGCGGCGCCACATTGATGGCGAGGCCCTTGCGGATGCGGGTGATGTATTCGGAGAAGGTTTCCCAGTCCCACACCACGCCTTCCTTGAATGCCTTGAGGGGCATCTCTTCGATCTGGTTGAACATGCCGACCAGTCTCATACGGTGCTTGGCCTTGAGGGGCGCGAGCGAGAGCGAGCAGTTGCCGGGCACGATGGTCGTGACGCCGTGCGCGAGGGCCGGCTTGGCACAGCCGTCCCAAAGGAGCTGGGCATCGAAATGCGTATGGGGATCAATGAAGCCCGGGGCGACGACCTTTCCGGACGCGTCGATTTCTTCTTTCGCGGCTTCCGGCACCTGGCCGATCTTGACGATGCGATTGCCCATGACGGCCACGTCGGCCTTGAAAGCCGGCAGGCCTGAGCCGTCGACAACTTTTCCGTTCCTGATGACAAGATCATACATGTCGATGTCCCTCCGTTATTATTGTTGTGTTGAATTCGAATTCACAAATCTGTTCGACGCGGCCTCAAGGGCATCGCGCACATGGTGCCAGCCCTGCCCGATCAGCGCGTCGGGCGTTGTTGCACCGCAGCTGTCCATCAGGACACGCACGGCATATTCATCGAGGGCGACAAGTGTTTGGCCGCCATTCTCGTATTGCAGGGTCACGTTGAGCTCGGCATCCCCGTCATGGGCTGCTGCAAGCTCGACCCGGCTGATAACCGCGCCGCTCATCCGTGGACGAGCGGCGGCTCGACAAAGATCACATCGCTCGGGAGGATGTTGTTACTGCCCGTGCCCATGCGTGCGGCGGCGCGCATGTAGACATGGAGGTTCCAGCTCTGCAGGCTCGCAATGGCGTCTTTTTCGGAAAGATCCGGCAGTTCGCGGCTGGCGATGTGGCTCCAGTCGTCTCCTACTTGGGGCAGGATGGATTTGCGAACGCGGGAGAGCTGTTCAACCGGCATGTGTATTCCTCCGTCTTTTTCATAATTAGAACGCGTTCTAATTATTTGACAAGCTATGACGCAGAGGAAGGGAATGGGTGGGGTTAGAGGCGGCGTGCGGCGATGGTGACTGCGAGGTTCAAGGTTTGGCCGGGCTGCAGGATTTTGAGGCCAGCCTCGCGCATGTCGTCTGCCTCGAAGGCGCCGGTGCAGTGGGTGACCGGTTCGAAGCAGAAATAGGGTTCGCTGGCGGGTGTGTAGACGACGCAGTGCGCACCTTCGCCTGTAGCCTTGATGGTCAGGTCGAGGCCGGTATCGACCTGCGTGATGCGCGCGGTTCCGGGCCAGCCGTCAAAGCAGTGATCGAGCACGCAATCCGACACGAGACGGAGCGTGGCGAAACTGTTGGTGCCGTCCGGAGCCTGCGGGGTGGGAGCGGTGTCGCCTAGAGGCGGCCAGATGCTTTTGGCGTCGAACTGGAGGCGTGTGGAGGCGTCGCGCGGGAAATAGGGATGGAAGCCGAGGCCTGCGGGCATGGGTGTGGCACCCGTGTTCCGGAGTGCGAGCGAGAGGCCTATGCCCGCCTTGCTGACGGTTATGTCCTGCAGGCATTCATAGGGCCAGGGCCAGCCCTCGCCGCCAGGGAGGCGGAGCATGGCGCGGGATGCGCCCTGCTCCACGACATCCCATGATCTGAGCCAGCCTTCGCCGTGGATGACATGTTCGTCGCCGTCCCAGTTGGGTGCGAGCTGATGGATCTCGCCCGCGAAGGTGAATTGCCCGCGGCGTATCCGGTTTGAATACGGCACGAGCGGGAAGCAGGCGGACTCCAGCGCGCTGGAGGCGCCTGATGTCACGTCCCGTCGCAACACGTCGATGCCCTCAAACGTGGCTGAGACGATGCGGCCGCCGCGGTCCGCGTCGATCTCGACTTCATATCCATGGGCGGCAATGCGCACGACGGCCGGAGCGCTGGCCATCGTGCGCGTAAGATCGGTATTACTCACTCAGACAGGTTTCCTGCGCATCCTCGTCTTCGGAGAAATGGACATCCGTCACGGCGACCGTACCTGCGCCATCGACCTTGAGGCTGAACGGGGAGGTCACGGCTTTCATGTCCATCGCCGTGAGGCAGCTGAGCGAGAGACGGACCTCGGTCCATTCATTCGCGTTGGCGATCTCGGCCGGGAGCGTGTCATAAACAGCGCAGTCATCGGCTTCGCATTGCATGCCGATCTCCACCTTGCCGGCCGTGCTGGACTTCAGCATCAGCGTCAGTTCCATGTCGCCATTGGTCTCGCGCAGGAAATCGCGCGACGTGCCATCCTTGAAGGCGACGCTGCCCCCTGCCCCACCGAAGGTGTACAGGAGCGCATCTTCCTGGGCGTTGTGATCGACGCGGGACTGCGTGACGTCGCCCGTCAGTTCCGCCGACCAGTCGGAAACGAAGCTGCCATTCTCGAAGAAGACGCTGTTGGCGCGGGCAGACACGAGATCAGCACTAACCGTTTCGTCGAGGTCTGACGGCACTGTGCCCGGTGCGGCATAGGAGAGACCATAGCCATAGGCGAAGAGCGGATCGTAAACCGCATCGCCGACGTTCAGCGGCTGCTGGTCAGCGGCGCGCGGCCAGGAGAATGAAAGCTTGCCGGTGAAGTCATTGCGCGGTTGGCCTTCGGCATCGGCGATCAGGAGATCTGCAATGCCGGCCCCCTCACTGCCCGGCCACCAAGCGGCGACAAAGGCGTCGGAGGCGTTGAGCTCCGGGTTTACCCACATCGGACGGCCGGAGAGGAAGACTGTTACCACAGGGATGCCGTCTGCCTTCATCTTCTGGAGCAGTTTGCGCTCTTTGGTGCCGTCAATGTCATAGGCGAGATGATCCACGTCACCACGGAATTCCGCATACGGCTCTTCACCGAAGACAATGACAGCGACGTCAGGCTTGGCCGTGTAGCTGCCATCGGCGCTATAGGTGACATTGGCAGCCGCCCCCTGAAGGCCATCCAGAATGGAATCAGCATTTGGGAAGAGGTCGTTCGACATGCCGCCGCCCTGCCATGTCAGGGTCCAGCCGCCGGCCTGTTTTGAAATATTGTCGGCGCCGTTACCGGCCACGAGAATCTTTGCGTCCGGGCGGATGGGAAGGACCGAGCCTTCATTCTTGAGGAGGACGAGCGACTCCCTCACGGCCCGACGGGCGATAGCGCGATGCTCAGGCGAACCGAGAATTTCGCCGTGGCCCGAGAGCGGACGCTCAGCCGGGCGGACCTGATCGAACACTTTGTAATAGAGCTTGGCACGCAGGATGCGGCGAACCGCATCATCGAGCCGCTCCATTGGAATCTCGCCGGACTTCACTTCGGCCAGCGTGTTCTTGTAGAGGCCCTTCCAGCTGTCGGGGGCCATGTACATGTCCAGACCTGCAAGCAGGGCTGCCGGACAGTCTTCCGTTGTGCAGCCTTCCAGCTGGCCGTGAGCGTTCCAGTCGCCCACGACAAAGCCGTTAAATCCCATGCGGCCTTTCAGGACATCGGTGAGCAGGTAATGGTCGCCATGGATCTTGGAACCGTTCCAGCTTGAGAAAGAGGCCATCACCGACAAGGCTCCCGCTTCAATGGCGGGTGGATAACCAGCGGCATGCAGGCGCACGAGGTCGGCCTCAGGCAGGATGGCATCGCCCTGGTCCTTGCCACCCTCCGTGCCGCCATCACCAAGGAAGTGCTTGGCGGTGGAAATGATGTGGTTGTCGCTCAGGAACTCATCGGAGCCGAACACGCCCTGCAGGCCTTCGACGATGCGGGGTGAATAGGCGGTGACGATTTCCGGGTCTTCGCCGAAGCCTTCATAGGACCGTCCCCAGCGGCTGTCGCGCGGGACCGCGACCGTTGGCGCAAAGGTCCAGTCATGGCCGGTTACGCGCAACTCAGTTGCTGTTACTCGCGCAATCTCACCCATGAGCTCCGGGTCGCGCATGGCGCCGAGTGCGATATTGTGCGGAAAGAGCGTGCCGCCGATCACATTGTTATGGCCGTGGACGGCGTCGATCCCCCAGATGATCGGGATGGCGACTTCAACGCCTTCAGGGTCGACGGATGCCATATAGTAGGCATCAACCGCCGCGAGCCATTCATCGGCAGTACCGTATTGCTTGCCGTTCGGACCGGAATTGCCACCGCTCAGGACGGAGCCGAGCCGGTATTCCTTGACCTCTTCAGGTGTAACCGAACCATTGTCGGCCTGAATGACCTGGCCGACTTTCTGCTCGAGGGTCATTTTGGACATGAGATCGTCGATACGCGCCTCGATGGCGGGATCGATGAGGTTGCTCGCAACAGCTGGCCACAGATTTACGTCGCCTTCCGGCGCGGCCTCGGCCTCGGCTTTCGGAGCGGGTTGCTGAGTCTCGGCGCTGTCGAGATTTGCGGGTGCCGCCGTATTACAGGCCGCCAGCAGCAAGGCTGAAAAGCCGAGCAGTGCCCCTTTTTGCGAGTCCATTGCCATTCCTGTTCCTCCCGGGATGAGTTGCCCTTTGCGGGCGTTATGGGTCGCCGTCCATTTCGCAGGGCCTTCGGAAGAAGGGTTGCGCCGAAAAATGATGGCGTTAACATTTTAGCTAAATGAAAATGTGCCCCGGTTCAACGGGAAACGAACTCAGGGGAGAAAACATCATGCTTCATCGGGTGCGAAGATGGTTCATGCCGCGTATTCCTGCGGCGCTTTTCGCCCTGTTTTTCTATATGATTCCGTCTGCCTGCGCGCAGACACCCCCTGCCCTGCCGATTTCGCGGATTGCGCCAGCGGCGGAGGTTTCTACCGCGCCGGGCCCGCAGGGCTTCCCACTTTTCGAGGGGGGAGTCGCAACGACCATCCTGGTCGATCCGGACGATGATCCGGGCATCCTGCGCGCCGTGCGGAACCTGCAAGCCGATCTCGGAGCCCGCGGATCGGTTCGCCCTGAAATCAATACGGCCATTCCCAAGCATGCCGGCAACCTGATCATTGTCGGTTCGCTCGCCAAATCGCGCTGGATCGCAGAGCTGATGGCAAGTGGGCATGTGACGGACACTGGCCTGAGCGGCGAATGGGAAGCGTTCGCGCAGGAAGTGGTGGAGCGGCCTTTTGACGGGGTGGAGCGCGCGCTGGTGATTACCGGTTCGGACAAGCGCGGGACGATCTTTGGCGTTTATGATCTGCTCGACCGGGCCGGTGTGTCGCCGTGGAACTGGTGGGCGGATGTGCCGATTGCGCAGGTCGACGCGCTTTACGTGGCACCCGGTCGGCGCGTTGAAAAGCCGGAGGTCAAGTATCGCGGCATCTTCCTGAACGACGAGAACCCTGCCCTGCTCGACTGGGTGAATGAAAAGTTCGGCGGATTCAATCACGCCTTCTATGAGCGTGTGTTCGAACTGCTGCTGCGACAGAAGGCAAATTACCTGTGGCCTGCGATGTGGGGCAAGGCGTTTTATGACGACGACCCGATGAACGCCGTGCTGGCCGATGAGTATGGCGTCGTTATCGGCACTTCCCATCATGAGCCGCTTGGGCGCGCGCATGTGGAATGGGAGCGCTATGGCGAGGGCGACTGGAACTATGCCACCAACAAGGACACGCTGCAGGACTTCTGGCGCTATGGTGTGGAGAGGATTGGCGAGCACGAGGCGATCGTGACGATCGGCATGCGCGGCGACGGCGATGAGGCGATGGCGGAAGGCACGGCGATAGATCTGCTCGAAGAGATTGTCACCGACCAGCGCAAGATCATTGAAGACGTGACCGGCGCGCCAGCGGCAGAGACGCCGCAGCTCTGGGCGCTCTACAAGGAAGTGCAGGACTATTACGACAAGGGCATGGATGTGCCGAACGATGTCACGCTTCTGTTTGCGGATGACAACTGGGGCAATATCCGGCGCCTGCCTGAGTTGGGGAGCGAGCGGCCGGGCGGCTATGGCGTGTATTACCATTTCGATTATGTGGGCGACCCGCGGAACTATAAATGGATCAACACGACGCAGATCGAACGCGTGTGGGAACAGATGAATCTGGCCGACGCCTATGGCGCCAACCAGATATGGATCGTCAATGTGGGCGACCTGAAGCCGATGGAATTCCCGATCAGCTTATTCATGGACATGGCGTGGGACCCGGCTGACTGGCCACTTGAACGGTTGGCGGATTATCCGGAGACATGGGCGGCCGAGCAGTTCGGGCCGGAGCATGCGGCGGAGATTGGCGAGATGCTGACGGCCTATACGCGCTACAATGCGCGGCGGAAGCCGGAGTTGCTGGAGCCGGGCACTTATAGCTTGATCAATTACGATGAGGCGGACCGGATTGTCGCCGATTACGAAGCACTGGCGGAGCGCGCGACATCTGTCGGCGAGCAGCTGCCGGAAGCCTATCAGGACGCTTACAGGCAGCTCGTCTGGTTCCCGATCCATGCGGCGGCCAACCTGAACGCGCTCTATGTGGCGGCAGCCAAGAACCAGCTCTATGCCAGGCAGGGCCGTGCCGAGACGAACGTGATGGCAGACAAGGTCGATGCCCTGTTCGAGAAGGATGACGAGCTGACGCGTTTCTATCACGAGGATATTGCGGACGGGAAATGGAACCACATGATGGCCCAGACCCATATCGGCTACACGTATTGGCAGCAGCCAGAGCAGGACAACAAGCCGGAGACCGTGCGCATTGCTGTACCGGAAGCGGCGGGGCCGGGTGTCGCTGTTCCGGGGACGGATGCGATTTCAACGGGTGCTGATACACCACTGTCGATGCCTGTGTTCGAACCTTACGGGCGATCCGTGCAGACGTTCGATGTGTTCAGTCGGGGAGAGACGCCGTTTGCATTTGATGTCGCGTCGGATGCAGATTGGGTCGAGATTTCGGCATCTGGAGATGAGGTGACGACACAAGAGCGTGTGAGCGTGGCGATCGACTGGGACCTTGCGCCGGAGGGGCGTGCCGACGCGACGGTATGGATCACGAGCGAGGACGTGCGAATCCCGGTGAGCATTCCGACGCATAAGTTCGCTGCGCCATTGGGCGGGAGTGCTTTTATCGAGACGGACGGGATTGTCAGCTTTGCGGCCAGCGCGGCGCAGACTGTTCAGGATGGCGACGGCGTGAGCTGGAAGGTGATCCCGAACCTTGGCCGGACGGATGACAGCATCACTGTCTTTCCGGTGACGGCGGATAGCCAGATGCCCGGAACGGTCAATTCGCCGAGCCTCTCATACGATATCTATGTCACCGAACCCGGCGATTACACGGTTTACACGACGCTGGCGCCCAGCCTCGATTTTCGCGGCAAGGGGGGGCTGACATATGCTGTTTCCGTCAATGATGAGGCGCCGCAGATGGTGAACATCAATGCGGACACATCGCCGGCCGCGTGGGAGAAGACTGTCGCTGATTATGCGAACACGCAGGAAACGACGCACCGGATTGAGATGGCGGGCCTGCAGCGCGTCACGCTTTGGGCCGTCGATCCCGGCGTGGTGTTCCAGCATGTCACGGTCGCGCGACGGCCCCTGCCCGCTTCCTATCTGGGACCACCGCCGAGTGTTCAGGCTGGCGAATAGAGGCTCACGGATTGGCATCCGGCGCCTGGGCATAGAGACCGAAGACGGCGCCGACAAAGCCACCTGCGACATGCGTGCTGAGGATCTTGCCGTCGAGGCCCTCGGCCAGCGTGATCCAGTCACTATCTCCATCAAGGCGATAGGCGAAATCATAGACATCGCCTCGTGCCGTAATGCGTAGCTGGACCGGTGTGCCGGGCGTCAATGCTATGGCTTGGGCGGCAACTTGCTCACCTTCGACCGGATCGTCAGGGCCCGCCTTACGGCGGAGTTTGATTGCGAGGTCGCCTGCCTCGTTTCGGACGATGCCCATGGCGTAAAAGTAGTCATCGTTCTGAAGCACGGCGAGGCCCGCTTCCTCGCCCGCCGTTTCCGGCTTGAAGATAAGGGAGGTTTCGGCTGTGGCGTTCTGGTGCTGCTGTCGCCTGCCCCAGAAAGAGGGCTGTGCGCCTGCGCCAATGCCAACAGGGCGTGGTTCGAGCCTCAGGTCGCCATCTTTCAATGTCCACCATTGCGAGGCCGGAACACGCAGGGTCATCCAGTTGAACGGCAGATGGTCCGCATCGAATTCCTCGACGTATTCAAAGTTCCCGGTGACCGGCACAGGCGGTGCCGCTGCTGGCGGTGCGGAAGGCCTCTGCGGCACGAAGTGGGGCACAAGATCGCCTTTGGGCAGGATCACGGGCCAGCCCGAGGACCAGTCGACAGGCAGCAGGAAAGTCTCGCGGCCGGTATTGTAATAATCGTCTTCGTAGGGTCGCACGCCAAGGAATGTGGCCCACCATTGCCCTGCCCCATCCTGCACGAGATCGGCATGGCCGACCGACGTGATCGGATTGGGGCGGTCTTCCGGCTGGTCGCGCTGCGTGAGGATCGGGTTGCCCTCATAGGCGACGTACGGACCGGTCACCGTCTTCGACCGGAGAACGACCTGGGAATGGTCAACCGCCGTACCACCCTCGGCTGCGCTCAGGTAGTACCAGCCGCCAATCCGGTAGATATGCGGGCCTTCGATCCAGATCGGCTTGTCTTCCGGCTTCACGCCGCCATCGATCAGGACACTGGGTTCGGAGATGGACTGGAAGCTCCGCGGATCGACTTCGCGGATCCAGATGGCGCGGTGCCCCTCGTATCTCGCCTCTTCGGGCGGGGCGTCATTGTTGATGACATAGACCTTGCCGTCCTCATCGAAGAAGAGTGATGGGTCGATGCCGCCGACTTCCGGCAGCCAGATCGGATCTGACCACGGGCCGGCCGGGTCTTTCGTTGTGACGATGAAGTTGCCGCCGCAGTCAACGCAGGTGTTGCCGACATAGAATGTGCCGCCATGGAATTCGATTGTCGGCGCAAAGACGCCGCGCGACAGGCCGAGGCCGTCGAAGTCCAGCATGCCGGGGCGATCAATCACATTGCCCACCTGCTCCCAGTTGACCAGGTCGCGGCTGTGCATGACGGGGATGCCGGGGAAATAGCCGAACGTGGAGGTGACGAGGTAATAGCCGTCCCCCGCGCGTGTCACGCTGGGGTCCGGATAGAATCCCGCGAGTACGGGATTGAGATAGCCTGTCGACAGGTCTCCCGCCGTCTCGAAGGCAGGGTCGTTGCCGGAATACTTGAACCATTCAAAGCGTGCTGCCGGGATTGCGGCCTCGGGCGCCAGAGCGGTTTGTTGCGCAGCGCCTTCATGCGCGCTGTCGCACCCGGCCAGCAACAGAAGTGCCAGAGCTCCTCCCGCACGCCCTATGGATTTTGCCAGAACCATGCGCCGATTTCCTCCGCTATCTTTTTTTGTTTTCGTCCCGGTCGCCTATGGACGTGTCGATCCGAGAAATGATAGCGTTACCATAATAAGTGGACTGGCCCGGCGTCAACTCGGCCTGTCTCGAGAAAAATCATGGGAGGACCAGCATGTCCAAAATCTCTCGCCGTGAGTGGCTTGCATTGGCAGGTGCTTCATCCGCCTTCGGATTGAGTGCTTGCGCGACGACGAATGGCGCCGCTGAAACGCAGCCCCTTCAAACGCTCGCCGCCGCAAAGGGTATGCGGTTTGGCTCCGCGATGGGGGCAGGCCAGCTGGATGATGTCCGCTACAGGGAAATCATGTTGCGCGAATGCTCCACCATGGTCGCTGAAAATGAGTTCAAATGGTACTCGGTCTATCCTGCGCCGAACGTCGTGAATTTTGAACCCGCTGACCGGCTGTTCGCCTTCGCACAGGAGAATGGACTGACCATGCGCGGCCATACTCTGCTTTGGCATCGGCCGGAATATTCGCCGCAATGGGTCAATGATCTCGAATTCGAGAGCGCCTCTGCAACGGCTGATTTTGTTGAAGAAAAGATTGCACGCGTCGTCGATCGCTATGCTCCAGGCATTTATGCCTGGGATGTCGTCAACGAGGCGATTGATGACCAGACAGGGGAATTTCGCGAGACGTCGCTCAGCGCCAGGATGGGCGAACAGCTGATCGACCATGCCTTCCACGTTGCCAAGGCCCACGCACCTCACGCACGACTCGTCTATAATGACTTCATGAGCTGGGAAACGACCAGCACCGCCCACCGTGCGGGCGTGCTGCGCTTTCTTGAGCGCCTATTGTCTCGCGGTGTACCGCTCGATGGCCTCGGCATTCAGAGCCATTCGAATTACGAGATGCCGGATGAGTACACGACAGCGAAGCAACGCGAATGGGTTGCCTTCTGTGATGAGGTCGCGGGCATGGGCCTCGAAATGTACATCACGGAATTTGACGTGAACGATACGCGCCTAAAGCCCGACATTGCCTATCGCGACGGCCTCATAGCTAGTTACACTCGCGACTACTTTGACCTGATGCTGGCCTATCCGGAGGTAAAGGAGGTGCTGGCCTGGGGGATGGTGGACGACCAGAACTGGCTTCAGGGTTTCCTTCCGCGCTCCGATGGTGTGCTCAAACGACCGACTTTGTATGACAAAGACTACAAGCCGAAAGCCATCCGGGAGGCTTTGGCGGCGGCTCTCAAGGCCGCGCCCTATAGGCAGCCGATATAGTCGCATCCTTGGAAACACAGACATAATCTTGTGCTTTTTGAGGATTTGGCATCCAAAAGTTCATCAATTGCGAGGAGAATAACCTTGCCAACTCAGTCTTCGGATAGTTAGAGGCTGAGGCCCCCATAATGGGAAATGGATGGATAATATCGCAGTGAACAAGCCTCAACCGATCACGATCAAGGAAGTTGCCGAGGAAGCCGGCGTCTCGCAGATGACGGTTTCGCGCGTTCTCAACAAGCAAAAACTGGTCAAGGAATCGACCCGTTTGAAGGTTGAGGCCGCCATCGCCGCCTTGAATTACCGCCCGAACCTGATGGCGCGAAGCCTTGCCGGCGGCAAATCAAAACTGATCGGTCTCGCCTATTACAACCCGAGCCCTAGCTATCTCAGCGCCCTTCTGGTCAGTGCCCTCAAACGGTGCCGAGACCTCGGCCACCACCTCGTCATTGAAGACCTGTCCGATATCGAAGGTGATCTCGACACCTCGCTCATTGTGAAGCGTCTGAGCTCAATCCGTCTCAATGGACTGATCCTGGCGCCGCCGCTCAGCAACAATCTGACGCTCCTCGGCCTGTTGAAGGAAATGGGTATTCCTGTCGTGGCGCTCAGCTTTCGGGATGAGGAATCGGTGCATTCAAGCGTTGCCTTCGACGACGTCGCTGCAGCATTCGAGATGACCGAACTGCTGATCGCCAAAGGCCACCGCCGCATCGGCTTCATTCGAGGACCTGTTGAGCATCCTTCGAGCCTGCAGCGCCAGGCAGGTTTCGAGAAGGCATTGGAAAAGCACGGTATCCCGGTGGATCAGAGCCTGATGTTTCAGGGCGACTTCACATTCGTGTCGGGCCTTGAACTGGCCAGCAAGATGTTGGACACCGCTACGCCGCCGACTGCGGTGTTCGCAAGTAACGACGATATGGCGGCAGGCATCAGCGCTGGCGCGCAACGGCGTGGCCTGAAAATCCCGTCCGAGCTGTCGATTGTCGGCTTCGATGATACGGCGATTGCAGCTGCCATTTGGCCCCGCTTGACGACCGTGCGCCAGCCCATCGCGGAAATGGCGCAGAACGCGGTCGATATCATTTCGGAAATCACCAGCCGGACATGGAATGGTGAGCAATTACACGTGACCATCGATGCAATTGAAATTGTTGAGCGTGAAAGCCTGACAGAGCGGAAATAGCGACTTTTCAGTTTCGCGGTTGGTCTGACTTTACCCAGACATGAAAATGGCAGGCGAGCTTGCGCCCGCCTGCCATTCATGAATATTGCAGCGCTGGTTAGCTCTGCATGTCTTCCAGTTCCTTGCCCTTGGTTTCACGCACAGCCCAGACGACGAAGCCGATCGAGATGAAGGCGAATATGGCGTAGATGCCGTAGGCACCTGTCAGCCCGATGGCGGCGCTTCCCAGCATCATCGGGAAGGTCCAGGTGATCAGGAAGTTAGCTACCCATTGGAAGAAGCCTGCAACGGCAAGGCCGGAGCCTCGGATCTGGTTGGGAAACATTTCCCCCAGTGACACCCACATGACGGGGCCCCACGAGCCATTGAAGAAGGCCACATAGGCGTTTGCTGCCAGAAGCGCGATCAGGCCGATACTACCGGGCAAGCTGACCTGGCCATCCACCAGCCGCGCCTGCGAGAAGCAGAACACAAGCACGGACAGTGAAACAGCCATACCTATCGAGCCGACGAAAAGCAGCGGCTTGCGTCCTATGCGGTCGATCAGGGCGAGGGCTACGATGACGGCCAGAATGGAGACGGCGCCGGAGATCACGTTGATCAGAAGCGCGTCGCCTTCCGAGAAGCCGACCGCCTGCCAGAGGACAGCGCCATAATAGAAAACGACGTTGATACCGACCAGCTGCTGGAAGGTAGCGAGGCCAATACCGATCCACACGATAGGTCGCAGGAACGTACCCTTTGCGAGCACGTCAGACAGGCGCGGCTTATGATCATCAAGGGCTAGCGAGCGCTCAATCTCGCTGACCTTGTGTGGCGCGCGGCGGGCGCCACCAATACGCGCGAGTATGGTCTCGGCCTTGGCGGAGCTGCCCTTTACCACGAGAAACCGTGGACTTTCGGGGATGAATAGAAGAGCAACGAGAAAGAAGGTTGCCGGCAGGAGTTCGACCCAGAACATCCAGCGCCAGGCTTCAAAACCAAAAAGCCACTCGTTGAGGGACGACCCGGCCGCACCGGCAATCAGGTAGTTGCTGAGAAACGCCACGAAGAGGCCGCTGATGATGGCAACCTGCTGGATGGACGAGAGACGCCCGCGGAACCGGGCTGGCGCAATCTCCGAAATATAGGCAGGTGACATGACACTCGCGGCGCCGACGGCAAGCCCGCCGATAATGCGGTAGATGACAAATTCGAACGAGCTGTGTGCAACACCTGATCCCCAGGCGCTGACGATAAAAAAGATCGATGCGACGATCATCATTGTGCGGCGCCCGAACGTATCAGACAGGCGACCTGCTAAAGCTGCACCTGCAGCGCAGCCGAGCAGCATGGATGCCACATTAAACCCCGTGCCAACCTCTTCGGAATCGAATGCGGAGCGGAGACCATCGACGGTGCCGTTGATGACACCGCTGTCAAATCCGAACAGGAAACCCCCGATCGTTGCCACGCAACTGATCAGCAGTACAAATGCGAAGTCACCTTCGAATTTTCCCGGTGTGATTGTCGTATCAGTCATTTTGCCTCCCTTGGCATTCCGCGGAATCAATTCCGTCTTATCGTCTTGATGAATCAAAACCCCATAATGTTAGGGCTACCATTATCAACGCTAACTCAGCCTGCGCAATCCGCAAAGCGATTTAAAAAAGCCACGGTCTGCCGTGTTTGTGACGGCATGAACACGCCAAAACCGTAACGGCGTTTCCCTCTCCCGATGAGTAGAGTGCCCCCGAACTGTCATTTTGTCATCTCAACTCAAGAAAAAATGCCGGCCCATCTTGTCGGGCGCGACCTCAGATGTTAGCGGTATCATATAATAAAAAAACACCAGTCCGCACTGACGGACGGTAAGAGGGAACGCTATTCGTGTATTTGGGAATTGATATCGGCACATCGAGCGTAAAGGCGCTCCTGCTCGACGATGCAGGAAACGTTGTCGGCACAAGCAGCGCCGATATACCGATATCGCGACCGCGTCCCCTCTGGTCAGAACAGAAGCCATCTGATTGGTGGACAGCAACCAACATGGCCGTCGCCGGACTTGATGTGAATAAGCGGCACAAGGTGCGCGCTGTTGGCCTCTCCGGTCAGATGCATGGCGCAACGCTTCTCGACAAATCGCTGACACCACTCAGGCCTGCCATCTTGTGGAATGACGGCAGAAGCATTCTTGAGAGCGCTGAACTGCAAGCGCGGGAGCCTGACTTCGTCACCAAGGGCAGCAACATCGTCATGCCCGGCTTCACGGCGCCGAAGATCGAGTGGGTTCGTCAACATGAACCGGATGTCTTTGCGCGCATCCACAAGGTCCTGCTGCCCAAGGACTATGTCCGTCTACGTATGACTGGCGAGATCGCCTCTGATATGTCGGATTCGGCTGGCACACTGTGGATGGATGTCGCCAAGCGTTGCTGGCATGCGCCGTTGCTGGCAGCGTGCGGGCTGTCCGAAAACCAGATGCCAACGCTTTATGAAGGCCCGGAAGAAACCGGTATCCTACGACAGGAAGCTGCTGAAGCCTGGGGCATGGACCGCGTGCCCGTTGTGGCGGGCGGCGGTGACAATGCGGCCGGCGCAGTTGGGGTCGGCGTGGTGGACGAAGGCGATGCCCTTCTCTCCCTCGGAACGTCGGGCGTGATCTTCGTCGCCGGCAACAAGTTTCGTTCAAATCCGGGCTCTGCAGCGCACGCTTTTTGCCATGCCCTGCCCGACCGCTGGCACCTTATGTCCGTCATGTTGAGCGCAGCCAGCTGTCTCGATTGGGCATGCCGCGCCACAGGCACAAAGAATGCTGAAACACTTATCGAAAAGGCCGAACAGGACGGCACGATCGCCGGACAGGAGGTTTTCCTCCCCTACCTGTCAGGAGAACGTACCCCGCATAATAATCCTTATGCGAGCGGCGTCCTGTTCGGTCTCACGCATGACACTGGCACAGCCCAGATCGCCCAGGCTGTGCTTGAAGGTGTGGCCTTTGGCATGGCCGATGGACTGGACGCCTTGCTGGCATGCGGGATCGATATCAAATCCATCTCCGTGATCGGCGGCGGCTCGCAATCGGCCTATTGGGGACGCATTCTCGCAGCCGTTCTGGAACGCCCTCTCTTCTACCGTGACGGCGCATCCAGCGGCCCTGCGCTCGGCGCAGCCCGGCTGGCCCGCTACTCTCAAAATCCGATGCCTTACGAAGATGCCTTCGGCGCACCGGCAACAACCAACGTGATCGAACCGCATGACGCCGACATGGATCGGCTCAAAATCAAGCGTAAGAAATTTACGCGTCTCTATGGGGCGCTCTCAGATGAATTCACAGGAGCTTCGAATGGCTGACACAGATAGAATGACGCTTAGGGATCCGGTCTTCGGAGACATCGCCCCCATCAAGTTTGAGGGCCCCGACAGCGATAGCACACTCGCCTATCGCTACTATAACAAAGACCAGATGGTGCTCGGAAAGCGCATGGAAGACCACCTCCGCATGGCGGTGTGCTATTGGCACACCTTCTGCTGGGATGGCTTCGACATTTTCGGCGCAGGCACGTTCGATCGCCCATGGCAGAACCCTGCCAATGACCGCAGCGCTGCTGATGCGAAGATGGCAGCGGCTTTTGAATTCTTCACGAAACTGGGGCTTCCCTATTACTGCTTCCATGATGTGGACGTCACCGAGACTTCCGCTACGCCCGACGAACTCTCAAACAATTTCAAGCGGGCAAGCGACCGACTTGGTACTTACCAGGAAGAGACCGGCGTCAAACTGCTCTGGGGCACCGCGAACCTCTTCAGCCATCCGCGCTACGCCGCCGGTGGCCTGACCAATCCTGATCCGGAAGTGGCGGCCTGCGCCGTGCGCCAGATCCGTGATTGCCTTGAGGCAACGAATCGTCTTGGCGGAGAGAATTATGTGCTGTGGGGCGGACGCGAAGGCTATGACACGCTTCTGAACACAGACCTGACGCGCGAGCTGGAGAATTTCGGTCGCTTCCTCTCGATGGTTGTCGAGCACAAACACAAGATCGGTTTCAAGGGCAAAATCCTGATCGAGCCAAAACCGCATGAGCCGATGTACCACCAGTACGACTTCGATACGGCCACGATTTACGGTTTCCTTTCGCGGTTTGGCCTGCTCGGCGAAGTGCACGTCAACATCGAGCCGAACCACGCGACACTGTCTGGCCACAGCTTCGCGCATGAAGTTGCCACGGCTGTCTCGCTCGACATGATGGGCTCCATCGACATCAATAGCGGAAACTACCAGAATGGGTGGGACACGGACCAGTTCAACCTGGACGTTCGCGACATCACACTGGCGCTGGTAGAACTCCTCCCATCGGGGGGACTCGACACAGGCGGCTTCAACTTTGATGCCAAGGTGCGCCGCCAGAGTAATGATCTTTCCGACCTGTTCCACGGCCATATCGGGGGCGCAGATGCCCTCGCCCGGGCTCTGCTGGCTGCAGCGGACCTGATCGAGCGTGGCGAAATCAAGGACCTGAAAGAGAAGCGCTACAGCGGCTGGAACGGGTCACTTGGCAAGAAGATGCTCGCCGACGGCGCTTCGCTGGCCTCCATTGCGGATCAGGCCGCCTCCGAAAGCCTTAACGGGAAGCATAGCTCTGGTCGCCAAGAATACCTTGAAAACCTTGTCGCCCGTAGCATCAAATAGGATCTACCCATGCAATTTTTTGTCGATACAGCTGACCTTGATGCCATCGCGGAACTCAACGCGCTTGGTCTCGTGGATGGGGTAACTACCAATCCCAGCCTGATCAAGAAATCAGGCCGGGACTTCAAGGAAACGATTGCCGAGATTTGCGGCATCGTATCCGGCCCCGTCAGCGCCGAGGTCATTGCGGTTGATGCGGAAGGAATGTTGCAGCAGGGGCGCACGCTTGCTGAGATCGCGCATAATGTGGTTGTCAAACTCCCGTTGACTTTGGCCGGCCTGCAAGTGTGCAAGACGCTGTCCGATGAGGGCACGCAAACCAACGTGACGCTTTGCTTTTCAGCGAACCAGGCGCTGCTCGCGGCCAAGGCCGGCGCGACATATATCTCACCTTTCATCGGGCGGCTCGATGACATCCATGTCGATGGGCTGGACCTTATTCGTGAAATCCGCACGATCTATGACAACTACATGTTCGACACGCAGATCCTTGCCGCATCGATCCGTGGGCCACTCCATGTGAAGGAATGTGCCTTGATTGGCGCGGATGTAATGACGGCGCCGCCCAACGTCATCAGCGCGTTGGCCGATCATGTGTTGACGGCAAAAGGCCTGGAAACATTCCTGGCCGACGCAAAGAGTGCAGGGATCACGATTTAGAAAAATCGGCGCTACTACCTGAAGCAACGGAGAGAGCACAACATGACCGTCAAATCCCGAATTATTGGCGTTTTGTTGGGCTCTGCGGCGATCCTGCCATGGCTCCAACTGCCCGCATTTTCTGAACCTGTGCTCGCTGGCCCGGTCATGAACCTGGCCGTCATCCAGCGGGAAAGCCCTATCGCCCTTCATGGGTCAGCCGTGCCGGGCGCGGAGGTTTCCATCGAGATTGCAGGCATCGCCGCATCGACCCGCGCAGATTCAACTGGCGAATGGCGGGCAGTGTTGCCCGCAATGCCCGCCGGAGGCCCCTATACGCTGTCGATAAAGGATTCGTCGGGCACATCCACATATGAGGACATTCTGATTGGTGATGTCTTCCTGTGTTCCGGCCAGTCCAATATGGAATTTCCGGTTTATCGGGCGCTCAATCCTGACCGGGTGATAGAGGCAGCCACGAACCCGAAACTCCGGCTTATGACCGTCCCGCAGGTGACCAGCATAACGCCTCTCAAGACTTTGCCGGAGGGCACTGTGTGGGAAGGCACCAGCCCGGAGACCGTCAAGGATTTTTCCGCTGTCTGCTATCTGTCGGGCAAGGCCCTGCAAAAAGATCACGATGTCCCGGTTGGCCTGATTGATGCCTCATGGGGCGGTTCGCAGATTGAGGCGTGGCTCTCAGCCGATGATCTCGAACACGTTGGCGGTTTCTCGGCGCAGCTTCACCAACTGTCCCTATACGCAAGCGACAAGCACGCCGCGATGATGGCCTATGGCGAAGAATGGGAACGCTGGTCGCGCGCCGCTTATGAGGGTGATGCAACTTGGACCGGCGACGGCGAAGGCGCGGGATGGAAACCGGCGCCCGAAGAAATGGCCGACTGGCAGACATATGAGGACCCGGACCTGAAAGACCATCTCGGCCGCGTCTGGTTCTCCAAGTCCTTCACACTTTCAAAGGCTCAGGCGCGCAAGGATGGTGCCTTGTCCCTCGGACTATTTGACGACACGGATGCGACCTGGATCAATGGGCACTTTCTCGGTTCGACCTCCAGCTGGACGGACAACAGAACCTATGACGTGCCCGCCTCGTTCCTGAAGGCAGGGAAAAACACGATCATCGTAAACGTGCGCAACACCTATGGCCCGGGCGGCATGATGGGGCCAGCCGACGTGGTGAGCCTGCAACTGGAGTCCAGTGACGTCCTCCCACTGGGCACGGACTGGTCATACAGAGTCATCAGCGAGGACAAGCCCGGGGGTCCGCAGCCCCCTTGGGAATCGGTGAGTGGCTATACGACAACTCACAATGCCATGACGGCGCCTCTGGCCGGCTACCCGCTGGCTGGCGCGATCTGGTACCAGGGTGAAAGCAATACGGACCGAGGCGGGCAGTACCAAGCCCTGCTCACGCAACTGATTGCGCGCTGGCGGCAAGACTTTGGTGCTGAACTGCCTGTCGTGGTGGTGCAGTTGCCGGGCTATGGCGCTATGCCGGACAAGGCGGGGCCTTCGGGATGGTCCGATGTACGCGAGGCGGAACGCCAGGTCGCGCTGGACGACGCCCTGACAGGATTGGCTGTCACCATTGATGCCGGTGACCGGACAGACATACACCCCCCGAACAAGCAGCTCGTAGCAGAGCGGGTGACAGATGTTCTCAACGTGCTCAGCGGCCAGCGACAGGGATTTGCAGATGGTATCGCACCCTTCCGCGCGACACGTTTAGAAGGCACCATCACGTTGGAAATGCCAACCGATGAACTGAAGATGATCGGGTCTGACCGGCCGATCGCCTTCCAGACTTGCGATTCCTCAGGTGATTGCGAATGGGCCGAAGCGAACCTGAATGGCAAGACAATAAGTGTCGTCATTCCCGCCAATATGGAGCCCGCTGAGGTGCGCTACTGCTGGGGTGATGCGCCTCTGTGCAACCTCTTCTCGGATACCGACGAGCCGGTCGCCCCCTTTAGTCTTGTTGTGGATTGAGATGGGAGTCTCCCGCCCCCAATGGGGAGCGGGAGTGCCCCTGATGCCCCGCCTTATTCTCCGGTGAAGTTGACCTTGGTTGAGACTGCGCCATTCTCAGTCATATAGCCGGGCTGACCACCGCCGACCGACAGTGTCGCCGACATGCCGGCTGGCGCGATCAGCTTGCCCGCATCATCAAAATAGCCCAGCCGCTCAGGTGACAGGTCAAATGTAACGCGCTGACTCTCGCCTGGGGCCAGATCAACCACATCGAACGCAACCAACTCTACGCGCGGCGTGGAAGCGTTGGGACGACTATCAAGCTGGATATAGGCCTGGACAACTTCACGCCCTGCCCGCTCACCCGTATTCGTCACCATGACGGAGACAGGCATTGCATCATCGCCATCAGGATTTTCAGGCAATGAGATGTCGGAATACTTGAACGTTGTGTAGCTCAATCCGTAACCGAACGGGTAGAGCGGCTCGCCCTCGTAATATTTATAGGTCCGGTTCCTCATCGAATAATCATCAAAAGCCGGGAGGCCTTCGAGAGACTTGTAGAATGTGACGGGCAACCGGCCCGATGGGCTGAATTCGCCCCACAGCAGGTCAGCGATGGCGGTGCCGGCTTTTTCTCCGGGATAGAAGGCCTGCACGATGGCAGGCAGGTTTTCGTCTTCCCAGTTAAGCGCGATGGCACTGCCGGAGAAATTGACCAGCACGACTGGCTTGCCGGTAGCGTGGAGCTTTTTCAGCAGGTCTTCCTGGACCTGAGGTAGTTTGAGATCAGTTCGGTCTCCACCGAGGAAGCCATCGATCTTGACGCTCATCTCCTCACCCTCGAGATCGGCGTCGATCCCGCCGAAGAACAACACTACATCGGCGTCCTTGGCAGCCTCCAGCGCCTCCCCGGCCCAGTCACGGGATGTATTCACCCATGAGAGCTTTGCGATAGGTTCGATCGTGTTGACCGGCCAGTCGCGCACGGCGTTCAGCTTATATTCGACCGGATACGCCTCCCCAGCCTTCATCTCGATGGGGCCATCGGTGATATTCTTGCCGTCAACCGTGGCCTCCGACATTCTCGGAACCCCAAAGCTGTAGGCACCATCGGTCTCTGGAACGATGAAACCCGTCCAGACAGTCACAAATTCGTCGGCCACCTCTCCGTTGATCGGCGAGGTTTTCCAGTGGTGGTCGATCTGCGCGTCGATTGTCACCGACACCGGATCGCCTTCACCCGTCCGATTGTGCCAACTCGTCATCGTCAGGCCGGGCTGCAGGTCTCCGTTCTCATCGAGATGCTTGAAAGCGCTCGCCTCGACCGGCTTCTTGTTGCCGAATACGTTGCCAGCCAGCGCCGAGCCGGGCGCATAGACGACATTCTCGGCGCCAGCCTTGGCGATCACGCCCTCAAGGGCCGTGACAGGTGCGGTCGGATAACCGAAATAGTTCGCTACCAATGTCAGCTCATTATCAGCATTCGGGCCGATGACGGCGACCTTTGTGCCCTCTTTGAGCGGCAGAATCCCATCATTTTTAAGAAGGACGAGCGAATCACGTGCCGCTTCAGCAGACAAGGAAAGGTTCTTTTCACTCGCAACAACGCTGAACGGAATTTTGGAATAAGGCACGTCTTTGTCGAACTCACCTAGACGGAAACGAGCCGTGAAGAGCCGCGTAACCGCCTTGTCGATTGTTGCCTCATCAATCAGGCCAAGCGCGACAGCTTCAGGAAGTGCATCCATTTTGTTGCCTTCGCCGTCCCCGCAATTCAGGTCGGTGCCCATCTTGACTGACAGCGCTGCGGCTTCGGCTCGCGTGTCGACATAGTGGTGCGCGTAGTCATAATAGAAGTCGCCGATCGCGCCACAATCGGACACGACATATCCATCGAAACCCAGTTCTCCGCGCAGGATGTCGACCATCAGCTCCTCGCTGCCACAGGCTGGTGCGCCGCGAAAAGCGTTGTAGGCGCACATGACAGAGGCAACCTGGGTATTGTCAAACGCAGCCTTGAACGCGCCAAGATAGGTTTCGTGGAGATCTGCTTCGGTTGGATCATAGTCGTCAGAGTGGCGAGTCGTTTCGGGACCGGAGTGCACAGCGTAATGCTTCACCGTCGCGACGGCCTTCAGGTATTTCTCGTCGTCACCCTGAATGCCATTGACGAAATTGGTCGCCATCCGCCCGGTAAGGAAAGGGTCCTCACCATAGGTTTCCTGTCCCCGCCCCCAGCGCGGATCACGGAATATATTTATGTTCGGGGACCAGAAGGTCAGGTCCGTATACATTTCGTACACGCCCTGACTGGCAAAATTGTTGTGTTTCGCACGGCCTTCATCCGAGATGGCCGTTGCAACATTAAGCATGAGATCTTCGTCCCATGTCGCCGCCAGACCAATTGCTTGCGGGAAAACCGTCGCCTCGCCTGCCCGCGCGACTCCGTGCAGCGCCTCATTCCACCAGTTATGCCTGCGAATGCCGAGACGCTCGATCGGCGCAGCCTTGTCGTACATCTGCTCGGATTTTTCTTCGAGAGTCAGGCGACCCACGAGGTCGGCAGCGCGTGCTTCGGCACTCAGGGACGGATCCTGAAAAGGATATTCATAAACGGGTGCCGCAGGCGCGCTATCGCTGAGTTCTATCGTTGCATCATCAGCGTTTACAGCTTGCTCAGATATTCCGGCGCATGCGGCGACTCCTGCAATCAGAGCAGCGATTGCTACCGTTTCCCGAAACCGAATAGTCTTTGCTCTGACTGATGCGCGCATGTGTAATCCTCCGGATATGGGAGATGTCGCCTAGTGCTCATCTCCACTTGTCTGGCCATCTTTGTTGCACGCTAACATAGCGTTCGCCAAGTCTTTTCAGGACCCAAAGTGGCTTCAACAAAATGCAAATCCCGCAACCCATGATTTTCGCCCTTAGCGCGAGGTGTTGCCAATACGACACACTTTTGCGGCATCGCTAACATTTTTGTTCTGGCCTATTGATAGCGCAAACATTTCGTGGTCGCATCATCCTAGGCATGCGGACCGGCTATCGGCCATGACCAGGTGAAAACTAGTTCGGCGCATCTTGGGATGACGTCGACGCTCAGAGGGAGGAAGTCTATGACCTTTACCAAGGAACAAGTTGTTGTGCGTGGTAAGCGCACCCCCAAGTGGACCGCCCTGCTCTGCGGCGTTTCCGCTGTGTCGCTCATCAGCGCCATGCCGGCATCGGCGCAGGAAGCAGTTGATGAAGAGTCCCGCCAGGAAGTTGTGGTAGTGCAAGGTATTCGCGGCTCGCTTGAGCGCGCGATGGACCTTAAGCGTGAATCCAATGGCGTTCTCGATGCCATTTCGGCCGAAGATATCGGCAAGTTCCCTGATACCAACCTCGCTGAATCACTTCAGCGCATCACCGGCGTTTCGATCGACCGCTCGAACGGTGAGGGCTCCAAGATCACAGTTCGCGGCTTCGGTCCGGACTTCAACCTCGTAACCCTGAATGGGCGCACGCTGCCCACGGCCGACATCGGCGTGATTGGCGAACGCGGCAACTATGGTGCTGGCGGTGATCGCTCATTTGACTTCTCCAACCTTGCCTCAGAAGGCGTGAGCGCTCTGGAAGTCTATAAAACCGGCCAGGCCATCCTCCCATCGGGCGGCATCGGCGCGACGATCAATATCCGAACACGTCGTCCGCTTGACACACCAGGCTTCCAGGCATCGGCCGGCGCCAAGGTGATGAATGATACAAGCAACGAAGGCGGCGACGACTATACGCCTGAGCTGACAGGGCTCGCCAGCTGGACCGACAATAGCGAACGCTTTGGCGTGGGTATTTTTGGGTCCTATTCGAAACGCGATTCCGGCGCTCCAACACAACAGGTCAATGACTGGCTCGTATTTGATCCGCTGGTGGATGGCGAGTTCGGAGACAGCAGCTATGTCCGCGGCGACGGGTCTACAGTCGTCACCAACGCGCCAAAGGACGGCCAGCTCTATGCCATCCCGCAGGACAGCCGCTATGATTTCTCGGATATCTCGCGGGAGCGGATCAATGGTCAATTGGTCCTTCAATTCCGCCCCATGGATAACCTCACCCTGACAGGTGACGTCACCTACGCCCAGAACAAGTCGGAAGAAGATCGCTACGAGCAGACCAACTGGTTCGCGACACCGTTTGACCAGATCACCTTCGACAATGACGGCCCTGTCGCAACCGCTGTTTTCCTCCAGGAAAACAATAACGGCACGAAGGACATTGGTTTCGAACAAACCAACCGCGCAACGAAGGACGAACTGAAATCGTTTGGCTTCAATGCGGAATGGGAGTTCAACGACCGCGCTCGCTTCATACTCGACGCGCACAGTTCAGAATCGACTTCGGGTGGTGATAACCCGCTCGGTCATTCCGCGACATTCGTGGCGATTGGCGCACCCGTGATCCTCCAACACTCGGTGGATTTCAGCGGCGGGTATCCCATCCAGTCGTACACAATCGATGACAGTGCAGCAGGCAACAACAATGGCATCCTGGACGTAGGAGACCTTGCCACACAGGTCGCCCGCTCGGCCGCCTCGAACATGAAGCATGAAGTTGATGAAATCGACATGCGCTTCGTCTGGGACTTTGATTCCAGCAGTCTGACCGTGGGCGGCAACTACCGTGATACGGAAATGAACCGCAGCACCCGCACGACTCAACAGGATCTCGGAAGCTGGGGCTTCAGCAATCCGCGAGATGTGGAACAATTCGCTCCCGGCATCATGGAAGCCTATTGCTTGGGATGCCTCTTTGACGACCTGCCGGTCGGCAAGGCGGATACGGCCTTCAGGGGAAGCGCAACGGATCTGTTTACGGCCCTTTCGGCCGCATATCCTGGCAACGCCGTGAACATTTCTGAAACTGCGGACAAGGTGACAGAAGAAATCACTTCACTTTTCGCCCAGTTCGATATGGAAGCCGAATTGCTGAATCGGCCTGCTCGGGTGAGCGCAGGCATTCGCTACGAAGACACGAAAGTTAAGTCGACGACACTGCAGTCAGTTCCTTCGGGAATTTTGTGGCAGTCTGACAATGACTTCCTCGTGCAACAGTCCGGCGACAATCAGGACCTGTCCGGTGAAGGCAGCTATGACCACATTCTTCCTAATGTGGACTTCCAGCTTGATGTCACGGACGACATCGTGGCGCGCGCGTCCTATTCGAAAACGATCGGTCGCGTGGCTTACAGCAACCTCTTTGCTTCAACTACCGCCAACGCTCCAAACCGTCCTACAGCGCTTGGAGGACAGGTCACTGGCGAGTCTCAGAACCCTGCCCTTCTGCCGCTGGAATCCGACAACTTTGATGTGTCGCTCGAATGGTACTACGGAGACACGAGCTACGTATCGATTGGCTACTTCGACAAGCGTGTGAAAAACTTCATCGGCAATGGTGTTGTTCAGCGGAACCTGTTCGGCCTTCGCGATCCTGCCTCGGGCCAGGCGGGAACACGTTCGGGTGATGCCCTGGATGTCATCAATACCCTTGGTGTCGACCAGTCCGAAGCCAACCTCTTTACGATGGTTGCATTGATCGATGCAAACGGTGGCGACGTGGCTGCTGCTCAGGCTGAGTTCCAGTCCAACCTTGTCGGTGGTGCCCTGCCACAGGCTTATGTGGACTCCATCCTTGGCCAGTACGACGTGACTTCCGATGCCAATGACCCGCTGCTAACTTTTGCAGTGTCCCAGCCCATCAACAACAAGGAAGGCAATATCGACGGCATCGAGTTTGCCTGGCAGCACTTCTTTGGTGATACCGGATTTGGCTTCGCGACGAACTACACGATGGTCAACGGTGACGTCGAGCTTGATCCGACGGCTTCTCCTTATGAAAACCAGTTCGCGCTGGTTGGTCTGTCGGACTCGGCCAACTTCACGGCCATCTACGAGAAGTACGGATTGTCCGCACGTCTGGCTTATAACTGGCGGGATACTTTCCTCCAGGCCACCAACCAAGGCGGAGACCGGAGCGGTATCTATGTGGAAGACTTCGGCCAGTTCGACCTGAACGTCAGTTATGACATCAACGAAAATGTCGCTGTCTCCTTCGAGGCGATCAACATCACAGGGGAAGACCAGCGGGTTTACCACCGTGTTCCGGAGCAGTTCTACTACTCCTACGAGCTCTCTCCGCGTTATCTGATCGGCGCCCGCTACAAGTTCTAGCGGTCGACAGACAGACACTGTTCGGGATAAATTGGAAAAGGCCGCTCATTGCAGCGGCCTTTTTTGCCCGACCGGACCATTCACCAAGAGGTGCAGCATGACCAATATGGCTTTGCTCAACAATGTAGAACATCACGACCTGAGAGTGATCTCTGGTCATGGCCCGGAATATGGCGACAGCATCAATCTGACGCCCGTCTTCCCAACCGAGTTCGCCGAAGCCCAGCGAGACTATCCGATACTGTTTCGGAAAGGCGAGGACGGCCAATACAGCGCCGTCGCTTTACTCGGCCTAGACAAGGGCGAAAATCTGTTCCTCACCGATGAAGGCTGGCAGGGCCGATACATTCCCGCAATCCATCAACGTGGCCCTTTTGTCATTGGCCGCCAGAATCAGGAAATTGACGGCGAAACCCGGCAAGAGCCTGTGATCTTTGTTGATCTCGAGGACAGCCGCGTAAGCCGTTCTGACGGACATCCGCTGTTTCTCAAGCACGGCGGCAATTCACCCTATCTGCAGCATGTCAGCCATGTGCTTCGCGTCATAAATAAAGGCGCTGAAATTGCCCGCCCCATGTTCGCGGCATTTGAGGCCGCTGACCTCATTGAGCCCGCCTCTCTTGAGATCCGCCTGGATGAACACACGGTCTACAATGTGCCAGATATCTATTCCATCAACGAACAGAAGCTTGCTGCACTCGAAGGAGCAACCTTGGAGAATTTGCACAAGTCGGGCTTCCTCCGGGCAGCCTACCTGGTTCTGGCCTCCCTGCCCAATGTCAGCCGACTGATTGCTCTGAAGAATACGAAACGCGCCAATGATTCCTGATCATTCGTTGAGCCACAGTGACATGTCATGATTGAGATAGAAAGTAAGACGCGCGTACTTGAAGGCATTTCAGCGGACGCCATTCCGTTTGAAAGGCTCATGCAAGAAGAGCGGCCTACAATCCTCAAAGGTGTCGCCAGAGACTGGCCTCTCACCCGCAAGGGCATTGAATCGCCTGAAGCCGCCATGGATTATGTTTCAAGCTTCTACCAAGGCCGCCCTGTGGTTGGGTATACATGCGCGCCAGAGCTCAAGGGCAGATATTTCTATAATGAAGATATCTCCGGCCTGAACTTCCAACGGGAGCGCGTTCAGCTTGATAAGTTCCTTGACCTGATACGCAGCGAATTCGGTCACCCTGGCGCCCCCTCCTATTACATTGGATCGACAGACGCAGACCTTTATTTTCCCGGTTTCCGCGCGGACAATGACCTGATCCTCAATGACCCGATGTTTGATCTAAATCCGCCCATCGTGAGTCTCTGGTTAGGCAATCGCACGACCGCAACAGCCCATTATGACATGTCCAACAACATCGCTTGCTGCATTGTGGGTAAAAGACGGTTTACGCTTTTTCCGCCGGAGCAGGTCGCCAATCTCTATCCTGGCCCCTTGGAACCTACGCCCGGCGGTCAGGTTGTCAGCATGGTTGATTTTCAGAATCCGGACTTTGAAAAGCATCCAGGATTCAAAGATGCACTGGAGACCGCGGAAGTCGCCGAACTGGAGCCGGGTGACGCGCTTTTCTACCCTGCCCTCTGGTGGCACCATGTCGAGGCGCTGAGCGACTTCAACACACTGGTGAACTACTGGTGGAATACATCTCCGGCCTATATCGATACGCCTCAGAACACGCTTCTCCATGGCCTGCTAAGCTTGCGGGACCGGCCCAATCAGGAAAAGCGCGCGTGGAAGGCACTCTTTGATTATTATGTATTCGGGCCCGCCGAGATTCCCGCGGCTCATCTGCCAGAACATGCAAAGGGCGACCTAGCGCCAATGGATGAGGCCAGTTCGCGCCGGCTGCGGGCAAAATTGCTTCAACGTCTTAACCGCTGAGCAGATATGACAGGGAGACATAAGTGGACGGGCAGATTGTAAAAAGGGTGGTTATCGCAGGCGGTGGTACGGCGGGCTGGATCGTGGCCGCAGCCCTTTCACGTCAGCTTGGTCCGCTCGTCGACATCACGCTTGTGGAGTCAGACGAGATCGGAACCGTAGGCGTTGGTGAAGCGACAATTCCAACGCACCGCATCTTTCACCATCTGCTCGGCGTGGACGAGCGGGCCTTCATGCGCGCCACGAAAGCGACTTTCAAGCTTGGCATCGCCTTCGAAAATTGGGGGCAAATAGGCGACCGATACATCCACTCGTTTGGCGTCGTCGGTAAATCGACATGGATGGCTGATTTCCATCACATATGGATGCAGGCGCGCGAGATGGGTCTGGCAAGCGAGCTTGGCGACTATTGTTTCGAACTGAAAGCGGCCGAGGCCAACAAGTTCGCCACCTCCGAAACATCACAGATCAATTATGCCTATCATCTTGATGCGAGCCTTTATGCCGGCTTTCTGCGTCAGTTCGCTGAATCTTTCGGCGCGCGCCGCATCGAGGGCCTTATTGAAGGCGTAGAGCAGAACCCGGAAACAGGTTTTATTACCGGGCTCGTGCTCAAATCTGGTGAACGTATTGAAGGCGACTTGTTTATCGACTGTACCGGCTTCCGCGCGCTTCTAATAGATAAGACGCTGAAAACCGGCTTTACAGATTGGTCTCACTGGCTGCCGACAGATCGCGCCATCGCCGTGCAAACCAAGGCGACAGGACCGGCTTTGCCGTACACGCGCGCCATCGCGCATGACGCAGGGTGGCGTTGGAAAATTCCGCTTCAGCACCGCGTCGGAAATGGTCTCGTGTATTCCAGCGCCCACCTGTCGGATGATGAAGCGCGCTCACGCCTCCTTGCAGAGATAGACGGTGAGCCGCTCACTGATCCCCGCGTCATTCGCTATCGGACCGGCCGCCGCGAAAAAGTATGGGTGAAAAACTGCATATCGATCGGTCTATCCAGCGGCTTCGTAGAGCCTTTGGAGTCGACATCAATTCATCTTATCCAGATCTACGCTTCGCGTCTGGTTCAGATGTTCCCGTTCAGCGGCTTCAGCGGCGCGCTGGCGAACCGGTTCAATGATCTTGCGCGGATAGAACTCGAGCGAATACGCGACTTTATTGTGCTTCACTACAAACTGACCGAGCGCACCGACAGTGATTTCTGGAGAAGGATGGGAGCAATGGATGTGCCCGATTCGCTACAGAACCGTATCGATCTCTTCCGTGACACCGGTCTGGCTTATCAAGAGAAAGCCGAGCTTTTTCAGGTCGATTCCTGGCTGCAGGTCATGATGGGGCAGCGACTGCAACCACAGGGGCGCCACCACCTCGGTCGCCTTATGTCAGAAGACCAAATGAAGATTGCCCTTAACGGTCTGAGAACGAACATCGCCAAAGCCGTCGACCGGTTGCCGCTGCACCAGGCTTTCCTCGATCAATACATGCGAGAACCTGAGTTATCCTGAATTTCTTGGTCGAGCGATGGCAACTGGAATAGGCGCGCGGACCACCCCAGTTGCAACATCATAGACCCACGCGGCTAGTCTTTCGACCAGACGACCTCGCCATTCTTGATCACGGTGTCGACTGTGGACACGTTAGAGATATTTGCCAACGGGTCTGCATCAAGGATGGCGATGTCAGCCAGATGGCCCGGCTCGATGGAGCCAATGAACTCACCGACGCCAATCGCGACCGCAGCCTCGCTCGTGGCCGTGCGTATGACCTTTGCCGGGGTCAGCCCGGCTTCGGCATAGATTTCCAGTTCCTTGTGGAGGGAGGCGCCATAAGGAATGAAGGGCGAATCCGTACCGGCAACTATGCGGCCCCCGCTGTCCACGATGCGTTTCAGCGTCGCTTCCATCTTGTCCGTATTGGTCGTGCCATAGCGCGTCATGAGGGCAAGCGTTGGCGTGACGACGAGACCTGATTCCGAGATCAGGGCAATGACATCCTGATAGGTGTTGCTGAGAGCGGATATCTTCAAGGAATAGCCACGCCGGCTGGTCGCGCCGAAATGCTCCATCTGGTCGATGCCGTTGGCGACCGCCGGATAAAGCTCGTGCGAAGAGACAGGGATGCCGCTTTCATGCGCCAGTTCGATCGTGCGGTTCTGCACGGTGTAGTTCTGACGAACATAGCTCTTGTACATGTTGAGCTTGAGTTCGGTAGATAGGCGCATGGAGTCCTCTGCGCGCTCGACAGTGCCCACAGTTTCAGACACGCCGTAGGAGACCCGCGCGCCTTCGTTCAGCGGACCCGCGGTAAACACGCGAGGCGCCGGACGCTTGCCCGCGTCAGAAGCCTCACGACGCTCGACCGCATGATAGGGATCGTCGCCCGTTTCGCGAACAGTGGTGATGCCATGGCTGAACCAGATGTCGGCGAGCGGAACGCCCTGGCTCGTGGACTGGTGCGTATGGCTCTCGATCAGGCCGGGAATGACATATTTGTCGGACGCATCGATCAGCGTACCTTCGACCGGGCTTTCGCCCGCCGGGTGGACAGCCGTGATCACACCCTTCTCGACAATGATGTCGACATTCTCGACATAGGCATCACCGAGACCGTCGAACATGTGGCCAGCCCGAATCGTGAGGCTTTCGTCCGGCATGTCGCGTACCCAAGTGGGCTTGATATCAAGCGTGGTGGTTTCGCCGCTGGCGCGGTCATACAGCATTATGTCCTTGCCATCGATGTAGATGAGCTTGCTGGCATCGGCCGACCATGTCGGGTTTTCACCTGCCTTGGCGATCTCCACGGCCTGGCCGAACACGCCTTCTGACGTCATTGGCATCATGTAAAGCGCGCCATCGACGCGGTAGACAATTGTACCGTCGCTGCTCCAGGCAGGCCTGTTCCACTGGCGACGTCCCAGCGATTTGACCTCGCCAACGGGAAGCACCCAGGACTTCTCGCCCTCGCCGGAGGACGGCATCATGTAGAAGGCATTGTATCCCTCACGGAACCGGTTTGTGACCGGCCGGCGGGCGACCACAATGATGGATTCCCCATCGGCCGACCATGCCGGCGCACTGGGGCCGAAGATGGGATCGGACAGGACAGCTTCCTCTCCCGTCGCCACATCGATCACGTTGACCGTGCTGCCGAGGAAGACGGTTGTGAGAGCATCAGCGAGATAAGCGATGCGGGTTCCGTCGGGTGACCAGATGGCGGAGTTCGCAGGCTTGGGATCATCGGTGAGCTGGGTGAGCGCGCCGCTGGCGAGATCCATCAGCCAGATATCTGTCTTGCCGCCGCGATCCGTCGAGAAGGCCAGCTTGCTGCCATCGGGCGACCAGCTTGGCGAGAGGTCGACAAAGACGTCATCCGTCAGTTGCGTGGTTTCGCCTGTGGCAAGGTCTGCCATCCAGATATCACCGAGGGCCGCGAACGCCGCCTTGGTGCCGTCAGGCGAGAGGATCGGATCGATCACGCCGAGGGCTGGTTGTGGCGCTTCGGACGCTAGGTCGTAGACGCGGCGCTTGTAGGGTGTGCGATCGAGCGTGACATGCGCGGCAAACGGAATGGATGTGGTGGACGCGCCATCGACGGAGATGGTGTGGACGCCGCCATCAGCGGTGTACAGCACGTCGCCGGTTGGCGTGACATTGGGGCGGAACGGGAAAACATCGGGTCCATCGACGAGGCGCGTCACCGGGCTGCCATCGACCGGCACGCTGGCCAGAAGGCCATTATCCCCGATGATGCCCGCGACATAGAGAGCGTCTCCGGAAGCCGCCCAGGCGGGCGCACCGAGCGTGTTGGCGGCGAACAGGACCTTGGGGGCCTCGCTCCCGGCCGTATCGCGAATGACGAGCGCGTCGCGCTCGCCGTCAATCACCATGGCGATTTGCGAACCATCGGGCGAGAGGATGGGATAGACGGCGTTGCCCGCGCCACGGAAATAGGGCGTGAGCGGTGTTTCGTAGCCGGTCTCGTCGGCGGAGGTGAGCTCTTTTGTGGCGCCACTTGCGCGATCGATCGACCAGACCTGGTAGCCCTCGTCCTGATCGCTGGAATAGAGGATGGAGGAGCCGTCGGGCGTGTAGGACGGGTAGCGCGCATCGCTGGCGATATCGGAGACCTGCGTCAGGTCTGATCCGTCGGGCTTTACGGTCCAGATCGAGAATGTGTTGTCGGGGAATGCGTAGAAGGCGATCTCGGACCCGTCAGGTGACCAGACAGGCTCCTGGGCATCGAGCGCAGGCGAGGTGAGCGCTGTCGCGTCACCGCCTTCCGCGGGGATGGACCAGAGGACGCCCTGAAGAGCCAGGATGATCGTCTTGCCGTCGGGCGACAGGGCAGCGGCCATGTTCGTGCCCTCGGTCATGGTCACGTCGATGATGACGCGCGCCTCGGGGGCGTCGGCTACAACCGGCTCGTCGGCCTTTGGCGGCGTGTCCAGCTGCGCAGGCGATTGAGGCGTCGTTGCGCAACCCGCAAGAGCAACAGCTGAGATGGCGGAAAGCAGCGATGCTCTGAGAGCGCGAGTATGGGCCAAGGCAGGACCTCCGGATTATGGAAAAATGATAAGGCGTCACCAATGTGACTAAAGAAAAAATGCCCGCCGGCAAGCGTGCCAGCGGGCATCGGGATTATCCTCTAGAAGGATTTCTTGACGTTCAGATACCAGTAGCGAGGCAGCGGCTGGTAGAGCGACGACAGGTAGCCGTAGGTATCTGCCAGCGGTGGATCCTCGTTGAAGGCGTTCCGCACGCCGACCCGGATGGCCGAGCCATTGGTCCAGCCATCATTCTCCACAGTGTATTGGCCGTAGAAGTTCCAGGTCGTCTGGTCCTCGATGGGCCATGGGCCGTAGTCCGTGCTGGAAACGCTCGTGCTGAACACGTCACCAGTATATTGCGAGAACGCGCCGACTTTCCAGTTAGCCCACTCGTAGGATGCCGACATGGAATACTTCCATTCCGGACGACCGCCTTCCTTGATGAGGCTGCCGCCACCTGTCACTGTCACGTATGAATTCAGGGTGCCGTCGTTGAGAGCAGCCTGGATGGCTGACGCCTCTGCCGTCGGGCTCTGATAGTAAGTGTTGAGATAGGTCGCGTTGACATTAAGGGACAGCTCGCCCGGGCCAACTTTCACATCCCAGAATGCACCATAGTCGATGCCCTCAACTTTGAGCGGGGACTGGTTTGTGAACTTTGCGATGACGTTCAGAACATCACCGACTGGCTCAAGGCCCGTACCTGCAAATTCAGCAATTTGCTGAGGCGTTGGATCCATGCGGATCACGTTCGGGTTTGAGCCGCCCTGGAGACGGAGCAGGTAGTCATATGTAAGCGCCACAGAGTCGTTCAGAAGGCCGATCGGGTTCTTTTGCTCAATGCTCCAGACGTCCGTCGTAAGGGTGAGGTGACCAAATGCTTCCGGAAGGAATTGCGGTTCGAAGACCACGCCGTAGGACGAGCTTTCCGACTCTTCAGGCTCCAGCTCGGAGTTACCCGAGCGAAGGCTGGCCACCGTGACGGACAGCGTGGAGCAGTTGGAGTAATCTGCGATCCGGCCCTGACGGTCAGCAGCCTCACACTGGATATAGTCCGGATAGCCGTTCACACGCTCCAGAAGCGGCGTGTTGACCACTTCAAGGTTTGGCGCCTTGAAACCTTCCGACCATGAGCCCCGGAACCGCAGGCCATCGATGACGTCCCAAGCAGCCGCGACCTTGGGTTTCGACACGGAGCCAACATCTGAGTATTTCTCGTAGCGAGCCGCGAGCTGAAGCTCGATGGATTTCGCGAGAGGGATATTCATCTCTTCAGATATCAACGGCACCGCAAGCTCAAGATAAGCTGAGGAGACATTGCGGCTGCCCTTCACGTCCGGTGACGGGCTGTGCCCCATCAAGCTGGAATCGGATACCAGGTCCCCGGTGATCTGATCATAATAAGGCAGCGATCCATCCTGGTGAGAATCGCGGTCATCGTGATAAGTCTCACGGCGGAATTCGAGACCGCCCGCGATGCCGATATCACCCGCCCACATGGAAATGAGGTCAGGTTTGGATACCTTGAAGTCTGCGAGAGAAAGTGTCGTCTTGTTTTCGCGAACCTGCGTGATCATGAAGCTGTCAATTGTGTCCTGCGAGTTACAGGACGGGCCCGGCAGACTTGGGTTTGCAGGATCACCACCACAAAACGGGTTGTAGGCAGTCGCGTCCGTGCGGTTAAGTGCCTCCTGGAAGAGACGGGAATCAACACCATCAGCGGAGTCTTTCACCTTCGCTTCGTTATAGAGAAGTGCCGAGTCCCAGTTCCATCCGAAGGCATCGCCCTTGGCGCCGACAAGGAATCGATACTGATCGTTTTTCACGTTCACATCGCGCGTGCCAACATCAGTCAGGCGATAGGAGGCGATGCGAAGTGGCACACCTTCAGCTGGCACATTTGCACTCAGGCCGTCGATACGATTTGCAGAACCGACCGGGCCCAGCGGGTTATAATATGCGTCCGCGGCGATATAAATCGGACCTGATCCAAGGCTGGCTGGTGCGCCAATAACCGCGTCAGTTTCAGCCTTGTAAATGCCGATTTCGCCGTAGACATTCAGACTGTCGGAGACGTCATAGTTCGCAAAGGTGAAGAAGTTGATGCGATCGACGGCTGGCAGCATTGTGAGGGTGTCGAAGGTCGCCAATTCATCATAGCGCATGTCGCGATAGGTTGCTGACGATGTACTGCCTGGGCCGTAGCAAGTGTCGCTACCGGGAACCAGACAACCTGCGCCGAACTGAGGCGCCTGAATGTGAAAGGCGCCTGCCGCATCGGTAAATGTCGATCCGTCCGCTGATATTGCTCCGATGGATGTATCGACGGGAGCAAAATAACCCCACGGGCTGGATGTCGAGCGATTATCCCAGGCCACACCGGCCCAGTTTGTACCATCTGTCAACGGCCTCATATCGGAGAGGCTGGTGTACTCCTGATCAGACCGAAGGAGCGAAGATCGCGTCGTGCCGCCGAGATAGACAGAGATGTTGCCCTTGCCGTTGTCAAAATCCGTTCCGTACAGAACGTCACCGGTAAGTTCATCAAGATTTGTACCTTCGGCAACGCCATATTGCAGGTTCATGTCGAGGCCGACAAAGTCGTTCCGCATGACGTTGTTAACAACACCCGCAACAGCGTCCGAACCGTAAATGGCCGCGGCACCGTCTTTCAGAACTTCGACTCTTGCCAGGCCCTGAACCGGAATGGCGTTGACGTTATAGCCGAAGACCGGTGTCTGGTTGTCGGTTTGTGAGGTGGGGTGAACCACTGAACGTCGACCGTTGATAAGGACAAGCGTGTTACCCTGCGCCAATCCCCGCAGACTGACCGTGGATATATCGCCCCGCGCAGCATTCGAGTTGCCGCCGCCGAGATACGTACCGTTGAAAGTGATGTCGCCCGCGGATGGCACCGTACGGAAAAGATCCTCCGCTGAGACAGCTCCGGTCGCCTCAATGTCGTCTGGCGAGACGACGGTTACCGGCAGCGCGCCGGAAACCTTTGCTCCCTGGATTTGAGAGCCCAGAACCAACACGGTATTGAGCTTTGCCTCTTCATCCTCTGACGGAGTACCTGCCTCTTGAGCGAATGCCGAGTGGGCAAGAAGACCCGTCAACAAGGCGCACGTGGCAACCGAAATCCTACAACGACGACCGAAATCGCTTTTACTTATTTGACTCATTTTAATTGGCCCCTTGCGCAATGAAAACGAGCGATCCCAAAGATTAGTTTCAGGCAAATTCGGGCACATTTCTTCCACCATCAGCCCCGCCATCAGGCGGCCACCAATGCGCAAACTTCCGATAATTACGGTACATTCCCGAGATCGCCTGAACACCGTTGTTCAACGCTCACATCCCAAGTGACAAACTCGTGACGCGCCGCACATGACAATTTGTTATTCTTTTAAACAAATATGTCAGATGCCCAGAAAGTGGGCTCATTCGAAAGCAAACGTGCAGTCGATACAGCAGCATTATGGTGGGGCAGCATATCCACCATGTCCAATTGTTGAGCCCATGCGGCCATTTCCGACAAATGTTCTGGCGGTGAATACATTCACGCATTCCGGCGCGCTGATCTGCTTGAACAACGCATCGGTCCCAGCAACTCATTCGTATGCGCAGGCATCAGGTCTCTGCGCTTCCCACACATGGAGACAGCCAAAATGCGCCGCCGAACTTTTCTTTCCTCACTTTCTGCGCTGGGCCCTCTCGCCCTGGGCGCATCGTCGCTGATCTCGGGCCGCGCATCGGCTACGCCTTTGGTGGACCGGCCAGACATTCGTTCGGGAGACCGTCTGGCTGGCGCGTCGTTCGCCTCACGCTCGACGGTGTGGGGCACAAAGGGCGCCGCAGCGACGTCACACCCACGCGCTACACTGGTAGCGATTGAAATACTGAAGAAAGGTGGGTCCGCCGTTGACGCAGCTATCGCAGCCAATGCATCACTTGGGTTTCTGGAACCCACGGCGAATGGAATGGGTGGCGATGCGTTCTGTATGCTGTGGGATCCCAAGACCGGAAAAGTGATGGGGCTGAATGGATCCGGAAAATCGCCCGCGGCGCTTTCGCTGGAAACGGTGCGGGAGCGTTCGCCCAAGGGACGGATTCCCTCGCTCGGCGCTATTGCCGTAAGTGTACCGGGAGCCGTTGATGCCTGGTGGACGCTGCACCAGAAATATGGGGTCCTACCCTGGAAAGACCTGTTTGAGCCTGCAGCCGCTCTCGCCGAAGAAGGCATGCCTATCCCGCTGATGATCGCTGACAGAATGCGCAGCGACATGGCGAGAATCGTGAAGCCTGAGTCAAATGTCGAAGAGACAGATAATATTCGGAAGGTCTACATGACCCGTGGTCGAACACCGAATGAAGGTGAGCTCGTCAAAAACCCAGACCTGGCACGCACGTTCCGCATGGTCGGCCAAGGCGGCCGGGACGCTTTCTATGACGGACCGATAGCCGATACGATTGAAGCCTACTTCAAACGCATTGGCGGCTGGATGACCCGCTCGGATCTCGCCGCTCAGCACGCAAAATGGGTGGAGCCAAATCATGTAGACTATCGCGCCGGTGTCTCCGTCTATGGTTTGCCGCCGAACAGCCAAGGGCCGACAACGCTGCAGATGCTGTCGATCCTGAAGAATTTTGACATGGCAGAACTTGGGCTTGTCTCAGCGAAGTCAATCCATCTGCAGGCAGAGGCCAAACGGCTGGCATTCGAAGATCGCGCGAAATGGTTTGCCGATCCTGATTTCGCCGAAATTCCGATTGAGCACCTCCTCTCGGATGAATATGGCCAGCAGCGCGCTGCCCTGATCAATCCGGGTAAAGTGATGGAGCGTGCTTTCCCCGGAGATGCACCGCACAAGGGGGGCACGACCTATCTCACCGTGAGCGATGCTAATGGCATGATGGTCAGCCTTATCCAGTCCAACTATGCGGGCATGGGCTCCGGCTTGATGCCGGACGGGCTGGGCTTCTCTTTCCAGAACCGCGGCAGCGGCTTCAGCCTCCAGGACGGTTCGCCCAATATTTACGCGCCCCAGAAGCGTCCTTTCCATACGATCATTCCCGGCTTTGCGCTGAAGGAGGGCGCGCCTTGGCTCAGCTTTGGCGTGATGGGCGGCGGCATGCAGCCGCAAGGCCAAACGCAGATCATCACCAATATGGTGGATTATGGTCTCGGCCTGCAAGCGGCGGGCGATTGCCCACGCTGGAGGCATGATGGTTCGTCCGAACCTACGGGCGTCTACAAGCCGGGCATGGGCGAACTTAGGCTGGAGAATGGCATTCCGGATGCGACCAAGGCCGAGCTGGCCGCAATGGGTTGGACTGTTGGTGGCACAGATGGTGGCTTTGGGGGTTACCAGGCCACAATGAAGACAGAAGAGTCCTATGGAGCGGCCAGCGAAATGCGTAAGGATGGTCTTGCTTTGGCCATTTAACGGACAGGGAATGGGCGCGGAATACTCAATCCGCGCCCGTTTGGTCCCTACCCTGCTACCAACCGGCGGCCATGGCCATGCGACGAGGATCGGCGCCTGCCATCGGAATGCCGTCAGCTGTCATGCACGCCCCCTGCAGGCTGCCGATTGCAAGCGGCCCGACCTGCTTGACCTCATGGCCCAATGACCGGAGCTTGTCGGCGACGCCTTCATCATAACGCGACTCTATCTGCAGCACACAGGATGCGCCCGGCATATAGAAGCTCGGATCGGCCTTGACGGCAAACCGGGGCGCCTCGATCGCTTCCTGAACGCCCATGCCATGGTCCAGAACGTTCACGAGGAACTGGAACTCACTTTGACCGATTGTCTCACCCCCGGGAGTACCGAAGGCCGCGACGAGATTTTTCCCCTTCATGACGATGGTAGGTGAGTTATTGAGGATAGGAATCTTGCCCGGCTCCACGAAGTTCACGCTATTGGGATAAGGCGAAGTCGAGCCAAGGCGCATGCCGTTATTCAACAGGAAGCCCGTATTGCCTGCAACCACGCCCGTGCCGAAGCCGCCACCGAGTGTGACAGTGACGACGACCGTATCACCAGTACGATCCACAACGGTGAAACTTGCCGTGTCACTGAAGCGCGCCGTATCGCCATCAAACGGCACCAGCTCTGGCGGAGGTGGCGGGGCAGACGCATCGATGGGGCGGAAGTCCGTTGGCGTGGACACCGAACGCGCCTTTGTGGGACTGATCATGGCGGTACGTTGCGCAGCATAGGTGCCCGACAACATGGCCGTAACGGGTGTATTCGCGAACGCCGGGTCGGCTGCATAAGCATAGATATCGGCCTTGGCGAGCTTGATCGCCTCCGCCATGACATGAACCGAAGTAGCGGTCTGCCGACCCAGGGCAGCCATATCGAAACGCTCGATCAGATTGAGCTGCATGCAGACTTCCAGCCCACCGCGAGAAGTGAGCGGAGAGGAGAAAACATTGTAGCCGCGATAGCTGGTCGATACCGGCTCTGCCCATTCGGCCCTGTAAGCGGACATGTCCTTATAGCGGAGCCAACCGCCGACTTCCTTGAAGAAGCGGTCGATCTCACGGGCTATGGGGCCTTTGTAGAAATAGTCGCGCGCCGCCTGCAGCGAGGTGTCCCGATCTGCGCCCGAGCCCAATGCATCCCGCTCCACCTTGACCAGAGACTCAAAGGTTTGGGCCAAGTGTTCGTTCTTGAGAAGCTGACGTGGTTCTGGAGGCTTGCCATCGGGTAGATATATCGCAGCGGTCGTTGGGTGAAGCGCGATTTTATTCTGCATAAGGCCGATAATACGAGCAATCGAGGGGTCGACTGGATGTCCATGCCGAGCATAGTCGATGGCCGGAGCGAGGCACTGCGCAAGCGAGAGCTTGCCGTGCTTGCGGGCAAGCTCGATCCAGCCGCCGAATGCGCCTGGCGTCGTGGCGGCTTTGACACCCCAATCATAGTTCGACGGGTCCGACGCCGGGTCGAGGGCGAAGGGTGCAGCGCCCCCAAACTTGAGCGCCTTGACCTTGCCCGTTGCGCGCTCATGAACGGTGGCAAAGCCGTTGCCGGCAATGCTGGACGCCCATGGTTCAACCACGTTGAGTGTGGCCATGACGGCGACGGCCGCGTCGGCCGCCGTACCCCCTTGCATGAGGATGCGCAGGCCCGCCGTTGCCGCCAGGGGGTGGCCGGCGCTGACAACACCGTGCGGACCCGGCGTTTCAACGCGATAGGCTGCGACTTTCGCTGCGCCGGATTCCGGCGCGTCAGGTGCTCTCTGTCCACTTTGCGCAAAAGCTGAGGGAGCCGATAGAGCCCCCGCCAGCCCCGCCGCAAGACCAACCGTTCCGACTGAAAGGAACTGGCGCCGGTCTGGCCCGTCGTTCGCCGGGGCGGCTTTGCCCGTTTGCGTCTTAGTAGAAGCTGACATCATCAACCTCCATCCAGACATCATCGCCACCCGGCCGCTTGATAAGGAACCGGACATCCAGCATGTCGTCTCCGCTCCAGACCTCGTCCTCGGCGGGCGCCCCCAGCGTATCGAACGGAACCTCGACAGTTGACCATTCCTCTCCTGCCACGAGCGACTTTGTCCATGTCCCTTCCGTGGTCGTCGCGGCAAGGACATAGTCCCCGCCATCGCCCCGGATATCGAATTTAAGACCTTTATAGGCGCTGGCATCCGCTGGCTGTACGTCGCCCCGATTGAGTGGGAGAACAACGCCTGCGCGTGCCTCCTCACGCAGCGAAAGAGAAGCTGTCAGGTGGAGGACGCCGTCCTTGCCTGTTTCAGGGATGACTTCATAAACCTGCCAGCTGCGTTCCTTGCCGCCATCGGGATCGCCTACAACGAGCGTATCGCGATTTGTCCTTTCCGTGTCGCTGCCATCGAAATCGGCAATCAGCGGTGAGGTGATCTTGCTCGCAGTCATATAGGTTTCGGTGACGGGCTCAGGCGCGCCTTTGCCGAACATGAGTTCACCCCCAACGAATGTATAGGCGGTATTATATAGCTCCGAGATGTCACTCCACGGTTCGCCTTTAATCAGGACGATATCTGCCGCCTTGCCGACTTCGATCGTGCCACGATCATCAATAATACCCACCGCCTTGGCGCTGTTCGATGTGCCGGCCATCAGGGCGTCGGTAGGGGTCAGGCCCGCTTTCACCATTAACTCCATTTCGTGAAGCGTTGATTTGCCATGTGGCGTGAGCGGCATGCCAGCATCAGTGCCAAGGGCGATAAGGATGCCATTGTCGTGAAGCGCTTTCACGTTGCGCAGGCCTGTGGCGAAGCGGGCTCGGCGGCTTTCCATGGCAGGTGTGTTTTCACCGAACGAAGGCATGCCAGGTTTGTCGGCCTCGTAGACGGCGAGCGTCCCGGCATAAGCCGTGCCGCTGGCCTTGAGGATGTCGATCGTCTCCTGATCCACATCCGCATCCAGCATGCTGTGGGCCAGAACATCGACGCCGGCGCGACCGGCTATGGCAGCTCGGTCTACGGTGACTGTATGGGTGAGGACCTTGAGATTGTTGGCATGGGCTTCGGCGACCAGCGCCGTCAGGGTCGGCTCATCCATGCTCGTATTGTCAACGCCCGATCCATAGCGCCAGCCGTCCGTGAAGACCTTGATGACATCCGGCTTGTAAGGCAGCAGTTCCTTGACCGCTTCTGTGGCTGCATAGGGCGTGTTGACCCATTTGGTTGTATTCGTGTCACTCCAGTCGGCGCCATGACCATTGGTTGTGCTCATCCTGGCCGCAAAATTAACATGTGGTCCGGGGACTTCGGTGAGCCATTCACGACGGGGCGCAAAGGCCTCTGGCGCTTGAGCGAAGTCGTAGACGGATGTGACACCGGCTTCGATATAGGCTTGCGATATTTGAGGGGAGGTGCCGGGCTCGCCGCGCGGCGTGTAGTGAACGTGAAGATCGAAAAATCCAGGGAGAAGGGACAGACCTTTCGCATCAATGGTCTTTGTCTTCCTGGGCACACGGCCCTTCTTGTCGATGCTCGTGATAATACCATCATTGATGACGACAGTGGCCATATAGGGCTCGCTGCCGGTCGCATCGAAAACCTTTGCGCCAACAATCGCCAGCGGGTCTGCCCATGAGGCCTCTGTGCACACCATGAGTGTGAACAACGCCAATCCAGTGTGTTTGATCATGTTTCAGTTCCAATACAGAAGCGCCAGTTGAATCGGGGTCACAGCATTCAAGCTTTTGGCGGAGCCTGAGGCAATGTGCACGCAGGCTTCTGCCCTCATGCATGTTTCAGGAACGGAGCCGTTCTGATGCGGCGTGTCGACGGCCTTCTAAGTATGCAGCCCATACTTGTGACTTTGTGCCCAGTGACGCGTCATGGGATGCATCCATGGTCAGAATTCCGGCAGGCATGGGGCCATCCCCGTCTGCACGATGACCGGTGGGTGCTGTTGGTCTGCTTACGATTCCCGGGACGGCTAGCCACTCAATCGACTGGGAGAGATTACGCTTGCGGACAGCCACACAAGGTGTCTGGCGGAATTTTACTTCGTATTGCGTTGGATTCAGCGGGTCGGACATCGACCGGCTTGTGAGGAAAGAACAATGACGAAGTTACTTCTCAATCGTAATGGGATGATCAAGGTGGTGGCGCTCGGCTTTCTGGTTAGTGTGCCAATTGGCTGCGCCATGGCCGAAAATCCAAATATCAACGTTCCCAGTGCAGAAGCAGCATACGATGAAACAGCCGAGATCTACCTTCCGGAGGGATATCCGGAGACGGTCATGTTTCCTGCCGGCTCAAAGCTTATCTCCGCATCAGGCGGACAGCCGCCGGAATATGAAACTCGGAATTATAACGTAACGGCGGAAACGGACCTGCCTGTCGAGAGCGTTGTAGAATTCTATACCGGCATGCTCGCAAAAAAGGGATTTGATATTCTCGACGTGGAAGAGGGCAACGCCACTCTCATTCGATTTGGTGCCCCGGGCTTGGACGATGCCAGTGTGATGATCATGGACATGTATGGCGATGGCACAACCACGTTCACAATATCCTTGCTCATGGTGCCGGAACAGGAATAGCCACTACACCTGCCCTCAGTTGCATTGGTTCCCGTTCTTGCCTACTCGTAGAAAAGTTCTGAGTGCGCTCAGCACCTTTCTGCGGGGATTTCGAATTGGCACGCACACCCGACAAGCAGACTCCAGCAAACGGAGATGGCCAGGAACTCGGCCTATCTGAGGAATTGCTGGCAGAGACCTATGATGTGTTGCGTCGTATTGCTTCGCGCCAGATGGATCGCCAACGTCCCAGCGCAACATTGAATACGACAATGATCGTTCACGAAGCCTGGCTTAAACTATCCCATGACAGCGAACGGCGCTTTGCCGACCAGGACCATTATTTCGCGACGGCTTCACGCGCCATGCGGCAGGTTCTCGTTGATCATGCACGTCGCAAGCTTGCTGAGAAACGTGGTGCCGGCGCGGCGCACGTCAATATCGACGATCATCCGGTTCCCGATCGTACTCCCGAGAACCAGTTGGTGGACATCGATACAGCATTGGCGGCGTTGGCTGAAAAGGCACCTGAACTGGAGCGTATTGTCGAGTGCCGCTTCTTCGCTGGCCTCACAGTGGATGAAACTGCCCGTGCGCTTGGGCGATCCGTACGCACTGTCGAGCGCGACTGGGCCCGGGCACGGGCATATCTGGCAGACTATCTGGGGCCGAGGACCTAGCCGGCCCGGCTGGTCAGAAAGCGCCTTCACTCGCACATGCATTTTTCTGGCGGATGCTGAGGGGGCGCTGCGTAAGGGTATTGGGACAAGGACGCACGCAAGGCACATTTCACGGTGCTGAAACTTGAAATCATTGAAGGACAGCGGGACACTCGGTATTGATCAGAAAGGCACGCTTTGAACATCGACGCGCTTGCACAATGGAGTCGGCTGGACGCGGCATTCGCGGCAGCCCTGGACATGGCCGAGAGCGCGCGCGATGCCTGGCTGCAAGGTGAACTATCAGACGCTCCTGATATATTGCATCAGGCAACGATACTCCTGAGACGAGAGCGAGAGAGCCGGACAAGCTTTGATGAACTGGCTTCCTTGCGCGACATGGTTCTTTCGGACGTCGCTGCAGATATGGACGGCCCGTCTGGTGACCCACGGATCGGCGCCCGTTACGGCCATTGGCGCATAATCAAACGGATAGGCTCAGGCGGCTTGTCAGTCATTTATGAGGCTAGGCGCGATGATGGCCGTTATGAGCAGACTGCTGCCCTGAAGGTTATTCGCGGCGGCGTGCAGAACGCTGATCTCGTCCGGTATTTCTTGAGAGAGCGCCAGATCCTGTCGACGCTGGACCATCCCGGCATCGTGCGCATTCTCGATGGCGGCGAGACGGCAACCGGCGCGCCTTGGCTGGTCATGGATATGGCACCGGGACGATCCATAACCGCCTATTGCCGCGAGGCAGATCTCGGCATCGACAAACGCATGGCGCTCATTGCGGATGTTGCTGACGCCGCGCAATCGGCGCACGCCAATCTAGTTGTCCACCGCGACATTAAACCCGACAATATTATCGTGTCGGACGATGGTCATGCGCGCCTTCTGGATTTTGGCGTTTCCAGCTTTTCTAATGTTCTGAATGACCCGCGCGGCACAAGTGCCATGACGCCTGATTATGCTTCGCCAGAACAAAGGCGGCTGGAAGAAACATCTACCGCGAGCGATATCTACCAGCTTGGGCGTGTGCTCGCCGAACTCTGCGAACCCTTTTCGCTGCCCACAGACGTCAAGATAGTCATCGCAAAAGCGACAGCGGACGTCGCTTCCGAGAGGTATTCCTCAGCTGCGAGTTTCGCGAACGACGTGCGACGCGTCATTGAAGGAAGAGCGCCGCTAGCGAAACCTGACACACGTTTTGAGGCAACCCTCCGGCTGGTGCGACGCAACAAGATCGCGGCGGCGCTGTCTGCTGTACTGTTGATGGGCCTCGCAGGCTGGGGATTGACCCTCTCGATCTATGCCCGAGAATTGGAACAGCAGCGCGCCGTCGCTATTGCCGCCGCAGACAGCGCGGACAGGGGCAAAAGTGTCCTGCTCGATATTTTTCGCCGACTAGACCCCCTCAAGCAGGATGGCATCAGCTCCAATGTGGCAACATCCGTAAGCCTCCTAGAACCCACTATCAATGATGTCCGCCAGCGCCTAGCCGATGACCCACTTCTTCAAGCTGAAATAATCGGTTGGATTGCCCGTGCCAAGGATGGTACGGATGAACCGCAGGAAGCACGGGAACTGGCGGATGAGGCGGTAGACCTTCTGGCATCTTCAGGTGACCAAACGTCCACAACTTATGCTGCCGCGCTCGCGTATCTCGGCGCCCTGGATATCGCTCTGGATCACCGTGAAGAGGGCGAGGCGTCAATCAACGAAGCGCTAACCATAGCGAGATCTGCGCCAGTCTCCGATGAGCAAGCGCTCGATACATTCCTGAGCGCAGCTTGGTCAAAGGGTAGCGACTGGATTTCACTTAGGGCCTTGTTTGAAGAAGCGCTTCCCCGCGCCCTGGGCTCAGGCTCTGTCGAAGCGGAGATCGAAGTGCGATCAGGTCTCGGTCGCGCGCTCTGTGAACTTGGCGAACTGGGTGAAGCTGAAGCCCAAATAAATCAGGCAATTGCACTGACCGAAAGCATTTACGGCGCCGATCATCCCCGACTTGCCCTTCCGCTTTCGGATATGGGTCGCGTTCTGAATGACATGGGACGTACGGAGGAATCTATTGCAACCCACCGCAGAGCACTGGCAATTTCAATTGCAGCCTTCGGTCCGAACAATTCATCGACGCTTTCTCACCAGAACAACCTGGCGCTCGCCTTACTGGGTGCCGGACGATTAGATGAAGCGATCAGCTTGTTTGAAATGAATCTCGCGTCTCGCATACGTACGGAAGGGGCATATTCTCTTGATGTCGGAGAATTGCTCCAAAATCTGGCCGTGACACAGTCTCAGGCAGGACGCACGAACGATGCGCTTGCCTCGCTTGCCCGCGCCGAGGCAATATTTGATGCCCGTTTGCCTGAAGGAAATCCGCGACGGGCTTATCCAGCACTCACACGCTCGGCGATATTGCTCGATATGAAGACCTATGGCGAGGCCGAACAAAACGCCCAAAGCGCTTATGAGATTCTGTCAAAGGCCCTTCCTGCTGGCCACTATGCAACGGAAGTGGCGCGATGCCGTATCGGCATGGCGCAACTGGGTCTCGGCGACAGGACTGGCGCACGCGCCCATCTTGAGCGCTCCCTCAAGGCGCTGAACAGTCAGGCCGGAGCGCCCGCACAATATGTGGAAGCCTGCCAGACTGCAGGCCGTGAACTTGGTCTCAACGTTATGCAATGACATTCGTTAGCGCTTGCCGGTCACGCCACAACGCATGATTTCGTGAAGAAGGTATACAAAAGGGGCAGCACCCAAAGATGCCGCCCCTCAAATTCAGCTATCAAACATCCGAACAGATCGGACTGCCAGAGCCTAGAATTTGGCAACGAGCTCGATGCCATAGGTGCGCCCGATATTCGGGTGGTTCACCAATGTGCCGAAGAAGTCGCGGAAGTCGTCAACGATGGCATCCTCATCCGTAAGGTTACGGCCCCAGAGATAGACTTCGAAGTCTCCCTTATTGCGAAGAAGGCCAATACGACCGTTCAGCTGTGTCAGCTCTGCAATATAGCCGAAGGGCACGCGGTCAGCACTTGGAAGGTCAACATACTTGATATTGTCGATAGTTGTGAATTGGCCGTCTGTATACGTAACGTCGAGGCGGGCCAATAGTGAGCTGCTGAGCGCCGGAATATCGCGCATATAGGTGCCAGAAAGAGAAGCGGTGATTTCAGGCGCGTTTGGCAATTTCTTACCGGACGCGTCTTCCCCGCCTGTACCGCCACCAGGGAAGGAATCAAACTCAGCATTCAGGATGCCAAGCGTGCCTTGCACGCCGAGATTCTCGGTGGCCTGGAAGTTGAAGTCTGCTTCGATCCCCTTTGTGATGACTTTCGCCGCATTCGTGATGCGGATCGATGTACGTCCTCCACCCAGATCGACGAACTGGTTGACCTGATAATCATCATATTCGGAAAGGAATGCAGCAAGGTTGAGCGTCATGCGGCCATCAAGCAGCGTACTTTTCAAGCCAGCTTCGTAGCTGTCGACGGTTTCTTTGTCGAACTCCAGGCCGGAGTTTGCAGCAAGCTCGTCCTTGTTTATGAAGTCGAGGTTGAAGCCACCGCTTTTGTAGCCTGAAGAGTACTTGGCATATACGTTGGCATTCCCGTTAAGGGCGTAGCTCAGACTGATAGCCGGGGAGAAGTAAGTATCTTGACGGCTATTGATCAGCGGGCTTGGTGCAACCGACGGGTTGGCAGGATCGTAGTTGGTTGAACCGAGATTGAATACACCCGAGTTACGACCGTCCAACAGCCAGTTCACGTCCTTGTCTTCAACACTGTAACGACCACCGAATCCGAGCGTCCAGCGATCCGTGATGTCGAAGCTGCCATTGAGATAAGCAGCGTAGCTTTCCGTCGTCACTGTGCCCGAATTGAAAACAACTGAGCCCTCAGGTCCAAAGCCGACAACGCCAGCAATAAAGGCGAGCTGGGCCTCTGTCAGATTAGATGGATCAAGCCCCAGAAGCGGGGCAACGGATGGAGCTACCGCTTGCGCAATAAATGTTTCATTGAAGTCGTCGCCCAGCGTGACGTTGCGCTCGGTATCAGCATCCTGCTTGTAGTAGTAGAGGCCAGCCATATAGGTCAGGCGCTCGTTTGCGGGAGAGATAAGCTGGAACTCCTGGGTAAGCTGCTCAAACTTGTCCGAGTACTCCACATAGATGATCGACACTGGCGAATAGTCAGTCGCATTCATATAAAATGCATCCGTATCGCGGTAGCCCGTGATTGATTTGAGCGTGAAGCCACTATCCAGTTTGTATTCGGCATCCAGCATCGCACCAGAGACGTCACGGTCCTCATGAGGATCGAAATCGAAAGCGACTTCACGTTTCTTGGGAGCGATGGGTGCAGGACGCGTTCCAAGCATGTCCGTCAGGGGCTCGCCGACCAGGATTTTGTTATCCGCCTGCAGGCCGTCATAAGCGAAATTGATTTCAAACTTGTCTGTCGGATCGTAGCGCAGCTGGGCCCGATACGCGAGGACGTCCTTGCTATCGAGATCGTTGCCGGTGGTGATATTTTTGATGTAGCCGTCACGATCCGTCTTAGAAACCGAGACCTTAGCAGCAAGGTTTTCAGCCAAAGGCACGTTCACCATGCCCTGGATTTCACGCGAGTTGAAATTGCCAAGGCTGGCGCTGAGCTTGCCGGAGAATTCGTCGGTCGGCTTTTTGGTAACAAGGCTTATCGCCCCCGCAACCGTGTTCTTGCCAAACAGCATGCCCTGAGGTCCGCGCAGAACTTCGACGCGCTCGAGATCCAGCAGCTCTTGGTTCACAGCCGGCGACTGCCCCATGTAAACGCCATCAACATAGACGCCAACACGGCTGTCAAAACCGATATTCCGCGAGGCGGAGCCGACGCCGCGGATTGTGATAACCGACCTGAAATCGTTATGGCCTGAAATGGAGACGTTCGGGATGGTGCCTGTCAGTTCCGACAGTTCGCGTACACTTGTCTGTTCAATATCTCCGGCCCCAACGACTGACATGGAGATTGGAACCTCGGAAAGCTTTTCGGCCCGACGCGTTGCCGTAACGACGACTTCCTGCAGAACGTGCACCGAATCTTCCGGAGCTTCCGCTTCTGATTGGGCCGAAGCTGCGCCGCTGGCGGCGAGCATAGCAAGGGATGCACAGCTGACGCTGAGTAGTAGATTGTATCTCATTTTATCTCCGATTTCGCCGGTGACCTTGCCGGCATTTATATTCCCCGAAGCGTCAAAGTCGGCATTCCCAAGACTTTGTTGCTATATGAAGTTAATTTAATTAACATTCGTATGTCAACATAACCCATTACGCAAGACGCTGAATTAGTCGAGCGAAAATCATTGCCTGAATGGTAAAAATATCAGCCTATATTTCGAACGGTGACGCAGATCACTTCGCGCGTGCGCGACGATATTAATTGGGGGAGAAATGAGATGCCGGGCACCGAGATCGGGACCACGAGAGATATCCAGAAAAAATCGGCTTATCATCACGGAGACCTGCGGAATTCGATTATCGAGGCGGTGTCTCAACTTATCGATCAGCGAAAATCGCTTGATTTCCAACTTAAAGATGTCGCCCTACTTGTTGGAACATCTACGCCGGCGATCTACCGCCATTTCTCCAGCAAGCAAGATCTTCTGGTGGGAACCGCTGTGGCCGGATATGAATCCCAGAAAGCGTTTCGCACCCATGCACTGGATCAGTGTGCGACGTCGCCTTTGGCCCGCCTCCTCTCAATTGGATATGCCTACGTGCATTTCGCAAAGGAATGCCCTGGTTTTTATTTACTTATGAAAAATCTGGAGACTGATGAAATTCTGTCTTCCGAAAAATATCAGAAAGAGCGTGACGAGGGGCTATCGCTTGTCAGGTCACTAGTCCAGGAATGTATAGACACAGGGCTTTTCGTTGAGATCGACACAGACCTCGCTATGGCTTCATTGCAAGCGACGGCCTTTGGTTTGGCGCACCTTTATCTCGGCAACCAAGTGGCCTATGTCGCACCGTCACTCTTGGGAGACAGGGATCTTGTTTCCAAAGTTTTCGCAATCGCGATGCGCTCGCTATTGAGCGAAAAGGGCCAGCAAATGATCGCTGAGGCCAGTCAGAATCCATTCACGCAAAACCTCAACGGCCACTCTTCTTCACGCCGACATAGTCTGAAAAAGTTTTAGGCGGGAGCCTGCTGCCATTTTCTAGACGAACAGCGATAATATCAATGTCGAAGCGAGCCCAATCAGTCCAACCAATGTCGACGTCACCGTCCAACTCCGAAGCGTCTGAGATTCCGACAAACTCAGGTAGCGGCTCACAAGCCAGAATCCACTGTCGTTTACATGACTCAGGACGGTAGCGCCCGAGGCCACCGCCATTACCATCAACGCAGTGCTACCTGCACTTAGTCCAGCAAGCTCTACCACAGGCGCAGCGATACCTGCTGCTGTCAGCATCGCAACGGTCGCTGAACCCTGCGCAACACGGATGATCGCCGCCACAGCAAAACCAAACAGAAGCGGAGACATGCCCGTCGCCGTCAAAGTCGCCGCAAGCTCCGCCCCTGCTTCAGAATCTACAAGGATTTGCTTGAAAGCCCCTCCTGCCCCAGTGATCAGCACGACGACGCCTGCCGGCTCGAGCGCCTTTATCATAGCTCTTGTCAGCGCTTTTGAGGGCACCCCACGCAAGTGTCCGAAGACGAACAAAGCCAACAGGCATGCAATCATGAGCGCGATGAAGGGGTGCCCGGCAAACATCACGAAACTTGAAACCAGAACGGGCAATTCCAGTGAGCCAGCCTTTCCGAGCGTGTTCACCATAGTACCCGTGAGGATGAGTATTAACGGTATGAATACGATACTCAGGGCGGTCACGAAGCCCACACTGTCACATGTCGACACTTCTTCGAGGCCCTCAGGGATTTCGCCCTGAAACGCCGGTTGCCGCTCCAGCCAGCGCGCAAAAAGCGGCCCTGCCACCAACATTGCCGGCAGCCCGGTGATCGCTCCAAAAGCGATAACTAGTCCCAGGTCGGCGTTGAGAATGTCAGCGACGGCAATAGGCCCGGGGGTTGGCGGGATGAATGCATGCGACACAGCAAGACCGGCCAGGAGGGGAATTGCAAATGCGACAATCGGGCGACCTGTGCGCCGCGTCAGACCGTAGAGTACCGGCGCGAGAATGATCAGCGCGACATCGAGGAATACGGGCATAGCCACTACAAACCCGACAAATCCAAGCGCCAGAGGAGCCCGCTTTTCGCCAAAAACATTTAGCGTACCAGAGGACAGGGCCTGGACACCCCCGGAGACCTCCAGCAACCCACCCAACATCGCACCGAGTCCTACGACCACGGCAACAAAGCCGAGCGTGCCGCCCATGCCTGCCTGGATCGAACGGATGATCGCCGCTGGCTCCATGCCGTAAACGATTCCAAAGCCGGCACTAACCAGAAGCAGCGCAAGGAATGCTGGCATTCGCGCGCGAAGGATCAAACCAAGGAGCGCCGCGATGCTCGCGGTGACAACCACCAGCGCATAGACTGTCTCCCCCATCACCGTCAGCCCTCGAAACCGATTCCGGTTACCTGGAGGCGAACGCGCGCGAGGAAAGCGCCAGATGTCAGGTAAAGCGTATGCCCGTCATCACCAAAGGCACAATTCGCGACCGGTGTTCCCGTCGTAATCCTCGCGATAGGCGTGCCATCAGCAAGGAAGACGTGGATTCCGCCCGGTCCGGCCACATAGAGGCGCCCCTCTACGTCAACCGCCATGCCATCTGGCAACCCCGCGTATCCCTGCTCCACCATCGCCGTCAGGTCGACAAAAATGCGCCGCTCCAAGGCAAGTCCGTCTGGCCCAAGCGTATAGGCATATACCCGCGCAGCCTCCGGATCAGACACACTCACGTACAGTGTTCCGCCATCCGGCGAGAGTGCGACGCCATTCGGACGTGTCAGGCTGTCATCGATAACGACAATAGAGCCCCCGCCCTCGCCCGAGCGCCAGAGATACACCCCATTAAAAGACATTTCCTTGAAGGGAGAGGCATCCTCTCCTTTGAGGCCGTAGGGTGGGTCGGTGAAATAGATCGCCCCCTCTTCAGTGAGGACGAGATCATTTGGGCTTGAGAAGCGCTTGCCCTCAAAATCCGTCGCAAGAAGGGTCTTGTCCTTCGTTTCCAAATCAAGCCGCGCGATGGCCCGATTACCATGGTCGCCGAGTAAAATGGTCCGCGGAAGGTCACCACGTATAAGGCCATTCGCGCCTGGCTCACGAAATACGCCTGCCGTGTCCTCGCCGTCATAGCCCGAAGACTGGAGAAAAGACTTGAGCCCAGCCTGTTCGCTCCACTTGTAGATCGTATTGCCGGGAACATCCGAAAAGAGAAGGTAGGCGCCCTCCTTTATCCAGACAGGTCCTTCGGACCATCCGAACCGATCCTCCGTCAGTTTCTCGATTCCCGCGCCCTCAACCAACACCTCGGCAGCGAACCCAGAATCCAAAACCACGATCTCGGCGCCTTCGGGCTCTGCATACGCGGCTGGCGCTTGCAGCGGTGACGGCACCGCTGTGCTGTCTTTTAACTCGCAGCCCGCAATCGCCAAGACTGCCGCAAGTAAGACGGCACCTGATATGCTCCATACAGTCTGCATTTATTCCTCCGAAATCGAAACCGGTGTCGCCATCGCGGCCGCAGGTCCATCCGCGATGACGCGCCCCGTAACTTGAAAACTCCCGGCCAGGCGAATGTCGGCCGCCCCCCCGCCGATACCAAAATCAATGCGACCTGCATCTGCCTCAAACCGACCAGAAGGCGCAAAATACGCGAACTGCGACGGCTGCAGCGTGAATGTCACATGCTTCGTCTTGCCAGCATCAATGTGCACGCGCGCAAAGCCGCGTAATTCTTGCTGCGGCCTTGCGACCTGTGCGACCGGATCGCGGGTGTAAAGCTGCACAACCTCATCGGCATTTGTGCCTGACGTGTTGGTGATATCCACCCTAATCGAAACCGTATCGCCAGGGGCAAGCGTGTCGCTCGATAGCTGCAGATTGCCATACTCGAACGTTGCATAGCTGAGGCCATGACCGAAAGCATAGGCAGGCGTGATCGGAATATCCATGTAGCGCGCAGAGTCTTTCGACAGGTCCGCATCGGCGGGCCGACCTGTCGGATTGTGCCCGATAAAATAGGGCGATTGACCCGTACGGCGCGGGAACGATGCTGGGAGTCGTCCGGCCGGAACCGCATCTCCAAACAGCACATTGGTTATAGCAGGCCCCGCCTCGACACCTGGGAACCAAGCCAACAGGATTGAGGCGTCCTCGCTGTCCAGTGGACTAATGTCGAGGGGCCGCCCCGTCATCAGCACAGTTACGACCGGTTTACCGCTTGCAAGAATGGCTTCGGCGAGCGCTTTTTGAGACGCCGGCAGGCCGATATCGGAGCGGGAGCGCGCTTCTCCAGACATATTATAGTCTTCACCCGTTACCAGGATAACCACATCCGCCGCTTCAGCGGTTGCAACAGCCTTGGCGATCGCGGCCGGGTCTGCCACATCGCGCGTACCGGCCCCGGGCTCATAAACAACAAATTCTTCGCCTAACCGGTTGCGCAGGGCTTCCACGACAGTGATGACATCCTCTTCACGCCCTTGCGCCTTCCATGAACCGATCATCGAGCGCGCGTCCCCCGCGAGCGCGCCGATGACGGCGATCTTCCCCGGATGCGCCTTGAGCGGCAACAGGCCTGAATCATTGCGCAACAGCACCATTGACCGTTCCGCCACGCGCCGTGCTGCCGCGCGATGGTCCGGCGTGAGCATCGCAGCCGCCTCTCGTGCCGCGTCATGATAGGCATAGGGCGCATCAAACAAGCCGAGACGATCTTTTGCCATCAGCACCCGCTTCGTCGCGGCATTGAGTGCCGCCTGCAGGGCTGGCGAGGCCTCAACGGATTCGAGCATATCACCGGCGTAAATGCCGCTTGTCATCTCCATGTCGACACTCGCCAAAAGCGCTAGTTCCCCCGCTTCAGCGCGCGTCTCCGCAACACCGTGATTGAGTAGCTCAGGCACGGAATTCCAGTCGCTGACCACAAGCCCGTCATAGCCCCACTGCCCCCTGAGCAGGTCGTTCACGAGCGCTTTATTGGCCGTTGTCGGCACGCCCCCAATATCATTGAAAGCAACCATGAAGCTTGCAGCCCCCTCTTCTGCTGCTGCACGGAATGGCGGGAGGTAGACATCCATCAACGTGCGTTCGGAAATGTCGGCGCTGTCATAGTCGCGCCCGCCAGTGCCTGCGCCATACGCGCCAAAATGCTTTGCGGTCGCGATGACGGTGTCTGGGCGCTTCAGGTCTTCACCCTGGTATCCATGCACCTGCGCACGGGCCATGGCAGAACCGAGAAAGGGCTCTTCCCCAGCGCCTTCGACGATCCGCCCCCAACGCGCATCACGCGCGATGTCCACCATCGGCGCGAAGGTCCAATGCAATCCAGCAGCAGATGCCTCCACGGCCGCCACACGGGCGGCTAGCTCGGCATCACCGACATCGAATGTTGCCGCAATGCCAAGTGGGACAGGGAAAATCGTGCGGTAGCCATGCACGACATCCATAGCGAACAGTAGCGGAATGCCATTACGGCTCTCTTCCACCGCAACATGCTGCAGGTCGCCCAGGAATTCTGCCCCTGCCACATGCAGGTAGGAACCAACGCCACCCGCTCGGACTCGGTCGCGCTCTGCATCTGTGATGCGGGAATTGAGAGCGATCTGCCGCCCACCTGCCATCTGGTTCAGCTGACCAAGCTTCTCCGCGACCGTCATATGATCGAGAATGAAATCCACCCGCTCGGCGCCACGGAGGCCATTGGCCGTCGCGTGAGCTACTGTGGTCTGCCCTTTCTCGGCCCGAAGGTCCACTTTTGGGGAAGAAGATTGAGATGATGCGCAGCCCGATGCGGCTATCAGCAGCAACGCGACGGCCGGATATCGATAGCCTGAAATTCGGGCGGATTTACCGCGCGTTGCTCTTAGGGAATGTCTCATCCCTTCCTCCCCCTGATCGCTATATTATTATTTTGTTAGCGCTAGCAAAACTGGCACCAGAAACACCCCGTGTCAAACGGCACAACCGGGGCAATGGAAGCGACAGAGAAGCTTATCGTGACTAAAGGAGTTGGATCCAGGCAAGCTGCAGTGACTAGATTATGTCCGTGACGAAGCAGAGTTCCTATCGCTGGCGCAAGTAGCATGGCGGATTTCAGGTCGGTCAGGCCAAGCGGATGAAGGAGATGGAGAAGGACAACGCCCGGCTTCGGCGTGCGGTCTCTGATCTCACATTGGACAACCAAATCCTTCAGGAGGTTGTGCAGGGAAAGTTCTAAGCCCTTCACGCAAACGAGATGCTGTCGATCATGTAATGGAGGAACTTGGTGTGTCGCAGCGCCGGGCCTGCAACGTGATCGGCCAGCATCGCTCGACCCAGCGCAAGGCAAAAGTGGTTCGTGACGACGACGATGCGCTGACGGCATCAATCATCCATCTGGCAGAGCGGTTTGGTCGATATGGCTATCGCTGGATCACCGCCTTGCTGAGACGCGATGGCTGGCATGTGAATGGGAAGCGCGTCTACCTTATCTGGCGAAGTGAAGGGCTCAAGGTCCCAATGAAGCAGCCAAAACGCAGCCGGTTATGGCTGAATGACGGCTTGTGCCTGCGGCTGAAGCCACTGCACAAGGGCCATGTCTGGTCGTACGACTTTGTCCAGGATCGCACTCATGACGGAAAGGTCTTCCGCATGTTGTGTGTCATCGATGAGTATACGCGCAAGTGACTCGCTATCCGCGTTGACCGGAGGTTGAACTCTATGGATTTAGAACTTGTATTTCAGATCAACACCATAAGTGGCAGGACGCGCCTGCGACCCGAGATCGAACGGGGCACCTGCGTATTCAGATGGGTTGAAGTCAGCATAATACTCTTCGTCGAGAAGGTTCTTGCCCCAAATTGATGCCGACCAGCGCTCGCCTTCAAGCGACGCCCTAAGCGATACAAGATTTACCGGATCGCGCACATCGACATTGTCGATCTGCCAGAATTTCTCGCCCTGGTATTCGTAATCCACCCGGAATACTGCGCTGAGATTTGATCTAACCTGCTTGATATACTGGGCACCAAAATTGAATGACCATTCCGTTGTCTTGGGCGAGTGCGAGCCAATGACTTTGGAAATATCTACACCCGATGCGGTAAGGTAAGTCTCGAGTTGGGCATTGCCGATGGATTTGATTTCTGAATCTGTGTAGCCGACGCCGCCGCTGATCATGATTTGATCGCTTATGCGATACTGAGCATCTGCATCGAATCCGCGCAGGTCTACCTTATCCAGATTGGAGATGATTTGCGACACGGTGCTGGCGTCCACAAAGAAGAACTGGAAGCCGTCGCTCTCTGAAGCGAATGCAGCAATATTGAATGTGCCGTCACCATTGGCGAAAGTGCTTTTCAAGCCAAGCTCATAATTGGTGAGCATCTCGTCGCCGAATGTATCCAGAACGACTCCGGGGGCATTGAACCCACCAGACCGAAAGCCTGTGCTGTAAGTGGCATAACCCAACACGTCCTGCGTGATATCATAGCTGAGCGTCACTTTCGGCTGGAAAGCATCGAAGGTTTTGCTTCTTCCTGACCCTGCAAGGCCCGGCATATTCTGATTACGCTGGTCTTCATCATAGCGCGCACCGACCTGCAGGGTTGCACGTTCGCTCAAGTCGAGCTCGGTCTGACCGAATAGGGCCCAGGCTGTATTGTCGTTATCTTCGCCGCGATCAATGATGATGACACCATTCTCGAACTGATCAAGCGATCCATTGAGATCGAGAAAGCCGCGGGTCAAGAGACTGCGATCTGTCTGCAGGTAGTACGCACCGGCAATCCAACGGAAAGCGCGCGTGTCCGGAGAGACAAAACGCAACTCCTGACTCATGAGCTGGAGCGAGAGGTTTTGGCCCTGACCCAATTCGCCAAAGGGGCCAAATGTTGGTTGCGTTGGATTGGAGAAGTCTAGGTCTGACCGGTAATCTTCATTGAGGTCGGTATAACCGAGAATATACGTCGCGGTTGCGAATCCCATATCCAGCGTCGCCTTGCCGCTAAGATCAGTAATATCTGCCTTTGTCACGCCAGCGAGGCTGGATCTCGGTTCAAACACATCATTTGAATCATTTCCTGACCGAAAATCTGGGTTCAGGGTGCTGTTGACGACTGCATCGTAAGCAGCCCCAGCTTGCACATCATTATAGGAGGCGCGCAAGTCAAAAGAGAAAACTTCGTTAGGCGTGTAGGCCAGCTTGCCCCGTATGGAATAGTCGTGGTCGACATCATCTACTGTGCGCCCGAGATACGTGTTTTTGATAAGGCCGTCGGTCTCATAGTAAGAACCAGAAACGCGGAACAATAACTGGTCTTTGACGATAGGCCCGCTGATGCCTGCGTCCATCCGGTAACCACTGCCGTTCGACAAGCCACCCGCGACAAAGCCTTCAAACTCATTCGTGGGTTGCTTAGTTACGATATTAATTGCACCCCCGATCGCATTGCGACCGTAGAGTGAGCCTTGTGGACCTTTGAGCACTTCAATCTGCTGCACGTCGAACAGCGGCATCTTGAATTGCTTCTGGCTGTTCTGCGGGACGCCATCGACAATGATGGCGACCGGCGAGTCGGCATTATTGATCTGCGTTACACCACGTACAACAACAAAGCTGTTGAGATAGGTGAAGCTGTCATCGAACGTGAGGTTCGGCGTCAGGGCAATAAAGTCTTCAGTTGAACGGATGCCGGCATCTTCGATGTCCTGCGCCGTGAACGCCACGACACTATTGGGAACGTCCTGCAGCTCCTGTTCACGGAATTGCGCAGTCACAGTGACTGTCTCCAAAGTGCGGCTGTCTTCGGTGGTCGTGTCAGCGCCATGCTGCGCATAGGCGTGCAAGGGAACAGCAAGAGCCGTGAAGCTCAGAATACACGCGGAATAGAGAAGTCGATTCTTCAGGTTGGCTTGTTTCACGTTCTGGTTCCCCATGGTGGATTGGATAAAATTCGGTGCGCAGGATCGGCTAAGTCGTGAGTTCCTCGATCGGCGTGAAGTCGAAATCGAGCCCGAAACAACGGGGATGGATGAATTCAAGCGCTTGTGGCGTCTTGAGCAATTTTGGCGCGGCCGCAGCAATCACCTTAACACGCTGACCATAGCGAAGGGCTTCAGTCGGAATGGGCTCTGCCGTTTCCCGATCAACAACGGTGATCAAATCAGGCACGACTGCCCGCACGATACCGTTTTCAAGGGCAACCAGGTTTTCATTCTGGAACTGGACATCCATTGCACCCGATGTCCCGTTCAAGCCTTCAATTTTGCAGTGACCGATAGAAAAGCCAGCAGTTGTCTCTCGGCGCAGATCGACAATCTTGCCATCAAACAAAATACGCGCATGACCATAGATGGACGACTCCGATAGCCGACGGACAAGCCCACCCACCGCATCACCTGCTCGCCTACCAGCCGCAATCGCACGCCCGATTTCAAGAGCTTCCGTAAGCGTATTGTGGACCGTCGCGCGCTTAACCTCAGCACCCGTCATGGGGTAACCAGCAACTATACAGCTCAGCCCCATATTGATGGCCACCGAACGCACGAAATCCTCAGCGCGCTTGGCCGCGCCGGTCTCGATTATCACGGAATTAAGGTGTTCATCGATGATAACGAAAGGTGTCGCACGCACACCTTCAAAGTTCATGACCACCATCTGAATTTCAGGAAAAGCGCGCCCCATGCCGTCTGCATTCAGAAGAGGCAGGCCCAGGCGCGCGGCAGCGACGATCGGAACGGTCGAATTAACGCCGCCGATTTCCGCCGGCATGAGGGCATCTATCGGTTTTCCTAAACGCTCGGAAAGACGCATGACAGCAAGGTCGATGTCGGCACCGGAAGCTGCCTTTTCATTCAATACAGTCGGCGCACCAAGCATGGCGACGAATGCAACGGTGGCATCATCGTCCAGAGAATTGACATCGATAATTTTCGGATGACCAAATTCGCGGATCGCATTCTGCGCCATTAACCGCCCAATATATGGATCCCCGCCACCGCCCGTTCCAAGAAAGGCGGCACCTCTGGCAAAGTCGTGCAGATCGTCTTCCGATAGGATGAGTTCTCCCGGGCGAGAGACATCAAGTACCGATTTAAGTTCAGTTGGATTTGGAGTCAGGCTCACCGTTGGTTCACTCCCGCCGCGGCCAGATCCCCAGCAACCTTCACTCTCAAACGGACCGCACCGCCCGGCACATAGCCCAGCGGCAACTCTTCGATATCCATAATTTCAAGACTGTCGGCGCCAGCTCCAGCGGCTACCGCACGCGCTTTTGCAGTTGCGATGGCATCTTCCATCGCCGCTTCGCGGCCCTCCAGATCGTAAGAATAGACCTTGTCGGTTTCGCCGCCGATCTTTGCAATGGACGCGCCGATAGCATTGGCGACGCCAGCATCCGAATGCGTCCTCACCTCGGAAATTCCCTTTAGGTCGCGATTGATAAGAACTGAACCACCGCCGACAAGAACTAGTGGGGCCGCATCCCCGCTGGTTTTCATCCTGTCTAGACCGGCCTCAACAAGGCGGTGCATCTCCGTGACACCATCCTCGACCATACGCTTGTCCAGTCTGGCTATCCGCGACCGGTCTCCGATATCCGCGTATCCTGCTGCAACCGCAAGGTCGGTCGCAGTAAGTGTCTCGCCACCAAATACCATCGCTTGCGTTGTGATATTATATCCGACGGATTGCGGACCGAGCAGAACCCCACCACCTTTGAGCAGCGTGACGATACTCCCGCCGCCCAGCCCAAGTGCGATTATGTCTGGCATCCGGAAGTTTGTGCGTACACCGCCAATATCGACCATAACTGAAGACTCGCGCGGAAAACCATTACTAAGCACGCCGATGTCGGTCGTCGTACCGCCAATGTCCGCCACAAGCGCATCCTTCAGGCCAGACAAGTAAGCAGCGCCGCGCATAGAATTCGTCGGACCCGATGCGAAGGTCAGAACAGGATACTGCTCGACGAAGTCAGCGCTCATTAGGGTGCCGTCATTCTGGGATACATAAAAGGGAGCCGCGATCCCCAGTTCCTCAAGCGCAGACTTGAATCCTGTGACGGTATCCCGCGCCAGCGTCACGAGGCTGGCGTTCATGATTCCTGCATTCTCCCGCTCTAGCAGACCAATCCGACCAATACGGGAAGAGAGCGTAATCGCGCAATCGGGGTGCTCGTGGGAAATAATCTCGGCAGCACGCAATTCCATTGCATCGTTCACCGGTGCAAACAGGGCTGAAAGCGCGATTGAGTTCAGGTTTCTCGATTTGAAGTGACGAGCAGCGTCAGCCACAGCGAGTTCGTCCAGATCGGCGTTCACCTGCCCATCATACTGGTAACCACCGCGAACTGATATTGTATGACCGCCCAGGACGCTGGATATATCGGCCGGCCAATCTGTCATTGGCGGCAGGGCCTGCGCTGCCGGTAGCGCTATGCGGATGACACCGACAGAATCGAGATCTCGGCGCTGTACAAATGCGTTCGTGAAATGGGTGGTTCCTATTGAAACAAGGGAGACGTCAGAGGCGTCGGCCCCACCAGATGAAATAACTTCAGAAATCGCCTTTACGATGCCCTCACGCACAGAGCGTGTAGTCGGTGACTTTGTGGAGGCAATTATGTCTGATCCACACATCAAGACAGCGTCAGTATTGGTTCCACCAACATCCACACCGATACGAAGGTTTCTATGACCTGTTTTCAAATGTGTTCGCTGCCTTCGACACAAAATTGGAACTCTCGAAGGCAAACGCTACGACAAACACACAAAGGAGAGTCGCAGGAATGTTAGTAGGTCACGTACAAGGTTAGTAGTTCGGTTTTCAGGCTCGGTAGTTTTTCGGCAGTTTTGCGAAAGGCTTTTGTCTGCGTCTTTATCGACGGCACTTACCTATGCATCCAGAACACCAAGAGCCCTGGCCCTGCGAACAGCTTCCTGTCGCGTATGCGCATTCAGCTTCACGTAAACATTCTTAAGGTGATAGCGGATTGCATGCTCGGTTACTCCGATGGAAAGGGCAATCTGTTTGTCGGTCTGACCCTTTTGAAGCTCGCTAAGAACTGCACGCTCTTTTTTTGTGACGAGTGATTGCTGCTCTTGCCCTGTTACCGCGCTCTTCCCTACTTGGCTGGCCGACAGTTGGGCCATCAAGTGTGGATACTTCATGTGCAAACCAGCACCTTCGACACGATTCTGCAGTACATGTCCGATAAAGAGTGTTGCCCGTCCAAAGCAATTCCCTTCCAGACACATATCAAGAATACGAAGGTCTGCCTCGGTCTGATTTATCGGTCGTGAGAGCGCAAGCAAAGCACTCATGCGACTTGCAACCCGCAGGTTGCCTTCAAAGAGTTGCCTATCCCGAAATGCCGTTATTCGTTCAAGTGACGGCGTTATCAGGCCCGCATTCGCGAGGTGGAGATGCAACTCGCACTCTACCTCCACAATTCGCCAGGGAACGATTTCGAGGTCACCAGCGGGATCAATTTCTTCTGCTTTAGATGCACAAGCGGCTAGATCAATGCCCTCGGGACCAAATTCCAGGAGAGACAGAATTGCTCGCTGGGTCACGCAAATACGGCTGAGAGAGTCTATCGAATTCCGTACGGAAAATTCTTGCGCGAGATCAAGCACATGCAATGCGTCATCAATGTTTCCTGCAACGCAGCTTTGCTCCGATAAAGTCCTGAATGCGCCGGCGTAGATATCGATCCAGCCCTCTGCTCGCAGTAAACGAGGGACGAGGTTCTTTAGCCGCTGAGCATTCTTCAAATCATAAGGCGAGTGTTCATGATGCGCTTCAATGAAGATGACGTCGCTTAGGTATTTTATGCCACTGTCAAATGACAGCTCCCTTCTGATCAGGTCTGACGCCTGTTGGAATTCACTGTGGCCCCGATCAGTCGGGCGCATAAATGAGTGGATCATGGCGAGATGGAGGTGGATATAGACCTCCCCATAAAGAGAGCCCGAAAGATCAAAAAACCTCAAGGCTTCATGCGCAAACTGTATGGCGTCCTCAAGGCATCCCGCCTGATGCGCGGCGAAGCATTTGAACGTCAGTACGAAACCTTCAAAGTGATGCAGGATTGCATCGGACTGCCGAATTGACTGCTCTATTCGTTCGACATCGTCATCATCAATCTTGGCCCCACCGTATACAGCGAGAACCACCTTCGCCAAGGCACATGAAACTGAAAGGTATTCATCCGAGGAAATCCTTGCTGCATGTCGGGAAATAATGTCTGCGTATAGAGCCGCCGCGTCCGATTGTTTTCCCGTCTTTACAAGGATGATACATCGCATCATTGCTGCAGTCGGTGACTTTTGTATGATCTCCGGCCCCAGATACCTGTCGATAGCCCTGAACTCGATCAGCCCTTCCTGCACCCAGAGGCCAAGGCCGCCTGTATCTTCAAGAATGGCAAGAAGAAGCATCTCGTCGTCAGCCGCCAAGGCGTGCTTAACGGCCCGAACATGGTTTCCGTTTGCCGAGTACCAATACGCGGCCTTTTTCTGCAGGGCTGCATATCGCTCCGGCGCCTGATTCTGAAAAGTCTGCCTCAGGTATTCGCGCATCATAGGGTGAAGGCGATATCCGGCATTTTCGCCGGACAGTGGCGCAAGAAAGGCTTCAAGGCTCTCGAGCCTGTCCGTGAATCGGTTATCATCCTGACCAAGCACGTCGGATATGGCTTCGTAGGGAATTTCATCGAAGATCGAAGCCTCCAGCAGGAAGCGGCGCAGTTCGGCCTCTATGCGGCTCAGGATTTTTTGCTCGAAATAGGTCGTGATAGCCATGTCGCGATAGCTGGCCTCATCAATATGTCTAATATCAAATGTGCCCATGTCGGAAGCGGTGAGCAAAAGCCGGATAAGAACAGGCCACCCCTCCGTGCGCTCTCCCAGTCGCTCGATCTGGCGCTGGGTAAGCCGTCCCTTCCATAAGCGCACCATCTCCTGTTGCCCAAACCGCAACTCATTTGGACCGAGACGCGAGACCAGTCCACGGTGATCAAAGTCTACCGTGCTGATGGCAACCGGTTCGCGCGATGCGACGATGATGGTCGCATTTTCCGGTAACCTGGCAAGCAGTGAGGGCATAACATCCCTCTGCACAGCTCGCGATAGGCGCTCAAAATCATCTAGCACAATCCGGACAGGTCGACTTGTGCGCTCGATACATGCCAGAAATTGATGGATCGCCTGTTTCAGATTCCCGCCCGTGCTGAACTCGAAATTCAGAAGTCCGGACTGGGTCATGTCGACGCCAGCGATATGTGCCGAGTAGGCGAGATAGGCGATGAATGTCTCGACATCGTCATCTTCGTCTATAGACAGCCAGCATACCGTCACATCTGACTGTATACTTTGGTCCCGCCACTCGCTGAGCAAGCAGCTCTTTCCATATCCGCCGGGCGCTTCAAGTATAATCAGGTTACCCTCGGCGCCATTTTCCAGCTGACTTATCAAATCAGTTCGGCCGATTACCGACATCAATTGTCGTGGGGGCGTTACCTTAGAACGCAGGAGCCAAGGGGCTATATTCGTCTCAATTGGAGGCATGGCCGCACGCTCCACATGAGTGAGCCAACCGTCAAGCTTTCACGCACTTACCCGCTGCTAAACATAGTGAGATATAGGTAGATAAAACATCAATCATAAAGAGAACCAAATGCTGATCTCAAGGCATGCGCAGTACCTGCGTCGGCGTTCTTGAAAGCGTGGCAACGCCCACTGCCGCCCCTCCCACTACAGAAATAGATACCGACGCGATCAGAATGATTAGTGTCTCAAACCATGGGAAATTCCATGTCGCCTCGAAAGCATAAACAACAATAGGATAAGCCGCCGCCACGCCAATGCTCGACCCGATGAGAGCCGCTGCACCACCCGCCATGGCAAATTCGCTGGCATAGAGACTCAAAACCTGCGTCCGCTCCGCTCCAAACACTTTAAGCAAAGCCGCCTCGGCACGGCGTTTCCTGGCCAGCGCCGCAAAGGTCCCGAGCAATACGAGCAAACCGGAAAGCGTTACAATGCCAGCAGCCGCATTAACGGCAACCGCAATTTGGCTAAACAAGCGCGCGGCCGTTTCAAGTGCCTGACGTGTCTGGAATACGACGACCTCGGGCATGGATCCACCAAGCGCAGCAACTATGCTTGCTTCAGTTTCCGGGGTGGTTTTCGCAATGGCGACAAAAGCCGGATTGGCCGCCTCCAGCCTTCCCGGCGAGAGAATGAAAGCAACATTTGAACCAATACTGAATGTGCCCCACTCGACTTTCCGCAAAGATGATACTGTCGCCGTTACATCTCGTCCGAAGACGCGAAACTTTATAGTATCACCCACACCGAGTCCCAGCCCTTTGGCCACATCAGCCTCAATCGACACCTGGAGTGGCCCTTTATAGTCTTCGGCCCACCATTGTCCTTCTGTGATTATGGTTTCCGGGGGTTTGTTTGCCAGATAGGTGATTGTTGTCTCGCCTCGGACAACCCAACGCTCGGACTCGGCAACCTCCGCCTCCACGACCGGCGCGCCCCTCAATGCCGTCACCCGTGCCAATATGAAAGGCGCTTGGCGGAACGTGGCCTCATCAGCCGTATCCAGGCCTTGCGATTTCACTAGCGCATCAAACTCATCAATGCGGTTGGACGGAATTTGAGAGAAAACGATAGATGGTGCATTTGATGGCGCAGTCTGACTGATCTGGCGCAACAGGTTTGCTTGAACAGCCGCAACAAGCGTCAACAAGGCCAGCCCTAAGCCCAGAGCTGGCACAATAGTCGGCGCCAGTGATCCTGGCCCACCCAAATTCGCGAGCGATAGACGCCGCATTCCGGTCGCGCCAACTGATGCAATTCGCGCAAGGCGCTGAACCAGCCATGCTGTTGCGACGAGTAGAAGGAGTGTGAGCACAGCGCCACCTAGCACGAGCGCAGTCAGTCCCGGCCTATAGCTTGATGCAATTGCCAAACCGCAAAGGAAGATCCCGGAAATTATCGCGCCAATCTGCTCAGTCCATGGAACCGAAACACGTTCATTATCGGTTAGCCTACGAAACAGGGCAGATGGCCGGGTAGCGCGCGCACGACCGATTGCAGGAAGCGCAAACATCGACGCGGCGAGCAAGCCAAGCACCAGCGCCTTGAGTAGAGGGAGCGGGTACACACCTAACGCTTGAGGAAGCGGGATCGCGCTTCCGGCAAAATATGATAGCAGGAATGGGACCGCCGCGCCCAGCGCGACACCGGCCAGAGCGCCAATCAAAGCCAAGGCCCCCAGCTGTAGCATGTATACCGCCCTCACTGTTGCTGCTTCAGCGCCAAACACCTTCAACATAGCGATAGAGCCGATACGAGTATCGAGAAATGAGCTCGTTGTCTGCGCTACACCTACGCCACCAGCGATCAGTGCTGCGATACCAATCACGGCGAGGAAACTGTTCAGCGTATTGAGGAGTGACTTCAGACCATCGACCGAGTCTTCCGGCGTTTGGATACGCATCGTGCCGGCGCCGAATTCGGTCTCGAATTGCTCCTGCGCATTCTCGAGCGAAATTTCCTGATCCAGAACGACACGGAGCTCCGACCGGAACAATTGCCCAGGAGTCAGTCGATCCGCTTCTCCCAATGCCTCAAGGCTCACAATGGCTTCAGGTCCAAACGTTCCCGGCGTGCCAATACGATCAGGAACGCTCATTAGCTCAGCAGTCACGAGTGCATTGAGAGGACCAAGCCGTACCGCATCACCAATGCCGACGTCGAAATCCTCAAGAAAAGACTCACTGACGGCGATACCCCATTTTTCGCCGTCTTTACGCAAAGCTGACTGCAGTGTTTGGGGGCCTCCAGCCACGCCGGCTGCTCCCAGCAAGGGATAGTTCACGTCGACACCGCGCACATCAACTTGTTTCCGCGTGTCGGCTACGCTCCCCATGACATCGAGAGATACAGTTTCAGAAACTGTCCCCAGATGCTTGATGAATGTCCGCTCATCCGCAGTTGCTAGTCGTTGCGAAGTGGCAAAAATTACATCGGCGCCAAGCAAGTTACGCGACTCAGCATTCAGGCCGCGGGTGAAGACTTCGGTCACTGAGCCTGAACTTGCGATAGCTGCGGTGCCAATTGCGAGACATGCCAGATAGATCCAGAAGCCATGGAAACCGCCAGACAGCTCGCGCAAAGCGATCTTTATCGCGACACCACTCATTCGATGCGCCCATCGCGCATGTGCACCACACGCGCGGCGCGTGATGCGAGTTCGCTATCGTGTGTCACCAGAACCAAAGTCGTCGCCCTATCCCTTGTGAGGGTGAAAAGGAGCTCCGCAACACCCCGGCCTGATTCGGCATCCAGATTTCCGGTCGGTTCATCAGCGAAGACGAGAGCGGGCTCGCTTGCGAGCGCGCGCGCAACGGCAACCCGCTGACGCTCACCACCTGATAATTGGCCGGGATAATGCAGTCGCCTATGCCCTAGACCGACCCGCTCCAACCATTCATCCGCCCTTGCGGCGACTCGGTCCAAGCCCGCAATTTCCAATGGCGTGCGGACATTGTCGAAGGCAGTCATGGTTTCCAGCAGGTGAAACGACTGAAATACCATACTGACACGGCCTCGGCGAAGACGCGCCAGCCGGTCTTCGTTCAATTCCTCTATCCGTTCGCCCAGCAACGACACTTCGCCTTGACTTGGCTTCTCAAGGCCAGCGGCAACAGAAATAAGCGATGACTTACCTGAACCTGATGGCCCCACAATCGTAACACTGCTACCTGACTGAATGTCGATACTGACGTCCTTCAGGACATCCAGAGAACCATCAGCTGTAGGAAACGTCAGCCATACGTTCTTCAGTTCGAGCGCACTCGTCATTCAATTCTTCTTCCATGATGACCGTGCACATTGCCAACCTTTGGCCGCCTGTCTATCGATAGGTATGATGTCAGTCGATCAGACAGGAATGCAAGGGACAAGGTGGACCGGAATCGTCCCTATTCTCATAAGTGCTGCCATCCTCGTCGCCTGCGGTGCACCTCCGGCTGACGCGCCAGCTGAACGAGCAAGCCAATCCCAGGAATCAATGGCGTCCGCCATTCCGGTGCAGGGGCCCGTCGTCGTTTTTCTGGGCGATAGTTTGACGGCCGGATTTGGCCTTCCTGCGGAAGACGCCCTGCCAGAGCAGGTCGCCAGTATCCTCAAGTCTGAAGGCATTGAGGCCCGCGTTATCAATGCCGGTGTCTCTGGCGATACAACTGCCAATGGCCTTTCGCGGTTCGATTGGAGCGTGACGGCAGCTGATGCTGATCTGGTTGTGGTCGCACTTGGCGCCAATGATTATCTGATGGGAATTGACCCTGAAAGAGTTAAACAGAACTTGTCTGCCATTGTTCAGAAGGCTAGGGAAAACAATATCGAGTGCGTACTGGTTGACCTGCAGCCTCGAAGCGCCGTTGAGGAAGGCAGCCGCGACGCGGCCTTCGCTGCGATCTATCCAGAGCTCGCCACCCAATTTGGTCTGAAGTACTATCCATCCTTGATGACCGGTGTCGCAAACCAACCGGACCTTCTGCAGACCGATGGCCTCCATCCGACTGAAAAGGGAGTCAGGGTGATGGCGGAAAACCTCGCACAATTTCTTGAGCCGATCATAGAAGCATACGAATAGGCGCCCCTGTCCGGCAAGCGAGTTTGATGGGCTAGCCTTCATGTTGAAGTCCAGGGGCCATTTCGGCCTTGTCACCGTAAGACATTTAGATGTGACGTGAGAACCAAGCCCCCCACTCTTCCTCGAGCAATTTACACAAGGCAGATGACGATATCCGCATAAATGTTCTTGATTTGTTCTTTTTACTGTGTCCTTATGTCTGCGATCCTTCGAGGCATTGACCATGCAGATAGCAAACCAGTCACTCCGCACACGACCATACACCATGCCTAGGCATAGCTTATTCTTTGGGATCATGATGCCTTCCATTGAAGGCAAACAATTCGCATCATTTTTCCAAAGCTTTCAAAAAACTTACCGTTTCACTAGTAGGCCTATCGGACCTGATCGTTTGCATATGTCTTTATACTCACTTTATGCTGGCGACGAGCTCGGTGATGAAGAGATTCGAACTGCAATCAGAACGGGCGACGCTATTCGTTTCGGACCCTTTCCTATCACGTTCGACAGAGCCCTCACATATAGAAATTCGAAATCGAAAATGCCCTTTGTTCTGGCTGCGCCAGACAGCGCAGAACCTGTCAATGGGCTGCGCTTCCAGCTCGGACGCGCACACTCAAATTTGCGGGGAAGCTTCTGCTACAAACATAGATCCATTCAGCCGCATGTTACACTTGTTTGGGATCACATAAGCGTTCCGGAGTATTCTATAGAACCACTGACAATGATCGTTCAGGACTATGCACTCGTGCATAGTCATATCGGTTGTTCAAAATACGATATTCTAAAACGATGGCCACTTGTACGGCTGTAAATACCCCTGTGGGCTCTTGAAACGTACTCCACACCCCTCCGCCTTCATCGGAATAGTGATAACTCATGAACCTTGCCGAGCTCAAATCCAAAGGTCTGATCGGCTCACTCAACGCCAAGCCGATGAGCGACGCAGCCTTTCCCTATGGGCTGGGCACGCAGGGCCTGCATGAAGTGGTTGAAGAAGCTTATGGCGACAGGGCTGCCTCAACCGGATTCGTCTTAACGGCAACAAAGCCCACTCGTTCGGGCGCGCTTCTCTACATATCACAAGCCAGCACACGGCGAAACCTGGGATACCTTTCCGAAGTCGCCCTGCAGGAAATGATGTGCGGACACATCAGCCGACTAAGCCTTGTCACTCGTAATGCCCGCGACGCGTTATGGGCAGTTGAAGAAGCAGTGGCCTCGGGAGCGGTCAGTCATGTCATAGCCGAAGTCGATGCGGCTGACTTTACCGCGACCCGCAGGCTTTCATTGGCATCGGGACGACACGGCGTACCCGTAACCCTCCTCCTCCCGTATGGAAGCGAAGGCGCAACAGCTTCAGCCACTCGCTGGCGGCTCGCTACACGTCCTTCCTCTCCGAATTCATATGACGCGCGAGCACTCGGCCGAGCTCGCTGGAGTGCAAATCTTGAGCGGTGCCGAATCGCACCATCCGCTGCTGGCCAAACTTTTGACATTGAGTGGAATGATGAGACGCTATCTCTCCGTGTGGTTTCCAGAATGGTCGCTGGACCACTTGCGCCGCGCACGTCGAACGCCAGAAACTTCCAACCGCGCAGGACTGGCTAAGCCCTTCCCTTTTGTCCTTTACGAGAAGTCTGCTCACGGACTCATCGTTGCTGTGGCAAACAAGGCTGCACGCGACGCCAGTATACATCCAGGGCTGCGCCTTGCCGATGCGTGCGCCACCCTACCGAATCTAGTCAGGGAAGAAATAAATCGCGAGAGTGACGACAACGCACTCACAGCCCTGATGAATTGGCTCTTGCGCTTCTCCCCGCTCATCGCAATCGACGATGCGGATGCTCTGATCCTCGATACAACCGGCTGCGATCACTTGTTCGGTGGCGAAGTGCGTATGGCACGCGAGCTATCCCTCCGGCTAGACGATGTGGGCTATGACCATCGACTGGCCTTCGCCGGGACGCGCGGCGCGGCCTACGCTCTTTCCCACGAGAAGGCCGAAGCGCAATCACCCGCCATCCTGCTATCGGGAGATGAGCGTGATGGTCTTTTCAATCTACCGGTCAGTGCGCTGCGCTTGTCGGGCAAGACGCTCACCCTGCTCCGCCGCTTCGGCCTGACGCGCATCGGGCAACTGTATGATATCGACCGAAAGGCAATTGCCCGGCGATTTCACTCGCGCGAAGCGGCAGAGGCCGTATGCCTGCGGCTGGACGAGGCTCTCGGTCAACGCCCCGAGCCTTTTGAACCATTCCGGCCACCTCCCGATCACTCTGTCCACCTGTTGTGCCCGGAACCACTGACAGATGGAGCGGGCATCAATGCCGGCCTTGTCATGCTTTCAGACCGTATCTGCAAAGCACTCGTTGCCCGAGGAATCGGTGCGCAGACTTTCGTCTTCCGGACCTTCTGTTCAGATGGCGGCCTCTATAGCGTACACGTTAATGCGGCTCGGCCAGTCTGCGCGGCAGACCACCTCCTGCGGCTGTTTAAGGAAAAAACAGACTCTATTGATCCCGGCTTTGGAATTGACCTTCTGCAACTTGAGGCATTTCGTACAGCTCCCATGGCAGTGGGGAGCCGCCCCCTCTCAGGCACACTGGCCCGAGCGGATATTGACGAAGCCGCGCTTTCCAACCTTGTGGATCGAATAAATGCCCGCCTCGGTGAAGATCGCGTCACAGTCACCGTACCTGCATCCCACCATCTTGTGGATTTGGCCGAAGAGGTCAGACCGTTTGCCGGCAAAATTCCCAAGGGCACGCTCCGAACTGACACAATGCACGGACTGCGCTCCATACGTGTTTTTGATCGTGCTGAGCCGGTGGAGGTAGTTTCTGAAGTGCCGGACGGTCCCCCGTTGCGCTTTGTCTGGCATCGGCTTGTACATCGCGTCGCACGGGCAGACGGGCCGGAACGGATCGCGCCGGAATGGTGGACCTATTTGCCGCCCCCGCCAGGAGAACCGCGAACACCGCCCCGCACGCGCGATTACTACAGGGTCGAGGATACGGAGGGGCGGCGCTATTGGTTGTTCCGCGAGGGGCTCTATGGGGACGAACGCGGCAAGAGTCCGGAGTGGTTCTTGCAGGGATTATTCGCATGAGCACTTATGCCGAACTGGCCGTGACAACAAACTTCTCATTCCTCCGAGGTGCGAGCCATGCTGCAGAGCATATCAAGCGTGCTGCCGAATTAGGCCTCGCCGCCATTGGGATTGCCGACAGGAATACTCTTGCAGGAGTTGTACGCGCGCATATTGCCGCAAAGGAAGCAGGTATTCGTCTGTTGGTCGGCGCACGCCTCGTGCCCGTTGAGGGACCCGAGATACTGGTCTACCCCACGGACCGCGCTGCCTATGGACGGCTTTCACGCCTTCTCTCTGAAGGCAAGATGAAGCAAGAGGCTGCCAAAGGAGAATGCCTCATCACGCTAACGGATATAATCCGTGCAAGCGATGGGCAGGTTCTGATCGTCATTCCACCCGAGACAGACTCTATCGGTTTTGCGGATACGCTGAAAAAGATTGCCACTACAGCAGCTGGACGAGTTTTCCTGGCCGCGCGCCCCTCCTATTCGGGGCGTAATCAAGAGCGTCTTGCACGTCTTGCTGAGATTGGGGCGCTTGCAGGCGCGCCTCTCATCGCTGTTAATGATGTACTTTACCACATACCTGATCGCAGGCCGTTGCAGGATATACTGACATGCATCCGCGAACACTGCACTCTCGATACGGCCGGTTTCCATCTTGAGCCAAACGCCGAGCGGCACCTCAAGAGCCCAGCAGAGATGACACGCCTCTTAAGGGGCTTCGAACCAGCTATCGCACGTACACTTGCGGTCGTGGAGAAATGCCAATTCAGTCTTGACGAACTCTCCTATGAATACCCGGACGAACCCGTACCGGCTGGTTCAACGCCACAAATCCATCTTGAACATCTTACATGGGCCGGTGCGAACTGGCGCTATCCTGAAGGCGTCCCGGAGACGGTAACAGCGCAGATTGAGAAGGAACTCGCTATCATCGCGCAGCTTGAATATGCGCCATACTTCCTTACCGTGCATGACATTGTCCTATGGGCGCGCAGCCAGAGCATCCTTTGTCAAGGCCGGGGGTCGGCAGCCAATTCCGCGGTCTGCTACTGCCTCGGTATCACAAGTGTCGACCCAACCATCACCAAGCTCCTGTTTGCCCGCTTCCTTTCACCAGAGCGGAAAGAACCGCCTGACATCGATGTCGATTTCGAGCATGAACGCCGCGAGGAAGTCATTCAATACATATACAAGCGATATGGACGCCAGCGTGCGGCGCTGACCGCAACAGTGATTTCTTATCGCTCCCGCTCCGCAATACGTGATGTCTGTAAGGCCTTCGGACTAAGCGAAGATATCTCGGCGGCGCTCGCGAATGGTGTTTGGGGTAGCTGGAGCGACACCTTTCCAGACAAACGGATTTCCGAAGCCGGGCTGGATCCCGCCAATCCACTCATTCGCCGCGCCATCCAACTCACACGCCAACTACTCGGTTTCCCACGTCACCTATCCCAACATGTCGGTGGTTTTGTCCTGACGCGCGGCCCTCTCGTCGAAACGGTACCGATTGGGAATGCCGCCATGGAAAACCGCACCTTTATAGAATGGGATAAGGATGACATTGAGGCGCTCGGCATTCTGAAAGTCGATGTTCTTGCGCTCGGCATGCTGACATGCATCCGCAAGGCTTTTGACCTTCTGGATGGACACAAAGGCATCCGGCATGATCTGGCGAGTATCGAGGGCGACGACACCGCGACATACGACATGCTCTGCAAGGGCGACAGTATCGGTGTCTTCCAGGTCGAGAGTCGCGCGCAGATGGCGATGTTGCCTCGCCTCAGGCCTCGAAAATTTTACGATCTTGTCATCGAAGTGGCCATTGTCCGCCCCGGTCCGATACAAGGCAACATGGTCCATCCTTACCTTCGGCGGCGGAAAGGGCTGGAGCCGGTCACGTTCCCGAGTCCTGCACCGGAACACGGGCCGTCGGACGAACTACAGTCCATCCTTGAGAGAACCGAAGGCGTACCCCTGTTCCAAGAGCAGGCTATGCAGATCGCCATGGATGCAGCAAAGTTCTCCGCCGATGAAGCCAATGGTCTGCGCCGCGCCATGGCGACCTTCCGAAATGTCGGCACTATACATAATTACGAAGACATGCTGGTCGGCCGGATGATAGACCGTGGCTATGACCCTAATTTTGCACGGGGCTGTTTCGAGCAGATCAAGGGTTTCGGGGAATATGGCTTCCCGGAAAGCCACGCAGCGTCCTTCGCCTTGCTCGTCTATATATCCTCATGGATAAAATGCCATCACCCTGACGTATTCTGCATCGCACTTCTAAACAGCCAGCCGATGGGCTTCTACGCGCCCGCTCAGATTGTCCGCGATGCGCAGGAGCATGGCGTCGAGGTCCGCCCTGTAGATGTAAACTATTCCGATTGGGATAATACGCTAGAGCCGCGGGAAGACCAGAAAGGCGCGTTTGCCATGCGTCTTGGCTTCAGGCAGGTCGAGGGAATGTCAAAAAATGACATGGAATACCTGATGGAAAAACGGAACGCCGGCTATGACACCCCAGAGGCTCTAATGCGTCGCGCGAGCTTGCCGCGAAGCATTGTCGAACGCCTCGCTGCCGCAGATGCTTTCGGCTCCATGGGCTTCTCCAGGCGGGAAGCCTTATGGAAAGTACGCGGCGAATCCGCAGGTCAGGTCCTCCCCCTTTTCGCGTCCGCAGACGCATCCGAGCAGAATGCCGAGACCGCCGTAGTTCTCCCGCAAATCCCGCAATCCGAGCATGTCATTCAGGATTACCAGACCACGCGGCTTTCCCTCAAAAATCACCCCATGCACTTCCTGCGCAGGCTTCATGCATCGCGCGGCATACTGAGCACGCAGGCCGCAACCAGCCAAACGAGTGGTCGCCGGATTCAGACATCCGGGATCGTTCTGGTTCGCCAGCGCCCAGGCACAGCCAACGGCACCGCTTTCATTACTCTGGAAGATGAGACCGGCATTGCCAACCTTATCGTCTGGCCGCGTGTGATGGAAAGGTTCCGTTCAGTCGTGATGCGCTCCCGAATTATTCATGTCAAAGGTCGTGTACAAACTGCCGACAATGTCACCCATATCGTCGCCGAAGTGCTGATCGACTGCACAAAAGAACTGACACTATTGTCAGAAGACTCCCTGAAAGACCCTCTAAAAGGGATTCTCGCACGCCCAGATGAAGTCTCACGACCACAAACTGACAGAAGGGTATTAGAGAAAAGACGTAGTGGCGAAGGTCACCCACGAGATATGCGCATTATCCCTCCAAGCCGTGATTTCCACTAGGCCGTGTCATACACCAACAGGTGTGCCTATCTCGCGAAAAACCTAGCTTCCGCCGCGCGTTGGAATATCCTTGAAAGGAACATCCTTATCGACACGAATGTCTCCCGGCAGCCCCAGTACACGCTCACCGATGATATTCCGGAGGATTTCATCTGAACCACCCTCGATACGCGTCGCGGGAGAGCGCATCAGCATCGCCTGAAAACGACCTTGTTGCGGGCTGTCTTCATTCCAGAGAACCCCCGATTCACCTTGCAGATCAAGCGCGAACATAGCCAGTTCTTGCATGGTTGCGCCTGCAACGAGTTTGCCAATCGAGTTTTCAGGACCTGGCGTATCGCCTTTGGACAGCGCAGTAATTGCTCGCATGCCCGTATACTTCAGGCCACTTTGCTTCACGGCGAACTGAGCGAGCCGGGATCGAATAGCTGAATCTTCAATGGCAGGCTTCCCTTCGACTTCAGCGTCCATACATAACCCGAAAAGCTCCGGAAAACCGGTGGACATGCCTGATCCGATGGAAAGCCTTTCATTCATTAGTGTCGTCAGCGAGACTTTCCAGCCCTGTCCCACGTCCCCAAGTCTCTGGCTGTCTGGAATGCGTACGTCTGTAAAGTACACTTCGTTGAAACCTGAAGCACCATTCGCCTGCTTGATTGGCCGCACTTCAACGCCAGGCGTATCCATCGACAGAAAGAACATTGTCAGTCCCTTGTGCTTTGGTACGTCGGGATCCGTTCGAGTTATAAGCAATCCCCAATCCGAGATTTGCGCACCACTGGTCCATATCTTCTGGCCATTCACAATCCAATCGCCAGACCCATCATCGGCCTTGACGGCGCGCGTACGCAGTCCAGCAAGGTCGGATCCTCCTGCCGGCTCAGAAAAAAGCTGGCACCAGATTTCTTCACCGCTAGCAAGCGGCGGGAGCAATTTGCGGCTCTGCTCCTTGTCGGCCCAGGCCATGACAGTGGGGCCGCACATGCCATGACCGATCGTGAAAGCACCTGACAGCACGGCATACGGACCTTCCTCTTGCCCCCAGATAACGCGCTCGATCGGTGTTCTCGCCCCACCACCATATTCTTTGGGCCAATGCAGACAGGCCCACCCCGCATCCGCCTTCTTCTTCTGCCAGGCCTTGCCAGCAGCAACAGGGTCTTCACTTGTCAGTCCGCTTGATCCGAAACTGGCTCTCTTAAGCTCTGCTTCAAGATGCTTGGGTGCATTGGCGTCGATCCACGCGCGGGCTTCGGCGCGGAAAGCAGCTTCTTCTGGCGTATCCTGGAAATCCATTATGCTATTCCTTTGCTCAGGCTGCGGATTCTGCGTTACCGGCGCTCATTCGCTCAATCAGAAGGCTTTCCCAAGTGGACAGCCCACCCAGAGCCAGAGCGAGTGCATTCGATCTGCGATAATAGAGGTGACAATCAAAGGCCCACGTAAATCCCATACCTCCGTGGACCTGTATGTTGTTCTTCGAGCATTGCTGAAATGCCGTTGTAGCCGAAACCCTCGCGGTGGCTGCAGCAACCGGTCGTTCTGCAGCGCCCGAGGCAAGCGCCCACGCACCATAATAGCAATTTGACCTCGCCAACGTCGCCGAAACATACATGTCAGCCAGCATGTGCTTGATCGCCTGAAAGGAGCCGATCTGCCTCCCGAACGCGATACGCTCCAATGCATAATCTCGCGCCATTTCCATGGCTCGGTCTGAACCGCCTAGTTGCTCGAATGCCAGCAAGATTGCGGCGCGATCCATCACCAAGCTAGCAATGTGCCAGCCGTCGCCCTGTCCGCCAATCAATTCTGCAGGACATCCATCGAAGGTCAGCCGGGCTTGATCGCGGGTTGGATCAATCGATTCCAAGACGTCCCTGCGAACGCCATCATTTTCTAGCTCGACCACGTATAGCGACACTCCATCCGATTCATCGCGGGCGACGACCACGGCAAAGTCAGCAATTGAACCATCGGCAACCGGCGCTTTTATGCCCGTTATTTTGCCCCCTTCGACTCGCGCTTTGACTTTATCGGGCGTCATACGTCCCTGGCCTTCGTTGAAGGCAAATGTTCCGATGGCCTCTCCGGATGAAAGCTTCGGAAGCCACAATGATTTTTGTGCCTCCGAACCTGACATGAGCAAAAACTCTGCTGCGAGATAGATAGAGGATGACACGGGCACCGGAGCGATAACACGACCGAGTTCCTCTGCAATGACACACAGTTCGAGATCACCTAGGCCGACGCCACCATACTCTTCAGGAATCGCTGCTCCCAAAAAACCAAGTTCGGCCAGACCGAGGTAGAGATCCCGGTCGAATGCGGCCGAGCCCTCCAGGATTTTGCGAACGGCCGCTGGAGGGCACTTCTCGCTCAAAAAGCGTCGCACCTGATCGCGTAGTTGTTTCTGCTCATCTGAGAAGTCGAGATTCACGAAATGCCTCCGGGCTTCAAGTTGCATGATTTGTTGATCCGAAGACTCGGAGCACAACATCATAAGCCGAAACAGTCGAAGGCGACCAAGCATTGGTCAACCCCTCCCGTTGAGGCAGATAGTCAGATTTAAGTTTTACCCAACGGGTAACAGGAGACGCATAAACCGGGCTTACCTAATCGCGCCCCCACAGTCTCTCCACGTGTTCACGAGCTACCCAGAATAGTTTTCGCGGGCATGCCAAGTTTCCACGTGAGTTTCCAACGCGCCTGCGGCATTAGTCTTTTAGACAGATCAACTGCCAAGCTCAGGGAGAACTTCCACACCATGCAAAAGGCCTATGAGACTATCAGCATTGAAAAGCGCGAAAAGGTGGATTGGCTTATGCTCAATCGACCGGATGCATTAAATGCTATTAATCTGAAGATGGCTGAAGAGCTGAATGATTATTTTGGTAATTTGTATAACGATGGAACCGTACGCGTCGTTGTCATGAAGGGGGCTGGCCGTTCATTCAGCGCCGGTCTAGACATCAAGTCTCGCCACGATTCCGCTGATGCGTCTGTCCCTTTCGGCGGAGGCTTCGGCTTTCAGGGATATCTGGCAGATGTTTACATAAAGATGCGACGCTGCCCGCAGCCGATCATTTCTCTCGTCCACGGGGCGGCGTGCGGCGGTGGCTTTGCCTTTGCGCTCGCGTCCGATATTCGGATTGCCGGTTCGAGCGCGCGCATGAATGCCGCTTTTATTAAGCTCGGGCTGTCAGCATGTGATATGGGGGTGAGCTATTTCCTACCGCGTCTTGTGGGCGCATCAGTGGCTTCTGAGATTATGCTCACCGGACGCTTCATCCATGCGCCGCGCGCATTAGCGACTGGACTGGTATCCGAGGTCGTACCCGACGAAGATCTGGAAAAAGCCGCACAATCATATGTCGACGAGATGCTCGACACATCACCCATGGGACTTCGCATGACCAAGGAAGGTCTGGCGATGGCAATAGACGCGTCGAGCCTCGAAGCCGCCATGGCGATTGAAAACCGCAATCAACTGATGACGAGCAAAAGCCCCAACGTGGCGGAAGGCATGGCCGCTTTCCTGGAAAAGAGAAAGCCGGTCTATGCCGACGATTGACGCTCCACACTCATTCTCGCCAAATCAAAATGTCCGACAGAAAAGTTCAGATTTACTGCTGCGATCAGCTTATTAGTCGTCAAGCTGCGGAGCTTGGGGCTAATAAGTTGATCCAAATGAGCCGCGCGTGATCGTAACGCTAGAATAAAAAGACGAAAAACTAGGCTTCATCTCATCTGGCCTGATCGACAGGTCGGCGGCACCCCTATGGATGAGGTGATGTTCGGCACTCCCGTTTACTTCACAATTTTTCTCGACAATCGAAACGATCTTGGAGCTCCGATGTATTTCTTCGCGTAAAAATTTCTAAATATGTCAACAAATGAGGACTTTGGGCCACACTATATGGGTTACTATAGGAAATATCGATCAATAACCTTTCTATTATCGAAATAAAACGTTAGCCGGGCCCTGACGAGCAACCGCGATTCGTTGAGCCGCGCCCTAGGGCGCAAGCGCCGACCGGTTGGAATTAAAAGGGGTAAATTATGAAGACACTCATGTACGGTGCATCACTTGTCGCGATTGCTAGCCTATCAACACCAGTTGCCATTGCACAGGACGACGCCTCCACTGCCAAACCTCAAACTAAAACGAGGCGCTTGAAGGCAGTTACAGTTACCGCAACCAAGCGTACCGAAAGTGCGCAGTCGATTCCGGTGACAGTGACCGCCTTGGGTCAGACCGAGCTTGATGACCTTGGCGTCAAAAATTTCACCGATTATCTTGTGCAATTACCCGGCGTCACAGCTGGCGGCTCGGGCCCCGGTCAAAGCACGATCTATATTCGCGGAATCGCTTCGACGACGCCGAATCTTACGACGGCCGGCGTGGCTGGGCTCGCACCGAACGTGGCGCTTTACCTTGACGAACAGCCGGTTTCGCAGCCAGGCCGGAATCTTGACGTTTATGCAGCCGACCTTGAGCGCGTCGAAGTCCTGTCCGGACCACAAGGAACGCTTTTCGGCGCCAGCTCCCAAGCGGGCACTGTTCGTCTAATTACAAACAAGCCGAAACTTGGACGTTTCGAAGCCACGGTAAAGGCGTCGACTTCCTTCACAGATGGTGGGGAGATGAGCAACAGCGTTGAGGCTGTTATAAACTTGCCGGTCACTGACAAGCTTGCGCTGCGGGGTGTCGTTTATACCGATAATCAGGGCGGCTATATCGATAATGTCGGGGGAACACTTGATATTACCGATTCAGCACGCTTCCGGCCGGCCGGCACGGTGCGAGCAAACGGCACGGTTGTTCAGCCAAATCGCGCAGGCTTCCAGGCTGGGGCGGATCTGTCGGGCGTCAACATCATTTCGGCTAACAATGCCTCTATTGCTGAGAACGATATTAACGACACAAGCTATCAAGGCTTTAGGCTCAGCGGCTTGTATGAGTTTGATGCTGACTGGCGCCTTAGCATGTCGCATTCCCAGCAGAACCTCGATTCGGATGGCGTATTTTTCGCTGATCCAGAGCTAGACGAATACGATATTGTGCGGTTCACCGATGACACAATCGAGGACAGCTATCACAATACAGCTTGGACGTTGGAGGGCAGAATTGGCGCGCTGGAGGCCCTCTACACGGGTGCCTACACAGAGCGGACAACGGACCAGACCGTAGACTATTCCGACTATCTCTTCGTCGCTCAATATCTACCCTATTATATCTGTGATTATAATGTGAGTTATCCGGCTGGTGGCGCTGCGCCTGCCGGCAATTGCTATGCGCCCAACCTGTTCGTGAAATCGAGCACTGAAACGGAAATCCAAACTCACGAGCTGCGCTTCAATACGCCTGAGGAGTATCGTATCCGCGCGACGTTCGGCGGTTTCTACAGCGATCTTGAGCTGCGCGAACTCAACGACTTCACGTATCCTGGCTCCACAATGGTTGCCTATTCTGACGGTTCGATAGGTTTCGCGCCCAACTACCCACTTACCAACACGGATGTGACCGGCACGATCGGCAATGCCTCACCCGGTTATTATAGCCAGCCAGGACCTTTTCCGGCAGGCGTGATTTTCCGTAATGATGTGAAACGTACCGATAAGCAGATGGGCATTTTCGGTGAAGCCACCTTCGACATCTCCGATCAATTCGCTCTGACACTTGGCGCCCGGTGGTACGATATTGAAGTTGACCTTGAGGGCAGCGCGAACTCGTCCTTCTTCAACTTCTATCAAGATTCGGACCTGCAACTCGCGGGGACAAACATCTCCGCTCAATTCGCGCCGAACAATTCATTTGGCGCACCGGACAAGGCCGCGACTGACGGATTTATCTACAAAGTCACGGGCAACTGGACGCCTACCGAAGATCTTTTGTTCTTTGCGACCTATTCGGAAGGCTTCCGGCCCGGCCTGCTAAACCGTCCAGGCGGCGCATCCGGACCAAATGGCTTCTCAGTGCCTTACGCTCTTGATACAGATGAAGTAAAGAATTACGAAATAGGCTGGAAGACCGAATTGTTCGACAATTCGCTTCGGCTGAACGGATCGGCCTTCTTCGTGAAGATTGATAACCTGCAAACGACAATCTTCGATCCATCCATTGTCAACCTGTTCTTCTCCGACAACGCGGCAAATGCAGAAATCAAGGGGCTTGAGGGCGAGTTCACGTGGGCTCCGGCCTCTGTCGACGGGCTGACGCTAGCCGGTGCGTTCTCGTTGCTGGACTCAGAAGTCACTGAGGTCCTGACGCCAACTAATGACGTTCTGCTCGGGTCTGAGCTAGCTTTTGCGCCAACCTATCAGGGCAACATCCGGGCTCGCTATGAGTGGGATCTTGAACGTCGTATAGCTGGATCATCCCTGCGGGCCCACTTCATGCCCCAGATTGTCTTCTCCGATAGCGCTGTCAGCGACATCATCGAGATCAACAAGGCTGAGATTGATGGCTGGGTGACACTCGGCGCAACACTGGGTGTCACGACTGACAAATGGACGGCGGAACTGTTCGGGAGCAACCTCACAAACGAGTATGCCGAATTGTCCAACAATTTCGTCTTCGACCGTGAGCGCGTCACGCCAATGCGTCCTCGCACGGTAGGTGTGAGGATCTCGTTCTCTTACTAGAGCTTGGAACTAAACTAAGTATATTGCAGCGCCCTGGCCCGATCAGGGCGCTGCATTTCGTTCAGGCGAGAGTATAACGGCCTACATGACAGATGCGGAACAGTCCGAAACGACGCTGAAAGATGCGCAGAAGGCCATGCAGGCGGGGGATTTCGCGAGCGGCGCTGCCATGGCGCAGGGCATCCTTGACCACCGCCCCAACGACCAGGATGCACTTTACATCGCGGCTGTCTGCGCCCGCTATGAGGGACGACATAGTGATGCTGCAGATCGACTGGCGGAGCTGAAGGCCGCCGCTCCGGACTTTGGCCGAGCCTTCCAGGAAGAAGGGCATCTAAAGCGCAAGCTTGGCAATGTGTCTGGCGCCATCCGGGCCTATGAGCTGGCGACGCGTTTCAACCCGGCTCTACTAGCCAGCTGGAACGCTCAGGCGGAGCTTTATACAACGCTGGGAAACCGGGAGGCGGCCGCCAACGCCCGCGATCAGGCCGCGCGCTTGAAGCTGCTGCCGCACGAACTGTTGGCAGTTACGAACTATATACATGAGGGCCGCATTTTCCGCGCCGAGGAAATTGCCCGCGCCTTTCTGCAGCGCAATCCGACACATGTCGAAGGCATGCGCCTGCTTGCAGATATTGGCACAAGGCTTGGCGTCCATGACGATGCTGATTTCCTGTTGGAAAGCGCCATCGAGCTTGAACCAGAGAATATCCAGCTGCGGCTTGATTTTATCAAGGTTCTGAGGAAGCAGCAAAAGTTCGGCGTGGCATTGCAACAGGCTCGTGCGCTCGTCGAGCGTGAACCAGGCAACCCCCTTTTTCAGTCCTATTTTGCCATTGAGAGTATGCATTCAGGCGATTTTGACACCGCCCTTGCGTATTTTGATCGTGTTCTGGAAATGCTGCCGGACGACCCGGCAACTCTCGTATCGCGGGGGCATGCACTCAAAACATATGGCCGTAGTGACGAGGCGGTCCAATCCTATCAGGCGGCAACACGGTCTGCACCCGGACAGGGAGACGCTTGGTACGGCCTCGCTAATCTCAAGACCTATCGTTTTACTGACGATGAACTCGCGTCCCTACAGGCGGAATCAGTCGATCCCAATATTGACCGTATGTCCCGCATACACATCGCTTTCGCGCTGGCCAAAGCATACGAGGACCGCAGCGAATACGATGAAGCCTTTGAGGCCTACACGCTCGGAAACCAGTTGAAGCATCAGACTGTGCGTTATTCGACAGCCCAGATGCATGCCGAGTTCGATACCCAGAAGTCAGTCTGCACACCTGAGCTTTTTGCGGCTCAGGCCGGCAAGGGCTTCAAAGCGCCTGACCCAATATTTATCGTTGGTTTGCCAAGAGCGGGCTCGACGTTGATTGAGCAAATACTCGCCTCGCATCCTGATGTGGATGGGACGCTGGAGCTGCCCAACATCCTTTCCATGGCTCACAAGCTGCGTGGCCGAAAACAGCTGACGGATCGGGAACGCTATCCGCGTATCCTTCATGAGATGTCAGCCGACCAGCTCGCCTCACTGGGAAAGGACTATATCGAAAGCACCCGTATTCACCGGGAAAGGGCACCATTTTTTACAGACAAGATGCCCAATAATTTCAGACATATTGGTCTGATCCATCTTATCCTGCCCAATGCCAAAATCATTGATGCGCGGCGCAATCCGATGGATTGCTGCTGGTCAGGATTCAAGCAATTGTTCGCTGAAGGTCAAGAGTTCACTTACTCCCTCGACGATATCGGTAATTACTACCGTGGCTACGTCGACCTGATGGCCCATTGGAATACTGTGCTGCCCGACGGACGTATTCTCAAGGTCCAGCATGAGGACGTCCTTGATGATCTTGATGGGCAGGTGCGGCGGCTGCTCGATTATTGCGGTTTACCCTTTGATGCCCGTTGTGTGGACTTCCACAAGACAGAGCGCGCCGTACGTACTGCGAGCTCGGAACAGGTGCGCAGGCCAATCAACAAGGCGGGGCTTGAACAGTGGCGGCCATATGAGGCACACATTGGGCCTCTGAAAGCTGCGTTAGGGCCGGACCTTACGCCTGACTAAGGTCCATGACATTGAACTTACGTTCCGAAGATGCCCTGATAGCCCTCCGCAAGATTCAGCGCGTGACTGAGATCGCTTCTAAACGGCTGGCGTTGACTGCAGGTCTCACGCCATCCCAACTAAGCGTCTTGCGCTTATTGTCGGAATCCGGTGAGGTTTCTGCTGGTAAGGTCGCGGAAGCAACACAACTTAAACATGCCACAATCACCAGCCTTGTCGACAAGCTGGAAGCGCGCGGCTTTATCTCGCGCAGACGTTGTGATGAAGATCGGCGCCGCGTGTGGCTAAAGCTTCTCCCAACCGGTCAAACCGCGCTTCAGACCTCGCCCGATCCGCTGCACGAAATGTTTACGCGCAGTTTCAATAATCTTCCGGACTGGCACCAATCGATGGTTATCTCTGCATTGGAAACCGTCACTTCGCTATTGAACGCCGAGAACCTGGATGCTGCACCAATTCTTGATATTGGTGACCTCGACCAGACACCTGAGTAAATCTCAGAGGGTTTCAGACCAACTCGAACCGGTCTCCCTTGTTTGCGGGACAGCAGATGCCACGCTCATGAAGCAGGTCTTCGACGTTCCGCAACAAGAGCGTAAATCAGAGATACCCCGGTACACCGAACTAGATGATCTCAGGCGTAGTTCTGAATAAGCGAAATGGGTTTTTGGACATATTAGAAGCTCAAATATCAAGATCGGCACCTAAAAGCCGGTTCTCTTGGTTATGCCCGCAACACAACAATCAAGTGCTAGTTTCCGAGTTCCAGAAAACCAGCAGCCATGAATCGCGCCATGCGTTTTTTCACAGCCGGGAAATCCTCAGAACTGCAAACTCCGCCAGAGAGGCGGTCAATTCGACCTGTGCAGGCCAAAGTGTTCATCAATGAGCCGGTGACGAAGTGATATCCCCAGAAAATGTCTTCTTCTGAATAATCGGGCAACGCGCGTTTCAGGATGCTCACCAACTTCAACACGACCGGGTCGAAATGCTTGTCCATCAGCTCTGCGCCTTCAGGCGTATTACTGACGCGGGCGCAGAAGGCGGCATAGTGCATCCATTGCTCACCTCCCTCATAGTAAAGATCCAGGTCGGTATCGAGGAAAGCGTGAAGGGCGCCTTCGACTGTAGGTTTGTCACCCGCCGCCGCTTCATACTCATTGAGGGCCTTCATGCGCCCTTCACTGGTCACACCTGCTCTGCGCGCGAATACGGCCTCGAAAAGGTGTTGCTTGTCCTGAAAATAATAGTGAACCAGTGTGGTGTGGATTCCAACCCGTTTGGCGACGTCACGAAGCGTGACACCGTGCAGACCATTCTTGGAAAAAAGATATTCCGCTGCGTCAAGGATTTGCTCAATGCTTTCCGCACGCTGTTCTGCCTTGCTGCGGCTCGGTCGCTCGGCTTTGGTATTCGACATCGTGGCGTCCTTTCTTTCAGGATAGGTTGGCTGATCAACTTACGTCAACCGCTGGTCCACAAGCAGTTGATTACGCATCATCCCTGACCAAATCTCCATCTTCATTGTTCAATCCTTTGGCGTCGCTCGAAGCGCGGCGCAGAACCGAACTTTATACACAGCCCAGCCGCTGCAGCCCAGACGACTTTGGGACTTTCACCCAGTGCAGGCTCACATTGCATAGCCCCCTCAATCCCATACCCGCGAATTCCTCACGATTCAATTGACTTCACTCTCTCCTGAGTGAATATCATGGCGGGAAGGAGATATAGGATCAGCTGTCACATCGACAATGATCATGAATCTGATGGTGAGAGCCAGCGCCTGCTCTGTCCAGAGTCGCGGCGCAAGCACGACTATTCCAAAACACAGAAAACAAGAGCGAGACACGTGCGATCTGCTGATCGCGCTTGGAATATCACCAAAAAAAAAGAGAAACGAAACATCAGGGAGTGAAACGTGAAATCAAATGCAACCCCGCAGGCGAAGCCTGCTCCGACTCGACGAGATATGGAGGATTCGGCTCAGGTTACACCTTACCAAAGCAAGAAATACCGCATCTACGTCCTATTTGTGCTCACGATCATCTACGCATTCAACTTTATCGATCGGCAGCTACTCGTAATCTTGCAGGAACCCATCAAGGCAGAGCTCGATCTTACCGATACGCAGCTAGGCCTGCTAACTGGTTTTGCCTTCGCCCTCTTCTACGTCATTTGCGGCATTCCAATTGCCCGTTGGGCCGACCGGGGTGTTCGCCGAAACATCATTTCTTGGGCGCTCACTGTCTGGAGCGTCATGACGGCCGTGTGCGGACTTGCCACAAGCTTTACCTATCTGCTCGTGGCGCGGGTCGGCGTGGGTGTGGGCGAAGCTGGCGGTAGTCCGCCGGCGCACTCAATGCTCTCCGATATTTTCAAACCGAAGAACAGGGCGCTCGCTTTGTCGGTCTATTCAATCGGCATCTATATCGGCATCCTTTTCGGTTTTGCACTCGGCAGCCGGATCGCCGAAGCGTTTGGTTGGCGTCTGGCCTTCTTCGTCGTTGGCGCGCCAGGCATCCTGCTTGCCATAATCTTCCGGCTGACCGTCCGGGAACCTATTCGCGGTTGGTCCGAGCGAGTTGAGCAAACGCAGCTCTCGACGCCACCCCTCATGGACGTGGTAAGACTTCTCTGGAGCCACGTATCCTTCCGGCACATTGCCATGGCGGCCAGCCTGCAAGCCTTCCTTATTTATGGTATCGGAAACTGGTTCCCATCCTACTTCCTGCGGAATTTTGACATCAGCCTCGGGACTGTGGGCACCTGGATGGCATTGACCAGCGGATTCGGAGGCGCTTTCGGCTCTTTCTTCGGTGGCTGGATGGCGGACCGCTTCGGCGCGCGCGACATACGTTGGTATCTCTGGATTCCAGCGATACTCACCTTCCTGATCGTACCCGTGCTGATCATTGCGCTGACATCCGGGTCAGCCAGAACTGCCCTGCTCCTGACCGCGCCCTTCAACTTCCTGACAGCGGCCTATCTTGGCTCGGTTATCGCCGTGTCCCACAGTCTGGTCAGCATTCGCATGAGGGCGCTGACGTCCGCCATACTTTTCTTCATCCTGAACCTTATTGGTCTAGGCCTTGGCCCACTTATCGTTGGCGCGCTTAGCGACCAATTCCTTAGTGCCGGTTTCGAGACGCCTCTGGCAAGCGCCATGGTGATTTGTGGCGTTATCGGATCGCTCTGGGCGTGTATCCATTATGTGCTGGCCGCAAAAAACATTCGCCAGGATATAGCGAGGCTGGTCCCATGAAACAGATTATGCTGAATACCAAGTTTGTTCGGCCAGTCCTGATGGCCTCCGCCCTGCTTGTGGTGACCAACTGCCAGACACCTGAGACGCGCATCCTTGCCGCCACAAGCGCTACGTCTCAGGCCGCCGGCGACACACCGAGCCAAGCGCGCACCAAAGATGGTCTCTATATTTCCTGGCGCGAGCACCTGATTGATGATCAGCAGACAAATGGTGGGACCGCCATACGCGGCGGCGATGGTCTTGTCATCGCGGATCTTGACGACGACGGGGTCCTCGATATCGTTTCAGTGCACGAAGACTCCAACCACCTCCGCATCGCTTTTGGCACTAGTGACGCCGACACATGGATAAATGTCACCGTCGCAGCTGGCGACGAGGTTGGCGCGATAGAGGATGTCGCGGTCGGGGATATCAATGGTGATGGCTGGCCTGATTTGGTCGCGGCCTGCGAAGAGGCGCATCTCCTCTACCTCCAGAACCCGGGAAAGCTGGCGCGCCAAGAGACATGGCCACGGATGATCCCCAAGATCACACAAGGGCGGGGTTCGTGGCTGCGCGTATTCATGGCCGACATTGACCAGGACGGGCATCTTGATGTCCTCGCGGCGAACAAGGGCGCCGCCGACATCATTGATCCATCTATCGCCAGCGCCGCCCGGCCAACTTCGCTCTTCCGCATAATGGGGGACCCGCTTGTCCAATCGAGCTGGCATGAGCAGGTCCTGTCATGGGAAGTGGTGCCGAATACGGCCATGCCGACAGATATTGACGATGATGGCGATATGGATGTGCTTGTGGCTGCGCGGCTCGATCTTCAGATGGAGATTCTGGAAACGGTCGACAACCGAACCGCGTTAGGTTTTACCGTGAAACCGCACCCGATTACCATCGTAGCGGGAATGCCTGTGCCGGACGATTGGCGCGGCGCATCAAGCGCTTTCCAGTCTGCCTTTGCCAACATTGACGGCGATGGACGTAAGGATCTTGTTGTCGCTGTCCACGAAACGCCCCAGCCGGTTGCGGGAAGCCCGCTCGTGGCCGGGTTGGGTTGGCTCAAACAGCCTCAACAGCTTGATGAGCCGTGGACCTTTTTCCGCATCGGTGACACATTGCCAGACATCGTTGCTGGCATTGGGCTCGCCGATATTGACGGTGACGGCGACCTTGATGCCATCACGGGCGGCTATTCCGGGCTCAATATATTACGGGGCGCCTACACCGATGCGTCGCGCGAAGAAGACAGTCCGCAGGTCACGGCAGCTTCCAGCGTGGGCCGGATAGCCTGGTTCGAAAATCCGGGAGACGCCCGTGAGCACTGGGAGCGGCATGACATATCCCGGCGCGTGCGCGGCATGTACGATGTCTTCGTTCCTGTCGACATGGACCAGGACGGCGACATCGACTGGGTTGCAACCCGCGGGAACAGTGGCATCTACGACGGCGTCTTCTGGCTGGAGCAAGTGCGCACGACCGAGCCAAGGCCTGCCTTCACCGCTGGCCGCTCCGAAGACAGTCGCGCCCTGCCGCTGCCACCGGAAAACTGGATCGACACGTACGAGACGGAGACGACATTCACACCGCCCAACAAGGTCGGACACGAGTAGCCCGTACACATAAACCTATTCCAATGGCGGTGCGCCGAGACCGATATTCAGGAACCACGGCGCGCCGGCAGCCTTGCGCTGACGCACGAGCTCTTCATGCAACTCGAACATGCCCGGCATTGGATTGTTACCGACTTCCAGTTCCTGACCGATTTTCAGGTAAGCCTGATCGCCGCCATAAGCAGGCCAGACCGGACCCGAGATGCTTTCAGGCTGCCCAGTTGCCGCAAAGGAAGTCCAATAATCGAGCAGCGCACTGGATACAACATTATCATGCTCGCCATCAGGGACAGGCCAGTTAGGTGACAACTTATCCGGATCAAGAGCGCCAAATACAAACGGTAATTCACTCGCGTGGAACGCACAGAGATCAGCCTTCTCGGCACTCGGATAGCAATAGTCGAAGACATACATAAAGGCTGGCTGATCCGCCTCGGTCTCCTTGCGCACGATCCGTTCGGTCGCCCAGCCGTAAATCCCGTCGCGCAGCGTGGCCAGCATGGACGCATCGACATCTGCCCTCGGATAGAGCGCGAGAACATCATTCGAAAGCGCACCATACCGCGCCACGATCACCGCTTCATAGTTATTGGGCTTGCGCGGCAGGAACAGGCGCTGAGAGCGGACTTCACCGCTGTTAAACCCGGCAAGCACTGGCACTTTTGCAAATGCACCATCGTCGAATGAATCAATAATCTGGGAAGGGAGGACTGCGCCATCAATCGTGCCTTGCGGTATGAACCCCGCTTGGCCTGCTCTGTCGATGATTTCCTGCGCTGTCGCTTCACGCGCGGATTCGAGGCTGGAAAACCCCATCGCACTTATCGTTGAGGCACCGATTTCCTCTGCAGGCCGCGCGCCATAGGCAGCTCGGCCGAGCTCCGGGAAATTCCTGCTATTGGGGCTCTCGATGATGGCTTTCTGAAAAAGACCTTCCGCCTTTGGACTTGTCAGCAGATAGGTCAGGCTAAGCGCCCCGGCGGATTCCCCCATTACAGTCACATTTGCGGGGTCGCCACCGAAGACCGATATGTTGTCGCTGACCCATTCAAGCGCAGCGATCTGATCGAGCAAACCATAATTGCCGGAAATGCCGTCGGGCGATTCAGCGTTCAGCTCCGGATGCGCCAACCAGCCAAGCGCGCCAAGGCGATAGTTGAGGGAAACGAACACAACGCCCCTGCGCGCAAATTCCGATCCATCATACATAGACTGGGCGCTGCCACCAATCCGTAGAGAGCCGCCATGTATCCACACGATAACCGGTGCGTTGTCCGAACGGGTTTGTTTCCAGATGTTAAGGGTCAGGCAGTCTTCGGATGTTTGAAGCGGCGGGTCATAATATAGGCTGCGATCTGGTACGGCGGGCTGAATGCAGCTCGGGCCAAAAGCACTCGCATCGCGCACACCGGACCAATTTGGCGAAGGCGATGGTACCTTCCAACGCCCTTCCCCGGTCGGCGCAGCTGCATAGGGAATGCCTCGAAAGACCTCCAGGTCTCCCTCCCGCACACCGACAAGCTGCCCCTGCCGCAGGTTGACGGTCGCGCCATCAGTTAAAACAGCAACAGGGTACACATCATTGGAACGGACACATCCTGAAACTGCCATTAGCGCGATCAATGCCAATGTTTTCAGACCGGCTATCATGACACGCCTCTGTGGTTTCATGCCGATGCGACGCACATGTCACGCAAGCTATGCTTGTCTATCTTGCCGGTGCCTGCCAGCGGCATTGACCCAAGACGAATGATTTCGTCAGGCAGCCACCAACTTGGCACCTTGCCGCGCAGACCGGCAAGAAGCGCTTCATCGGTAAGTTCGCATCCTTCCCTGATTTCGACCATGAGCACAGGTCGCTCGCCCCATTTTTGATGCGCGCGGCCGACGACAGCTGCAAGGGCCACTTCGGGCAGCCGTGATACGAGCGTCTCGATCTCTGCCGGATTGATCCACTCGCCGCCAGACTTGATAAGATCCTTGGAACGGCCGGTAATAAATACCTGGCCGCCCTCGCTGAGAACGGCGAGGTCGCCGGTGTCGAACCAGCCATTTTTTGTGGCACTCTCAGTCTGCCCATAATAGCGCGAGACGACGGACGTGCCCCGCACCCAGAGTCGTCCCTCCTGACCGCGCTGAATATCGAGTGGCTCGCCGGTGTGATCTGTCACCATCAGGTCGAGCCCCACTGCCGGCCGGCCGGCTGTTTCGGGCGAGCGTGCGTCGCCTGGTGGCGCAGCGGTTCCGAGCGGCGATAATTCCGTCATGCCCCATGTCGTTTGGACGCAGATGCCTCGGTCTTCGATCCGCTGCATCAACACAGGGTGCATTGGCGCCCCCCCCACCATAATCCGTTTCAGCGAAGGCAGATCCATATCCTTCGCATCAAGATAATCCATCAACCCCGTCCAGATGGTTGGAACCCCAACCGCGACCGTCACACCTTCGTTTGCGATGAGCGTGGCAAGACTTTCGCCATCCGAATGACGGCCTGGCAGGACCAGCTTTGCGCCGGTCGCAGGGGCGGAAAACGGCAGACCCCAAGCATTCGCATGGAACATCGGCACGACCGGCAGGACAACATCATGCGATGTCATTCCGGAGACGTCCGCCTGCAACTGGCGCAAGGTGTGGAGGTAATTTCCCCGATGCGTATATGTCACGCCTTTCGGGGCGCCGGTGGTGCCTGAGGTGAAACACAGGCCGCACGGGGCCGTTTCCGGAAAATCGCCCCATGGCACATCGGCAGACTTGCCCACGATGGCATCTTCGAGAAGTTGGGCATACGGAAGACCAACGACATCAAGCGCGTCACCGTCAGGGTGGTCGATCACCAGAACAGTCGTTATTCCCGGGGCACCTTGAACGATACTCGCGGCCAACGGCTGCAAGTCGCTGCTCACGATCAATATCGCCGCTTCCGACTGGCCAAGCATCCAGGCCAGCTGCTCGCTGGTAAGACGCGGATTGAGCGTATGGCAAATAGCGCCCATGCCCATTGCGGCGTACCAGCACTCCATATGCGCCTGTGTGTTCCATGAAAGCGTGGCGACACGACTGCCCTTCCTCACGCCAAGATCATGAAGCAGGGCCGTCACGCGCTTGGCACGCTCGCGTAAGCCAGCATAGCCCGTTCGGGCGATACTGCCGTCCGCGCGTGCAGTTACAACTTCTGTCAGGGGATGCCATTTGGCGGCATGGTCAAGAAACTTGTCGAGCGTGAGTGCATAATCCTGGATTGCACCGTCGATCATTGGCATTTTGAATCCTTAGGCGGCAAAGGGGGAGAGAGGATTCCAACATTCCAGTTCCATGGAATGTTGCCTGCAGCGCGCCTGCGGCACACCACTTCCTCATGTAGGTAAAAGCGGTTTCGGGAAAGCATGGCCCACGGTTGCGGCTCGTCAGCGAAGACCATGCCAGTGGCCTTGTCTTCGTAGGCCGGCCATACTGCGCTGCCTTGGGCGGCCGGACGGCCGTCGCGAGCGAAGCTCCCCCAATACGCCATCATCGCTTTCGACAGGTCATTCTCTTCTTCCGTATCCGGTATTTCGGGCCATGGCGCGACGGCCTCGGAGGTCGTTCCGAACATGTAGGGAATTTCTGACGCATGGAATGCGTGGAGTCCGAGGCGATCGGCTGCCGGGTACCCATGGTCAAACAAATAGAAGTATGACGGATACCCAAAGGCACTCTGCGAGGCCGCAAGACGTTCCGCAGACCACCCATACATTGCATCGCGGGTTGTTGCGAGCATGCTCGATTCCAAGCTATCTGAGGTATAGATCTCGAGGAATGCTTCGGCAAGATCACCATACCCCTTCCACACCGCGGCCTCGTAAGCATCCGGCTTTGGTACCGGAGGCAAGAGGAACCGCAAGGAGCGGATCTCACCTTCATTGAAGCCAGCCAAAACGGGGACGGGAGCCTGTTCGCCCTTGTCAAAGGTCGCGACCATCTGGTCGGTCAGGTAAACGTCATCGATAACGGCAAACGGGAAGAATCCTGCCTTGGCAGACTTATATACAAGGTCTTTTGCCGACATCGCGCGAAGGTCCTTGATGTCTGAGGCGCCCATGCGTTTCGCAAGTTCCGCGCCTGTAGACTCCGCCGGTGGAAGGCCATTTACGGTTTCCTTCAATGCAGCCATGGTCACCATGTATGCGCTTTGCGCAATAGCCTTGTCGAACAGGTCCTTCGCCTTCGGCGATGCCATGAGCAGGACAACGCTGAGCGCACCTGCAGATTCGCCTGCGACCGTGACATTATCTGGATTGCCGCCGAATGCAGCGATATTACGCTTCACCCATTCGAGCGCCAGTGTCTGGTCCATCAAGCCATAATTACCCGAAATGTCCTGCGGGGACTCAGCGCTTAATCCCGGATGCGCAAGATAGCCGAGAATACCCAAACGGTAATTGAGCGTGACCACGACCAGGCCCTGTTCGCGCGCCATTCTGACGCCATCATACATTTCCTGGCTGCCCGCGCCCGTTGTGAGCGAGCCGCCATGGATCCAGACAAATACGGGCGCATTCCTGGCATCTTCCGGTGCCCAGACATTCAGGCTGAGACAGTCTTCAGAAACGGGGCCTAGCTCCGTTGAATATATGCTGCCGGGCCGAGATTCCGGCTGAGGACACGCTGGGCCGAACGCCAATGCATCGCGCTGTTCTCCCCAGTCCGGAACCGACACGGGCGGCGCCCAGCGACGCCCACCCGTGGGTGCCAGAGCATAGGGGATGCCACGATATACGGACACGCCGTTCTCTGTCGTACCGCGAATGGCGCCGACAGGAGCGTTCGCAAGGGCAACGCTCCTGTCGGGCTCAGCAGATCCGCTTGCACATCCTGCTGCCAAAAGAGACGCGGCGGATACGAACAATAGCGCAAGCACCGCCCCAAAATGTCTTCCACTTGCCGCCTTAGTCGGCGACCTGTTCGATCTAAGCATGACGCCTCTCCCCCAAACGGATCAGTAGTCGTAGCTGAGTCGTACACCGACGGTCAGCGGCCGCACACGGGCATAGCGGCTGTCGAGGAAGCCTTCCGGGTGGACGTAGGTGATCGACTTGTCGTCAAACAGGTTCTCGACATAGGCCACCACTTTCCAGTCGTCCTTCGAGATGCCAGCCTGCGCATTCACGATCGTGTATGCCTCGGTATAGTCGAAGGTCGGGGCCGGTGTGTTCGGATTGCCCGGCACGTTCGGCAGCATGGCCGGGAAATCGCCCACATAGGCGGCAGTTGCACTCACAAATGCGTCCTTGTCACTGATCGCGAAATCGTAACGGGCCGTGAGGGCGCCCTGGAAGTCAGGCATGGCGAGTTGCAGACCCTCTTCAGCCCCAGAAATCGCGGCTTCCTCATCGGTGAGGTCCGTGATTTCAGTGTCGCTGAGCGAGCCGTTCGCGAACACGCTGAAGCCGTTGCCGGGATAGTATCCGATCTCGAATTCGATGCCCTGGCTGACGGCCTTGCCGATATTGGTTGCGAACTGCGCCTGGTCGGACAGGCGGTTAGCCTGAACCTGGATGTCTTCCCAGTTGATATAGTAGGCGGCAAGGTTCGCAGTCAGCTTGCGGTCGAAAAAGGCACCTTTCATGCCGATTTCATAGCTGGTGAGCTTATCCGAATCCGCTCCGTTCGGGATAATGATATCGTTGGGGTCCACCCCGCTGGCAAGGCCGGCGCGGGCGTTCGCCACCGGCGAACGGAAGCCTGTCGAAATCGACGCATAGGTCGTCAGGTTGTCCATTGGCTTGTAGGAGAGGCTGCCTTTGTAGGACACGTTGTCGGCTTCGACCTCGAGGCCGTCCGCTGCCGTGACCGGTGTGATCGTCAGGGCTGTGTTGGTAAGGCCGAGCAATGCAGCCGTCAGGTAATTGGAGTTGTAGCCGCCGCCAAGAGTGTGGGACTGCACCGACGTTTCAGTATATCGCAGGCCGCCAGTCGCCCACAGCTTATCGGAGAAGTGGTAGGTCAGCTCACCGAACGCGGCCGATTCAATGGCGTCGAAATATCCCTTGAAGCGATAGTAATACTCATCCGGCAGGCCCGTCAGGCCGCGCGTATCGAGGAATTCCTGCGAAGAGCGATAGTCATAGTCAATGTCACGGCGCTTGTTGAAGTAGAAACCGCCGACGATCCAGTCCCAGTTTCCACCATCTGCGGAAGACAGACGGACTTCCTGGACGAAGTTTTCATCATGGCCGACCGCATCAAGCGCGAAGGGAATGCCCCCGCCGAACGTGCCCGCCAGGTCGACGATGAACTTCCCGTCGATCTTGGAGTAGTTCGAGGAAGTGGTAAGGGTCGCGAAGTCCATGTCCCAGTTGGCCGTCAGATTGTAGCTGGTCATGTCGGACTGGAAGAGGTCGGGACGGTCCGTCTTGCGAATGAAATCGCCCCGGTCAGGGTTGGTGAGAGCGGAATCCGCAGGTTCATTGTCCTCGCGGATGATGAGCAAGCCGACATCGAAATTGCTGGTCGGTTCCCACAGTAGGTGCGCACGGCCACCAACTGCCTTCAGCGAGTTCGCGCCTTCAATTCCTGTGCCGATATTGTCGACCCAACCGTCCTCATCGCGGTAGAAGCCTACGACCCGCAGCGCCAACTGGTCTTCGACGAGCGGCATGTTGACCATGCCGTTGTACCGCTGGCGGACAGCGTCGCCATCCGTCACACCGAGATCGACCAGCGCGGCTGCTTCGAACTTGTTCGGGTTAGGCTGCTTGGTCAGGATACGCACGGCGCCGGACAGCGAGTTTGCGCCGAACAGTGTTCCCTGCGGCCCGCGCAGCACTTCCACCCGCTCCACATCAAAGAGGGTCGGGTCGAGAATGGTCGAGTTGCCGTTCGAGGAGATCGGAAGCTCGTTAATGTAGATTGCGGTTGCGGCCTGCAGGTTGGCGCCATAGCCATTGGTGGCGATGCCGCGCGTGGTGATTGTGTTGAAGTTGGCAGTCGGCTGGTTCAGCACGATACCGGGTGTCTCGCGCGCAAGGCCGTCATAACTGACGATGCCTTTTTCCGACATGGCTTCCTGTTGGAACGCCGTGACGGCCAGCGGCACATCCTGCAGGCTTTCGGCACGGCGGGTCGACGTCACGATGATCGTATCCTGACGCGACTCATCCACGGTCGAATCATTCGTCGCCTCATCACCGGGCGACACCTGTTGGGCAAAAGCGGGCGCTCCCAGAATAGCGATTGAAATCGCATATACGGACGCCATTGAACGTAGAGTCATTAGATTATCCTCCCTTGATGAAAGCGGCTTGTCGCGCTTTTCAGAAACCGTTGGAGAACAAATCGCTCACGCTGTCAATAATCTTCACTCTAATGATAATGAACTTTTTTAAAGTTTATTTCGCCGGGCACAGGTCCATTAGGAATAAGCCTAGACCATTCGACAAATAGAGCCCTTCTCTCGTTTTGGTGGCAAAGCTCCTCTACTCGGGCGCCCCAGTGCATTTGACCTGCTTGTCTCGCGTTTCCGCGTTGGATGACACGACGCGAGGTGGGATCCGTCTAAAGCGAGCCCGTCTCCGTATTTCGCGCACGAGCAGGCCCTAGGCGCCGAGAAGGTCGCGCCATTCGCAAAGGACGGCGTCTCGCAGCACTTCAAACCGGCTCTTCTTATTGATATTTCTTTTATCGTTGAAGGGGTTGTGCACTGACGGTATTGTCAGAAGAAATAAATCTAGCTGTCTCTTGCAGCCTTGCTGCCCTAATTTTGAGCAAGCAAGATTGATCCAGTTACAGGGCCCACCCAGAGCCTGAGACTTTTATGGCAAATGTCGTTGCCCCGCTCGTGAAATAGGTCTTCCGCATTCCGTGAAGACAGAGGAACCCTGACGCACATCATCTCGCCAAGCTGGATGATTTAGGGTGAGGTTTTGAATTAACGGAACGGATTCTTGGTCACTTTTTCGAGGCTAAACGCTTGGATTGGTCACTCCGAGCCGAACTCCCCTGACAATGCCATGAAACTCCAAAAGGCGGGGAAGAATGACCTATTACCCCACATTCCCTTTTAGTTTCGGGATATTTGGGGCCAAGGCTGGCGGAGAGACAGGGATTCGAACCCTGGGAACCCTTGCGAGCTCACTAGTTTTCGAGACTAGCCTATTCAACCACTCTAGCACCTCTCCGCACCCTAGTGGGAAGCGTGCTGACCTATACTGGCTTCGCGAGGATTTCAACTCCCTGAAATCGTCTGAAGATGACATTTGACAGCCGCTCCGGTTTGGTGTTTACCCCCCCATTCAGGCGCGGACCGGCGACGGTTTCGCGCGTATTTCATTTTGATTTCATGCCGGAAGGATGAGACCCATGTTCGCGGTCATCAAGACAGGTGGCAAGCAGTACAAAGTTGCCGAAGGCGATACGATCGTCATCGAAAAACTGGATACTGAAGCCGGTAAAGACGTGACGTTCGATAGCGTCCTCATGCTTGGAAGCGGCGAGTCCGTTACGGTTGGCGCGCCCCTCGTGGCCGGCGCCACTGTTTCAGGCGAAATCGCCGAGCACATGCGCGGTCCTAAACTGATCACGCGCAAGAAGCGCCAGCGCCAGACATATCGCCGTACAATTGGCCATAAACAGCACCTGACGACCGTGACCATCACGTCGATCAATGCTGACGGCAAGGCACCAGCGAAGAAAGCCGCTCCCAAGAAGGAAGCAGCACCGAAAGCTGAAGCTGCTGCGCCAGCAGAAGCCCCTAAAGCGGCACCAAGTGCTAAGGCTCCAGCCGCCGCCACGACTGGCACCGCCGACAACCTGAAGAAAATGACGGGCGTTGGTCCGGCACTCGAGAAGAAGCTGAACGGCGCAGGCATCACCACCTTCGCGCAGATCGCAGCCCTTTCCAACGCCCAGATCGCCGAACTCGAAGAGCAGTTGAGCCTCTCAGGCCGTTTTGAAAAAGACGGTTGGGTCGCGCAGGCCGCCGAACTCGCCAAGGACGCATAAGGGCGATATAAGCCCTCAGATAGGACAAGGAGCGCACAATGGCTCATAAAAAATCAGGCGGCTCGTCACGTAACGGTCGCGACTCAAACCCGAAATACCTTGGCGTCAAAAAGTATGGCGGTGAGCATGTCATTCCGGGCAATATCATCGTGCGTCAGCGCGGCACGCAGAAATGGCCTGGCAAAGGCGTTGGCATGGGCAAGGATCACACCCTGTTTGCGCTTGTCGAAGGCAATATTGAGTTCGCCAAGAAGTCCGGTGGCCGCATGTACGTGAATATTGTACCGCTCGCAAACGCAGCAGAATAGCGGCTGACAGCGCGGCCGCGGGAACGTGGCCGGATCGCAAAAGTCGATCATTCCGAGGGGAGGCAGGCCACTGCTTCCCCTTTTTCTTTGCCCTCCCCTGCCCTTGTCCTGCCTTGAGGAGGCGACGATGAGTAAAGAGTTGCAAACGGAGCGGCTATTGCTGCGGCCCATGGGGCCTGCCGATGCGGGTACGATAACGGACCTCGTACAAGATCCGAGGGTCTACCGTATGCTGGCTCGCGTTGCACCCAACCAGCCCAAGGCGAAAACTCTGGCATGGATTTCCGGTCAGAACGCTGCCGGAAAAACCGATATGGAGCATGTCCGGGCGATGGTTCTTGAGGGTAATATTGTGGGCGTCATCGGCGCGCACCGTGAGTCCGAAGGAATGCCTTTCAACATAGGCTATTGGCTTTCGCCCATCGCATGGGGCAATGGCTTGACGACTGAAGCAGCTAAAAAACTGCTCGCTTGGCTGGAAAGTCGCGGAGAAACAGCCTTCCTGTCAGGACACTTCGTTGACAACCCAGCTTCCGGGCGCGTGCTCCATAAACTGGGCTTCATGCGCGCTGGCCGCAGAAGACTTTTTTCTCTTGGCCGGGGCGAGACCGTTGAACACTTCGACATGGCGCGCCTCGCGCGAAACGCGTAAGAGAACCCGATGAAATTCCTTGATCAGGCCAAAGTTTATATCAAGTCCGGTGGCGGCGGCGCGGGATGCGTCTCGTTCCGGCGCGAAAAATATGTCGAGTATGGCGGTCCCGACGGTGGCGATGGCGGGCGTGGTGGTGATGTCTGGGCGGAGGCGGTAGACGGGCTTAACACGCTGATCGACTATCGCTACCAGCAGCACCACAAAGCGAAACGCGGCGGCCACGGTATGGGCAAGCAACGCACCGGCGCGAAGGGCGATGATGTGACCCTCAAACTGCCGGTCGGCACACAAATCTTCGAAGAAGACCAGGAAACCATGGTCGCAGACCTGACAGAAATCGGTCAGCGCGTTCAACTCGCAAGCGGTGGCAATGGCGGCTGGGGCAATTTGCGGTTCAAATCATCGACTAACCAGGCTCCGCGCCGGGCCAATGCGGGCGAGGAAGGTGAGGAACGCTGGCTTTGGCTGCGTCTGAAGCTGATTGCTGATGCAGGACTTGTCGGCTTGCCCAACGCCGGCAAGTCGACCTTCCTGAGCGCAGTAACGGCCGCGAACCCCAAAATCGCCGACTATCCCTTCACAACGCTGGACCCTGGCTTGGGCGTTGTTGACCTGGGACCGAACACACGATTCGTACTTGCCGACATTCCGGGTCTAATTGAAGGCGCCGCTGAAGGTGCAGGCCTTGGCCACCGTTTCCTCGGTCATGTCGAGCGCTGTAAAGTCCTGCTGCACCTTATCGATTGTACACAGGATGACCCGGCAGGTGCCTACCGTACAATCCGCAAGGAACTGGAAGACTACAGCCCAGAACTGGCGGAACGCCCCGAAATTGTTGGCCTGAACAAGATCGATGCGCTCAATCCAGAACTCGTTGCAGACCAGCTCAAACAGCTGAAAAAGGTCTACAAGGGCAAGCCGATGCTGATTTCGGGCGTCACGGGCGAAGGTGTCCGCGAAGCCCTCTTTGCCATCGTGAAACACATCGGACTGCAAGCTGAAGCGGAGGCTGACGGCGTCAGCGAGGACGGAACATGGGCGCCCTGATCGCCAGTCTGCGTCGGTTAGTGATGGTGATGGTGGGGTTCCGTGTTGATCTTCCCGCACTTACCGCATTTGACGACGACGCCATGGGCGTCGTGATGAGCCACATTAATCATGAGCTTGGTCTTGCACGCCCCGCAGCGATAGGTCTCGTCCCCGCCGCCTTCGCGTACGGGCGTTCCCGCCGTGTGTTCAAGCACGTCGGCACGGGCTGCAGCTTCAGGCGAAATCAGGATCATATCGAATTGGGGCATCGTGTTGGCCTTGTACGTAAAGGGGTAAATCTGATTGCCCAGACAGCACAGAGCGCACACAAACGCCAGTCTCTCATGTTGACAGGCTGGGCAGCATGACAGGCGACAGTTTCCGGACAGCAAAGCGGATCGTCGTCAAAACAGGATCCGCTCTGATTGCCGAATATGGCAAGGCCCGCACCGATTGGCTGGCGCGCCTCGCCGCCGACATTTCAGACCTGCGCGCGCGCGGCAAGGATGTCATCCTTGTCTCGTCGGGCGCCGTGGCACTGGGACGGGTGGACCTCGGCTCACCAACCCCTGCTCGGTTGGACCAGAAACAGGCCGCCGCTGCAATCGGTCAGCCACGCCTTATGGCTGCGCTCGCCGGCGCCTTTGCCTCCCATGACATCACTGTTGGTCAGGCTTTGCTGACTCTCAGCGACACCGAAACGCGGCGGCGCTGGCTGAATGCGCGCGCGACACTGGAAACCCTGCTTGATGCGGGCATTGTCCCGGTCATCAACGAGAACGACACAGTCGCGACGGACGAAATCCGCTACGGCGATAATGACCGGCTGGCGGCGCGCGTCGCCCAGATGATGGGGGCGGACCTGCTCGTGCTCCTTTCAGATATTGACGGCCTCTATACCGCCGACCCCAACACAGATTCAAAAGCTACCCACATCCCTGTTTTAACAGCACTTTCAGCCGAGCATGATGCCATGGCAACAGGCGCCAATGCATCTGCGGGTGTCGGTTCAGGTGGCATGGTGACCAAACTCGCAGCGGCGCGCATCGCCCATGCAGCGGGCTGCTCCACCATCATCACGCGCGGCAACCGCAAGCACCCCCTGCGCGCCATCGAAGAAGGCGCGCTTTCAACCCTAATCGTCGCCGACACAACGCCGGCACGCGCCCGCGAAGCCTGGCTGATGGGTCACCTGAAACCCGAAGGCACAATCCTGGTTGATGCGGGTGCCGCACGAGCGCTTCAGGGCGGCGCAAGTCTCCTTGCCGTTGGGATTATCGGGGTTCTGGGGGGGTTCGAACGTGGTGCTGCCGTAGCCATTAAGGCGGAAAACAGCCTCGTGATCGCCAAGGGAGTAACATCCTACAGCTCTGCCGACATCCTGCGTGTCATCGGTCTCCAGAGCGACGAAGTGGAAGCAACCCTCGGCTATCGCGGGCGACCCGCGATAATCCACCGGGACGACATGGTGCGCGTATGACGCTGATAGGTGAGCCGATCATCCGGCTGGCTACGCGTGGCGATCTGCCCGGTCTGGTACGGATCGAAGAGGCTTTCCCCGCAGAAGACCGCTTCCCACGACGCACCTGGCGCCGGCTGCTGGACGGCAACACAATCGCTCATGTGGCCGAATTGAACGGAACTCTTGTCGGGGCCGCCGTGTTGCTCTTGCGCGACGGCAGCGAGATAGCGCGCCTTTACACGCTTTCGGTCAGCCCTGACATGCGTGGTAAGGGCGTTGCACGGAAGCTCATGGCGATGGGCGAAACTGTTGCAAAGGAGAAGGGATGTGAACGGATGCGACTAGAAGCGCGCGAATCAAACCACAATGCTATTCTACTTTACGAGCGCAGCGGATATCGCGTAATTGCGCGCGTTGCAGGCTACTACCCGAATGGAGAGACCGCAGTGCGGATGGAAAAGCCCCTTGGCATGTCCGTGAGTGAAAGCCGATGACCGACTGGGTTATCCTCGTCGAAACGGCGAGCGACATTTCACAGGCCGAAACGCCTCACAAGGTGCTCCGGGTCAGCGACTATATTTCCAAACCCGCGCTGTTTGCTGGACGCCGTCCTTATATCCTAAACCTTTCACGATCCTACGCCTACCAGTCTGAGGGCTATTATGCCTCTCTTCTGGCGGAGGCACGCGGACACCGGGTCAGCCCGAACGTGCAGACCATGGTCGAGCTGTCGGCCAAGGGTCTCTACACTCATGCCCTGCCCGACCTCGGCGAACGGCTGCGCGAAGCCCGCGCCAAAGGCGCACCGGAGATTGAGAACCTGTTTGTGGCGTTTTCGAAATCGGAAGTCCCCGGATACGAAAAGCTCGCGCGCGAAGTGTCGGACTGGTTTCGAACACCAGCCCTAGAGGTGGAGTTCGACGATACTACACCAAGCGGAATTGCGCGCGTCCGCATCGTTTCGCCACACAAACTAAAAGACGCTCGTCGCGCCTTTTTCTTGGAAGCGATGGCCACTTATACGAGCGGCCGCGTCAGCGCACCGAAAACGAAAGCGCCAGCAAAATGGTCCCTGGCCGTTCTGGTCGATCCGAAGGAACAACACGCACCTTCGAAGCCAGCATCGATCAAACGACTGGCAGATGTCGCAGCCAAGATGGGCGTGGAAGTCGAACTAATCGAGCCCTCTGACCTGACAAGCCTTGCGGAATTTGATGCTCTATTCATCCGCGCGACAACGTCCATCGACAATTTCACCTATCGGTTCGCTCGGCGCGCCGAGCAGGAGGGCATGCCGGTCATCGACGATACGCACTCGATGATCCGCTGTACCAACAAGGTCTATCTCAAAGAGATACTCGAGAAAGCCGGTCTTCCCATCCCGCGCACCGAAATCCTTGATGAGAAGTCAGACCTCACCGCAGTCTTCTCAAGACTTGGCTCTCCTGTCATCCTGAAGACGCCTGATGGTTCCTTCGGTAATCACATGGTCAAGGCAACCACGCTCGAAGAACTGAAGACGGCTGTAAAAGGCATGTTCGATGACACAGCTCTGGTGATCTCGCAGGAATTCATCCCAACCAAGTTCGACTGGCGTATAGGCGTACTCAACGGCGAGCCCATGTATGCCTGCCAGTACCGCATGGCGCGGGGACACTGGCAGATCATCAAACACGGCCCTGGCGGCAAAACGAGTGAAGGTGGGTTCACCACACTACCGATCGAGGACACGCCACCCGAAGTGGTCAACGTTGCCGTGCGGGCTGCACGCCTCATTGGCGACGGGCTCTATGGTGTCGACCTCAAGGAAACCGACAATGGGGTCGTAATCATCGAGATCAATGACAACCCCAGCATTGACCATGATGTCGAGGGGGCGGTCATGAAAGATGAAATCTGGCGTCGCATCATCTCATGGTTTTCCACACGCCTTGAACAGCGCATGGGCCGGGTCAACTGATCCTCAGAACTTGAAGGCGCCCGAGCGAAGGGAGTCATACCTGTCCTGCGTGAACGGAACATATTCCTTGCGCTCAGGATGATACATCCAGATCGGGTCAGTCACTTCGTCAATGTCAAAAGCTTCCTTGACCAGCTCCACCTTGCGGTACTTGAACGTCCCGGTCGTCTCCGCATCACGCTGTACACGAATGAAGATTGGTATCGCATAGCTTGGCAGCTTCTGACCTAGCGCTACATACATGCCCTCGAAATTGACATCGCCATCCATCGTAATGGCCGCCATGCCCGCCTTGCCATCATAGCCGGACAACGGAACGCCATAGACATTTGCCGTCGCAACGCCGGGAATGCCTGAGAGCGCCTCGCCAACTTCATTGGTGGAGACATTCTCTCCCTTCCAGCGGAACGTATCGCCGATACGGTCGACGAAATAAATATAGCCGTCCTTGTCCTTGCGCATGAGGTCCCCTGTCCGGAACCACATGTCACCCTTTTCGAAAACATCCCGCAGGATCTTCTTCTTCGTCGCCTGCTCGTCATTATAGCCTTCGAAGCGGTTGCGAATATCCTCGCCGATGCGGCCCAGCGCTTCGCCCGCCTCATCTACATCCGCACGGATACAAAACCCCTCAGGCCCGCGAATTGGTTCTTCGGTCTCGATATCGAATTTCACAAATGCGATATGCGCGAACTGTTTTTCCAGCCAGCCTGGAATCCGACCGACGGCCCCAATCTTGCCGTCAAAGTTGAGGAAGCTGACATTGCCCTCAGTGGAACCATAGAACTCGCACAGATGGCTGATGTTGAACCTTTCCTGAAACTCGGCCCAAACTTCGGCCCGGAGTCCGTTGCCAAAACCGGTGCGGATCTTGTGGGCGCGCTCTTTCGGGTGGGGTGGCTGGTTCAGCAGGTAGCGGCACAGCTCGCCAATATAGACAATCGACGTCGCGGCCTCGTCCGTCGCATCATCCCAGAATGCACTGGCGGAGAACTTGCGCCGCAGAATGATGCACGCCCCCGTCATCAGCGCCTGCCCAACGCCGCAAAGGCCCCCGGTGCCATGGTACAGAGGCAGTGTAAGATAAATCCGGTCGCGTTCGGTGATATGACACGGCGAAATGAACGTGCGCATCATGCCCTGCGTTCTGGCCTGGGTCAGTTTCGCCGCTTTTGGCAAGCCGGTGGTCCCTGACGTGTAGACATAAAGGCACAGATTACGTCCGCGAAGCGCAGCACGGTATTCGCGCGATGGCCGCTCTGCCGATACGCCCTTGATCGCCGTTTCGAGGTCATTGCCCTCGGATCCGCCCAGTGACCAGACAGCGGGCGTCGAGGTGAACAGGGCTGCAGAAGCCTTGATGACATTGTCCTGTTCGGCACCGGTAATAATACGTTTGGCATCGGCAATATTAATGCAGTGCGCGAGGGCCTCGCCTTCCAGATTTGAATTGATGAGCGCGGTAACAACACCGATCTTCGACATCCCATACCAGAACGCCACATAATCAGGTCGGTTCTCCATGAAGAGGGCGACACAATCACCCGCCGCGAGTCCCTGCTCCAGTGCCCAATGAGCGAACCGGTTGGCCCGAGCCTCGAACTCGGCATACGTCGTCAAAGTGCCTTCGAACCGGAACGCGACGTTGGCGCCATGGCCGTCGACCACATCCTCGACGTCGTCTGCCACCAGCCGCTCTGAATCGGGGCTGATATCCTTTGTCCACTTGGTCAAACCTCGTATAGATCGATAAAATTGCACCTCGCGGGACAGTATGGATAGGAAGTTCATTTAGGGGTTCGTCCTCGCTTCGGGTCAGGCGCCGTATTACCTATGGTTAGTCACTCCTGACAAGGAGAGCGCGGGATAGCCATCTTGTCAAAGGGTCAGACACCAGCCCGAAAGTTATGACGGGTTTGCACGTTTGAATGTCTCTGATACTTGCAGCCGATGCGAAGCGGAGGGTGCGCGATGTCTGATCCTGTTGGAGACCTTTTGACGCTGCTCGATATCGAGCAGCTGGAGCTTGACCTGTTTCGGGGCCAAAGCCCCGATGAACGGGCAAACCAGCGTGTTTTTGGGGGACAGGTTATTGCGCAGGCGCTTGTAGCAGCGCAGCGCACCGTGTCCGAAGACCGCATTTGCCATTCATTGCATGCCTACTTCATACGGCCGGGTGATCCTAAAGTGCCGATCATCTATCAGGTCGATCACGCACGTGACGGTGGAAGCTTCACGACGCGGCGGGTGGTCGCGATCCAGCACGGCAAGCAAATATTCAACCTTGCTGCCAGCTTCCAGGTACCGGAAGAGGGCTGGGAACACCAGCATGACATGCCCGAGGCACCCGACCCGGAAACGCTGAAAGGCCTTCGGGACCGCCGTCTTGAGATCGCTGACCAAGTGCCGGAGAGCATACGCCACGAGTTCACGCGTGAGCGGGACATTGAAATGCGTGATGTGTCGCCGCTCGACCTTTTTAATCCAAAGCCGGCAAGCGATTTGCATCAGGTCTGGATGCGTGTGGCGCGCGATGCGGGTGATAATCAGGCGCTGAACCAGTGCCTTTTGGCCTATGCATCCGACATGAGCCTACTCGGCACGGGAAATCGGCCACACGGACTGACATGGTTCGATCCGAAACTGATGTCGGCCAGTCTTGACCACGCGATCTGGTTCCATGCGCCCGTAAAGTTCTCCGACTGGCATCTTTATGTCATGGACAGTCCATTCGCGGGCGGTGGACGCAGTTTCAACCGCGGCAGCATCTATAATCGCGAAGGCAAGCTGGTCGCGAGCGTGGCTCAAGAAGGGCTGATGCGGCAAAAAAAACGAAAGAACTGAGATTTTTGCCTACTCGTCTGACAAGAAAGCTCTGATTCAAAAGAAATTTCACTATCGGGCAAAAACTGTTGGGAATTACAGCTGAAAAGGGCTTGCGCCCGCGCCTGCTCCCATTATTACGGGACTCCGGAGCGTAGCGCAGCCTGGTAGCGCATCTGGTTTGGGACCAGAGGGTCGGAGGTTCGAATCCTCTCGCTCCGACCATTTTCTCAGCGGGCAATACGCCCGTACTTGTTGGGATTATCCTTTAAATACCAGCCTCTCCACGCGAAACCCCCACCCTGTCGCTTTGCGGCCAAATCGGACAAAGCCGGACAAATTCCGACTTCCCGAGGTGGCTCAGGGGTGGCTTGGGTGGCACAAGGCTTGAAAGCCACCGTCTTCAGACTCGAAAGAGAGCAAGAAGACATGGCCAATAACAGACTCAAACTCACCCAAACCAATGTTCAGCGCCTTATCAGGGAGCATGACGGGACGAAAAAGGTGCGCCACTGGGACACTGAGGTCCCAAAGCTGTTTTTGGCCATCACGCCGAATGGCTGTGCAGCCTACAAGCTCCAGATCGTGAAACCCGACGGCAGCAAGACAGACGCGAAACTGATCGCAGCAAACGAAGGCTCTCCGGAACTCGCTCGCGTTATGGCCATGAAAGAATTAGGCCGGATGGCGCTGGGAGAAGCAGACCTGGTCACCCGCAAGCGGATAACCAAGGAAGAGGCCGAGAAAGAAAAGGCTTCTACATTCGCCGCCCTCTCCTCCCGCTTCATGACAACGCCAGAGAAATCCCCACCCCGGATCAAACAGCGCACCTATGATGAACGCGAACGGCTCCTTCGGGTTCACATCTTGCCGATACTGGGGGAGCAACCATTCCGGCAAATCTGCAGACCCCGGGTGCGCGAACTTGTGCGTGCGATCCAGGCCGAGGCAGCCAAACATCCCCGCGCGAGGGAAGGAACCAATCCTGGCGCAAAACTCGCCAATGAATGCCAGGGCGTTATCCGTGCGGTATTCAACTGGGCCATTGAAGAAGAACTGACAGATGTGAACCCAGCCACCTTCCGGAAACTGTTCAAGGACACACCCGACAAGCGCTCCCAGATGCCTGATGGGGCGCTGAAACTTATGTGGAACGCACTCAGGGCAGAAATGCAGACAGACGATGAACGACACGGCTGGGGGTCCGCACTGACTATCATGCTGCATGCCCTCACCTTGCAAAGGCCAGCCGAGATCGTTGCTGCCAGGCGAGACCAGTTCGACTGGACACCCGGAAAAGAGATGTGGTGCATCCCCGCCGGGCAGACAAAAACGAACGAGGTCTACGACGTACCCCTGTCACCTCAGGCCGCCTCTCTATTCCGCGAGGCTCTTTCGAAGCACAATTCGCCATGGGTGTTTCCGAACAAGGCTGGCGATGACCACATTCGTCACGATGGCCCGAAGCAGCGCTGGATGAGGGTACGAAATAAATTCGTCACGGAGGCCCGTAAAATTGACGAGACCTGCCCGCTCGACGGCGTTCAACTCTACGACTGCCGACGCCTCGGCCGGACACTTTTGGTGCGAGAGCTCGGCGTGTCACCCGCGATCGCCGAAGCGTGTATCAACCACGCGCCCGACCGATCAATGCGCACGCGTTATGATGTGGGAGAGAGTATAGAAGATGTCCGCCAGGCGATGGAACTTTGGGGTGATGAAGTAGAACGGCTTGTGGGTAATCTTTCGTCGAAAGGCGGTATCGACGATGCTGAGATACGCCTGACCGTAGGCTAAAAGTGGCGCTGACAATGCCCAAGTATAATTTCCCAAGCGGGCGACGAAGGTTCGATTCTCTTCGCCAGCTCCATATATTTTATATGTATATCAATACACCCGCCCGCCTGGCGCCGGCCATGGCGGGCCAGCTAAAAAACCATAAGCACGCATCGCGCTCGATCGGAATGCCGGCAGGTTCTAATGGCAATGGTTAGACGTCCATATCTCGGCGACTGGGACGTAATCGATCCTGATCGATGCGCGATTGATCGACTCACTTTCTGTCGAGGCTGGGCACCTGTCCGGACTGCGATGAGTATATTACGCACCAACGCAATACACTCGCGCATCACTTCGCTTACAGCACGCAAAATTGTGAGTATACGTCCCTGTTTGGGAATGGCTTGACTGATGACTGCTAAGGATTCATCAAGCCGAGCTATTTGAAAGCCAACCTGCTTGGTCGTGTCGGTGTAAACGACGTGTTTTTCCTTATTTTTCATGGAGTTGGCAGTAAACCACATCAGATTTTTCAATTTAAAAACAAGGCTATGAGGCTTCAAATGTAAACCAGAAATGTCATCATGATGGTGTCGAAATCTCGACTTTCACGTCAAGTATGCCCACTCGTTCCAGAACTCGGACAGCCTAGCAGGCTGCTGAAAAAGCCTTCTCGAACGTTGTGATATATAGGTTTTTTGGATCGGCGAAGCCATTTTGCTCTGTTTTTGCGCCGGGACGCGTGTTTTCCCCGCCATTGAGCCCACTCTGGCGGGTATAGACCGTCTTTCGACGGATTATGTGCGCAGGGGTGGCTACCCTGATGGTGGCGCTCATGCGGCAGCTCCTGCGAGCAGCTTTGGTAATCGGACAAGATTATAGGTCGCGATGACGATATCGAAGCCGTGCGCGACGCGCCGCTTGCCCCGGAACTTCGTCTTGGCATAGCCGCCGGTTGTCTTCGTCCATCCGAAGATCTCCTCGATCCGTTTGCGAATGCGCTGAGAGATTTCGTAGCCTTCGGGGAGCTTGACCGGCAGGCCGCCCCGTCCGGTTTCGGATTTCATGGCGACATGCGGCTTGACGCCCGCTTGCTCAAGGTCCTGTTTAAATGTCCAGGCATTGTAGCCCTTGTCCGCGCCGAGCGTGGCGCCGCGTTTGACCTTGCGGTTCCTGATCATCTCAAGGGCCGCCTCGCGTTCGGCTCTGCCGGTTGCATGGGTCAGATGCGTCGCCACCGCGAGGCCCTGCCGGTTCTCCATGAGTACATGCCCCATATAGCAGAGCTGCGCCGGCTTGCCCCTGCCTTTGCGATAAAGCCGGGCATCAGGATCGGTGGAGGAAGTATGCGTCTTGTTCGACCATGTCTCGCCGTGGAAATTGCGCAGTGCATTGCGACCGCCGCCCGCGCCATCGGGGCCAGCGCCGCTATCGCCGCCGCCGTCAGCATCCTTCGGGCGGAAGCTCTTTGTGCTGGCCCAGGCCTCTATCAGGGTGCCGTCCACGCTGAAGTGCTCGCGTGACAAAAGCTTCTTTACCCGCCGAAGCGACAGGACCGCATTGAGGAACTTCGCGGCAATATCCCCGTCCAGCAGGCGGTCACGGTTCTTCGAAAAGGTTGACGCATTCCAGGTCGTCTCATCGGATCCAAGCCCGACAAACCAACGGAACAAGAGATCAAACTCCAGGCGTTCCATCAACTGGCGCTCAGACCGGATCGAATAGATCGCCTGCAGTAGCATCGCTCGAAGCAAGCGCTCCGGCGCGATCGAAGGCCGGCCGGTATCCTGCGCGTAGAGTGCCGAAAAATCTGCGTCCAGAGCCTTCAACGCGTCATTTACCAGCAATCGTATCTGCCGGAGAGGGTGATCGGCTGCGATCCGGTCTTCAACGCTCACATACGAAAACAACTGATCCGTCGTCCGATCTTCACCGCGCATCGATGCCTCCCCCGCTACACAAAAGAGAGAATCATGCTTCGCAAGCTGAAACGAGAACTTTTTCAGCAGCCTGCTAGACAGGCGACAGCATCCCGTTCCTCACATGCTTGCGCTTCGGATTGTAGAACATTTCTATGTAATCAAACACGTCGTAGCGGGCTTCTGCGCGAGTCTTGTAGGTCCGGCGCCGGATCCGCTCGCGTTTGAGCAGGTTGAAGAAGCTTTCGGCCACACCAGAGCGCCTTGCAGCAACAGCCTACCAGACGGTCGATCGGTATTTGAGTCACGCCGCCCGGAAACTGATTTTATCTTCTTACTATCGGTGTTCATGATTTCCGATGGCCTCTTTCAGCGCATCGACACAGAAGTCTGCATGCATCGTATTCGACACCCGCCAGCTCAGCACCTTGCGCGTTGCCCAGTCCATGATGGCGACGAGGTAGAGATAACCCCGGCTGACGGGGAGTGAGACGGAGGAGAAATCGATCGAGGATCGATTTCCCATCGAAGGTGATGTCCGAGCACCAGACCTGATTGGGACGCGTGATCTCCATACCCTTCAGCAAGTAAGGGAAGACCGGATGGGCCGGATGCGGCTGGCTCGTCTTTGGCCGCTTGTATACTGCCTCCAGGCCCATCAGTCGCATCAGGCGGCGGACACGGTGGCGACCGGCTTTGACGCCATCCCGCGCCAGGCTGACCGCGATCTGGCGACTGCCGAAGAACGGATACTTTGTGAACAGCTTGTCGATCGATTTCATCAACGCCAATGTCTCTTCGCTCGCCGGCAGCGGCCGGAAGTAGAGCGTTGACCGGCTGATGTTCAGCACGCGGCATTGTGCGCTGAGGCTCAGCTTCGGGTGATCAGGCTTGATCATGTCTCGTCGGTCGCCGGGGCTCATAGCTTGAGCCCTTTGGCTAAAAAATCATTCTCGACCGCCAACCTCCCGATATTGGCGTGGAGCTCTTTAACCTCGGCCTCCCGGTCGTCATTGCCGCCGCCCTTGGCAAACACGTCCGCCATTCCTTCAACAGCTTGTTTCTTCCAGGCACTCACCTGTGTCGGCAGCACAATATGCCTCGCCGCAATCTCCTGGATCGTGCGATCTCCGCGCAGCGCCTCAAGCGCCACCTGCGCCTTGAAATTGTCGGTGAACTTGCGTCTCTTTCGTCCCATGTTGGATATCCCTTACTCGTTCGGGATATACCTTAGCTCACTGTTCAGTTTTCTGGGACCATCTCAACGATCGACCCGGATAGTCCCTATGCCTTCCTTGCCAAACTTCCGCCTGAACTGGTCACGCCCCTGATGCGCTCTGACCCGCGATATCTTGAGGCGGCCTTGAACGAGATGGAATCCGAGCAGGGCAGCGTCGAAAATTATGTCCGGAACACGCTGGGCGTCACGGACGAGGACCTCGCAACCATCCGGACCCGGCTCTTGGAATAATCGCCCGGGCTAAAACAATACGAAGGACTGCCTGGCCGATGCGTGCCAGCCTGCGTCTTTCGCGCGCGAACTGGCCGCATCAGGCGCAGGGCAGTGATACCAGAACCTTCAATCCGCCGGAGGGCGCCTCACCAAGCGTGACGGTCCCGCCATGCCGTTCGATCAGCCGCCGCGCAATCGCCAGCCCGAGGCCAGCCCCCTCCAGCGACCGGTTGCGCGAGCCCTCCATGCGGAAGAAAGGTTCGAACACTTTTGCACGGAAGGCCGCTGGAATGCCCGGACCTTTGTCCGAAATCTCAATCAGCGCCTCCGCACCGCGCTGGCGCAGTACAATGTGGGCCTTGCCTCCATATTTCACGGCGTTCGTGATGATATTCACCAATGCCCGCTCAAGTCGCGAGGGCTCCGCCTGCACATGACAGTCGGCCATGCCCGACACATCCAGATCGCCTTCCCTGAATTGGCCTGACTGGGCGATCTTCGCCAGCACCTCAGACAGCCTGACGGGCGACAGGGCAAAATCCGCGCCGTCTGCTTCGGCAAATGCCAGGGAATCGTCAAGCAGGCACCTGATTTCCTCGATCGTCTTTTCAGCTGCGGCCCGGCTTTCAGGTTCCAGCCCCTCGATGCGCAGGCGCAGCCGGGTCAGATAGGTCCGCACATCATGCGACATGGCCGACATGACCAGCGTCCGGCTGGCCAGCAGGCGGGCAACGCGTGTCTGAAGGGTGTTGAATTCGGAGATAAGGTTTCGCAGCTCCGCGCCGCCGCCCGGCTTCACGAACTGTGGCGCACCGGTTGCTGAAAACGTCCGCGCCGATTGTGCCATGTCCCGCACCGGACGTAGGGCCTGCCAGATGCTCCACAGGGCGGCGGACGCCATGATCAGGCCGAACAGGCCGGCAAAGAGGCCAATCGGGATGCTGCGGAACCGGGCTTCAAGGAGACTGGGCGTTTCGATGACGAGCCATTGCCCGTCCGCAAGCTCCACGACCAGCCGCATCGGGTAGCGCGCCTCGACTCCCTCCGGTGTCAGAACGGGCTCTTCGAATTTCCGCCGCCCTGAGCCGACCATGCCGACAACATGCCGGCCCTCAAGCACATTCGTGTAGCGGGTCATCGCGCGCCGGAACGCCCCCACTTTCAGCCCCCCGGCCGTATCCGCCTGCATGAGTTCCGGCTCGATACGGATATGCAGGTCACCCGAATTGAGCGCCCTCAGGAGGCTTTGCAACTGGTCTGGCGTAGCCGCGTCCACGCTTTCCACGATGGCCGCCGCCCGCCCCGGAAGTGGCAGCCGGAACCCGGCACTTCCCGCCTGCGCACGCCACAGCACCGCAATGACGACAAGCTGGGTGGCAAAGATCAACAGCGTGGCCAGCGCCAGGAGACGCACGGCGAGGAATGAACCGAGGGTGGGCAATCTCACGCGGTCGAAACCTTTTCGGCGAGAATGTATCCTCCGTTTCGCACTGTCTTGATAAGGACCGGATTGGACGGATCGGCCTCGATCTTCCGCCGCAGACGGCTCACCTGCACATCGATCGACCGGTCGAACGCTCCACCAAAGCTGCGGCCGCTGACAAGCTCCAGCAGCATGTCACGGTCCAGCACGCGCTGCGGCCGGCTGATGAACACGGTCAGCAGCGCGTATTCGCCGCTGGAGAGGTCAATCGCCTCGCCAGAACGCGTGGTCACTTCGCGCCGGTCATAATTGATCACAAGATGCCCGCAGCGTGCCTCCCGCACGGGCCGCGCCTCGCCATTGCCCGCCCGTCTCAGCACGGCTCCGATCCGCGCCGCAAGCTCCCGGGGATTGAAAGGTTTGGACATGTAGTCGTCTGCACCGAGTTCGATGCCGACAATCCGGTCGATCTCGTCACCTTTGGCCGTCAGCATGATGATCGGCGTGGTCATGCTTGCCCGCAGCCTGCGGCAGATCGCCAGTCCGTCTTCCCCACCGGGCAGCATGATGTCCAGAACGATCAGGCTGGGCTCCGAAACGAGCAGGGCCTGGTCCAATTCCTTGCCGTCCCCGGCGCCCATCGCATCATAACCATTCGTGCGCAGGTAGGTGCAGACGAGATCGCGGATCTCGTCATCGTCTTCCACCACAAGGATCAGGCTCCGGGTCTCCATGCCGTGACTATAGGGACAAGCACGCAGGGAATCCATTTCCCTCATGAGTGGGTTACAAAATGTTACGTCCTGAAACCTTTGGGAAAAACCGGGGTTACAATGATCCTGTACATCTCCTTTCCATCGGACGGACACCCGCCCGGCCACTGACCGAAAGGAACTCCCTCATGGCCCGCAAACTGAACACGATGACGACACTCGCCGCATTCGCCCTGACGGCATCGCTCGCCCTTGCACCTGCAGCCGATGCACAGGCCCGTAACCGCCAGAGCACTGTCACAGGCGCAAACGGCCGCACCGCCACTTCGCAACGCACGGTCGCCCGCGAGAATGGCGTCAAGACACGCACCGGCTCTGTCCAGACCGGACAGGGTTATGGCGCGACCCGCAACAGCCAGTCCGGCTATAATCAGGAAAGCGGCCAGCGCTACCGCTCCGGTTCGACCACCATGAATTCCGGCCAGACCGTTTCCCATGACACAACCGCATCCTGCGCCAACGGCGCCTGCAACCGCTCGCAGACCGTTACCGGCCCAAATGGCCAAACCGCAACGCATGACGTAACTCGCACGGTCGATGAAAACGGCAACTATGTGAAGAGCGGCACGACTACCGGCGCCAGCGGCGACGTCTACAACCGCGATGTGACGCGTGACGGCGAGGGCACTAAGACGACCACTGTGACCGACCCGAATGGCGAAACGAGCACCCGCACCCGCTGGATCACCGTCGAGCCGCACTAGCCCCCCCGCGGCTGGCCGGGGCACACCTTCGCCCAGTCCTCCCGGACGGCTCCGGCCGGTCGCCCCCCCTCCCCGCCCCCTCCTTCGCGCAGGACCTCACGCATGCTCGCCCCCCTCATCGAACGCCTCTCGCCGCAAGCCGGGATACTCCTTATCGGTGCCCTGCTGATATCCGTTTTCCTGGCGCGCTATATCCTGTTTGCTGGTACAGCGCTCGCCCTTGTCAGCTTGTTCCGACGGGACCTGAAACCGCGGCGTCTGCAGCCAATCCCTTTCACGAAAGCGCAATTGCTGCGGGAGGCCACCTATTCACTCCTCTCAATGGTCATCTTCGCGCTCGTCGGGCTGGCTACTTATATGCTGCACCAAAACTTCGGGATTTATCGGATTTACAGGGAAATAGGCGATTATGGCTGGACCTGGATGTTCGCCAGCATCCCGGTCGCTCTGCTCGTTCACGATTTCTATTTCTACTGGGCGCACCGCCTGATGCACCTGCCGGGCATCTATTCCCGCGTGCACAAGGTCCACCACCTGTCGACCAATCCTTCGCCGCTGGCTGCGTTCGCCTTTGATCCGATCGAGGCCGTCATCGAGGCACTTGGCTTTGTCGTCATCCTTCTCGTGGTTCCCCTTCATCCGCTCGCCTTCCTCGTCGTCTCCACTTTCATGATCGCCTATAATGTCATGGGCCATCTTGGCTACGAACTGCTGCCCCGCGGACTGCCTGACGCCCCTGTTGCGCGCCTGATGAACACCGCCACCAGCCACAACCAGCACCACCGGACCTACCGGTACAATTACGGTCTCTACACCCTGATATGGGATCGGCTCTTCGGCACTCTGCATCCGCGTTATGCGGAAACCTATGCAGCTGCGACCACGCCTGCCGCCCCAGAATTGACGGCCTGATATCCCTCCCGCCCCTCAAGGAATTCACGATGAAATATGCCAGCCTCCTCCTCGCCGCCGCCTTCGGCCTTACCCTCCCCGCCTGCGCGCAGGGCAAGGCCGAGGCCGCTGTCATCCTGTCGTCAGCCGACGCCGATGGCGACGGTCTCGTCACCCGCGGCGAGTTCCTTGCCAAACGGTCCGGCATCTTCAAGGAAGTGGATGCCAACGCCTCGGGCGGGCTCGACGCGGACGAATTTTCCGGGGCCGTGAATGAGCGCATCAAGCGCTTCTCCAAACGGGCCTTTGCCAAGGTCGACGCCAATAATGACGGTGTGATTTCCCAAGCTGAATGGGATGCCAACCCGCCGCGGGCCTTCGACAGGATCGACAGCAATGGCGACAATGTCCTGACACAAGCCGAGCGCGAGACATTCGGTCGGTAGCCAGAGAACCTAGGGCATCGGGCGCTTACTCTGCAACATAGTTTGCAGCCTTGAAGAAGTTCCAGCATTCTGTGGACGTGAAGAGCGCGCAGATATCACCGATTGCCTTGTTGAGCTCTTCGAAGTTTCTTGCGGCAGCGGCCCTGAGGTGCGCCTTGAGCTTGGAGAATGCCATCTCGATCGGGTTCAGGTCGGGTGAGTATTTCGGAAGGAACAGGAACCAGGCGCCGCGCGCGGCGAGAATGTCTGCGGCACGCTGGCTGTGGTGAACGCTGAGATTGTCGAGGATGACGACGTCGCCTGGTGACAGGGTCGGTGCAAGCTGGGTTTCGACATAGATGTCGAAGGCCGCACGGTTCATAGCGCCCTCGACGATCCAGGGAGCGGTGAGTGCCCCACATCGCAGCCCGGCGATGAAGGTTTGTGTCCCCCACTTTCCGAAGGGAGCGCTGGCCTTGAGGCGTGTGCCGCGGAGGGACCTGCCGCGCAGCCGGCACATGTTGGTCTTCACGGCGTTCGGCTGGCAATCGCCATGCGATTGCTTTTCAGCCTTACCATCAATGAACACAAGTCGCCCCGGCTGAGCCTGCATCGCGGGCTGGCGATAATGCTTCCAGTCCGCACGGGCCGCTTTCACATCAGCGCGTTCTTGTTCCGCCGCCAGAAGCGTTTTTCTTATAGGTGAACCCTTCTGCGCAGAGCAGTTTGGAGATGTTCGACGAATCGACCCTCACTCTATGCGTCTCCTGCAAGATCTCCACCAGCTGAGGCATCGTGATGTCAGGTTTCTCGAGGACATGCTCGATCAGGAAATCCTTGTACGGTCCGAGTTTCCCATAGCCCTTCGGCCGTCCAGGCGGGCGTGGTTCGATCGAACCGGTCGCGGCGACATGCTTCTTCAGCCGGGACGCTGTGGGCGGTGCAACCTCGAACTGCCGCGCAACTTCTCGCACAGACTTACCCGCCTTCATGCCCCGCAGCATCCGGGTCCGCAGATCCTTTGAAATCAAAAACGCCATGGCTTTGCTCCTCCCAGAACTGTGAATCACAGTTCGGCAAGATGAGGAATCATTTTTGATTCACTAAAGCCGCCCGGCGTTCTAAGGCATCACTTCGACTTCATATGGCTCTGATGCTGTCACCCGTCGAGTTCGAACGGCAGCAGGAAATGAAAACCGAGGGCGTCTAGAAAACGCGGGGCTATTCATATTTTCAGAGATGATTACCAAATGGCGCTGCCTTTCCTGTGACCTCTCTTAGTGTTGCGCCTCGGGAAGGAAAATTCGAACGCCCTCGAGCTGAACTGAAATTGGAATCTGACATGCTAGGCGTGAATTCGTCTTCACGTTTTCAGCAAACTCAAGCATGGATGCCTCCATGTCCGCACGCGCTCCGATGTCGGAGAACCTGTCCTGTTCAATGTATACATGACATGTCGCGCAAGCACAGGCACCACCGCAATCAGCATCAATACCCCGAACGTTGTTCGCGACTGCAGCTTCCATCAGAGACTGGCCCACTGAGGCATCCACTACCTTTTCATCCCCATCGAATCCGACAAAAATTATCTTCACCACTTCCTAGCACTCCCTCGAGCAGACATAAACGCTTTGCTACATGCATTTTCAGCGTGATAGACAGTTCGAAAGTCATTACTGCCACCTATTTTTTCGCCAACCTATTCCGAAATACTTACCATCAACTCTTCATAGCCGCGTACGAAGTTTGAAGAGACGCGAACCGGATCCTTCACAACTTCGATATTGTTAAAGCGCTTCATGATCTCTTCCCAGAGTATGCGGATTTGCATTTCAGCGACGCGATTTCCCATGCAGCGGTGAATGCCGAACCCGAACGAGACGTGATGACGCGCCCGATCGCGGTCGATGATCAACTGATCGGGGTTGTTGATAACTTCCTCATCGCGATTGCCGGAGACATACCACATGACGACCTTGTCGCCCTTGCGGATCGTCTTGCCACCAAACTCTATGTCACGCGTTGCATTCCGGCGCATGTGGGACAACGGCGTCTGCCAGCGAATTACTTCCGACACCATGTTAGGGATCAGGCCGGGGTCTGCCCGCAGCTTATCGTACTCGGCCGGGAAGCGGTTGAGACCGTACACGCTGCCCGAAATCGAATTGCGCGTTGTATCGTTCCCTCCCACGATCAGGAGCATTAGATTGCCGAGGAATTCGAGCGGGTTCTTGTCCATATCCCGTGTCTCCGGGTTGTGGGCGAGAAGCGAAATGAAGTCGAAGCGCGGCTCGGCATTGGCACGCTCGTGCCACAGCTTCATGAAATATGGCAGTGTCTCCTCGGCAAGAATACGCTTGCGCTCTTGCGGCGCGCGCGCCGCATTGCCAACTTGAGCGGTCGACGTTGTCACATCCGACCAGTAAGGTAGAAGATATCGATCTTCGAATGGCACATCGAAAAGGGTCGCCAACATCTGCGTCGTCAGCTCGATCGAAACGCGCTCAACCCAATTGAACTCCTCGTTTCTTGGCAGGTCATCAAGAATCGTGCTGACGCGCTGGCGAATCAGAGATTCCAGCTCCGAGAGCCGACGGGGCGCCACTGCAGGCGTAGCTGCCCTACGTTGCTGATCATGGCGCGGCGGATCCATCGCGATGAACATGGGTGTGTTGAAGTCTTCAGGGTTGTCACCGATCAGAATTGTTCCATCGGATGAAAACGCCTCATGGTTGCTGTCCACCGCGAGGATGTCGTGAAACTTCGTAATTGACCAGAACGGACCGAAATCGCTCTTCTCGCAAAAATGAACCGGATCTTCTGCGCGCAGGCGCGCGAAATACTGAAGGTGTTCGTCACTTTCGAACAGCCTTGCCTGACTAACATCAATAGCCTCAAGCGGAATGCTATCCACACGCTCCAAATCGGCAGTTGTCATAAAACACTCCTCTCCAAATCGCATAGGCCTTGCAACTTTAAATCTAGGTTTTAAACCCTATTTATTCTCTTTTAAACCCCATTTATTCTCTCAAGTCAATCGATTATCTTGACAAGAGGATACCTTTTCTCCACTGAATAGTGCAAACACCCTAAAATCAGAGGTGTTAATTAGGAGGAGGAACACCATGGGGAAATCATTGATGCGGATTGGCAAATGCACGGCGACAGTAGCATTAGCCTGCAGCACCTTGGCCGGTCAGGCTTGGGCGCAAGGAGACGCTGATTCTGGAAAGAGGACGCTGCAAACAGTAACCGTAACTGCTCAGAAGCGCGAGCAAAGCCTTCAGGACGTGCCGATCTCAGTTGTTGCCAAGAGCGGCGCTGACATTGAAACGCGCGGCATCCAGCGCGCAGAGGACCTTTCGCTGCTCGTGCCGAATTTTTCGGTCCAGCAGGATCCGATCGGCGACAAAATCAATGTGCGCGGAATTCAGTCCGGCAACAATGCAGGTCTTGAGCAGTCGATCTCCACCTTCGTGGATGGAGTGTATCGCGGGCGCGCTGTTCAGTCGCGCTTCTCTTTCCTGGACATTGAACGATTAGAAGTCTTGCGTGGCCCGCAGGGCACCCTCTTCGGCAAGAACACGATCGGTGGGGCGGTCAACATCGCCGCCGCCAAGCCGACCGATGAGCTTGCCTATTCTCTTGCCGGAACTTACACATTCGAGGGTGTTGAAGAGCTCAAGACCGAAGGCTTCGTCTCCGGCCCACTGTCGGATGCGGTGCGCGGCCGTCTCGCCTTTACGTATCGCGACCAATCGGAAGGCCACGTCTTCAACGAATTCTATGGCGAAGACTCACCGCAAATCGAGGACGGTGCGGTTCGTGGCCAGCTGGAGTTTGACGCAACCGACAAAACGCTCATCCTGGTGCGCGCTGAACTTGGCGACTTCCAGCTTGATGCGCAGCCTTTCGGTATCAAAGAAGCGGGCCCGCTCGCCATCTTCGAGGCTACGGGCGTGTTTCCTGTATTTGCCGGTAAATTCGGCCGCACGAACATTGGTGCCGTCAATCCCAGCCTGGACTTCGGCGCCAACGGCAAGATGCATGGCGACAGTAGCGAGTATATGATCCGCGTTGAACATGAACTTGACAAGGGTGGGATCACGGCGATCGCAAGCTTTTCTGAATACGGTTTTGACCGGTTCCTTGATGCCGATTTTAGCGCGCTTGACATGCTCCGCTTCGACGAGAAAGAAGAGTATGAACAAACAGCCTTTGAACTGCGCTACGCCTCCCAGCTGGATGGTCCGGTCAATTTCCTTGTCGGCACCTACTATCAGGATGCGGATCTGCTAGCTGAGGGCCTGACTTACTTCAATGTCCGCCAGGATGGCGCAACAAACGAAATCGCAATTGACACGTTCTTTAATACGGCCTGCAACTTTGTTGTCAGCCAGGGTGCAGAACCGACCACGGCCACCCCCTGCCTGTTTAGCGGCGCGATCCAGGCGTTCGACGGGACGCCGCTGGCCTACGCGGATGTCAACCGTATCAACCGGCTCGACCAATCGTCAGAACTCTACGCCTTGTTTGGCCAGGTTGACTGGGAGCTGACGGACACGCTCGAATTATCTCTCGGACTGCGTTATGCGGAAGAGGAAAAATCTGCGATTCAGCAGGCTTTCCCAACCGATTTCGGCACTCGCGACCGAAATGTTGCCCTGTCTGACGACGCCACTTATCTGGCGGCGTCAGGCGGTCAACTGCCCTCGGTCTTCGGCCTGATTGCCGAGGCGGCGGCGCACGAATTCGATCTGGGTCGCGATGAGGAATCTTTCACCTGGTCGGCCAATCTCAGCTGGACCCCGAACAGCGACACTCTGCTTTATGCGCGGGCCGCAACCGGCTTCAAGGCGGGCGGCTTCAACAGTTTCGCTCTGGGTCCTGATCCGGTCGAAGCCGAATATGAGGAAGAAGAAGTTCTGGGCTTCGAGGTTGGCGGAAAGCTGACCCTGCTCGACGGTGCCGCCGAGTTGAACGGCGCTATCTTCACTAGCGAGTTCGAAAATATTCAGTCCGCCATCTTCACAGGTTCGACATCGTTCATCGTGCAAAACGCGGCCAAGGCCACGTCAAGCGGGATCGAACTGGACGGGCGCTGGGCCGCGACGGATGCTCTGACAATCGGTGCGTCCGTTGCCTATGTCGACTTTGAATTCGACGAGTTCCCGCGAGCGGCTTGCACCAACGCCCAGCTTCAAGTGTTTCGCATCGACGTCAGTCAACCTCTTGCAACGCTGCAGGAGTGCAGCGCGGCGGGCGTGAACGATCTGTCCGGCCGGGCGTCAGAGAATACGCCGGAAATCAGCGCGGCAATCTCACTTGACCATCGCGCGGAACTATTCGGTCGTTACGAACTTAACTCGGTGCTTGACGTTGCCTACCAGGACGATCAGTTCCGTTCGGGAGATCTCGATCCTCTGGGTCTTCAGGACGCTTACACAAAGGCCAATCTCACCTTGGTGTTAGGCCCAACGGCTGGAAACTGGGACATTGCCCTGATCGGGAAGAACATCTTCGACGAGGAAACCTTCTCCTACTTCAATGATACGCCGGTGATTGAGGGATCCCAACAATTTATCCCGGATCAGCCACGCACTGTCGGTCTGCGGTTCCGTATCAGAAACTAGTCTCGCCTCTGGCGAGGCTTAAGGACCCGCGCTCGACGTTTCCTCCCGATTTGCCTTAGAGCGCGGGCCCATTTTGCACTTGGATTAAAAAGGGTATTGAAGTGAAATTTGACTATGTGATCGTTGGCGCTGGTTCGGCCGGATGTGTATTGGCTTCGCGGCTCTCAGAAGACCCGGATATTCACGTTTGTCTGATCGAGGCAGGAGGAAAGGGCAAGAGTATATTCGTTCGTGCGCCAGCGGGAGTTGTGGCCATGATGCCCGGTCGGCACCCCCGCATCAATAATTGGGCGTTCGAAACCGTCCCACAACCCGCCCTGAACGGGCGACGCGGGTATCAGCCGCGCGGCAAAGCACTGGGTGGCTCGAGTGCCATTAACGCCATGCTATATGTCCGTGGACAGAGGGAAGATTATGATGGTTGGGCCGAACTAGGGTGTGAGGGTTGGTCCTTTGACGAGGTCCTTCCCTACTTCCTGAGAGCCGAAAACAATATACGCGGCGACGGTCCGTTTCACTCCTCCATCGGGCCGCTGAATGTCAGCGAACAGCAAAGTCCTAGTGAAATAACGGAGGCTTTCGTGGAGGCGGCCCAATGTCTTCAAATCCCGTACAATAGTGATTTCAATGGCGCGCATCAGGAGGGCGTGGGCCTGTACCAGGTTACTCAGTTTCATGTGCATGAGCGGCGTGGCGAGCGCTGTTCAGCTGCGGCTGCCTATCTCCACCGAGTTATGGACCGCCCCAATCTAACCGTCATAACCCATGCGCAAGTCACGCGAGTCCGTTTTGAGGGCAAGCGCGCTGTTGGTGTCGATTATCGTCGGAAGGGACAAATTTTTAGCGTGGATGCTGGGCGGGAAGTTCTCCTCAGCGGCGGCGCCTTTAACTCACCGCAACTTCTGCTTCTGTCAGGCGTCGGCCCCGCCGCAGAGATGGCCCCACACGGGATCGAGCCTATTCACGATCTGCCGGGCGTGGGCAAAAACCTCCAAGACCATCTCGACTTTGTTCTCGCCTACAAAACGAAACGTCCCGTTACCTTCGGCCTCGGACCGCGCGGAGGCTTGCAATTCCTCAAGAGCATACTTCAGTGGCGTCGCGATGGCTCCGGGATGATTGCGAGCCCGATGGCCGAAGGTGGGGCCTTCATTCACTCAACCCCGGGCCTTACGCGACCGGACCTACAATTGCATTTCGTAATCTCTATTGTTGATGACCATGCGCGCAAGCTACATTCAGGATTTGGATATTCCTGCCATGTCTGCGTGCTTCGCCCCCATTCGATGGGCGATGTCACTCTGGATAATGCCAATCCGCTCTCCCCACCCCGCATTGACCCGAAGTTCCTGTCCGATGAGCGCGATCTGAATCTTTTGGTTAAAGGCGTCCGGATCATGAGGGAGATCATGGAGACCCCGCCACTCAAGGACTACAAGACTGAAGAGATCTACACAGCCGATGCGAAAACCGATGAAGACCTGGTAGCGCATATCCGCGCTCGCGCCGACACGATCTACCATCCTGTTGGAACCTGCAAGATGGGGGTCGATGACATGGCCGTCGTCGATTCCCGGCTTCGCGTTCACGGGATGGACGGATTGCGCGTTGTGGATGCCTCCGTTATGCCAACGCTTGTGAGCGGCAACACCAATGCACCAACTATTATGATCGCAGAAAAAGCTTCAGAAATGATTCTGAAAGCGCACGAAAAAGCGTAAGCTTTTCTGACTACATTTAAAAGGGAGACAGACGCCCATGAAGGGATTGATGCAAAATTGGCCGTTGACGGTCGATAAGATCCTGGACCATGCGAACCGTAATTATCCAGACCGCGAGATTGTTTCGCGCTCGGTTGAAGGTCCCATCGTCACCACGACCTATCGCGAAGTTTACGACCGCTCCAGGCAGATCACGGCGGCGCTTCAGGCGGACGGAATCGTACTTAGCGACCGCATCGGGACAATTGCCTGGAATACGGCGCGCCATATCGAATGCTGGTACGGCACCATGGGCATGGGCGCGATCCTGCATACCATCAACCCACGCCTGCACCCTGATCAGATCGCCTGGCTCGCAAATGATGCCAACGACCGCATCCTGATCGTCGACCTTACTTTCGTGCCCATAGTCGAGCAGATCCGTGACAAGCTGCAGACGGTCGAGAAGGTCATCGTCCTGTGCGCGGACGACGATCTTCCCGAGTCCAGCATCGAACTTACCTCCTATGAAGCGTGGATTTCCGGGCGCGATACGTCAAACGTGCGATGGGGTCAGTTTGATGAAGAGACAGCATGCGGCCTGTGCTACACGTCCGGTACGACAGGCGATCCGAAAGGGGTTCTGTATTCCCACCGCTCGAACGTCCTACATGCTTTCATGTCGCTGCAGCCTGATGCGATGAATCTGTCGGGTGCGGCGACCGTACTGCCGGTCGTACCGATGTTTCACGCAAATGCCTGGGGACTGGCCTTTTCCTGCCTAGCTGTCGGTGCCAAGCTCGTTCTTCCCGGTCCACGCATGGAGCCTGACGCGATCTATGAGTTGCTGTGCGAACATGACGTTACCTTTACCGCGGCCGTCCCCACAGTTTGGATGTTGTTGCTGAACCATCTTCTTGAAAATGATCTCGACCTGCCGGCGCTGAAACGGGTGGTCATTGGTGGCACCGCAGTGCCCGAACGCATTCTCAGAACGTTCGAGGAGAAATTCGGCGTGGACGTCATTCATGCCTGGGGCATGACTGAAACCTCTCCGATCGGCACAATAGGCACTCTTCCCGCACAGCTGTGCAATGCCCCGCTTGACGAGCGAGTCGCTCATAAGTTGAAGCAAGGACGGACGCCATTCGGTGTCGAAATGAAACTCGTCGATGATGCGGGTGCCCCGTTGCCGCATGATGGCAAAGCGCCGGGCCGTGTTATGGTGCGCGGTCTCGCTGTGGTTGGGAGTTATTTCAACGGTTCTGGCGGCAACATCCTGGACGGCGACGGTTTCTTCGACACGGGCGATATCGCAACTGTTGACTCCTTCGGTACAATGCAAATCACTGACCGCGCCAAGGACGTGATCAAGTCCGGCGGAGAATGGATATCCTCAATTGATATCGAGAATATTGCCGTTGGGCATCCCGAAGTCGCCAATGCAGCCGTGATCGGCGTCTACCATCCGAAATGGGATGAGCGCCCACTTCTCATCGTCCAGCCGGTCAGTGGCCGCAGCCCCACAAAAGACAGCGTTCTGGCCATTCTGGATGGTAAGATCGCCAAATGGTGGATGCCGGATGATGTGGTGTTGGTCGATGAGATTCCGTTAGGTCCGACGGGCAAGAACAATAAGCTGGCACTGCGAGACCAGTTCAAGGATTTCGAACTGTCCACCTGATCGTGGCGGGCGTTCATTGAAGGTCCGGGGTGCTGAATCGCCCCGGCTTTTTGATGGTTCACGCGTCGGAGCGCCGAGGTTGCTACGGGTATGCCAGTTCCTTCGATAGTTCAGGCGAGCTCAGCTTCTCGAGCAAAAGCGTCTCGAATTCCTCGACATACTGGTGCGGCATGAATCGCGAGAGCACCAAGGTTTGGAACTGCGCGCTCATCGCTACAGGGCTGGTGCCGCCCGGCAGCTTGATGCGACTTTCACGCATAAATTCAAGCCCATATCGGAAAATTAGGACCAGTATGTGACACAGCATCTCAACGTCCGGCGGGCTGATGCTGATAATACCGTCATCTCGCATTTTCAAGATGAAAATACGATACTGCTCGATTGTCCGATCATATATCCGTGGCAATTCTCGCTCGAGTTCCGGTGTGTGCTGACCATAATCGGCCTGATCCCGGTACATAAAGCGGAATTTCCTGACTTCCTTCGCCAGCTCGATCTGGAAATCGATAAACTCATCCAGTATGAAACCGTCACCTGGATTAATCGCCATACGTTCTTCCGAACAGCGGATGAAGTCTTGGTTAATCGCTTCCAGTAAAGCTCTCTTGCTCTTGAAATGGTACCAAAGGTTGCCGTCGGCAATGCCGACAGTTTGAGCGATCTCCGAAGTCGTCACGCCGCCAAATCCGTTCCGATTGAATAGGACCCGGGCCGCCTCGATAATTTTATCTCGAGTATTTTTCGCCATTTCATCACCCTCAATTTCTGCTTACCGGCCCGGCTAGACTCAGCCGGTTTGTGACCGTGCGCTGATTGGAAGCTCCCGGCCGATACCAATCATTAGCACGCTCTGCAACATTCGGATAAGTTCGCCCGTACCACCGCGGAGCTTATCCGTTCAACAGTACCTCAATCGGTGCTGTCGGTTTAATGCGAATTAGTCTCCAGCATCCAATGCTTGTCCCTGACTTAAGCATCGAGAAGTTCACGCCATTCGAGAAGCGCGTCATGTCGAAGTTCTTTGAATCCGGTTCTGCGTTCGATGTCTCTCTGATGATTGAAGTGTTGTGGACGGATGAATGAATCGAGGCAAATTTCTGCAGATTTCGCATTTTCCTGAACCTGAGCATAGCGCGTTCTCTTCGCCTGAACGGTAAATGCGAGTTTGCCGCCAGGTTATTAGCCCACCTCGCGGCTTCCTGACCGTCCTGGTTTCCAGTCACTCTCAGGGCGGAGCGATATGAGGCCAGTCGGTCGGTCACCATCACTTCCGGATTGCCATGCCACTTCATGGCTTTCCTCAGAAATTTCAGTGCTGCCTTGCGATCCCAACGTTTCGTTACGCAGGATTCCAAAACTTCGCCTTCGTGATCGACAGCGCACCAGAGGTATTGTTGCTTGTCTTTTATCTTGACGAAAACCTCGTTCAGGTGCCATCTCCATTGCGGACTCTGGCGCATGGATTGGGATCGCTTCTTTAGGATCTCAGAAGCGAACATCGGACCAAACCGGTTCCACCAATGACGCACACTTTCATGGCAAACATCGATCCGGAACTCGTGAAGCAGGTCTTCTTCATTGCGAAGAGAAAGTGGAAATCTGACATACATCATCACCGCAAGACGAATGATTTCAGACGACGTGTTGAAATTTCGAAAGGTGTTCTTGGACATTCGATCGACCCTAGAGTTGGCGCTAGGCACACTCAAGCCGATTTAGCCTGATGGGGTGGACGGCCCCCCTCCCACCGGCATCGCAATGTGCCATGTTGGTGCTGTCATCGGACCAACAAGAAGAGGAGCCGTCCACCATGACCATTACCACGATTGGGATTGATATTGCCAAGTCCGTTTTCCAGCTTCACGGCGTCGATGAAGCGGGCACTGTCGTCCTGCGCAAGAAACTGCGCCGGAGCGCGGTGCTTGATACGCTCAGAGACCTGGCGCCCTGCCTCGTCGGCATGGAGGCTTGCGCCACGGCACATTACTGGGCCCGGGAGATCTCTGCCCTCGGGCATGAGGTGAAGCTGATGCCGCCCGCCTATGTGAAGCCTTATGTCAAGCGCGGTAAGAACGACAAGGCCGATGCCGAGGCGATCTGCGAGGCGGTGACGCGTCCGACCATGCGGTTCGTGCCGGTCAAGAGTGCAGAGCGCCAGGGCGTGCTTGTGCTTCACCGGACACGGGACCTCCTGATGCGCCAACGCACCATGCTGCTCAATGCGGTCAGAGGCCATCTCGTCGAGTTCGGCATCATCGCACCCCAGGGGCCTTGTAAGGTGATGGAGATGATTACGAACCTTCGGGAGATTGAAGCGCCAGGCCTGCCAGAGATCACGCGTTCCGTTGTGTTGAGCCTTGGCCTGCAGCGTGACGCCCTCGCCCGCGAGATCCATGCGCAGGAACGTCAGCTACTCGCTTGGCACCGACAGGACACTGCCAGTCAGAGACTGGAGACGAGACCGGGTGTCGGGATCATTACCGGGACGGCGCTGGCGGCCAGTGTGCCGGACCCGTCCATGTTCCGATCCGGACGCCAGTTTGCCGCCTTTCTGGGGTTGATGCCGAGGCAGAACTCGTCCGGCGGCAAGGACCGGCTCGGGCATATCTCGAAGATGGGGGATGGCTACCTGCGACGACTGCTCGTGGTCGGCGCCACTTCCGTGATCCGCCGTGCAGAAACCAACCCATCGGCAACCGGGGTCTTGGTCAGGTCGCTCCTGACACGCAAACCGGTGCGGGTCACGACCGTCGCAATAGCCAACAAGACCGCACGGATCGCATGGGCGGTACTGGCGCGCGGCGAAACCTACCGGGCGCCGGCCATGGCGTAACACAACACGAACTGCGGGCAGTCAGACCTGTTCGCTCCAGACTGTAAGGGCAGAATGTAAGTGATGATGATCTAACTAGGGACCGTAACCGGGAGACTCCGAGGTGCTGTCAGGAGATCAAGTCCGATAACCTGAATGGAACTCGGCTAGGTGTTTAGTCCCGGGAAGTGATGGCTTGGATTTTTGATGAAGCGTTTTGGTGCTTCAGTCCAGCATTTGTTGACGTACTCAAAGACGGTGAGGCCCCTGAGGGTCTTCAGCCGCTTGGCGAAGTTGTAGGCGTTGACGAAAGTCTGGATGTGCTCGCGCAACTGGCTGTGCTATGAGTAGTGATAGCGTTTGACGCTTGCCTCTTTCAGCGTTCGGTTCATGCGTTCGACCTGGCCGTTGGTCCATGGGTGATTGACCTTTGTCAGCCGGTGTTCGATGCCGTTCTCACGGCAGATGCGGTCGAAGATGTGTTCGCGCGCCATGCTGTTTGCCTTTCTTTCGGTGAACTGAACGCCGTTGTCGGTCGGGATCGTATGGATCTTGTAGGGGCACGCCTTGATCAGATGGCGCAGGAACTTCGCGGCGTTGATCTTGCCGGCCTTCTCGTAAAGCTCGACGAAAACAAATTTCGATGTGCGGTCGATGGCGACGAACATGTAAAGCTTACCGTCCTCCGTGCGCGCTTCGGCGATATCGATGTGAAAGTAGCCTATCGGATATGATTTGAACTTCTTCTTTGGAGACGCTTGCCCCTTCATGTCCGGCAACCGGGAAATATCATGGCGCTGGAACAACCGGTGCAGGCTTGACCGGGTCAGGTGGGGAATGCTGTCCTGCAGGGCGTAGAGGCAGTCATCCAGCGGCAAGAGCGTATGCTTTCGAAAGGCGACGCACACTGCTTCCTCCTCCGGGGACAAAACCGTGGAGCGCGCCTCTTTCGGCCCCATCGGCATGTCCTTGACGCTCGTGCGCGCCCGCCACTTTCGAACCGTCTTTTGATTGATCCCGTATTGCCCCGCTAAATCCGCGACCGAAGCTTTCGATCGCTGTATTGCCGCTCGGATGGCGTGCGTGGTCGTGGCGCATTCATGTAAAATTTGTCCCATGGCGTTTTCCTCCATGACGGATCACTGCATAACGTGATTCCACCACTCTGCGGGACTAAACAGCCTTTCTCAAGAGGGCCTTCAGCTTGGCGAAGGCCTTTTCGATCGGGTTGAAGTCGGGGCTGTAGGGCGGCAGAAACACGAGTTCGGCCCCTACAGCCTTGATCAGTTCACGTGCTTTCGTCCCCTTATGGCTTGAGAGATTGTCCAGAATCACTGTGTCGCCGAGCTTGAGGGCCGGCGCGAGGAACTGCTCGACCCACGCGGTGAAGGCCTCGCCATTGATGGGCCCGTCGAAAACGCAGGGCGCGACCATCCCGCTGGTGCGAAGGCCTGCCACCAGCGTCGAGGTCTTCCAGTGCCCGAATGGCACGCTCATGCGCAGCCGCTCGCCACGCCGGCAGCGGCCATGGGTGCGTGCCATGTTCGTTGAGGCCCAGGTTTCATCGACGAACACCAGGCGGTCCGGATCAAGAACGGGCTGGGCTTCGAACCACGCCTCGCGCCGGATCAGGACGTCCGGGCGGTCCTGTTCGCTCGCATGGCCGGTCTTTTTTTACGCGTGACGGCGTGGCGATCGAAGAACCGCCAGATTGTCGAGATCGCCGTATGAAAGCCGCGCGCCGACAGGGCGGTGCGTATCTCTTCAAGTGTGATGTCGCCACGCTCCTCCAACAGCGCGAAGATGAAATCGGCATGCTTTTCGATCCTGTGTGACGTGCGGTCGCCGCCCTGGGATTTGGGGCCTGGATCGCCGCGCTCGCGCCGGGCTTGGTCCCAGCGGATGACGCTCGATGCGCTCACGCCAAAGCGTTCTGCCGCAGCCCGGCGGCTCAATCCGGCATCGACCGCAGCCAACGCCCGAACTCTCAGATCAATCGAAAGCGGCTTCCCCATGACAGGCTGACCTCCTTCACCAGCCCCCATGGTGAATCAGAATCCGCCTGCCTTGGGAATCCCTAATGATTCAGGTCGCTCGGAAAACGCCCTAGCGGACTTCATCAGGGCCAGCGGTCGCATACGCCGCGCCAAAAGGCTGGACACATGACCGCATCCCGTCAGATCAACGTCCCTCAAGCTTTGCGCTCGCAGAACCCGGGCCGTCTACACATGACAGTACCGATCCGACCGACCTTAAACCCATCCAAGACGCTTACCATTGCGCCACCAATGCGGACGCTATTGCCTGGATCCGTGCGCAACGGCCTAAACCGAGCAAACTGACATCGACAAAGCAATTTTGATTATCAGGAATGAGCAATAGCTACATTCTGCGCAGCGTCGTCGCCACGTTTCGATCGCCTGAATGGCCAAAGGATTAGACGCTTAAGCACTCGGTAAAAGTTTACAACATCACCGGGGATCATAAAAACCGCAGGCACTACGACTAGCGTCAGGATCGTTGAAGAGGTCAACCCACCAATAAGGAGTGCGCCGAGGGCGTTCCGCCATTCCGCTCCATCAGACGTCGCCAATGCGACGGGCACCATGCCAAAAATTGCCGACAAGGCTGTCATGAGGACGGGGCGCAGACGTTCAGGGCACGCCTGAAGGATCGCGTCTCTTTCTGTCATGCCTTCCGCTATCAACTGGTTTGCCCGGTCGACGAGCAGAATGCCATTCTTCATGACGATCCCCATCAATCCAATGAGACCAATTTGTGCGAACAGGGAGGACTCCAGTCCAAAGTAATAGAGCCCTGCGAATGCCCCCGAAAAACTGAGGGGTGCCGTCACCATGATCACAAGCGGCTGAACGAAGGAATTGAACTGGCTGGCTAGTACCATGTAGAGCGCAATCAAGGCGAGCAACAATGCGAACCCGATCGCGCCAGCAGTTTCTTGCATACGTTCCGCCATGCCGCCCATCGAGTAGGCAACCTCTACGGGCGGCGGGTTGGCTTCAAGTAGCTCCAGCAGCGTGTCTGTCGCCTCCCCCAGTGAAACACCTGTTGCAGAACTCGCCAGCACTGAAATCTTCCGGGCTCGGTCTGATCGATCGATTTGCGAAGGACCGGAAGCGAACTGAACGCGTGATACGGCACCGATATCAACAAGGCGCCCATCAGCGCCGCGCACTTGTATTCGGCTAAAGTCCTGCACGCTTTCCCGCTGATCCTCCTCCAGCCGCAACCGCACGTCATAACGCTTTCCGTCCGCTTCAAAAGTGCCTGCATCAAGTCCGCCAAGGGCAATTCGGGCTGTCTCTGCCAGCGCACGAGCGGAGATACCCTGATCCCCGGCTCTCCGTCGATCAAACAGGATTTGTGCTTCCGGCCGACCGCTCTCAAAGCTTGTTCTTACATCGGCAAAATTGGGGTTGGCGCGCATCTCGCGCACAAGACTATCGGCATATTGCGCAAGGGAGTTGAGATCGGATCCTCTCAACAACAAGTCGATATCCGAACTGCCGGACGTCGTCCCGCCGACCCACGGGACTTCAAGAACGGATATTTTGACCGCCTCGGGCGATGCTATTCGGATGGCCTTGCGGGCTTTATCCATGATTTCGAACTGACCGGTTTGGCGGGCCTGTTTCGGGGTCAAAGATGCGTATAACTCAAGGACATGAATGTCGGCTTGCGCGCCGGATCCGACAGATATGAACACATCTTCAATATCTTCGATCTTGCGGAGTTCAGCATCGCTCTTTTGTGCTGCGTCGAGCGCGGCAACCATTCCAGTGCCAAGTGGCAGCTCAATTGAACCCTGAAACTCACTTCTGTCTGCGCGCGACGTGAAGCCTGAAGGTACGCGAGCGGCGTACCAGGCACCGGCAACAACTGAGGCGACCGCGATAAAAATGACAATAATGCGCAATCGGACCGCGAGCTTGACGAGCCCCGCATACGCCCGGTCAACGCTGTCCCAAAAGGCTTCCAGAGGTCGAAATAATGGCGAAACGCGACCCGATGCGAGGATGCGCGATGCAAGCATCGGCGTAAGTGTCAACGCAACAAGCAAAGAGACCGACACCGAAAGTACGATTGCCAGTCCATATTGGTAGAAGAAACGTCCGACGATGCCATCCATGAAAGCAATCGGAACAAAAACAGCAAGCGTGGCGGCAGTGCCTGCAAATACAGCAAGTCCCACTTTGCGTGTGCCGTCCAGCGCAGCTTGATGAGGCGACTTTCCCTTTTCAAGTTCTTTCATGATCGCTTCGACAACAACGATGGCGTCATCAACGAGCAACCCAATCGCAACCGTGAGCGCCAGAAGGGTCAGGACATTGATTGTGAAGCCGAGGAGGTAAAAACCAAAAAAGGTCGCCACGAGGGATGTCGGGATCGCCATGGCAACAATGATGGTCGCTCTGACTTTAAGGAGGAAAATAAAAGTCACTGCAACAACGAGCCCAATCGCGATCACCACGTCATGGGCCACATCCTCGATTGAACTCTCAATGAACTTCGACACGTCTCGTGTCGCGATAATGGTCACACCGGCGGGCGCAAGCTCACGCAATTCTTCTGTGGCGGCCTTCACATTGTGCGCGACCTCCACAGTATTTCGACCTGACTGCTTCCTGATATCAAGTGAGATACCTCGTCTGCCATTGAGCATCGCTGCAGAGCGCTCATCCTCAAGCCCATCCTCAACGCGTGCCACGTCGGAAATTCGGATTGTGACGCCGTTTTCGCGGTACGCGACAGGCAAATCCATGAAGCCGGTTGCATGGGTAACTTCGGCGACGGTTTTGACACCAAATTCTCGCGTGCCAGCAGCGGTTTCCAGCCGCCCACCGGGAAGCTCAGCGTGCTCGCTTTGTATTGCTTGACTCACATCGTCGGCAGTGACACCAAAGGCGCGCAGGCGTTCATTGTCGAGCCAGATGCGCACGGCGCGTTCACGACCTCCCACCAAATTCACAGCGCCCACACCATCGAGGCGTTGAAGACGTTCCTTGGCGACATCGTCTGCAAAGGCCGTCAGCTCAGCAATCGGTATATCGCCTGCAATCATAACGGAAATGATCGGTGCCGCATCCGGGTCGACCTTGTCCACGATTGGCGGGTCCATATCCGGTGGCAACTCTGCCAGGGCAAGCTGCACCTTGTCTCGCACATCCTGAACTTTTTCGCGGGCGTCCGAACTTAAATCGAACTCGATTAGAATTTGCGTGCGCCCTTCACTCGAAAAGGATTGCAGCGTCTCTATTCCATCGATTGTATTGATATACTCTTCCAGAATGTCGGTGACTTCCGACTCCATGGTTTCCGGAGATGCGCCGTCCAACACGGCCGTCACATTCACATAAGGAAATTCTACATCGGGGAACAAGTCAACGCCCAGGCGCCCTATCGACATATAGCCAAGACCAACTAATGATGCGATGATCATTACGGCGAATACGGCGCGACGGATCGATAGATCAACCAGCCACATCATGAGGATGAAGGCTCAATCTTCGCACCATCGTAAAGTGGCCCGGACGCGGTCACGATCACCTTGTCTTCGTCCGTCAGTCCACCCATAATTTCAACACGATCCGCGTCGATATCGGATACTTTGACAGGGCGTCGGTGCACCTGAGTGTCTGCGGCGATGTATACGTAGCGCGCATCGCCTGTGCCATGGACTGCTGACCGTGGCAGGACTGTGGCTGATCGCGGATCGACATCCACTTCTGCGCGCACCGATTGCCCGGCCTTGACACCGCAATCAGGGTTCACGAACGCCATGCGAAATTCAATCATGCGCGACGTTGGGTCCACGCGGTCGTTCAGAATAACAATCTCTGACTCTATCGGATCACTCCGGCCATCGACAAAAAGACGACCCGTCAAGCCGAGCCGCAAACGCGTGAGTTCAGCCTCAGGCGCAAACAATATCCCTGCCGCGATCCTGCATTCTTGCACTTGAACCACGGCAGAATTTCCCATTCCGGAAAATCTGTTCGCCATGAAGACGCCTTCATCAATATACCGCGCTGTTATGGAGCCATCAAACGGCGCCCGCACGATCGTATCTGTGAGCATTTGGTTTGCGGTTTCCACTTCCGTCTGCCTGAGACGCAAATTGGCTTTCGCCACTAATAGTCCGGTTTTGGCGTCATCAAAGACCACCTCGGCAACCACACCTTCGGGAGCGAGCGGCGCGTACCGGTTCACGAGCGTTTGGGCGCGGTCAACTTCAGCCGCAGCAACATCTTGCATAGCTTCAGCCTCGACAAGCCTCCGTTCAAAATCAACTTGACGCGTGCGAAAAAGCAGATCGCCCTTACTGACGCGGTCTCCGACACGCACGAAGATTCGGTCGACGACCCCTTCTGCCAACGCGCCAATATCGCTGGTCTGTTTGGCAGCAATCGTCCCAGAAGCTATCAGAGGTTCGACCAACATGGTCGTTTCTGCGGATACAGTTTCAACCAAAACGAGCGCCGTCTCGGCTTCAGACATCAAATCGTCTGCCGGCGCGGCAACCTGGACTTCAGGCTCCGTCTCTCGGCAACCCAGGAGCAGAACAGGCATAAAGCAGAGCGCAATCACCGGACGGATCATCATGAACGCCTTGGCATCTGATAAGCACCGCGTCCGCTCGAAAGCAGGGCTCCGTCTGCGTTCATAACCGAGGCTTCGGCGACTGAGAGTGTCGAGCCCAGACGGACAATCTTTCCCGTCGCAATAAGTGTTCCAGGTGTTGCAGGCTTGTGAAAATCAACCCTCAAGTCTGCGGTCGCGATTGGCATATTTCCTGCGGCCAGCAAGGCATAAAAGCCCGTCAGATCGATGAGCGCAGCGAGAACACCGCCGTGCGCAGATTGTGTGCGTGGATTGGAGACAACTTCGTCCCGCCAAGGCATTTCCAGCATGATCGTTCCGGTGTCCAGACTTACGGCGTTGAGTCCAAGCCAACGGTGAAACGGAGCCGCATCAAGCGCAGTCTGCACCTGGTCGAGAGTAAGCGATGAGGCATTCATGCAGGGGTTTCCTCTCGTATCTGACGCAGGAAGGACGCAACAGCTTCGGTAAACACATCATTCCGGTCTCCCGCCACCATGTGTCGCGCTCCGGCAACGTCGGTGAAGTGAGCTTGCGGAGCCAGTGATCGAAATGCCGTGACCGAGTCTTCCGAAACCAACTCGCTCATGCGGCCACGAATGAGATGAAGCGGTACGCGAATGTCTCGTACCGCTTGCTCCAAATCACCTGTGCGGGCAATAGCAGAGCGCCGCATTACGCCGGTGATGAAGGCGGGGTCCCAGTGCCATCGCCAGCGACCGTCATTATCTTGCCGCAAATTCTTGCGCAGCCCTTCCATATCTTTCGGCCGGGGACGATGCGGTAAATAGGTGGCAATCACATCGGCGGCCTGCTCCAGCGAGTCAAAGCCTTCTTCAATGTGAGCGCCCATAAACTCGACAACCTTGGCCACACCGGCGGCGTCCATATTCGGCGCAATGTCGACGAGTGTAACAGACGCAAATGCATTTCTTGACAGCACGCCCGCAGCAACGATGGCGGCAAGTCCTCCAAGCGAAGCACCGACGATGTGCGGCCGCCCGCCCCCACCTGCCACGCGTTCACCAACTTCAATAAGGTCTCTCGCTATGGCTTCGAGCGAATAATCTCCGTCAGCGGCCCAATCGCTTTCACCATGTCCGCGAAGATCCAACGCAATTGAGCGATACCCTTCAAATGCGAGCGCTTTGGCTGCGCCCCTCCAGGCGTGGCGGGTTTGCCCTCCACCATGCGCAAAAATTATCGGGGGTGCGGCAGGATCACCGAACGAACTCTGCGCCAGTTTCAGTCTATGTGCGTGAAGATACCCATCACTGTTGCTCAATATGTGTCTCCACTTTAGATATTTGTAAGTTTCCTATTGTTAAGTTACCTTACTGTTTTTGTAAACGGAGAATTCGATGGCGGTTTCCACACGATCGCACAGGACAGATATCAAAGAGGATCCAAGGATTGATTTCAGTTTCCTTCTTGGCGAGGTCACCCGCCTTTTGCGCGGAGCGTTCGATCATGAAATGGAAGCCATTGGTCTGACACGATCGCAATGGCATGTACTTGTTTATGTTCTGAAAATGGATGGTCCGACGCAGACTGCACTTGCAGAAGCGCTCGATATTGCGCGCCCATCAGTTGGAGCACTCATAGACCAGCTCGAGAACTCGGGCTATGTCTCGCGTGAGCGTGATGCCCATGACCGGCGCGTCTGGCGGATCATGCCAACCCAGTTGGCCAGCCAGCGCGCGGAAGCCTTTGCGCAGTCTGCCGAACGCGTTGCGACGCAAGTCTTTGCTTCCATAGAAGACCGAGATCTATCGGCGGCCATGGCTTTGCTCTCAACCCTCCGCGAGAACCTGATCTCTCCAACTCCCGACCGACTGGAAAAAGACGGGAATTGCTAGCGCGGATCGTGAGCCAAGTATCAAGTCTGGGTATCCGCGCTTTTCAAGTAACCCCAAAACGGGCTGCGAAAACTTCTTTTTCCACTCAGATTGTGCTGAAAAGTCAAAAATCGCAGTTCACACCGTATACGGATAGCTATAAGTCACTGTATCGGCTCAACAAAATTCTTCGAGAAATGTTCAAAATTAGTGATTTTCGATTTTGGGGACTTTTTCAACACAATCACTCACAAAGAGAATGTTGGTTCGCCTTTAGACGCCACCCCACAAGTTGACCTGGCGCATTGTCTCAATCTGCGATTACGGATATTATTCACAGAATTATCCCAGCACCAATAAGCCCGGAACTGTCTGCATTCATAGTGGTATTCGCCATGAATGCAGACAAGGCCCTGAACACCAGCGAACAATTCCGGCATTCGGCGGCAGAACGACGACCTGAATCGTCTTAAGCAAAGTCAGCGAAGCACCTAACGGTATTTCGCTGACTTTCAAATGTTAAACGAATCTACCTAGCCGCCTCAAGGTCAGTTACGCTTACATCAACGTCAGAAACGAAGACGGGCGGTTGCTCCGAAGGTCAGAGGTGGCGACAGGAACGCTCCAACAGCGGTTCCAGGCGCTGTTTGCGTGGCAGCATTGCCCTGGAGGGGCGTATCGAAAGCCAGCTCGTAATAGTCCTCGTCAAACAGGTTCTGCGCCCAAACCTCCAGCTCAAACGGTGAATTGTCGCTATAGAATGCCATCCTCGCATTGACCACGACCAAATCGTCAACTTCCTTGAGCGGATCGAGGTTCGACCCTGTATTATACCGTGAAGTGAATCGGCTCGACACATTGAATCTCGCATCCCAGTCGCTGATAAACGGGGTCTCATAAGTTGCGGCCAACGTTCCGGACCAGCGGGGCGCGAACGAAATCGTGCTTCCCGGCAGACGCGGGGGGGCAAAAAAGTCTACCGCTTCGAAATCGTCATACTGGGTTTCCGCATAGACGAGGCCGCCCTGAAGCGTCAGTCCTTCAAGCTGTTCAGGCAGGTATCGGATATCGAACTCAGCGCCCTTGGAAATCACACCGGGAACGGATGTCACGATGAAACTCGTACCGGTGAACGTGTTGAGCTGAAAGTCGCTATATTCCTGATAGAATATCGCACCATTGAAGAACAAGCTATTTGCCGCATTGTTGGTCTTGAAGCCGACCTCATACGCATCCACAGTTTCGGGATCGAAACCGGTGTCCAGATTCGGTTGAAACGGCGTGGGATCTGAGGGACCAAACTGGCTGCGGTCAAGGTTGAAACCACCGGCCTTGTAACCGCGCGAATAGGACGCGTAGGACATCAGATTTTCATTGACCCGATATGCCCCCTTCACTGTACCTGACAAATCGTCGTCAGAGCGATCCTGCGTGGATCTCACACCGACGAAGTTGTCGTTCGTCCAAGGCAAGCAAAGCGTTGGGGTCAACCCACCTGCAGCCCCAAATACAGTCAAGGCTGTGGCACAGCTACCTGCATTGCCATCAAAATTGGATTCCAGCGTCTTCTCATCGATCGTATAACGAAGGCCGACGGTCAGGTCGAACTGATCGGTCAAGCTGAACGTATTGTTCGTAAAGATCGCGTATGTGTCCGAAGATTGTTCATAAACGTCCGCAGTTGCATTGGCCTCACCCGTGTAAATGTTACCGGGCAGCGCAGCGAGATTGAACGCACCACCGCTCGCACCGAGCAGCAATTGCTGAAAGTAGAAAAAGTAATCATTGCCGTAACGGATGAAATCTGAACGGTCGAGAGTCTCATTTGCGTAGAAGGCACCCACCTGCCAGTCAATGTTGTCGGTGGCACCTGCGAACCGCAACTCCTGGCTGAAAGTCGCAAAAGCATCCACGGAAGTTTCATCATCACGATACCAAAGATCAGCCGCGCTGAAATCGGTATCTTGACCCGAGCCATTTTCCCAGTCGCGATACGATGTGATGGATGTCAGTTCACCGAATCCGGTCTGCCACTTGATATTGGCTGACACGCCCCAGTCTTCGGTCGTCTGCGTGGCGTCGCGGTTCGCAAAGGCGACGCGATCGAACGGATCGATCGGGAAAGCAGAGGCACCATCGCCGCCGGCCAACAGCGTAACCAGCGGGCCTCTGGCCGGGTCCACCGAGACATAGTCACCCATGCAACAATCTTCTTCCCGGTCAGTATAGTCAGCCGAGAGAAGGATTTCGAGGTCGCCCGAAGGCTCAAAAAGAAGCTGGCCTCGGAAGGAGTAGAAGTCATACTGACTCGTTTCGTCTTCGGTACGCGGACCATTGCCCGTCTTTACGTCGAGAAGACCGCCGCGCTCCTCATAGACCCCAAAAAGGCGACCGCTCACTGTTTCAGAAAGCGGTCCGGTAACTTCTGCAGAGGTGCGAAGGAAGCCTTCGTTGCCGATCCCGACCTCGAAGATAGACTCAAGCTCGTCAGACGGTTTCTTGGTAATGATATTTATAACGCCCGCAGAAGTCGACTTGCCAAACAAGGTGCCTTGCGGCCCTTTTAGCACTTCGATTCGCTCGATTTCGCCGAGATCTCCAAAGGAAACGCCATTCCTGGCGCGCGGAACCCCATCGATAACGACGCCGACGGAACTTTCGAGGCCAGGATTGTCTCCTACCGTGCCAATGCCGCGAATACGCGCCGTCGTATTTGCTTGCTTTGACGACGAAGTCACAAGCAGGCCGGGCGTAACGACCGTCAGATCTTTAATATCCTTAACGCCCGCATCACTGAGAAGTTCACCGGACAAAGCCGTCACAACGATCGGCACATCTTGCAGACTTTGCTCGCGCTTTTGCGCCGTAACTGTAATTGCGCCCAGACGACGTGTGGTCTCTGCGTTTTCGGTTGTCGATGTAGTACCCTGCTCGTCCACTTCAACTTGTGCATGAGCACCTGCGGCGAGCAGCAATGCCGCCAAAGATACCGAAGCAGTTGTCTTAGACAGCGTGTTAAAATAATGCACCTGGTTTCCTCCTTATGTTTATAGCGTACTGTATGCTATATTACTTTTCTGTGATGTGAATATTCATTTTGCCCACTGCCAGAAATCGTCGCAATGTGATGCAAATTTGCAATAGATGTAAGCGCTAGACCGAACGCGCGACAGTCGGCTCAATTCAAGGCAATCTCATTGACCCATATTTGTGAAGGCTCGGACGTCGGCAAGCATCTTGTCTTTTTGCATTGTCGCGGGAAGGGTGCGTGTTTACCAGCGAAACGGCCAAGGCGCGACGATTTGACGTCTCATCAGGAAGCGCGTTGCCAGCTGTCGCGACCGAACGAGGCATGGAGCACAGGTTTCGTCCACGTCCCACTCTACGACGGTTGCAAGATCAGCACCCTGAACATCATCGATGCCTTCACCAGACTTGTTCCAGCCATTGACTTTCGAGGGACGTACGCCGGTGCCGATATCGCTGAAACACTCGAACGGGTCTGCTCAAAACTTGAGCTATCCGGGTCGATCAGGGGCCGGACTTCACCTGGAAAGGTAGTCATCCCTGAAAATAAGCGACTTGAAAACTGGACTTCTCCGGCGTTGATTATCGACGGAGACGAGAATGAAGAAATCGCGATTCACAGACGCGCATATCCTTGCGAACTGGAGCTGAATTTGTAGATCAAGCCGAGGAAACGCCTGGTTCGGGAAGTTCCGGGCCCCTGGCGGTTCTGGAGCGG
>Ga0181375_1000010_pt1 | contig 211581 bp, 204 predicted proteins | sample LowvirmetaG_FD_130090 | JGI IMG/M metagenome (GOLD analysis project Ga0181375, IMG submission 130090) | Marine viral communities from the Subarctic Pacific Ocean - Lowphox_11 viral metaG | ecosystem: Environmental > Aquatic > Marine > Oceanic | place: Subarctic Pacific Ocean | collected... | reverse complement strand
TCGAGATCGTGATGTCGGTGTTTTTCAACATGTCAGAGTTTGAAATGGCGATCCGCGCGCTTGATGCCGGAACCTATGCGCCGCAACATTTGATCTCTGATACGGTGACGCTGGCCGAGATGCCACTGGCGTTTGAGGCGCTGCGTCAGCGCACGACCCAATGCAAAGTGATGGTCGATCCAAGCGCCATGTCTCGGCTGACTTAGGTGCGGCTAACCCGGCTGATGCCTCGATGTTGAGTGCGTTAAACCGTTGCGCCTTTAACCTGAACCACGGGTTTATGGTGGAACGCTTTAAAGAGGGGAAATGCCCGTATTTGGGCGTTTCATGTCGCGTTTGAGCCATGCGACGCAGGCGGTCAGGTGCGGGTGGTGCGCGCGCTCTTGCGGGTGCAAAATCCAATAGCTCTCGGGGGACGTCACCGCTGGCCCAAACGGCTCCCAAAGCCGCCCTAGGCGGAGGTCGTCTTCGACATAAAATCGTGGCACCACGGCCAGACCAAGCCCGGCACAGGCCGCTGGAATGAGAAGGCCGCTGTGCCCCAGTCGCACGCCCCGGATCGCGCCGCTGTGCGGGAGGCCCGAGAGACGCAGCCATGTCATCCAAAGACTCGGGCGCGTCGCATTTTGCAGCGTGGGGAGGCGCGTGAAATCGAGATGATCCAAAGCCGCGCCGGGCGGGATCAGCGTGGGTGCGGCGACGACGGTGAGTGTTTCGGCGCAGAGCCGATCACTTCGCACATCCGACACCGCACCAGTGCCACGCACAATGGCCAAATCGGCGGGTGAGGTGGAAAAATCACAGGTCCCCTCAGCCTCGATCACCTCCAAAATAACCTCTGGATGGGCGGCGAGAAACCCGCCGAGCCGTGGCAAAAGCCAACATGCGGCAAACCCCGGACTGGTCTGAAGGATCAAAGCCTCTTCAAGCCTTTGCCCGCGCACGGCATCCAACGCCGCCTTTTCCAGCCCGGCCATAAGCGGGCCGATTTCGCGCCAATACTGCGCCCCGATCTCGGTCAGCTCCAGCCGTGATCCAATCCGTTGAAACAGGCGCACCCCGAGAAACTGCTCCAGCGTGCCGATCTGTCGGCTCACCCCGCTTTGGGTGAGGCCAAGGTCTTCGGCGGCGCGGGTAAAGCTGCGATGGCGCGCGGCCAGATCAAAGCACTCAAGTGCGGAGAGAGAGGGAATAAAACGGCGCAAAGGCGCGATCCTTCTGCAAAATACACATGAGTAAAAGTCATGACGGAATGCATATTTCAACCATTTTATTTTCAACGCCATGTGCGATTGTCATGAAAGATGTCAGGTCTTGCCACAGGCAGACGGACCAGATCGCAACATTTCTGATTTAAACGGACCCGTCATGACACAATCGCAGGGCAAACATATCGCCGTCATTGGCGCGGGCATTGTTGGCGTCAGCACCGCCGCAGCACTTCTTCAAGAGGGACACCGTGTGACGGTGATTGATCCGGCCTCGCCCGGAGGCCCCCATGCGGCCAGCTACGGCAACGGCGCGTTCATCAGCCCGGCGTCGATCCTGCCGATGTCTCAGCCCGGCCTGTGGCGCAAAGTGCCGAGGATGCTGGCCGATCCGCGCGGGGCGCTGACCATCCGCTGGCGTGATCTGCCTGCGCTGATGCCGTGGCTTGTACGGTTCCTCTGGGTCGGGGCGACACAGGACAAGGTGTCGCGAACAGCACGCGCGCTCACGGGCCTGCTCGCGGACGCGCCGCAGCGCCATGTCGATCTTGCTGCCCGTGCCGGGCTGTCGTGTATGATCGTCCGAAACGGGTTGCTCTACGCGTTTCGCGAGCGGGCGGAGTATGAGGCGGATGGGTTCGGTTGGAGGCTGCGTCGCGACAATGGTGTGGCGATGGCAGAGATTGCGGGGGAGGCTTTGCGCCGCGCCGCCCCCGCGCTTGATCCTGCGTATCGGTTTGGCATCCTGATCAAAGACGGGGCGCATTGCGCGGACCCCGGCGGCTATGTGGACGGGCTTGCCACATGGCTGATCGCTCAGGGCGTTGTGCTTCGGCGGGACCGGGTGATCGGGTTTGACCTGTCCGAGGGGCGGTTGCGTGGGCTGCGCTGTGCCGATGGTGATGTGGCCTGTGAAATGGCGGTGATTGCCGCAGGTATGGCCTCCGCCCCGCTTGCCGCGTCCTTGGGAGACCCGGTGCCTTTGGCCGCCGAGCGCGGCTATCATGTGGAGCTTTCCAATGCTTCGATCACGCTTGACATCCCGATCATGCCGCAGGATGGAAAAATGGCCAATGTCAGCACCCGCGGTGGCCTGCGCGCCGCAGGGCAGGTGGAAATCGCCGCGCCTGATGCGCCGCCAAATTGGACGCGGGCCGAGATCCTTTTTGAGCATCTGAAACAGAGCTATCCGGCTCTTGCAGGGGCGACATTTTCACAGGCGGCGCGCTGGCAAGGCAATCGGCCTTCAACGCCAGACGGTAAGCCCGTGATCGGTCGGTCCACCCGGTCCGGTGATGTGGTTTACGCCTTTGGCCATGGCCACATCGGCCTCGCATCGGCGCCGATGACCGCGGCATTGGTTGCGGATTTGGTCGCTGGACGTCAACCCGTCCGCGACCTAACGTCTTTTGCACCGACCCGCTTTTCCTTGAGACAAAGAGAGACCCGATGACATCCTCCAAACCTCTGACCGCTTTTGGCCCTGATTTTACCTTTGCCTACGATGATTGGCTGGCCCATCCGGCGGGATTGGGGACCGTGCCGCGTGACAGCCATGGCGCCCAAGTGGCGATCATTGGCGCCGGTGCGGCGGGCGTGATTGCGGCCTATGAATTGATGAAATTGGGGCTGCGCCCGGTGATTTATGAGGCCTCCCGCTTTGGCGGGCGGCTGCGCTCTGAGGTGTTTGACGGCACCCAGGATGTGATTGCGGAGATGGGGGGGATGCGGTTTCCGATCTCCTCTGCGAGCTTTTATCATTACCTGAATCTCATGGGGTTGCAGACAAAGCCCTTTCCAAATCCGCTCACCAAGGCGGCGGGGTCCACCGTGATCGACCTTGAGGGAGAAACACTTTTCGCGCGCGATCTCAATGATTTGCCCGATATGTATCGCGAAATTGCCACGGCTTATAACGATGCTTTGGAGCAAGGGGTTGGTTTTAGCGCGTTGCAAGCGGCCATTCGGGACAAGGACGCGGCGCGGGTCAAATCCCTCTGGGCCCCCATCGTCGAGGCCTGGGATGAGCGCACGTTTTATGACTTTGTCACAAGCTCGCAGGCCTTTCAAAATCTGAGCTTTCGCCATCGCGAGGTCTTTGGCCAAGTGGGATTTGGCACCGGCGGTTGGGATTCGGATTTTCCCAATTCCATGCTCGAAATCCTGCGGGTCAATCTTTTGGGCTTTGATGACGATCAACGCTATGTGGTTGGCGGGGTCGAGAGTGTTTTGCGCCGCCTTTGGACCGCCACGCCGCCCTGTGCGCATTGGCCGGAAGGCACCTCTTTGGCCTCACTTCATGGCGGGGCAACCCGGTCTCGGGTGACGCATATTTCCCGCGCAGCGTCTGAAATTTCGTTCACGGTGCGCGACCAATGGGACAACGAAGTCGCCTATGAGGCGGTGCTCGCCACCTGCCAGAGCCACCTTTTGACCACGGCGATTGATGTGGAGGAGGACCTGTTTGCTCAACCGCTTTGGATGGCGCTTGATCGCACGCGCTACATGCAGGCGGCGAAGACATTTGTGATGGTGGATCGACCGTTTTGGACTGACATTGACCCGGCGACAGGGCGGCCTTTGTTGTCGATGACATTGACCGACCGGATCACGCGGGGCACCTATTTCTTTGACAACGGCCCGGACGCACCGGGGGTGATCTGCCTGTCTTATTCCTGGATGACGGATGCGCTGAAACTTCTGCCGTTGTCGGATGAAAAACGCGTTGATTTGGCCTTGAACGCCTTGGAGAAAATCTATCCCGGCGTGGATATTGCCTCTCATATCCGGGGTGTGCCGAAATGCATCAGTTGGGAGGCGGACGAAAATTTCCTTGGGGCGTTCAAGGGCGCTTTGCCGGGGCATTATCGCTATAATCGCCGGGTCTATGGTCATTTCATGCAGGCGGATCAGCCCGCGACGCATCGCGGAATGTTCCTTGCGGGCGACAGTGTGAGCTGGACCCCGGCCTGGGTCGAAGGCGCGGTTCAGACCGCTTTGAACGCGGTGTGGGGCATCATGACCCATTTTGGCGGCGCCTCAAATGCGGCCAATCCGGGGCCGGGAGACGTCTATGAGGATCAGGGTCCGGTGGCCCTGTCTCAGTAGCGAAACAGGACGTTTTTGCCAGCCGTCTTACCCCTAAGTCCGTGATGGATTTAGGGGTGTTAAATGTGATTTAAAGCATTGTTTTTTATTTACAAAAATTCAGTTTGATGGTTGTTTTGGTGAGCTTTCCTCCTGACCAAAAGGCCCGCTTTCATGACCGAACATCACAATGCTCCGCAGCGTAAAATTGGCATCATTGGTGCCGGTAAAATCGGCTGTGCCATCTACGAGGCCTTGGCCGACATGGCGGGGGTTGAGGTCTCCTATATGTTGGCCGGGCGGCGTCGCCCCGAAGGGGTTCCAGAGGCGCTGATCCTGACGGATATGGCGCAGGCGCTGGCCCGAGAGGTGGATTTGGTGATCGAAGCCGCCGTGCCGGAGGTGATCCATGATCACGGTGCGGCGATCTTGGCCAAAAGCGATCTGTGCGGCTTTAGCTGTACCGCGCTGTCCGTGCTTCAGACCGATGAGGCCCTGCGCGCGGCCTGTGCCACGTACGGCACACGGTTTTTTGTCCCCCATGGCGCGGTTCTGGCGCTGGATGGCTTGGCCGATGGGCGCGATGTGATTGAACGGGTGAGCATCACGACGATCAAAAGCGGGCCGAGCCTTGGTCTGACTGAGACGGCAGAGGGCGCTGTTTTTGAAGGCACCGCGCGTGAGGCCTGTCTCACGTTCCCGCGCAATGTGAACGTGCATGCCGCTGTCGCGCTGGCCGGGATTGGGTTTGACCGCACAGTCAGCCGGGTGGTGGCCGAGCCGGGTAAAAAGACGATGGAGCATCATATTCACGTTGAGGGGCAGGGGCTTGAATGGGACATCCGCGTGGCGTCACAGTCCTTGGGCGGGGTGAGCGGGGCCTATACGCCGCGGTCTGCCGTGGGCACGGTGCGGCGTATTTTGGGTGGGGCGGGCGTGACCATCGCGTAACGCCCGCCCGCCAAGGGGTCACATTGAAAAGGCTTTCATCAACATCCGCGCCGCAGTGATCAACAGGAACACGGCGAAAATCCGTTTGAGCTTTTTCGCCGGAAGCCGATGCGCCAAAGCCACGCCCATCGGAGCGGAGATCAGCGTCATCGAGATGGTGGCGGCAAAGGCCGGAAGATTGATGAGGCCCAGCGAGAAGGGCGGCTTGCCCGCAAGCGCCCAACCGTGCAGCGCGAAACTCACCGAAGACGGCAGCGCGATCAAGAGGCCAAAGCCTGCTGCCGTGCCGACTGCGCGGTGCATCGTAAGGCCCGATAGTGTCAGAACCGGCACCCCAAAAGAGCCGCCGCCAATCCCCATGAGCACCGACAAAAAACCAATGCCGGAACTCAATGCCGAGCGAAACGGTTCGCGCGGCAGGCGTTCGGTTGCGATCTCTTTGAGACCGCCAAAGGCCATTTGGGCTGAAACGATCATGCCCAAGACACCGAAAATGCCCAACAGGATTTGCGAGGATAGCCGGGTGGCGACAAAAGCGCCAATCACCGCGCCGATCACGATGCCGGGGGCCCATGTTTTCAGGATGTCCATATCAACGGTGCCGCGTTTGCGATGCGATTGAACCGAGCGCAGGGAGGTGACGACAATGGTGGCCAGCGATGTGGCAACGCAGACTTGCATCAAATGCGCGCTCTCATATCCCATTGAGGAAAAAAGAAAATAAAAGGCGGGGACAAGGACAATGCCGCCACCGAGGCCCAAAAGCCCGGCGATAATGCCCGCGATGAAACCGGTGGCGATGAGCACGGCGGCCAGTTCGAGATAGAGCGTGATGTCGGTCATGATCTGGATCAGCCTAGGGTTAAGCCGCCATCGACATGCACGGTCGCGCCGGTGATCTGGCGGGCCTCTGGGGACAGCAAGAAAGCGACGGTAGCAGCGATGTCGGCGGGTTCGGTGAGCCGTCCGGTGGGGGTGGCGGACATGGCGGCGGAAAGCGTGTCTGTTGACACCGCGAGATGCCCGCCGCCTTGTTTGCGGGTGAAGCCCGGCACCACCGCATTCACCGTTGTGCCCGTGGGCGCAAGTTGCAGCGCGAGGGCGGCAACCAAGGCTTCGATGGCAGCCTTGGCGGCGGAGGTGGTGGGGAAACTTGTGCCGGCTTTGCCGTGAACATGGGCGACGAAAGAGCTGATGGCGATCACGCGACCGCAGGGCGAGCGTTCAAGATCGCTTAGAGCCTCTGACACCAAAAGCGCAAATGCACCGGGCATCATCGCAAAGTCGCGCATCAAATCATCATGGGTGAAGCTGCCAAAAGGGGCTTTTGACGCCTTGCCCGCGTTGCTCACAATCTGGTCGATCTGTCCGAACGCGGATTTGGCGGTGGTGATCAGGCGGGTGCATGTGGCGGGATCGGCGAGATCGCCGAGGTCCAAAACGACGTCCGAGCCTGCCGCGCGGCAATCTTTGGCGACCGTCTCAAGGGCGTCGGCGTTTTTGCCCGTGTGCAGCAGGAGGGCGGTGTCAGGACCGGCAGAGCGCCGGGCGATGGCTGCGCCGATGCCACTCGCCGCGCCGGTGATAAGAAGGGTGCGTTTCATTGGGTCAATCATGTCTTCCATTGCGCGTGACCGCCGCAATCTTTCGGTCAGCCACCTTGAAAGCGCCGCGCCGAATGCGTCGGGCGGGGCAGTCATGTGGGATCTGTCAGTCGCAGTGCGGCGCTTTTGGCGGCGTATTTTGGAGCTTGAGGGGTGGGAATGCCAAAACTCAACTTTTTGTATATGGTATACTAAATTGGCTGACAAGTGATTTTGAGACTTTTCAGGCTGCGGGCCTGCTTGATCGAAATATGCACGCTGCCTAACGCTACGTCATGCGGCATGCCTTTATTTTTAACGAAATGAGCGCCTATATGTGCCTGAAACTGTGCGGGAAGTCGTTTGGTGAAACACTGCGTTCCGATTCTGCTGCGCTGCAATATTGGATACAGATTTTGGGATTTTCTGCGATCACGCCCTACGTTTCGTATTCTGTTTCGCGTGTTTGATGCCTGAGGCGTGGTGATTTTGCACAATATTTGTGCGAAAGTTGAAAGCTACCGTCCCCTGACCTTTTTGTTGTCACGAAGTCGTTGACAGTTTTTTCGACTGCTTCCTAGGCTGGATCAGGGAATGTCGGGACTCGTCAAAAAAACACCTGAGCCAATCAGGCCATGACCTCCTTAGCCAACGGGAAAAAAGATGAACGCACTTACACGCACCGCTTTCCGGGCCACGCTTTCGCGTGCGCTCTTATCCTCGCTCTTTCTAAGCGCCGCCGTCCCGCTTTATGCTGCCGGACTGACCATCGCCATCGGGTCCGAGCCGACCACCCTTGATCCGCAACAACGCGACGACGGGGCAGAGCGGGCCATCACCGACAATATTTTCGAAACCTTGCTTGAGCGTACCCCTGACGGCGCGCTCATCCTTGGCCTTGCCGCAGAGATGCCGACACAGGTTGATGCGCTGACCTGGGAATTCAAATTGAAGCCCGATGTCAGCTTTACCAACGGCGAGCCGTTCAATGCCGACGCGGTTGTCACCTCTGTCCTGCGGATCATCAACCCGGATTATAATTCGGAACAAATGGCCTATCTGGGCACGATTGAAAGCGCCACAAAAGTGGACGATCTGACGGTGCATATCATCACCAAATCTCCCGATCCGGTGCTGCCGGCGCGGATGTATTGGATGAAAATGGTTCCGGCGCGCTATTCCGCAGATCCCGAATTTGGCATGAAACCGGTCGGTACGGGTCCTTATGAGATCTCGGATTGGGAGCGCGGCGAAAGCATCACGCTTGTGCGCAATGACGCCTATTGGGGCGACACGCCGGAGATTGACGATGTCACCTATCGCTTTGTCAGCGAGCCGGGCACGCGCCTGTCGGGATTGATGGCAGGGGAGTTGGACGTGATCCGCAACCTCTACCCGGAATTTGCCGCAGCCGTGCCAAAAGCGATCACTGCACAGGGGCTTGAGACCTCCACGCTGGTGCTGTCCACCGCCAATCCGGTGATGCAAGACCCGAACGTGCGCAAGGCGATGAACCTCGCCATCGACCGCGCGGCTTTGGCCGAGGCGCTGTTTGTCGGCAATGCACAGCCGGTCAAAGGCCAGCTTGTGAACCCGAAAAGCTTTGGCTTCAACACCAGCCTGCCCGCCTACACCTATGATCCAGAGCAAGCCAAGGCGTTGATCGAAGAGGCGGGGGCCACGGGTAAAAAGATCACCCTCGTGGGGGAATCTGGTCGGTGGTTGAAAGACCGCGAATTGATCGAGGCTGTGGGGGCTTATTGGTCAGAAATCGGCTTGGATGTGGACATTCGCATTGAGGAATTCGGCGAATATCTCAATCAGCTCTTTGACAAGAACAGCCGTCCTGACGCGATTTTTGTGACCAATTCCGACGAGTTGCTTGATGCGGATCGTCCGCTGACGGCGGCTTTGGAGTTTGGCGCAAGCTATGCCTCCAACGTCGACGAAGAGATGGCCGCCGCCATTCAAGCCGCCCGTTCCGAGACCGATGTCGAGGCCCGCACAGCGCTTTATGCCGAGATCACCCAGAAAGCCTATGATCTTGATTACTTGGCACCGCTGCTCAATCAAGAAGACGTTTATGGTCTCAGTGAACGGTTGAATTGGACCCCACGCATCGACGCCAAACTTTTGGTCAAAGAGATGTCCGTGACCGAGTGATCGGTCGGCATTTCCCAACCTCACAGGCAGAGCGGACCCTAGGTTGGCTCTGCCCCTCGCAATTTTCAGGAATGGAGCGGACTCATGGGGACGTTCATATTAAGGCGATCTCTTCAGGGATTCCTTGTGGTGCTTGGCGTAACGATTGTGGTGTTTGTCGCAACCCGAATGATTGGCGATCCGGCGCAAGTGATGTTGCCGTTGTCGGCCACGGATGCACAACGCGCCGCGTTTGAGCAACAATTCGGGCTGGATCGTCCGCTGGACGCGCAGTTCATCAGTTTTGTGGGCGATCTGATGCGGTTTGATTTTGGCGAAAGCCTGTGGCAGCGCCGCGCGGCGCTTGAGGTGGTGCTTGAAAAACTGCCCAAAACCCTCGAACTGATCGGGGTGGGGCTGTTGCTGGCGACGGTGGTTGGTATTCCGCTTGGCGCTTTGGCGGCCGTGCGCCCGGATGGTCTGTTTGACCGTGTCGTTGTCGGGCTGAGCCTGACGGGGCTGTCCGTGCCGCAATTCTGGCTTGGGCTTTTGCTGATCATGGTGTTCGCGGTGGGACTTGGTTGGGTGCCGACCTTTGGCTCCGGCTCACTCGCCCATATGATCCTTCCGGCGATCACGTTGGCGGTGCCCTCAATGGCGCGGATCATGATGCTGGTGCGCTCCTCAGTGATCAACGAGTTGAACCAGCAATATGTGCGCACTGCAAAAGCGCGCGGAATGCCGTTTGGCCGGGTGCTGTTTCAACACGCCATGCGCAACGCGCTTGTCCCGGTTTTAACGCTCGTCGGCTGGGAAGTGATCAGCGCATGGGCGGGTTACACGGTGGTGGTCGAGACGGTTTTTGCCTGGCCTGGCCTTGGCTTCACCGCGATGAAGGCGATCAACCACAGCGATCTGTTCTTACTGCAAGCCATCGTTTTTGTCGTCGCTGTCGGCATCGTCTTGGTCAACATTGGGCTCGACGTGCTGTTTAAACTGATCGACCCACGGATCAAGGAGGCTTGACCCATGACAATCACCTCATCCTCGATGTCTGACCGTTCCACGACACCCTCCATGATACAAGGGGCTCTCATGTCAGTCGCACCCCTCGGGCGCTTTCTCAAAGAGCTGTGGCGGGACAAGGCGGGCTTTACCGGCTTTGCCTTTCTCGTCCTTTTGGTGCTCGCCGCCCTGTTTGCGCCTCTGCTGGCACCCCATGATCCGGCGGCACAATCGGTGTTGGCGCGGCTCAAGCCGCCGATTTGGATGGAGGGCAGCGTCAGCGGTCATCTGCTTGGCACCGACATGCTGGGCCGCGACATTCTTTCTCGGCTCTTGTTTGGCGCGCGCTCGTCCTTGTTGGTCTCCGTGTCCGTTGTGGCGCTGGCCGGGTCTTTCGGCGTCATGGCCGGGCTTTTGGCGGGGTACAAAGGCGGGCTGACCGATGCGTTGATCATGCGGGTCGTCGATGTTCAGGTCGCCTTTCCGGGCCTGCTTTTGACCCTGCTTTTGGTCGCCGTGATCGGGCCATCCACCGCGACGATCATCATCGTTTTGGCCTTTTCCAACTGGATGATCTACACCCGCGTGGTGCGCGGGATCGTGATGTCGCTGCGCCAAACGCCCTTTGTCGAAGCGGCAGAGGTCGTTGGTTGCAAAAGCGCGCGGATCATCCTCAAACACATCCTGCCAAACTTGATTTCGCCGCTCCTCACGCTGGCGATCCTTGAGTTCACCAACATTATTTTGGCCGAAGCGGCGCTCTCATTTCTAGGTCTCGGGGTGCAACCCCCGGCGACAAGTTGGGGTCTCGATGTGGCAGGTGGCAAAAACTACATGATGATCGCGTGGTGGCCGATCACCTTCCCGGGGCTTTGCATCGCGATGACGGTGCTTTCAATCAACCTTTTCGCCAACTGGCTGCGCGTCACGACGGAACCTGCCGAACGTGAAAAACGCTACGCCCGTGGCCGTGCCGCCAAAATGCGGCGCGCAAAAAAGACCTGACATCAGATCAGATCGGAAAGTGAAAAAAATGGCATACGCACAACCCACTCCCATCCTGGAAGTCCGCGATCTTCATGTGGAATTCGATACAATGTCGGGTCTCGTTCAGGGCCTGCGCGGGGTTTCTTTTTCGGTCATGCCGGGGGAAACTTTGGCACTGGTCGGCGAAAGTGGCTCCGGCAAAAGCGTGACGGCGCAGGCTGTCATGGGGCTTATTGGTCTGCCGGGATCTATTGTCTCGGGGGATATTCTTTGGAAAGGTCAGTCGCTTTTGACGCCGGAAGGGCAAAAAAAGGCGGCCAGTTTGCGCGGCAAGTCCCTGTCGATGGTGTTCCAGGATCCGATGACCTCGCTCAACCCGCTGATGACCATCGGCGCGCATCTGGTTGAGGTGTTGCGGCGGCATATGAAGCTCTCAAAACCCCAAGCCTTTGCGCGCGGGGCTGAGTTGCTGGAGGCCGTTGGCATCACCGAACCGCGTCGCCGTATGGCGCAATACCCGCATGAGTTTTCCGGCGGAATGCGTCAGCGCGTGATGATCGCTCTGGCCATCGCCTGCGAGCCCGACCTTTTGATTGCGGACGAACCCACCACCGCGCTCGATGTGACCATTCAGGCGCAAGTGCTTGATCTTTTGGCCGATTTGCAAAAATCCATGGGCCTGTCCATTGTTTTGATCACCCATGATCTTGGCATTGTGGCCGGGCTATGTGAACGGGTGGCGGTGATGTACGCGGGCTCGATTGTCGAGGCGGGCAGTGCGGCCACTGTGTTTGAGCAGGCCGAACATCCCTACACCCAAGGCCTCATTCGTTCGACCCCGCGTCTGGATGATCGTCGTGATCGGCTTGTGTCCATCGAGGGCGCGCCGCCGAGCCTGTTGCACCCGCCAAAAGGCTGTGCGTTTCAATCGCGTTGCCCGGTCGCCTCGCGTCAATGCGACACCAAACCCGCGCGACAAGAAACGCCAGCGGGCGGGTCGGTGTCCTGTTGGACGCCGTCGCTTCCGGCCTGGGCAGATGTGGCGAAAACCACGGAGGTCCATGCCCGATGACCGATCTGTCCAACCGGTTCAACCCCGCCCAACCTGTGCCATCCGCGCCGCCGATCTTGTCGGTGCGCGGGTTGTGCGTGACCTTCGATGGTCCACGCGAAGGCCTTTGGGGGCCACCGAAAAAGGTCCAGGCGCTCGACAATATCACCTTTGATCTGGCGCGCGGAAAGACGCTTGGCCTTGTGGGCGAGTCCGGCTCCGGCAAATCCACGCTGGGCCGTGCGATTTTGCGCCGCTTGCCTCTGTCCAATGGGCGGGTGTTTTTTGAGGGTAAGGATATCACGGCAGTCAAAGGCGAGGCGCTGCGGCGTCTGACCCGCAACATTCAACTGATTTTCCAAGACCCATACACCAGTCTCAATCCCCGGATGAAAGTGCTCGAACTCATTGCCGAGCCTTTGTTGGTGCATGGCCTTGTGTCCTCTATTGATGAGGCGCGCGATCAGGTGGTCGAACTGTTGCGCTTGGTGAACCTGCCCGTGGAGACCATCGACCGGTTTCCGCACAGCTTTTCCGGTGGTCAACGGCAACGTATCGGCATCGCGCGGGCACTGGCGCTCAAGCCACAACTCATCATCGCCGACGAACCTGTCTCGGCGCTTGATGTGTCGGTGCGCGCGCAGGTGGTGAACCTGATGCAGGATTTGCAACAGGAATTGGGACTGACCTATGTCTTCATCGCCCATGATCTGTCCGTGGTGCGCCATATTTCCCATGACATCGCGATCCTGCATCGCGGGCATATGGTGGAAATGGCGGGCCGAGACGCGATCTATGAGACGCCGGAACATCCCTATACCAAGGTGTTGTTGTCCGCTGTGCCGGAGCCTGATCCCAGTCATCGCCGCAATGGCGGGGTGAATGCGCCCAAGACCGTGCCGACGCAGACTTTGTCCTTTGATGGGGTAGGGTGCCGGTATCGGACATGCTGTGATAAGGCCGGAGGGCATTGCCAACGCGAAGCGCCGCCTTTTGCCAAACATGAGGGGGGGCATTGGGCCGCCTGTTGGCATGTCGGGATGATTTGAGTTTGGTCTGATGGATCGTAAAAGGGGCGCCCATTGGAGCGCCCCTTTTGGGTGCGTTTGGAGTGTTGCCGCGGGTCTTATCGCCCCAATGCCATGCCGTCCTTGCGTGGGTCCGACCCGGCGATCAACCCGCCATCTGGCGCGCGCATGACGCATTGCGCCCCGCCAAAGTCACTGCGTCCGCCCAATTCGCCCGCGCCCGTCGCATCCTCAAACCCGGCCGCTTTGAGCGCTGCGGCAAAGGCTGGATCACTGCCCGGCTCAAGCGCGATGCGCGTGTCGCTTTCAAGTCGCCAGCGCGGCGCATTGATTGCCTCTTGCACGTCTTGCCCCCATGCCGCCAACCGCAGCATCAGCTGAATATGGCCCTGCGGCTGCATCAACCCGCCGACCACGCCAAAGACCGCATGAAACGCGCCATCCTTGAGCGCCGCCGCCGGGATGACGGTATGGTAGGGCCGCTTGCCGCCCGCCACGCCATTGACATGCCCCGGCGCGGAAAACCCATGGCCGCGGTTTTGCAGGCAAATGCCCAATTCCGGTACGCCGATACCCGAGCCAAAGCGTTTGAACACGCTGCTCATCAGAGTGACGGCAAAGCCCTCGCGATCGACAATGGCGGTACACACGGTATTGCCGGATGGATCGGCGACGGTGTTTCGGGCGTATTTCATGCCGTCGCGGGCGGCTTTGACCACCTCGATCATGCTCATCGGATCGTCCATCGGCAGGTCCAATGCGTCGAGCGCCTCAAGCGCCTTGAGCACGCCGATGCCATGGGTGTTGGGCGGGCATTCGAGCACGTCGATGCCTTTGAACATACGCCGCACCGGAATGTCGAAAAAGCCTTCATGCGTGGCGAGATCTTCGGCGGTCAAAAGCGCGCCGCGCGCCCGTGCGGCCCGTTCGATCGCCTCCGCAGCCGCACCTTTGTAAAACGCATCCGGGCCGTGGTTGGCGATGGCGTCTAAAAGCCCCGCCAGTGCCGGGTTGGCAAAACGGTCTCCGGGCTTTGGGACGTTCGCGCCGCGATATATCTGGTTCGACGCCGGGTCGTTTTGAATGACATGCGCGAAAATCGCCCATTCGCGCGCGCAAATCGGGGCCACGTCAAAACCATCGCGCGCAAGCTCAATCGCGGGAGCGAGCAGATCGGCAAAGGGCAGGCGGCCAAAACGGGCGTGCAAATCGCCCCAGCCGCGCGCCAGACCGGGTGTTGTGACCGAATAGGGGTGGCGTTCGGGGATTTTTTGATTGGGAAATGCGGCGACGTGATCGGGCGTGAGCGCCATCGGCGCGCGCCCGGTGCCATTATAAGTGAGCGGTGCCTCATTGGGGGGCAACAGCATGGCAAGGCTGTCACCGCCAAGTCCGGTCGCCATCGGTTCCACCACACCAAGCACCGCATCCGCCGCAATCGCGGCATCCACGGCGGTGCCGCCGCGCGCGAGCATCTCCATGGCGGCAGCGGCAGCACGCGGATGTCCGGTGGCGACGGCTTCGGTCGCGCTTTTGAGGGCGGTCGGGGCGGGGGCATTTGTCATGGTTGGGCGATGTCCTTGGGTTGGAGATTCTCTTTGTGCAATCTGGCATATAAAGTCAATAAAGTATGTAATTTGTATTTTTAACCGTGAGTGTTATTTTTGCGTAAAATTAAAAAACATATTAAAAACATGGTGATGATTAAATTTCAACTTTTTGGATCACCGTGAAATAAGCTGTAGACCTTAAATTTGGTATACAGTATGGTGGCTGTACGAACCCAAAGACTCTTGCCTTCTGCCGGTGTCGATAGGGTCCCGCACAGATAAAAACCAACACGGAGAGACGGAAATGGGCCAGGTCCTGAATCCCGATGAACTACGCACAGCCCTCGAAACAGCCATCAAGGGCAACACCGCCAACGCATCCCCGTTCAGCCTTGCATGGGCGAGCGGAAAACTGTCGCGCGACCATCTCGCGCGCTGGTGTGAAAACCATTATCACTATGTCGGCCCCTTCGCCGAATACCTCGCTTATGTCTACGCGCGCCTGCCCGCAGAGTTCGAAGAAGCCAAAGATTTCATGCTTCAGAACATGTATGAGGAAGAGCTGGCGGCGGATCGTCACACCGATCTTTTGATCCGTTTTGGCGAAGCCTGTGGCACAAATCGCGCGCGCATCCTCAACCCGGACAACATGACCGCAACCACCCGCGCGCTTCAGGCGTGGTGCTACACCGTGGCGATGCGCGAAGATCCGATCGTTGCCATCGCGGGCCTTGTGGTGGGTCTCGAAAGCCAAGTGCCGTCGATCTACCGCAAGCAAACCCCGACATTGCGCGACACATATGGCTTCACCGACGAAGAGGTCGAATTCTTTGACCTGCACATAGTCTCTGACGAAATCCACGGCGAGCGCGGCTATCAGATCGTTCTGGAACATGCCCGCACCTATGAGCTTCAGCAGAAATGTCTGAAAATCTGTGAAATCGGGGCGCAGATGCGTCTGCTCTACACCACAGCGCTCTACAATGAGTATGTGGGCGCAGAAATCCCGCTCTCCGACCTGGGCCTCGCCGCCTGATCTGACCCTTGAGAGGTGGGTTTCGGCCCGCCTCTCCCAGCCGGAAAATCTCATGCCAAAAGTTATCTTGCACAAAGGCGGCGAGGTGTTTGAGGGCGACGTTGCCCCCAACACCAACCTCGTGGTCAGCGCCGGGATCCGTAAGTTTCCGTTTCCCAATCTGGCCTATAAATGCGGCATGGGCAAATGCTCGACCTGTACCTGCCGCATTCTGGCCGGGGCGGACCATTTGGAGCCGCCAAACTGGAAAGAGAAACGCCAACTTGGCGAGCGATTGGACGATGGCTACCGCCTCGCATGTCAGCTCTGGGTCACCGAAGATATCGAACTCGCACAAGACGTCTAAGTCTTTGTATCGCCCCAAGGGGCGGTGCTTCCTTCATCCTTGCCGAGGGCTGTCTCATGTATGTCATTCTGACCACCAAACCCGATGAATTCCGCACAGTCATGGGCGATGGCGTCGTCTCCATCGAATCCTATGATTACATTTTTTATGGCCGCAAACGCGCCAATTTCACTATTGCCGAGATCGTCGATGCCGACCGCATCACCATCGTCGAAGACGAACCGCCGCATATCGTCAACAAGGTGCCGTGCAAAATGTTCGAGTCCTTTGACACGATTGAAGAGGCGCGGGCGGAGCTGAATGTTCTGACCCATTTCGGCAGCATGGACATCGAGTTGCGCGCTGTGTGAGTCCCGCCAAATCGTCTCCCCCGCTCGCCTGACCAAATCATAAAATGCACAAAGACAGGCCATGGATAAGATCAACATCACCTTTATTCCCAACGACAACAAAACGATTTCTGTCGATGCGGGGAGCAATCTTTTGCGCGCCTCGCTGCGCGAAAAGGGCGGTATTCCGTTCAAATGCGGCGGCGGATTTTGCGGCACCTGTCGCTGCAAAGTGGTCGAGGGGTTAGAGCATACCGACGACGTGAAAGCCAAAGAGCGCAAACATCTCACCGACGAAGATGTGGCCAATGGGTTTCGCATGGCCTGCCAGACCTTCGTGCGTGGCGATGTGAAAGTGTCTTGGGGTGAAACCTCTTCAAAAGAAACGCAAAAGCGCGCCTGAACGGGTCGCGCGACAAAAGGGGCAAACATGTCTTATCTCAATTTTATTGGCGGGGACTGGATTCCGGCCCTCTCTGGCGAGACGTTTGAAAACCGCAATCCCGCCGACCAAACCGACCTCATCGGCCTGTTCCCGAATGGCGGGATGGAGGATGTGGCCGCCGCCGTCGAAACCGTGTCTGCCGCGTGGCCGGCATGGGCCGCCAAAGGCCCGGAGGCGCGGGCGGATGTGCTCTATAAAGCCGCCGATATTATCTCATCGCGCATTGACGCCATCGCCGCGGAACTGACCCGCGAGGAGGGCAAGACCCTCACCGAGGCGCGCAATGAAACCAGCCGGATCGCCGCCAATTTTCGGTTTTATGCGGGGGAGGCGCTACGCCTGAAGGGCGAAAGTTTCCCGATGCCTGAGGGGCAAATCGCATTGACTTTGCGCCAGCCTGTGGGTGTCGTCGCCGTGATCACGCCCTGGAATTTCCCGCTGTCGATGGCGGCGCGTAAAATCGCGCCTGCGCTCGCGGCAGGCAATGGGGTGATTTTCAAGCCGTCCGAAATGACCCCCTTGATGGGCCAGCGTCTTGTTGAAGTGTTGTTGGATGCGGGGCTGCCGAAAGGCCTGATTGCCCTCATTCATGGCCGTGGGGCCACCGTGGGCCAAGCGATCACATCGACGCCGGGGATCGATGCGCTGACCTTCACCGGCTCCTACGGGGTGGGGATGCAAATCGCGTCCGCTTTGACCACAGACACCCGCTGTCAGTTGGAGATGGGCGGCAAAAACGCCACTGTTGTGTTGGAAGATGCCGATCTTGATCGCGCGGTGGACATCATTCGGCGCGGCGCTTTTGGTCTGACGGGTCAGGCCTGTACCGGCACAAGCCGCGTGCTTGTGGCGCGCAACCATTATGACGCGCTGGTCGAGAAACTGTCGGCTGCCGCCGCTGGGATCACCATCGGTGCGGGCACTCGCGAAGGCGTAAATATGGGGCCGCTGGCCACCAGTGCGCAGCTTGATAAGGTCAAAGCCTATCTTGGCATCGCCATGCAAGAAGGCGGACGGATCACCACCGGCGGCCTGCCCGAGGCCTCTGCCGATCTGGCCAATGGTTTCTTTATCCGTCCGACCGTGATTGCCGACGTGCCTGCGGACAGCCGTCTGTTGCGCGACGAAATTTTCGCTCCGGTCGTGGCTGTGCGTGCCGTGGATGGCGTCGATGAGGCGATCGAAATCGCCGATGATACCGAATATGGTCTGGCGATTTCCCTTGTCTCCAATGACATGGCGGCCATTCTGAAAATCGCCCAGAAAACTCAGCACGGTGTCGTCAAGGTCAACAGCCCGACCACGGGCGTCGCCCTTAATGCCCCTTTCGGCGGGTTCAAACATTCCTCCAACCAAAGCGCGAAAGAGCAAGGCGGGGCCAATGTGATGGACTTCTACAGCCGGATCAAAAGCGTCTACTTGGGGGGCTGAATGGAGTTTGTCCACGATCTGATCGGCGGAAATCTTTTGACCCTGCATGTCTTGGGCATGGTGACGATGGTCTTTGTCGCCGCCATTCTCCAAGGGGTGGGGGGCTTGGGCTTTGCCATGTTCTCGGCCCCGCTGTCGGCGCTGTTTTTCCCGGAACTGGCCCCCGGACCTCTGCTGGTTTTGGGGGGATGCCTGTCGGTCATGGTGGTTCTGCGGGAACGCTCGGCGATTGATTACAAATCCGCCGGCATGATGATCACGGGCCGGGTGATTGGCAATTTTATCGCCGTGGCCGTGATGACACTGTTGAGTGCGACAAGCTTTTACATTCTCTTCGCGGTGCTGATCTTATTGGGCGTGGCGTTAAGTTATAGTGGCCTGAGGATCGTTGCCAACTGGCGCACGTTGGGGGCGGCTGGGATCACGTCGGGCATTATGGGCACGATCACCTCCTCGGGCGCGCCGCCCTATGCGATCGTCATGCAAAACGCGGCCCCCGCCACTTTGCGGGCGACGCTGAATTTCACCTTCTTTTTTGGGGCAACAACTTCGCTGTTGTTGCTGGCGTCGGTGGGACGCTTTGGCCTGCATCAACTGCTGTTGGGCCTGTTTTTGCTGCCTGCGCTGCTTTTGGGCTTCACTGTCTCAACACGCCTTGCGCGGCATGTGCCAAAAGGCGCGATCCGTCATGTGCTTTTGGGGCTGTCCGCCCTCAGCGCAGTCGGGCTTTTGCTGCGGGCGGCCTTTTGAGGTGGGGGGTCGGTCGAGGCGGCTTAAGTCTCGTCTGTCGCCTCCGGGGTGTCGACCGAATTATAAACATGGCGCGCCGCCAAAAGGGCTGCAAGTTCTTCGTCCCCGGCAATCACAGCGCGCAGAATGTCAGCATGTTCCTGCCAGCTCTTTGACACTTTCACCGGGTCATCTTGCTTAAACAGCATCGCGGTTTGGTCGCGCAGAGTGCGGATCAGGTCCTGAAGGGTCGCATTGCCCGACACCTGACCAAGTGCGGTGTGAAACGCGTCGTTATGGGCGCTGATCTGGCTGAAATCACCCTCTTCGATGGCGCTTTCACCCGCTGCAAGGACGCGTTGCAATTCGGCGATCCGCTCCGGGTCTTTGCGTTTGGCCGCGAGTTTGGCATTGAGCGATTCAAGCGTCGCGCGCACTTCGATCAATTCCATTTTCTGATCGGGTGCGGGCATCGAGACGGTCGCCCCGCGCCGGGGGATGATCTTGACCAGACCTTCGGCGGCCAGTTCCCGCAATGCCTCGCGCACGGGCATGCGCGACACGCCCATTTCCTCGGAAATCCGACCTTCCACAAGGCGGGCGCCGGTTTCGAATTCGGCGTTCAAAATCCGTTGGCGTAGCGCATCCTTGACCATTTTCGTCAATGGTGTGTGCGCGTCTCCCAAAGCCACTGTCATCTGTTGTCCTGCCGTTTCTTTTGTGGCGCGCGGTCGGGGTGGGCCGTGCGCGTTTCATAAAGTTGTATACCAGATAGCAAAGCGGCTTGCCAAGTCGTGAGGCGGCATGATCGGATTTTGGGCAGTGCTTGGGATGACCTGCGAGAATCGCGATTTTCATCCGCAGGACAGAGGGGTCCTGTCAGATCGCGCACTTGGTTTTGAAATTTATATTGTTTGGTATACTAAAAATTGACACGTGAGGGGTCATTTGAGGAATTTTTGGCTTATTGCGCTAGAAATAAGTTGCATAGAGGGGATATTTTTGAAAACAGTATACAAAATAAAAGTTACAATCGCACAACTCAAGAGATGATCCATTGAAAACTGTCCTCAGACTTCAGTCCGAAGAGGCGCGCGTGATGATCGCGGCCGCTGTTGAAAAATCCAAAGAAATCGGGGTGCTCGAAACAATTTGCATCGCGGATGACGGAGGATTCCCGATCCTGATCGAACGTATGGACGGCGCGCGCGTCACAGGCCCGCAAATCAGTTGGAATAAGGCCTTTACGGCGGCCACGCACAAACGCTCGACCCATCTGTTCAACAAGGCTCCCAACGGTCCGGCGCTGCCGGGGAATGAGGCCTTTGGTATCCAATTGTCTTTTGAGGGTAAGTTCGCGGTCTTCGTTGGCGGCTTTCCGATTGTCGTCGATGATGAGGTCGTTGGCGGTGTTGGCCTGTCGGGTGGCAATGGCGAACAGGACACAGCCGCTGGCGTTGCCGCGCTACAGGCCTTGTCTGATCTGCTGACCCCACAGGGCCATAAGGTGCTTGTCGCCGCCGACATCAAAAAGTGAGGCCACCATGACCATCATTCGCGCAGTTCACAAAGTCGAAGGGGGCACATCGGAAACCGAGGCCCTGCATGTGACCTTGGCTGAAACCGGTAAAACCTTTCCGGTTCAGCCGCATGAATCCGTTCTGGCGGCGGCATTGAACGCCGGGATTGAGTTGGCACATGAGTGCAAGACCGGGTTTTGTGGCTCTTGTCGGGTACGGGTTTTGGCGGGCGGCGTCGCCTATGCGGATGATCCCATCGGATTGAGCGATCAGGAGCGCGGATGCGGTTTTGCGCTGGCCTGTCAGGCGCGGGCGCAAACCAACCTTGTGATCGAAGCGCCGTTGATGCCAACAGATCGCCCGGAACCGTCCACCATCACGGCTCAGGTTTTGGCCGTCGATCAGGTCTGCGGTGACATCACCCGGCTGCGCCTGTCCCCCGTCGGCGGCATGCCAGCGTTTCTTCCGGGTCAATATGTCGATGTGGTCACAGAGAGCGGTGCGACACGGTCGTTTTCGATCGCTTCGGCCCCAGATGAAACCATGATCGAGTTACACATCCGTACCATACCCGGCGGGATGTTCACCGCTGGCATCGTCCCGGCGCTCAAATGCGGGGAGACGGTGGCTCTGCATGGACCACACGGGCTGTTCCGCCTGCGTCTCGATGATTTTCGCCCCCTCGTTTTGGTTGCGACCGGCACGGGCATCGCGCCGCTGCGCGCCATGCTCGCGGCGCTTAAGGACGATCCAGACTGTCCACCCGTCGCGCTCTATTGGGGGATGCGCGAGGAAAGCGAGCTGTATCTCGCCGATGAGATCGCCACGTTGGGCGCGGCGTTGGAGGATTTCACCTTTGTTCCGGTCCTGTCGCGGGCCACAGAAGGCTGGTCAGGGCGGCGGGGCTATGTTCAGGATGCGATGATCGAAGATCTGCCCGATCTGTCAGAGCATGCGCTCTATCTGTGCGGCTCCCCGGCAATGATCGCCGCGGCGCGTGTGCGTGCTCTTGAAGCTGATGCGAGCGTCAACCATATCTATGTGGACAGCTTTCACTTCGCACATAATCTGTAACCAGAGCCGCCTTTGCGCGCGCTCGCAAGACAGAGGGGGATCGAGGCACCATGTCCTCGTCCATATTCAAATATTTTCGCTGGAGTTTTGCGGTCACCTTGATCGGTCTTGGGCTCTGTATCTGGCTCGGTTGGGCCTACACCGGGCAGCTCTCTGGCATGATCGCCTTTGTCACGATTGGGATTATCCTTTCGGTGCTCGAAATCTCTTTGAGCTTCGATAATGCCATCGTGAACGCCAATAAACTCAGAGATATGAGCGATGTCTGGCGGCGGCGCTTTCTCACATGGGGCATCCTGATTGCCGTCTTTGGCATGCGGATCATCTTTCCGCTGGCTGTTGTCTCTATCGCCGCCAAAATAGGCCCGATCGAGGCCATTCGGTTGGCCGCCACCGAACCTTCCGAATATGCGCGTCTCATTGGGGCCGCGCATCTGTCGATCTCGGCCTTTGGCGGGACGTTTTTGATGATGGTGGCGTTGAACTATTTTATCGACCCTGACAAGGAGGTCGATTGGCTGCGCCCGCTCGAAAATCTTTTGCGGACATGGGCCTCCGTGCGCGGAGTGGCAATTGGTTTGGTGTTGCTCATTGTGTTGTTGATCTCAGGGTTTCTTGATCAGGCGGAACGCGGCTCATTTCTGGTCGCTGCGATTGCGGGACTGGTGGCCTTTATTGCGGTCGAAACGCTCGGGCATATTCTTGATCGCGGAGCGATGGCGGCGGCAGGCGGATTTGGCGCGTTCATGTATCTCGAAGTGCTGGATGCCTCCTTTAGCTTTGACGGGGTGATCGGGGCCTTTGCCCTGACGCAGAACCTGTTTCTCATTGCCATCGGTCTGGGCATTGGCGCGATGTATGTGCGCTCGATGACGATCATGTTGGTGGAAAAGGAAACGCTGACCGCGTTTCGCTATCTCGAACACGGGGCGTTTTACTCGGTGTTTGTGTTGTCTTGCGTGATGTTCGTGCAAAGCCTCGTGCATATCCCTGAGGTGATCACCGGGTTGGTCGGCGCGGGCTTTATCCTGCTCTCGCTTGTCTCTTCGCTGCGCTACAACAAGCGCCGCTCTCATCCGGCGGCGGCGGAATAGGGCGTATCTTTGGTGGTCTCTGTAAGGCGCTTGTCGGCTTTCCCTGGCCCAAAGAAGTGCCTTACTTTATCGGGGCGGGGCGAAACTCAGTCCCCTGTATCGACAGGGCTTCTGGCGGATAGTCTGTGAGTTTCGGCAGATCAACGATCAAAAGCGTCTCGTCCATGCCCGCCCGCGCCAGCGCGCGCCCATCGGGTCCGGCAATCACCGATCCGCCGCCAAATTGTATCCCGTTTTCGGCACCGCAAGAGTTGGCATAGGCGACAAAGGCGCGGTTTTCATGGGCGCGGGCCGGGACCAGCACCTCCTGAACATGCTCATAGCCTGCGGGATTGGCGGTGGGGACAAATATGACCTCCGCCCCGGCGCGCGCGAGTGTTGCGGCATGGCCCGGGAATTCGATGTCATAACAGATCAATATCCCGCAGGTACGTCCCGCAAGTTGGAAGGTCGGGGACAGGTGATCACCCGCCGTAAAACTCGCGCGCTCCATGTCACCGAAAAGCTGAACTTTGCGGTAATGCGATAAAATCGCGCCATCTGCGCCGATACAGCTTGCGGCGTTATAGACTGTTGATCCTGACCGTTCGGCCCACCCAAACACCAACGCACATCCCGTGCCCGCCACCCGTGTCCGCAGATCATCCATCCAAGCGCCCGCGATCGGCTGGGCCTTGGTTTGGTGCAGGTCGGGCCGATTGTATCCGGGGAAAAACAATTCGGGCAGCACAAGCACATCCGCACCTTGGCGTGCCGCCGTGTGCAAAAGCGCCTCTGCCCGCTCAAATGAGTGGTCGGCTGGCGCGGATTGAAACAGCGCCAGTTTCATGTTGGACCATTTGTGCAAGGTGTCGTGGTCAAAATGCCCCTCTCTTTCGTTCAGCTATAGCGTTCAATCAATGTAGTCGTATCCGTCACATCGCCAAAGAACAGCGCGAAATTGATCAAGGCAAAGGCGTGTTCGTCATCGCGCAGGGACGCACAGGCATCATGCACCATGGTGGTCCGAAAGTTGAGCATCATTGCGTCCCGCGCTGTGGAATCACAACAGGCATTGGTCATGGTTCCTCCCACCAAAATGGCCTCAATACCCGCCGCGCGCAGCCTATGTTCCAAATCTCCGGCACCTTGGATGACCCCACTATAGCGGGTCTTTTCGACGATCATATCCTCGTCGCGCACATCGAGATCGGGCCAGATGTGCGAGCCTTCGGCCTCGCGATCCAACGCGGCACAGCGGGTTTCGAACCGCGCGGGAGTCAGCAAGGTTTGATGAAAATGCGGGATCTCGGCCAGCGCTTGTTCGGTGTAAAGCGTTCTGATCCAGATCACTGTCCCACCCGCTTGGCGTAGTGCCTTGGCCAGCCGGTTGATGTTGTCGACGATGGCGCGTGCATTGGGCACGCTGGCACCACTTTGCGGATCAAGAAAGTAGTTTTGCATGTCAACCACGACCAGAGCGGTCCGATCCGCGGGGAGGGAATCGTGTACATGCAAACGACCTTGGCGGGCCAGGATGCGCTCAGTCGCCCATCCAGGCATCTCAAATGGGTGAATTTTGCTCATATTGTGATCTCCATGGTCAGGGTGTGCGCAAATTTTATGCTCTTGTGGAGGTATTTTAGTGATCTTCTTTCAGTATATTGTATACTGCAATTCAAGTCGATAGGTCCAGATCACAACACTTTCGGCAAAAAATACAACACTCTCGTCAACAGGAGGTACTATGAAAATCGCACGCACTCTTTCCTTTATCGCTGGCATCACGGCGGCGACGCTGACGACCATGCCCACACCGGCTGCCGCCGAAGATGTGACCAAAATCTCCTTCATGGAGGTCATTCACTCGCTGTTTTATTCACCGCTCTATGTCGCGATCGGCAATGGCTATTTTGAGGAAGAGGGCATCGCCTTTGATCTGATCGCAGGTCAGGGCAGCGACAAGGTGACGGCCGCCTTACTGTCAAAATCCGTGGATATCGCGCTCGCCGGGCCGGAGACCACACTCTATGTCGAGACCGGAAAGTCACCTGAGAAAATTCGCATCATTGCCGGGCTGACGGCAACGGATGGCTCCTTTCTGATCGGGCATGATCCTGCGACAGGCGACTTTGATTGGGCCACATTGAAGGGCAAAAAAATCCTTGGTTGGCGCGAAGGGTCGTCTCCGGCGATGTTCCTGCGCGCGGCGCTTGAAAAGGCCGGTTTGAATCCGGACGAAGATGTTGAAATCATCACCAATGTTGCCATTCCCGCCCGGATGGGGGCCTTCATGTCGGGCGTTGCCGATTATGGCACCTTCTTTGAACCGGATGTGACCACGCTTGAGGCCAACGGTTTTTATGCCCAAACCAATGTCGGCCAGGCGGTTGGCAATATCGACTATACGGTATTCATTGCCCGCCAAGCCTATATCGCCGAGCATCCAGAGGTGGTGGGCGGCTTTGTCAAAGCGATCGCCAAGGCCGAAGCCTGGATTGCCGAGGCCCCGGAGGCCGATGTGGCGCAGGTCTTGCAGCCCTATTTCCCCGGCGTGGGTTTGGACGAGCTGTCCCAAAGCGTGCTGCGTCACCGTACGGCGGGCGTTTGGAAAACGTCACCCGCGGTTGCGCCTGAGGCGATTGACGCGCTTCAAGACATGCTGATGCACAATGGACTTCTCGCCGTTGAGACAAAAGTGCCTTTTGAAAACGTCGTCGATCCCAGCTTCTTTGCGCAGAGTGCGCAATAATGACGGGCGATACCACAGGGCGGCACCTCGCGGTGCCGCCCAAAATTGAATTTCGCAACGTCGACCTGCATTACTTTTCGACCAAGGGTGAAACCCACGCCGTGAGTGACATGAATTTCACCGTCAACAAAGGTGAATTCATCTCCATCGTTGGGCAGTCGGGCTGTGGCAAGTCGACGTTGCTGTCACTGCTGTGCGGATTGATGCAATCGACTTCGGGACAGGTGCTGATCGACGGAAAACCCGTCAAAGGCCCCTCGCCACAGGTGGGGTTTATGCTGCAACACGACAGCTTGTTTGAATGGCGCACCATTTTAGAGAACGCGCTGCTTGGACCGGAAATTCGCGGTATGGACATGCCCGCCGCACGGGCGCGGGCCGAGCGGATTTTGACGAATTACGGTCTTGGGCAGTTCTTGCATCACCGTCCAACGCAATTGTCGGGCGGGATGCGTCAACGCGCGGCGCTTGGGCGGACCATGTGTATGGAGCCGGATATCCTTTTGCTTGATGAGCCGTTTTCGGCGCTGGATTTTCAGACCCGCATGTCGATTTCCGAGGAGATCGGCGAAATCATCCGGCGCGAGGGCAAGACCGCGATCCTTGTCACCCACGACATCCCCGAAGCCATCGCCATGGCCGACCGGGTGATCGTTCTCAGTCCACGCCCCGGACGGCTCAAAAATATTCACGACATCACCTTCCCGAGCTTGGGCGAGGTGCGTCCCGGCTGCATGGCGGTGCGCGACGCAGATGAGTTCAAAGACTATTTCCACACAATCTGGACGGAGATGGAATCCGATGGCTGACACGACCCCGAACGCCACCCCCAGCGTCGCCTATCAAAACTGGGCCGCACGTCAGGGCCGCGCCCGCCGTAAAGTGATCGTCGGGCGCCTGCTTTTGCTGTTGGGCTTTTTGGCCCTGTGGGAATATGCGCCGCGCAACGGCATGGTGAATCCGATGCTCACCAGTTACCCAAGTGCCGTTTGGGACGGGTTTTGGGACCTGATTGCGCAGGGCAAGCTGGGGCTTCATATTGGCGTCACGCTGATGGAGGTGATGATCAGTTTCGCCATCGCCATGATCCTCGGCACGGCAATCGCCATCTGCCTGTGGTTGTCGCCGATGTTGGAGCGGGTGCTCGACCCCTTCTTGGTGGTGCTCAACGCCTTGCCAAAAATTGCCTTGGTGCCGATCTTTTACATCTGGTTGGGGCCGACCGGGTCGATCTATGCCGTGGCCATTGCTGTGGCGTTGTTCATCACGATCCTGATGCTCTACACCGGGTTCAACCAAAGCGATCCAAACAAGATCAAACTGGCGAAAACCCTTGGGGCAGGGCAGATGCAAATCCTGACCAAGGTGATTTTGCCCGGCAATGTTCACACCTTCATGGCGACGTTGAAAGCCAATGTCGGCCTGAGCCTTGTGGGAGTGATTGTGGGGGAATTTCAGGCGTCCAAAGCCGGTCTTGGCTATTTGATCGTCTACGGCAGCCAGATTTTTCGCATGGATATGGTGATGGCGGCCATTGTGATCCTAAGTCTGATTTCCGTTGGCATCTATCTGATCGTGCAAAAAGCGGAAGCCATACTCACCCGTTGAAATATCGCGCTGAACTGCACCATGGAGGGGCGCGGGGGCATGTTCCATCCCTCGCGTTCCCACTGACCCAAATTGTGTTTGTCCTAAGCTCGTTTGCTCAAGATCTCGGCCAGAACCGACACAGCAAGCGAAGACGCATTGCGCGCGGGTCCAAAAAGGCCGATTGGACCATGAAGCCGCTCCATCGCGATCTGGTCTAACCCCGCAGTGGCGAGGTCTTGCCGCCGCCGGTGTTGTGTCTGTCTGCCGCCGAGACAGCCGACATAAAACGCCTCACTCAACAGCGCCTGCGTCAACAGCGGCTCGTCACCCTCTGCACTATGGTGCAGAAACGCGATGGCGGTGTGGGCGTCGATCTCGCCCAATCCGCGCCGCCCATCCCGCCTTGTGATGTCCACATCCGCAGCCTGCGCCACCCGGATCAGCGCCTCCGCCTCAAGGCTCTCGCCCATAACGACGATCCGCACGGGCGGGGTGAAATGGGTCACAAACCGCGCGTCATGCCATCCGGTTTGGGCGGTGCTCGGCTGGGCCATCAACTGTGCATTGTCTTTGTCATAGACCAGCGTCGCGGGTTGACGGCCTGCCACCTGTGCCAAGACGGCGCGGATCGGTGCCCCGTCGCGCAGCACATGCACCAAAAGGTCAAGCCCGCCACCACAGGGCAGGGCGATGTCGAAAAATGGCGCCCCCTTGCCAAAGCGTATCAGGCGATCCTGGCCGGTCTGAAGGGCGGACAGGGCCTCCGTCGCAACGGCGGATTCAATGCACCCGCCCGAGACGTAGCCACAATACGCACCGTCTTCACGCACCGCCATGATCGTGCCTAAGCTGCGTGAGGCACTGCCCTCGATCCCGACCAAAAGCACCAAGGCCGCGGCCTGACCCGCCTCCATCGCCTGTCGAAGAAACTCCAACACATGCCTAGGACGATCCGTTTTCTGCGGACAAAACGGCATCCTGTCCGCGACCGAACCCGGTGTCGGCGTGAGGGGGTCGTCCTGTGGGCAAGGCACCGGTGCTTCCATGTTACGCGCGCTCTCGGATCACTTTGAAAAGGCAATCGTATTCTCATGCCAATGGCGCGACAGATGCGGCAGGTCGAGGCCGGTACTGAGACCGTCGATCAACCCCAACACCCGAGGCGCGGTCAGAGGCAGCGCGTTCACCGGGGTTCCGATGGCATTGGCCACAGCGCAGGCAAGGGTCGCGCCGACATTCAAAATCGGCACTTCGCCCGCGCCTTTCGTGCCCAAAGGCCCACAAGACGGCGCGCCCTCATAGAGGTGATAGTCGATCGGCAGGGTGTCGAGCGCGGTCGGGATGCGGTAGGAGGAAAAGCAGGTCTGATCAAACGCGCCCTCTGCATTGATCGTGATTTCCTCATGCAAGGCGTAGCCAATGCCCTGTGTGACCCCGCCCTGAATTTGACCATGGATCGCGCGTGGATTCAGCGCCCGACCCACGTCCTGGATGACGCGGTAGGCGAGGATCTCGACCTTGCCCGTATCCGGGTCCACCGCCACGTCGCAATCATGTACGGCAAACACCGGAATATCTATCGCATCAATGAAATGCCCCGCCGCACAGCCCGGCATCGCCGGAATGCCCGGCGCGGTAAACGCCCCGCTGCCAGAAATCGGCCCGTGCTCCAACTCGGCCTGTGCGATCACGGTTTGAATGGAGGTGCCAGAGCCGGGTCGGCCGCGGATTTCCACCCGGCCTTGGGTGAGCACCAAATCGTCCTGCGGCGTTTGCAACATGTGGCTGGCGACCGCCAAAAGTTTGGACCGGACCTCGGCGCAGGCCTCTTGGCTGGCCGCGCCGATCGACACCGTCGTGCGCCCGCCGCCCACGCCCAGATCGCGCCCGGAGGCATCCGTATCCGCGGTTTTGACGATGACCGCATCGGGGTGAAGGCCCAGATTGGCCGCCACGATTTGTGGCAAGGATTGCACCATCGTGCCCGACCCGATTTCGACGCCAGAGGTGACCAAAGTGGCGCTGCCATCAACGTTGAGATGGACCGTGGCGCTTGAAGGGCCGACAAAAATGAACCAAGTGCCAACCGTGGTGGCGCGCCCGTAAAGCCGCCCATCGGGGCCTTTTTTCGCGCGCTCATGTGGCCCATAGGTGTCGATGGCCAAATCCAACATCGGCCGAAGCACATCGCCCTCAAACACCTGCCCCGTCGCGCCGATGTCGCCATGACCCACCACGTTGCGCCGCCGAAAGGTGAGCGGGTCCATGCCAATGGCTTTGCAGATTTCGTCGGTGTGACATTCAAGCGCAAAGGTGTTGTACACGCCGTTGCAGGCGCGAAAGGCCCCATTGGGGGGCGTGTTGGTATAGACCGCTTGGCTGGCGATTTTCACCGATCCAAGCCGGTAGTTGCCGCCCAGCGTATGCGCCGTCATTGTGGTGAGGAACACTTGCTCGCCGCCATAGGCACCGCAATCCATCAACACCGTGGCTTCGCGCCCGACGATGTCGCCCTCTGGCGTCACCGCGGACCGGATCAGGATGTCGGCGTTTTCGCGGCTCAAACAGGTCATTTGCTCTTCGCGGCGGGAGTTCACCAGCGACACTTTGCGGCCGGTCTTGCGCGCCAAAATGGCGGCGAACGGTTCCAGAGAACAATCGAATTTCAATCCAAACCCGCCGCCAACGGCGGGCACGGTGACATGCACCGCCGCTTCGGGCACGCCCAAAACCTTGGCCGTCACATGGCGCACGGTCCATGGCACTTGGGTCGAGGTGTGAATGTGAAACCGCCCGTCGTCATAGGAGGCGACCACAGCACGCGGTTCAAACGGCACATGGCTTTGGCGTCCGACCCGATATGTGCCCTCCACAATGATGACATCGTTGCGGGCAAAGGCCGCATCGGTGTCGCCGCGCACCACCGTGGCCTCCCACGCCACATTGCCGCCGCGTGCCGCGCCCTCGCGCAAAATCTCATATGTCGCCCAATCGGGGTGGATCAATGGCGCGTCTTTGGCCAGCGCCTCCGCCATGGTCAAAACAGGCGCTATCGGGTCGATCTCGACCAGAATGGCGGCGGCTGCGGCGCGCGCTTGGGCCACGGTGGTCGCGGCCACAACGGCCAGAGGTTCGCCATGATAGCGCACCACGTCTTTTGCAAACAGCGGATGGTCGGCGATGCCGATCCCATGCAGACCGGGCGCATCCTCATGTGTTGCAATCGCCTTGACCCCCGGCATGGACAGCGCGGGGGTGACGTCGATTTTGACGATCCGTCCCGATGCGACCTCTGAACGGCGCGCGGCGGCGTGCAACGTGCCGTGGCCGCCTTCGTCGACGGTATAGCGGGTGCGTCCCAGAAGTTTGTCCTTTGCATCCCGCCGAGGCAGGTTCATCACGGCAGTATTGGGAGGGTAGGGCAGTGTCATGGGCGCACCTCGTCCGCTGATCCAAAACCGTCTGATCCAAAACCGTCTGCGCCAAGCGACATGAGCGCATCTATAATGCGTTCGTAGCCAGTGCAGCGGCAGATGTTTCCGGTCATGGCCGATTTGAGTTCGGCGCGTGTGGGCGACGGGTTTTCCGCCATGAAATGCGTCATCGAAAGCACCATGCCGGGGAAACACATGCCGCATTGCACGACATCGTATTCCAAAAATGCCTTTTGAACCGCAGTCAGGGTCTCAATGTTGGACACCCCTTCGATCGTGGTGATCTCAGCCCCGGCAAGACTCCCGACGGGCAGCAGGCAGGACACTTTCGGTACGCCGTCGATCTGAACCGTACAGGCGCCACAAAAGCCTTCGCCACAGACATCCTTGGTCCCGGTGAGGTGCAGATCTTCGCGCAGGACCTCAAGCAAGGATCGGCGCGGATCGCCGTGATAGGGAACCGGGTCGCCATTGATCATCAAAGTCAGCATCATCGCCCGGCTCCTTGTTCTGTTCGTGACATGTCAGAGAAGGCCCGTGCCACCAAAGCGGGCAACACCCGCAGGCGATACCAACCTTGGCCATCCACCGCGTCACGGCCCACAAAGTCCTGTGAGGCGCGCAAGGCGGCGTGGGCGCGGATGCGGTCGACCGTCATCGTTTGACCTTCGCAAAGCGCTTCCAAAGCCCGCCAGCGTCGTGCGCGTTTTTCCACAGAGCCCACAGCAATCCGCAAATCCCGTAGTGCGCCGTCGGGGGTTATCACCGCCGAAAGGCTGACCACCACAAGCGGATAGTCCCCGGCTTGTCGTTGCATTAAACGGACATGGGCCGAGCGCGCTGCCGTGCGGGACACGGTGACACGCAGAAGGATATGGGGCCGGTCGACAGGGGTGTTGAGGTAGTCCTCAAGCGACAGGGTCTGGCGGCCCGAGGAGGTTTCAAGGTCCACCTCTGCGTTCAGTGCCAGAAGGGCCGGGGCCAAATCGGCAGAGTAAAAATCTCGCGTACACAGGTTGCCGCCCAAAGTGGCCATGCGACGGATTGCAGGGGTTGCGGATGTGCCCGCCGCCGTGGCGAGCGCTGCCAGATCGGGCGCGCCTGTTATGGCGTCGCAGAGGTCCTGATGGGTCACCATAGAGCCTGCAACCAGCGTCTGATCATCCAGTGTGATGTCGGTGAGGTCTGGGATATTCGCCAGCGACACAAAGGTTCGGTCGCGCGCCTCGCGCATGACCCATGTGCCCCCGGCCATCACGGTTGCCGTCTCTCCCAAACGTGTCAGGATGTCGAGCGCTTGCGAAACGCGGGTCACTGGGATCAGGCCGTCCTGTGGTATCTCCATCATCTCCACCGCCTTTTTAAGAGGGACCATCAAAGGGAGCGCGGGCCTGCGGCGGCCCGCACGAAGGGGTCTCAGCGACCGCGCATGATCATCCGGTAGCGCATCTGATCAAAGATCACCGCAAGGATCAAAAGTCCGCCCAAAAGCACCATCTGCATGTAGGAACTGATCTGGGCGAGGTTCATGCCGTTTTGCACCATGACGATGAAAAACGCGCCCAGAACCACGGTCTGCACCTTGCCGATCCCGCCTCTGAGCGAGACACCCGCGATGACACAGGCGGCGATGGATTCAAGCGCCATCGAGCCACCCAAATTGGCCTCGCCGCTTTCCACCCGCGCGGTCAGCAAAAGCCCGGTCAGCGACGCGATCAGCGAACAGAGAATGTAAGACACCATCAAAGTGCGCTTGGTGTTGATGGCCGAGAGATGCGCGGCCTTGATATTGCCGCCGACGGCGTAAATCTGTGTGCCCAAAGGCGTGCGCGACATCACAAGCCACATCACCACGATACAGATCGCGGCAATAAACACCGGGACCGGCACGCCGAACCATTTGCCAAAGCCAAACGTGTCGCCAAAGGCAAAGGGCAGGCCGGACACCGGCACGCCCCCGGTGAGAAACAGCGCAAGTCCTGCGCCCACAGAGGAGACACCCAGCGTCATGATAAAGGGCGAGACCTCGAAATAAGCCACACCGACGCCATTGACGAGACCCACCAGCAGGGCGGTGCCCCCCCCCGCCGCGATCCCGATCAAAATCGCCAACCAGATCGCATCGGGCATCACGCCCGCCGCCCATGTCATCGACACGGCGGAGACCACAGAGGTCAGCGCAATCGCGGTGCCAACCGACAGATCAAACCCGCCAGAGACCAAAACCAACATCTGTCCCAAGGAGACCAAAACCAGATAGACCGATTGCCGCGCCACATTGACGAGGTTTTGCCCGGTCAGGAATTTCGCGGACATCAACGAGAAAACCACCAAAGCGATGGCCAAAAAGAACGGCAAGACGCCGACCCGCAAAAACAGTTTGCGCAGAACGCCGGACGTGTCAGCAGATGTGGGTGCAGTTGTCATAGGGTCGGTTCACTTTCAACAAAGAAGTGTTTCAAAACAGTGTCCTCGGTGGCATCAGCCCGCGCCAATTCGGCGGTGACATGGCCATGTGCAAAAACGAGGAGACGGTGAGACAGGTTGATCGCTTCGGGCAGATCGGAGGAGATCACGACGACGGCCTTGCCCGCCTCCGCCAGCGATTTGATCTTGAGATAAAGCGCGGCGCGGGTGCCCATATCGACGCCCACGGTCGGCTCATCAAAGATGTAAACATCGGCGTCCTGGCCAAAGGCCTTGCCAAACAACACCTTTTGTTGGTTGCCGCCCGAAAGCTGCGAGACATATTTGGCGCGATAATCATGGGGCAGTTCGACCCGATCCGCGATCTCGGCGACCCGTTCGCGCACCACGCGCCAGTTGATCCATCCGCGCTTGGAGGCGGTGCCCGAGGTCACCACATTCAGCCCGAGATTGTCATGGGAGGTCTTGGCCAGATCGAGTCCTTCGGCCTTGCGATCCGGCGAGAGGTAATACAGCCCACGGCGGATGATCTCGCGGGTCGAAAGATGGGTGATGTCCTGGCCTTTGAGGATGACGGTGCCCGTTTGATGCGCGGTCAGCCCCATCATGGCGCGGAAAAACCGCGATTTGCCACAGCCAACCAGCCCCGCCACACCCAAAACCTCACCCGCCCTCAGGCTCAGGCTGCTGGGGGCCACGCCGGGGGTCGAAAGCCCTTTGATTTCAAGAACGACCGCGCCGGGCGTGGTCGCAATCACCGGATAAATCTCCGCAATCGCGCGTCCGGTCATCATCTCGACCAAATGCGCCTCATCGGTATCCGTCATCGCGACCGTGCCGATTTTGGCACCATCGCGCAGGACCGTGACCCGATCCGCGATGCGGGCAAATTCCTGCATCCGGTGGGAGATATAAACGATGCCAACGCCCTTGGCCTTTTGCTGTTTGATAAAGGCAAAGAGGTGATCGACCTCGCGGTCCGTCAGAGAGGCGGTCGGTTCATCCAAGATCAAGACCTTGAGATCGCCGTGAAACGCCTTGGCAATTTCGACCATCTGTTGCTGCGCACGCGACAGAGAGGCGACCTGCGCGGTGGGCGAAAGCGCAAAGCCCAAAGTGTCGAAAATCTCTTGTGCACGCCTGCGCATTTCGCCGTGATCAATCAAAAATCCGGCGCGTGGTTCTTGGCCCAGAAACATGTTTTCGGCCACGGTCAGTGTCGGGATCAGGGAGAATTCCTGAAACACGGTATAGACGCCATGGGATTTGGCGCGCGCCACCGTGTCGAAATTCATCGCATGACCGTCAAGGTAAATCGTGCCCTCAGAGGGCGAGGTGGCACCCGCGAGCATGGAAATCAGTGTCGATTTCCCCGCGCCATTTTCGCCAAACAACACATGAACCTCGCCTGCATTCAGGTCAAAATCCACCGTATTGAGGGCGCGCACGCCGGGGTAGTCCTTGGTCAATCCGTGGGTGGAGAGTAGGGGCATGGTCAGCCTCCAAATAGTGATGTGGACCGGGACACATCTGCCCCGGCCCGAGATCAGAGATCAGCCGTTATTCGACGGAGAACACCGGGCGGAACCCATCCGGCGGCAAGATCGCGTCGCGCGCAACCGAGCCGATCGTGTCGCCATCGACGACAAAGATTTTCGGGCCCACATGTTTGATGTACTCCTTGCCTTCGATGAGGCGCACGGCCTGATCCACGGCAATCCGGCCCTGAATGACCATCGAATCCGCCGGGGCGGCGGCGATCATGCCGCGTTGGATGCCGGTATAGACGCCCGGTGTCATGTAAAACGCCAGAAGGCCGATCTCATCGCTGAGGCCGCGTTCGCGCAAAAGACCCTGTGCCGCTTCGGCGGTGACCGCCGTGCCCGCGAGGTATTTGACCTCTGGGTTGGATTGCAAAACGTCTTCGACCAGCTTGAGCTGTGCCTCTTTGCCGGTGTCGCCATAGCGCGGTTCCAACACTTCAACAGCCGAACCTTCGATGGCGGTCATAAAGCCGGTGTTGGCGGCCTCAACCCAACCGGCACCGGCCGGTCCGGGGAACCAACCGACCTGAACCGGGTCGGTGCCCGCGGGGTGTTTGTCCGCCAGATATTTGCCGGTTTCAAAGCCCATCGTGTAGAAAGACACCAAGGATTTGGCGGAAATGTCCGGCGAGGACACACCGTTGATCACATCGATCACCGGGATGCCTTTGGCGGCCACTTCGGAGATGACGCTGTTGAGACCGTCATAGGAAATCGCCCCGATGATCACCGCATCCGCCCCTGAGGCGACGCAATCTTCGATCTGGCTGACCTGTTTTGACAGTTCGGTATAGCCGCCCGCCTCAACAAGGTTCATTTTGACGCCAAGGCGTTTGGCTTCTTCGGCCACGCCGTAATCGACACCCAGCCAATAGGCGTCTTTCATATGCGGGAAAGACACGCAGATGTTGTAGGCTTCATCGGCTTTTTCAAGCGCTTCATAGGTCACCGGGGTGGCGGTGCCATCGGTGGAAAAGGCGGGGGTCACCTCTTCGGCCTCATAGGGATACCACGCATCGGCAAGCACCGGGGTGGTGAGCATGGCGGCAAAGGCCACGCTGGTCAAAAGGGCATGTTTCATGGATCTGACTCCTTGTTGGGTCCATCAGTTGGAGATGCGGTCATTGCCGCGTTTTTATTATGAGAGATGGGAGCGGGCGCTCCCGGTCGGCATCAGGCCCCTATGCGAGGGCCTGACGGATGTCTGCGAGCATGGCTTTGCGCGCGGCGCGTGCCGCCAGCGCTTCGTCCATCTCGACACGTTTGAAGGTGACGGGGGTGTTGGGTTGCAATTGACCGATCAGGTCCATATCCGCCGAAATCACCGCACCCAGAGTAAAATAGCCACCGCCTGAGACTGCATCGCGGTGCAACACGATGGGTTCCAAACCGCCGGGCACCTGAATGGAGCCATAGGAATAGCAGCCATCCACGATGTTTGAGGGATCGGAGCCTGCGCCAAAGGGTTGCGGACGATCGACAAATTCCATCGGAGTGCCACCGCGGAACCGATAGCCCATGCGGTCGGCTTCGGGGGCGACCACCCATGCGTCATCGAAAAACGCCTTTTGGCTTTTCTCGGTCAGACGGTGCCAATAGAGCCCGGTCAACACCCGCAATACGGCGGGGGTGCCGGGGCGGCGGCGGAGCGCCAGGGGAACAGAGCGCCCCTCCGCCACCACCGCGCCAGTTCCAACCGGGATCACGTCCCCGGCGGCCACGGCGCGCCCTTTGAAACCACCCAAGGCCCCGATGGGATAGGTGGACCGCGACCCAAGCGCGGGTTCGGTCGCGATGCCGCCGGAAACGGCGATGTACATCCGCGCACCGGCTTTGAGAAAGCCAAAGGACAGAACCTGACCGGGCTTGACGGTGAAGGCGGTCCATGTCTCGCGCGGGTCCCCGTCAAGCATCATCGGGATGTCCGCGCCGGTGACGGCGACGCTCATCCCTGCGCCAATTTCGGGGCCAAATTTGATCTCCGGCCCCATGAACACGGCTTCCAATCCCGCCGCGCCTTCGTCATTGCCGACCAAAAGGTTCGCCGCCCGCAGCGCCAGACGATCCATCGCGCCGCCTTCGGGAATGCCAAGGTGAAAATAGCCGGGGCGGCCAAGGTCCTGAACACTGGTTGCAAGTCCCGGTTTGATGATCTCAAGCGTCATTGAGGGCCTCCATCAGCTTGGCGTTGAATCCGGTCATGTCGGCGTTGAACGCGTCGAGATCAAATTTGACCTCGGCGATGCGCGGCGCATAGGTGCCCGCCTCGACCTCCTTGACGATGCGGTCGTAGTCTGTGCGATCAATCGGTTTCCATTTGACGATGTCGCCGGGGCGGAAAAACACCATGAAATCGCTCAGGTAGCTGGTCTTTTGCTCCGGGTCATAGATCGGCATCGGTGTGATCCCGAACATCTGATAACCACCGGCACCGCGCACCGAATAGATACAGGCAAAGCAGCCCCCATGACCGACGGTCAGTTTCGGCGTATCTGTGCGGGGCCGCAGGTATTTGGGCACCTCAAGCTGTTTGTCGCGCTCGACCAGTTGATAGAGAAACGGCAGTCCCGACACAAAGCCCACCATGGAGACGAACCAAGGCTGGGAATGATGCGCCTCGATAAAGGCGGCGACACTGTCATAGCCGTTGATCTTGGCGGCATATTCCAAATCCGATCCACTCGGGTCTTGGTGGCGTTCGCGAAACCGCATCAGGGTTTCATGGGTCCAAGGGTCTTCATAAAACACCGGAATTTCAATGATCCGGGTCTCTAGGCGTTTCTCTTGCGCCTCTGCCTCGTGTTCCAATTCCTTGATCTTGGCCATCATGGCGTCGGGGGCGATGACATCGGGGTCAAACCGCACCTCAAAGGAGGCATTCGCCGGGCAAATCTCGGTCACGCCGGGGATATTCGCGGCGCGCACCAGTTTGCTTAGGGACAGGCAGATAAAGAAGGCATCCAGAGACATTTCATCGTCGATCTCGACATAGATATGTTCGTCCCCGCCATAGCTGTAACGCGTTTTCATGCGGCGTCTCCTTTGGTTGCGGTCAAATGTCCGGCGGCCAGCCACGGTTCCAACCATTGAGTGTGAAACGCGCCTTTGCGCACCTCTGGGTCGGCGGCCAGCGCAAGGTGCAGCGGCACCGTGGTTTTCGTCCCGCCGATTTCCAACTCGGTGAGGGCGGTGACCAATTTATCAATCGCCGCGTCGCGGGTCGGGGCATGGACAATCACCTTGCCCAACAGCGAGTCGTAGAACGGCGGGATTTGGTAGCCTTCGGAGAGGAAGTGATCAAAGCGCACGCCATCGCCCGTGGGTTCGACCAGTTTCGACACCACACCGGGCCATGGCATGAATTGCAGGAACGGATCTTCGGCACAGATGCGCACCTCGATGGCATGGCCTGAGCGGGTGATCTGATCTTGGGTCATCGACAGTTTGGCCCCGCCGCAGACCTTGATCATTTCCGCCACAAGATCGACGCCGGTGAGCATTTCGGTGACCGGATGTTCGACCTGAATGCGGGTGTTCATTTCGATGAAATAAAACGCGTTGGTCGCCTCGTCATAGAGATACTCAAGCGTGCCTGCGCCGCGATAGTTGACCGCCTTGGCCAGCGCCACGGCAGAGGCGCAAAGGGCTTCGCGGGTCGGCGCGTCCAGACAGGCGGCACCCGCTTCTTCCCAGACCTTTTGCCGACGTCGTTGCAGCGAACATTCGCGTTCAAAACAATGCACCGCCGTGTCGCCGTCACCCAAGATTTGCACCTCGATGTGGCGCGGTGACAGGATCGCGCGTTCGATATAGAGCCCGCCATCGCCAAAGGCGGCTTCGGCTTCGGCCTTGGCTTGGGGGGCGAGGGCTTTGAGTTCCGCCTCATTGGTGGCGATGCGAATGCCGCGCCCGCCGCCGCCCGCTGCGGCTTTGATCATCACCGGATAGCCGATCTCGGCGGCCACTTTCAGGGCGTCCTCGACGTCAATCCGCCCCTCGGAGCCGGGCACCACCGGCACGCCGGCGGCCAAGGCGGCCTGACGCGCCGCAACCTTGTCGCCCATGCGCTCGATCGTGTCCGCCGTGGGGCCGACGAAAATCAACCCGGCGTCTTCGACAGCGCGGGCAAAGCGCGGGCTCTCAGATAAAAAGCCATAGCCGGGATGGATCGCATCCGCACCCGTATCTTTGGCGGCTTTCAGCACCGCCTCGATGTTCAGATAGCTGTCTTTTGAGGGCGCAGGGCCGATACAGACGGCCTCATCGGCCAGTTTGACCGCCAACATATCGGTGTCGGCTTCGGAATGGGCCTGGATCGCGTGGATGCCAAGAGCCTGTGCGGCGCGCACGATCCGCACGGCAATCTCGCCCCGGTTGGCAATGAAAAGACGTTCAATAGCCATCAGATCACGCAAGCTCCGCAAGCACGGCACCGGCGGTCACCGGCGCGGCATCGTCGATCATGTATTTGACAAAGGTGCCCTCAACTTCAGAGGTCACAGCGATAAAGGTTTTCATCACTTCAACCAGACCGATGGTGTCGCCAATGGCCACCGCATCGCCGGGGGATTTGAACACCGGCTCCTCGGGGGAGGGCTTGTGATAAAATGTGCCGGGGAGGGGGGATTGAATGTTGCTCATGATCGTTTCCCTGTTGGTTTAGCTCTGTTGGCTTAGGCGGTTTCAAGCACGGCGGAGGCCGGTGCGATATGGATGCCGTTTTCGGTCAGAGTGGCGCGGATGGCGCGTCCGATGTCCAGAGCGCCCGGCGTATCGGAATGAAAACAAATCGACTCGAATGCGATGTCGATGTCTTTGCCCTCAACCGTGGTCACTTTGCCCTCAAGACAGGCGCGCAGACATTTTTGCGCAATAGCGTCTGGGTCGGGGCGGCCAACGCGGCGGGTGAAAACAATCGCGCCGTCAGTGCCATAGTCGCGATCGGCATAGAATTCGCGCACCACCGGATGACCCAACCGTTTGGCGACCTCATAGGTCTTGGACACACCCATGCAATAGATCAAAAGATCGCCGCTGATCGCGCCAAGGCTTTCGATCATGTGGCGTGACAGATCTTCGTTGCGCGCGGCCTCCATGTAAAGTGCGCCATGGGGTTTGACGTGCTGAAGGCGGATGCCGTGACGGCGGCCAAATTCGCGCACCGCGCCGACTTGGTAAATAATGTCGTTGACCAGTTCTTCGTGTGTGGTCTGGATGAAGCGGCGGCCAAAGCCCTGAAGGTCGCGATAGCCGGGATGCGCGCCAAGCCCGACGCCGTAGACCTGCGCCAATTTGATCACCCGGTCCATGGAGTTCGGATCACCGGCGTGAAACCCTGCGGCGATATTGGCCGAAGAGATCAGCGCCATCAGATCTTCGTCAGGCGCTTCGCCCAAGACCCAATGGCCAAAGCCCTCACCCATGTCGCAATTTAAATCGATGATCTTCTGCATGACTGGTCCTTGTTCTCTGTGGAACCAGCATTTTCCAAATTGAGTCTGTTTGTAAAATTCAGAATTCAACTACAGCATTATCGAATTTTCCAAATTCAAAATTTCAATTCAGATCAGATTTTGCGCGAATTTGGACAAAAATAGGCAATTTTGAAACTGCTGCCACAGTCGTTATTCTTTTTTAGAGATAATACTCGGTTCAAAAATTGAATTTCCGAATTTGAGGTGCAGCCTCTATACACTGTCATCGAAACGCCACGCCAAGGCGTTCGGAAAATCCGAAGAGGACGGTCCTGATGAACCTGCGCCAATTGAAATATTTCCTCGCCACCGCCGAATTGGGTCAGGTCAGCCGTGCCGCCAGTGAATTGTCGATCTCGCAATCCTCGATCACCACGGCGATCCGCGAGTTGGAACAGGAAATGGACACCATCCTGTTTGTGCGCACGGCGCATGGGATGGAGCCGACCGCATCTGGGCGCGAACTTGTGGGGGCGGCGCGTGATGTGTTGGAAAAGGTCAATATCGCCCGCAACATCGGCCAAGGCCGGTCCGAAATCGAAGGCACGATCAACATCGCCGCCACCTATACGGTGATTGGCTATTTCCTGCCGTTTCACCTGGACCGTCTGACCCACAGATTCCCAAAACTCGACATTCGCATCAGCGAGTTGAACCGCGAAAGCATCGAAGAGGGGCTGATGACCAATCGCTTTGACATGGCGGTTTTGCTGACTTCGAACACCGCCAATCCCGAACTTGAGACCGAAACCTTGCTGCGCTCGCACCGCCGCCTTTGGGTGCCGCAAAACCATCCGCTGCACCAACAGGGCCGCGCCACATTCGAAGACATCGCGAAAGAGGATTACATCATGTTGACCGTCGATGAGGCGGCCAATACGTCGATGAAATATTGGGGGCCGACCGGGCTGACGCCCAACATCAAACTGCGCACCTCATCGACCGAAGCCGTGCGTTCTATGGTCGCCAACGGGCAGGGCATCACCATTCTTTCGGATATGGTCTATCGGCCTTGGTCGTTGGAGGGGCGGCGGATTGGCACGGTCGCCACGGATCGCGAAATCCCGTCGATGGATGTGGGGCTGGCGTGGCGGCGCACACAGGAGATGAGTGAGCCTGTTCGGGTGTTTTACGACTATTTCATGGATGCGTTCCTGTCCCCGCAAATGTCGCAACTCGCCGGGCGCAGTTAAGGGCGGCGGCCCGTCAGAGCCGCCACCCGATCCGCGCGGTGAAAGGCGTGACGCTTTAGGCCGACAGACGTTGCCGCACCAAAGTGACCCAATAGGAACTGCCCCAGCCGATCACATCGTCGTTAAAATTATAGGCCGGGTGATGCAGATTGGCCGAAGGGCCATTGCCGATATTGATCATGCAGCCCGGCACTTTGTTCAGCATAAAGGCGAAATCTTCGCCCCCCAAAGTGGGCGTCATATCCAGCGTCACATTCTCCTCACCTGCCACCGCGCGCGCGGCTTCGGCGGCAAATTCGGTTTCTTGCGCATGGTTCACCAGCACCGGATAGCTGCGTTTATACTCCAGCGTCCCAACACAGCCATGTCCGGCGGCGATATTGGACACGATCTCGCCCACCCGACGTTCGACATGATCACGCAGCGCCTCATTCATCGTGCGCACCGTGCCTTTGATGGTGATCTCCTGCGGGATGACGTTATGGGCATGACCGCCCTCAATCGCGCACAATGAGACGACATGGGCGTCAAACGGGTCGACGGAGCGCGCGCTCATGCCGTGAATCGCCTGAATGATCCCGGCGAGCGCTGGAAACGGATCAATGCTTGTGTGCGGTTCGGCGGCATGTCCGCCTTTGCCGGTGATGGTGATGGTCAAGATGTCCACGGCGGCCATATTCGGCCCCGGCGCGGTGGTGAATTTACCCACATCCAGCCCCGGCATATTGTGCATGCCGTAAACCTCATCACAGGGCCAACGCTCAAACAACCCGTCTTCGATCATCGCCTGCGCGCCCGCACCGCCCTCTTCGGCAGGTTGGAAAATCACGATCACCGTGCCGTCAAAGGCCCGCGTTTCTGCCAGATGCTTCGCCGCGCCCAGCAACATGGTCGAATGGCCGTCATGACCACAGGCGTGCATTTTCCCCGGCACTTTCGAGGCATAGGCCAGCCCGGTTTCTTCCAGAATTGGCAGCGCATCCATATCGGCGCGCAGGCCAATCATCCGCCCGGAGATATTGGTTTTGCCGTGGATCACACCGACCACGCCGGTCTGGCCCAGCCCCTCGACGACCTCATCCACTCCGGCCGCACGCAGGGCCTCGGCCACTTTCGCGGCGGTGCGATGGACCTCGTACAAAAGCTCGGGGTTTTCATGCAAGTCATGGCGAAAAGCGATCAAACCTTCGATCTCGCGCGCCACCCAATTTTCAATCGCCATATTTTATCCTCTCAACATTTTATATCGAAAATCACAATGGCTCGCGCCTTTCATGATCGTCTGTGTCCGGGTCAATTCGATCTCCGGGTTGTAGCCGACGCAAAAATCGCCATCGCGATTGCAGGACAGTAAATGCCCAATGTCGCCCACGCCCATCTCCTGATACATTTCCGCATAGCGACAGCGCGTGACGTTAAAGGCCATTTCATCCGGCTCGGTCACCAACATATCCATCTCAAGCGCGTCTTCTTTGGTCCAATTTGGCAGAATATCGGCGAAATCCGACAGGTTCGGTGCATGGCCCAGATCTTCGGCCAAGGCTTTGCCCTGTTCAATCGCCGAGCGCGAACAGGTCGCGCCAATCACCGCTTCCGCCTCGGCGCGGCCAGAGCGTTCGGTGATCACGTCGAGCACATGTTTCAGGATCATCGCCTCAATGCGACGGCGTTCGAGGATGGGGAGGTCTTTCATAGCGTCACCTTTCTCATAGTTTCGGCTCCTGACGGTCTTTGCGTTGCAACCATGTCAGATAGAGCGGTGCAACCCGGCGACCAATGGCATGAAACGGCAGCGGATGCGGCTCGGTGACCGGAAGGGCCAGCCCGCGCTCATCCTCGCCATCCACAGCCCGCGCGATCTCGCGTCCCAAGGCATTGCCAAGCGCCACGCCGCGCCCGTTGCATCCAATCCACGTCCAGCCATTCGGGCCGAGTTTATGGACCCGCGGAAAGCGATCCCAATTCATTGACAGATAGCCGGACCAGACATGGGTCATTTTCGGCGGCGCAAGCTGCGGGAAACTGTCGGCCAGATTGGCGGCGACCTTGCGCGCGATCCGGGCCTGAACGTCGCCACCGCCCAGAATGGCCCCGCCGGTGATCAACCGATTGCGCGCATCATAGCGGAAAAACCGCAAATCGCCACGCGTGTCAGACACCGCCTGACGCCCCGGCAAAAGCGTGGCGCGCAAATTGTCCGAGAGCGGTTCGGTGGACATTTGCCACGAATGCACGGGGATGATGGACCGCGCCAACCGCCGCGCCAGTCCGGGGGACAATTCGCCAGTGTAGGCATTGGTGGCAAGGATCAGCGCGCGGGCTTTCACCGTGCTGTTCACTGTGCCCTGCGCGGTTTTGACGACCCACTCCGACCCGGTGTGAGCATAGCTCTCCACGCGGGTTTGTTCAAAAATTTTACCGCCATGGCGCTCAACCGCCCCGGCCAATCCGCGCGCCAAAGCCAGCGGATTGATATGCCCGCCCGAAGGCGCCAGCATCCCGCCGTACCAATGATCCGTGCCCATCAATGTGGTGGTGGCGGCCCGGTCAAGGTATTCGACCTCAAGCCCAAACCGCGTCCAGGCCTCCACCCGCTTTTGGCTTAATTTGGTGCGTCCGGGCGAGTGCGCCGGCTGAAACCATCCGGTTTGCTCCGCTTCGGCCTCAATCCCCTCATCGCGGATTTTATCAAACAACATCCCCGCCGAGGCGCCGATGAGTTCGGCAAATTTGCGCCCGGTCTCGCCAAAGCGCGCCACCCACATATCGGGTTCGGCGGCGGTGAGCGTTGGGATCACCTGGCCGTTGTTGCGCCCCGACGCGCCCCAGCCCACGGCCTGACCTTCGAGCACCACAACATCGCGCCCGGCCTTGGCCAGATGTAGGGCGGCGGAGAGGCCGGAAAAGCCGCCGCCGATGATCACGGTGTCGGTTTCAATCGGACCCGTCAGGGGCGCAGTGGGCGGACGTTTGGGGGCGGTGTCGGCCCAAAGTGAGGGCGGGAAGGAAACGGGGCTTTGCATTTCGGGTCTTTCGGTGGTGTGATGGGTAAATTCTACGGAATGGGCGTTTTGGCGAATGGATTTCTATGGTTTGCGTAAACACGGGTATGTATTCAGAGGTAAAAGAAGCGAGGCGATATGAGCGACACAAGTTTTGATGAGATCGACCAGCGCATTCTCGACATTTTGCAGGTGGACAGCGACCTGCCGATTGCCGAGGTGGCGGATCGGGTGGGGCTGAGCCCGACGCCGATTTGGCGGCGCATCAAACGTATGGAGGCGGCGGGCTTGATCCGAGGCCGGGTTGCCTTGGTCGATCAAAAACTGGCCAATGTGCCGATGACGATTTTCATCGGCGTGACCGCGCCGCGTCATGCGATGGAATGGTTCACCCAATTTCGCGCGCTGATCGAAGACATCCCGGAGGTGGTCGAGGCTTATCGCCTCACCGGGGCGACGGATTACATCATGAAGGTCGTGGTGCCCGATATTGCCACCTATGACGTGGTCTATCAGCGGATGATTGAGGAGGTGGAATTTTCGACGGTGAACTCGTCGATCTCGATGGAAGAGTTGAAATTCACCACCGCCGTTCCGACCAAATACCTGTGATTTGGGCGTTTGGGGCAGGGGCCCAGACAGCGGCCCAGACAGGGGCGTGTTCTGCCCCTGCCGATATGGGATGTGTTCACGCCGTCTCATGGACGTGGCCGCCCAAATAGGCCTCCGCCACACGCGGATCATTGGCCAAAGCCGAGGCGTCGCCTTCGATCACGATCTTGCCGTGTTCAATCACCGAAGCCGTGTCTGAAATCCGCAACGCGGCTTTGACGTTTTGTTCGACCAACAGCACGGCATAGCCCTCGGCGCGGATTTTCGACACCAATTCGCAGATAAAGCCCACCAAACGCGGGGCGAGGCCCAGCGAGGGTTCGTCCAAAAGCAACACTTTGGGTTTGCGCATCAACGCGCGCCCGATGCAGAGCATCTGTTGCTCGCCACCCGACATCGACCCGGCCTGTTGTTTTAGGCGTTCTTCGAGGCGCGGGAACAGGGCCAAGACATGATCCAATTCCTGCCGCCCCAATGGTCCGGCCCCGATCACAAGGTTTTCCAACACGGTCATGTTGGAGAAAATCTGCCGCCCTTCCGGGGCCTGCATGATGCCACGTTCAACGATCTCGTGGCTTTTGAGTTTGGAAATGTCTTCGCCCTGCAAAAGGATTTCCCCGCCGGTGGCGTGATAAATCCCGGAGATACAGCGCATGAGGGAGGTTTTGCCCACCCCGTTTGCGCCCAGCACAGACACGATGCCTTGCTGCGGCACAGTGACCGAAATGTCGTGCAAGATGTCCTGAATGCCGATTTTGAGCGACAGGTTTTTGATCTCAAGAATGTTGCTCATCCCTCATCTCCCCCAAGGTAGGCTTCTAACACGCTGGGGTCCTGGCGCACCACGGCGGGCACGTCATCGGCGATTTTGCGGCCCGAGGCGAGCACCACAAGACGTTCACAAATGCCCATGACCAGTCCCATATCGTGTTCCACCAACATGATGGTCAGCCCTTCTTTGTTCAGCCCGGTGATGAATTGCGCAAGCTCCGTGGTTTCGGAATCGTTCATCCCCGCGGCCGGTTCGTCCAGGATCAAAAGCTCCGGTTTCATCGCCAAGGCCCGCGCGATCTCAAGGTATTTGCGCTTGCCATAGCTGAGGTTGGCGGCGAGATCATCAGCGTGATCGGCCAGACCCACCCGCTCCAACATCTCGTAGCTGCGCTCTGAGATCTCTTTTGCCCGCGCCTTGCCACCGAAGAGCGACGACATTGGACCGACGCCAATCATCCCAAGGGCCCCGACAGAGATATTGTCGAACACCGTCATGTTCGGAAACACCCGCAGGTTTTGAAAGGTGCGCGACATGCCTTTGTGGGCGATCTTATGCGCCGACAATCCGGTGATGACCTCGCCTTTAAACCGCACCTCGCCCGAGGAGGGTGGCGTGAAGCCGGAGATCAGGTTGAACAGCGTGGTTTTCCCCGCGCCATTCGGTCCGATCAGGCCAAACAATTCGCCTTGATTGACCTGTGTGCTGACATCATCGACCGCTTTGAGACCGCCAAAGGCGCGGGTCAGATGGTCGAGTTCAAGAATGGGCGTCATTTCCAACCGATGCCTTTCTCGCCTTTTTGGGCGGCCCAGCCTTGGCCAAGGACACGGCGGGCAAAGTTGAGGGCAGAGACTTCGCCAAACAGACCTTTGGGCAAGAACAGGATGGCAGAGAACATCAGCACACCGACAATGATGTTGCGAATATCCCCGACCGAGCGCAGCGCTTCGGGCAGAAGGATCAGCAACAGCGCACCGATCAAAACCCCCGGAAGACTGCCCAAACCGCCGACCACAACCATGGTCAGGATCAGGATGGATTGCGAAAAGTGGAAGTCATTGGGCGAGATGTAACCCGTGGTGTAGGCCCAGAGCGCACCGGCGATGCCGGCGAAAAAGGCAGAGATCACAAAGGCCTGGATTTTCATCACGGTGACATTGATGCCCATGGCCGAGGCGCATTGATCATCCTCGCGCAAGGAGCGCAACGCATTGCCATAATAGGAATGGCTGAGCCGGTTGAGCACAAGGATGGAGATGGCAACCACGCCCGCGACGACATAGTAAATGCCCAGATCGCTGTCGATCTCAAGGCCAAACAGGTTGATGCCAGAGAACAACATCACGCCATTCGGACCGTTGGTCAGGCCAACCCAGTTGAGAAACACCAGATAAAGCATCTGACCAATGCCCAGCGTGGCGACGGCGAAATAGATCGACATCAGGCGCATGGTGGGCAGGGCGACCAAAAAGGCAATGGCGGCGGCGGACAGACCCGCAAGCGGCAGACCAAGGGTGAAGCCGATCCCATGATTGGCCCCCAAAATCGCCGCCACATAGGCACCGACCCCGTAAAGCGCGGCGTGGCCCAAGTGCAGCAATCCAGCCACCCCGGTGACAAGGTGAAGCGAGGCCGCGAGCAACATGAAAATCGCGGCGATGGTGGCGATCTGATAGTAATAGCCTTTGTCAAACCCCATGAGCAGCGCCGGGATCAGGATAAAGGCCAACACGAGCAGGCCGAGTTTGATGAGGAGCGATTTAGACACGTTCCCTCCTTGCGCCAAAAAGGCCTTGCGGGAAAAAGATCAGGGTCAACAAAAGGAAGGCATAGGCCACCATGTCGGACCAAACGGAGGGCATGAAACTGGTCGAAAGACTTTCCGAGAGGCCCAAAATGATCGCAGAGATCACAGCGCCCGGCACGGAGGACAGCCCGCCCATGACCATGGCAACAAAGGCCTTGATCCCCGGCGTGAAGCCCATCGACGGGAAAATCGCGCCGTAATACAGGCCCACCAAGATGCCCGCGAGCGCGCCCATGGCGGAGCCGATGACAAAGGTGATGATGATGGTGCGGTCGGTGTTGATGCCGCAATATTTCGCGCCTAACGCGTTGTTGGACACGGCGCGGATCGACAGGCCGATGGGGCTTTTTTTGAGCAACCATTGCAAACCGCCCAGCATCACCAAAGTGACGCCCAAGATGATCAGATCGCCGTTGACGATGGTGATCGGGCCGATGTGGATCGGTTTGTTGATCAGATAGGCCAGATCAACGGTTTGGAATTGCGAGCCAAAGATCATCTCCATCGCTTCGCGGGCGATGATCGACATGGCGAGCGAGGACATCAGCGTGGCCTCCCGCATGGCGCGTGATTTCAACGAGGCCTCATCCGAGAAGCGGCGGAACGGGCGAAACGCCAAACGTTCAAGGCCAAATCCGGCCAAGGCACCGGCCGCCAATGCGATAAACAGCACCACCAAAAGCGGCGGTCCAAAGGCTGAAATCGCCATCAACCCGGCAAAGGCGCCGATGGTGTAGACCTCGCCATGGGCGAAGTTGACCACATTCAACACGCCAAAGATCAGCGTAAATCCGATGGCCATAAGCGCGTAGATCATGCCCAAGGACAGACCGATGGCCAATTGTTGCAGGATATAAGGATCGAGCACGTCGTCCCCCTTTTGCTATGGTCCCCGCCCGTTCAGCCCAGAGGCCGTGCGGACGGGGAGAAGGGTTTATTCGACTTCGACAAACACGCCGCCCACGACAGAAGCTTTGGTCAGCTCCTTAAGCGGTTCGCCGTTTTCATCGAATGTGGTGTTGCCGGTGACGCCCGGAAAATCAGTCGTGGCGGCCACAGCATCGCGCAGGCTGTCGCGGGTGAGATCCGGGTAGGCCTTGACCACGGCGGCCAACATGATGTTCACCGCGTCATAGGCCTGTGCCGGGAATTGGCCGGGGGCGTGATCATGGGTTTTGTCCCATTCGGTGACGAATTCTTGAACATTCGCATCCATCCGCGTCGGCAGGAAGGTCGCGGTCAACAACAGCCCTTCGGCGGCGTCGCCCGCCAATTCGATCAACTGGTCATTATAGGCCGCCGAGGTCGAATAGACCGGGATTTCGGCGTCAAGCTGTGCCATTTGTTTCAGGAACTGCGCGCCGTCTTCATAAAAGAACCCGGTGTAGACCGCGTCAGGTGCCTGATCTTCGAGCTTGGTGATGATGGAACGGAAATCGGCCAGACCACGGTTGAAGAATTCGGTGTAAACCACTTCGCCACCGGCGGCTTCAAACGGTTCGACAAAGCCTTTGGCCACGGATTGACCCCAATCGGTCTGCTCCGCGATCACCGCGACTTTTTTGATGCCTTTGTCCATCATCCATTGGGCGTTCACCGCGCCCTCTTGGTCTTGGGTGGTGATGTTGCGGAACTGCCATTTGGAGATTTTGGCAAAATCCGGGTGCGACGCGGTTTGCGACAATTGCACCATTCCGGCTTTTTTATACACCTGAGCCGCCGCCATTGACACGGTCGAGGTGAAATCGCCTAAAACGCCGACGATCTCTTTGTCATCGACAAATTTGCGCGCGATGGTCACGCCCTCTTTGGCGTCAGAGCGCGAATCCTCATAGATGATTTCGACCGGAACAGGCAGCGCGCCCGAGGCATTGAATTTGGTCAATGCGATCTCTGCCGCATCTTTGAAATCCTGACCATATTGCGCGGTGTTGCCGGTGAGCGGCAGTTGGTAACCGAGTTTAACACTGTCTTGGGCAAAGGCTGCGACCGGGGTCAATGCGGTGGCAGCAGCAAGCAAAAGTGCCGTTCTGCGTGTGAGTTTCATGGTGAGTTCCTCTGTTGGTCGGAAGGGTGTTTGAGTGTGAAAGAGCCCGGTTGATCCGGGTCTGAGGGTGTGAACTTTGGCGGGCTTATTCCACCGCCACGGGGCCGGGTTCCACGATCAGGCGGCAACATCCGGTTTGGCCGGGTTTCCAGGTTTCGCCCTTAAAGGTAAACCCTGCCGCGCCAAACATGCCCGCGTCAATCGCGCCCGCCGCACGGCAGAGCATCTCAAGCTCTTCGCCCTCGCGCCCGGCGGCTTCCCAATTGTCTTTGAGTGGGCAGCGGTGAAACTGAATCTCCATCCCCTCAGCGTCGCATTTGCGCAGCTCAGGCGCAAACAGGTGATCGCGGCAGGGAATGCCAGCCAGAAACTGTTCGGTCAGCGCCTCGATATTGGCGGGGCCATGCGGTTTGAGCTTTTGCCCCATTTCGGCGCCAAGGCGGTAGGTGGCTTCGCCCATCAATTCGATGGTCTTTTCCGGGCCAAATTCTTCGCGCAGCACATCGAACATGTGCATGTAGAATTTCGCGCGCATCGCGTAAGCGCCGGACAGTTGTTCCAGAGTGATTTCGGGGGCGTCGGTCATGTCGGTCTCCTGTGGTCCATTTATATCGGCGCGCCGCACGGGCGTGTTTTGATCAAGTCGGGGGATGAGACACCACATCCTGTGGCATCCAAAACCCCCGCAGAGCTTCGCAATTCGGCTCAAAGACGGGGCTGTGTTTCAAAGCGGGACGGTCCCGCGCAGCGGCAAGCTCGGCGGCGAGCGTAAGAAACATGTCCCGTTGCGCAAAGGGTTTGCGTTTGGTTGGGGTGTCGATCCTCCAGAAGCCTTTGAGTGTGGCGGGGGTGTTGGCCGCACCGTTTTTGTGTCGCCACAGCCCCTGAGCCACATCCACATCATAGTCCGAAAGGAAGCGCAATCCATTGTTACATATAAACAAAATCGAAGATATGATGTAGTCAACCGTCTGCGCGTCAAAGAAGTAGTTGAACCCCAGCCGCACCCAACCGGGCCGCATCAGGCTTTTGCCCTGCGCAATCGCGGCCTCATAGGCGGTGGCCGTGTCCTGCGGGATGTGCAGCAATTCATGGCCATAGGGCCCGGCACAAGAACAGCCGCCCCGCGCCTGAATGCCAAACAGATCGTTGAGCAGAGCAACGACATAACCATAATGCAGCATTCGCCCTTCACACGAGATGTTGAAGGACAAAACCCCAAGCCGATCCGTGTCCAGTGGCCCAAGAAGACTCAGACCCGGCGCGGTGGAAAGACGGGCAAAGGCCTCGCGCATCATCGCGCGTTCGCGCCGTTCGATCTCAGCGGATCCCACCGCTTCTTTCAGCGCCATGACGGCCCCCGCGCGGATGTCCCCGACGATACCCGGCGTGCCCGCCTCTTCGCGCCGCTCGATGTCGCGCACATAGGTGTGGTGATCTGCGGTGACATAGCTCACTGTGCCGCCACCTGTGACGCCGGGGCGGGTGGAGGTGAACAGCGCCTTATCCGCCACCAAAACGCCAGAGGCACCGGGGCCACCAATGAATTTATGCGAGGAATAGAAAATCGCGTCGATCCGCGCATCCGGGTCCGTGGCGTCAAGGGTCAAAGACATGTCGATATAGGGAGCCGCAGCGGCGAAATCACAGACGAAGCGCGCGCCATGTCGGTGCAGCAGCGTCGCGATGGCTTTCAGATCGGAGCGCACGCCGGTCACATTGGACGCGGCGGAGAAGGCACCGATTTTAAGGACCTCTTCCGGGTGGGCCTTCAGGCGTTCGGCCAGATGGGCGAGGTCGATTTGGCCCAAAGCATCCAAGCCGATCCGCTCAATCACCGCACCGGTTTCGCGCCACGGCAGATCGTTTGAGTGGTGCTCATAGGGGCCGACAAAAACCACCGGAGCGTCGCCCGCGCGCACTTTGGCCTCAATGTCCATACCGCGCACCAGCCGATCCACCGCCGCCGTCGCGCCATTGCCGGTGAAGATCACCACATGGTCGTTGGTTGCGCCAAGCGCATCGGCGATGATGCGCCGCGCCTCTTCGCGCAGGGCCGTGGTTTCGCGCCCGGTATAGGAGGTCTCGGTGTGGGTGTTGCCATACACCGGCAGGGCGATGTCCGTGATGGCCGCTTCGATCATGCCAAGCGAACGCCCCGAGGCGATGAAATCGGCATAGACCAAAGGGCGTGGGCCATAGGGGCCGGGGATGGCTTGACCCTCGCCGATGACGCTGTCGCGGATTCGCGTGATCAAATCCTCTTTGGCATCGAGGTCAAAGGCGACCTCTGTCTCAGGATGTATCGGAGTTGCCGCAGGGTGGACCATCGTCAAAAGTTCCTCGCATGATCTTCATGTGCCACCGGGCCCTGCGTTGATGTCGGGCATGCCGGTGATTTGAGGAAAAAGTGACACCTATTCGTCATATTGAGCAATAGGTTTCTAGTATTAGTCATAAGAAAGCAAAATAAATCTAGTATATGTAATTTTTGAGGGGGAACAGAGCGGTAAATTTGCAAAAATGGCGATTTCGGAGAAAAATTTTCGACAGTTTCAATCTGTTGAAGGAAGCCCCGTGTTTCTGATGCCTGTTTTAACGGCAAAATGAAAACGAGGAGGCGCAGGCCTCCCCGTCTAAATCGTTCTTAAACCGCATAAAAACTGGGCTAAATGGCGATGCGGCACCAGACACAGTCATGATCTGCCAGAGGCCGACCTGTGGCGTCGAGAGAGGTGAGAATCCCTTTGTCCCGGTTCACCAGATCGCGACCGGCCAGCCAATCGAGCTTCATCACCCGCTCCGGGTGCGGCGTGATCAGGGAGGGGCGCGTGGTCATGCCCTCGGCGGTGAACTCCCAACTGTAGCCCTGCTCTTGGCCAAGGGCAAAAAGCGTCTCTTTGCGCCAATCGAATTCTGGCGGCATGTGATTGCCGGTGTTGAGATCGCCACCGATGAGCACGGGCATATTCGGAGCAAAGTCCTCCACCGCCTTGAGCAAAATCTCAAATTGCGCGTGTCGATGCGCGGGGCCCGCGTTGCTTTCCAGATGGGTGGAAACCACGCAAATTGGTCCCCGCTCGGTCGGCACAATCGCAGCCAGTGCCATCCGCCCGCCCAAACGTGGTTGATCCGGGTCGGCGCCGCTGTCGGTGCTGAACCAATGGCCGTGATCATCGAGCCGGATCAGCGTCACCGCCTCAAACGGCACAGAAGACAGGATCGCATTGCCATGCCAACCGAGTGCATTGAAATCATCGGTGCAATAGGCCCGTTCAGTCGCGCCGCCCAAATCCAGCTCGTGAAACTCCACGCCAAAAGCGTAGACCATGCCCAAAGCCTTGGCCATCTCCGCCGTGGTGTGGCGCTGGCCGGTGCGGGCCATGCCGTGATCGACCTCTGAGAGCAGCACCACATCGGGGGCCACCGCACCCAGATGCGCAGCGGTGTCGGTGGGGAAGAGGCAACGTTCGACATTCCAGGCCGCCACGGTGATCTCGGCGGGCAGGGTGGTGCGGGCGGTTTGGCCGCCCAATTGTACCGCGTTCATCGCCATGACCTCGGCCATCAGCGCGCGGTGCGCCTCGGCGGTGCGCGGGGCGGCCAAAAGGGTGGCGCGTTGTTCGGAGGTGACGGGTGGGAGTCTGTCCAACAGCGAAATCACGCGTCACTCTCCACCGTGGTGTTGAGAGGGGCCTGCAGCGCGCCCTTATGACGCACATCCATCCGTTTGCCGGTGTCCGGGTGAAACAGGCACAGATGCGAGGGATCGCAGGACAGCCGCAGCGGGCCTGATTTGGCGGTGATCTCTTTGGCCAGATGCACGGTCAATTGTTGCCCGTCGACGCGCCCATGCAGCAAGCGATGCGCGCCCAACTCCTCGACCAGATCGACCTCCATCGCAATCGGCCCTTTCGCGTCGATGAACAAATCCTCTGGGCGCAGGCCAAGCGTGACCGGACCGCGATGATCCACCGCCATCGGCACGTCAAGACCGGCGAAAGACAGGATGCCATCTGACAATTCGCCCGCGACAAGGTTCATCGGCGGTGCGCCCATGAAAGAGGCGACAAAGGTCGAGGCCGGGTTGTGATAAATCTCGGAGGGCGTGCCGATCTGTTCGATGCGGCCCCCGTTCAACACGATGATGCGGTCGGCCATGGTCATGGCTTCGACCTGATCATGGGTGACATAGATCGAGGTGACGCCAAGGCGACGTTGCAGGGCCTTGATCTCGATCCGCATCTGGTTGCGCAGTTTGGCGTCCAGGTTCGAAAGCGGTTCGTCAAACAGAAACAGGGCCGGATCGCGCACGATGGCGCGGCCCATGGCGACACGTTGACGTTGCCCGCCCGACAACTGGCTGGGCTTGCGGTCGAGATAGTCGTCTAAGTTGAGCATCGCAGAGGCTTCGGCCACTTTCGCCGCGATCACGTCATTGGGCGTTTTGCGGTTTTTCAGGCCATAGGCGATGTTTTTGCGCACGCTCATATGCGGGTAGAGCGCATAGTTTTGAAACACCATGGCGATGTCGCGATCCGCCGGATCGACGTCATTGACGATGCGCTCACCGATGGACAGCGTCCCTTCGGTGATGTCCTCAAGCCCGGCGATCATTCGCAACAAGGTGGATTTGCCACAGCCCGAGGGGCCGACGAGGACAACGAATTCGCCATCTTCGATGTGAAAAGAGGAAGGGGTCACGGCCTCTGCGCCGTTGGGGTAGATTTTGCGGACAGAGTCCAAGCTAACCTGAGCCATTGTTGTAGTCCTTATTTATCGGATTCCGTGAGGCCCTTGACGAACCAGCTCTGGAAGAAAATGACGACGAGCACGGGCGGCAGAATGGCAATCAGTGCCAACATATTGGCCCGGCCATATTCGGGGATGTTGTTGCCTTCGAGCGTCTGCACGATCTGTTTGATGCCGCGCACGAGAGTGTACATGTTCTCATCCGTGGTGATCATGGTGGGCCAAAGATATTGGTTCCAGCCGTAGACAAACATGATGATGAACATCGCCGCGATCATGGTCTGTGAGAGCGGCACAAGGATGTCGATGAAGAATTTGATCGGCCCCGCCCCATCAATCCGCGCCGCTTCGATCAATTCTTCGGGCACGGAGCGAAAGAATTGCCGAAAGAAAAACGTGGCCGTGGCGGAGGCGATCAGTGGGATGATCAGGCCTTGGTAGGTGTTCATCATGCCAAGCTGTTGCACGATTTCATAGGAGGGCAGGATGCGGACCTCCAAAGGCAACAACAGCGTGGTGAAGATCAACCAAAACGCCAGCGTGGCAAAGCGCAGCCGGAAATAGACGATCGCATAGGCCGCCATCATGCCGATCACGATCTTGCCCACGGCAAAACCAATGCCCAAGATCAACGAGTTTTTCAGCATGTTCATCCCGGTGTTTTGACCGGAAAAGCCCGAGGCCTCGAACATCGCTTTGCGGAAATTGTCATCCAGCTCGGTGCCGATGGTCAGCGTTGGGCCGAATTTCATCGTCTCAAGGTCCGGCGTGGTCACGGTTTGCAACATGATCAACAGTGGCAACAGCATAAGCAGCGAGCCAAAGATCAGGATGGCGTGATCAACCACAGTCTCAAGTTTGAACCACGAACGTTTGCGCGTCTGCGCGATGGCATGGGCCGGATGAGGGGAATGGGCGGAAATGTCAGTCATGTCAGTTCCTCAAGTGTAATGAATGCGCCGCTCAATCAGGCGGAACTGAAAGACGGTGAGGGCAAGGACGAGAATCATCAGGATCACCGATTGCGCCGAGGAACCGCCAAGGTCGTTGCCGCGGAAACCATCGACGAAAACCTTGTACACCAGCGTCATCGGGTTGTTGCCCGGCTCACCCTTGTTGATCGTGTCGATCACACCAAAGGTCTCAAACAGCGAATAGGTGATGTTGGTGATCAACAGGAAAAACCCGGTCGGCGCGAGCAGTGGAAAGGTGATGTCCCAAAATCGGCGGGTGCCAGAGCGGTTGTCCAAAAGCGCGGCTTCGCGCACCGAACGCGGGATGGATTGCAGGCCGGAGAGGAAAAAGATGAAATTGACCGGCACTTGTTTCCAAACTGAGACCACGGTCATGGCAAAGGCTGTGTCAAAATAATTGACGCCAAGTGTGAAGTCCCAGCCAAAGAATTTGAACAACTCTGACAGCGGTCCCCAGGTTTGGTTGAGCATCAACAGCCCGATGAAGCCCGCGACAGGGGGCGCAACCGCATAGACCCACATCAATAGCGTGCGATAGGTTTTCGCCCCGCGCAGAACCTTGTCGGCCTTGACCGCAAACAACAGCGCCAGAGCGAGCGAGAAAAACGTCACCAACACCGTGAAGAGCACGGTGAATTTCGCCACTTTGAGATATTCGACGGAGGCTGCGAGGTGGGTGTAATTCTCAAGCCCAACAAAGGTCTGACCAAAGCCAAACGGGTCTTGCAGGTAGAACGAAGAGGTCACGGCGTGCAAAGCCGGCCAATAGAAAAAGATCGCGATGATCAACAGTTGCGGCAAAAGCAACAGGATCGGCAACCATTTGGTGGAGAATCCAGCGCGTTTCATGAGGGAGGGCCTTTATGAGAAAGCCTGACGGCCGCAGCGGATGCGGCCGTCAGTGTGGTGTCAAAGCAAAGGCTTAGCCTTGGGTTTTTGCGAAACGAGCGAGAAGTTCGTTGCCTTCTCTTTCGATCGTGGCCATTGCGTCCTCGACCGTGGTCTCACCCGAAAGGATGCGGCTGAACTCGCGGTTTTCGACGTCACGGATTTGAACGTAGAAGCCCATGCGATAGCCTTTGGTGTTTTCACCGGAGGTCAGCATCAACTGTTTGATGCCGGTTTCAGCGGCCGGGAAACGGTCGTAATGGCCGTCTGCTTTGGCCATTTCGTAGGCTGCAGTGGTGATCGGCACATAGCCGGTTTCACGGTGCCACATATACTGAACCTCAGGCGAGGTCAGGTAACGGAAGAACTCAGCCGTGGCTTTGTTTTCCTCGGCGGATTTGCCGGACATGGCAAAGAGGGACGCGCCGCCGATGAAGGTTTGGTAACCCTCTTCGGTGATGGAGGACCAGAACGGCAGGTTGGTGGCGGAGAATTCAAACGGAAGGTCTTTTTTCATCAACCCGCCGAAGGAGCCAGAAGAGCCGATCCAAAGGCCAACTTTGCCTTGCTCGAACTGGGCTTGGTTGTCGTTCCAGCCGGTGCCGTAAAAGCCAAAGTAACCGTCATCAAGCCACTGCTTGACATGGGTCCAATGCATTTTGAATTCGTCGGTGTTGACGAGGATTTTGGTGCCTTCTGCGCCATCGTAGCCGTTGTCATTCGTGGCGAACGGCAGGTTGTGACGGCTAAAGAAGTTCTCGGCAAATTCCCACGGCAGGTGCGATTGCACGAGCGGCACGTAGCCGGCGGCTTTCAGGGCCGGGGCGGTGACGGTTTCGAACTCTTCATAGGTTACAGGAGCGTCAACGCCCGCCGCTTCAAGTGCCTGTTCGTTGAAATACATGATCGGCGAGGAGGAGTTGAACGGCATGCCGATCATTTTGCCCGCGTTGTCGGCGTAGAAGTAACGCACACCAGAGATGTAGTCTTCGATGTTGAAATCCACACCATTCTCGGACAGCAGATCCTGAACCGGAACAGTCGCGCCTTTTGCCCCGATCACGGTGGCGGAGCCTGCGTCAAACACCTGAAGGATGTTCGGCTGTTCACCGGCGCGGAACGCCGCGATGCCCGACGTCAGGGTCTCTTCGTAAGAGCCTTTGAACACGGGGGTGATTTTGTACTCATCTTGCGAGGCATTGAACCCAGAAGCGATTTCATTGACGGTTTCGCCAAGATCGCCACCCATCGCGTGCCACCACGTGATTTCGGTTTCGGCAAAGGCAGCAGAGCCCAACAGGGTGAACGCGGTTGCGGCCCCTAGGAATTTCGATGTTGTCTTGATGGTCATGTCACATCTCCGGTGTTTGTTTGAAACGCGCCGCACCCCTGTTGGGCGCTCACGCAGAAAAGGTCCGTCCTCCCGCACGGGAGAAACGCGCAAGACACGTGCAGGCCCCAGATGTTCATCAGGAATGTCCATCAGGGCTTGCACGTCTATGCACACGTGTTCAGATACCCGGCGGATGTAATGAGAATGTGAAAGATTTTTATCATTCTTGACAAAATATGACCCAAAGCCCGAGACAATGCGCGTGGATCAGGACAAGCTCATATCACCCAAGCGTCATCGCCGTGTGACAGCTCAAGACGTGGCCGAGGCGGCGGGCGTGTCGCGTTCTGCGGTCTCACGCGCCTTTACCGAAGGCGCGTATTTGGACGAGGCAAAACGTGAGCGCGTGCGCGATGCCGCCCTTAAACTTGGCTACCGTCCAAATGCCTTGGCGGCGGGGCTTCAGGGCGGGCGTTCGCATCTGGTCGCGATTTTCGTGGGCGACATGCGCAACGCCTATGACACCGAAGTCGTCACCCGCCTTGTCGGCGCACTGAATGCCATTCAAAAATGGCCGATACTGATTGACGGCGGCGGGCTTTCATCCGTCAAAGAGGCGATGGGCGAGGTGCTGCGCTATCCTTTGGATGCGTTGATCCTGCGCTCCGGCTCCATGGACCCCGCGATCGCCAGAGAATGCACCAAGCTGCACATCCCGGTGATCTCGTCGGGGCGCGTCCTCAATCACCCACAAATCGACAATGTCTGTTGTCGCAATCAAGAGGGAAGCCAGGCCGCTGCCCAGCTCTTGTTGGACCGTGGCCGTGCGCGGTTTGGCTATATCGCGGGGCCTGCGGGCTATAGCTCTTCAAGCGCGCGCCAAGACGGCATGACCCGCGCTTTGGCCGCCGCCGGGCTGGTGCCTGTCGCTGTGGAACAGGGCGATTTCACCGTCGAGGGGGGGCTCGCCGCGGCTGAGCGCCTGTTTGAGCGCACCCGCCTTGATGCGCTACTTTGTGCCAATGATGCCATGGCCATCGGTGCGCTGGGCGCCGCGCGCGCGCGTGGAATTGACGTTCCGAATGATCTGTCCATCGTTGGGTTTGATGATATTTCCATGGCGCGCTGGCCGGGGATCAACCTGACAACCGTCTGCAATCCGATCGACATTTATGCCGATAAAGTCGTCGAATTGCTGGCCGCACGTCTGGCCGATCCCGAAAAGCCCAGTGACGTGGCCTATATCGACACACATCTGGTTTTGCGCGGGACTCATTAGGTCGCAGCCTCTGTTGCCGCCCTCTGGCCCTGAACACATCCGCCATAATTTTGACCCCCAGACCCCAAAACCGCCCGTAGAATGACCAAAAGCGCCTGTCGGCGGATTTCCCCTATAGGTTGTGGTCTTCGTCTGACCCGTTGCCGCATATCTTGATCTCAATCGACGCGATCCGCCTGTAGATCGTCCTGGGGAGGAGGATACAGGCCTTATTTGAAAGAGAGAGATATGATTTCAGTTTTGGATTTCCGGGCATTTTCGTCGGGGCAAGATCCGGTCGGGTTTACGACAGCACTGGGGGAGGCCTGTCGCGACAGTGGCGTTTTCTTTCTCACACATCACGGCATTCCGCGCGGGCTTTTGACGGATGTGGGCGAGGTGGCCGATACGTTTTTTGCCCTGCCAACACAGGACAAAACCCCCCTCGACATTCGCCATTCCAACACCAATCGCGGCTGGGCGGGATACGGCGTCGAAGTGATGGCGGATCGCCCCGATGTGCCTTTGTACAAGGAAAGCTTTAGCATCGGCTTGGACCTTCAACCCCATGATCCGCGCGTGCTGGCACATGAGCCGTTCCGCGCCCCAAACGCGTGGCCTGCGCTTGATCAGTTTCGCGATGTGATGTTGGATTATTACAAGGAAATGTTGGCGCTGGGGCGGCTTTTGATGCGTGCGGTCGAACGTGATCTCGATCTGCACGCCGATTTTTTCCAGCCGCATTTCACCGAACCCATGGCCACCCTGCGCCTGTCGCATTACCCGGCCAATCCGTGGGACATCGCCGCCACAGACGCCGTGGGCGGTCCGGCGCAGAATGATTATGGCGCGCTGACGATGGTGCTGACCGATGGCTCCGCCGGGATTCAGGTTCAGGACAAAGCGGGCCAATGGGTCGATGTGCCGGACATGCCGGACAGTTTGTTGGTGTTGGTCGGGGATTGCCTGATGCGGTGGTCCAATGATCAATACCGCTCTGCACCGCATCGGATTTTGCCGCCCGCCGCGCCACGCCGTTTGGCGGCCTTTTACCTTGATCCCAACCCCGAGAGCCTGATCACCCCGCTGCCCGGCACGGGTGCAGCGCATTACGCGCCAATCCGTGCGGCGGAGTATTTGCGGGCGCGTTTGGACGAGATTTATCTTTCGGCGGTTGTGGCCCAGTAAGGTCGGATTGAGACGGGCTGGACAGGGGCATGAGCGGCCAGTAAGGCTGCAGTATGACCCATATTTTTGATCACGACCTTGATGCCATCGACCTGTTGTGCCCGCTGCCCGTGCTCAAAGCGCGCAAGCGGCTTTTGGCGATGGCACCGGGCGAGATCTTGCGCCTGCGGGCCTCTGATCCGGCGGCGGTGATCGACGTGCCGCATTTTTGCGCCGAGGCGGGGCATGAATTTGTGTCGATGTCCGACGAGGGCGGTGTGCAGAGCTATCTGATCCGCTGTGGCGCGCACGCTTTACGGTGACGCCAAGAGGGCTTCGGCGCGGGCAAGGTCCGTTTCCGTGTTGATGTTGAAAAACGCGTCCTGCGCCCCGGAGTTTTCAAACACCACCGGCACCACGCCTTTGCTCTCGGCAAACTGCCGCATCCGTCGTTGATTGTGCCTCAACGCCACCCGAAGATCATCGCGCAGCGCCACGGGCCAAAGCGCGAAGGTCGGATGCCAAAACCGCCGCTCCTCTGCCTCGGTCACGGCCATGCCAAAGCCTTCGGGCACAGAGTTCGCCTGCAGCCGGTCCACAAGGTCGGTGGGAAAAAACGGCGTGTCGGTGGCCACGGTCACAATCGCCTCAAAGCCCGTGCGCGCGGCCCAGTCCAACCCGGCCAAAACCCCCGCCAACGGCCCCTGCGACTCTGTGCTGCCATCGGCGAACACCGGATAGCCAAAATCGGCAAAGCGGCTCAGATCGCCATTGGCGCTGATCGCGAGCGTAGCGCATTGCGGCGAAAGCCGCGCGATCACCCGTTCGATCAAAGGCATCCCGCCAAGCCGCATCATGCCCTTGTCCTGCCCGCCCATCCGGGTCGCTTGCCCCCCCGCAAGGATCACCCCGGCGATCTGCGTCATCTTTGACCTCACTGCGTGCTTTCCTCTCTGGCGTTCCATCTGTATGTCCAGATACCATCCAATCAAGGCTCGCGGACTGCAAGGGCCAGACAGATCAAGGGCTGGTCCATGTTGGGATATGTGATGATGGCGGGGCGCGGCGAGACCGATGCGGTGCTATGCGCCCTGGCCGAGCGGCTGATCTCCGAAGGCCGCAGCCTTGCGGGCGCGGTGCAACTCAACCGTGAGCGTCCCGGCGCAAGCAAATGTCATATGGAACTGAAGCTGTTGCCCTCAGGTGAGTGTCGGTCGATCACGCAAGTCTTGGGCGAGATGTCGCAAGGCTGTCGTTTGGACGCAGAGGGGCTTGAATTGGCCGTGGCACAGGCGGAACGGGCCTTGGAGGCGGGGGCGGAGCTGGTCGTGATCAACAAATTCGGCAAACAGGAAGTGGCGGGCCGGGGCTTTCGTGCGCTGATCGCTGAGGCACTGCATCGCGGCGTCCCGGTGATCCTTGGGGTCAATGAGAAAAACCTCCACGGCTTTGTTGCCTTTGCCGGCGAGGTCGCCGAACCGCTTGCGCCTGATCTGACGGTGCTGTTGGAGTGGTGCCATGCAAAGCTGCATGTTGATTAAAAAATGTGCGCATAAGCTTAATTTTTGACATATTGCCAACGGGCCCCGCGCGCTCCGCGCGGGAATCGTTTACTTTATGGGCCGATCGCCGCGATCTGAGGCCATGAGCGCCCCCCTATCCATCATCGTCGTCGAAACCGACCGCACCCGCGCGCAGCTGATCGTGGACAGCCTGCGCCAAGCGGGCGACTTCGACATTTATATCATCGCCGAAGTTACGGGGCTGGCGCGCCAAATTCAGGCCCGCAACCCGGATATCGTGCTGATCGACATCGAAAACCCGTCTCGTGACACGATGGAAGAGCTGACCTTGGCCTCCGGCCCTCTGGATCGCCCGGTGGCGATGTTTGTGGATCGTTCGGATGAGGGCCTGTCTGCCGCTGCGATCGAGGCGGGGGTCTCCGCCTATATCGTCGATGGGTTACACTCCAACCGGGTCAAACCGATTTTGGATGCCGCCATCGCCCGGTTTCGGATGTTTCAACGGATGCGCACGGAATTGGCCGAAACCAAAAAGGCGCTGGAAGAACGCAAGGTCATTGACCGCGCCAAGGGCATGTTGATGCGCGCGAAAGGCATCGGCGAAGACGAAGCCTATGCGCTTTTGCGTAAAACCGCGATGGACCAAGGACGCCGCGTGGCCGATGTGGCGCAGGCTTTGGTGACGGCGGCGGGGCTTTTGGCATGAGGGCGGTGACGGTTTCGGTCGGGTTCATACCGCTCGTCGATGCAGCCCCTTTGATTGTGGCGCAGGAAATGGGATTTGCCGCCGAGGAGGGCATCAACCTTGCCCTCAAACCCGCGCCCTCCTGGTCCTCGCTGCGCGATATGTTGTCTTTTGGTCAGGTCGAGGCGGCGCATATGCTGTCGCCCATTCCGGTGGCCACGGCGCTGGGTCTGGGCGGGGCGGGGGCGAAACTGTCGGCCGTCTCAGTGCTGTCGGTGAATGGCAACGTGATCGGCGTGTCCAATGCTTTGGCCGCGCGGCTGCACGATCAGGGCCATGATTTCGGCTTTAACGACGCCTATAAGGCGGGCACCGCCTTGATCGGAGCCGCCAAGGGCCGGTTGCGGATCGGCGTGCCATTTCCGTTTTCGATGCATGCCGAACTTTTATATTACTGGCTCTCGGCGCTGGGCCTCCCTGCGCCACAATCGGTCGATATCCACACCGTGCCGCCGCCTTTGATGGCCGATGCGATGGAGGCAGGCGACATTGACGCGTTTTGCGTCGGCGAACCCTGGGGGTCGCAGGCGGTGGATACTGGCGTGGGGCAGCTTTTGTTGCCGGGATCGGCAATCTGGTCCTGTGCGCCCGAAAAGGTCTTGGCGGTGCGCTCAGACTGGGCAGAACAGGAAAGTGCGTTGATGGGCCGGTTGATCCGGGCCGTGTGGCGCGCGGGGCGTTGGTTGGGCGAACCGGACAGTCGGATGTTGACCTCCGAACTTTTGAGCCGCCCCGAATATCTTGATCTGCCCTCGGATATGCTGGAGCGCGCCTTGATGGGGCGTTTGGTGATCGGACCTGCGGGCGAAGAGCGCCATGTCGACGGGTTTGTCGAATTCTTCAAAGGGGCTGCGACCTTTCCTTGGCGGTCGCAGGCCGAATGGATCGGAATGCAGTTGGCCACCCGGATGGGGCTGGATCAGGCGATGGCGCGCAACGTGGCCGGTGGGGTGTTTCGCTCGGATCTTCACCGTCAGGCGCTTGCGGGGACGACGGCGGATTTGCCGGGGGCCTCCTCAAAAGTTGAGGGCGGATTGGAAGCGCCTATGGCGGTGGCCTCTGAGGCGGGGCACTTGATCCTTGGTCAAAATCGGTTCTTTGATGGGCGCGTTTTTGATCCAAAAGGGGATTGATGCGCAAATAATGGGCAAATTTATGCGATTGCAGCATTTTTTGATCCGCTCGACCCGAGGCCTTTTGCATATGCAGCGTGATTCCACGCATAGATAAGACATCGAAGGCAACGATGCCGCGATACGAAATTTCCATCCCGATGATCGGGATGACTGAGCAAAGCCGCTCGACAATCGTCCCCTCCTCCCGGGCGATTTGTCGGCGGCTTTTTTTTTATTTTCGCCTCCAACAGGGCATGCACTGACTAAGGGACACACAGATGAAACACCTTCTTCTCGGCCTCGCGGCCACCACGGCGCTCGCCACTCCCGGCTGGGCTGAGATGCTTGATCTCGAAAAAGATCAATTGACCTTTGGTTTTATCAAGCTGACCGATATGGCACCCTTGGCCGTGGCCTATGAACAGGGTTTTTTCGATGACGAAGGCCTGTTTGTGACGCTGGAAGCCCAAGCCAACTGGAAAGTGCTTTTGGACGGCGTGATCGACGGCACCTTGGATGGCGCGCATATGTTGGCGGGGCAACCCTTGGCCGCGACCATGGGCTATGGCACCGAAGCGCATATCATCACGCCATTTTCGATGGACCTGAACGGCAACGGCATCACGGTCTCAAACGACGTTTGGGCAGAGATGAAGCCGAACATCCCATTGGATGCGGAGGGCAAGGTGCAGCACCCGATTTCCGCCTCGGCTCTGGCTCCGGTGGTTGAAAGATTCCGCTCCGAAGGCAAGCCCTTTAACATGGGCATGGTTTTTCCGGTCTCCACCCACAACTACGAGCTGCGCTACTGGTTGGCAGCGGGCGGGTTGCATCCGGGGTTCTATTCCCCCGACAACATCACCGGCCAGATTGGCGCGGATGTGTTTCTCTCCGTCACGCCGCCGCCGCAGATGCCGGCCACGTTGGAAGCGGGCACCATCAACGGCTATTGCGTCGGTGAACCGTGGAACCAACAGGCCGTGTTCAAAGGCATCGGCGTGCCGGTTGTGACCGATTACGAGCTGTGGAAAAACAACCCGGAAAAGGTCTTTGGCATCACCGCTGAGTTTGCCGAAGAGAACCCGAACACCACCAAGGCGGTTGTCAAAGCGTTGATCCGCGCTGCGATGTGGTTGGACGAAAACGACAACGCCAACCGCGCAGAGGCCGTCAAAATCCTGTCGCGCCCGGATTATGTCGGTGCCGACGAAGAGGTGATTGCCGCCTCGATGACCGGCACATTTGAATATGAAAAGGGCGACAAGCGCTCTGTGCCCGATTTCAACGTGTTCTTCCGTTACAACGCCACATATCCGTTCTACTCGGACGCCGTGTGGTATCTGACCCAAATGCGCCGTTGGGGGCAAATCTCTGAGGCCAAGCCGGACAGCTGGTACGACGAGGTTGCCAAATCCGTCTACAAGCCGGAGATTTATTTGGAGGCTGCAAAGCTTTTGGTCGAAGAAGGTTTGGCCGATGCGGCCGACTTCCCGTGGGACAGCGATGGCTACAAAACACCGACCCCGGCCGAAGATGTCATTGACGGCATCGGCTATGACGGCCGCGCGCCCAACGCCTATCTCGACAGCCTGCCGATCGGCCTGAAAGGCGAACAGATCGTCGTCGGCACCGAAGTCAAAGGCTGACCCATATCTCCCCTCGGGCGCGCTTTCGGGTGCGCCCATTTTCCGACCCTGATTTTCTCGCGAGGACCCTGCAATGACCGCCATAGATCCGCATGCTCTGGACGCACAGGCCAAAGCGGCCCGCCGTGCGAAACTGTTCACCCGTATCAACAAGGCCGACACTTGGTTTCAGGTCTTGGGTCTGAGTTGGATGACCCCGATTTTGAAAGCCATTGCGGGTGATAACCCAAAGGTGCAGGTCAAAGAGATTTGGAAACTCCTGGGTGTGCCCGTGTTGTCCATCCTGTGTTTTCTGATGCTCTGGGGCACATTGGCACCGAAAGTGCAAACCTCCTTGGGTGCGATCCCCGGTCCCGCCGCCGTCTGGGAAGAGGCGGTGAACCTGCATCATGATGCGATGGCCAAGGCCGAAAAGAAGGCCGCATTTGAAGAGCGCGTGGACAAACGCAATGCGCGGTTGATCGAACAGGGCAAGGCCGACGAGGTCAAAGACATCGCCTACACCGGCTCGCCGTCCTATTACACGCAAATCTGGACCTCGATCAAAACCGTGTTCTTCGGCTTTTTGATCGGCTCGGCCATTGCCATTCCTTTGGGGATTTTCGCGGGCCTGTCGCCCTATGCCAACGCTGCGATCAATCCTTTGGTGCAGATTTTCAAACCGGTGTCGCCGCTCGCGTGGCTGCCGATTGTGACGATGATCGTCTCCGCGCTTTATACCAACAACGACGGGATGTTCGCGAAATCCTTCCTTGTCTCCGCCATCACCGTGACGCTCTGTTCGCTTTGGCCAACCCTGATCAACACATCGCTGGGGGTCGCCTCCATCGACAAGGACCTGATTTCCGTCTCCAAAGTGCTCAAAATGAACACCTATTCGAAAGTCACCAAATTGGTGCTGCCCTCGGCTTTGCCACTGATCTTTACCGGGCTGCGCCTCTCTTTGGGTGTGGGCTGGATGGTGTTGATCGCCGCTGAAATGCTGGCGCAGAACCCCGGCCTTGGCAAATTCGTCTGGGATGAGTTCCAAAACGGCTCCTCGCAATCGCTGGCCAAAATCATCGTCGCGGTGCTGACCATCGGCATCATCGGCTTTCTGTTGGATCGGGTGATGTTTGCGCTGCAATCCCTTTTCACCTTCTCGAACAACCGGTGAACGACATGAGCATTCTCACATTCGACAACGTGTCCAAAGGCTTCGGTCAGGGCCTCACACGCACCGAGGTGTTGAAGGGGATCAACCTTGACGTGAAAGAGGGCGAGTTCCTTGTGCTCTTGGGCTTTTCCGGTTCGGGCAAGACCACGCTGATCAATCTGATGGCCGGGCTTGAGACGCCGTCGGCGGGCACCGTGTCCTTTAAGGGCAAACCGATCACCGGGCCGGGGCCAGAGCGCGGGTTGATTTTTCAAAGCTATTCTTTGATGCCCTGGCTGACAGTGGCGGGCAATGTGCGCTTGGCGGTGGATACGATCTTTCCGGGTCTGTCCAATGCCGAGAAAGAGGCCAAGGTCGATCACTATGTCGCCATGGTCGGGCTGTCACATGCCGCTACGCGCCGCCCCGCCGAATTGTCAGGCGGGATGCGTCAACGCGTCAATGTCGCCCGCGCCTTGGCGATGAACCCCGAGGTTCTGTTGCTTGATGAGCCGCTCTCGGCACTTGATGCGCTCACCCGCGCCAATCTGGCCGATGAGATCGAACATATCTGGGAGGCGGATCAAAAGACCTGTGTGCTGATCACCAATGACGTGGATGAGGCCATTCTTTTGGCCGACCGGATCATCGCGCTCAATCCTGATGGGACGCTGGGCGAGGAGTTCACGGTCACCATTCCGCGCCCGCGCGACCGCATCGCGATGAACACGGATGACGGGTTCAAAAAGCTGCGCGCGCGAGTGACCAAATACCTGATGGATGTCGGGATCGAAAGCAAAGCCGAGGGCACCAAGGTTCTGCCCAATGTCATGCCGATCCATTCCGTGCCCGCCGCTGTCGCCAAGGCACAAGAAGGCATGATCGCAGACCGCTTCCTCGATTTCTCGCAAATCCATAAAATCTATCCAACCCCCAAAGGTCCGCTGACCGTGGTCGAAAATTTTGATCTGAAAGTGAACCGGGGCGAGTTCATTTCGATCATCGGCCATTCCGGTTGTGGCAAATCCACCGTCCTGACCATGGCGGCGGGGCTCAATGACATCTCCAAAGGCGTGATCAAACTCGACGGTTATGAAGTCCGGGGCGCTGACCCCGAACGCGCCGTGGTGTTTCAATCGCCAAACCTCTTTCCATGGCTCACCGCCAAGGAAAACGTCGCCATCGGTGTCGACAAGGTCTATCCGAAAGCCTCGCAAGCCGAGCGTCAGGACGTGATCGAATATTACCTCGAACGGGTCGGTCTGGCCGATGCGATGGACAAAGAGGCCGCGTCGATGTCGAACGGCATGAAACAACGCGTCGGCATCGCCCGCGCCTTTGCCCTGTCGCCGAAACTGCTGTTGTTGGATGAACCGTTCGGCATGCTTGACAGCCTCACGCGCTGGGAGTTGCAAGAGGTGTTGATGGAGGTCTGGGAGCGCACCAAAGTCACCGCGATCTGTGTCACCCATGACGTCGATGAGGCGATTTTGCTCTCGGACCGGGTGGTGATGATGACCAACGGCCCACAGGCGACCATCGGCAAAATCACCGACGTCAAACTGCCCCGCCCGCGCACCCGCAAGGCGTTGTTGGCGCACCCGGATTATTACCACTACCGGCAAGAGGTGCTCGATTTCCTTGAAGAATACGAACATGGAGCCAAGCCCAAATCCATACCGACCCCAAAAGCCGTCGCGGCGGAGTGACCTCGATGGACGATCCGAACATTTTTCTCGTCGGGGGTGGCCTTTGATGCCGCAGCGGCTTGTCATCATCGGGGCGGGGATGGCCTCTGGGCGGATGTTGGAGCATCTGTTTGCGCAGGCCCCTGAGGCCTTTGAGGTCACCCTGTTCAATGCCGAGCCGCGCGGCACTTATAATCGCCTGATGCTCTCGCCCGTTTTGGCCGGAGAGCTGAGCTATGCCGAGATCGTCACCCATGACGACGCATGGTACGCCCGCCATAACGTGACCTGTCGCTTTGGCGAATGGGTCACCGCGATTGACCGCGACCGCAAGCGGGTGATCGGCACAAAGGGTGCTGTGCCCTATGACCGTTTGGTCATCGCCACTGGCTCGACCCCCTATATCCCGCCTTTGCCCGGTCATGACCTGCCCGGTGTGATCGCTTACCGTGATGTCGAAGACACAGACCGGATGATCGGGTTGGGTGCGGGGGCCAAGGCCGTGGTGATCGGGGGTGGGCTATTGGGGCTTGAGGCGGCCGCTGGAATGGCGGCGCGCGGGGTTGAGGTCACCGTGGTGCATCGGGCGGGTCATTTGATGAACCGCCAACTCGATGCGCCTGCGGCCGATCTGTTGCAACAGGCGCTTGAGGCGCGCGGCATCACCGTTGTCTGCAACGCCCAATCGCAAGAGATTCTGGCCGATAACAAAGGACAAGCGCGGGCGCTGCGGCTGGCCGATGGCTCTGAATTCCCCTGTGATCTGGTGCTGATGGCGGTTGGGATTGTGCCCTCTGTCGGTCTTGCGCGCGCGGCGGGGTTGACGGTCGGGCAGGGGGTTTGTGTCGATGATCAACTCGCCACCTCTGATCCATCCATCTATGCGCTGGGCGAATGTGTCGAACACCGGGGCGCGGTCTTTGGTCTTGTCGCACCGCTGTTTGATCAGGCCAAAGTGCTGGCCCAAACCCTGCGCGATCTGCCCGGCTGTTTTGTCAACAAAGACGTCTCCGCCAAGTTGAAAGTCACCGGTTGTGATCTCTTTTCCGCGGGCGATTTTTCCGAGGCGGAGGGGCGCGACAGCATCACCTTTTCCGATCTGCGCGCGGGCGTTTACAAGCGTTTGGTGATTGAAAACAACCGTCTGATCGGTGCGGTGATTTATGGCGACACCCAAGATGGCGGCTGGTTTTTCAACCTGATCCGTGACGGTGCCGATGTGTCGGTGCTGCGTGACACGTTGATTTTTGGCCCGGCCTATCAGGACGCGCCCAAACCCGAACCTGTTGCCACAGCACAGGATCATGCGCCGTTTGATGCCCCCGTTTTGATGGAGATTTCGGCATGAAACGCCCCAAATCCGCCTGTTCTCTGCGCTCGACCTGCCCCTATTGCGGGGTCGGCTGTGGCGTCCTTTTGGCGATCGATGCGCAAGGCGCATTGGAGGTGCGGGGCGATCCCGATCACCCGGCCAATTTCGGACGGCTCTGTTCCAAAGGCTCGGCTTTGGGCGAAACCGTCTCACTCGACGACCGCCTTTTGACGCCGCGCGTCCATGGCCAAGACACGGATTGGGACAGCGCGCTGGATTTGGTCGCAACGACGTTCAAAGACACCATCGCCAAACACGGGCCAGATTCGGTTGCCTTTTACGTCTCCGGTCAATTGTTGACCGAGGATTACTATGTCGCCAACAAGCTGATGAAAGGCTTTATCGGCTCCGCCAATATCGACACCAATTCGCGCCTTTGCATGGCCTCGACCGTGGCCGGGCACAAACGCTCCTTTGGCACCGACACGGTGCCGGGCACCTATGAGGATTTGGACGAGGCTGATGTGATCGTGCTCACCGGGTCGAACCTCGCGTGGTGCCATCCGGTGCTCTATCAACGCATCCTCGCCACCCGCAAAGCGCGCCCGGACCAAAAACTCGTGGTCATCGACCCACGCCGCACCGCGTCCTGTGATTTGGCGGATTTGCATCTGCCGCTGGCGCTTGGCTCTGATGTGGCGCTGTTCAACGGGCTGTTGGCCGAGATCGAAAAGCGTGGTTTGGTGGATCATGATTTTGCCAAACATGTCTCTGGGCTGGACGCGGCTTTGGTGAGCGCGCGCGCCGATGATCTCTCGGCCACCGGGCTTTCCGATGACGTTCTGGCCGAGTTCTTCGATCTCTGGTGCGGCACGAAAAAGGTCGTCACGATCTTTTCCCAAGGCGTCAATCAATCCTCGTCGGGCACCGATAAAGTCAACGCCATCACCAATTGCCACCTCGCCACCGGGCGGATCGGCAAGCCGGGGATGGGGCCGTTTTCCGTCACTGGCCAACCCAACGCCATGGGCGGGCGCGAGGTCGGCGGATTGGCCAATATGTTGGCCTGTCACCTCGATCTCGAGAATGCCGATCATCGCAACGCGGTCAAAGACTTTTGGTCCGCTCCTGTCATGCCAGAGGTTGCGGGGCTGAAAGCGGTTGAGATGTTCAAGGCGGTGGGCGAGGGCAAGATCAAGGCGCTCTGGATCATTCACACCAACCCCGCCGTCTCCATGCCAGACGCGGATAAAGTGCGCGATGCCATTGCCGGATGCGATTTTGTCGTGGTTTCCGACATCACCGCCGCCACCGACACCGCCCGTTTGGCGCATGTGCTTTTGCCCGCGACCGGATGGGGTGAAAAGGACGGCACGGTGACCAATTCGGACCGGATGATGTCGCGTCAACGTGCGGTCTTGCCGGCGCCGGGATTGGCCCGCCCCGATTGGCATCAACTGGCCGAAGTCGGACGGCGCATGGGCTTCAACGCCGCGTTTGAATATGAAACCCCGGCGGAGATTTTCCGCGAATATGCGGCCCTTTCGGGGATTGCGGGCGGCTTTGGCCGCGATTTTGACATATCCGGCCTCGCGGACCTCTCGAATACCGCTTATGCCGATCTTGCGCCGACCCGTTGGCCGGTTTCAAGCGGCAAAAAGGGCGGTCGCTTCTTTGCCGATGGCGGGTTTTTCACCCCTGATGGCAAGGGGCGGATGCTGCCCGTGGCGTGGAAACCGCCGGTGGCCAAAACGGAGAAACGTTACCCGTTCCGTCTGAACACCGGGCGCATTCGCGATCAATGGCATACGATGACCCGCACTGCGCGCTCACCACGTCTGTCGGCGCATTTGGCCGAACCTTTCGTGGAAATTCACCCAGAGGATGCGAGCGCACAGGGTATTGGCCCGACCGCATTGGTCCTGCTCAAAACCCCGAATGGCCGGGCGATCGTGCGCGCGATGATCACGGATCGGACTCCCAAAGGCGAGGTTTTTGTGCCGATGCACTGGACCGGGGAAAATGCCCCCTCGGGGCGGATTGACGCTTTGGTGCCCTCGGTCACGGACCCGATTTCCGGCCAACCCGAAAGCAAAGGCGCAGTGGTTTCGGTCACGCCCTTTGCCGCCAAATGGTACGGCTTTGCCATTTCGCAAATGCCGATCAAACCGAAATACGACTATTGGGCCTTGGCCAAAACCTATGCGGGCTACCGGGTCGAATTGGCCGGAATGACCACACCCGACGATTGGATCGAAGAGGCGCGCAGGCTGTTTGGCCTGCCCGATGCCGATGTCCAGACCATGTTGGACCCGGCCAAAGGCACGGCGCGGGTGGCGTTTCATGTCAACGGTGCCTTGGTCGCCGCTTTGTTCGTCTCACGCACGCCCGTCGCAGTGATGCGCGACTATCTGGCGGCTCTGCCGGGCCAGGAGGTGCCGGGCGTGTTGGCGGGCAAGTCGCCTGCCAATCAACCGGACCCCGGTCCCGTGCTCTGCTCTTGTTTTAATGTCGGGATCAACACTATCTTGGCGGCAATTGAAACGCGCGGGTTGATGAGCGTGGAGGCGATTGGCGCGGCGTTGGATGCGGGCACGAACTGTGGCTCTTGTCGCCCGGAAATCGCAGCGCTCATCGCCAAGGCCCAAACCAAAGAAGCCGCTGAGTGAACCCCGATGAGCATTGCTGAATTTGTCCGCATTCTGGGGCGTGGCCCTGGTCGGTCCCGATCCTTGACTTTTGACGAGGCGCAAGAGGCGCTTTTGCGGGTGTTGCGTGGCGAGGCCGCGCCTGAAAGCGTCGGTGCGATGCTGATGCTGATGCGGATGAAAGGCGAGGTGCCGGGCGAGATTGCCGGGTTCACCGCCGCCTTGCGCGCCGGGTTGACCGCCGTGCCAAGGCCGGATTTGGACTGGCCGTCCTATGCCGCCGGGCGTACGCGCGGCCTGCCGTGGTTTTTGCTTTCGGCGCGATTGGTGGCCTTGGGCGGGCATCAGGTTTTGATGCATGGTTGGAACGGGCTGGGCGAAAACGGCCATTTGATCCGCGAGGGCCTGCCCTTTGCCGGGATCGAGAGTTGCGACAGTCCGCGTGCTGCGCGCGACACGATGGCGCGCGCGGGCATCGCCTATCTGCCGTTGGAAAATTTCTCGCCCGAACTGTTGCGTCTGTTGCAATTGCGCGCCGATTTTGGCCTGCGGTCTTGCCTCAACACCGTGGCGCGGATGCTCAATCCCGGCGGTGCGCGGGCCTCGGTCCAAGGCGTGTTTCATCCGCCCTACCGCGAACTTCAGGCGGATGCCTCCGCCCTTTTGGGCCTGCCCGCGATGACGGTGATCAAAGGCGGCGGCGGCGAATTTGAACGCAACCCGTCAAAGGATATTCAGGCCTTTGGGTTGCGCAATGGTCAAAGCTGGGAGGCGCTTTTCCCGCCCGCCGGGGAAGAGGCGCGCCGGTTGAATGACGGCGAAACGGAGCTGTCGCGCCTGTCTGATCTGTGGCACGGGCGTCTGGATGATCCGTTTGCCGAGGCGATTGTCCTCTCGACCGCAGCGCTGGCGCTTGACACGCTGGGCGAGGCTGCGCCGGAGGAGACAGCGCAGAGGCTTTGGGCCAATCGCTTGGCGTAAACGCGGCGTGGGGCGGGACGCCCTGTCTTTACCTTAAATTCCCTCCGCTTTCACCATCTCCTTGCCTGATTTTCGCCGTTTTACGCGAGCACTGTGAGGGCATGACAGGCGATGGAGGCCCGGAACATGGACTATGCACTCGACTATGCACATAAGGCAAAAGAGGCGCTGACACAGTGGATGGCGGGATTGGATGCCGCTGATCAGGTGACGATGATGGCGATCGGTTTTGGCCTGATGATCTTTGCGGTCGCAGCCCTGATGATTCAACGTCACCGCGAGGCCAAAGCACAGCACCCGACCCGCAGCGCGCTGGTCGAGGAGAGCGCGCGCTATGTGATCCCCGGAGAACGCCACATCGCACCGGCTGGCAAGCAAAAGGGCGATGCGTTCCTGCGCCGGCTCGATCACATGGCCTAACAATACGATGGCCTAACATTCGAATTTTATTCAGATATTTTACACGAGCGCGTTATGTATAAATTGGTTCTTCAGGCATTTTTATTTTCTGCCATGGCGATTGGATTTATTGTCTTTAAATCGGACGGGTTGCGCCACGCGGCGCAGACCGGGGACATGTCGCACCTGTCCTCAACCAGTGTGGCCGCCGCGTCTTATATGTCGTTGACCAACCAGCTTTCGGGCAAATCGGGCCATGCCACCGCAGGCCACGGTACATATGACGCCTATGGCAGCGCGCGCCAACCTTGGTACGCCAAATACGATCCGCGCATATTTTGGCGTGAGCGCCCGAAACAGATCAAATTGAACCCCAAAACCATCCGCGCGCCACAAAGCGATGGGAAGACCCCCGACAGCCTTGCCGCGCAGCTTGCCAAAAAGGGATTGAGTGCTGAGGATGTGAGCGTGGTCAAATTGAACTGAACGCCCCCGTTCAAACCTGATTAAAAATCGACGTCAACATTGGGCAATTTCAGCTCTTTCATCAAGTCGCGAAGCTCCTGACGGGCGGCAACGTTGGAAATATTGAGTGCCGATTTCACGCCGATGTCTTTCAAATCCAAAAGCGTCAAACCGCGTGGGAACAGTTCGCGGTAAATCACCCGCTCGGAAAACCCCGGCGCGACACGGAACCCGATCCGCTTGGCCAGTTCTTCCATCGCGTCGCCGATCTTTTTCTTGTTGTGCATCTGTTGCGCACCCAAACGGTTGCGCAAGACCACCCATTCGATCGGTTTCAACCCGGCCTGCGCCCGCAATTGTCGCGCGTTCCAGACCATTTCGGAATAGACTGAAGGCCCAAGGATTTTATTGGTGTCGGGATCGACCCGCGCCAAAAGGTCAAAGTCGATGAAACTGTCGTTCATCGGCGTGATCAACGTGTCGGCCAGCGAATGCGCCACCTGAGACAGGCGGGTATGCGAGCCGGGGCAGTCGATCAGGATGAAATCACAGGATTCCTCAAGCCCGGTCACCGCCATTGACAGGCGACGATCATAAATATTCTCGCCCTCGGCCAAATCCGTGGCCTCCACCTGAGGCAGGTCGCGATATTCGGGGGTCGGAAGATCAATCCCCTCGCGCACGCAATAAGACAGGCGGTTTTCCAAATAGCGGGCGAATGTTTTTTGGCGCAAATCCAGATCCAGCGCGCCCACACGCAGGCCCAGACGGGACAAAGCCGTTGCCACATGCATGGACACGGTTGACTTCCCGGCCCCGCCCTTTTCGTTCCCGACGATGATAATATGCGCCACGTCCCGTATTCCCACTTCTCTCGGCGCGCTTGTTGGTCTGCGCGCTCATGTCGTTTGAATTCTTGTATGCCGTTGTTCGGGGCTTTTGTTCAAGTGCGATCAACACGCGGGCCGGGGCAACGTCAGGGCCGTTGCCGAAATGTGGCATTGCTGCGCGGGGGGCCAGATCCGGTTTGGCCGAAGCCCAGAGATGCACACAGGAGATGCACACAGGAGATACACGCTGGACTGGAAGAGGTGGACTGGAAAAGGGGGACGGCGTGCTCTCAACGAAAAACGCCGCCCCATGGGACGGCGTTGATCATCATAAAGGGGGATTGGCTTAAAAGCCGAGGCCCGCATATTTGTTTTTGAACTTCGACACGCGACCGCCAGCATCCATAAGGCGCGAGCTGCCGCCGGTCCATGCCGGGTGCACGGTCGGGTCGATGTCGAGGGCAAGCTGGTCGCCTTCGTTGCCCCAGGTGGAGCGCATCTGAAGGATCGTGCCGTCGGTCATTTTGACGTCGATGAAGTGGTATTCGGGGTGTGTATCTTTTTTCATCGGTCAGGTCCTTACGCGTCTGCGCCGGAAAGCGGCTTGTAATTGGTGACTTCGGCGATACGTGCGGATTTACCACGACGATCACGGAGGTAGTACAGTTTGGCGCGACGCACACGGCCACGACGCACAACTTCGATCGACTCGATGTTGGTCGAGAACAGCGGGAACACACGTTCCACGCCTTCGCCAAAGGAGATTTTACGCACGGTGAAAGAGCCAGCGATGCCCTTGCCGTTTTTGCGGGAGATGCAGACACCTTCGTAGTTCTGCACGCGGGTGCGTGTGCCTTCGGTCACTTTGTAACCGACGCGGATGGTGTCACCGGCTTTAAAATCCGGGATGGTCTTGCCGAGGGCAGCAATCTGCTCGGCTTCCAGTTGGGCGATAAGGTTCATCGCTTTACTCCAATGATGCTCACGGTTTTGGCCCGTGAAGGTTTACGCGTCCTCAGAGCTCTGTGTCTTCTATCGGGTCCGCAGATGCGCCCGCCAGAGGTTCAGGTCGTCTTTGCTTTGGTCTTTTCCCGGGTCTCAGGCGATGTCGAAGAAAACATCAGACCAAAGAAAAAAGATCCGCGAACCGATTCCGGTCCCGGATGGGCGGTGTATAGGGCCACCCACCCATTCGATCAAGAGGGTTTGCCCCTTTATTTGTTGGATTTTTCGGCCTCATAGGCCGCCCACATGTCGGGCCGGCGTTCGCGGGTGATTTTTTCGGACATTTTCTGACGCCATTCGCTGATTTTGCCGTGGTGGCCGGACATCAAGACCTCGGGGATCGGCATCCCGCGCCACTCAGCGGGTTTGGTGAATTGCGGATGTTCCAAAAGCCCGTTGGAATGGCTTTCTTCCTCAATGCTCTCGGCATTGCCCAAAACGCCGGGCAAAAGCCGCACCGTGGCGTCGATCATCGCCTGCGCCGCAATCTCGCCGCCGGTGAGGACGAAATCGCCAAGGGAGACCTCTTCGATACCATAGTGGAACAACACCCGATCATCGACGCCCTCAAAACGGCCACAGATCATCGTGATCCCGCGCGCCTTGGACCAACGTTTCGCCGTCGCCTGATCAAAGCGTTTGCCGCGTGGCGACAGGTACACCAGCGGCCAGTCTTCGCGGTTGGGCGGCGTGCCGTTCATGGCAAAATCAATCGCCCGTCCCATCACATCAGGCCGCAAAACCATCCCGGCACCGCCCCCCGCAGGCGTGTCATCGACATTGCGGTGTTTGCCCTCGCCAAACTCGCGCAGATGGATTTGCTCCAACTGCCATGTGCCCTCTTGCAACGCCTTGCCGGTCAGGCTCTCGCCCAAAACCCCCGGAAAGGCTTCGGGGAACAGCGTGATGATTTTCGCCTTCCACACGCCCATCAGATCCGGCGTGTTGGTCATCAACTCGCGCGGCGCCACGGTGGGACGCACGGCAAGGCGGCCATGGGATTTCATTGGCTTTGGGGCGGTGGGGTTGGATTCGTCAGACATACCGCCATATAGACGCGCCCAAGAGATGCGCCAAGGGCGAAAGGAAACGTGAAAGCTGATCCGCTTTAGGTGCCGTTGGGTTTACAATCGCCTCGCGCACCATTTGATAGGCGGGGTTCTTTGATGTCCAACAGCGAAAAGAAATCAATGGCGCGGGCTGTGACCTTGGTCTTGGCGGCTTTAGGCGTTACCGCGATGGCCCGACAAACCGAGAACCGCGCACCATAGCGGTGTCAAAATCACGCGGTCTTGCAGGTGGGCTTCAACAGGCGGCAGCAAGGTAGCCGCATGGCGAAACAAGGTGTCTTGGAGCGTCGTCGCGCCGGTTTTGTGAAACCCGGCGTGGATGAGACTCCGTCGGCTCACTCAAACAGCCCCTCCGGCGGGTCCGCGATGATCCGGCCAGACGCCAAATCCACCGTCGGCACAACCGCCATCGTAAACGGCATCAACACCGAGGCTTTCAACGCAGGGCCTGAGACTTCCAACAGATCGCCCGCACCGTGGTTGAGCACATTGCTCACCGTGCCCAACACCGCGCCGCCCGTATCCAGTACAGTCAGCCCGATCAAATCGGCGTGGTAATATTCGTCGTCGGGCAATGAGGGCAAAACGTCCCGCTCGGCATAAAGCACAACGCCTTTGAGCGCGTCGGCCTCTTCCTTGGTGGTCACACCTTCCAGATCGGCGGCAAAGCCGTTTTTGATCGCGCGGGTGAGGGTGAGGTTATAGGTGGTTTTGCCATCTTCTGAGGTGAGGGGCGAGTAGTCGCCAATCGCCTCGGGGTCCGCGCAGAAACTTTTGATCCGCACTTCGCCATAAACGCCAAACGCGCCCGCAATGGCGCCAACGATGATTCTTGTATCCGTCATATCCAACTCTCGACTGGCCTTTCCGGCGCTTTAGATTAACGGTCCAGAATGTCCGGGCAAGGGTGACGTTTTTCCCACCCAAGGCGTTCCAGTTCCGGCAGTTCCGTGTCTTCTTCGGGATGCCCGATGCAAAGATAGCCGATCAGGCTCCACGTGTCTGCCACCTCAAGGTCGCGGCAGAGCGCCTTGGGGTCAAGGATCGAGACCCAGCCCAAACCAATGCCCTCGGCACGCAGCATCAGCCAAAATTGCATGATCGCGGAAACCACGGAATAGCGCAGCATTTCGGGCATGGTCGCCACGCCCAAGCCTTTGCCCTCCGTCGTGGCCTCGTCACAAAATACTGCGATTTGCACGGGGGCTTCGCGCATTCCGGCGAGTTTCAAACCGGCATATTGTTTGGCGGTCTCGCCGCTATAGCCCGCCAAAGCCTCGGCATTGGCGGCCTCGAAATTCTCAAGCGCGGCTTTGCGCGCGGCCTCAGATGTCAGGCGCACAATCCGCCAAGGTTGCGACAACCCAACCGAGGGCGCCAAGGTGAACGCATCAAGGCATTTGGTCAAAGTCGCCTCGTCCACCGGATCGGTGCGAAACCGACGCACGTCCCGCCGCCACCGCAACAGCGCATGCAGATCGTTTCGAAACGCCTGTGAAAACTGGCCGATATGAGATGTCGTCATCTGTTTGATCCTGTATCGCATCCGCCCGCCTCATGCCGCGTGAGGCGGCACCATAGGCAGGTCTTTCGTGTCAGAAAATCACCCCAAAGGGGAAACGCCGGACCTACCAAACGGCAGACCCGGCGCAGAACAGCAGAGGTCAGGTCAAAAGGCCTGGCCCCCCTATACCGATGCGGACGGGCCGCAGCGGTTCAGAGCTTATTCCTCAGCTGCAGCTTCGGCCGGAGCGGCAGCAGCTTCAGCGGCAGCAGCCACTTTTGCGGCTTTCTCTTCAGCGCGCTCAACGGCTTTTTTGCCCGGCTTGGCTTTGTTCGGGTTGGCGCGGACTTTTTTCTCAAGAACGCCAGCAGCTTCGAGCATACGGGACAAACGGTCGGTCGGCTGTGCGCCTTGACCGAGCCAATATTTCACGCGATCGAGGTCCATTTTGACGCGATCTTCGGAGTCTTTCGGCAAGAGCGGGTTATAGGTGCCCAGCTTTTCGATAAAGCGGCCATCACGCGGCATACGCGCGTCGGATGCAACGATGGAATAGTGCGGGCGTTTTTTGGAACCGCCGCGGGCGAGACGAATTTTCATAGCCATGGTGTAATCTCCTGATTGAGCTATTAAGCTGAGACGGGTTTGAAAACGCTCAGCAATCCTGGTGTTTTTCGTGGTGGTGAATGACTTCCTGAATGATGAATTTCAGGAATTCCTTTGCGAATTCCGGGTCAAGATCGGCACGTTTGGCCAAATCTTCGAGCCGGGCAATTTGTTTGGCCTCCCGATCGGGGTCAGAAGGCGGCAGGTCGTGTGCGGCTTTGAGTTTGCCGACAGCCTGTGTGTGTTTGAACCGCTCGCCCAGCGTATAGACGAGGATCGCGTCCAGCCGGTCGATGCTTTCGCGATGCTCTTTGAGGATTTCCTGAGCGAGGATCTCCTGAGCGCGGCTGATGTCATTGCTCATGCATAGGCCTCCATACCGCCGTCTTGCAGGGCGTCCGGGGTGGGGTGACGATAGACCACGGTTTCCTCGAGGCTCTCGCCATCCGGGCGCAGGGCGCTGTCGTCTCGGGTTGCGCCGAGACGTTCCGCCAAAGCAATCGAGCGGGTGTTCATCGGATCGATGTAGGACACCAAAGTGTCGCGCCCCATTTCGACATAGGCATAATCGCGCGCGGCCTCGGCGGCCTCGAAGGCGTAGCCATGCCCCTCGGCCTCAGAGGTCAACATCCAACCCAGTTCCAGCTCCGGGAAATGATCCGGTTTCAGCAAAGCCACCTGACCGACAAAGGCCCCGTCCTCGAGGCGCTCAAGCCCCCAGGCGCCATGCCCGAACAGCTGCCATTGCGCCACATCGGAGCAAAAGCTGAACCACGCCTGACGGCGCTTGAGCTGCCCCATGTAGCTTGCACGGTCGGAGGAGAAGACATCGGCGTAGGCGTCGAAATCCTCGATCCGATGGCCGCGCAACCGCAGGCGCTGGGTGTCTATGGTGGGGGCGAGAGTCATGGTTATTTCTTTTTGCCGAGACCAGAGAGATTGGAGGGCAGGCCCATGCCGCCGCCCAGACCCGGAAGGCCGCCCGGAAGACCGGACATGCCCTTCGGCAATGCGCCAGAGAGCGCCTTGGTGGCTTCGGCCATTTTGGCCGGGTCCATATCCTCAAGACCTTCGGGGCCGCCTTTGCCAAACATGCCTTTGACCGCTTGTTTGAGCATCCCGCCTTTGCCCATTTTGCCCATCTTTTTCATCATGTCCGCCATTTGGCGGTGCATTTTCAAAAGCTTGTTGAGCTCGGACACTTCAAGACCCGCGCCCTTGGCGATCCGCTTTTTGCGCGAGGCCTGCAAGAGCGCCGGGTTGGCGCGTTCTTTTTTGGTCATGGATTGCACGAGCGCGATTTGGCGGGTGATGACCTTGTCGTCAAAGCCCGCATCGCTGACCTGCTTGGCCATTTTGCCCATGCCCGGCATCATCCCCATGATGCCTTCCATGCCGCCCATTTTTTGCATCTGTTCAAGCTGCATCTTCAGGTCGTTCATGTTGAACTGACCCTTTTGGAAGCGCTTCATCATCCGCTGCGCTTGGTCGGCCTCAATGGTTTCCTGCGCCTTTTCGACAAGTGCAACAATGTCGCCCATGCCCAGGATGCGACCGGCCACGCGGTCCGGGTGGAATTCTTCGAGCGCGTCCATCTTTTCGCCCAAACCGACGAATTTGATCGGCTTGCCGGTGACCGCGCGCATGGAGAGCGCCGCACCACCGCGCCCGTCGCCATCCATCCGGGTCAACACAACGCCGGTGATGCCGATGCGGCCATCAAAGTTTTCGGCGGTGTGGACCGCATCTTGACCGGTCAGGCCGTCAACCACCAAAAGCGTCTCACGCGGCGCGGTGATGGCTTTGACCTCTTCGACCTCGGTCATCAACGCATCGTCGATGGACAGACGGCCCGCCGTGTCGAGCATATAGACGTCATAGCCGCCCATCAGCGCCTGTTGTTTGGCGCGTTTGGCGATGTCGGCGGGCTTTTGCCCCGGTACGATGGGCAGCGTGTCGACGCCGATCTGATCGCCCAAGACCTTGAGCTGATCCATCGCCGCCGGGCGATAGACGTCAAGCGAGGCCATCAACACGCGCTTGCCTTGTTTGTCTTTCAGGCGCTTGGCCAGTTTCGCGGTGGTTGTGGTTTTACCACCGCCTTGCAGACCGACCATCAAGATCGCGGCAGGCGGGTTGTCGACCTTCAACTGACCGATTTCTGCGCCGTCGCCTGCCAGAACGGCGATCAATTCGTCATGGACGATTTTGACCACTTGCTGACCCGGAGTCACAGATTTGGTCACCGCATGGCCGGTGGCCTTGGCTTCGACCGCTTTGACGAAATCACGCGCCACGGGAAGCGAGACATCGGCCTCAAGCAGCGCCACACGTACTTCGCGCAGCGCGGTTTTGACATCGTCTTCGGACAACGCACCCTGTTTGGTGAGCTTGTCGAAGACGCCAGAGAGGCGTTCGGACAGATTTTCAAACATGGGCCGTTCTCCTTTTTCGATCCGTTTTGGGATCAGGGGCCGTTAACGATATGCTCTATTTGGGGACAGAGCGGCGAATTGCAAAGCCCAAATGCGGTTCCGCCCCCGTGGGCGTATAACGCTGACGGGGGGCGATCCTGGCACTCGGCCTGAGGACCGGAAGATGCGACTTCCGGGGAATTTGATCCGGGCAATACGCGCCTGCGTATGGAGAGTCAAGACAGTGAGGCGTCAGACCCGCGCAAAACGCGCTGGTCGATGGGCCAGATCACTCTAATATTTAATCTACGGCTCAGGGGAGAGACCAGATGAAGGACGCACAGATGACGGTCCGCGCACAAGAGGCCTGTGAAACCGGCGTGCTTTATGTGGCGGGCGGGGCGGATTATGTGGATTTGGCGATCCAATCGGCGCGCTCCTTACGGGCACAGGACCCCGATATTGCCATTGATCTGGTCACCGACCTGCCGGAAAACCTGCCGCGGGATTTGTTTGATCGGGTCACCGCCTGTTCCGACATGCACCCGCGTGAGAAACTGCGTGCCATGTCCGCCACCCGGTTTCAACGCACGCTCTATGTCGATTGCGATACGCTTTTTCTCGCCCCGCTGGGCGATCTCTTTGCGGTGCTGGATCGGTTTGAATGTGCGCTCACCCATGATGTGCGCCGGGATTGGGCCTTGATCCAACAGGGCCGCGACCACCACACCCCCTATGCTTTTCCGCAACACAATTCCGGGGTGTTTCTCTATCGCCGCTCAGAGCCGATGTGGGCCTTTCTGGCCGAATGGGCCGATCGGTTTTTCGCCGATGATGCGATTGAGCGCGATCAGATCATTCTTAAGGATCTGTTGTGGGAAAGCGATTTGCGCTTTTACGTTTTGCCGCCCGAATTCAACCTGCGCCGGGTGACGGTCTTGGATGCCTGGGAGCCGCTGGATGCCCGCCCGACCATTCTCCATTCGCATCGGTTTCAGGACCACATGCGCGTCAAGGACGGTCAGACCGCAGAGCGCATTTCCACCCTTGAGACGCTTTTGGCGGTCGAACGGGTGGCCTTGGCGCAGGAATGGGATGCGGCGCTGCCTGAGCAGGCGCAGCGTTGGGCGCATTTGCGGAAATAAAGGAATGCCCTTGCAATTTTGAACGGACGGCGTGAGTGTGGCGGGAAAGCGTTCCTTGCTGCACATGAGGTTGTTGATGTCTGTTGAAAACTGGGATGAATTTCGCACCGCCTTTCAGGTCGCCAAGATGGGCACCGTTTCAGGCGCAGCCCAGGCCCTTGGCGTGCACCATGCCACCGTGATCCGCCATATCGACTCTTTGGAATCGCGCCTTGGGGTCAAACTGTTCCAACGTCATGCGCGCGGGTACACCTCGACCGAGGCCGGGCTTGATCTGTTGAAAATTGCCCAGACCACCGACGATCAGTTTTCACAGCTCGTCTCACGCATCAAAGGCCGTGGTGAAAAGGTCGAGGGCGAATTGGTGATCACCTCCTTGCCCGGTGTCGCGCGGCTTATGGCGCCCGCGATTGCCGAGTTTCAGTACCAACACCAAGATCTTTATGTGCGCTATGTGATGGACGAACGTGTGCTGCGGCTGGAATATGGCGAGGCGCATGTTGCCATTCGCGCGGGCCTGCCGCCGCAGGAACCCGACAATGTGGTACAGAAATTTTACAGCCAAGCCTTTGGCCTCTACGCGCATGAGACCTACCTTGAACGCTATGGCCGGCCAGATGACGCCGATCTCACAACCAAGCTGCGCTTCGTCGCCTTGGACAACAAGACCTCGCGCGCGCCTTTCATGATTTGGATGAATGAGAATGTCGCCGATGATCGGGTGGTGTTTCGCACCTCTGATGGCGAAGCTCTGGCCGAGGCTGTCATAGCAGGGGCAGGAGCAGGGTTCATGCCGACATGGCGGGGCGAGCGGACGTCCGGGTTGGTACAACTGATGCCTCCCACGCCGGAGCTGGAGAGTCAGGGGTGGCTGGTGACCCATGTCGATCTGCATCGCACCGCCAAAGTGCAGGCTTTTCTAAAGTTTTTGAAAGCCTATGCGAAGGACATGGAAGATTTGCCCGAAAGATGCTCGGCGTGATGACAGCGCACGTCACGTCCCCTGTGCGCGCGCGGGCAATGGACGCGCACGCGCCGTTTCGGTAAGGGGCATGGGGCCAGTTGATCGCAACTGGTTTCACAGGGAGCCTCTCGTGCCAAACAAAGCCTCTGCCAATGACCGGCGCAACGGGCATCTTGCGATGCTCACCTTTTCTTTCCTCGTTGCCGGGTCCTTTTCGCTTGGGTCCATGGCCGCCAATGAAATCACCCCTCTTGCAATCAACGGGCTGCGTTTTGTGCTGGCGGCGCTGATCGTGGGTGTTTTGGCACTGATGACCGGCGGCATCCCGCGTGCGTCTTTCAAACAGCCATGGCGCTACGCCATCCTCGGCGGGATTTTCGCGCTGTATTTCGTGATGATGTTTGTCGGATTGAAAACGGCCACGCCTGTCTCCGCCTCGGCCGTCTTTACCCTGACCCCGGTTTTGGCCGCGTTCTTCGGTTATCTCATCATGCGTCAAATCACCACGCGCCGCATCGCCATGGCATTGGCCATTGGGGCGGCGGGCGCGCTTTGGGTGATTTTTCGGGCGGATCTCAGCGCGCTTTTGGCGTTTCAGATTGGCAAAGGCGAGGCGCTATATCTTATCGGCGTTGTCGCTCATGCGATCTATACGCCCTTGGTGCCGCGTTTGCACCGGGGTGAGCGCACCTTTGTCTTTACCTTCTTTGTCCTTTCCGCCGCCTCCATCGTGATCCTCGCGTTCGGCTGGCGCGATATTCTGGCCACCGATTGGGCCGCGCTGCCCCCAATCGTCTGGATCACCATGGCCTATCTCGCCGTTGTGGCCACCACCGTCACCGCCTCGCTTTTGGCCTTTGCCTCCGTGCGTTTGGCGGCGGCGAAAGTCATGGCCTATACCTATCTCGTGCCCTCATGGGTGATCATTTGGGAAATCCTGTTGGGCCATGGCGTGCCGCCGCTGTTGGTGTTCGGTGGGATTGGCTTGACGATGTTGGCGCTCTATTTGTTGCTCAAACACGAGGCGTAAACCTTTGCCGTAGCGTGTCACTGTGGCGTTGAACGGCTGTGGCGGGAAGCGGGCCGCCATGACCCAGAAAAAACAGGCCACAGTCGAGAGACAAGAGATGCTGCAAGGATGCGACAACACGCATAGGCTCCTCTTCGAATGGCGGTGATTTCGGGTGGGTACGGCAGGCGATGCCGCCAAGCAAAATCCCGGATGCCGCCAAATCCCCGGCGATGACGCGGCCGTCGTCCAAAAGGACCGACACGGACCCCGGCGTATGGCCGGGCGTGTGGAGCACCTGCGCCGCAATCCCACACTCTGAGAGATCGAACACGTCCGTGGTCATGATCACATCGGGCGTCACGGTGTCAAAGGGCCGTTGGATCGCACCCGTCCTGTAAAACACCCGACCAAAGGGGCCGCTGGGTTTGAGCAGCGGCGGCTGGCCCTGACAATAGGGCAGCTCATCGTGATGCGCGAGCAAGGGCGCGGCGCTGCGCGTCTGCACACGGGCGGCGGAGCCGGCGTGATCAATGTGGGCATGGGTGAGAATGGTGAGGGTGAGATTTGACCAATCCAAGCCCCTTGCGTTCAAAGCCTTTTCGATCATGCGCTCTGAATTGGGCAGGCCTGTGTCCACCAAAACGGCGCGATCTCCCCGGCTGATCAGAAAGGCATTGAGCATGCCAAAGGGCAGCATGGGGATGGTATCGACAAATGTTTGGGTCATGGCGCGTATCTCGGATAGGATCAGGATGCGATTGGTGATGACATCACCGTCAAAGGGTCGCAATTGGGCACTTTTTTGTAACCGGAGGACCGAGATGCAGCATATGAGGCCGCCCCAAAACCGTCCGTGGACCGTCCCGGAGACAGGCGCCTGTCCTGTGGGGCAGACGCTGCGGCTGCTGGGCGGCAAGCACGGCCCAAGCGTGCTTCATTGCTTGCTGGGGGGAGAGATGCATTTCCTCGAACTCACCCGTGCCCTCGATGGCATCAGCCGAAAGGTTTTAAAGGCACAGTTGCGAGAGTTTGAAGACAATGGATTGGTTTTGCGGGTCGCTAAACAAGACGCCCGCCGACGGGTCGGCTATTCTTTGACCGACAAGGGCCGCGCGTTGGGCGAGATCGTGGGACAGCTTTACGACTGGAGCCAAGAATGGGCATAGTGGGCATGGTGGGCTTAGTCTTGCGCCAGTTCCTGCGCCAAAAACCGTTCCAACCCATCCAGATCCAGTTCCACAAACTGGCCAAACCCCTGCATCCACACAGAGGAGGCGCGGATGGCGCTCGGGTCGAGTTTGCACCATTTCACCCGCCCGCGCTTTTCTTGCACGATCAATCCGGCGCGGGTGAGAATGCCGAGATGTTTGGAAATCGCCGCCAGTGACATCTCGAAGGGTTCGGCCACATCGGTCACCGCCATGTCATCCTCAAGCAACATCTCAAGGATCGCCCGACGGGTCGGATCAGACAGGGCGGCGAAAATGAGATCAAGATCATGCGACATGTGAAATGCGTTAGGGCCGCGCGGCGCTTTGGTCAACCATTTGGTTGAATAACGAAAACGCGAGCGGCGAGCGCTAACAGCGGCAAAGGCATGGGATGCTTTGTCTTTATTGTGATTGAAATACTCAATAAAAACAGTATCTTGATCCATTTCAAAATGGGGTATTCCCGTGTTGACTCTGAATGTTCCCCCGCATAGCTTGCCGCCAAGCAACCAAAGGGGCTTTTTGCCATGACCGACCCGCATGATCCCGAGCGCCTGCGCGCTTTGGAAGAGCGGATTGAAAAGGTGAAAGGGGAGCTCGCTCCCAAAACCTCCCGCGGTGAAGAACACTTTTCTCAGGCCAATATGGCCTGGCGGATGGTGGTGGAATTGGTGGCCGGTCTCTTGATCGGCTTTGGTATGGGGTGGGGCTTGGATAAGCTCTTGGGCACAATGCCCTTGTTCCTCGTACTGTTCATAGGTTTCGGTCTTGCTGCGGGCGTCAAAACGATGATGCGAACCGCCAAGGAAATCGAAGCTGGGCAGGTGGCAGATGCCGCCAAGAATGATAACGCGGGTGATCCCGCACGTGATGAGAGGGATTGAACGTGGCAACTGAAGCGCATGGTTCCGAGAGCAGCTTGGCCTTCCACCCGATGGATCAGTTCAAGCCGGTGTCTCTGTTTGGCGACGGCCCGATCCATTGGTACACCGTGACCAACGTCACGCTTTGGATGGCGATCACCGTTCTGGCGATCGTGCTCCTTTTGGTCGTCGGCTCGCGTGGCCGCGCCATGGTGCCCTCGAAAGGTCAGTCCATTGCCGAGCTGATGTACGGTTTCGTCTATAAGATGGTCGAAGATGTCGCCGGCAAAGACGCCATCCGCTACTTCCCTTACATCATGACGCTGTTCTCGTTCATCGTCTTCGCCAACATCCTCGGCCTTCTGCCGCTCTCTTTCACCACCACCTCACATATCGCTGTGACCGGTGTTCTGGCCCTTCTGGTGTTCACTTTTGTCACTGTCTTGGGCTTCGTGAAAAACGGCTCCAAATTCCTCGCTTTGTTCTGGATCTCCTCCGCGCCGCTCGCTGTGCGCCCGCTTCTTGCGGTGATCGAGTTGATCTCCTACTTCGTGCGCCCCGTCAGCCACTCCATTCGTTTGGCGGGCAACATGATGGCAGGCCACGCCGTGATCAAAGTGTTCGCGGGCTTCGCCGCCATCGCCGCTATCTCGCCGGTTTCGATCCTTGCGATCACCGCGATGTACGGTCTCGAAATTCTCGTGGCCTTCATTCAGGCCTACGTGTTCACCATTCTGACCTGTGTCTATCTCAAGGACGCGCTTCACCCGGCTCACTAAGTCCGGTCAGGTTTAGAACTCGCTTTTTCAGCCAATTCCAACGTAAGGAGATACCCCCATGGAAGGCAATATCGCAGAACTCGGCAAATACATCGGTGTAGGCCTCACAGCAATCGGCATGGGTGGCGCAGCCATCGGTGTGGGTAACGTGGCTGGCAACTACCTGTCCGGCGCTCTTCGTAACCCGTCCGCCGCTGCGTCGCAGACGGCGACCCTCTTCATCGGCATGGCCTTTGCAGAAGCTCTGGGGATTTTCTCGTTCCTCGTCGCTCTTCTGCTGATGTTCGCCGTCTGATCGAACACTCTATCCTTACGGCAGGGTGGGTCGGTTTTCCGATCCACCCTCGCGTAAACTAGGGGTCTCTCCGGCATGGGTTCGGAGAATTAGGTCAGAGCCAGGAGGATAAGATGGCAACAGAGACGCACGGGGCAGAGTTGGCGACCGCTGAGGCAGGCATGCCGCAGCTCGACTTCGCGACATTCCCCAACCAAATTTTCTGGCTTCTGGTCACGCTTGTCGTGATCTATTTCGTGCTCTCGAAAATCGCCCTGCCGCGCATCTCTACGGTGCTTGCGGAACGGTCCGGCACGATCATGAATGATATTTCTGCCGCCGAAGAGCTCAAACTCAAGGCCAAAGAGGCAGAAGCAGCCTATAACGCGGCTCTCGCTGAGGCGAAGTCTGAAGCGCAACGGATCTCCAACGAGACTCGCGCTGCGATTCAGGCCGATCTCGACACAGCGCTGGCCAAAGCCGATGCACAGATTGCGGCCAAAGCGGCCGAATCTGAGAAAGCCATCAACGAAATCCGCGATGGTGCGATAGACAGTGTCAAAGCTGTGGCCAAAGACACCGCCAAAGAAATCGTCGCCGCCCTCGGCTCAACTGCGGATGCACGCACCATCACCGCCGCGGTCACCGCGCGTATGAAAGGGTAAGGATATGAAAAAACTTCCTCTTCTCATCGCTCTCGTCACCGCGACCCCGGCCTTGGCCGCATCCCAAAACCCGTTTTCGGGCGATTTCTGGACGCTGACCAACACCAACCTGATCGTCCTTTTGGGCTTTTTGGTGTTTGTTGGCATTCTGATCTGGAAAAAGGTTCCGGCTCTGTTGGGCAAAATGCTTGACGACCGTGCGGCTGGCATCAAATCCGATCTGGACGAAGCCCGTGCGCTGCGCGACGAAGCGCAGTCGATCTTGGCGTCTTATGAGCGCAAACAGCGCGAAGTGCAGAACCAAGCCGATGCCATCGTCGCTCAGGCGAAAAAAGACGCGGAAGCTGCCGCCGAGAAAGCGAAAGAGGACATCAAGACCTCAATCCAACGTCGTCTCGCCGCCGCTGAAGACCAGATTGCGGCAGCCGAAGCTGCGGCCATCCGCGACGTGCGCAACGCGGCCATCACCGTGGCGATTGGCGCGGCCTCTGACATCATCACCAAACAGATGACGGCAGCGGATGCCAACGCGTTGATCGAAACCTCGATCACCGAAGTGGGTGAAAAACTGCACTGATCTTTTCCTGACCTGACCCGTCAGCCCCCGATCAAAAAACCCCCGCCTTTGCGGGGGTTTTGTTTTGAGTATTTCATCACGGTAAATGAAGGGCCTTAGCCCCGAGACTGTTCATGCTCAAACCTGAGCCGGGCAATGTCTTCGTTGCGCTCAAATTTTTGCTGATCGCTGAGCGCCGCTTCGACATAATCCAGATGCCGGATCACGGCGGCGCGGGCGGCGACCGGGTCGCGCGCTTGCAACGCGTCATTGATGGCGCGGTGTTGATCCAACAGCAGGGCGCGGTTGGTGCGTTGCTTGAAGATCACCGAGCGGTTGTAAAACACGCCCTCGCGCAGCAGATCAAACATTGACCGCATCATATGCAGCATGATGACATTGTGGCTGGCCTCAATGATCGAGAGGTGAAACTCCGCATCAAGCCGCGCCTCATCGGTTGGATTGCGCTTTGGATGCGCCGCTTCCATTTTTTTAAAGATCGCGTTGATGACGTTCAAATCGGTGTCTGAGGCAAAGCGGGTGGCGCGTTCGGCGGCCAGGCCCTCCATGTCACGGCGAAACGCGATATAGTCAAACACCGCCTCGTCATGACTGCCAAAGAGTTTGACCAAGGCGGGGGAAAAGGCCGACCCCAAGACATCCGCGACAAACACGCCTGCGCCAGCTTTTGTGGTCAAAAGCCCCTTGGACGAGAGCTCTGCAAGGGCTTCGCGCACGGAGGGCCGCGACACGCCCAGACGCTCCGCCAAATCGCGTTCCGAGGGCAGGCGTTCGCCGGGGCGCAAAATGCCACGCAGGATCAACAATTCGATTTGCTTCATCACCGAATGCGCCAGTTTTTCGGCGTTGATTTTTTGAAATGGCATGGGCCCCTCCATAAGAGTGATCAAATCATATGACCAGACGCGCAGAGGTGCCACGAAAACACGCATCTGTTGGCCGTGAAAAAGGCCGGGACTGAGCCCGGCCTTTCAAATCGTCCCCTTATGGCAAGGTCAGGTCATCGGCGTGATGACGATTTCGACGCGGCGGTTTTGCGCGCGGCCTTCCGGGGTGAGGTTGGTGGTCACAGGCGCATCTTCGCCGCGGCCATAGGCCTGAACCCGGCCCGGAGCCACGCCATTGGCGGTCAGGATCGTCGCCACTGCAGAGGCGCGGCGGGTCGACAAGGCTTGGTTGTAGGTCGCAGAGCCGGTGTTGTCCGTGTGACCGATCACCTGAACCGTGGTGTTCGGATAATCCTGAAGGTTATAGGCCAGTTTGCTCAGGTCGCTTTGCAGCGAGGGCATCACAACAGAGCTATCGGTGGCAAACAGAATGTCCTGTGGCATGGTGACGATCAACTGCGAGCCGGTGTTGACGATTTTCACATCATCATTGCCGAGGTCCTGACGCAAATCTGCGGCTTGTTTGTCCAATTGTTGACCGATGGCACCACCGATGGCCCCACCAATCACCGCACCGACGGCGGCTTTTGCCAATTTGTCGTCATTGGAGCTTGCGCCCAAAATACCGCCAAGGGTCGCGCCGATAACGGCACCTTGGGTGGTTTTTTGATTGGAATCAGTGGCATAGGTGTCCATGCACGCAGTCAGGCCAAAACTGGCGATTAGCGGGATGGCAACGAAAAGAGGGGATTTCATATCGTATCCTCGTGTTAAAACTGCTCTGGCGCTGGTTTTACCGCTCTATTGCGCCAGAAACACGGTGGATTTTCGCGCAGCACGCAAGTGCGGCGGGTTTCTGCTCAGTCGGGGGATGGAGTTGACTGTCGGCTTGCAGGCTTTCATAGGCCAAAAGCGCGCGTTTGACGGGTAAACCCCAGTGATAGCCGCCCAAAGCGCCGGTTTTGCGCAAAACGCGGTGGCAGGGGATCAACCAGCTCACCGGGTTGCGCCCGACGGCGGTGCCGACCGCACGCACGGCTTTGGGCGCACCAATGGCCGCAGCGATGTCGGAATAGGTGGTGACCTGACCCGAAGGGATCGACAAAAGTGCCTCCCAGACTTTGATCTGAAACGGCGCCCCGATGAGGTGCAGTTTCAGATCGCCGCCGCCGATGGCTGCGGTGATGTAGGGGCGCACGGCTTCGGTGTCCTCGATGTAGGTGGCGGCGGGCCAACGCCCGGAGAGGTCGGCAAAGGCCGCCTCTCGCGTGGTCTCAGACGTAAACGCGAGGGCGCAGAGGCCACGTTCGGTGGACATGGCCAAGGCTTCGCCAAAGGGCGTGGCGAACCAGCCGTAAGCAAGGGTCAGCCCCGCACCTTTGCGGGCAAAATCCCCCGGCGTCATCGCATCCCAGCGCATAAACAGGTCGTGCAGGCGGCCCGTGCCGGACAGCCCGGCACCATCGGCGGCCTCAACCATTGTATGATTTTGTGCAATCATCGCCTTGGCATGGCCCAAGGTGAGATATTGCTGAAACCGTTTTGGCGACACCCCGGCCCATTGTGAAAAGATTTTTTGCGCGTGATGCGGGCTCATGCCCAGATCCTGTGCCAGCGCGTCAAGCGGCAAGGGCAGGGGGGCCTGATCCAACAGGTCGATGGCGCGACGGATCACGTTGTAATGGTATTGGTCCTCAAGTGGCGATGGTGCGTTGGTCACAGTCTGTATCCGGGATCTGATGGAATCCCCCAAAGCCTAATCGCTTTGTTGCCCTCTGCCGACCCGAAACTTGTCGAAACGTCGGCGCATTCTGGCATCAGGCGGCCATGCGCCGCGCCGCGATTACGGAGCGGGGGTGCAACACCAAAGCCTCGCCCCGGTGGAGCATCAGGCGGGCAGATTGCGTGCTTAGGTGATGTGGCCCGAGTTTTGCGATGATTTTTCCCGCAGTTTTGGACGATAGCATGGATAGGGTGTTTGCATCGGCAAACAGGCTTTCGATCCAAACCCCTTCGGCCAAAAGCACCTCATGCTCCGCCATGAGCAGGTGGCAATAGGCATATTCCGGATGGGGGATATTGAAGTTGGCCTCTGCTTCGGTGGCGATGTCGAAGGCGGGCACGAAAACTTCAGATTCGGCGAAATAGAGTTCAATCTGCGGTGCGCTCAATAGAATATGGTGGTCCGGCGACAGGATCAGATCGCGTTCAGGGGTGCGTTCGCCCAAAGCGCCTGCGACGATGCGCATCGGTTTGGCGACATTGGCCTCATCCAAGGCACTTCTCCCGACCCAAAGGAGCGGTTGATAGCCGTGATCGCGCGTCAACAACAGATCGCCGGGGCGCAGCCATTCGACGGGTTGCGGGCCCTCGGCGGTTTCAATCATCACACCGGGACCGAACCCCGAAAGAGATTTGGGACCGCTTTGAAGTGTGTGATCTGGCATCAAAGCCTCATCGGACAAACGCTCCGCCCCGGTCATCCCCATTCCCGCAAAAGGGCTCATATCCGCGACAGCGTTCATATGTGTGATCCTGCGATAGCCAAGTTAGGGCGAGTTTTTCAGGAAACCTTGAAGGCCGGATTAATCGCCCCCCGTCTCAAAGGCTCTAAATTGCGCGTATTTTCATCTGATTTTAGGAAAATCGCACACATGTCACCTACGACTTGCTCAAAACGGCGGGACAAGGCATTAGAACGCCCATGAAACAGCTTGAGTATCACACGATCAAAGAGATCTTCACCCGGTTCCAAGCCGCCGAGGCCGAGCCGAAAGGCGAACTTGATCACGTCAACGCCTATACTTTGGTGGTGGCCGTCGCGCTTTCGGCGCAGGCGACCGATAAGGGCGTGAACAAGGCCACGAATGCCCTGTTCAAAATCGCCGATACGCCGCAAAAGATGCTCGATTTGGGCGAAGAGGGTTTGATAGAGCATATCAAAACCATCGGCCTCTATCGCAATAAGGCCAAGAATGTCATCAAACTGAGCCAGATTTTGGTCGATGACTATGATGGTGAGGTGCCCTCGTCCCGTGCGGCTCTTGAAAGTCTGCCGGGCGTGGGGCGCAAAACCGCCAATGTGGTGTTGAACATGTGGTGGCATGTGCCGACCCAAGCTGTCGACACCCATATTTTTCGGTTCGGCAATCGTTCGGGCGTGGCCGTGGGCAAGGATGTCGTCGCGGTCGAACGCGCGATTGAGGATCACATCCCCGCCGAATTCCAACAACATGCGCATCACTGGATGATCCTGCACGGTCGTTACATTTGCAAAGCGCGTAAACCTTTGTGCAGCACATGTTTGATACGAGACCTCTGCGCCTTCGAGGAGAAAAATTTTGACTAAAACCTATCAGGTTGTCGGTATCGGCAACGCCATCGTCGATGTGATCAGCCAGGCCGATGACAGTTTCCTCGACCTTATGGGGATCGACAAAGGCATCATGCAGCTTGTCGAACGAGAGCGCGGTGAGATGCTTTATGGCGCGATGGAAAACCGGGTTCAAACGCCGGGTGGATCCGTGGCCAACACTCTGGCGGGGCTGGGGATGCTGGGGCTGAAAACCGGCTTTATCGGACGGGTGCATGACGACGCTCTAGGACGGTTTTATGCCGCCGAGATGGTGGCCGATGGCACCGCCTTTGTGAATGCGCCTGTGCCGGGTGGTGAATTGCCAACCTCGCGGTCGATGATTTTCGTCTCCCCCGATGGCGAGCGGTCGATGAACACTTACTTAGGGATTTCTTCGGAAATTTCCGAAGCCGATGTGACCGAGGCGGCCGCAGGCGACACGGATATCATGTTCCTTGAGGGCTATCTTTACGACAAGCCCAAGGGCAAACACGCCTTTGACCAAGCCGCGAAACTGACCAAAGCGGCGGGCGGCAAGGTTGGGATTTCGCTGTCCGATCCGTTCTGTGTGGACCGTCACCGCGCCGATTTCCGTACCTTTGTCAAAGAGATGGATTTCGTCATCGGCAACGAACACGAATGGGAAAGCCTCTATCAGGCCGACCTGTCGACGGCATTGGAATTGGCGGCCTTCGAATGCGGCCTTGTGGTCTGTTCGCGCGGCGGCTCTGACGTGGTGTTGGTGCGGGGCGATGAAGAGGCCGTGGTCCCGGTCAAACGCGTGCAACCCGTGGATACCACGGGGGCGGGCGATCAATTTGCGGCGGGCTTCCTTTATGGCTACGCCACCGGGCAAAGCCTTGCCACCTGTGGTCGGATGGGCTGTGTGGCCGCCGCCGAGGTGATTTCCCACATCGGCCCGCGCCCGGAGGCGGACCTCAAGGTCTTGTTCCAAAAAGAGGGGCTGATCTAAGGCCTGACCTCGGATCAAAAACGGCGCGCGGGAGGCTCCCCGCGCGCCGTTTTTATGAGTATTTGAGCTGCAATGAAGATCAGTGCGCTTCGGCCCAATTGTTGCCAATACCGGCATCCACCTCAATCGGGACATCGAGTTTGACGGCGGGCCCGGCGGCGTTTTCCATCACGTCTTTGACCACGTCAATCACCTGATCACAGGCGTCTTCATCGACCTCGAAAATCAATTCATCGTGGACCTGCAACAACATGGTGGCGGGCAGATCGCGGATTGCATCGGGCATCCGCACCATGGCGCGGCGGATGATGTCGGCGGCGGCACCTTGGATCGGGGCGTTGATCGCGGCGCGTTTGGCAAAGCCGGCCTGTGGCCCTTTGGTGGCAATCTCCGGGGTGTGGATTTTGCGGCCAAACAGGGTTTGGACATAAAGGTGCTCTTTGGCGAAAGCCACGGTGTCGTCCATATAGGCACGAATGCCCGGGAAACGTTCGAAATAGCGGTCGATAAAGCCCTGTGCCTCGCCGCGCGGAATACGCAGGTTTCGTGCAAGTCCAAAGCCCGAAATGCCGTAAATCACGCCAAAATTGATCGCTTTGGCTTGGCGGCGGACCATTGGGTCCATGCCTTCAATCGGCACGCCGAACATCTCGCTTGCGGTCATGGCGTGAATATCCAGCCCGTCGCGAAACGCCTGTTTGAGACTGTCGATCCCGGCGACATGGGCGAGGATGCGCAGTTCGATTTGCGAGTAATCGAGCGAGATCAGCTTGCGCCCTTTTGGGGCAATAAAGGCCTCGCGAATGCGGCGGCCTTCGTCCGAGCGAACCGGGATGTTTTGCAGGTTGGGATCGGTCGAGGACAAACGACCGGTGACTGCGCCGGTTTGTACATAAGAGGTGTGAACGCGACCCGTTTCGGGGTTGATGAACCGTTGCAGTGCGTCGGTGTAGGTTGATTTCAGCTTGGAGAGCTGTCGCCAATCCAGCACACGGGCGGGCAGGTCATGCCCCTCGGAGGCGAGGTCTTCGAGGATGTCCACACCCGTGGCATAGGCCCCGGTTTTCCCCTTTTTGCCGCCGGGCAACGACATTTTATCAAACAGGATTTCGCCCAATTGTTTGGGGGAGCCGACGTTGAAATTTTCGCCCGCCAGATCGTGAATTTCGGCCTCAAGCCCGGCCATTTTTTGCGCGAAAGCGTTGGACATGCGCGACAACACATCGCGGTCCACCATGACGCCCGCCATTTCCATCTGTGCCAAAACCGGCGAGAGCGGACGCTCCAGAGTTTCGTAGACGGTGGTGACCTGTTCGGTGTGGAGTTTCGGTTTGAACACCTGCCACAGGCGCAGGGTGACATCGGCATCTTCGGCGGCATAGGCGACCGCTTTGCTGATCTCGACCTTGTCAAAGGTAATCATGGATTTGCCACTGCCCAAAAGCTCTTTCGTCGGGATCGGTACATGGTCCAGATAGCGCTCGGACAGGGCGTCCATGCCGTGATTGTGCAGACCGGCGTGCAGCGCATAGGACATCAGCATGGTGTCATCATAGGGCGCGACGCGCACGCCGTTGCGGGCAAAAATCTTGGCATCATATTTCATGTTCTGGCCGATTTTGAGGATGCTGTCGTCCTCCAACACCGGCCTGAGGGCGTCCAGAACCATGGGCTTGGCCAATTGCCCGTCGACAAGGTTTGCGCCACCAAACAGGTCATCTTCGCCAATCGTGTGGCCCAAGGGGATGTAACAGGCGGCGCCCGGTTCGACGCAGAGCGAAATGCCGACAAGCTCGGCCTGCATCTCATCCAGACTGGTGGTTTCCGTGTCCACGGCGACATAGCCGCGGGCATAGATTGCGTCGATCCAACGCTCAAGCGCGCCCATGGTCGAGACTTTTTCATAGGCTTCGGTGTCAAACGGCAGCGCTTTTGGTGTGGCCGGGGCCTCCGACGTGGCCGTGGGGGCCGGAACGTCTGGGACCGCAGGGGCCTCGACGCCAAAGCGTTCGGAGACGCGTTTGACGATGGTGCGGAACTCCATTTTGGCGAGAAAGGCGAGGAGATCATCGAGCTTGGGGGTTTGTACCTCAAGACTGTCGAGGGAGAAATCCAGGACCATGTCACAATCGAGTTTCACCAAGTCGCGCGACACGCGGATTTGGTCGATATTGTCGATCAGGGCCTGACGACGTTTGGGTTGTTTGATCTCTTCGGCGCGGGCCAAAAGTGTCTCAAGATCGCCATATTCATTGATCAAAAGCGCCGCCGTTTTGATCCCGATCCCCGGCGCGCCGGGCACATTATCCACCGAATCTCCCGCCAGCGCCTGCACATCGACAACCCGTTCGGGACCGACGCCGAATTTCTCTTCGACGCCTTCGCGGTCAATGCGTTTGTTTTTCATTGGATCGAGCATTTCAACCCCGCCGCCGATCAATTGCATCAGATCCTTGTCCGATGAAATGATGGTGACTCGCCCTCCCGCTTCGCGTGCCTGACAGGACAGCGTGCCAATGATGTCGTCGGCTTCAAACCCTTCGATTTCGATGCAAGACACATTGAACGCGCGGGTGGCTTCGCGGGTCAGTGGGAATTGTGGCACCAGTTCTTCGGGGGCAGGGGGGCGGTTGGCCTTATAGGCGGGATAGAGGTCGTTGCGAAAGGTTTTCCCGGAATAATCAAAGATAACAGCGGCATGGGTGGGCGCATCATTGCCAGTGTTGGCCTCGATATAGCGGTAGAGCATGTTGCAAAATCCGGCGACGGCCCCGACGGGAAGCCCGTCGGATTTTCGCGTCAGAGGAGGGAGCGCGTGGTAGGCCCTGAATATGAAGGCAGAGCCGTCAATGAGGTGAAGATGGCTGCCTTTACCGAATGTCATGACGCGTGTCCTCTGATCGCAAATCCCGCGCCTTGATAGCACGGAAAGCGTGAGGGGCTGCAACCCGGATACGCGTCTTTCTGTGATTAAAGCGTTCCGCCATAAACCTGTTTCACGGGTTTATGGCGGCACGCCCACACCATTGTTGATATGTCTGGCAGCGTCACACCTTTCCCCTGTCTCAGGTTAAAGGCGTGACGCTTTAGGAGGGCGGTTCAAAGGACGATCGGACACCGCGAAGGTGAAATCAGGCGATTGCCCCTTTGGCCACGACCCCTTCTTTCATCCCTTGGGCGATAAAGATCAGCACGCTATGCCACGCCTTTTCAAGCTCCGATCCCCAGTCTTCGCCCCCGAATTCAGCGAACACTCCAACGAGCAACTCGACGACCAAGTCCGATTTTTTCTCCCAGATCCCAAAGCCGGAAAAATCGCGGCCCAAGGTGTGCAATGTGGCAAACATCGCCTGAGGATGATCAAGGGAGAGAAAGGCAATTTCAAGAAGGCCATTCACACGAATGGCTTCCTCGGTCAGGCTGTCCGAATAGCGGCCGCGCGTCTCCGGCGCGATATCAAACAGACGTTCATAAAATCGTTTGAACATCTCTGGCCGCACCGACGCGAGACGCCGGAAGTCGTTTCGGACCAAAGAGATTTGTTTCACAGTCAGCACCAAAAATGCCTTTCACATCAAAACTGTGATGAGGCTAGGTGCAAGACTTTAAGATATCGCAAACATTCGGAATAAGACGCCGATCAAGCGTCTTTTAGTTTTGCGCTTTCATGGATGAATTTTTTGTCGCAATAGCCGCATTCGACATAGCCCGTGTCGTGGGGGATTGCGAGCCAGACACGTGGGTGACCCAAAGCGCCTTCGCTGCCATCACAGGCCACTTTCCAGGTAGAGACCACTTCGGTTTCTGGGGCTTGGATCGCCATGTTTGTCTGTCCCTTTATGACTGTTTTGCCGTGCTTCATGCGACCTGAGCGGGGATGTGCGGCGCCAATCATGGGGTCTGCACCACCGCGCTGTTGCCGAAGCGCGTCCAACCGCCTAAGTCAGGTCAGCATGATAACGATCCGTGCGGCACGGACAAGAGGCATCCGCTTTATCTGACATGCCAAAGAGGGAGAGAGACCATGACCGACGCGATTGAGATCGAGGCTCTGCGCAAGACCTATAAGGGCAGCAAGGGTCAGCCGCCAAAAGAGGCGCTCAAGGGCATTGATTTGACCATCCCGCGCGGGTCGATTTTTGGCCTTTTGGGACCGAATGGTGCGGGCAAATCGACGATGATCAATATCCTCGCCGGGCTGGTGATCAAATCCTCGGGCAAGGTCAAAATCTGGGGCTTTGATCAGGATGTGAATCCGCGGCAATCGCGCGCCGCCATTGGCGTGATGCCGCAGGAGTTGAACCTTGATCCGTTCTTTACCCCACGCGGCGCTTTGGAGGTTCAGGCCGGACTATATGGCGTGCCAAAAAAGGACCGTCGTTCGGACGAAATCCTTGATTTGATTGGCTTAACCGACAAGGCGGATGCCTATGCGCGCACGCTCTCGGGGGGCATGCGTCGTCGGCTTTTGCTGGGCAAGGCGCTGGTGCACAATCCGCAAATTCTCGTGTTGGACGAACCGACGGCGGGCGTTGACATTGAGCTGCGTCAGATGCTTTGGACCAATGTGCGCCGCCTCAATGAGGAACGCGGCATGACCATCATTTTAACCACCCATTACCTCGAAGAAGCGCAGGAAATGTGTGACGAAATCGCCATCATCAACCACGGCGCATTGATCAAACGGGACACGACCAAAAATCTGTTGGGCTTGATGGACGCCAAGACGCTTTTGATCGAACCCAAAGGCGAGGCACCGGCGCAGTTTGATTTGCCGGAAGGCGTGCGGATGGTGCGCAAGAAAGACGGCACGTTTGTGTTTGATTATTCGCGCGGCAAAACCTCGGCCAATGCGATTTTGGATGCGGTGAAGGCCGCGGGAATCGTGATTGAAGATGTGCGCACGATGGAGCCCGATCTTGAGGATGTGTTTGTGGAACTGACTTCTGGAAAATAAGTGAGATCACGTAAAACACGAAAGCCCCGCAATCGCGGGGCTTTGTTGTTTTTGGGTCATATGGGATTAGCGGCTGGTCAGCGGGCCGATGGGTTCGCCACCCAAAAGATGGATGTGGAAATGCGGCACTTCCTGATGCGAATCTGGGCCGGAATTGGTGATCAACCGATAGCCATTGCCACCCGAAGCCTCTGACACGCCAAGCTGTTTGGCAATCTGCGCCACCGATTTGAAAAAATCGAGCTGCTCGGCATCTGAGGCGGCCTGTACAAAATGATCAAAGCACCGGTACGCCCCTTTGGGGATCACCAAAACATGGGTCGCTTTTTGCGGCGAAATGTCGGGGAACGCCAATGTATGGTCGCTTTCAAAAATCGGGCTGACCGGAATCTCTTTGCGCAGGATTTTGGCGAAAACATTCTGGGCGTCATAAGCATAGGGCATGGGGGTCTTCCTCAGTCGGAAAATAGATAATGCATCGAGACGATCTCGCGCGCGTCATCTTCGGAGATGTCGAGGAAACGTGCAAGCGGGCGGGCGTTTTCCTCGGGGGTTTTGGATTGGGAAATCCGGTCGTAATTCTCAAATTCCGCATCGCGAATGCGGTCGCCTTCGTGGTTGATGTCGGCGCGGATCGTCGGCAACAGCCGTTCCAACGCGTCCTCAGGCGTCTGATCCCCGGCAAGCCCGGTGCGTTTGGCATGACCGGTCAGATACTCATCGCTAAACTCGCATTCGATTTCCAAAAGCCGCGTGCCGGAGCGGTCGTTGTAAAAGTCACGAATGAGGTCGAGACCGGCAGGGTCAATGCAGACGACCATGCGGTTGGTTTCGAAATAATCCAAAAGCATCCGCACCCAAGCGCGCCTGTGCCGGGTGCGTTTTTCCAAACTCTTCTCAATCCCGCCCAAATCCGGCAGCGGCGTATTTTCTTCGCTGAACAGATATTCGAGGCAGGGAATGTCTGTTTTCGCCTTGATCTGCGAGACGAGTCGCTTGGCGACGTGCCATTTTTTGCAAACAATCATCAAAAGTTCGCGGTCACGGCCCAGCGAGCTTTCGGTTTCCCAAAACCGCTGAGAAAAACGCCGACCATCGCGACCGCGCCCGGTCAGGAATTCAAACAGGGACCGCCCCTCGTTTGAGATTTTAAACTGAACCCCCTTGGCCGCGAACAAATCGCCCAATCGTTTCTTCAACTCTTTCGCCTCGGGCGAAATTTTGCGGGCGAACAGATAGTCCTGTGAGATCAGCAAATCATAGTGGTCATTATAAAACACCACGGGCATGCCGTAGTCGGTGAACATCAAAAAGGTCAGGGTGCGGGTTTGGATTTCGTGTTCCGGCACAAGATGCGGCACGAGGGTTTGAAAAAAGGTTTCATCCGGAATCCATGTCGTGCGGAAAAACTGCATGACATCTTTGCGCTTTTTGATGAAATCCAAAATCCACTCGACGGTGCGCCGGCGCAAACACCACCATTGCGACCCGATCATGACCTGTAGATCATCGGGAATTTTGCGTTCAAGGCCAAACCGGCGTTGCCACCAAAAGCTTTGATAAAACAACCACTTCTGTGTGCGCTCATTGAAAAAATGGCGATAAATCAGCCGCTCTTCCTTGATCCCGGTCTTGATCCAGTCGGAGCTAAAGAAATCGAAGCTTTCGATATAGTCCATGTCATTGCGGTCAAGGAAATCATGCATGTATTCGGCCGTTTTGACCGACATGCAATCGCCCGACAGCATGTAAAAATGGGTCGCGCGCGGAAAGGCCGATTCCGCCGCTTCAAGCGCGTAAATCGTGGCTTGCACAAGGCTCCATTCACCCCAGCCACATTTGATCCGCTTGGTCGCAAAGGCGACATTCGGATTGTCTTTCAGGCCGTCTTTGATCGCCTCAAAGGTCTCTTTACCGCCGCGCGCATCAAAGTGAATAGAGATGTAATCCCCGGTCCGCGTCAGGCGACGCGCCTGGTCAATAATGGCCTCAGGGTCCTTGTGGCACAGGAGAATGAATGCAATTCGTGCCATTTTGGAAACCGTAACCTCATTTTTGCCGCATTGTTCGCATATAAGCGTAACCAATCATTGAATAATCAAGGTAAGTTTGCTTTTAAAGCAAAAAGGGTCACGGACGCGTGGCATATTAGGAGTTGTAGTAAAATATGGGCTTCCCCGGAACTTGGATGACAGAAAGCGAGAGTGTCGTATATCGCGTCGTCCCCAAATGCGCGTGTTCGACCATCGGACAGATCATGTTCTATTCTGATCATGGCGAGTTTTTCGATGGCGACATCCATGACAGCAAAGATCGGATGCACAAATGGGCCCAAGAGGGCAGCCAGCAGTTGATCGAAGCCAATGTGCAGGGTCACAAATCCTACGCCTTCACCTGTGTGCGCAATCCGTATACCCGCGTGCTGTCGTCGTTTTTTGACAAGGTCTGCGGCATTCAGCGCAATGGCAAACGCTATCGTGGCAATCTTGTCCCGCAACTGATCCAAAAATACGGCATCGAAGTTGGCGGCGAGGACGGCAAGGACGAGTTCGATCAAATCGCCTCTTTCCGCCGGTTCCTGTTGTTCGTGCGTGATACCATCCGCTGGCGTCGCCCGATGGACCCGGACATTCACTGGTCCGCGATGGCCGGGCATGTCTCGACGTTCATCGTCAACGGCGGCACCTACGATAAGATTTTCTTTACCGAGAAGTTCAACGAAGGCATGCAGGACGTGCTTGATCACATCGAGACGCCGCATAAAGTCGATTTGGCCACGATCCCGCGGTTCAACGAATCCGAAGGTCACGGCCCAAAACGGCTTCACCCGGTTGAGGATTATTTCGACGATCTGTCGATGCACTTGATGTGGGAAATCTACAAAAAGGATTTCCAATTGTTCCAATACGACTTTGAAAACCCCGGCAATAAAATGCCCAAAGGCGACGTCGATCTGGACGAGGTTCACGCCAAACTTGGCGATTAAGCCCACTTAAGTGCGACATATAAGTGAGACATAAAACCCCCGCCGACTCGCATCGGCGGGGGTTTGTTTTGTCCGGGCCCTGATGTGGGCGCGAGATTATTGAACGTTGTTCACATCGCGAACGGCCAGCGTGTTGACGCCGTCGTTGGAGAGAACGGCAATCGCATCAGACGTTGCCGGACGGGACAATTGCACTTTCACATTGGTGTTTGCACCAGCGTGCACAGCTTCGGAACCCAAAAGCGCACCGCGCTCACCGTTGTGGAAGTCGTAGATGTAAACCGTGCTGTTGGTGTCAGCGCGCACCAGATCAAGGTTGACGGTCGAGGTCAGCGACTGAGCTTGGCCGGGGATGATGTAGTTCGGGCCAGCGAAAGCGGCAGAACCAGCAACGGCAACAACAGCAGCGGCAGCGAGAGTTTTGAAAGAGTTGGTCATGATAGAAGTCCTTTATCAGCGTTTCATTTAGGGCGACGCGCTGTCTGTGTGTTTTTGCGCGCCTCGATGAAATGGATATAGGGCTTGGCTTGGAGTGTTTAAATGCGAACAAGTATTCAGATTTTATCGAATGCATTGTGCGAAAATGCGGATCACAATTTAGCGACCTTATCGTTATTTCGTGTGAAGATTGGGTGGTTTGGCGGAAAATCTACTGAAAACCGCATATATCCGGCAATTTTTGCAAAATCGCACACATCTGGTGAGATTGGCTCAAGAAACTGTCACATTCGCCCCTAAATACCCCAAAACCGCCGGATCAATCCGCCGCGCCAAGGAGTCAAAATCCGTTTCCCCGTCATGAAGTGCCGGATGGGCCATGCCAATGATGAGGTTCAAAATATCCTCCGCCGCTTGCTCTGGCTGCGGCACGTCATGCTGGGCCAGACACAGCGCCAAACGGGCACGGGTTTGGGACATCATGGCCAAACTGTCCGGGTCGGGCGGCAATTGCGCTTCTAAATGTTCAAGGGCGTCTGCCCGATGCGCGCGATGCACATGGTGGTGGATCACCGCCCGAACCAGCCGCGCCATGGCAAAGGACAGGCTCTTTCCAACCACAAAATCCATCGCTCGAAAAATATCGTCGCGCATCTGGGCGCGCATCTGCCGGATCAGTTCGGCAAAAATCGCCTCTTTCGAGGGGAAATATTGATAGAGCGACCCAACAGACACGCCCGCGCGATCTGCCACTGCATTTGTGGTCACCGCGTCTGCGCCTTGGGTTTCCAAAATGCGAGCCGCCGCCTCAAGGATCGCGTGAACCGTGGCCTTGGAGCGCGCTTGTCGCGGTGTTTTACGGGGCGATAGCGGGGGCGGGGCATTGGCCATGGGATGCGAGTTTCCAAAATGTGAGCAATAGCTCATGTTCGACTCAAAGCCCGCCGTTGACAAGTGCGCCCCTGCGGTGTCCGCTTGACCCAAACAAACAGGACAGATCATGCCCCACGATCATCACAGCCACGCCGCCCACGGACACCATCACCCCCACATCGACCCGGATGCGGGTGACGCGCGGATGGCAGCGGCCATCGGGGTCAACCTGCTTCTGACCGTGGCTCAAATCATCGGCGGGGTGATTTCTGGCTCCATGGCGCTGATTGCCGATGCGATTCACAACCTCTCGGATGCGGTGTCTTTGGTGATCGCCTTTGGGGCGCGCAAACTGGCGCGGCGTCCGCGCGATGAGGCCATGACCTTTGGCTATGGTCGCGCCGAAGTGGTCGCCGCGATGATCAATTACATCACGCTCATGGTCATCTCGATCTACCTGTTTGCCGAAGGCGTGGCGCGGTTTTGGAACCCGCCGGAGATCGAGGGCTGGATCGTCATCATCATCGCCGGGATCGCGCTTGCTGTTGATCTGGTCACCGCAGCACTCACCTATTCCATGTCGAAAAACAGCCTCAATATTCGCGCCGCGTTTCTGCACAACCTCGCGGATGCGGGCACCTCGGTGGCGGTGATTTTTGGTGGGGTGGTGATCCTGATCTATGATTGGCGCTTGATTGACCCGATCCTGACCGTGGCCATTTCACTCTATATTCTCTGGCACGCCTTTGTGGAAATCCGCCCGGTCATTCGCATCCTCATGCTCGGGGCGCCGGATGGCACGCGGGCGGGCGAGGTCGCCGCCGCGATGGGCGAAGTTGAGGGCGTCGAGGACGTGCATCATGTGCATTTGTGGCAGATCGACGAACACCGCAGTTCCGTCGAAGCGCATGTGGTTGTTACGGGCGAGGCCCGTGTGGTGCTGGCGCAGGTGAAGGGCCTGTTGAAAGAGCGGTTCTCCATCACCCATTCCACGCTTGAAGTCGAGGCACCGGGGCAGGGCTGCGTTCCCGGATCAGAGGCCTCGTAAGCCGCGTCACTTGGCCTGACGAAACCAATCCAACCCGTCTTCGGTGCGCTTTTTCGGGATATATTCGGCGGAGACCCAGCCCCGATAGCCGCTCTCATCGACAGCGCGGAAAAACGCCGGGTAATCGACCAGACCTTTGATTGGCTCGTTCCGATCCGGCGGTCCGGCGATTTGGATGTGACGCACATAGGGGGCATATTTTTCCCAGGCGATCATGGCATCCCCGGTGATGATCTGGGCGTGATAGGCATCAAATTGCAGCCCAAGGTTCAATTCCGCCACGCTGTCCAACACCTCGATCGCCAGATCAAAATCGTCCAAAAAATACCCCGGCATGTCGACCGGATTGATCGGCTCAATCGTCAGGCTCATACTGGGGGCCTCAGAGGCGGCCCAGGCGAGATTCCTTTTAAAGGTTTCAAGTGCGACCAGCCCCTTGGCCTTTCCGGCCATGATATGCATGTGCTCGGCACCTAAGAATTGCGCATATCTGAGGGCGCGTTTGAAATCCTTGCGGAACCGATCCTCAAGCCCCGGTACAGCGGCAAACCCGCGCTCGCCGCCGGTGTAATTCGGCGGTGGCGTGTTGATCAGCACCATTTTCAGGTTCAGATCGGCCATGCGTTTGGCCACCTCGGACGCCGGTTCCTCATAGGGAAACAACACTTCAACCGCCTGAAAGCCACAGGCTTTCGCCTCGGCAAACCGTTCCAAAAACGGATATTCCTTGAACAGAAAGGACAGGTTGGCGGCAAATTTTGGCATCAGCTCAGATCATCCAGTGGCGCGAGCGGGAAAAACACGCCCTTGGACCAGACCCCAAACATCGGCGTGCCGTCAATCTCTTGCGTGACAGCATGGTCAACGAGGCGAAAGAAGCTCTTGCGATCAATCAACGCCTCCAATCCCGCCCTGATTTCCACATAGGGCGCGGGCTCGCCGTTCCGGTCGGCAAAGCGCATCGGGTGCTCGGGCCCCGCCTCGGCCTCATCGCCCACGGAGGTTTGAAAGGTCAAAACCTGATCCCGCCCTTGGCCCGAAACGGTGAAATCCACCGCCAAAAACGGTGCATCCTCAACGGTGATTCCGACCTTTTCCGCCGGAGTGACCAAAAAATAGGCGTCCCCTTCGCGTTTCAACACGGTCGAGAACAACCGCACCAAACCGATCCGCCCAATCGGCGTTCCCAGATAGAACCACGTCCCATCCCGTGCGATCCGCATATCCAGATCGCCACAAAACGGCGGGTCCCATTTCTCCACAGGCGGCAAACCGCGGGTTTTCGCGGCCTTGACGGCGGCGGCAATGCTTTCGGCTGAGACAGTCACGCGAAAATCCCCCTTCTGACCTCTTTGTCATTTGTGCTTTGCAGCATAGAGCGCTCTAATAGCGAGAGTGATAGTGACACGGAACGTCCCAAGAGGTGAAGCCCATGACCGAGACCGCCACCAACGCAGGCCTTGTGCCCGAAAATCTTGTCACAGAAGATCTTGTCACTGAGATCGAAGCACTGGGCGCGAAACTGTCGGAGGCGAAATCCTCGATCACGCGCCGCTTTATCGGTCAGGAAACAGTGGTCGATCTGGTCTTGTCCGCCATGCTTTGCGGGGGCCACGCGCTTTTGTTGGGCCTGCCGGGGCTTGGCAAAACCCGCCTTGTCGACACGCTTTCGACCGTCATGGGCCTCAAAGGCGCGCGGGTGCAATTCACCCCGGACCTGATGCCCGCCGACATTCTTGGCTCCGAGGTCTTGGAAACCGCCACGGACGGCAGCCGCGCGTTTCGGTTCATCGAAGGTCCGGTGTTTTGTCAGCTCCTTTTGGCCGACGAAATCAACCGCGCCAGCCCCCGCACCCAATCCGCGCTGTTGCAAGCGATGCAGGAAAAATCCGTGACCATCGCCGGGCAGCCGCATGATTTGGAGGCGCCGTTTCACGTCCTCGCCACGCAAAACCCGCTGGAACAAGAGGGCACCTATCCGTTGCCGGAGGCGCAGTTGGACCGGTTCTTGGTGCAAGTCGATGTGGCCTACCCGGACCGCGACACCGAGCGTGACATCCTGATCGCCACCACGGGCGCGATGGAGGAAGAGGCCCACGCCGTTTTCACCGCCGAGGAGTTGATCAAAGCTCAGGCGTTGCTGCGCAAGATGCCGGTGGGCGAACAGGTGGTCGAGATGATCCTTGATCTGGTGCGCGCCTGTCGTCCGCATGAACCCGAAGCCACGCCCGCGATCAACGCGTCTGTGGCGTGGGGGCCGGGACCGCGCGCCGCTCAGGCCTTGATGCTGACCATTCGTGCGCGCGCGCTTTTGGATGGTCGCCTTGCGCCCAGCCCCGAGGATGTGATCACCATGGCCAAACCCGTGCTTATTCACCGCATGGCACTGACCTTTGCCGCCCGTGCGCGCGGCGAAGACCTGGCCTCGATCATCGACACGGTCGCCGCCACCCTGTCGGAAAATCGGTCCGCGGCGTGAGCCTTTCGCCCCCATCCTCCTTGCGCGCCCGTGCCGAAGCCTTGGCCGGCCCCTTGCCGCCGCTTCAGGCGCAGGCCGAACAGCTTGCCCGCACGCTTTTGTTGGGCGGGCATGGGCGGCGTCAGGCCGGGATGGGCGATGAGTTTTGGCAATACCGCCCGGCGGAACCCGGCGATGCGGGGCGGTCGATTGATTGGCGTCGCTCTGGCCGCTCTGACGGGCATTTCGTGCGCGAAAAGGAATGGCAATCGGCACAGTCGGTGCATCTTTGGGCCGATCTGTCGGCGTCGATGGGGTTTTCATCGGACAAAAACCACCCAACCAAACAGGAGCGCGCCGGGCTTTTGACCATGGCTCTGGCGATCCTGTTGATGAGGGGCGGCGAGCGGGTGGCTTTGGCCTCTTTGGGCACCCCGCCGCGCATTGGCGCGCTGCAATTGCGGCGCATCGCCGAAGGCTTGCGGTTTGACCCAAACGTCGAGGCCGCAGACGTCGAGGCCGCAGATTACGGCGCGCCGGATGCCACATCGTTTTTGCCCAAATCGCGGGCGGTGTTTCTGTCGGATTTCCTTGGCCCGATTGAGCCGCTGGAACGCGCCATCGGGGCGGCGGCAGATCGCGGCATCACCGGGCTGTTGTACCAAATTCTCGATCCTGCCGAAGAGGCCTTTCCCTTTCAGGGTCGCACGGTGTTTACCTCGATGGCGGGCGGGCTGCGTCATGAAACTCTGCGCGCGTCCGACCTGCGCGACCGCTATTTGGACCGTCTGGCCGAACGCAAGACACAGCTTGCGCATCTGGCGCATCAGGCCGGGTGGCGCTTTGCCACCCATCACACCAACACCCCGGCACAGCCCGCGCTCTTGTGGCTCTATGAGGGTCTGGAGGGCGCGCGCTGATGTGGATTTTAGGCCCCGTAGGCTTTGCCGCCCCTTGGGTTTTGCTTGGGCTTTTGGCCCTGCCGATCCTGTGGTTCGTGTTGCGCGCCGTCCCACCTGCTCCGATCCGTCGCCGCTTTCCCGGTGTCGCGCTTTTGCTGGGCCTCACCGATGATGAGACTGAGGCGGATCGCACGCCGTGGTGGCTTTTGCTGCTGCGCATGTTGGCGGTGGCGGCGTTGATTTTGGCCTTTGCCGGGCCGGTGCTGAACCCGCGTGTGGACCGCGGCGGCAGTGGGCCTTTGGTGATTTTACTGGATGCAAGCTGGGCCTCCGCGCCCGATTGGACCCTGCGGATGGGGCGGGTCGAGCAGGCGCTTGAAGAGGCCGGGGCGGACAATCGCACCGTCTGCATCTTGTCCGCCACGGATATCTCCGCCCAGCCTTGCGACTTTTTGTCCGCCTCCGATTGGCGCGCTCGTTTGCCGGGACTTGCGCCCGCGCCCTATGCCCCGGATATGGCCGATCTTTTGGCGGCACTTGGCACGATCCAAGGCGGCTATGAAACGCTTTGGCTCTCGGACGGGTTGGACCGTTTGGGCCGCGATGATGTGCTTGATGTCTTGGAGGCAAAAGGCGCTGTTTCGGTGTTTGAAACCCCGCGCGCGCTCTACGGGTTGGGGCCGACTTCGGTCGATGAGGCCGGTGTGGACCTTTTGGTGCAGCGGCGCGGAACGGTGGGCGAGGCGTCGGTCGCGGTGTTGGCGCATGGGCCGGACCCGGCGGGTGTGCCGCGGGTTTTGGCGCGCCAAGAGGTGACCTTTGGCAGTGGCGAGAACGCGGTTTCCGCCCTGTTCGATTTGCCGCCTGAACTGCGCAATCGCATCACCCGGTTTGAAATCGAAAGCCAGCGGTCCGCAGGCGCAATCCGTTTGGCCGATGACAGCCTCAAGCGCCGCGAAGTCGGCCTTGTGACCGTGCGCGACAGCCGCGAGGGGCTTCAGCTTTTGTCGCAACTGCATTATCTGCGCGCGGCGTTGAATGGCAAAGCCGATGTGATCGAAGGCGCCTTGGCTGATCTGATCCAAGCCAACCCGGATGTGATCATTCTGGCCGACATCGCCCATCTGTCCGGCGGCGAGGCCGCGCCCTTGTTGGATTGGGTCGATGCGGGCGGCTTATTGCTGCGCTTTGCCGGGCCAAATCTCGCGGCCTCTGATGTGGCGCGCGACGCGGAAGACCCGCTTTTGCCGGTGCGCCTGCGCGCGGGCGGGCGCACGATTGGCGGCGCAATGTCATGGGGCGAGCCGAAAACCCTGCGCCCCTTTGCCGAGACCTCGCCGTTTTACGGCCTGCCCGTGCCCGAAGATGTCACTGTCTCCGCCCAAGTCATGGCGCAACCCGACCCCGATCTGGCGGCGCGGGTGATTGCGACCTTGGGCGATGGCACGCCGATGGTGACGCGCAAGCCGGTGGGGCAGGGGCAGGTGGTGTTGTTTCACGTCACCGCCAATGCCGAATGGTCCACCTTGCCCCTTTCGGGTCTGTTTGTGTCGATGCTGGATCGGCTGGCCGTGACCTCGCGGGCCGCCAAGGCGCAGGTCGATGATCTGACGGGGCAAACGGTACAGCCGCTGAAGCGGCTGGATGGGTTTGGAACATTGAGTGACGCGGCGGCGATGGTGCCGATTGAAGGGGCGGTCTTTGCCACGGCTAAGGCGTCTGCGGCCACCCCGCCGGGGCTGTATCAAGCCCGCGACAGCGTCCTCGCGCTCAATATTCTGGGGGCTGAGGACCACCTGATTGCGACGCAATGGCCCGCCGATGTTCCCGTTACAGGCAGTCAGACCCGCAGCGAGCGGCCCCTCTCGCCCGCCCTGCTTTTGGCGGCGCTTACACTTTTGGGGGCCGATGTCATTGCCTCGCTCTGGCTCTCGGGCCGCCTGTTTGGCGCGCGGGTGGTGCCGATTTTGCTTCTCGCTCTCGCGATGCCCCTCTCGTCCCCACGTGCCCAAGATGCGCCGGACACCCTCTCCAATACCTTCGCCCTGGCCGCGAGTTCTGAGGTGGCGCTGGCTTATGTGCGCACCGGGGATGCCCGCATCGACAGCCTGTCTGAGGCGGGACTTGCGGGGCTGTCCGCCGTGCTTAATGCCCGCACCTCGGTGGAGCCGTCGCCGCCGATGGGGGTGAGTCTCGACACCGATCCGCTTGGGGTCTTTCCGATCCTCTATTGGCCCGTGACCGCCGATCAACCGATCCCCTCCGCCGACGCCTATATCAAACTCAACGCCTATCTGCGCACCGGGGGCATGATCTTGTTTGACACACGTGACGCCGATGTCGCGGCGTTTGGTGCGGCGACGCCAACGGGTCTGAAACTGCAAGCGCTGGCGCGTCCGCTCGACATTCCCGCGCTTGAACAAATCCCCGAGGATCACGTCCTCACCCGCACCTTTTATCTGTTGCGCGAATTCCCCGGACGCCATGCCGAGGGCACAGTTTGGGTCGAAGCCTCGGCCAATGCCGAACAGGCCGAGGGCATGCCGTTTCGCAATCTCAATGACAATGTCACGCCGGTGGTGATTGGCGGTGGCGATTGGGCGGCAGCTTGGGCCGTGGATGGCACAGGCGTGCCGTTGGTCCCGGTGGGGCGCGGGTTCAATGGCGGGCGTCAGCGCGAATTGGCCTACCGCTTTGGCGTCAATCTGGTGATGTATGTGCTGACCGGCAATTATAAATCCGATCAGGTCCATGTCCCCGCCTTGTTAGACAGGTTGAGCCAATGATCCGCGATCTGATCTTTTCCCCACACTTGCCGTTGCCTGTGCTGGCGATCCTCGCCGGGATTGCGCTGGTGCTTGTGGGGTTCTCTGCCCTGCGCGGGCTGCGTGGCTGGCCCTTGCGGGCAGGGGCCGCGGCGTTGATCCTGATCTATCTCGCCGGGCCGTCACTGCAACAAGAAGAGCGTGATCCACTGTCCGATATTGTGCTTTTGCTGGTCGATGAAAGTGCGTCGCAAGACCTCGCGGATCGCAGCACCCAAGTTGCCGAAGCCGTTGCGGGTTTCACTGCGCGCATCAACGCTCTGCCCAACACTGAGCTGCGGATCGTGCCCTTGGGCGATGCCCCCGACAACCGCGGCACCTTGTTGATGACGGCTCTGTCTGAGGCCATGGCCGACGAGCCACGCGGGCGTTTGGCCGGGGCGATTATGGTGTCGGACGGGCAGTTGCATGATGTGGAACTGGCCCCGGATTTTCCCGCGCCTCTGCACCTGTTGCTCACCGGCGCGCCGACTGATTGGGACCGTCGCCTGATCGTGGAAAACGCGCCCAGCTTTGCCATTTTGGACGAAGAGGTCACCCTGACCCTCAAAGTCGAGGACCAAGGCGCCGTGCCCGCCTCCATTGGCGTCACCACACCGCTGATCGTGTCGATCGACGGCGGTGAAGCGCAGGAATTCGCCATCCCCATCGGGCGCGCCATCGACGTGCCGCTGACGCTGGCGCATGGCGGGATGAATGTGATCCAATTCACCCTGCCCGAGGCCCTTGGCGAGCTGACCACGCGCAACAATGCGGCGATGGTGCAAATCAACGGCGTGCGGGATCGTTTGCGCGTGCTTTTGGTGTCGGGTGAGCCGCACAATGGCGAACGCACATGGCGCAATCTGTTGAAATCAGACCCTTCTGTCGATCTCGTGCATTTCACCATTTTGCGCCCGCCCTCAAAACAAGACGGTGTTCCGGTCACCGAACTGTCGCTCATCGCCTTTCCAACCCGCGAATTGTTCATGGAAAAGGTCGATGATTTCGACCTGATCATCTTTGATCGCTACAAATTGCGCGGCATCCTTCCACCCTCCTATCTGGACAACATTGCCCGCTATGTTGAAGAGGGAGGGGCGGTGCTTTTTGCCGCTGGCCCCGATTTTGCCAGTGCCGACAGCCTTTATCGCTCGCCCTTGGCGCGGATCATTCCGCTGGCGCCCTCGGGGCGGATTTATGAACAGGGCTATCAGCCGCGCCTCACCGATATGGGCGCGCGCCATCCGGTCACTGAAGGTCTGGGCGGACTGCGTTTTGCCACTGACACGCCAAAATGGGGCCGCTGGTTCCGGCAAATTGACCTTGATCCCGGCACGGAGAGCGGAGCAGACGCGCCCGAGGTGGTGATGTCCGGTGTCGACGATCGCCCGCTTTTGGTCTTGGACCGGGTCGGTGAGGGTCGGGTGGCTGTGCTGGCCTCCGATCACGCATGGCTTTGGACCCGTGGGATTGAGGGCGGCGGGCCGCAGCTCGAATTGCTGCGGCGTTTGGCGCATTGGATGATGAAGGAACCGGAGCTTGAGGAAGAGGCGCTCACGGCCACCTCGGACGGTGCGAGTTTGACCATCACCCGGCGCAGCCTGTCTGATCGCGACCATGAGGTCACCATTGAGGCCCCCGATGGCACCACCGTGACCGTGCCGATGGAAGAGGTCAGTCCAGGGCGGTTTATGGCCCAGCATCAAGGCGCTGAGATGGGGCTTTATCGTCTCTCGGAAGGTGATCAGAAGGCGGTGATGGTCTTGGGGCCCGCCGCACCACGTGAGTTTGAGGAAACCATCGCGACGGGGGCTAAACTGGCCCCTGTCATTGCTGCGAGCAAAGGCGGCGTCATGGCGCTGTCCGAGGGTCTCCCGATGATCCGCACCGTGGCCGAGGGCCGTGTGGCGGCGGGACGTGGCTGGATCGGCGTGACCCCGCGCGCGGCCTTTGTCACCCAATCCACCCGGCTGATGCCTTTGTTCCCCGGCTGGCTTTGGCTGGTGATCTTGGCCGGGCTGACCGTTTGGGCGTGGTTACGCGAAGGGCGGCGCTGAGGCGAATATCGCAGGTCGCGTCCCTGCAGCGTGTGAAGGTCTGCTATGCGGGACGAAGCCGTCATTCACTTTGGCCGGTCGAATGTCCGTTTTCCAAGGCTTTGGTACCAAATTCACTTTGAGAAACTATGGTAGAATGTCGAGAGCTGTTCGACGCCCCCTTCTGTATCCATCGCGCCGATGCCTAAGAATGTAGGAGCCTCACGCACGAACTTGACTTGAACGCCAATGCTCTCCGACTCGCTGATTATCCGAGCCTGATCGTTCGATATCTTTGCGAAGACATGTACGTCTGTTCCAATTTGGAAACGTTCACATTCATCCGATATGTCGATCTTGATGCCTTCCCCGTTGAGAGTAATTTCCACGACGCCAAAGCCAGTCAATTCTTCGAAGCGGTTCTGGGCTTCAATGACTGCCCAAAAGAAAAAGCCAACATCTTTGATGAAGCCCAACATAACCTTGTGGCGTCCGTAGATGGAATCCCGTTCTCCTCTAACGTACATTGTACCGCGGCGAGCTTGAACGGTCCAAATTACATCGGTTTGACCGCCTGTGACTACGCGAAGTTCTTTTAGCCGCTGTTCGCTTACTAGGTCGATCTCTTTCGCATCTGTGGCGGATGACAGTTCCAAGAACTCGGGTGAGACCCTCATATCACTGACAAAGGACGCGATCTTTGCGGAAAGCTCTTGAGATTTCCCAATGTGTTCTGGCAATGGGTCCTTGAAGGAAAAGCGATGTACTCCAAATCTGCTGCCCTCCGAAAGAAATCTCAAACGCCCTCCCAAGTAGACCATAGTGGCCGCGCTCATACACCTACCGTTGACACGTTTTCTTGGAACCAAGGGCCTTGACGGGTCGGGCGGCTCCAACAGATAGCTGCCCACATTTGTCCAAAGGCCGTACTGTCGAATTTTCCTACCTATTCCAATCCCCGCCTTCAAATCGCCGCCTGCGGAATCGATGTAAACGACCATGTGAGGTGGCGGTTCGTGATCATCAAGGAACTTGCTGAACTTGATGTCATCGCCGTGCTCAATAGTTCCAACTGCGTTAATGCAGAAGAAGCCGCCGAGCATTTTCTCTAGTTCGTTCTGCGGTTCTGTATAGTGAAAATCCATATCGCCCGCCAAAGTCTGATCTGAATTGAAAAAGGGTAGGTTCAGTAGAGCCATTTGGCTGCTACCTTACATTGAAAATGCGCCGAAGCTGACGTTCGTGCAACACGCAGCATTATGCAAGGTGGGCTCAAAGCAGCCATTTGCCGCGTAAGTCACGAACGACTGCTCTTTCTTACTCGCGTCGGGATTTGCTGTGTTCTATGCACTCATTCGGCTTGCCCTAAGGTGAACATGTCTCAGAAAAGGCATCAACCTTCGTCGCGCAGTAAAATTTCGCGGGAGGTGGAGGCAAATTCGCGTCGCAACAGGATGAACAGGGTGAGCGTTGTGCTCACCAGCAAGCCGACCGGGCCAAGCAGCCATCCAAGCGAGCCAAGCGCGAAATAAATGCCGCGCAAGCCGCCGTTAAAGGCGCGGGCCGCTGTGATGTTCAAATCCCCGGCCTTTTGCGCGCGGGGCAGGGCCAGGGGGTCGTTTTTGTCATTTGGCACCGAGGCCATGACCACGCCGCAATAGCCAAACAGCCGGTTGGACCAGATGAATTTTAAAAAGGCGCTGGTGATGAACAGCAGAGCCAAAAGAATTTTGACTTCCCAAATGATTTCAGGCGCATCAAGGGCCAGGTTCTGGGCCACGTCACTCAGTTTCTTGGCATTTGAAATCGCCGCCAAGCCACCGCCGATGGCGATCAGACAGGCGGAGGCGAAAAACGATGTGCCCTCGCGCAGGGTGCCTAAAATCGTTGCGTCAAAAATCCGTGGCTGGCGGGTGATCATTTGGATCATCCATTGTTTTCGGTAATTGGCAACCAAAACAGAGGTCGAAATGCGCGATCCCAAAGGGCGTTCGATGACATAGCCGATCCCGAACCACGCCAACAGCAAATAGCCGACGGCGAGGGCATCGAGGGACGTGAAAAATTTGAGATGATCCAAGAGTTCCATATCATAGCAATACGCAAACCATGTAGACTTGTCATTCTGGTAAATTGGTTATAAAAAGTTACCAATGAAAGCGAGGAGATCACAATGGACATGCCGACCCCCAATCCCGACCTCCTTGCGCAAAAGCCAAAACTTGTGGCGCGACTGCGCGCGGTACTGCCGAAAGACGCGGTGATCGACGCGCCCGAGGAGGTGCGGGCATATGAATGTGATGCGCTGACCGCCTATCGTTGCGCGCCCTTGGTGGCGGTGTTGCCGAGCACGACCGAAGAGGTGGCCGCCATCCTGCGCATCTGTCACGAGATGGGCGTGCCGGTGGTGCCGCGTGGATCGGGGACCTCGCTTGCGGGGGGCGCTTTGCCAACGGCGGATTGCGTGATCCTTGGGGTGGCGCGGCTGCGTGAGGTGATTGAGATCAACACCAGCGACCGCTACATCCGGGTGCAAACCGGGATGACCAATCTCTCGGTCACCGCCGCGGTCGAAAGCGACGGGTTTTTCTATGCCCCCGATCCCTCAAGCCAATTGGCCTGTGCCATCGCCGGCAATATCGCGATGAATTCCGGCGGCGCGCATTGCCTGAAATATGGCGTGACGACGAACAATCTTTTGGGCGTCACCATGGTTTTGGCCGATGGTGAGGTGGTTGAGATCGGCGGCGCGCATATGGACGCGGGCGGGCTTGATCTATTGGGGGTGATTTGTGGCTCCGAAGGGCAGCTTGGGATTGTCACCGAGGCGACCCTGCGCATTTTGCCCAAACCCGAAGGCGCGCGACCGGTGTTGATCGGATTTGACAGCAACGAGGTCGCGGGGGCCTGTGTGGCCGACATCATCAAATCGGGTCTGATCCCGGTGGCGATTGAGTTTATGGACCGTCCGATCATCCGCGCCACCGAATCCTTTGCCGGGGCGGGTTACCCGGATTGCGAGGCGCTTTTGATCGTCGAGGTCGAAGGATCGCCGCAAGAGATCGCGGACCAACTGGCCCGCATCACCACCATCGCGAAACGCCATAATCCGGTTGAAATTCGTGAAAGCCAAGGCCCGGAAGAAAGCGCGCGCATTTGGTTGGGCCGCAAATCCGCCTTTGGCGCGATGGGGCAGATGGGCGACTATATTTGCCTTGATGGCACGATCCCGGTGGGTGCGCTGCCTTTGGTGCTCAAACGCATCGGGGAACTGTCTGAGGCCGCAGGCCACATGGTTGGCAATGTGTTTCATGCGGGCGATGGCAATATGCACCCGCTGATCCTGTTCAACGCGAACGAGCCCGGCCAATTGGAAAGCGCTGAGGCGTTGGGCGCGGATATTTTGAGGCTCTGCGTCGATGTGGGCGGCTGTTTGACCGGCGAACATGGCGTGGGGGTTGAGAAACGCGATCTGATGACCCACCAATTTTCCCCCGCCGATCTTGAGGCACAAATGGCGGTGAAGGACGTGTTTGATCCGAACTGGATTTTGAACCCGGCGAAGGTTTTCCCGCTTGCTGTGAGCGCGGGTCGGAGGGGTGCGCAATGAGTATTTTGGCCACGGTAAAAGACATATCCTGCAACACGGAAGCACAGCTTGCCGATATGATCCGCGTGGGTGGGCCGTTTGTGGTTACGGGCGGCGGCACCAGCCGGATTGGGTTGGCGGAGGGGGATCGGTTGCTTTGGACCGGCGCGCAGTTCGACTATGATCCGGGGGCTCTGACGCTTGTGGTGTCGGCTGGGATGGCTGTGGATGCGGTGAGCGCGCAGCTTGCGGTGGAGCATCAGAGATTGGCGTTTGAGCCGCCTGATTTGGGACCGCTGTTAGAGCGCGCCGGGGCGCGTAGCATGGGCGGCATGGTGGCGTCGAATGCCTCTGGTCCGCGCCGGGTGGCGGTTGGGGCCTGTCGGGATGCGTGTTTGGGCGTGCGTTTTGTCAATGGTCGTGGCGAGATCGTCAAGAATGGCGGGCGGGTGATGAAGAATGTCACCGGGCTTGATCTGGTGAAACTGATGGCGGGAAGCCAAGGCACGCTTGGGGTTTTGACAGAGGTCAGCCTCAAGACCCAACCGATCCCGGAAACCACCGCGACGTTGATCTTTGAGGGTCAAACAGAGGCGGAGGCGGTCAACACGATGTCGCGCGCTTTGGGCACGCCTTTTGACATTACGGGTGCGGCGCATCTCCGCCAAGGCGCGGATGGGACGCCTGCGCGCACGTTGCTGCGGCTTGAGGGGATGGAGAGCGCGGTACGATACCGGGTGGAGGCGTTGCAGCAGCGGCTGTCTGATCCGGGTGCAGCGGATGTGGAGTGGGACCAAGCGCACAATGGTGAGATATGGCACGCCATCCGGGATGTGACGCGGTTTGTGGGCGTGCCCGGCGATGTGTGGCGGGTGTCGGTGACGCCGTCTGAGGCACCGGGTTTGGTGGCTGCGCTCCAACCAGAAGATGTGATCTATGATTGGGGCGGCGGGCGGCTTTGGTTGCTGACGACGGCGGGCACGGATGTGCGGGCCAAGATGGGCAAAGGTCATGCCACTTTGGTGCGCGCCAGCGACGAGACCAAGCGCACGCTTGGCGTGTTCCCGCCGGAAAACAGAATCGTTGCGCAGTTGTCCAAAGGGCTGCGTCAAAAATTCGATCCAGAACAGAAGTTTAACCCTGGGATGATGGGCTGATGCAGACGAATTTTACCCCCGAACAGCTCACCGATCCGGGCATTGCGCGCGCCAATGAGATCCTGCGCTCTTGTGTGCATTGTGGGTTTTGCACCGCCACATGTCCAACCTATGCGGTCCTGGGCGATGAGTTGGACAGCCCGCGCGGGCGGATTTATCTGATCAAGGATATGTTGGAAAACGACCGGCCCGCCGACGCGCGCACGGTCAAACATTTGGATCGTTGCCTGTCCTGTCTGGCTTGTATGACCACCTGCCCATCGGGTGTGCATTACATGCATTTGATTGATCACGCGCGGGTGCATGTTGAAAAAACCTATAAACGTCCGCTGATGGATCGGCTGCTGCGCTGGACCTTGGCGCGGATCATTCCGTATCCGAACCGGTTCCGCGTAGCGCTTTTGGGGGCAAAAATTGCCAAACCTTTGCGGCATCTTCTGCCCGATCCACGCCTGAAAGCGATGTTGGAGATGGCCCCGAAGGTCATTCCGCCGGTGTCGCGCAATGACGATGCACAGGTGTTCCCGGCGAAAGGCCCACGCAAAATGCGGGTGGCTTTGATGACGGGCTGTGCGCAAAAGGCGCTTGATACCGATATCAACGACGCCACGATCCGGCTGTTGACCCGGTTCGGTTGTGAGGTGGTCGTGGCCAAAGGTGCGGGCTGTTGTGGCGCGCTGACCCATCACATGGGCAAAGAGGCGGAGAGCCACAGAGCGGCGGCCAAAAACATCCGCGCTTGGATGGCGGAAATCGCGGGCGAGGGGTTGGACGCGATTGTGATCAACACTTCGGGTTGTGGCACCACGGTGAAAGACTACGGCCATATGTTTCGCAGCTCTGAGATGGCGGAAGACGCGGCTCAGATCGCCGCTTTGGCCAAAGATGTGTCTGAGGTCTTGATGCAACTCGACCTGCCAGCGGGCAAACAAGACCTGAAAATCGCCTATCATGCCGCCTGTTCCCTGCAACATGGACAACAAATCAAAACCTACCCCAAGGACCTTTTGAAACGGGTGGGATTCGAGGTGGTCGAGCCACGGGATAGTCATTTGTGTTGCGGATCTGCGGGCACCTACAATCTTTTGCAGCCCGAAATTTCAAAAAATTTGAAAGCCCGGAAAATAAAAACTTTGTCGGAGAAGACACCAGATGTCGTGGCTGCGGGCAATATCGGCTGCATGATACAGTTGGGGTCGGGCATGGATGTGCCTGTGGTTCACACGGTTGAATTGCTTGATTGGGCAACAGGCGGCCAAAAACCGCCCAAATTGTTCTCGAATCGGCCATAATCCCGCCCTGAAGTCCCATTATCGCTGAGGGGCGAACAGGGAATGGGGCCGAAATGAAATATTTACTGACCGTCGTCTTTCTGCTCCTCTCGTTGGGGCAGGCACAGGCCGATAGTGCGCTCAAGGCCTTTCGGACCGGGGACGACAGTCGCGGCTGGGAAGCCGTCGGGCGTCTCGATTTCGCCGGGCGCAGCTTTTGCACCGGCTCTTTGATCACCGAAACGTTGGTGCTGACGGCGGCGCATTGCATGTTTGACATCTATTCGCACAAACCCCATGCGCCCGGTGACGTGACCTTTAAGGCCGGGTGGCGCAATGGCTCCGCCGAGGCGTATCGCACGGCCCGTGCCATTTATGTCCACCCCAGCTTTTCGATTTCCACCGGAGATCGCCATGACCGCCTGGTCAATGACATCGCCCTGATCGAATTGGACCGCCCGGTGCGTAACGGCTCGGTGCAGCCCTTTCCAACCGCCGCGCGTCCTGAAAAAGGCCAGGCCGTGGGCGTGGTTTCCTACGCTCATGACCGTGCCGAAACCCCGTCCTTGCAGGCAAGCTGTCATGTGATGGCGCGTCAGGGAGGTGTTTTGGTGACCTCTTGTGACGTTGATTTCGGCTCCTCCGGTGCGCCGATTTTCGACATGACCGGTCCGCGCCCGCGCATCGTTTCGGTGATCTCCGCCAAGGCGCAATATCACGGCCAAAAGGTTTCGGTCGGCACCTCGCTTGACGGCTCCTTGGGCGATCTTTTGAAACTGGCCTCCACCGGGCGTACCAACTTTAAAAAGGTTGAGGCCGGCCCTCTCCCCGAGTTGACCGATACCGAATTTGTGGTCGGTGTGACCGGATATTGAGTGGGCATTGAGCGAGCATTGCGCCGCCTCTTGAAACCGCTTTCCCCCATCCCCAAATTTACAGGGTCGGACGCCTAGATAGGGTCCGGCTCTTCGCCTGTCCTGCCCATATGGGCGTGTGGAAGGCTTAACATTTGGATTCGCTCAATGGAGGAAACCCATGCGTAACTTTGATCTTGCCCCGCTGTACCGGGCCACTGTCGGCTTTGACCAAATCGCGGATATGATGGACCGCGTTCTGACCCAAGAGGTCACTCAGCCAAGCTACCCCCCTTATAACATTGAAAAAACCGCCGATGATGCGTGGCGTATTTCGCTGGCCGTTGCCGGGTTTTCAACCGAAGACATCGCCATTGAACAGCGCCAGAATGCGCTGATCATCGCTGCGCGCAAAGCCGAGGGCGAGGATGAAAAATCCAAAACCTATCTGCACCGCGGCATCGCCACCCGCGCCTTTGAGCGCCGGTTCCAGCTTGCCGATCACGTCAAGGTGACGGGCGCGTCGCATGTGAATGGCATGTTGCACATCGAGCTTCAGCGCGAAGTGCCAGAGGCGCTTAAACCACGTCAGATCGAGATCACCGGACCCAATACGGTGGAGACCAAGGTGATTGAAAACGCGCCGGAGACGGTCGATATCTGATCGTCTTCGTGGTCTGAATGTTCAAACAAAAACGCCCGCCATTTGGCGGGCGTTTCCGCGTTTTTCAGGGCAAGATTACATCTTGCCGATGGACCAGAAGAAGGACTCACCCGAGCTGTCATCCACACCGTCATTGTCGGTGGAGACAAAGATTTCACCGTCTTTGGTGATGGCAAGGCCTTCGACCTTATCGACCACATAGCCGCCGAAGGATTTCAGATCCGGGATCAGGTCACGAACCTCTTCTTTCGACACGACGGGCAGTTCAGAGCCAAGCGGCGCAGGCACCATTTCAGAGGCCGGGATGCGGTAGATCTTTTTGATCTTGGCATTGGCACCGATTTGGTTGTCGCGCTCGATGACATAAAAGTAATCGCCATGGGCCGCGAGATCAGACAGACCCACCCAACCTGTGTCCGGGGTTGCCAGCGGATAGGACACAGCGCCCCATTCCTCGGTCTCAAGGTTATAGGCGACCAGTTTGACGCTGTGTTTCGCGTCATCTTTCCATTCGCGCTGAACCGGCATCCAAAGCGTGTCACCGACCTTGGTGATGCCTTCAAAACCAAAACGGGTCTCAACGTTCAGCAACTCTGCCGGAAGGCCGATCTCTTTTTTGATCTCGCCTTTTGCGTTCACATTGTAAATCGCATGGGGCGTGACGCGGTCGGTGCGGCCTTCGGACGCGACCCAAAAGCCGCCTTTGCCATCCAGAGTGATGCCTTCCATGTCGAGTTTCTGTGCCGCATCGCCATTGGCACGCACAACGCGGATCGCATCAACGATTTTTGCCGGTTTGGACGTGGGGTCGATTTTAAAGATGGTCGGCTGATAGCCATAAAAGCTGTCGTTGACGGCGTAGATCATACCGTCCTCGTCGGCCACCATGCCAGAGATCGCGCCCCAGCCGGTCAATTCGTCCATGCCTTCGGATGTCAGTGTCGGGTACTGGGCCGGTGCGTCTTGCAATTCATAGAGCATGACGTGGGCGCGCACGCCGCCGTCCTCGATGAGGTCAGCTTCGTTGGCGGTTGCAAACAGATTGCGCTCGGGGATGGCGATCGCACCTTCGGGGGCGATGCCCGAGGGAAGAAGCTGTTTGAACACAGGGTTTGCGGCATCGGTCACGTCATAGACGGACACGGTCGACGCACGTTCGCCCAAGATAAAGGCATAGGTCGTGTCGCCAAAGGTGGCAACTTCCATGCCCTCGGGTTCCACGCCTTTGGCATCGGAACGTTTGTCCGGGTAGTGACCGGCCTGAATGATCGGATGCTCAAAATCCGCGCCGGATTCAAACACCATGGTCCCGTCTTTGTGGAACACGGTGACAGAACGCGAGCCGCCATCCATGTCGCCTTCGTTGGCGATCATAAGGTGACTGTCGTCGAGCCACTGAAGACCATCGGGTTCGCGCAAACGACCCGGCTGGCTTTGATCAAAGGTCAAAGCGGCGCGCTCGTCCTTGGTGTCAATGTTGGTCAGATCCACACTGCCCGCAGAAAAATCACCAATCACCTCGCCATTGGCATTGATGATCACGATATGGTTGTTTTCCTGCATCGTCACGGCAATCTCGCCGAGGCTGTTGATGTCCACGAATTCGGGTTCAGGATCTTCCGGCGCAATCTCGGCCAGACCTGTGACATCGATGTTTTTCAGGCTGTCGCAGACCAGAGCTTCGTCGTTAACGCCAACGGTGACCATGAAACCGGCGGGCATTTGACCAACGCGGCCGTCGCCCAGGTCTTCGTCGCGCTCGTTCTCAATGGCGATGACAACCAGATCGCCAGCATCGCTGTGCGCGGTCGAATCCGGCTGACCGCCGAGATCACAGGTGCCGGTGATGGAGCCGTCTGCGAGGTTGCCGGACACGAGTTTGCCTGACGGTTTGACGTAGCTCTCAGACGTGTTGACGCTCACGAAAGCGGTGTTGCCGATCACGGTCACGGAGGTCGGTTCGCCGCCCATGTCGATGTTGCCTTTGGCAACCGGGTTTTTCGGATCGGTGATGTCGATCAGACCGATCACGCCCAGCGGGCTGTCGGAATAAACAAGCGTCATGCCATCCTCAGAGGCGCCGATGATTTCGGCAGAGGTGGGGCGGGCGTGATCTTCGCCCTCGGCCATATTGCCCGGTGTGGCAAAAGACGCGATGCGGTTGAAATTCATCTCGGCATTGGCCGCGCTTGCGCAGAGCGCAAGGCCGGAGGCTGCCAGCAGCAGGTGCTTTTTCATCATGTGGTCCCTCGGGGGTTGGTGTTCCCACGCGGTGTGGCGCGCCTTGGTATCGTGTTCGTGACGTTTGTGTTTCAGTTTTGTGAAACGCGACTCTGGCCCTGCGCTGTGCATGCATGCGCCCCTGTGCTGTGCGCGAATGCGGATCACTATTCATGTCAGTGGTGTTGACTTAAATGCGGCAGAGAGCGAGATACAAAGCAATGGAGGTCCCTCATGAGTCTGTCATCGCTTTTCGCCAATCGCACATCCCGGATGAAAGCCTCGGAAATCCGTGAGCTTTTGAAACTTTTGGATCAACCCGATATCATTTCTTTTGCCGGGGGCATCCCGGACCCGGCCTATTTTCCGCGCGAAGCCTTTGCGGCGGCGATGGCCAAGGCCACGGATGTGCAGGCGGCGGGGATTTCGCTGCAATATGCCACCTCCGAGGGCTACACACCGCTGCGCGATTGGATCGTGGGCTATATGGCGCGGCTAGGGGTGACATGCGAGCGTGACAACATCCTGATCACCGCCGGATCGCAACAGGCGTTGGATTATCTCGGCAAAGTCTTCATCGACAAGGATGACACGGTGATGGTCGGCTGGCCGACCTATCTGGGCGCGCTTGGGGCGTTTAATGCCTATGAGCCGGTCTATGATCGGCTTGACCCGGCCGACAACCGCACGCCGCAAGACATCCTTGAAAATGCCAATAAAAATGGCGGAAAAGTCAAATTTTCATATCTGTCCCCGGATTTCGCCAACCCCACCGGGGTGACGCTTTCGGTCACTGAGCGCCGGGCAATTTTGGCGCAGGCGCAGGCTTTGGACTGTGCGATTGTCGAAGACGCCGCCTACCAATCGCTGCGCTACTCAGGGGCCGAAGTGCCGCCGATCCTGGCGCTTGAGATGGAAGAGACCGGCGACATCAACGCGTGTCGCACGATCTATCTTGGCTCCTTTTCCAAAACCCTCGCCCCCGGTTTGCGGGTCGGCTGGGCCGTGGCGGCCAAGCCCGTCATTTCGCAATTGGTGCTGACCAAACAGGCGGCGGACCTCCAAACCGCGACGATCAATCAGATCGCCGTGGCCGAAGTGGCGCGGGCGGTGTTTGACACCCATGTCGAAACCCTGCGCAGCGTTTACGGCGCGCGGCTTCAGGCGATGTTGACGTCGCTTTCGGCGCATATGCCCGAGGGCGTGTCCTGGACCGAGCCAGCGGGTGGGATGTTTATCTGGGTCACCTTGCCGAAGGGTATGGACGGGGCCGAGCTGTTGAAACAGGCGTTGCAGGCCAATGTGGCCTTTGTGCCGGGGGCTGCGTTTTTCGCTGATGGCTCAAACACCAACACGCTGCGGCTGAATTTCTCGATGTCGGCTCCGGCCAAAATTGAACAGGGCATCGCGCGCCTCGCTCAGGTTATTCGAGCGCAGATGTAAGGCAGAGTGAGGCGGTGCAATCCCGCCTCCACTCTAAGTCTTATGATCGCAAATCTCAGTAGCCGAACCGGCCTAGATCGCGAAAATTGATCTGTTCAAGAAGCGGAACGATCACATCTTGTTCGCCGCCTTCCACTTGAACCAAAACGCGCCCTTCGATCAGCGCCGACACTGTGCCGTCCTGATCGACGAATTTTTCACGCCCCACGCGGATGGTTTTTAGACCCATCGCCCCGGCGTTTTGAAGCATGCCGCCCATCATCCCAATCATTGGGCTGTCAACGACAATGGTCATGGTAAATTCTTCGCCCGCATCATTGAAATAACGTTTCGCCGCCGCCGTGCCGCCGCCCATCATGGCAAAGCCCGCCACGGTATCTGCGTCATCCTCGGCGGTCCAACCGGCGGGCGGGGCGGGGAAAAAGTCGGACAAGGCGCCTGTTTGCATCTCTTTGAGCAACTGTTTGGCATAGTCGAGTTCTTCAATGGCATAGGAGACATCGCCCTCGCCATAGGCCTTGAGTGCGCTTTCAAGCGTGTCTGTGACCTCGTCCGCAAAGGTGCCGGTGGCGAGCGTGGTGAGCAAGGCAGAGGTTGCGAGCATGGTCTTAAGAGTGTTCATAACGGGGCTCCTGGATAAAGTTTCTTGAATCTATGCGCCTTCGTTGCCGCCGGACAAGGGGAAGAATGGGACGTTGGCATCACGCGCTGTCCACACAGAAACCCATTGCGTCCATTTTTTGTTTGGGACTGTCGGGTTAAGCTGTGGCACAGGATCATGACAAGACGAGCAAGAGGAGTGGCAGATGGGGCATTTTGGCGAGAGCGGCGGGTTTTTTGTCGCTGTTGCGCTGCCTGTGGTGCTGATCGGTGCTGCGGCGCTGGCGATTCCTTTTGTGGTGACGCCGAAAGGGACGCGCTCGCAACGGCGCTTGTTCGTTTCGGTTCTGATGAGCGCTCTTCTCCTGTTTGGTCTGAGTGGCGTGCTGTTTGCGGTGCTCTATCAGGCGGAGGGCAAACCGCTTTGGCAGGTTTTCCCACAGCAACCGCTACAGGTGTGCGCCTTTTTGGCCCGCCGCGCCGCGCTCGCCACCCTTGTTTGGGCCCCGCTGATGCTTTTGGCCTGGCTGAGCCTCGCGCGCCGGATTGAACGGATCAAGGCCGAGGAGGGGATGCGTTTTCCCCCCATGGATGACGCATCGTAACGGCACGCGCCTGACCGGCAGAGGATCAAAGCCCCTCGCGCTTTTGTCCGAAGCCCGCTAAACAGAACCTTGAACATGAGCTACGCGGCTCTGTGCCGGATTGGCACAGCTTCGGACAGGAGAGACAAACATGCTTGGTTTCCTGCGCTTCTTGGTGATCGGTTTCGTGCTTTTGAGCGTGCTTTACGGCCTTTTGATCGTCTATGTCCGCTCGCTGACCCGCGAAAGATTGGAGGACGAATGGGCCCAAGAGGGTTCCATTGGCGACAGGGAGGCTTATGTGGAGGAGGGGATCAAAGAGTATGAGCGCTCGTTCCGGCCAAAGCTGTTGCTGCTCGTCTATATCCTGCCGCTGATTGCCTTTTGCGTGATCTTCTATGTGACCAATTTTATGTAAGGACGGCCCCGATGCGCTACGTCAAATGGACCCTGATCGCTCTGATCGTTTTGCTGGTGGGGGGATTTCTTCATTACACCCTGCCACAACATGACATTGTGCGGATCGTGAACACCTATGAGGAGCGTCAGGATATTTCCGGTTGGACGTCGATGTTCTGGCAAGCGCCCGACAATGGATCAACCACAACGCAAAACCGCGATGTGCAATTCATTCAGGCGGTGCGTCCGAACGGCAAATCCATCGTGTATCGCAATGAGGACACCGGCTGGGGTTGGCCGCCCTATTTTAAATTCGACACCGCGAATCTCTACACCGAAGCCAATGACGCGATTTCCAACAAGGACACCCCGGAATGGGTCTCCGTCACCCATTATGGCTGGCGGTCTCAGGTCTTGTCGCTGTTCCCGAATGCCATGGGGATCAAACCGGTGCCCGGTCCCGACGCGACCATCATCCCATGGGTCAATATCGTGATCCTGACCTTTCTTGCCGTGGTGCTGTTGTTGATCTGGCGGATGCTGGCGCAATTCCGCGAGCGCACGATTACCCCGCTGGTCGAGGATGTCGAAGACGCGTGGGATGTGATGGATGAGAAAAAGGACAATGCCGTTGATAAAGTCAAAGGCTGGTTCAAAAAACGCTAAAGAGAAAGGGGCCAGATGGCCCCTTTTTCGTGTCTCGTTTTGATGTCGCGTTATTCGCCGTAGGGCACCCAGATGGTTTTGACGTCCGTGGCCTGCGCCAACCAATCGCGCGCCGCATAGGTTCGCGTCTGACCAAAGTTGACCCAAGTGCGTTTGAGGTTCCCGGCACTTTCCAATTCGATCGTTTTGGAAATGTCAGCACAGGAAAACGACCATACCGCCTCAATATCCATGTGACCCGCCATCGGCTTTGCCAACTCGGCATGCGATCCGGTGAGGATATTGACCACGCCCGCAGGCACATCGGAGGTGTCGAGCACCTGATAAAAATCAGTCGCGGCCAAGGGATAGGCCTCGGAGGCCACGGCGACCACCCGGTTGCCCATGGCAATGGCGGGGGCGATGACGTCGATCAGCCCACCCAAAGGCCGGTCATCACAAAACGCACCGATCACGCCCACGGCCTCATTCAACGCCAGGGCCACACCGCGCATCGGCACGGGTTTCACCGCCCCGTCCAGTTTGTCGGCCCATGCGGCGAAGGTGAACAGCGTGTCGATGGCGTCCGCGACCTCCTCTTTGGCCTTGGTCTCTGTAGTGCCGGTCAAATCGCGAATGCGCTGAGCGAATTCATCTGCGCGGGCCGAGAGGTTTTCACCAATGAAATAAAGCACTTGTGCTCGATTGTGCGCTGTGGCCTTGGTCCAGCCTTTGGCAGACTGCGCTGCTTCCACCGCGTTGCGGATGTCTTTGCGCGAGGCCAGAGAGGTATGGCCCAAAAGCGCGCCCTTGGGCGAATAGATCGCTTGCGAATAGCCACTGTCAGGCCGCGCCTGCTTGCCGCCGATGTAGAGTTTCGCGGTGCGATCAAGGTTCAGAACCTCCACCGTGTCGGGCTTTGAATGCGCCATCGCGGGCTTGACGGTGGTGGTTTTGCCCTTGGGCTTGGTGTAGGCCATCAGACCCTCCCAACCGCCCTCACGACCAAACCCGCTTTCGCGCATACCACCAAATCCGGCGGCGGCGTCAAACAGGTTCGACCCGTTGACCCAAACCACGCCTGCGACCAGTTTTGGCGCAATATCAAGCGCCAGATTGACGTTCTCAGACCACAGCGAGGCGGCCAGACCAAAACGGGTGTTATTGGCGACCTGAACCGCTTCTTCGGGCGTGCGGAAGGTGGTGGAGACCAGGACGGGACCAAAGATTTCCTCCTGCATCAGCATCGCAGAGGGGTGCAATCCGCTGATCAAAGTCGGCGGGTAAAAACAGCCCTCAGGCGCGGGGCAGGGTTGATGGACCGTGCCTTCCATACCGCCCTTTGCAATCAGCGCTTCGATCCGTTCCAACTGTTTCGGGTCCACAATGGCACCCACGTCGATGCATTTGTCCAACGGGTTGCCAATGCGCAGTTTCGACATGCGGTCAATCAGCCGGGCGTGGAAATCTTCGGAAATGCCCTCTTGCACCAAAAGCCGCGATCCGGCGCAGCACACCTGCCCCTGATTGAAGAAAATCGCATCGACCAGCCCTTCGATAGCGCTGTCAATGTCGGCGTCTTCAAAGACGATATAGGGGGATTTTCCGCCCAGCTCCAAGGTCAGCGATTTGCCAGATCCGGCTGTCGCCTGACGGATGCGACGACCGACGGCGGTCGATCCGGTAAAGGCGATTTTGTCGATGTCTGGATGGGTGACGATCATCTCGCCCACGGCTCCGTCGCCGGTCACGATATTGACCACACCTTTGGGCACACCCGCCTCTTGGCAAATCTGCGCAAACAAAAGGGCGGTGAGCGAGGTATATTCGGCGGGTTTCAACACCACAGTGTTGCCCATGGCAATCGCGGGCGCGACCTTCCACGCCAGCATCAACAGCGGGAAGTTCCAGGGGATGATTTGCCCACACACGCCAAGCGCCGCGCGCCCCGGCAATTCCTCGTCCATCAACTGCGCCATGCCCGCGTGGTAATAGAAATGCCGCGCCACCAAAGCCACGTCGATGTCACGGCTTTCGCGGATCGGTTTGCCATTATCCAGCGTCTCCAACACGGCAAACAGGCGCGCGTGTTTTTGGACCAGACGGGCGAGTGCATAAAGCACCTTGGCGCGGGCTTTGCCGCCGCGTTTTTCCCATTTGGCTTGGGCTTTTCGGGCGGCCGCCACGGCCATGTCCACCTCGTCCGAAGAGGCTTGGGTCAGATGCGCAAGCACCTCGCCCGTCGCCGGGTTTTTGGCCAAAAACACCTCACCGGGCGCTGTTGCAGGCGCGGTCATTTTGCCATCAATGAAATGGCCAAACCGATCGCCCCCCTCCACCAGCCAGGCCAAAGCCTCCGCCGCCGATTCCGGCGCTGCGCCATAATCCATGGTCTCGAAAATCTCTTTCACGGTCATCGTTTTGATCCTTCTTGCGGGCGCTTAACCAATGGCATGGCGGTAGCCCGCCGAATAGTGACCTGTCACATGATGTTCCAACTGGCGCTCAATGTCGCCCAAAAGCGAGGAGGCGCCAAAGCGGAACAGATGCGGTGACAGCCAATGGTTGCCCAGCTCTTCTTTGATCAAGGACAGGTAGACCAAAGCGTCCTTGGCCTTGGAAATCCCGCCCGCCGGTTTGTAACCGACGCGATAGCCTGTGCGGGCGTGGTAATCACGGATCGCGCGGATCATCACGAGAGAGACGGGCAAGGTGGCGTTGACGCTTTCCTTGCCGGTGGAGGTCTTGATGAAATCGGCCCCGGCCATCATGCAGACCTGCGACGCGCGCGCGACATTGCGCAAAGTGCCAAGCTCGCCAGTGGCCAAAATGGCTTTGACATGGGCCTCGCCACAGGTGGCGCGAAACTCGCGCATTTCGTCATACAAAGCCTGCCAGTTCCCGGTCAAAACATGGCGGCGCGAAATCACGATGTCGATCTCTTTCGCCCCCGCCTTGACGCTTTCCTCAATCTCTTTGACCCGCAGGTGATAGGGCGACAGACCCGCCGGAAAGCCGGTGGAGACGGCGGCGACCGGAATGCCGGTGCCGTCCAAGGCCGCCACAGCCGTTTCCACCATCTCGTGATAGACACAGACCGCGCCCGTGGTCAGCGTACCCATGCCAAGCGCGTCCAGAATATCCGCACGCACCGGATGGGCCGCCTTGGCGCAGAGCCGTTTGACCCGTCCCGGTGTGTCATCGCCCGCCAACGTGGTCAGGTCGATCATGGTGATGGCTTTCAAAAGCCACGCCGCTTGGTGATCCTTTTTGACACTGCGCCGCCCCGGCAGGGTGGCACACCGCCGTTCAATCGCCGAGGTGTTGGCCTGAACGCCCCGGATCACATCCAGATCCAGCGCCATGCCCGGATTGCGCGGTTCATGGATCTGCGGCAGATGCGTGCCTGAGGTGGCCACATTGGTATCAGCTTTGGTCATTTCGGGTGTGCCCATGGAAAGCTCCGTCCTTGCTTGCCCGTACGCTGGCATGTGCAGAGAGATTTGGCAATCATTGACCAGTTGGTCAAATGGGCTGGGCCACGCCTTTTTGATGTTTCACCCGGTATTGCCGCGGCGTCATGCCGAAACGGGTGCGAAACAGTCGATGAAAATGGCTCATGTTTTGAATGCCGATCTCCTCAGAAATCTCAGAGAGCGAATCCGGCGTGCCGCGCAATTGCCGGGCGGCATAATCCATGCGCAGCCCGTTGACGAAATCCGAAGGCGTCATTCCCAAAGAGGCCTGCATCGTGCGCGCGACATGGGCATGGGCTTTGCCACATTGCGCCACAAGCCCGGAGGCGCCATCGCGAAACACCTCCGGTTTCTCCGCCGCGATCATGGCCTCATTGAGCCAAACCGGCATGGCGACGCTTTGATCACGCGCTTCACTGGCCAGTTCTGCGATCAAGGGCAAAAGAAAGGCTTCGAGGTACAGCGCCGTGCGTGGGGCGGCGTCCAGCGCCTTGGCCGCAGCCGAAAGACGCGACAAATGCCGCATGTCGCGGTGGATCACGATCGGGGCGGCACCGGGGCCGGGGAACACCTGCGCAACCTCTGGAAATCGCGCCAATAACTCTTTGATTCGGCGCTTTCGGATGATGACATTGACGATATGGCTTTCCTCGCCGACGCCTTGCAATCCATGCGGATGATCCGGCGACAAAAACACGATGTCACCTTCATTCAGCGCAAGTCTCGCCTCAGGCGTCACAAGGCGCGCCCGCCCATTGTGCAACCAGAACAGCTCGTAAAAATCTTGGTTATGCAGCGCCTTTGGCCGCGCACGAGACAAAACTGAGCGTGAGAAATGAAATTCCTCGCCCTTGGCTAAAATGTCTTTGGCCCAAATATCTTTGGTCGCTGTCTCGATCGGGATCAGTTTCGCTGGCGTCATGTGAAAAACCTAACACAGGACCCTGTTTGGACCGCATGAAATTCCGCCACGTCATGAAAATTTCGCGATGCAATCGCGGTTTTGCTGCATTCGCGAGCATGGCGCTCTTCGGGTGACAGCGCGCCCTAAACCGGGTAAGGCCACGGGCAAGCATAGACCACCCTGAGGAATCGCCCAGATGACCGATATTCTTTTCGACCGTTCCGTGAAAATTGCCCCCTCCATTCTCGCGGCCGATTTCGCCAATTTTGGCCGTGAGATCGAAGCGGTCGAGGCCGAGGGTGCCGATTGGATTCATGTCGATGTGATGGACGGGCATTTTGTCCCGAACCTGACCTTTGGTCCGGCGATGTGCAAGGCGATCCGGCCGCATATCAAAACCGTGATGGACGTGCATTTGATGATCTCTCCGGTCGATCCCTATATCGACGCCTTTGCCGAAGCGGGTGCCGATATCATCACCGCCCATGTCGAGGCCGGCCCGCACATCCACCGCACGTTGCAAGCCATCCGTGGGGCCGGCGCAAAGGCAGGGCTGGCGCTCAATCCGGGCACCCCTGTTGAGGTGGTCGATTACCTGTTGGATATGGTCGATCTGGTCTGTGTGATGACGGTGAATCCGGGCTTCGGTGGCCAGAAATTCATTCACTCTCAGGTCGAAAAAGTGCGCAAACTGCGGGCGATGATTGGTGATCGCCCGATCCACATCGAGATTGATGGCGGCATTGATCCGATCACAGCACCTTTGGTGGTGGCCGCAGGGGCGGATGCTCTTGTGGCGGGCTCTGCCGTGTTCAAAGGCGGCTCGGTGAACAATCCGGCGCCTTATGGCGACAACATCCGCGCCATCCGCGCCGCTGCGGCAAAAGTGCTTTAAAGCGTTGCGCCATAAACCTGAATCACGGGTTTATGGCGGAGCGCCCACACCATTGATATGTCTGGTAGCGTCACGCCTTTCCCCTGTCTCAGGTGAAAGGCGTGACGCTTTAAGCGCCAAGAGGGTTGTTAGCCCTCGATGGTCGCAGGCAAAAGGAATGTGATGTCATCGCGGGCGGACAGGTCCGCGATGTCTTCTTCGTAATGCTGCGTGACCGTGTCGATCACGCCCGCGTCCCAACCCGGCAAATCACAGGGTTCATCAAGCGCGTCTTCTTTGCCGTATTTGTCCAGAAATGCCAAAACCGTGCGCTCATATTGGGCGTCTGTTTCGGGCGGATGTCCGGCCAAAAACACCTGAAGCCGTTTCAGCCCCTCCGGTTGGATCAGATCGCGCAGGGCGGCGAAAGTGCCACGCAATTTGGCGTCATAGGGCAGGCCTGCGATCTGACGCATCACCCGCGGCCAGATCAGCGGCGTGTCCTCTTCGCACCAGAGCGTCAAGGGCACTTTGGGCAAGGTGCTGCGCAGGGCCTCCACCGTGTCGCGCCAGCGCAGGTTTTCCGGCTGGACGCTGCGCAAAAACGCACTCGTCGCCCCCCGCGCCTTGCCGGAATCCTGTAGGTTTTGGGCAAACACCGCCGGGTTGCGCAGGGCCATGCTGAGGCGCAGATCCGAGCTTTCAAACAATTCGGCAATCGGGGCAATCTGTGTTCCAATGTCGGGGTACAGCCGATCCGCATGAAGAGCGCTGGCCAAGGGCGAGGCCCAGTTGGCGTCGGCCATGATCACCGCCTTGGCGGTGTTGCCCTGAAGAATTTCGTCCAAAAGCGCGATCTCTTCCGCTTCAATCGGTGGCAAGCCGTCCAGACGCTCCAAAAGCTCGGTTATCGCCCGTCGGTAGAGATGCGCTGGCGGCGTGCGAATGTCGCGTTCGGCAAATCCTTGCGAATTTTGCCGCAGACCCTCGACGATCCGGGTGGTCCCGGCAAAATGAACGCCGATATGCAAATGAACCCGCCTGCGCACAGTGGTTTGATCGGTGGTTTGATCGGTGGTTTGATCAGTGGTTTGATCGGTCTCGGTCAATGCACCGTCTCCCCTTTGTCCACGGTGAAAAAGAAATCCTCGTCGGGGTCTTTGGCGACGATTTCATCCGGGACGGTTTGGGGTCCGTTCAAAAAGACATTCGCGCCAAAATGCCGATGCATCCGCGCCAGTTTTTCCATCCGCCAACCGGTCAACTCCTGGTAAAACGCGGCGTAGTTTTCGGTGGCGCGCAGCGCGTCGATTTTCTCGCGGTGCGCTTTGACACAGGCCTCGTGCTGGGCGCGAATGTCAGGGTCGGCCATCAGCCGGTCAAATTCCGCCTGCAACCGCGGGATCATCCGCTGGATCGAGGTTTCTTGCTCATAATTGTTGTTCATGCGGAACCAATAGGCCAACCCCTGATCGCGGTCCACATGGTTCACCCGGCCCCGGTCGCGTTTGACCAAAAAGCTTTCGGCCGAGCGCACGGCATAGTGGTTGAGCTGCACCACGTCATAGCCATAGGTCGAGGCATTCGAACGCCACGCGTTGCGAAACTCGTTTTTCGGCATCGGCTTGGCCGAGCCATTGTACCAACGGATTTTGTCCCAGATTTGCGGCTTGAGCCCTTTGGGCCGATGCACGCCAAGTTTTTTGAACAGGCCGACGTTTTTAAACAGGGTTTTAAAGCCCCAGGCCTGATGCGGTTTGTTGGCAAACTCCGGCGCACAGCGGTCAAATTGCGCCAAGAGAAATGCGTCTTCATAGTCATGCACATCGGCATTGCCAAACAGCCGCCATGTACAAGAAATCAGGTTGGCATCGGGCACCACGTCAAACAGCGCATTCATCGTGCCATCCCCGACCTTGATGTTGATGAACTCATCCACATCCATCGAAATCGCCCAATCCGCGCCCGTCACAACCTCTTCGTTTTCGGCACTTTGCAAGGCGTGGTGCTGTGGCTTGAGGCCCGTGTCGTGGAACTTATTGTCACGGTGTTGGACATAACCCTTGGCCTGCAACAGCTCCAAAAACGTGTCGGTGCCATCCGTGCAATCATTGGTGTAGACCAAAAAGCCCTCGACCCCGATGGCGCGGTGATAGGCGATCCATTCCAAAATGAACGGGCCTTCGTTTTTCATACAGGTGACAATCGCCACCGAATTGTCGCCGCGTGGCGGTTTGGCCACCTTTTCTTCGGGCATCAAAATCGGTTTGTGACCCCATTCCGCGGCGGCCATGTCAATGAGCGCCTGCGCATGAATGAGCGAGGCTTTCGGCACGATCCGCGACACGGTGGGCGCGACGTGGCGCAGCGCCATATAGCGGTAAAACCCGTAGCGCGTCGTCGGTTCGACGCCGCCCACCCGGATCAGCCGAAACACCACCCCCTCGGGCAGTTTGGCCGGGGCCACACACCAGCGCCCCCGGCGCTTTTTCTCATCGAACTGGACGCAGACGTGATCGGCAAACTGCACCGTGTCGCCCTCGCGCACCCGCCACGGATAACATTGCTGGCCGATCAGTTGCACAACGCCATGTTCGGCCTCTTGCGCCAGATCGAACACCGAGCCCTCGGGCGCGGGCGGGATCAGGTCATAGACCTCGATATTGGCCACGGCGCGCGCCTGATGCAAATACATGTGGCGCAAAATCTCATAGACCAAGACATCCGCCAAAGGCGCGCTCCACGGATCGGCCTCGGGCACCTCCATCCGATCCTTGCCGGGCGCGCCGGGGGTGACGTAAGGATGGGTTTCAGAGGGCAAATGGGCATGGCCCAGCGGCACGTCACAATCCACCAAGATTACCACCATATCGCCACTCAGCTCAGGTAGCCCCTTGGCCAAAGCCTCGGCAAACGCAGTGTCTGAGCCGGGACGCGCCCGGTCCAAGATCACCGCGCCATTCATGCCTTGATGCACCGCGTGATAGCGCAGCCATTCCAAAACCACCTCCGCGCTCTCGCCATTGCGGGTGGACAGCGCCACGTTGCGCCCGGCCATATGCGCGGGCTCGGGGGTGATCGGGGTGATGTCGCAAAGCGCACCTTGGAAATAGGCGCGGATGCCTTCGCTTGGCACGGTCCCACTGATCCAGGGCGCATCGCCGACGGATTTCAAGTCCGCATCCACCAACAGGTTTTGTGCCACCGCCTCGCTCATCTGAGTGCTGCGGCTGAAAAACAATTCGGCCTTGCCACTTTCAAGACCAATGGCCGCCAAAAGCGTGGCGGGGCCAAGTGTGCTGTGGGTCAGGGTGCGTGTGATGAGGTGGGTCATGGGGGAGGAGGGGCTCATGCCTTGGATCAGGCCTCTGGTGTCAGGGCTTTGAGCCGCGCCAGATGCGCGGCCAATTGCGTTGGGCCGGGCGGGGTGGAGCCGCCCATGAGGGTCAGTTGCCACATCAATTCCACCACATCGCGTTGCGACATCAAGGTTTTGAGCCGCGCGCGATGGGCGGCAACACAGGCCTGATGCAACGGTTCAAACGCGGCCATCTCAGATCGCAGCTTATGGGCCGCAGGTCGCATGGCGGCGATGCGTGTATCGGGAGTGATGTTAAAATTCCGTTCCGCCCAATAGCCCGCGCCGACCGGCTTTTGCATATGATTGGGCAGGCCGCGCGCGGATTTGAGCACGAATTCTTCGATCGACCGCACGGAGTAATGATTAAGCCAGGCGCGCTCTTTTTCATGCGGCACGCCGAACAGGTTGATCCGGGCTTGGGCCGCGGCAAAGGCAGTGGGCAGGGCGGCGCCGCTCGCGGACACCCAGTTTGGCAGATCTTGGTCCTTGGGGTTTTTCGGACGATGCACGCCCAAGTCACGAAAGGCTTTGGGCCGGTGCAGCGTTTTAAAAAAATGCGCGAGGGGCAAGGTGATGCCGTCAGGCGCGGCCATGGTAAAGCGCTCGGGCACCGGCACATCATCCCATGTGCCAAACCCGTTGTTGCCAAACAGATGCCAGCGCAGCGGCATCGCGTCTGCCGTCTCTGGCATCAATTTCGCGACAGACCCCGCGTCTTGCATCACCAGATACTCATCAACATCAAAAAACAGCGCCAGATCGGCGCTCCGGTAGCGTTTGTGTTTGGACAGGAGTTTCATCGCCTGCCATTGCACCGATTTCTCCCCCTTTGGGTCAAAGGGCACATGGGTGATGAGACCCGCCGCGTCCAAGGCATCAAGCATCTGAGCGCTGCCATCGGTGCAGTCATGTGAGGCGATGAGAAAATGGGTAAAACCGGCGGCTTTATGATGAGCGAGCCAATCCAGAAGCCAAGGCCCCTCGTCGCGCAGACATGTGATCGCGAGTGTGTTCACCCTTAACCTACCCGTAGCTGCGGCGCATGGTCCGCGCATAACTCTTGTGCGACTCTGTCATTCGACACGGTGACGGAGCCTGATGTCCAAACTGTGCCAGATGCCTGCCAAGTCCGACCGTTTCGGCCCTGTTTTCTGGCCTTTGTGGTCTCATATGGTCCCGGCCAAGTCAAGCGCGCGGGAGCAAAGGTCTTGGGTCCGTGTCGGTCCAGAGCTGTGTTTCGCGCTCAGAGTGCGCATTTGTGTCGCAATCGGTTGAAGTGGTGCGGCGGTGCCGCAGTTGTTTCCCCATTCGAAACAATGCTGTTTTCAACTGTATTTTAGGATGCTTCTGCGATATGCGTCACAGTCGATAGTCTTTTGCTCTGGAAGGGAAAAATGGCACAGTTACCAGTGATCGGTGCGTTGTGGATGGAAGGTCCGCTGAGTTACCTCGAACAGCTTTGTCTGAAATCCTTTGTCGATGCAGGGCATAAGGTCGTTCTTTATCATTACGGGCCGCTTGAAAACGTCCCGGAGGGGATCGAGCTTGGCGATGCCAACGACTTCCTGCCGCAGACGAATTTCCTGCAACATGAACGCACCGGCTCGCCTGCGCTGCATTCCGATCTCTTCCGCTATAAAATGTTGGAAAGAAGCGACAATGTGATCTGGGCCGATACGGACGCCTATTGCATGCGCCCGTTTGAGACCAAGACCGGGCATTATTTTGGCTGGGAAAGTGACAAGCACATCAACGGTGGTGTGTTGGGTCTGCCGAAAGACAGCGATGCGTTGAAGGCGCTGTTGGAATTCACCTCCGACGAGTTTTCGATCCCAAGCTATTATGGCGAGAAATACCAAGCCGAGTTGGAACAGAAAAAGGCCGAGGGCACTCCGGTTCATGCCTCCGAACAGCCTTGGGGCGTGTGGGGGCCACATGCGGTCAGCCATTTCTTGCACCAAACCGGCGAAGAAAAATACGCTTTTCCACAGGAGGTGCTCTATCCGTTCACCTTCAAAGATCGCCGGATCATGTTGAAGCGCGACGTTGATGTGTCGCCCTATGTGACCGACAAAACCACCTCTGTGCACCTCTATGGCCGCCGGATGCGGATGCGTTTGATCGAGAAAGAGGGCGGCGCGCCGCACCCGAAATCCTTCCTCGCCTCGCTGTTGCGCAAACATGACATTGACCCGGCCAAAGCGCCGATCATGACCCGTCACAAACCGCAGGTCGATGACAGTGCGGCCAAAGGCACCGCCGCCAAAGACAACAAGGCGAAACCGTCCGACCCCGCCCAGGGTTTGGTCATTGGTGACCCGGCCTTTATGGCGCGGATCGGTCTTGAGGCCCTCAAAGGTGACAAATCCTTCGGCCAAGTCGCCAAAGAATTTAAGGTCGACAACAAACTGGTTCGCGCCTGCCGCGACCGCATTCGCGACCATGCCAGCGACCTGTTTGTTCCGGTCGACGTGGGCGGTGTTTCCGCCTCCGATCTGATGGCGAATTACATCCATCGCCGGCATTTTCTGCAAACCGCGAACCTGTCGGCCTTTACCCCGCCGGGATCGAAGTTTTTGTTTATGAAGACCTCAAAAGCGGCTTGTTCGACGGTGATGGCCACCTTGATCCGGCAAATGGCACGCGCTCGGGGCGACGAGGGAAACGGCGTGATGGAAACGCTGAATTCGGTCCATTCCCCGCCCGCCAATCTGGTGATGAGCGGTTTGAAAGCCCTGAATGAACAGATGATCATGGACGCTTTGGCGGACCCGGATGTGTTCAAATTCACGGTGATCCGCGACCCGATCAGCCGCACCGTGTCGGCCTGGGCCGATAAGATTGACGGCAATGAAAAAGAAAAAGGCCGCCTGATGCGCTATCTTGGCCGTGACGAGAACAGCAATATCACGCTCAAGCAATTCATCGCGCTTTTGGCCGAGGATGAGGGCGCGCGTGATCTGGACCGGCATTGGCGGCTTCAGCGCAAAGAGACCAGCTATGATTTGATCGACTATGATTACATCGGGCTGGTGGAAGAGATGGATGCGGCGATGGAGAAAATCGTTGGCACCTGTTTTGGTACAGAAGCTGCGGGGGAGATCGTCGACACAAGGCGCACCCTTGGCCACAAAACCAAATCCTCTGAACTGATCAAGACCCTGTCTGCGAAGGATTTGAAAAATCTCGAAAAGGCCTTTGGCCCCGATTTCGAAATGTATGAAGAGGTCAAAGTCCGGCTGAGCCAATCCGCCGCCGCGTGATCAAATTCGTCAGAAACTGTCAAAACGGATCGGGGATCAATACCCGATCCGTTTTGCGATTTTGGTCAACAGCGTTGGTGCCACGGCCACGATGATCACAATCCGCACGAGGTGATGGATCGAAATATAGGCGACCTCCGCATTCATCGCCAAAGCCACCAAGGACATTTCCGTCAAGCCCCCCGGCGCATAGGCCAAAAGCACCTGTTCCACGCTTTGCCCAAATAAGGTGTGAAACAGCATGGCCACCGTCAGCGACAGCGCCATCATCAAAAGCGTACCCCCCAAAGTGAGCAACAGCGTTTCGGCGACAAGCCGCCCGCCTGCGCCTTTGAACCGCGCGCCCATGGAGGAGCCAAGGATCACCTGCGCCGCCACAATGATCAGGGCCGGGGGCGAGGAATGGGTCAGCCCGGAAATATGCGCGGCCGCTGACAGCACCAGCGGCCCCAAAAGTCCGGGCGCGGGCAGCCGCAATTTCTCGCCCATCCATGCGCCCAAAACCGCACAGCCGATCAGGATCAATGCGCTTAAAGCCGTCATCGAAGTGGCCGGATCTGAGGCCAAGGACACGCCGCGCACCTCATAGCCCAGGATCACCCGAAACCACAGGGCGATGATCGAGATCGACACGACGATCCGCCCGGCATGGGCCAGAATGATCCGCTTTTCATCGCCCCCGAGCGCGCCGCCAATCACCGTCATCTCGTTGAGGCCGCCGGGCATGGCGGAGAAAAACGCGGTGATCGGATCAAGCCGCCCGACCTTGATATAAAATGGGACAACAAGCGCCGCAGCCATCGCCAGATAGACCGCAAGCCCCGCCAGGGAGAGGCCCCAACGCGCCAGATGGTGAAAGGTCTCGGGAGTGAAACTTGACCCAAGCATGACGCCGATCACCGGGATCACGATCGGACGCAAGGCATTTGGCGCCTCAAGTGGCGCGCCCGCCATCACACAGGTGAAAATCACCAACATCGGCCCAAGCATCCACGGCAAGGGCAAATGTGCCAGGTAAAACCCGGTGCCGCCCGCCGCACCGAGGCACAGGGTCAGCACGATCAGCGCAAGACGTTTGGGGTCGGGGCGTGTGGGGGATGGGGGTATGGGAGATGGGCGTTGGGGCAAGGTAGGACCTAGGCTCTATTCGGTTAGGGGCACCATACTGTGCTCAGGGCGTGGAGCAAGGCGGGCTACACGGTTTTTGCGCACATGGGTTCTGCGTGATCTGCGATTTTTGGCGCAGAGGCGCGAAAAAGAAAAAGAGGGGCAGGGGGCTGTTACAAATCTTTTGCCAGAGCGTCACAAAGCAGTTTCAGACTCTGTGCTTTATCCCCGCAACGAAATGAGGGGATGAGAATGCTCGAAGTCAAAGGTCTGACAAAGCGGTTTGGTGGCAACATCGCCGTGGACAACGTCAGCTTTACCGTGGACCGCCCGATGATGATCGGTATCATTGGCCGCTCCGGTGCGGGCAAATCGACCTTTTTGCGCATGATGAACCGGCTGACCGAGGCGTCAGAGGGTGTATTGGCCTTTGAGGGGCGCAATGTGTTGCCGCTTGTGGGGAAGGCCAAGCGCGAGTGGCAATCGACCTGCGCGATGATTTTCCAACAGTTCAACCTTGTGCCGCGCATGGATGTGGTTTCGAACGTGCTGCATGGCACGTTGGGCCGCCGCTCGACCTTGGCGACGATGTTCAACCTCTATCCTGAAAGCGACATCCACCAAGCCATCGACATTCTCGACCGTCTGGGCATCGCCCAACACGCCGAGAAACGCGCCGAGGCGCTGTCGGGTGGGCAACAACAACGGGTCGCGATTGCGCGCGCGTTGATGCAAGACCCGAAAGTGATTTTGGCCGATGAACCCATCGCCTCGCTCGATCCGATGAATGCCCAAACCGTCATGGAAGCGCTCAGGCGCATCCATGACGAGGACGGGCGCATGGTCATCGCCAACCTTCATACGCTCGACACCGCGCGGCGCTATTGCGACCGCATCATCGGGATGCGTGACGGGCGCGTCGTGTTTGACGGCGCCCCCGCACAGCTCACAACCGGTGTGGCGCGCGACATTTATGGCGCGGGCGCGGATTTTTCCGAGGCTGCCACATCCACCGAAATTCGCGATCACCACGACATTGAAGCGGCCGAAATCCGCAATGCCGAAGTCGCGATCTAACCGCTTTCATCCCCGCCCGCCTTTCACCGAACCTTTGGCGGGCAATACAACCTGGAGAAACAGATGAAACACCTGCTTGCTGCTGTTCTTGCGACCACCGCCCTTGTTGGCGCGGCGCATGCTCAAGAGATCAAAGAATTCAACATCGGCCTTTTGGGTGGCGAAAACGCCCAAGACCGTTTGAATTCCAACGAATGCCTGCGCGCCTATGCCGAAGAGGCCCTTGGCGTTCCGGTCAAACTGTTTGCCCCCGCCGATTATAACGGCGTGATGCAGGGCCTTTTGGGCGGCACCATCGACATGGCCTGGCTCGGCGCGTCCTCCTACGCTGGCATTTACATCCAAGACCCTGAGGCTGTTGAGCCCGTGCTCATCAAAATCAACATGGATGGGTCCTACGGCTACCACTCCATCGGGTTTGCACGCAAAGACTCCGGCATCACCTCGCTTGACGATATGGCTGGCAAGAGCTTTGGCTTTGGCGATCCGAACTCCACCTCCGGCTACCTGATCCCCTCCATCGAGATCCCGCAGTACAAAGATGGTATCACCATGGAGTCCGGCGACTATTTCGGTGAGGTCAAATTCACCGGCGGTCACGAACAGACCATCGTTGCCGTCAACAATGGCGACATCGACGCTGGCGTGACCTGGGCCGATGGCCAAGGCGCATGGGAAGATGGGTACAACTCCGGCGCGTTCCGCAAGGCGGTTGACGCGGGTCTTGTGGACATGAACGATTTTGTGGAAATCTGGCGTTCCAAACCGATCCCTGAGGGTCCGGTTGTGCTGCGCAAATCTTTGCCGGCTGATGCCAAAGCCACCATGACCGCGCTGGTCGAAAATATGATCAACACCGACGCCGATTGCACCTACGGCATGGCCGCAGGCGAAACTCTGGGCTTCCAGCCGATCACCCATGCCGCCTACGAATCCATCGTGGCCGCACGTCTGTCGAAAGCCAACTGAGATCATTTGATCTGATCTAGACCCCGCGCTTTGGTGCGGGGTCTTTTTACAAGGACCTCCCACATGGCCGATCTCTCCGCTGCGCCCCTGGACGCGACGCGCGCTCATTATCTTGCGCTGACCCGTCAACGCCGTCTTTATGGCGGGATCATGCTTTTGGTCTTTGTCCTATTGATGGCCTCCGGTTTTGGCATCGCCAATGACCGCAACGCCGGTGGATTTTTGCCCGGCCTTCCGCATATTTTCGACTTTCCTGCCGGGGTGATATCCGAAGCTTGGACCAAACGCGCCAACTTGCCGGATCATTTGAGAAATGCCCTCCCGGCGTTGGTGGAGACCATCAATATCGCCGCTGTCGCCACATTGTTCGGTGCGTTTTTTGCCATTCTCATGTCGATGTTCGCCACGCGCGGTCTCGCGCCTTGGCCGCGACTGATTCCTGTGTTTCGCCGGATAATGGACCTGATGCGCGCCGTGCCGGAGATTGTCATCGCGCTTGTGTTGATTTTCGTTTTGGGCGGCGGGCCGGTGCCTGCGGCCATCGCGATTGCCTTTCACACCGTCGGGGCGCTGGGCAAGCTGTTCTCCGAGGTCAATGAAAATGCCGATCAAAAGCCGCTTGAAGGTCTTGCCTCTGTCGGCGCGATCTGGCCGCAGCGGATGCTTTTGGGCCTTGTCCCACAGGTCGCGCCCAACTGGTTTTCCTACGCCCTTCTGCGTTTTGAGATCAACATTCGTGCCTCCGCGATCCTTGGCTTTGTCGGTGCGGGCGGCATTGGTTACGAACTTAAAAACGCGATTTCCTGGGGGCAGGGCAAGTTTGACGAGGCCGCTGCGGTCTTTATCCTGTTGTTCCTGACCATCGTGTTTTTCGATCAACTTTCGTCTTATGTGCGCAACCGCCTGACCTATGGATCTGACAAAGGAGCCGGCAAATGAGCTTTGTGTCCCCCTCTGACGATCCGCGACATATGCACAACCGCGCCGCCGCGATGATCGCCCGCAAACGGCTTTTGACCTTTGTCGCGCCGCTTTTTGTCTTGGGCTATTTCGTCTATATTTTCTTCGCCTTTGACATCATGGGACTGGCTGAGCGCGCCCGGCTTGATAATGCGGTGACGCTGGTTTCGGACACTTATAGCTACAAAACCGTGGTCGAGCGCAACAACCGGACTGGCGAAATCGGGGTCGCGGTGGAGGGCGAACGCAAGGGCACCTATGATGCCAGCAACTATCCCGGTTGGGTCACGGTCGGCGAGGACGCCGCCTTGATCACACTTGATGATGGCGGCACGATTGAGATCGTGGGTGACATTGTGCGCTATGACGTGCCGGGGTTTGGCGTTGTTGAGGCGACTCAAAACCGCACCGATGGCGTGATGCTCAATCTTGATACCGCGGATTTGCCGGACTGGATTTCCTATTCCAAAACCCGCGTGACCATCACCACAGATGCGGCGCGACTGTCCCTGACCAAAGCCCGCACCGAGGTCTTTGTCTATGACTTCGGCTGGGAGTTGTTCTGGGTCACGTTGGACAGCCCTTATTCGGGTCACTCGCTGATGGAGGTCCTCACCGGGCCGCAACTCGACCCGACCCGTCCCAACATCGCAGGCGCATGGCATGACTTTTGGAACAACGCCATTTGGCGTCATGGCGAGACCGCATGGGCGCTGTTTGAAACCATCTTGATGGCCTTTCTCGGCACCTTTGGCGCGGCTATCGTTGCGCTGCCCCTCGCGTTCATGGCGGCCAAAAACTTTGCGCCCTTTATGGCGGTGCGGATGCTGGCGCGGCGGCTGTTTGACTTTCTGCGCGGCGTCGATGGCTTGATCTGGACCATCCTTTTGTCGCGTGCCTTTGGCCCCGGTCCGATGACGGGCGCTTTGGCGATGCTGTTCACCGACACCGGCTCTTTCGGCAAACTGTTTTCCGAAGCCTTGGAAAACGTGGACGAGAAACAGATTGAAGGCATTGCCTCCACAGGTGCCAAACCCATGCAGCGCTACCGTTTCGGCGTGATCCCGCAAATCGTTCCCGTGCTCTTGTCACAAGTGCTCTATTTCCTCGAATCCAACACCCGTTCGGCCACCATCATTGGCGCGATCACCGGAGGGGGTATCGGGCTTTTGCTGACCCAAGCCATGATCACCCAAAAGGATTGGGAAGAGGTCACCTATTACATCATTCTCATCGTCTTGATGGTGATGGGGATGGACACGATCTCAAGCTGGCTGCGGCGCAAATTGATCAAGGGCGACTGAGTATTTGATCTGCAATGAAGACAGCACTTGCAGTCTTTATCGCGATCGAAATACTCCCGCCGGAGGCATCCGCGATTTCAACGAGGTAACCATGCCAAAACTCAGCGCCACCGCCCCCTTTGTCCATGACGGAGCCGAGGTGACCCGTTCGACCTTTGGTGCCTATTGCGAGGTTGGAAAAGGTGCGCGGGTGTCGAATTCGGAGTTCATGGATTACGCCTATTGCGATCAATTTGCCGACATCGCCAACACCACTTTGGGCAAGTTTGCCAATATCGCCGCCTTCACCAGAATCGGCCCGACCGATCACCCGTATAAAAACGCCTCCCTGCATCATTTTCTCTACCGCTCGTCTTACTATTGGGAGGATGTCGAGGATGATCCGGCCTTCTTTGCCGCGCGCTCTGCCCGGCGCTCGACCATCGGTCACGACACATGGATCGGCCATGGCGCGATCATCAAACCCGAGGTGAGCATCGGCAACGGGGCCATTGTGGCCTCGGGTGCTGTGGTGACCAAAGATGTCGCGCCCTATATGATTGTCGCGGGTGTGCCCGCCACGCCGCTGCGCGCGCGCTACCCGGACGGGATCGCCGAGCGGATGGAGGCCTTGGCGTGGTGGGATTGGAGCCATGCGGCGCTGAAGCGCGCGCTTGCCGATTTCCGGGCGTTGCCTGCCGAGGCGTTTCTTGAGAAATACGAATAGACGGACGGGGAGGCGGACAGGCGGCGGGTCTATTCCGCCGCCATCCGCACATCCCGACCAGAACGTGCCAGGCGTTCTCCGACCCGCCCCGACAGATAGGCGATGCGACCGTTTGAGATTGTGGCTTCGATCTCGCGGGTCTGTTCATCCATGATCACGAAATCGGCGCGTTTGCCAAATTCAAGATTGCCGCGATCAGACAGGTTCATGATCTCGGCGGGCTTGGTCGAAATCATCGCCCAGGCCGCGGGCAGGGGCAACACCCCCTTGTCCACCAAGAGCCAAGCCGCTGCCGCCAAAGCCGGGTAGTGATAATCCGAGACCAGCGCGTCACACAGGCCGCGTTCGATCAGGCGTTGGGCCGAGATGTTGCCCGACTGCGACCCGCCACGCGCCACATTGGGCGCGCCCATCAGGACCGGGTCATTCATCGCCTTGGCTGCCGCCGCCGCCTTTTCCGAGATCGGAAATTCGGCGACATGCGCGCCCAAAAGGCGGAATTCTTCGCGGGTTTCCGCGTCCGGGTCATCGTGGCTGCCATAGGTGACGCCGAGCACATCAAAGGCCTCGGCCAGCGCGCAGAGGTGGCGCGGCACTTCGGATTTGCGGTCTTTGGCCTCGCGCAAAACCTTGATGAATTCTTCCGAACTGCGCCCGCTGCGTTTGGCCCATGTGGCAAATTCCATCGGGTCTTTCTTGGCGACGTCAATCGCTTCGGGCAGGTGATTGTTGAAAATCACATAATCGACGCCGAACCGGCGGATCGCGGCCAAAAGCCTGTCCCGACTGTCGATCATATGGGTTTCACAGCGGATTTGCAGGCGAATATCAATCAGGGCCGTCGGGGCAAAGGCCTGCCATTCACTCAGCAAATCTTCGGCATAATCCGGTCCGCGCAATCCGCCTTCCCAGCTCCAACACTGGGCAAACCACGCCGTGGTGACCCCATGCGCCGCCGCATCGCGTGCGGCAGAGGACAGGCCCGAGCGGATCGGGAAGGGGGCGCGTGGACGCGGCGCGATGTGGCGTTCAAACGCATCGCCATGCAAATCAATGATCCCCGGAAGAATCAGATACCCCGACAGATCAACCTCGGGAAAGGCGCCGCGCGAAATCCGGCCCTGTTCCACACAGAGCGAACGGCGTTGCAATATGCCGTCACGAAGAAGGGTTGCGCCCGTAAAGCGCAGCGGGGGAAGAATCGCCATAACTCACACCTGCCACTTAAGACGTTTCTAATAATTCAGGAATAAATACAGAGGCTTTGTATCGACTGCGTGACGTTTGGATCAGTCCGGTGTGACAGTTAGCGTCACCCGATCTCCGGCAAACCATGTCAGGCCACGCTCGACGGGGATGCCGTCGAGCGTGGAGTTCAGGCTGACGGTGTGCAACAGCGGGTCCCCCTCGCGCAGGCCCAAATGCAGCGCCTGAGTGGTGGTGGTTCTTTCGGCACTGACGCGGGTTTCGGCCCGCACATAATCTTCGATCCCAACGGCTTTGAGCCCCTCGGTCACCGAGGCGGTTTGGGCCATTTGGATGTCCAGCCCAACAAGGCGGGTGATCGGGAAAATCGAAATGAAATGCGCGACGGGCGTGTCGCCTGACAGGGATAAGCCCTCATAAATCAAAACGTTTTCTCCGGGGGAAAGTGCCAAAACACTGGCCTCAGTGGCATCACAGGGGCGGGTTTCAAGGCGCAACACCCGGCGATTGGGCAGTCGCCCCGTGGCGCGGATATTCTGGTGAAACCGTACCCGTTTGCCCAAGGGATAGTCCACCGGCGCGCTTTGCACAAACACCCCCGCGCCACGCCTTGAGCGTACGATGCCGCGTTCGCCCAGATCGGACAGGGCGTGACGTACCGTATGGCGATTGACGCCAAAACGAGCGGACAATTCCGCCTCGGTCGGCAATTTGTCCCCCGGCTTATAGTGGCCGCGCGCGATCTCTTCGCTCAGGGTTTCGGCGATGGATTTCCACACGGGTGTGCGGGGCATCGTGCGGGGCATGGCGTGTCTCCGTCATAATAATTTCACGAATTAGGGCTTGCCGAATGGGCGCGGATCGGGGATGATTTGTCTAGTTGTATAGAATAACAGACAAATCCGCAAGGTGTCTAGATGAACAAAATGAACCCCGCCTCCAGTCAAGATGAGGCATCAGGCCCCGCCGCACGAAAGGCCTGGATGAGTGTTTTGGCAAAGTCCAACCCCAAAGATTTGAACGCAGGTCTCGCGGCTTTTGGCGCGCTTCCGACGTTTGACTGGCTGCGTCGTCCCGAGATCGGCGGCGTGATGGTGCGCGGTCGTATGGGCGGTACGGGAACGGCGTTTAATCTGGGTGAAATGACAGCAACACGCTGTTCACTGCGCCTTGAAACCGGCGAGGTCGGCCATGCATATGTGCAAGGCCGCGACACGCGACATGCCGAACAGGCGGCGATTGTGGATGCGATGATGCAGGGGCCGAATGCGGCGGCGGTGCAGGCAGCGGTGTTGACGCCGCTGAGTGAGGCGCTTGCCACACAACGGCTCAAGCGGGCCGAAAAAGCAGCCGCCACAAAGGTTGATTTCTTTACGATGGTGCGGGGAGAAGATTGATGGACATGCAAAGCCTCTCAGGTGGTTTCGCCAACCCGCCACAGGACTCGTCACGCGCCTTTCGCGCCGCCCTTGAAACTTTGGCTCGTCCCGGAACGATCCATGACATTTCGGGGGCCAAGGCCCCTGCGCCGGTGTCAGAGGCGGCGGCAACGTTGATTTTGACGCTCTGTGACCCGGAAACACCGCTCTATTTGGCCGGGGCGCATGACACGCAGGACATCCGCGATTGGGTGGCCTTTCACATCGGCGCGCCGCTGGTTGGTCCCGAACAGGCGATGTTCGCGCTTGGCACATGGGAGGCGCTGTCCCCGATCACAGTCTTCCCCATCGGCACCCCGGAATATCCAGATCGCTCGACCACGCTGATCGTGGAAATGGACGCGCTGAACCAAGACGGGATGCGCCTGAGCGGGCCGGGGATCAAAGACAGCGCCCTGTTGGCTTTGCCCGATCTTGCGCCGTTTCAAATGAACGCCGGGTTGTTCCCGCTGGGCCTTGATTTCTATTTCACCGCCGGAACCCGGCTTGCGGGACTGCCGCGCACGACCAATGTGTCTGACCTGATGGAGGCGAACTGATGTATGTGGCTGTCAAAGGCGGCGAGCGGGCGATTGACAATGCCCATGCTTGGCTGGCGGAGGAGCGCCGGGGGGACACGTCGGTTGCCGAACTGTCGGTGCCGCAAATTCGCGAACAATTGGCGCTGGCGGTCAACCGGGTGATGACCGAAGGCTCGCTCTATGATCCCGATCTGGCCGCTCTGGCAATCAAACAATCGCGCGGCGATTTGATCGAGGCGATTTTCCTCATTCGCGCCTATCGCACCACCTTGCCGCGCATCGGCCATTCGCGCCCGGTTGAAACCGAAACCATGCTCTGTGATCGCCGGATTTCCGCGACGTTCAAAGACGTGCCGGGCGGGCAGGTGCTTGGGCCGACCTTCGATTACACCCACCGTTTGCTGGATTTCAAACTGGCGGCGGACGGCGAAGCGATGGCGGCACAGACCGCCGCACCACGCATGGAACCGACACCGCATGTGACCGAGTTTCTCAACAAAGAGGGGCTGATCCAGACCGAGGCCCGTTCGGAGGACACGCCGCCGGATCTGACCCGCGAGCCGATGGAACTGCCCGCCAACCGCGCGCTGCGGCTTCAGGCACTGGCGCGGGGCGACGAAGGGTTCGTGCTCTCCATGGCCTATTCGACCCAGCGCGGCTATGGCAACAGCCACGCCTTTGTCGGCGAATTGCGCATCGGCAAGGTCGCGGTGGAACTGGACATTCCTGAGCTTGGCTTTGCCATTGAGATCGGTGAGGTCGAACTGACCGAATGCGAAACGGTGAACAAATTCGCCGGCTCAAAAGTCGAGCCGCCGCAGTTCACCCGTGGCTATGGCCTGACCTTTGGTCAAACCGAACGCAAGGCGATTTCTATGGCTTTGGTCGATCGGGCGTTGCGCTCCAAAGAGCTTGGCGTCGAGATGTCGAACTCTCCGGCGCATGACGAAGAATTCGTGCTGTATCATTGTGACAACATTCAGGCGACCGGATTCTTGGAGCATATCAAATTACCACATTATGTGGATTTTCAATCCGAGATGGAACTGGTCCGCAAAATGCGCGCAGAAATCTTTGCAGCCCAGCACAAGGAGGCGGCAGAATGAGCAACTACAACTTCGCCTATCTCGACGAGCAAACCAAACGGATGATCCGTCGCGCGATCCTCAAAGGCATTGCGATCCCCGGCTATCAGGTGCCGTTTGCCTCCCGCGAAATGCCGATGCCTTATGGCTGGGGCACAGGTGGGGTACAGGTGACGGCGGCCTGTTTGACGCCGGAGGACACGTTGAAAGTGATCGACCAAGGCGCCGATGACACCACCAACGCCGTGTCGATCCGCAAGTTCTTTGAAAAGACCGCCGAGATTGCCGTGACCGAGAAAACCGGCGATGCGACGGTGATCCAAACCCGTCACCGTATCCCGGAGGAGCCTTTGGGCGAAGGACAGATTTTGGTCTATCAAGTGCCGATCCCCGAGCCTTTGCGGTTTTTGGAGCCGCGCGAGACCGAGACACGCAAAATGCACGCGCTTGAGGAATACGGCCTGATGCATGTGAAGCTCTACGAAGACATCGCGCGCCACGGCCATATCGCCACCTCCTATGCCTATCCGGTCAAGGTCGAAGGGCGCTATGTGATGGACCCGTCGCCCATTCCGAAATTCGACAATCCGAAAATGGAGATGGCGGCGATCCAATTGTTTGGTGCCGGGCGCGAACAACGCATCTACGCGGTGCCGCCCTACACCAAAGTCGTCTCGCTCGATTTCGAAGATCACCCGTTTGATCCCTCCAAGGCCGATCACCCCTGTGATCTCTGCGGCGCGGAACACACCTATTTGGATGAGGTGATCATTGATGACGCGGGCGGGCGGATGTTCGTGTGTTCCGACACTGATTATTGCGCCGGACGGCAGGCCAAGGGCCACCGTGGGCGTCTCAGCCCGACCGAGGAGGCCGCACAATGAGCGCGCATTTCACCCCGCTTTTGCCCATCCCGCTTTTGCCCACCCCGCTTTTGTCTGTCAAAGACATCCATAAAACCTACGGCGGGCGGATCGGTTGTACCGATGTGTCATTTGATCTTTATCCCGGCGAAGTCATGGGAATCGTGGGCGAATCCGGCTCCGGCAAATCGACACTGTTGAATTGTATGGCGGGGCATATCCCGACCGACAGCGGGCAGGTTCTGTTTGACACCCGTGATTGCGGCTTGATCGACACGCTGACCATGTCCGAACCCGAACGCCGGATGCTGGCGCGCACCGATTGGGCCTTTGTCCACCAACACGCCCGTGATGGGTTGCGCATGTCCGTATCCGCAGGCGGCAATGTTGGCGAGCGGTTGATGGCCGTCGGCGCGCGTCACTATGGTGATATTCGGGCGCAGGCCGTCGATTGGTTGGGTCGGGTCGAGATTGATGAGGATCGGATGGATGACCGCCCCTCGGCCTTTTCCGGCGGGATGCAACAGCGGCTGCAAATCGCCCGCAATCTGGTCACGGGTCCCCGCCTTGTGTTCATGGACGAACCCACGGGCGGCCTGGACGTCTCCGTTCAGGCGCGGCTTTTGGATTTGTTGCGCGGATTGGTGCGCGAAATGGGCCTGTCTGCGATTATCGTCACCCATGACCTTGCGGTGGTGCGGCTTTTGGCCGACCGTCTGATGGTGATGAAATCAGGACATGTGGTGGAAACCGGGCTGACGGATCAGGTTTTGGATGATCCGCAACACGCCTACACGCAACTGCTCGTGTCCTCCGTGCTTCAGGTCTGACACCATGCTTTATGCCTACCGCCTTGTGACCTCCGGCTTGGAACAGATGCCGATTGAAAGCGACCTCAAAGAGGCGCTTTGGATTGACCTTCTGAATCCGTTGGTGGCGCAGGTGCAGGCGCTGGCGGCCCTTGGTGTGACGGTGCCGACGCTCGCGGATATGGAAGAAATCGAAGTTTCCAATCGGCTCTACCGCGAAGGCGATACCGAAGTGTTGACCGTGGTTTTGCCGGGGCTCAACAAGATGAAGGAGCCGAGCTTTGGCCCGGTTGCCTTTTTGATCACGCCCGAGCGTTTGGTCACCGTGCGCTATCACACGCCGCGTCCGTTTGAAACCTTTGCCGCCCATGCGGGCCAATCGAGTGCGGGCTGTTCCGGGCGCAGACGGGTGTTTTTGGGACTGGTCGAAGAGATCGTGGCGCGTCTGGCGGATTTGCTCGAAGGTGTTGGCAAAGCCTTGGATCAGCAATCCCATATCGCCTTTCGCGACCCGCCGCCGCGTGGCGATGAGCTTGCCTCGGCACTGCGTATTTTGGGGCGGCAAAGCGAGCAGGTGGCAAAAGTCCGACACGCGCTTTTGACGGTCGAGCGGGCATTGTCGAGTTTTGGGCTTGGGCTTGATGAGCGTGGTGACAAGGCGGAGCGCGAGATTTTGAAAGCTCTGGTGCGCGACTGTCAGGCGCTTGCGGTGCATGGCGATTTCTTGTCGGCACGGGTGTCGCAACTGACCGATGTGAACTTTGGCCTGATCAATCTGGAGCAAAGCAACACCAGCCGCATTTTCTCAGTGGTGGCGGTGTTGTTCATGCCACCCACCTTGGTCGCGTCTGTCTATGGCATGAACTTCCCGAACCTGCCGGGGATTGAAAATCCCTACGGCTATTACATCGCGACGGTGCTGATGATCGGTTCGGGGCTTGGCACTTATCTTTTATGTAAATGGAAAAAATGGCTGTAACCTTATGATCCATCTAGAAAATGTTTCCAAATCTTTCACGCTGCACAATCAAGGCGCGGCGGTGATCCCGGTGATGGCGGGGGCGACATTTGACGTGGCCCCCGGCGAATGCGTGGCGCTGATCGGCAATTCAGGCGCGGGGAAATCCACGCTGATGCGGATGATTTACGGCAATTACCTAAGCCAATCCGGGCGGATCATGGTGGGCGATGTCGATGTCGCAACCGCCGAGCCGCGCGAAATCATCGCGCTCAGACGCGCCACCTTGGGCTATGTGTCACAGTTCCTGCGCGTCGTGCCGCGGGTGCCGACGGTTGAGGTCGTGGCCGAACCGTTGCTCTCGGTTGGCACGCCGAAAGAGGTGGCTTTTGAGCGCGCGCGCGACCTTTTGGCCCGGCTCAACATTCCCGAAACGCTCTGGTCGCTGTCGCCCACGACGTTTTCGGGCGGCGAACAACAGCGCGTCAACATTGCGCGCGGCTTTGCCCATACCTATCCGGCGATGTTGTTAGATGAACCGACCGCCTCATTGGATGCGACCAACCGCGAAACCGTTTTGACCCTGATCGAAGAGGCCAAAGCCCGCGGTGCCGCCATTATCGGGATTTTCCACGACGCACCCGCGCGCGCACGGGTGGCGGATCGCGAGATTGATGTCTCCGATTTCACCCCCGCGAAGGTGGTGTGACATGGTCGGTCGCCTTCATGCCGTGGTCGGGCCCTCTGGGGCGGGCAAAGATACGTTGATTGACGCGGCACGCGCGGTGCGGCGTGATCTGGCGGTGGCGCGCCGGGTGATCACCCGTCCCACCTCTGCCGGGGGCGAGGATTTCGAAGGTGTCAGCGTCGAGGAATTTGACCGCCGTCTGGAGGCCGGAGAATTCGCGCTGCATTGGGAGGCACATGGCCTGAAATATGGCGTGCCGATCGAGATTGAAATCGCGCTCAATGAGGGGCGCGATGTGGTGTTCAACGGCTCACGCGCGATCCTGCCCGAAGCTTATGCGCTTTATCCCAACATGGGTGTTTTGCTGATCACCGCCTCGCCCGAGGTGCTAGCCGAACGTCTGGCCGCGCGGGGGCGCGAAAGCCGGGCCGAGATCGAAAAACGGCTGGCCCGCGCCGAATATGACATTGCGCCGGGCCTGCCCGTGCGCCGGGTCAACAATGACGGCGCACTTGACGAGGCGGTCGCGGCCTTTCTTGCCGCACTTCAGCCCGAAAGAGTGTAACGGTGGATCAGGTGAAACCGGCCATCTTCTGCCTCGCCAAACAGGCAAAGATCGCGGATCACAAAGGGCGTGGGCAGCAGCGGGGCGATCACCGGGGCAAGGGCGGCTTTGGTGGCGGTGGCCTCATCATCGGTCAGCTTGCCGGACAGGGTGAGGTGGAATTTGAACTCCTCCATCACATAGGGATAGCCCCACTCGGCCAACAATGCCTCTTGCCGGGGCGTCAGGCCCGCCGCGCGGCGGCGCGCCAATTCGGCCTCGCCAGCGGGCGCGCGGTGGGCATCCAAGGCGCTCACGACATCCCCGGCGAGACGTTCCAAAGGCGTGAGATCGCCCATGGGCGTCAGGGCCAGAAACCGACCGATTTGGTTGAGGCGCAGCCCGTCCAAAACGACCGGCGCATGGGTGCGGCCAAAGGCCTCAAGATCGGTGATCAACGCCTCCAACGGGCCCGTGAGGCGAAACGGTGGCTTCAGCGTACCGTGAAATCCGTATTTGCGCGGGGTCTCGGTGATCTGTGCCTCGGGCAGGGGCAGGCCGGACAAATCGGGCGGCGCGACCTCTGCACCCAAAACCGGGTCCCAGCCCAACCAGGCCGCAGCGAAATCGGCCAAGGCCCCCGGTTCGGGCGCGTAATAGACCGCGTATCTTTTAAAATCACCCACGCCAAAATCCCTCATGCCAAAATTCCCCATGCCAAAATCCCCCATGGCGCAGTCCTTAGATCCTTTGTGTCACACCTCTGTGACATTGATCGGGCAAACCCTGCGTCTCTCAATAGGACGACACGATGACTGATTTTACGCTGACCAATGCCCGAATTGTACTTGAGACCGAGGTTATCCAAGGCACCCTGCGCGTGGAAGGGGGCAAAATCGCCGATGTGAGCACGGGCGGAAGCTCTGTGCCCGGCGCCGTTGATGTGGCAGGGGATTTGATCATTCCGGGGTTGATCGAGTTGCACACCGACAACCTTGAACGCCATATTGAACCGCGTCCCAAAGTCGATTGGCCGCATAAGGCGGCGATCATCGCCCATGACGCCGAACTGGCCTCGGTTGGCATCACCACGGTGTTTGATGCAATGCGGGTGGGCTCTATCATTCGGGCCGGGGATGCGGGGGGCTATGCCAAATACGCCCGCTCCCTGTCGCGCGAATTGATGATGCTGCGCAATCAAAACGCTTTGAAAATCAGCCACTTTTTGCATCTGCGCGCCGAGGTGTGTTCGGAGACACTTGAGGCGGAAATGAGTGAGTTTGGTCCCGAGGACCGCATCGGTCTTGTGTCTTTGATGGACCACACGCCGGGACAACGGCAGTTTCGCGATATTTCCAAACTCAAAGACTATGTGCAGAAAAAACGCGGCATGTCCGACGCGCAATTCGAAGAGCATGTCAGCCACCTTTTGGAGCTGCGCGACACCTATGGCGCGCGTCACGAAGAGGTCGCCGTGGCCGAGGCAAACCGATACGGTGCGGTTTTGGCGTCGCATGATGACACCACGGCGGATCATGTTGAGGTCTCGCGTCAGCATGGCGTGCGGGTGGCGGAATTCCCGACCACGGTGGAGGCCGCACAGGCCTGTAAATTGCACGGTATCGCGGTGATGATGGGCGCGCCGAACCTCATTCGCGGCGGCTCGCATTCCGGCAATGTCGCCGCCCATGATCTGGCCGAACGCGGGCTGTTGGATGTGGTGTCCTCGGACTATGTGCCCTCGGCGCTGATGTCCTCGGCCATTCTTTTGGCGGATCTGTGGGACGACATCCCGCGCGCGATTGCGACGGTGACAACCAATCCGGCACATGCCGTGGGGCTGATGGATCGTGGCCGCATCGCGGAGGGACTTCACGCCGATCTGGTCCGCATCGCCCGCATCGAAGGCACGCCGGTCATTCGCGGCGTCTGGTCGCATGGGCGTCAGGTGGGATAACGTCGCGCCTATCTTTGGGAGTGCCAAATGCATGTGTCTAAAGTGACCTGTAGTCAGGCATTTGGCACTCCCTGCCGATGTCAGAGCGATACGTCGGCGTGGCTTCATCCCCGGCGGACGTGGTAAACGCCATAGATCAAACAGGACATGAAAATGAGTCCGGCGCTTGGAATGGCAACGTTGGCTTTTAAGTTTTCAACAATGAAGTCGGATGAAACCGCGCGCCCTGTCTCGAGATCGAAACGGGACAGGATGGCGAACATGACGGTTGAAAACACCACATGTCCGCTGGCGGCAACGACGCTTTCAAACGGGTGAAACCAGAATCCGCCTAAAGCGTTTCGGGTTTAAGTCGTGTCTCAACTTAAATCCGAAACGCTTTAAGCAGACCAGACAGAGGCCTGACATAAAAACACCCAGTGAGACAGAGTGACTGAGGCTGCTCTTTAGCAGCAGTCCAGCGACAACAGTGCAAAGCAATACGACACTGTCGGTTTTAAGGGACAAAAGGAGAGAACGCCGGAACCGATCTGTGTGTTGGGACTGTCACGGACATGATCACCCATACGCTTTTTGATACCAAGGCTGGGCCGCATTCGACAAGCCGTATCGGCCGCGTGGATCGCAAAGACGGGCGATCTGCGCATGGGCCATGCGAAAATGGGCCATGCGAAAGCAGAGAGGACATGCCGCACCGCCTGAGGGCGGTCTTGTGTGCGTGATCGAGGTGGAAATGGCTGGGATGGTAGGATTCGAACCTACGGTACACTGTACCAAAAACAGTTGCCTTACCACTTGGCTACATCCCAACGTGGGGGGCTAATTAGTCGCTTGCTGGGAAGTGTGCAAGCCCTTTTCGTGAAATTCTTTGGCTTGGAATGAAAGAATTTGCCGGAGGCCCTGACTGCGGTTTCCGAAAGGGCCTCTCCCCGGATTTTATCGAGGCGGAGAGAGGATATGCGGGGCGTTAGGGGCGGGCGTGCAGTTTTGCTTTGCCCCTCATTGGTCAAAGTCCGCAAGCGTCACCACAGCGTCGCCTGAGCGGTCCATACGGGCAAACCATTGCGCGCCATTGCCGACAAATTCGTCGCGCGTGACCACGCCGTCGCCATTCATGTCATTGTAGCGCCGGGTCATGGCGTCTTGAACGGCGTCAATACCGACCGCCATTTGGCCTTGGCCCTGACCTTGGCCCATGCCCTTACCTTGGCCCTGACCCATAGCTTGGCCTTGTCCCGGAACACTCCCGTATGCCTCAAGATGCATTTCACGGTCTGCGGCGCGGGTTTCGTCAAACATGGCATATTCTTCGTCGTTCAATGTGCCATCTTCATCAGCGTCAAACATGTAAAACAAATCGCCACGGCGTTCTTGCACCTCGGCAAGCGTCACTTGGCCATTTTCATCCAAATCCCAGTTGGCCATGAACTCCGCGCCAAACCCCTGTGCCAATGTGAGGCTGGGCAGGGCGGCGAGGGGGAGGGCGGCAAGCAGGGCAAGCGACAGGGGGAAGCGTTTCATGATGTGATCCTTTCACATTCCGCGTGTTGAATGCTTTTGATACGCGGGGCCTGTGCCACTCCGTCGTGCCAAACTGTCGCAGGGGGGGACCAAATAAAAGGACCCGCACACCCCTTTCAGGGGGCGGGCCCATCATGATTTCAGGTTTAAAGCGTTCCGCCTTTCACCTGAGATAGGGGAAAGGCGGAACGCTTTAGGCAGAGACCTGTTCGCGCAATACGGCAGCGGTCAAAGACGCCATCAGATAAATGCCCGAAAACAGCAGCATCGACAAAAGGGTGCTTTCGAATTTGCGCGGATAAGTGGGTTCGTCCGGGGCGATGGGACGCGAAGACAGGGACAGGTAGCGCACCTGACGGTTGGCCTCGATCCGCGCCATTTCGAGCGATTGAATGGCCTGTTGCGCCATCGCCTGACGGGTGGCAAGATCCACCTCCGCCATCCGCAATTCTGCCGACACACGCGCCAAGGAGCCGGATTCGCCGGTGGCCTGTGTCAACTGCGAGCGTAACTGGGCAATCAGCGTTTCAAGGCGGCCAATGTCGCCACGGGTGCCATCGACGCGGGCCTGGTTCGGACGCGGGTTGTCCAAAAGCTGTTGCAGTTGCAGTTTCTTTTCCTGAAGCTGGGTTTCAAAGCCGGACACCTGACCCATGATCGCCGCCGTTTCGGCATCGGGCGAGATAATGCCAAGCTGTTCTTGCAGAAGGACAACTTTTTCTTGCGCGGCCTGCATTTTGGCTTCGGCGTCATCAAGACTTTCACGCGCGCCTTTCATTTGGTCTTCGCGCATCCGCTGGGTCAGATGATCCACGCTTTCCTCGGCATATTCGACCAACATGTCACTGAACAATTGAGAGGTCTCTGGCGTCGCCGCGACCACCTCCATCTTCAAAAGCCCTTCGGTCGGGTCATAGCCGATGCTGACGCGATCCTGATAGACTTTATAGGCTTGTTCATTGGTCGGATTTTGCGGCAGGCGTTGGATCGGGTCAATCGCGTCAGAGGAAAAATGCGCCTTAAACCCGGCGTCCGCATCCAGACGCAACATGGCGTCGCGACTTTCAAGAAACTCCTGAACCGCGATCGAATCCTGAGCGCCACCCAGCCCAGACGCGCCCATAAGGCCGCCCAAACCGCCAGACCCCCCGGCAGAATCCGCCTGTTGGATCAAAAACGCCGACTGCGTGGCGTACATGGGCGTTGCGATTGTATAGAAATAAATCCCGGCCAGGATCGTTGGAATGCCAACAAAAACGGCCAAACGCGCGATCAAAAGCACCATTTTGCGCCGACGTCGCCGCGCGATGTCGCGTTGAATGGTGGAGATCTCGTCTTCTCGACTCAGCCGTTCCAAAATATCTTTGGACGGCGGCTTGGGGGTGTCGATGGTTTTCGGAAGTTTCGCCCCCTCCGTGGTGGTCAATTCCCGTGAGGGCGGTTTGCCCTCGGTCGTCACCAGATCCAACATCGCGGCACGTTGGAACGGATCAATCCCCTGTTTGCGCAACTGTCGCACGGCGTCGAAATCAGAGGTGGCCGCGATGCCGTGTTTTTGCGCCACGCGCCGCGCCATCCGCAATTGACGCCCGGTCAGGCCTTCGCGGCGGATGGTGTCAATTTCGGCGTCGATGCTGGCCTCATCTGCGGGGGTGACATCGCCGGTCAGCGCAGTGTTGGTGTCGTTGTCTTGGCCAAGGGAGCGGGCCACGCCGCCTTTGATCCGTCCCCCACGCCCCGTGGCGGAGGGGGCCGCGTTTTGGCTTTCGGTTACGGGCGTTTCTTGCGGTGCTTTTTGTGCCGCGGCAGACCCGGCAAAAGGCGCATCGCCAAAGCCATCGGCACTGGCGTCATTGTCAAACAATTTGTCGTCATCAAAGGCCTTAACCGCCGCTTCTTTTGACGGGGCTTGGCCTGTGGCATCGACGATAGGGGGTTTTCCCCCTTGCCCGGCGGGTGTTGCGGCACGCGGCGCGCGGCGCACCCGGAATTTTTGAGCTTTAACCTTCGTAGTCATAGAGCGCCTTGGCCTCTTCCAATGTGTCGAACATGTAAAGCTTGCCGTTTCTCAAAACAGCCGCCGAACGACAGAATTTCTCAAGCGTGGCGGCCTGATGCGACACCACGATGATGGTGGCATGTTCAAGCCGCTCGCGTAAAATGCTCCCTGCTTTGCGGTTGAAATTCACATCCGCCGTCGACGGCATACCCTCGTCGATCAGGTAGATGTCAAAATCAAGCGCCAGCAAAAGCGCAAAAGACAGGCGGGATCGCATCCCCGCTGAATAAGTTGCCACCGGCATATCAAAATATTCTTTGAGCTCACAGAGCCAACGGCAGAAGGCCTCGACATAATCGGGATCGAGATCGTAAAGCTCGGCAATAAAGCGGACATTTTCGCGCGCGGTGTGTTTGCCGATCAGCCCGCCCATGAACCCAAGCGGAAAAGACACGCGACAGCCACGGCGAATTTCGCCCTCGTCGGGTTTTTCCAAACCACTCATCATATTGATGATCGTCGTCTTGCCGGTGCCGTTCGGGGCAAGGATGCCAAGGCTGTTGCCAAGTTCCACGCGAAAAGACGCGCGATCAAGGATCACCTTGCGCTGCGTCCCGGTCCAAAAGGACTTACTCACATTGTCGAACTCGAGCATAGTTACGCGCCCTGATACTGCCTACACACCACCCTTAACGGGTTTTTGTTAATGGAGCCGTCTTAATTGGCCATTTTGTTGAAATTATGCCGAGACGCCCGCGATAAATCCATCTCAGACTGCTCTCATGTGGAAAAAAATGAGGCCAAACCAGCATATAGCCCCTGTGGTTTGGCCTCATTTTCGAAACGATTCCGTAATCTTGGCGCGTTTTACGTCGATTGTTTCTGAACGCGGCACAGTTTGCCGACGATAATCGAGATGATCGCGGCGGCGAATGAGAACAGCGCGCCCATCTTGGCGGCGGCCTGAACCGGGGTCGAGCCGAGCATTGTGTCGGCATCAAAGGCGACCGAGGCGATAAACAGCGACACGGTAAAGCCGATGGCCGCGACACAGCCGATCACCAAAAGATCAATCGTGCGCATCCCCGCCGGAAGGCCCAGACGCAACACATGCGCCGCCAGAGCGCCCATGATCAGGATGCCCACAGGTTTGCCGATCAACAGCCCGCCCAAAACCAGCCATGTCGGATCGCCGATGGCATTGAATTCAACACCGGCATTGAGCAGGCCGAAGAAAAACAGAATGATTTCAACCGGGGTTTTCAGCTTGTGTTCGATATCGTTCAGCAGATCGGACAGGTGTTGTTCGGCATCGGCGAACAGGCCAAAGGCGCGGTCGGCATGAGGGATGGTCGGGACAATCGGCAACAGGCCCAAAGCCGGGTGAATGCCCGCACGCATGAAGCCGTACCACGAGATACAGGCGGCAATCAGATAGGGCCAATAGGACAGGGACTGGCGCACCCAGGTCGAGGTTGGGCGGACTTCTTTGCCGGCGTCAAGTTTGCGCGGCAACCAGTTGGCCAGCACGAACACAAGCACAGCCGCAGCGACTGAGAGCAACAGCCATTGTACGGCCAGTTCGCCGGTCGGATAGAAGATCGCCAAGATCACAAGACCCGCCGCATCATCCGCGATGGCCAAAAGCAACAGAAAGCGCACGGCAGGGTGGCCCGCGCCAAAGACGATCCGGCCCACGAGATAGGAAAACGCGATATCGGTGGCGGTGGGCACGGCCCAGCCGTTTTTGACCGCATCATAGGTGTCCGAGCCCAAGACCATCGCCAGTCCAAGATAGACCGCAATCGGCCCCAACATGCCGCCCAGGGTGGCAATCAGGGGTGTGGCCGCCTTTTTGCCGCGCAAAGAGCCGTTTTTGAGGATCACAGCCTCCCAGACCTCTTTTGCGGCAATGGCAAAGAAGAAGGCCATGAGCACGTCGTTGAACAGGTAATGCAGGGTCAGGGTGCGGTGAACATGTCCGGCCTCGTCCATATGCGGATGGCCGATAAAGAAATTTTCCGCCAGAGGGTACTCGACGAAGGCGTGGTAGGACTGCGCATCCGTGTTTGCCCAGATCAACGCAAGAACTGCGCCGATGATCAGCAAAAGCGAATAGTTCGTGACGAAATTCCAGACCTTGTACATATGTGCCCTCCGATCCCTGTACCCAAGCGTGCTTGGGGAATAATCCAAGCAAGGGGGTAGGGCAAGCATGCAAACCCCTGTTGCCGTCGAACAGGGGTCAGTTTTCATGGCGATTTCCAAGAGTTGATCAGAAAATAGTCTCGAAACTGGTCCAGCTTATTCCGGCCAGGACCGCCCCGATGAGGGCAAAGCCAATATAGGCGGCAAAGACGCGAGGTTTGACCAGCGCCCAGACGGCCACCGCCGCCGGGATGCAGGAAATGCCCCCCGCCACCATGAAAGCCATCGCCGCACCGGCGGACATGCCCTGAGACAAAAGCCCGGACATCAGGGGCACGGCGGCGTAGCCATTGAGATAGGCGGGTGCGCCGATGGCGGCGCCGATCAGGATCGGGCGCAGACCTGTGCCGCCCATCACCGAGGCGATCATCTCTGCGGGCAAGTACCGGATCATCACCGCCTCAAGCACATAGGCAACCAACATCCATTTGCCGAGAAACATCAGGTTTTCGCGGAAATTGCTGCGGAAACTCTCGATGCGCTTGGACTCGGTCCAGACCTTCCAATTTGGCGCGCCTCGCAGCGCGGCCGACGCACACCGAGACGGCGCGGCGCGCGGTTTCAAAGGGTCCGCGAACAGCGCGGTGCCGCCCATGAGTTTGACCCCGAAGCCACCCATGAGGCCAATGCAGACCGCAGCGAGGGTTTTGGCGATGGCAAAATCGACGCCCAACCCGTTGGCCGTGACAATGAACATGGCCGGGTCCATCAAAGGCGAGGCCAGCCAAAAAGCCATGACGGCAGAGAGCGGTACGCCAACGGCCAAGGCCCCGGCGATAAAGGGAATGACCTGACAGGAGCAGAACGGCGACACACCACCGACAATCGCGGCCACCACGATCATGCGCAGCTCGCGGCCTTCGAAAGCCTTGGACAGCAATGTCTCTGCACCTGAGGCTTTGACGTAGGCGGTGGCGAGAATGGCAAACATCAAAAACGGTGCCGCCGCCCAAAGCGCCTCTGCTGTAAAGCGGATCGTGTCCCAAAGGGCGGGCGTGTCGAACAGGGCGACGGCCACAAGGACCAAGCCCGCGAGCAACAGCGCCTTGTCGGTCTTTTTCCACAGCATCGGGAGTTTCGGCGGGGTTTGCGTGAGATCAGTCATGACACTGGTCCTTCATGGCAATGGGCCTCTGGGGTACAGGTGTCTGCGTCGCAATCGGCACAGCATTCGGACAGAAGGGCGGACAAAAGCCCCTCCAACTCATCGTAATCGGCGGCGATGCACAGAATAGACCGCCCGTGGCGCTCTTGTGTCACAAGCTTTGTTGCCGCGAGGATTTTCATGTGATGGGTCAGGGTCGCCCCGGTGATCCCGGTGCGCTCCCCCAGCGTGCCAATGGTCAATCCCTTTGGACCCGCCCGCACCAAAGCGCGCAACACCGTAAGGCGTTGTTCGGAGCCAAGGGCAGCAAAGGTGCTTGCCGCTTCGGCTATGGAAATGTCGTCAGAATGGGGGGCGCTCATGGCGGGGTTTCCTATGCGTATCTGCGATTCATTTTTATAATTCTAGAAATATAAAAATGAGTCAAGTGGTCAAACCCAAACCGATGCGCTAAAATAAACGCATGAGCCTGACCCAAGAGATACGCGCCTGTCGCCTCTGTGCCGATCGGTTTGCCGCCACGGCAACTGCCCACACACCGCGCCCTGTGGTGTGGTTTCGCCCCTCTGCGCGCATTTTGATCGCTGGACAGGCACCGGGCGCGCGGGTGCATGACAGCGGGCGGCCCTTTACCGACCCGTCGGGGGATCGGCTGCGCGCATGGCTTGGGCTGGATGAGGAAACGTTTTATGACCGCGACCGCATCGCCATCGTGCCGATGGGGTTTTGTTTCCCCGGTTATGACGCCAAAGGCGCGGATATTCCGCCGCCCAAACTGTGCCGCGAGACATGGCACGATCAGGTGATGACGGCACTGGGCGAAGTGGATCTGATCTTGCCCGTGGGGCTTCATGCGATCCGCTATCATCTTGGGGTGAAAACAGCGTTGACAGAGACAGTGCGCAATTGGCGCGACTGGCGCGATCATGCGCCGCGCGTCTTTCCCTTGCCTCATCCGTCCTGGCGCAATACGGGTTGGCTAAAGAAAAACCCGTGGTTTGAGGCCGAACTTTTGCCCGAGCTGCGCGTCTGCCTTCGGGCCAGCCTTAAGGACCTGCCATGACCGAACACTCTGCCTCCGCACAGACCCCCATTGACCGTGCCCATGCCGCGATGCAAGCCGCCCCCGACGACGACACCGCCCGTTTGCGGTTTTTTGAACGTGTGGCCGATGGCGAATGGTTTTTGCTCTTGGATGAAGAACATGACGGCGCAGGCCCGATCACGCCGCGGGTGTTTCCGGTCGAAGAGGATCAATTCGTCGTGGCCTTTGACCGCGAACACCGCTTGGCCGAATTCGCGGGACAGGCGCCCTATGCCGCAATGTCCGGGCGGGTGTTGACCGAAATGTTGGCGGGCTCTGGCTTTGGCTTGGGGTTGAACCTGTCTGTGGCCCCCTCCGAAATGCTCTTGCCGGGGGCGGCGGTCGATTGGCTGCAGGCCACTCTGGGCAATGCCCCCGCCGAGACCCATGGCAAAGCCGAAGAGATTTTTCCGCCGCATGGCTTGCCAGAGGTTTTGGTCACGGCGCTAGACGCCAAACTGGCGATTGCGGGTGGATTGGCGCGGTTGGTCTACCTGTCAGGCGTGACATACGAGGACGGCGTGCGCTCGCATCTCTTGGCCTTCGTGGATCAAATCCCCGGTTCAGAAGATGTCTTGGCGCGGCTTGTGTCCGAGGCGTTGATTTTTTCGGGCGTTGAGGCCGGGGCGCTGGATGTGGCGTTTTTCAAATCCTCCGATCCGCTCTGCGCCGCCTTTGCCCGCTTTGGTCTGCGGTTCGATTTGCCAGACCCCGAACCATTGCAATCCGGCCCCGCCGCGCCCGGCATGGACCCGAGTGCCCCGCCGAAACTGCGGTGATGTGAGTATTTAAAACGCCACGCCTTTAACCTGAGACAGGGGAAAGGCGTGGCGATGCTGAACATATCAATGGTGTGGGCGTTCCGCCATAAACCCGTGAAACAGGTTTATGGCGGAACGCTTTAGGTCACGGTAAAGGGGGGCTGGGTGGCTCAGTACCCGGCCGCGCGATCGACCAGATGCAAAAACGGTTCACCCGCCTCGCCACGGCGGATGTTTTCGGCGATCACCTCTGAGGCGGTTTGCGCGCGGGTTTCGGCGGCGATATGCGGCGTGACGGTGACGTTGGGGTGGGCCCAATAGGGGTGGTCTTGCGGCAGGGGTTCGGTGCGGAACACGTCCAAAGTGGCGTGACCGATCTGGCCTGCGTCCAAGGCGGTCAGCAGGGCATCATCGTCGATCAAGCTGCCACGACCGGGGTTCACGATGCGCGCGCCCTTGGGCAAAAGCGCCAGCGTTTCTGCGTTCAGCGTGTTCTCTGTCTGTGGCGTGTTGGGTAGCAACAGCACGACGATTTCGCCCGTCTTCAACGCCATTTTGAGACCGTCGGGGCCGCTGACACAGGTCAGGCCCGCGATCTGTTTCGGACGCCGCGACCATCCGGTGACGTGAAAGCCAAGGGCGGCCAGCGCCCGCGCGCAGCTCTGTCCAAGTTCGCCCAAGCCCAGCACCGTGACAGGACGATCGCGCGCCAAAGGCGGGGTGATGTGATCCCACGCGCCATTGAGGCCGTGAATGTGGCGGTCCATCCCAAGGTGATAGCGCATCACATGCCCGACCACGTAGTCGCGCATCCCCTGCGCGAGGCCGGGATCGACCATCCGGCAGAGCGGTTGGGTGAGTGTGGGGTTGGGGGCGATTTTTTCGACGCCAGCCCAGAGGCTTAGAACCGCTTTGGTGCGGATGTAGGGGGTGAAATCCGTGAGCGTGTCGTTTGGGGCATAGATGATGTAATCGACTGCATCCGGGCGGGCGCTGCGCGTCAGATCGGCGTCAATCCCCGCCGTTTTGAGCGCCTGCTGCAGCACCGTTTCATAGGCGGGCCACGTCCGGTCCGGGGCGGAAAACAACAGGGTGAGCGTCATCTTTTGCCCCTTGGGCGATGGATATGCGCCGATTGGACGATGCCGAACGCGGCCAAAAGCACCAACATCGCCGAGCCGCCATAAGAGACCAGCGGCAAAGGCACGCCGACCACGGGGGCAAGCCCCATCACCATCGACATATTGACCGCGAAAAACAGGAAAAACGTTGCTGAGACGCCGATGGTCACCAGCGCGCCAAACCGGTCTTTGTTGTTCATCGCCGAGACAAGGCAAAACAGGACAATCCCGGCATAGAGTGCCAAAAGGGAGATGCCGCCGATAAAGCCGAACTCTTCGGCCAGGGTGGTAAAGATAAAGTCGGTGTGTTTTTCAGGCAGGAAATTCAACCGGCTCTGCGTGCCCTGCATAAACCCCCGCCCGGTCCAACCACCTGATCCCAAAGCAATTTTCGATTGAGTGATGTGATAGCCCGCCCCCAAAGGATCGGTGGAGGGATCGAGAAACGTGTCGATCCGGGCAAATTGGTAGTCTTTCAAAAGCTGCCAAGAGGTGCCGCGCGAGGCGAACACAGCGCTGACAAGCCCAACCGCAATGCCCGCGACCGCTGCGAAATACCACCAACTGACGCCTGCGGCGAACATCACGATGGCGCCGCCCGCGATCAACAGGATCGAAGTGCCAAGATCGGGCTGATTGAGCACCAAAGCTGTGGGCACAAGGATCAACACGACAGGGATCAAGACCCACAAAGGTTTGGAGACCTTGTCGATGTCGAGCCAATCGTAATAGGCGGCCAACAGCATCACCAGCGAGATTTTCATCAATTCGGAGGGCTGAAGTTTGATCGGGCCAAGATCAATCCACCGCTGTGCGCCCATGCCAACATGGCCGAAAAATTCGACGAAAATCAACAGTATAAAGGAGGCGATATAGGCCAGACCAGCGATGTTGCGCCAAAACCAGATCGGCACCATGCCGATCATCAACATCGCCACCATGCCAAGGGCAAAGCGTTTCATCTGTGGCTCGGCCCAGGGTTGGAACGACCCTCCCGCATTGGAATAGAGCATCAAAAACCCGACCGAGGCGGCGGCGGACAGCAACAGAACCAGCGCCCAGTTGACATAAAGGACTTTTGACAGACCGGTTGGGATGGTCTTGAGGGTGCTTTCAAGATAGCTCATGCACGGCCTCTTGTGGTCTCGTCGCCATCGAGGTCGCGCAGGGGCATGGCCTTGAACCGTTCGCGGATGGTGCCACGTTGCGAGCTTGGATAGGCGGTCAAAGGCGGCACCGCACCATGGAGGGCATAGAGCATCAAATCGCGGGCAATCGGGGCCGCGACAGAGGAGCCCCCGCCGCCATGTTCGACCACCACCGAGACAGCATAGCGCGGCGCATTATAGGGTGCGAAGGCGACAAACAGCGCGTGATCGCGTTCGATCCATGGCACGTTATTGTTGTTCACCACGGCGGAGCGGACCTGTGCCGTGCCGGTTTTTCCCGCCATTTTCGTGGTGTCGTCTTCGATGCGTGCAGAAAAGGCGGTGCCACGATTTGAGTTGATCACCTCAAACATGCCCTGACGCACCGAGCGCAACATGTTTTCGTTAAGCCCCAAAGGCGCGCCGCCGAGGATGTTTTGCTCGACCCCGTCGATGGATTTGATCATCCGGGGCAAGATCTCGCGGTTGGTCGCCAAACGCGCGGTCATTACGGCAAGCTGCATGGGCGTCGCCAGGACAAACCCCTGACCAATGGCGGCGTTCAAACTGTCGCCCACCACCCATTCGGCACCACGGTTTTCAAGTTTCCATTGCTTATCGGGCATGAGACCGGAATTGATCCCCGGCAGCGGCAGATCATAGCGCAGGCCAAGTCCAAGTTTGCGGCCCATCTCGGCGATGTTTTCAATGCCTGCACGCTGGGCCATCTCGTAATAATAGACGTCACAGGAATGGCGCAGGGAGCCGACCATATTCACATTGCCGTGCCCTGCGCGTTTCCAACAGTGAAAGCGCCGCCCGCCAATCTCAGTGTAACCCATGCAGCGGACCGTGTCTTCGGGCGTGACAACGCCCGCCTCAAGCGCAGCCAGGGCGGTGACCATTTTAAAGGTTGATCCCGGCGGATAGGCCCCCTGAACCGATTTGGACGGCAAGGGGCGGTGATCGTTTTCCAGCAGTTCATTATAGGCGACCGAAGAAATCCCGCGCACGAACAGGTTTGGATCAAAGGCCGGGGTCGATCCGGCGGCCAAAATATCGCCGGTTTCCACATCCATGATCACGGCAGAGGCGCTTTCCCCCGCAAGCCGGGCTTGGGTGAAATTCTGCATATTGTTATCCAGGGTGAGTTGCAGGTTCACCCCCGGCTCACCTTCGTGGCGGTCCAATTCGCGAATGATCCGGCCATAGGCGTTTTGTTCCACCCGCAGCGATCCGGCCTTGCCACGCAAAACATCCTCAAGACGGCTTTCCGCGCCGGATTTGCCAATCTGGAATTTCGGGATGCGGTAGAGCGGGTCGATATTGTCCATTTTCGACAGGTCATAATCGGACACGGGACCGACATAGCCGACCAGATGGGCGAAATCATCGTGCAGCGGATAATGGCGTGACAGGCCGACCTCTGGCGTCACCCCCGGAAGGGCCGGGCCATTGGCGGAGACGGATGAAAACGCTTCCCAACTCAAACGGTCGGCGATGGTCACGGGGGCAGAGGGGCCGGCTTTTTTCAACTCGGCGCGCACCCGCTCTTGTTCCTCAAGCGGCAGGCCGATCAAGCGCTCCAATTCCACCAAAACCTGATCCAATTCGCTGGCGTCCTCTTTGCGGATCACAATGCGAAAGGTCTGTTCGTTTTCGGCAATCACTGCGCCGTTCCGATCATAGATCAATCCGCGTGCAGGGGGCAAAAGCCGGAATTTGACGCGGTTTTCTTCGGCCAAAAGCCGGAATTCATCGGCCTGATCGACCTGCATATAGCGCATTCTGAGGCCAAGAATGCCCATGAAGGCCAATTGGCTGCCGCCCAAAAACAACGCCCGACGCGAGATTTTGCGGGCAGACTGCGCGGTGTCTGCGGGGGAACGTCTCATCGCACATACCTCATCTCATCGGCCTCAGACGGGGTGATCTTGGTCACATTCATCATCGTGACGGACACCAAAACCACAATCGGATAGGCGATCAGCGTTGAAATTTGGCCCAAAATTGTCAGCATGAGAGGTGCTTGATCGACCATGAAGACCGCCAGGACGAGACGGTACAACAGCGCCATGGCCAGCATCACCCCGGCCACCATCGCCCATTCGACAGCAAAGGGCATGTCGCGCGATGTCGGTTCGCGTCGGCGCAGGAATTCAAGGCCGATCACAGACAGTGCGGTCCATAGTCCGGGCGGGCGCATAAAGATGAAATCCGCCATAAGCAGGATCGCGGCGAACAAAAAGACCGGAACATAATCCGGGCGTCTGAGCACCCATGCGAAGGCAAACGCCAACAAAAGATCCGGTCCCGGCCAATGGCCGTATCCGACTTTAAGAGGCAGAAGATAAAAGAAAAACGCAAGCATGGAGAGGGCGAGAAACCCGGCTCTGTAGCTCCACCGTCGTGTGGTGCGCGGGTCAACCATCGGGATTGGCCTCCGCGTCCTGCGGCAGGGTCGTCAATGGCGCGTCCGGCAGGATCAACCCACCCGGATCGCTGATCTGTTCGCTCTCGTGGGTTCTGAGCACCCGCAGGTAATCCAGACGTTCGTAATCCGCCGCCAAAATCACCCGCAGACGCCGATCCGGGCCCATTGCAACCTGTCCGATCAGCAGATCGGTGGGAAACACGCCGCCATCGCCCGAAGACACGACGCGGTCGCCGGGGCGGACAAGTTCGGGGCTTTCGATGAAATCCAAAGGTGGGCGGCTGCTGTTGTCGCCAGACAGGATGGCGCGTTGGCCCGAGGGTTGGATCGTGGCGGGCAGGCGCGAATTGCTGTCGGTCAGCAGGATCACCCTTGAGGTGTTGGTGCCAACGCCCGAAATCCGTCCAACCAGCCCGATCCCGTCCATCGTGGCCCAACCATCGCGGATGCCATCGCGCGACCCGACGTTCAAAAGCACGGATTGCCGAAAGGGCGAACCCGAATCCGCCATCACCACGCCGGTGACATAGGTGTATTTCGGGTCGATCCGCACTTTGTTGAGGTCCAAAAGCTTGGCGTTCTTCTGTTCCAACTGTAGCGCCGCCTCTTTCCACGCCTGCATTTGACGCAGCTCCCGGCGGAGCTCCTGGTTCTGGTCATAGATGCGTTGATAGCTTTGGAAATTCTCGATCATCCCAACGGTTTTGGTCACGGGAACCAAAGCCCATTCGAAAGAAGGCACAAATTTATCAATGAGTTGCGCGCGCATGCGCTCAACGCGCGGACTGTCAATCCGCCAGAGGATAAACAGCCCGGCAAGGCACAGCAACAGAATCCCGATCAGCAAACGCCGGATCGGGCGGACATAGTCCTCAGAATTGCCTCTGTCTTTGGCCACGGTTCGCTCCCCACGTCTTCGTCACGGGTCAGCCGGGAAAAAGGATCTGCACGCGGCAGGGCTTAGCTGTCGTAATCAATAACGTGCCGGAGTTGTTTCTCAAATTCCAGCGCTTTACCAGTCCCCAGTGCGACACAATTTAGGGGTTCGTCTGCGACCGAGATCGCCAAACCGGTCTGTTCGCGCAGCGCCAGATCCAAATCGCCCAACAAGGCACCACCGCCGGTCAGCATCACGCCACGGTCGACAATATCGGCGGCAAGATCGGGCGGGGTGGTTTCAAGCGCGGCCATCACGGCCTCGCAAATCTGTTGCACCGGTTCGGCCAAAGCCTCGGCGACCATCGCTTGGTTGATTTCGATCTCTTTCGGCACACCGTTGAGCAAATCCCGCCCCCGGATGACCAAAACCGAGCCACGCCCATCGTCGGGCATCCGCGCGGTGCCGATCGAGGTTTTGATCCGCTCGGCGGTGCCTTCCCCGATCAAAAGGTTCTGTTGACGGCGCAGATAGGCGATGATGGCGTCATCCATCCGGTCACCGCCGACGCGCACAGAACGCGCATAGACGATGTCACCAAGGGACAGGACGGCCACTTCGGTGGTGCCGCCGCCAATGTCGACCACCATGTTGCCGGTCGGGTCGGTGATTGGCATCCCCGCGCCAATGGCGGCGGCAATCGGTTCGGCAATCAAACCGGCGCGGCGCGCGCCTGCGGACAAAACAGATTGACGGATCGCACGTTTTTCAACGGGGGTAGCGCCATGGGGCACGCAGACGATGATCTTGGGCTTGGAGAAGGTGGTGCGTTTGTGAACTTTGCGGATGAAGTGTTTGATCATTTCTTCGGCGGTGTCAAAATCCGCGATCACCCCGTCACGCATGGGGCGAATGGCCTCAATGGAACCGGGTGTCTTGCCGAGCATGTGCTTGGCGTCTTCGCCCACGGCCAAAACCTGTTTGCGGCCATCTTTGACGTGATAGGCGACCACGGAGGGTTCATTCAAAATGATCCCCTTGCCTTTCACATAGACCAGCGTGTTCGCTGTCCCCAAATCGATTGCCATGTCTGAGGAGAAAATCCCGCCAAATCCCGCCATAGTGTCCCTGATGCCCCGTCGTCGTTCAAAAGGAGAGAATCCCCCATGTCGGAGGACTTATAGAACCGTCATAGGCTTTGTAAAAGGGCGTGGTTGCCAGGTGGTGGCGAAGACTCGCCACAGCCGACATAGAGAGGCCCGCCACGTCTCACACGCGGCAGGCCGAAATGTTGGGTTTGTCTCAGTACAATTATTTTTGAAGCATAATTCGGGGTATATGTGCCCGATATGTGCATGTTGACGTCGCGCCGTATTTTTGCGGACGCCGCGCCAGTCTTCGTTACGGGCGGAGCAAAACCTTGCCTTTACGGCCCGGAATCAGGGCGGCTTTGACCGCGTCTTGGATTTCGCTCAGCGGGAAAACCGCCTCTGTGTCGAGGGTCAATTTGCCCTGAGCGGCCAATGACACCAGCTCAACAATGAGAGTGCGACGCTTTTCCGGGTCCATCATTTCGATGACTTTCGCGCCCCAAAAGCCCCTCCCATCCGAGCAAGGCGGTGAGGTCTTCGGCCAAATCGCCGCCGACGGAGTCGATGGTCACGCGCGCACCCATGTCGCCGATAAGCGCCTTGGCTTTGGCTTTCCAGTCCGCGTCATCGCGGGAGCAGGGAAGGTTTGGTGCGGGGGTGATCAGAGACCATGTGCGCAAACGCGTGTTGGGTATGAAAAGGGGCGCGCCGAAGCACGCCCCAAAGGATCAAGCCATGTGTAGGTGCATTACCCGGCGTCGGTGTATTTCACCGTTTTGACATCCGCATCGGGTGCGGATTTTTCGCGGCGCACCAACAGGCGGTTGAGCGCGTTGACATAGGCTTTGGCCGAGGCCACCACCGTGTCGGTGTCCGCCGATTGCCCGGTGACGATTTTGCCATCTTCCTCCAAACGCACGGACACGGTCGCCTGTGCGTCCGTCCCCTCGGTCACGGCATGCACTTGGTAGAGTTGCAACCGTGCGGTGGTCGGAAACAGCTCTTTGATCGCCTTGAACGTGGCATCGACCGGGCCGTCGCCTTCGCAGGTTTTCTGATGCTCGACGCCGTCGATTTCCAAAATCAGATCGGCGGATTGCGGTGCTTGCGTGCCACAGATCACGCGCAGGAATTTCACCTTGATCCGTTCGTTTTGCTCGGCCGCACCAGAGTCGCGCAAGAGCGCGATCAGGTCGTCATCAAACACTTCTTTCTTGCGATCGGCAAGGTCTTTGAACCGCACGAACACGTCTTTGAGTTGGTTGTCCGCCAGCGTAAACCCCATCTCATCGAGCTTGGCGCGCAGTGCCGCGCGGCCCGAATGTTTGCCCAAAGGCAGCGACGTGCCCGCCAGACCCACGTCCTGCGGGCGCATGATTTCAAAGGTTTCTTTGTTTTTCAGCATCCCGTCCTGGTGGATGCCGCTCTCATGGGCAAAGGCGTTTTTGCCGACGATGGCCTTGTTATATTGCACAGGAAAACCAGACACCTGCGACACGCGGCGCGAGATGTTCATGATCTTGGTGGTGTCGATCCTTGTGCTGTAGGGCATGACGTCGTTGCGCACTTTCAATGCCATGACGACCTCTTCGAGCGCCGTGTTGCCCGCCCGTTCGCCCAGACCGTTGATGGTACATTCGATCTGTCGCGCCCCGGCCTCCACGGCGGCCAAAGCGTTGGCGGTCGCCATGCCCAGATCGTTGTGGCAATGGGTGGCAAAGATGATCTCATCCGCGCCCGGCACGCGCTCCAACAGCATTTTGATGATGTCCGAGCTTTCGCGCGGAATGGTATAGCCGACGGTGTCGGGAATGTTGATCGTGGTCGCCCCGGCTTTGATCGCGATTTCTACGACGCGGCAGAGGTAATCATGCTCGGTGCGGATCGCATCCATTGGGGACCATTGCACATCGTCGGTCAGATTGCGGGCATGAGTCACGGTGTCGTGGATTTTATTGGCCATCTCATCCATAGACAGCGCGGTGATGTCGCGGTGCAACGGCGAGGTGCCGATAAAGGTATGAATGCGGCCACGCGGCGCGTGTTTCACCGCCTCCCAACAGCGATCAATGTCATTCGTGCTGGCGCGCGCCAAGCCACAGATCACCGAATTTTTCGCGTTCAGTGCAATGTCGCGCACCGCCTCAAAGTCGCCCTCAGAGGCAATCGGGAACCCGGCTTCGATGATGTCGACGCCCATTTCATCAAGCAGGCCAGCAATCTCGATCTTCTCATTGTGGCTCATTGTGGCGCCCGGGCTTTGTTCGCCGTCGCGCAGGGTGGTGTCAAAAATCAGGACGTGATCCTGTTTGGAAGTCTGGGTCATTTTGAAATCTTTCTTATAGTCCTCAACGCGTTTTGCGAAAAATCTGGCTCACAGATTTTTGGAAAACGCCGTTCAACATTGCAATGTTGCAGGCCTTTTACACTTAATCCGTGTCTCAAATGAATGGCAAAAGGCTTTAGCTGCGTGATCCGGCGCATTTGGTCACCTCTGAGCCTCGCGCCGAAGGCACGCTCAGAGGCAGCTAAGAAGAAGGAGGTCACGACGAAGGCCCGCGCAAAGGCGCAGGGGCTGGGCAGCGATCGCTGAAAGGATATGTGCCTCGTTCGTCATGGGGCGACTATACGCGCGGTTGCGGCGTTGAAAACCCCCAAAATTGGCTTTTTGCCAAAGGCCGCCAGAACAGGCGAGGGCAACGCATGACAGTGCTTGGCGGATTTGGCTTTTTATTGTATTCAAATTTCTGAATACAAATGCATACAAATCCAGATTGCGCAAAGACTCAGATCAAGTCGGTTCTGTTTAATCGGTGGTATACTGAGTCAAAGACCGGACCCGCGCCCGGATCAAAGCGTTGCGGGAAAACACAAAGGGGAGAATATTATGGCGCATATCGTTGTGCTCGGAGCAGGCCTTGGGGGGACCATTCAGGCCTATGAATTGAAAGAAACTGTGGGGCCAAATGATAGCATCACGGTGATTTCCAACAAAAGCTATTTCCAATTTACGCCGTCAAACCCCTGGGCGGGTGTGGGCTGGCGCAAAAAGAAAGACCTGATCATCGAGCTTGAGCCGGTGATGAGAAAGCGCGGCATCGCGTTTATCTGTGATGGCGCTAAAAAGCTGATCCCGCAGGAAAATAAGATCATTTTGGACAGCGGCAAAGAGGTCACTTACGACTACCTTGTCTTGGCCACCGGTCCCGATCTGGCCTTTGACGAGATCGAGGGCTTTGGCCCCGAAGGCTTCACCCATTCCGTCTGTCATGTCGAACATGCCGAAGTGTCGGGCGACGGTTGGGATGCGTTTTGTGCCAATCCCGGTCCGATTGTCGTCGGCGCAGTTCAGGGGGCGTCCTGTTTTGGGCCAGCCTATGAATATGCCATGACCATCGACACCGATCTGCGCCGCCGCAAGGTCCGCGATCAGGTGCCGATGACCTTTGTCACGCCCGAACCCTACATTGGTCACCTTGGCCTTGGCGGGGTGGGCGACACCAAAGGGATGCTCGAATCCATCATGCGCGAACGCTCAATCCGCTGGATCACCAATGCCAAGGTGAACCGGTTTGAAGAGGGCAAAGTGTTCGTCACCGAACATGATGAGGATGGCAAACCGAAGAAAGAGCATGAATTGTCTTTCAGCTATTCGATGCTTTTGCCCGCCTTCCGCGGCATCCCGGCGCTGATGGGGATCGACGGGTTGGTCAACCCGCGCGGCTTTGTTATCGTTGATGAATTTCAGCGCAACCCGACCTTTCCGAACATCTTCGGCATCGGCGTGTGCATCGCGATTGCACCGAAAGAACCGACCGTCGTGCCGACTGGCGTACCAAAAACCGGGTTCATGATCGAATCCATGGTCACCGCCACCGCGCATAACATCCCGCTGGTGATGGCAGGCAAAGAGCCGCAAAAACTCGCGACATGGAACGCGTTGTGCTTGGCCGATTTTGGCGATGGCGGCGCGGCGTTTTTGGCGATGCCGCAAAACCCACCGCGCAACGTCAACTGGGCGGCGTCTGGCAAATGGGTGCATTGGGCCAAGCTGGGCTTTGAATGGTATTTCATGCGCAAAGTCCGCAAAGGCGTCTCAGAGCCGTTCTATGAGCGGATGGTGATGAAAATGCTGAAAGTGAACAAACTTAAAAACTGATGTTTGCCTTCTCTTAAGGCTGACCCCTTCCGATCCGCATCGGGAGGGGTTTTCTTTTGGTCAAACCGCGCCATCTTTAACGCATGTTTAAAAATGCACTCATTCTGGGGGCCTCGGGCGGGATTGGCGGCGCGTTGGTCGCCGCACTCACCGAAAAAGGCACAAACGTCACCGCCCTCTCGCGCAGCCGCGATGGGTTTGATGTCACTGATCCGGCCTCTGTTGCGGATCATCTTGGGGCTCTCAAAGGCTCGTTTGATCTGATCATACTCGCAACCGGAAAACTCGATGGGGCAGGGCAACCGCCCGAGAAATCTCTGAAAGCGCTCAGTGCCGAGGCCATGGTGGATCAATTCGCCACCAATGCCATCGGTCCGGCATTGGTGCTGCGCGAACTGCCGCGGCTTTTGCCAAAGGACGCGCCCTCGACAGTGGCCGTCTTGACCGCACGGGTCGGCTCGATTTCCGACAATCATCTGGGCGGTTGGTACAGTTACCGTGCGGCGAAAGCGGCGGCGAACCAAGTGATCCGCACTGCCGCGATCGAGATTGCGCGCAACCATAAACAGGCCTGTTTGATCGCCTATCACCCCGGCACCGTGGCCTCCGATTTCACCAAAGACTATGCACGTGATAAGCTCCCGCCCGAGGCGGCAGCGGCGCATTGCCTTTGCCTGATGTCCCGTCTGAGTGCTGCTCAAACGGGACGGTTTTATGACTGGAAGGGCGACGAAGTGCCTTGGTGAGTTACTCAGACGCAGGCGTTTCAGCCGGGGTGTCCTCGGTGTCAGGCGTCGTGGAAGGCGTGGCAGGCGTGTCCTCAGACACCAAAGCGCCATCGACCCAATCGCCCGAAACGGTGCGACCATCGGCATAGGTGATCGTGCCGCGCCCGTTGGATTTTCCGGCCACAAACAGCCCCTCATAGACATCGCCATTGGCATAGGTCGCCACACCGCGCCCCTGAATTTCACCGCCCGCCCATTCGCCGGTATAGGTAAATCCTGAGGGCATGGTGATCGTGCCCATGCCTTCGCGTTTGCCCGCGATGTAATCGCCCTCATAGATCGTGCCATCGGCATAGGTGGCGCGGCCTTTGCCTTGGCGCTGACCCTCGACCCAATCACCCTCATACACAAAGCCATCGACATAGGTCATTTTGCCTGTGCCGTGGTTTTGCGCGTTCTTGAATGTGCCCTCATAGACAAGCCCATTGGCATAGCGCGCCACACCGTCGCCGTCGATCACGCCATATTGCCACTGACCTTCATAGGTCGTGCCGTTGGGATAGGTGATTTTGCCAGTGCCATGCGACAGGTCATCGAGGAAATCGCCAACGTAAACAGAGCCATCCGGGTAGGTCACCTGACCCTTGCCCTCAATGCGCCCGTCGATCCATTGGCCCGTGTAAAGATAACCGTCCGAGCCGGTGAACACGCCCTGGCCGTGGCGTTTGTCATCGTCGAAATCGCCCTCATAGACATCGCCATTGGCATAGGTCACGCGGCCTTTGCCCTGACGTTTGCCACCAACCAGATCGCCAACGTAAACATCGCCGTTGGGCTGGGTGATCGTGCCGGTGCCATTGCATTGGTTTTCAACCCAGTCGCAATCCAGGATCAGCCCGTCTTGGGTGGTCAAAACGCCTTTGCCATGGCGGGTGTCGCGCGACATTTCGCCCTCATAGGTGGCGCCTTCGGGATAGGCGATTTTGCCCCGGCCTTCTTTGGCACCATTGACCCAGCCGCCCTCGTAGACATAGCCGGAGGGGCTTTCCATCCGGCCCTGACCATGCAGCTTTGCGGCCAAAAATCCGCCCTCGTATTTCACGCCATTGGCATAGACTGCAACGCCTGATCCCGTGGCCTCGCCATTGACCCAATCGCCCTCATAGGTGCCGCCATCGGCATAGGTGATTTTGCCAAACCCGTGTGGTTTGCCTTTCTCAAACGCTCCCTCATAGACCGATCCGTCGGTGAACCGCGCGATGCCCTGGCCTTTGATTTCACCCTTCACCCATTCGCCGGTGTACTCATAGCCATTGGGCAGGCGGTAGGTGCCAACGCCATCTTGTTGGCCATCGGTAAAGGTGCCCTCATAGACACCGCCCTCGTCAAATTGGTGGGTGACCACTTTGCCATTGTCCTGGGCGAGAGCCGTCATGGGACTCCATAGCGGCATCCATGCCACCAAAGCCATCAGACTTGTCAGGCCCATCCGGGGGCGCGCGAAACGCTTGCGTGTCACTATGTTGTCCTCATCCCAGTCATGCTGGTCCGTCATATGGGTGGTGGTCCATGGGCCGATCGCCGCACAGCCCTGCGCGCCAAGCCGTTTACTTCAACTCTCGCCGCGCGGTCACGCGCAGCCTAAGGATAAGCGCAGGCCTCTTCAAATGTTTTTGCCCCAATCGGCTTTCCCTTGCCGGTCTTTCTGCTAAACCCAAGGGCAAGGCCAGCGGGTCCGGCCCAAAGGCATGGCCCAACGGCACGCAGAGACAGGATCCGTGAGTATGACCGAAACATTCCGCCTGAGCATGGCGCAACTCAACCCCACCGTGGGCGCGATCGCCGCCAATGCCGACAAAGTGCGCACAGCTTATGCCGAGGCGAAAGCCGCCAAGGCGGATATGATCGCCTTTCCCGAGTTGTTCCTGATCGGCTATCAGCCGCAGGATTTGGTGATGAAACCGATCCTTGTGAACACCGCCATGGCGATGATGGAAGAGCTCGCCGCGCTCACGCTCGATGGTCCGGCCATTGGTCTTGGCGCGCCTTATGCCTATGGTGATGCACTTTATAATGGCTATTGGATTTTGGCGGAGGGTCGCGTCAAACAGGTTTTGCGCAAACATCACCTGCCGAATTTCAATGTGTTTGACGAAAAACGCCTGTTTGCCGAAGGCCCGATTGAGGGGCCTTACGCGATCAACCTGTTGCGCATCGGCTCGCCGATTTGCGAAGACGCGTGGCATGAAGATGTGGCGGAGGCGCAGGTCGAAAGTGGGGCGCAAATCCTGTTGGTGCCCAATGGTTCGCCCTATTTCCGCAACAAATTCGATATTCGCCTGACCCATATGGTGTCTCGTGTCACCGAAAACGATGTGCCGCTGGTCTATCTCAATATGGTCGGCGGGCAAGACGATCAGGTGTTCGATGGGGGCTCTTTCGTGCTCAATCGCCACGGTCGCCCGGCGCATATCCTGCCGGTGTTTGACGAATGTCTCCGCCATGTCGATTTCACCCTGACCGACGGAAAATGGGTCGCCGAAGAGGGTGAGATCGCCCATCATCCCGACGCGTGGGAACAAGATTACCGGGTCATGGTTGAGGCGCTGCGCGATTACCTTGGCAAGACCGGGTTTAAAAAGGTGATTTTGGGCCTGTCTGGCGGGATTGACAGCGCGATTGTTGCCACCATCGCCACCGATGCCATTGGCGCCGAAAACGTCCATTGCGTGATGCTGCCGTCCGAATACACCTCGCAAGGCTCGCTTGAGGATGCCAAAGACATCGCCACGCGGCTGGGCTGTCGCTATGATTTCGTGCCGATCAAGGCGGGGCGGGATGCGATCACCGACACGCTCGCGCCGATCTTTGGCGATCTGCCGTTTGACACCACCGAAGAGAACATTCAGTCGCGTCTGCGCGGCCTGTTGCTCATGGCGATGTCCAACAAATTCGGCTCTATGTTGTTGACCACAGGCAATAAATCCGAAGTCGCCGTGGGCTATTGCACGATTTATGGCGACATGAATGGCGGCTATAATCCAATCAAAGACCTGTATAAAACCCGGGTGTTTGAGCAATGCCGTTGGCGCAATGCCAATCACCGGCCTTGGATGAAAGGCCCCGAAGGCGAGGTCATCCCGGTGGCGATCATTGATAAGCCGCCGTCAGCCGAGTTGCGCCCCGATCAGCGCGATGACGACAGCCTGCCGCCCTATGAGATCCTGGACGCCATCCTTGAAGGGCTGGTGGATCACGAGGAATCGGTCGCCGATCTGGTGGCCAAGGGCTTTGCGCGCGAGACGGTGAAACGGGTCGAGCACCTGCTCTATATTTCCGAGTATAAACGCTTTCAATCCGCCCCCGGTCCGCGCCTGACGCTCAAAGCGTTTTGGCTTGATCGGCGCTATCCGATTGCCAATGGCTGGCGTGATCCGAGTTAAACCGTTTCGACGAAAACCTGAGACAGGTTTGAATGGACACGTCGTGCCATATATCAAGGGTGCGCGCGGCGGGGCCAAAACCCGTGAAGAAGGATTTTTGCCCCGCCGCTTTAAGGTGGATTAAGCCTTTACGCCCACCGCCTCAACGCCTATGACCGCGACTTTCTGATTGAGGAGCGCGTCATGGATCTCACCGTTGGTCTCGATTTTGGCACGTCCAACTCCGCCGTGGGCGTGGCGGTGAATGGGCAGCCGTGGCTGGTCGAACTTGAGCCCGGTGAAAAGACTCTGCCGACGGCGGTGTTTTTTGATCCGAAAGGCGGGATGCGGCTTGGCTCTGCCGCCAACCGTGCGCTGATTGACGGCGAAGAGGGGCGTTATATGCGGGCGCTCAAATCCGTGCTGGGCACGCCTTTGTTGCGCGAAACCCGGCCCATTGGCGGCAAAAGGCAAAGCCTTTTGGATGTGATCGCGCTGTTCCTGCGTGATCTGCGTTTGCGCACCGAAGATCAACTGCGCAACCCGGTCACGGGCGTCGTTTCGGGCCGTCCGGTGCATTTTCATTCCCGCGATGCCGCGATGGACGCACAGGCCGAACGCGACCTGCGCGAGGCCTATACCATGGCCGGATTTTCCGACATTCGCTTTCTGCCCGAACCCGAAGCGGCGGCGCTTTCTGCGCGCGATCTGGCGGCGGGAGAGATCGGTTTGGTGGTGGACATCGGCGGTGGTACGTCCGATTTCACTCTGTTTCGCAAAGCGAATGGCCGCGCCGAGGTCCTTGCGTCTCACGGTATCCGACTGGGCGGCACGCATTTTGACCGTGCGCTCAGCCTGCGCCACGCCATGCCTTTGCTCGGCGCCGGCACCGAAGTGCGTCGCGCCTTGGCGGAGGGGCGTTTGCCCGTGCCCGCGAGCCTGTTCAACGATCTGGCGAGTTGGCAGAAAATCCCGTTTCTCTACACCCGCGACACCCTGTCTCTGGCCCGCGATCTGGCGCGTCACGCGGTTGAGCCGCAAAAACTGGCGCGCCTGATTGAGGTGCTTGAGGCGGAGCTCGGCCATGACATCGCCTTTGCCGTGGAAGCGGCCAAGATCGTGGCCAATGGCGGTAATGAGGCGGCCGTGAACCTGTCGCTGGTGGAAAAGGGCCTGTCCGCGCCCTTGACGCCTGCCGATTTGGCGGCTTGTTTGGCGGGCAATCGCGCCGAATTGTCGGAGGCGATCCGGGACACGCTGGCGCTGGCTGGGCTTTCGCCCGAGGCGATTGGCGCGGTGGTTTATGTCGGTGGATCGAGTTTGATGGATGTGGTGGCGCGCGCGACCGAAGAGGTGCTGCCACAGGCGCGCGCCTTGCGGGGCGACGCCTTCACCGCCGTGATCGACGGGCTGGCTTTGGCCTCATCCGAGGCACGGGAAGGCGTTTAAATCGCGCCTAAAGCGTTCCGCCATAAACCCATGATTCAGGTTTATGGCGGAACGCTTTAGACCTCAACCAACACACAGCCGGGCAAAAGCCGCGCCACATCCTGCGCCGAACAGAGCTGCGTGCCTGCCGTCAGCACAGCAGCCGAGGCCGCAGCCGTGCCAAAACAGAGCGCCTCCTGGAACGTGTCGCCCCGCGTCAAGGCCATGGAAAACGCCCCGACAAAACTGTCGCCCGCCCCCACGGCAGAGACAACATCCGCCGGATCAATGGCGCGCGAGGCGTGCCAACGGCCCGTCGCATTGGCCAAGGTCGACCCGTCCGATCCGCGCGCTACGATGACATTTTCGGCCACGCCGCGCTCGACCAGGGTCTGCGCGAAATCGGCGGTGTCTGCGCGGGTTGGCAACGCGCGTCCGGCGAGGTCTTCGGCCTCCACATCATCCATCCGCAACACATAGGGATTGGCCGGATGTTTGACCAATTCATGCAGGGGCGCCCCCGAGGTGTCGACAAAAAGCTGAATGCCATGGGCCGAGAGGCGCCGGGAGAGGCGCGCGGTATAATCAATCGGCACGCCGGGAGGTTGCGAGCCGGACAGCACAACGATCCCGCCAACAGTGGCCGCCGATGCAATGGCGTTGAGCGATTCGTCCACCATGTCGTGGTTCCAATAGGGGCCGGGCATGACAAAGCGGTATTGTTCGCCGGTGGATTGGTCGGTGATCGCCATGGATTGCCGGGTCGCGCCGCCGGAGACCGAAAAGGCGGTAAAGCGCACGCCTTCTTCGGCCAAAAGCCGCAACAAAAGCGCCCCTGTATCGCCACCAACGGCAGTAAACGCCGTGCTTTCCCCGCCCAAAAACCGGATCGCGCGCGACACATTGATGCCGCCGCCGCCGGGGTCCGCCTCAGGTGTTGTACAGCGCAATTTGGGGCCGGGGGTCACAGAGGCGGCACTGGTGGACAGGTCTACAGTCGGGTTGAGTGTGATCGTGAGGATCTGTGCCATCTGCGTCTCCAATGCTGGGTGAGTCACATTTTACATCACTCTATGCGTGGTAGCGTTAACATCTTTGATGCAGGTCACTAACAACGATTTTTCTTCAATTTTTCCGCAAGCTGCGCGCAACAATTAAGCGGAAAGTAATCTGTGGGCGTCAGAAAGCGGCAAGGCGTGCGATGCATGTTTTGATTTTTAGTTTTTAGGGAGATGCAAATGGTTCCTGCGGCAACTGACCCGCGCTGGCAGCGCGTTTTGACCTCGGATGGTGATCTTTCCAGTGCCAGCCTTGCGACAAAAATTCTGATCACCCGTTTGCGGCGCGAGGTGCGCAATGCCCCCGCCGCAATTCAGGAAAAAATTGGCGAACTGCGCGCCTATTTTGAGAAAAACGCCTTTGCCCAAGCCGATTTTGCGGCATTTTGAGAGGATAACGACATGAAGAACTCCATGATGTCTGTGGCGGATGCCACGCGTAAAATCAATGAGGGTGCGGTGCTGCTTTTGGCGGGGTCGCAAGAGGCTTTGTCGCAACTGCCGAAAGGCAAATGGATTGGCGGCACCTCGGTCTATTTCGTGACCGAAGAGGGTGGCAAAGTGGATCGCGAAAATGTCTTCGTGACCGAACTTGACCAAGCCACCGATGCGCGCGCTGTGATCTATGCCGGGGATGATCTCGCCAACCTGTCGATGAACCGCTTTGACAACGGCTTGTCGATGATTTTGATCCCGGCCTTCTCTCAGGCGCATTCTGAATTTGCCATCAAAGGCGCGGAATTTCCGGGGATTTTCGACCAGCCGCTTTTGGGCTGGATCACCGGTGTGCATCTGGATGATCTTGGCTCCACCACGCCAAAAATCTTTGACGGCGCAACCGGCGCGTCCTTTGAAGAGGGGGCTGCGGTGCTTCATGTCGAAATGCCTGCGGGCTACGTCGCCGATATTGGCATTCTGAACCTGTTCCAACCCGATACAGAGGCGGATCTCATCACCTTCTCGGAGAATGGTTTCGGTGCGAAAACCGCGTCTGTGAATGGCGAGATCGTTGATTTTGCAGCCTATTTGACGCAAAAAGGCATCGACACGAAACTGCCTTTGGTGGCCAATTACGCCGGCGCTATGGTCAATGTGTCGTTCCAGACGGTGGATGCAGAAAAAGGCGTGGCCTTTTATGCGCCGGTTGTCGCCGGGGCGGAATATCACATTGCCAAGCCGACGGGCGACTATGCGGCCAGTTTCGCCGCAAAAGTTGAAGGCGACGGGGCCAATGAATTGTCCTGCAACTGTATCCTCAATTATCTCTACGGAGACCTTGAGGGCAAAACCACGGGCACGTTTACCGGGCCCGCGACCTTTGGCGAAATCGCCTATATCCTGCTCAACCAGACGATGGTGCGCGTCGGCGTTCATCCCGTGGCACAAAGCGCTGTGGCCTGAGCTTACATCAAAAACGGCCGCACAGATGTCTGCGCGGCTGTTTTCTGTCCAGACTCCGTAGGAGATCAACCCTCGATCATGGTCTGATAGGACGCCGGGACATAGTCAAACCCGCCATCGCGCGCCGCGACATAGCCAAGCGCCGGGAAGGGCATGTGGTACCCGATAAACGGCACGCGATCCGTGGCCATCATGTCCAACATGTTGCGCCGGGTTTGCGCGGCCATGGATTTATCGGCGTCATAGAGCACCTCCCAATCGGGGTGGGCCAATGAATAGACATAGTGATTGGCGAAATCGGCCCCCAAAATCAGGCGTTCGCCGTCACTCTCGACGTGAAAGGCCAAATGACCCGGCGTATGGCCAAAGGCCTCCATTGCAGTGATGCCAGAGGCAACAGTTGATCCCTCTTTCATCAGCTCGAACTGATCTTGGATCGGGCGGATTTTGGCCTCAAACCCGTCATTGCCGGACATGTCCCAATAGTCCATTTCAACCTCACCTGTGGAATAGGTGGCATTGGCAAAGGTCGGCGCGCCCTCATAGATGCCGCCAATATGATCGCCATGCATATGGGTGATCACCACACGGTCGATTTGATCGGCGGTGTAGCCCGCCGCCTCAATCGCGGCAATTGTGCCTGCGGGCGACAGGCCGGTGTCAAACAAGATCACCTCTGAGCCGGTGTTGATCAGGGTCGGCGTGAAAAAGAATTGCGCCGCATCTGTCGGGATAAAATTGGCCTCGGAGGCCGCTTTGAACTCTTCGTCACTGGCGTTGAGACCAAAGATTTTATGGGGCTCTGGTACGGTTCGGGTCCCGGCCAACAAGGTGGTGACTTCGAACGCGCCCAGTTTAAAGCGACGATAGGGGGCCAGGCTTGTGCCCATCATCGGCGCGTCGGCACGGGCAGAAAAGGGCAGGGCAGAGGCCAAGGGTGTGGCCGCAGCGGCCAAAAGCAGATGGCGGCGAGACAGATAGGGTGTGGTCGTCATAGCGTCCTCCCGGAACAGGTTTCTCGTGTTGGAAACGGGTTTCGTGAAGGCAAAGATAGCACGGTTTGGGCAAAGCCAAACATCATATCACGCGGTCGTGAGCGGGCGTCAGTCCCACTCCCACCATTTGTCTATCGACGCGATGTCCTCGTCTGACCAGCCAAAATGATGCGCCAATTCATGCACGGTCACATGGGCCACCATTTGCTGCAATGTCACATTCCCGCGCGCCGCCCATTCGTCCAAAATGGGCCGACGAAACAGCCAGATTGTATCGGGCGCGGTTGCCTGATCCATACTGGATTTTTCGGTCATCGGGATGCCAGTATAAAGCCCGGTCAATTCAAACGGGTCCTCGATGCCAATTTCGGCCAACAAATCCTCGGGCGCGAAATCCATCACTGCCAGACCCAATTGCAAGGCCAGCACTTTGAACGCGGGCGGCAGGGCGGCCATGGTGGCGCGGGCGATGTCTTCGATCTGATCAAGGTCGGGGGCGATGGCCGTAAGCGGGGGCAGAGATGGCACGTCTGTCATGGGGTTTCTCACATCTGAACACAGGTTGCGATATGGACTCTTTGCCTGCGATATGAAAGAGGAAGCGCAACAGGAGTTCGAAAATGATCGTCACACGTTTCGCCCCGTCTCCCACGGGTTTCATCCATGTCGGCAACCTGCGCACAGCGTTGTTCAACTACCTCATCACGCGCAAAGCCGGGGGGCAGTTTATCCTGCGTCTCGACGACACGGATCAGGAACGGTCGAAACAGGAATATGCCGACGGGATCCAAGAGGATCTCGAATGGCTGGGCTTCACATGGGATCGGTTTGAAAAACAATCCGAGCGCATCGAACGCTACGAGGCGGCCGCACAGGAGTTGCGCGACAGGGGGCGGTTTTATGAGGCGTTTGAAACGCCGACCGAACTGGATCTGAAGCGCAAGAAATTGCTCAATATGGGCAAGCCGCCGGTCTATGATCGCACCGCGCTAACCCTCTCAGAGGACGAAAAAGCCAAGCTGCGCGCTGAGCGTGGCAATGGCCATTGGCGGTTTAAGTTGGTCCAGGAGCGGATCAACTGGACCGATGGCATTCTTGGCGATATTTCGATTGATGCGGGCTCGGTCTCCGATCCGGTGCTGATCCGCGGTGACGGGCAGTTTCTCTACACGCTGGCGTCTGTCTGTGATGACGTCGATTTTGGCGTCACCCATATCGTGCGCGGCTCGGATCACGTCACCAACACGGCAACGCAAATTCAGATCATCGAAGCCTTGGGCGGCACTGTGCCAAGCTTTGCGCATCATTCGCTTTTGACCGGCCCGCACGGCGAGGCGCTGTCCAAACGTCTTGGTACGCTGAGTCTGCGCGATCTGCGTGCGCAAGGTGTTGAACCGATGGCGCTTTTGTCGCTGATGGCGCGGATTGGGTCGAGCCAGCCGGTTGAGGTGCGCACCTCCATGGAGGAGCTGATCGAGGGCTTTGATCTGTCGACCTTTGGCTCTGCGCCGACGAAATTCGACGTGCAGGACCTGTTCGCCCTGACCGCCCAAGTCAATCACGCCCGTCCTTTTGCGGATGTGGCCGATGAGGTGGCCGCCCTTGGCGTGCCTGCCGAGATTGCTGAGCCGTTCTGGACCGTGGTGCGCGAAAACATCACCGTCAAAGCCGACATGAAGGGTTGGTGGGAGCTGTTCCGCGATGGTGCGACGCCGCTGATTGACGATGAGGACACAGATTTCATCCCTGCCGCCTATGCGCTTTTGCCCGAACCGCCCTACACCAGCGAGACGTGGAAAGAGTGGACCAGCGCCGTCAAAGAGGCGACGGGGCGTAAGGGCAAGGGCCTGTTCATGCCGCTGCGCAAAGCGGTGACGGGCATGGAACGCGGACCGGACATGTCCCATGTCATGCCGTTGATGCAAAAAAAGCCAACGCTTTAAGCGCCGCTTTTGAGAGAGACAAGCCGCCGCCGGGAGAACCGCGCGGCGGTTTTTTTACGTCATGTTTCCGATAGGAAACTTCCCCTCTTGCGCCGAATCCACGGCTCGCATATCGTCGCGTTCAATCGCACGTTGGGAGAACGGGAGACCCGCAGGTCAAACCCGTACCGAAGGAGCAACCGCCCCGGTAAACTCTCAGGTAAACGGACCTTCGTGCGCGCAAAACTCTGGAGAGAGGTGCCTGTTTGCAAAGAGGGCATCCGCCGAAGGGATAACGATCTCAGGCGCACAAGACAGAGGGGGCATCGGGCGGGCGTAGACCCGTCAAGGTGCCGGGCGTCATCGACCCTTCGGCTTTATCTTAGGCGCAGACCCTTAGGCGCAATGGCGCAAGGAGACGGAACAGATGAGTGAGATGACGGGGCTCAAACGCACACCGCTTTATGATTTTCATATCGAACAGGGCGGCAAAATGGTGCCCTTCGCGGGCTATGACATGCCGGTGCAATATCCGCTGGGCGTGATGAAAGAGCATTTGCACACGCGCGCTGAGGCGGGGCTTTTCGATGTCTCGCATATGGGGCAGGTGATGTTGACCTCGCCTGAGGGTGTTGAGGCGCTGGGATTGGCGCTTGAGACGCTTGTGCCTGTTGATGTTTTGGCAGTGAAGCCGGGGCGGCAACGCTATGGCGTGTTCACCAATGACGCGGGCGGCATTTTGGATGATTTGATGATTTCGAATGCCGGTGACGGGTTGTTTTTGGTGGTCAATGCCGCCTGTAAACAGGATGACATTGCCCATTTGATCGCCCATCTGCCCGATCATGTCACCGTGACAGAGATCACAGATCGTGCGCTTTTGGCGCTGCAAGGCCCGAAGGCCGAGGCTGTTCTTGCACGGATCGTGCCTCAGGTCGCTGAAATGCGGTTTATGGACTCGCTGCGCATTGCCGTGGGCGGTTCCGAGTGGTGGATTTCACGCTCGGGCTACACCGGCGAAGACGGGTTTGAGATATCCGTGCCAGCGGGTGAGGCGGTTGATTTTGCAAAGACATTGGTCGCGATGGATGCGGTCGAACTCATCGGTCTTGGCGCGCGCGACAGCCTGCGACTTGAGGCCGGGCTGTGTCTCTATGGTCATGACATCGACGCCACCACCTCTCCCGTTGAGGGCAATATCGCTTGGGCGATGCAAAAAACGCGCCGTGTGGGGGGCGCCCGCGAAGGCGGTTTCCCCGGCGCGGATCGTATCCTGCGCGAGCTTACGGATGGGGCGGTCAAAATGCGGGTCGGGCTTTTGCCGCAAGGCCGTGCGCCGATGCGCGACGGCACGCCGTTGTTTGCCACCAGCGAGAGCGCGGATCAGATCGGCGTGATCACCTCCGGCGGCTTTGGCCCCTCGGTGGAGCGCCCCATCGCGATGGGCTACCTGCCCGCAGAGTTCACAAAAACCGGCACCGAAATCTATGCGGAATTGCGCGGCAAACGGCTGCCCGTTACGGTCGCGGATATGCCGTTCCGGCCTTCCACTTACAAACGCTAAATTGATCAAAGGGACACTCCCACATGGCACTTGAAACCAAATTCACCGAAGAACACGAATGGCTGCGCATCGAGGACGATTTGGTCGTCGTTGGCATCACCGAACATGCCGCCACGCAATTGGGCGATGTCGTATTCATCGAGCTGCCGGATGAGGGCACCGTGGTGTCGAAAGACGACGAAGTGGTGGTGATCGAGTCCGTGAAAGCGGCCTCCGACATTCTCGCGCCTTTGGATGGCGAGATCGTGGAGGTCAACGACGCGCTGGCCAATGATCCGGGCAAAGTCAACGAAGACCCGTTGGGCGACGCGTGGTTTTTCAAGATGAAGATCGAAGATCTGTCTGAGCTCGACGACTATATGTCCGAAGCTGAATACAAAACCTATATCGGCTGAGGAGCATCAGGCGTGGCCTATACCCCATCGACGTACAACCCCTATGATTTTGCCAACCGCCGTCACATCGGCCCCTCGCCTGACGAGATGGACGCGATGTTGGCGGTGATCGGCGCGCCCTCTTTGGATGCGCTGATTGACGAGACGGTGCCCATGGGCATTCGGCAGATGGAGCCTTTGAACTGGGCGCCGATGACCGAACATGAGGTTCTGGGCCACATTCGCAAAGTGGCGAAACAGAACGTGGTGATGACCTCGCTCATCGGTCAGGGGTTTTACGGGACGGTCACGCCGCCCGCCATTCAGCGCAATATTTTGGAAAATCCGGCGTGGTATACCGCCTATACACCCTATCAGCCGGAGATCGCGCAGGGGCGTCTTGAGGCGCTGTTGAATTTCCAAACCATGGTGTCTGACATGACCGGATTGCCGGTCGCCAACGCATCCTTGTTGGACGAAGCCACCGCCTGTGCTGAGGCGATGACCATGGCGCAGCGTATCTCAAAGTCAAAAATGACGCGGTTTTTCGTCGATGAAAATTGCCATCCGCAAAACATCGCAGTGATGCAGACCCGCGCCGCGCCGCTGGGCATCGAGATCATTTTGGGTGACCCGCGCGATCTGGACCCAGCCAAAGTCTTTGGCGCGATTTTCCAATATCCGGGCACCTTTGGTGAGGTCACGGATTTCACGCCACAGATCAAAGCCCTGCATGAGGTCAAAGCCGTGGCGATCATGGCGACCGATTTGATGGCGCTGACGCTGCTGAAAGACCCCGGCGCGATGGATGCCGATATTGCGGTTGGTTCGGCGCAACGCTTTGGCGTGCCGATGGGGTTTGGCGGTCCACATGCGGCCTTTATGTCCTGCAAGGATGAGATGAAGCGCGCCATGCCGGGGCGGATTGTTGGCGTCTCTGTCGACGCAAGCGGCAACCGTGCTTATCGCCTGTCGCTTCAGACCCGCGAACAACATATCCGGCGTGAAAAGGCGACGTCGAATGTCTGTACCGCGCAGGCTTTGCTGGCGGTGATGGCCTCCTTTTATGCGGTGTTTCACGGCCCTGCGGGTCTACGCGCCATTGGCGAAATGATCCATTTCAACGCGGTGCGTTTGGCCGAGGGCCTCACATCCGCCGGTTTCAAAATCGCCCCTGCAGCCTTTTATGACACGTTCACGGTGGAGGTCGGCGCGATGCAGGGCGTGATCCTGCGCTCGGCCATGGCCGAAGGGATCAACCTGCGCAAGGTCGGTACGGATAAGATCGGCATTTCGGTTGACGAGTTGACCTCGCCCGAAATCATCGCCCAAGTCTGGCGTGCCTTTGGCTATGAGGCCGAAGTGCCGGGCGGCTTTCCGGGGCTGGGGTTCCCGGAGAAAATGCTGCGCAAAAGCGCCTATCTGACCCATCCGATTTTCGGCATGAACCGGGCCGAGGGCGAAATGATGCGTTATATGCGGCGTCTGGCGGATCGTGATTTGGCGCTGGATCGCGCGATGATCCCGCTGGGCTCTTGCACGATGAAGCTCAACGCCGCCGTGGAAATGATGCCGATCACATGGCCGGAATTCAACGCGATCCACCCCTTTGCCCCCGAAGATCAATCCGAAGGCTATGCCTTTATGATCAAAGACTTGGCGGATAAGCTTTGTGACATCACCGGCTATGACGCCATGTCGATGCAGCCCAATTCCGGCGCGCAGGGCGAATATGCCGGGCTGTTGACGATCATGGCCTATCACCGCGCCAACGGGCAGGGTGGGCGTAACATTTGCCTCATTCCGATGTCCGCACATGGCACCAACCCGGCCTCGGCTCAGATGGTGGGGCTTAAAGTGGTGGTGGTGAACACGGCGGCCAATGGCGATATTGATCTTGAGGATTTCCGCGCCAAAGCCGAGGCTGCGGGCGACAAACTGGCCGCTTGCATGATCACCTATCCCTCGACCCATGGCGTGTTCGAGGAGACGGTGAAAGAGGTCTGCCAGATCACTCATAATCACGGCGGACAGGTCTATCTTGATGGCGCGAACCTCAATGCGCTGGTGGGTTTGGCCAAGCCCGGCGACATTGGTTCGGACGTCAGCCACCTCAACCTGCACAAAACCTTCTGTATCCCGCATGGCGGCGGTGGTCCGGGCATGGGGCCGATTGGCGTCAAGGCGCATTTGGAACGGTTCTTGCCGGGTCATCCTGAAACGGGCGGCGAGACCGGTCCGGTGTCGGCCGCACCTTATGGCTCGGCCTCGATCCTGCCGATCTCATGGGCGTACTGCATGCTCATGGGCGGGGCAGGGCTGACGCAGGCGACCAAGGTGGCGATTTTGAACGCCAACTACATCGCTGCGCGTTTGGATGCGGCGTTTCCGGTGCTCTACAAGGGCAAACAGGGCCGCGTGGCACATGAATGCATCGTCGATCCGCGCGGGTTTGAAAAGCCGACAGGCGTGACAGTGGATGACATCGCCAAGCGTCTGGTCGACAGCGGATTTCACGCGCCGACCATGTCGTTCCCGGTGCCCGGCACGCTGATGATCGAACCGACCGAGTCAGAGACCAAAGCCGAGTTGGATCGGTTTTGCGAGGCGATGCTGTCGATCCGCTCCGAGATTGCACAGATTGAAAATGGCGAGCTGCCGCAGGACAACAACCCGCTCAAACATGCGCCGCATACGGTCAATGATCTGGTCGCCGAGTGGGATCGGCCCTATTCGCGCGAACAGGGCTGTTTCCCGCCGGGATCGTTTCGGGTCGACAAATATTGGCCGCCTGTGGGCCGGGTCGACAACGCCTATGGCGACCGCAATCTGATTTGCCTTTGCCCGCCGCCGGAGCATTATATCGAAGCGGCAGAATGATCATTTGCGCCGTGGGAGGTCGTCCAGATCAAAGGACACCCCCTGCGGCGCAAGCCAGGCGTTAAAACGGGTGATTTTTTCGTCCAATGAACAGGTCTTAGCCTGTGTCTCCATCTCTTTGGCGTAGGCATCGCGCAACTGTGCCTGAACCTCGGGCGGCAGGGTTTTGAATGGTATCATTTTGACCTCTTGAACAGGGCGGGGGCAGGATACATATATTCCTTAACTGGAATGTGAAAAGCCCGAATATGAAAAGGAGGCCATCATGGCCACGACCTTGCAAAAAGATGCCGTCAAACTGGTCTGTGCCACCTGTGGTCAGGTCAACCGTGTGCCAACCGACAAACTCAGCGCCGGGCCGAAATGCGGCACCTGTGGCGAGCCGTTGATGTCCGGGAAAGTGGCGGAACTGGACCCGAAAGGCCTGACGGCGCTGTCGAAAAAAGATGACCTGCCGGTCTTGGTGGATTTTTGGGCGCCGTGGTGTGGCCCCTGCCGGATGATGGCTCCCGAGTTTGCGAAAGCAGCGCAGGAATTGAAAGGCCGTGCGCGTTTTGCCAAGATCAACACCGAAGAGCACCCAACCGTGTCGATGAAAAACGGTATTCGGGGCATTCCAGCGCTGATCCTGTACCAAGGTGGCAAAGAAGTGGCCCGCATTGCAGGGGCTCGCCCGGCGCGTGATATTGTGGCCTTTGTGATGGAAAACGGCAAGCTTCCGGCGTGACGGCTGGCGAGAGGATGGCGTGACAGTCTGGCGCAGAACCCCCTCCCATGCCTGTCTTGACTTTGACATGGGAGGGGGTCAAAAATCGTGCCATATGGGGTTGTAGCTCAGTTGGGAGAGCGCGTCGTTCGCAATGACGAGGTCGTCGGTTCGATCCCGATCAACTCCACCAAAATCTCGTTGTTGTCATGTCATTGGACTATAAGAGTGCATATTTGGAGCATAAACGTGCATCTCAGTGTCAAGAAAATTCTGAAACACAAGATGTAGTGTCTGTTGTGCACCAACTCTGTCGGTTCGTAACGGGCACACTTCACTCTCAGAAACCCCGAAAGGTCCCCAATGCCCTCAAATCGCTATGGCGTGATCTCTGGATTGCGAAGCGCGGAAGACCGTCGTTGCACGGCTTGAAGCAGAAGGCATTCCGGCAGAGCGGATTCTCACGACCGACCCGGAAGAGCCAAATGCACCGCCGGTTTGGCTCAGTAATCTGAGCGCCAACGCGGAACTCATCGCCCCGTCTCTGAGTGATCTCAACCTCTCAACGCAAGGAATTGCAGCCACGATGCAAGTCGCTGTGATCTTGGCCTCGCGGAGCCGGAACAGGTTTCGGTTGGCCAGATGGATGGGGCGGTGATGGTCTTCGGTATTGGTGACGGCTCGGGTTCGGGGTTTTAAGTATCCCCGCCAATGCTGCGCGGTTATGCTTCAAACGTGCATTCTTATGGTTTAAATCTGAATCTGTAAAAATTTATAAATTTAAAACAGTGTGTTACGTGTTATTCGATTTCGGGTTTCGAATTTCGTGCGCTCTTTTACGCCACGGGCACTTGTTTTGCGTCGCCAATTGCAGCTTGATCCCATGGATCCAACCCGGATGCGAGGGGACCAAGATCAAAAGACGCTCTTGCGGGTCGAAAGAGGGGGGAGCAGCCCCGATTTTGGCACAATGGCGGTTCAATAATCCTTTTCAAAATACACCCCAATGCCGGTATCGCCGGTCGAGGCCACGGACCCTTTGACGGTCACCTTGTCGGTGGCGTCAAGGTTGAGGTTGATCACCGATTTCCCATCACTGTCGATGGTCACATCCGTGTAGATTTTATCCGAAATATATTTGCCAAGTTTCAACGAACTGCCGCCCTCTTCTGAGGTTTGCAGGTCAAGATCGTCGAGGCCAAAACTGTTGCGGATCGAACCGACAAGCCCGCCACCGCCGCCGGTTAAGGTCGCCACAGCCGAGGCCATTTGCGCGGCTTGCAGAGCGGAAATTTGGCTCAGACCGCGACCGAACAACAGTTGAGAAAGGATTTCTTCTTGCGGCAAGGTGGGGGAGGAACTGAGAGTCAAGGCGAGCGCACTCAGCGGCCCTTCGGTGATCAGTTGCACGTTCAAGTCAGGCGTCTGCGTTTCCGCCACAAGCCGCACCACGGGGTCCAATTCGCCCTGCAAGGTCAGGGTGCCCTCTTTCATCACAATGCGTTTGCCCAAAAGCGACAAGCGCCCCCGGATCAGCGAAAACTGACCCACCGGGATCACATCTTGGGTCGTGCCGCGCAGGCGCAGTCGCCCGCCCAGTTCGGCATCCAAGCCCCGACCGCGAATGAAAATCTGGTTGGGCGCGGCGATGGTGACATTGAGCCCATAGGAGGCGCTTGGGCCACCATTCGCATCGGTGCTCACCAGTCCAGCACGTTTACGGGTGGTCTGAACGGCGTTGGTTTGACCGGTGTGGGTGATCTCAGGGATGTCGCCGCTGCCGCCAAGGCCCGAGGCCGACACGGTGATGTCGGTGCGGCCCAATGTGAGGTCGCCCGCAATCGCAGCGCCCCCGGACAGCGGGCCGGTGATGGCCAAACTGCCATTCAAAGAGGTGCTGTAAAGCGCCGGGTCCACCAATGTTAGGCCATTGAAAATCATCGTCATATCGGCGGGAACTGCGCCAGTGAGGCCAATTTGACCAGAGGCGGAAATGCTACCGCCAGTATCGGCATTGGTTGCCACGTCAATCTGAGCGCGCTCGCCCGAAAGCGTGACGGTGCCACGTACCACTGTCAGTGCCAGCCCCGCGTCGGAGACCACCACTCGTGCGCCGGGGGTGACTTGAACTTGACCGGACAGGGACGAGAGGGCGAGCGGGCCGTCGAGCGCAAGGTCAAAGCCAGCGTTGCCTTGGGTCAGTGCGGCGGTGGTGAAACGGTTGGACAGGCCCAAAGGGGCGGAGCCGGTCAGCGCAAGGTTGGCTTGGCTCGCATCTTGGGCGAGGGTGCCAGTGACCCGCGCGGTCGAACCGCCGGGGCCGGTCATATTGGCCTCGGTTTGCCACGGCGCTGTGACGCTCGCGCGGGAGACATCGGCGGCAAGGGTCAGCGGACCGGAGAGGCCAACACCAAGGCGCGCGACGTCATCCAGACGGGCGGAGAGCGTCAGCGCCCCCGCCTCAGAGGACAACGTGCCTTTGGCGGAGGCGGTCACGGCCCCGGTGGACAAATCGGCCGCACGCAGGGTCAGGCCGGTTTCGTCGCGTTTGGCAGAGAGGCTCACCGTGCTGGAGCCATTGGTCAGCGCGTCCAGTTGCGCGATGCCAAAGCGCAGATTGGTGCCTTTGGCTTCGGCGGTCAGGTCGAACATCCCACTCAGTGGCGCGTAGCTGCCCGAACCTGTGGCCTGAACAGCCCCTGCGAGGTCAAGGCCGGACAGGCGGGCAAATCGCGCCAGACGCGGGGTGTCGAGGCGCATGTCGCCGGTGAATTCAAACCCTGCGTCAAACCCGGCCAGCCGACCTTGGACCGCTATGGTGGTCGCATCGGTTTTGAGCTCGAAAGTCTCAAAAAGGATGTCCTGCCCTTCTTGCCATGTCAGTTGGGTCAGCAGGCTGGGGTTTGCGCCAATGGCGTCTTGCATCGCCGGGTCATCAGAGGCGAAATCGGTGACGGTGGTTTCAATCTTGGCGCTCACCGCGCTCAATGTGGTCAGGCCATTGTCATCCGTCAGTCGCGCGATGGTGCCACCCGCATTGATCGCCGCTTTGCCAAGGCGCAGCCCGTCCTGCGTATAGCCGTCCACATCAATCAGTGCGGTCCAACTGTCATCTGTGGCGGCATCGTAATTGGCAATGATCAGGGCTTTGTTGACCTGACTGCGCGCCGAGCCGAAGGGCAACAGCGTCGGGCGGCCGTCGAGGCTTTTGAGCGATCCGGAGAGGGCGAAGGATTGCGGCAGACCATCAGCGCCAATGTTGGCCGCCCCAACCATCGACACCGTTTGGGTCGAGAGGGTGAATTGTTCAAGCTCAAACCCGCCCGCAGGGTAGGACAGGCCGCGGGCTTGCAGGGTTGAAGACGGGCCAAAGAACCGCGCGTATTCGGCGCTGAACAGCGGGGTGAGGTCGCCCGAGAGATCGGTCGTAAACGCGCGTGGGGTGGGGGCATTGGGGGCATCTGGATCGACCTTGGCCCTCAGGGCCACTGTGCCGGTGAGGCGATCTTTTCCCTGCGTTGCCAAGGCGATATTGGCGGTGAAATCATCCAACGGGCCCGCGCCCTTGGCCGTCAGCGACAGTGCGGGCGCGCCGGGCAGATTGGCGAGGGTGGCGATCAGTCCGCCCGTGCCTTCCGTCAGGGACAGATCGAGGTCTAACACCTCGGTCGGTCCATCAAAGGACACATCGACCGTAAAGGCCCCCTCCGCCGCATCCAGGCGTTGAATGCCCAGCATCGCAGCACCCGATCCTCCGGCCAAATTGGCGCTGCCAGAGAGGCTCAGGTCCACCGCTTCGCCCAGTTTCAACACTGGGGCTCCAAGGTGGACACGCTTGGCCTCAATCGCACCGATGTCGATCGACACGGGCAAGTCTGGCAAGGAAAACGGTGTGGCCTCGGGTGCGGGGAGCGCGGTCGTGGCCTCCGTCACGGGCAGGCGGTCAAACAGGATTTCGCCCGCCGTGATGCGGTTGATCTCAACCCGACCGGAGAAAAGCGCGGCCCGGCTCCAGTCCAGTTCGACATCGCGCAGGGTGAACCACACGCCGGTGTCATCGGCGATGGTCAGCTCGTCGAGCGTGGCGTTTGAAGACAACAGGCCTTTGAAGCCTTCGATGCGAATGTCACGACCCGCACCCGACAGGTTGTCTTCCAAAAAGCCAACAATCATAGAGCGGTCTCGGGCGGTTTGCGCCGTGTCCGTTTGCGCCGTGTCCGTTTGTGCCGTGTCGGTGCTGTCCTGCGCCATCAGCGTCAGTGGGATGCAGATGGCGGTCATGACCGGAAGAAATTTGTTCAAAACGCTTGCCCTATGCCGATGTAGATTTGGATGCCGTCACCCGTGTCGCCCGTCACAGGTCCGGCAAGGTCAAGGCGGATCGGGCCAAAGCCAGTGTCATAGCGCAGCCCAAGGCCTGCGCCCGAATGCCATTCTGCGGCGTCGCCCGGCAAAGCCGATGTGCCGATGCCACCGAGGTCATAAAAGCCCACGACGGAAATTTTGCCCGTGACCAAGGCGCGCAATTCGGTTGAGAGGCCAAGGAAACTTGAGCCACCTGTGGCATTGCCGCCGCCCAAATCGACGTCGAGGGATTGGTATGGTTGCCCGCGTACGGTGCCGCCGCCGCCGGAGTAAAACAGCAGATCGGGCGGCACTTCGGCATAATCCGCGCCAGAGATCGACCCCAGTTGCAGCCGCCCGGCCAAGGTGAACCGATCCTCGTCCCCAAAGGAGAGATAACCGCGCCCATCGGCCATAACCCGCACGCCGGAGGCCGATCCGCTCACGCCGACAAAGGGCAAGATGTCGGCGTTGAAATAGGTGCCGGATTTCGGGTTCAACGCAGTGTCCCGCCCATCGCGGCTGCCGTTGATCGGGAAAATCACATGCGAAAAAGAGCGCGATCCAAGCGAGTCCTCGACCTCGGAATAGCGATAGCCGAGGCCAAAGGAAAAGGTTGAGTTTTTAGACGTTTCCACATCGGCGCTGATGGTGAATTCGCCCCGATCCGAAAGGAAATCCGGCTCGTCCAAATGTTCAATTTCAGCGCCCAGAACAAGGGTGGTTTTGCGGGTAATCGTGGCGGGGCGGCGGTAGGTTGCGCCAAGGGTGTAATCCACGCCTGTGGTGCCGCCGAGACCGCCGATTTCGGCGTCAAAGCGCAATCTGTCGGCGTTTTTGGTGAGGTTGCGATGCATCCAGTAGGCCGAAATCGTGCCGCCTTCGAGCGATGACAGTTCCGCGCCAAAGCCAAGGCGGCGCTTTTTTTCGTCCACCAGCGTTGCAGTGATGTCCAGGGTTCCATCCGCATTCAGAGCGTCGGCCTCTCGCAAGGTGATCGAGCGAAAAGTGCCGGTTTTTTGCAACCGTTTGGTCACCAGATCGAGCGTATCAGGGTCATAGGCGCTCCCCGTTGGCAAGTTGGCGATACGCCACAACCTATCTTCGCGCACGCGGGTGTCGCCCGCAAATTTCAAGCGGCCAAAGCGCACGGAGGGACCGGGGTCGATGGCGAGGGCGACGTCGAGTGTTTGGCTGTTGTGATCTGCGATGATCTGTTGGTCTGCCAGGGCCGCTTTGGCGTGCGATGCCTGTCGCCATGCCGTGATGGCCACGTCTTTTGCCTCACCGACCAGACCGGATTTAGCCACCTCCCCCGATGCGAAATCTTCGGGCAATTGCGTGTCGGGGGCGAGCGGGGCGACGGTGGCACTGCCAAAGCGGAACCTTGGGCCGGGGGCGACATTGATCACCACTGTGTTGATCGTCGATGGCAATGAAATCAAGGACATATCTGCCCCTTCGCGGCCATCCACGCGGATTGAAATACTGGGCCCGTAATAGCCTTCGCGGTACAACGCACCGATCAGGGCGCGGTAATCGGACTGAACGGCAGCGATGATTTCTTCGGGGGCTGTGACGTCGTTTTTGGCGGCTTCCAGAATGGCGGAGGCGTTTTCCAGCCGATTTTTGACCTCACCCTCTGCCGTGGTTTCAAGCGTGGCCTCAAAGGCATTCGAGGTCCCTGCGTAAAGCAAGGCAGCCGCCACAAACATAGTCCCTCTAAACACCGCTCGGCCTTCCTCTTTGACGTGGTCACTCGCCCTCTACATAAAGCAACTATGCGGTGTTCCCAGCATTGTTTCCAGTGTCAGCACGAGTCTTTTCACGCGGCTGTGATGAGGTGGCGGTTTGTTGCTTGCGTGGTTTGGGGGCGAGGCCTAGGGTCCGCGGGAATAAAAGGAGGGCAGTATGGCCGAATGTGAAATATGTGGTGCGGATGCGGCATTGGTGGACGTGACCGTCGCGCCCAAAACGGAGGTGGCGCATCTGTGCGAGACCTGTGCGGGCGGGATCAAGGGCGAGGCGGTGCCAGAGGGGCATTGGCAGGCGTTGACCACGTCGATGTGGTCGGAAAACGATGCGGTGAAGGTGCTGTCTTGGCGGCTTTTGAATCGTTATAAGTCAGAGGCTTGGGCCTCCGATGCGCTTGAGATGCTCTATCTTGAACCCGAGGTTGAAGACTGGGCCAAGGCGGCCGGCCCCGAGGTCATTCACCGCGACAGTTTGGGGGCGGTCCTGTCCTCTGGCGACACGGTTGTGTTGATCAAGGATCTTCCGGTCAAAGGCGGCGGCTTTACCGCCAAACGCGGCACGGCTGTGCGTGGGATTTCATTGGTGCAAGACAACGCCGGGCATATCGAAGGCCGGGTCGAAGGTCAGCGGATCGTGATCCTGACCGAGTTCGTGAAGAAGCGTTAATTTACTCAGGTCTTACTCGGGGCCTAAAATGAAAAACGCCCGCAGATTGAATTCTGCGGGCGTTTTAGAATTCTGTTCGAAAAGGGCTTACGCCATTTCGATGTTGACTGCGCTTTCGCGGCCGTCACGACCAGCTTCGATGTCGAAAGTCACTTTCGCGCCATCGGCAAGACCGGACAGGCCAGAACGTTCGACGGCAGAGATGTGCACGAACACGTCTTTTTTGCCGCCTTCAGGCTCGATAAAGCCAAAACCTTTGGTAGAGTTGAACCATTTCACGGTGCCATTAGCCATCGTGTGTCTCCTAAATTTAGATGTTGCCCGCTTAAGTGCGGCAACCCGGCGTAGTCAGGGATCGATCGAAGACTGTAGCCGATGAAGGAGAACAGAAGGGTCGATAGAGGTAACGTAGCAAGACCTTTATGACAGGATTCTATGCGCTTGCATAGGGGAATGTTTGAGGGGGGATTTGAGTAGAGCGGAAGCTCTCGTATTGGGATCAATCACAGATGCATGCATCTGTGACGCGCAAGACACTAGGCGGCTTACCTAGGGTGCTACGGGAGGGCGCACTTCAAGCACACACCCTAAGGTTAGTCGCTAGCAATACTATTATTAGGGATTGCCAAGGCATCAACTAGATCGATGCCAAAATACTGTGTGCCAAAGGCTAGAAGTGCTAAAATCGCAGACGTAATTAAGGTTGAAGCAACACCCACTTTGATAAGGCTGGCAAATGAGGCTGAACTTTTTACAGTTCTCGATGCTTCTAAGAACTCTTTTGAAAGCGCCGCTTTTTCAATTTGGGGCTTTTCGTCTTCTACAAAGGAATTAGCAAATCCGATCAATATGTCTTGGGCGTCCATTTTATAACGTTCCAATTGATCGACAGTAGCGTTGCTTTCTGCAAAACCACGTTCTTCATCGGCTGTTGGTGCGCGATTATGCTTTTCGCGAATTATAGCCGCCCAAGTCCTTTTGTGGCGCTTGTAGAGAGCATAGGCTACTAAGCCTTCGATATTTTCATTGTCATCGCCTGCAAGCAGATCGAATAACGGATTAAGATCCTGTTGGCTCATAAAGTTTCTTGTCTTTCAAAACACGAGTGGCGGCGTCCAAACCCTTTTTATAGGTGTTTGGCTTCACTGAAATTACATGTCGCCCTGATGCGCCATTTTGTTCTTTGGTGATCCAGCTGCCAGTTTTAGCTGATCTTTTGACGATACGAAAAAATGCTGTCTTTGGTGCTTTGTTCATTAATCGCGTCCTTCGTTGATATTTAGAATATATAGTTACTTCTTAAAAAAGTCATCAACTTGTAGCGCTAGGTGAGATTTCCTTAGGATGGTGGTGGATAATCATTATCACACAAAGGCGCCCGAAGGCGCCTTTGCGAAACTCAACGTGAGAACTTCTTATACTTCATCCGCTTAGGCTCAAGCGCCTCAGCCCCCAACCGCCGCTTCTTGTCTTCTTCGTAATCCTCGAAGTTGCCTTCGAACCATTCGACATGGGCGTCGCCCTCAAACGCCAGGATATGCGTGCAAATCCGGTCGAGGAAGAAACGGTCGTGGGAGATCACAACCGCGCAGCCCGCGAAATCGGTGAGCGCATCCTCCAAGGCACGCAGTGTCTCGACGTCCAAATCGTTGGTCGGCTCATCGAGGAGCAACACGTTGCCGCCGGATTTGAGCAGGCGGGCGAGGTGGACGCGGTTGCGTTCGCCGCCAGACAGGATGCCGACCTTTTTCTGTTGATCGCCGCCTTTGAAGTTGAAGGTCGAACAATAGGCGCGGCCGTTCACTTCGGCGTCGCCGAGTTTGATGATGTCTTGGCCGTCGGCGATGGCTTCAAACACGTTGGCTTTCGGGTCCAAATCGTCGCGGTTCTGATCGACGTAGGACAGTTTGACCGTATCGCCATATTCGACAGTGCCCTCGTCCGGCTGTTCCTGACCGGTGAGCATTTTGAACAGGGTGGTTTTACCCGCGCCGTTGGGACCGATCACGCCAACGATGCCGCCGGGCGGCAGGGAGAAGGATAGGTCTTCGATCAAAAGCTTGTCGCCCATGTGTTTTTTCAACCCGTTGACCTCGATCACCTTGGAGCCAAGGCGCGGACCGTTGGGGATGACGATCTGGGCGCGACCGACTTTTTCGCGCTCGGATTGACCGGCGAGTTCGTTGTAGGCGTTGATTCGAGCCTTTTGTTTGGCTTGGCGGGCTTTGGCGCCTTGGCGAATCCATTCGAGTTCGCGCTCAAGCGTCTTTTGTTTGGATTTGTCTTCGCGGGCCTCTTGCGACAGGCGTTTGGCCTTTTGTTCAAGCCATGCGGAATAGTTGCCCTCGTAGGGGATGCCCGCGCCACGGTCGAGTTCCAAAATCCATCCGGTGATGTCATCCAGGAAATAGCGGTCATGGGTGACGATCAGAATTGTGCCTTTGTAATCAATCAGGTGCTGTTGCAGCCAAGCGATGGTTTCGGCGTCCAAGTGGTTGGTCGGTTCGTCAAGCAGCAACATGTCGGGGGCTTCAAGAAGCAGTTTGCACAAAGCAACGCGGCGTTTTTCACCACCTGAAAGCGTCGTGACATCGGCGTCATCGGGCGGGCAGCGCAGAGCCTCAAGCGAAATGTCGATCTGGCTGTCGAGGTCCCACAGGTTCTGTGCGTCGATCTCATCTTGCAGCTTGGCCATCTCGTCGGCGGTCTCGTCCGAGTAATTCATCGCCAATTCGTTGTAGCGATCCAGAATGGCCTTTTTCTCCGCCACGCCCAGCATCACGTTGCCGCGCACGTCCAATGAGGCGTCAAGTTCCGGCTCCTGCGGCAGATAGCCGACCTTTGCGCCCTCGGCGGCCCAGGCTTCGCCTTGGAAGTCTTTGTCTTGACCGGCCATGATGCGCATGAGGGTGGATTTACCGGTGCCGTTGACACCGACCACGCCAATTTTAACGCCGGGGAGGAAGTTCAGGCGGATGTTTTCAAACACCTTCTTGCCGCCGGGATAGGTCTTGGACACGCCGTCCATGAAATAGACGTATTGATAGGCTGCCATTGTGCGGGCTCCTTTGGGAGGGAATAGGTTTGGGGTCTGGTCTAGACAAGGCGGGCGGAAATGGCAATTCTACTCGCACGATTTGGAGGACACATATTGCGTTATATTATTTCTATTTTGAGTGCGGCTTTTGTCTTTGGGACAGGCCTCACGGCAGAGGCACAAGTGGTTCAATATGAAACCGAGGGAAACCTTGCCGCCACTCATAAAATGACATGCGTTGGATTTGCTGAAGCAGGGCCTGACCTAAGCCCTGCTGATCTTGCTTTGGGAGCCAGAGATTGTTTTCGCAAGAAGCGGGGCGAGGACATGGCAGGCCTGTTCCTTTTGCTGAAGGTGAGAGGATATTTCGACACCAAGCGCGTGAAGGACCGGACCGCGCATCAGGCCGTGACGGTGATCGCGATGAATTTGGAAAGTAAGTTGGGGCAGAGGTACGCGCGCATGTTGCAGGATGAGCTTGCGGCGTTTTTTGTCGATGGGAGTTCTAAGAAGATTGAATTTTGTACATCTCTTCGGGCCTCGCCGCCGCCATCCTACATTCCCAGCTACATGATTCAACATGGGATGGATGCCGTGTTGGGGAAGCCGGGCACGGGGTTGGTCGACGGTTTTTCGGCAAAAGCCGCGTGGCGTGATGTTATTGAGACCTACGTGAAATGTCCTTGAACGCTGTGCTCTACACCCGCTTTTCAAAGAACAAATCCGGGTAGGGATCGTCGTTGAACCGGTCAATCTTGGTCCAGCCGGTGCGGTGGTAGAGGTTGGCGGCTTCTGGCAGGGCGGAGTTGGTGTCGAGCCTGAGCGTGGAGATGCCCAAGGCGCGCGCGTGGGATTCTGCCTCGCTCATCAGACGTTTGGCCAATCCCAACCCGCGCGCGGAGGGGGCGACCCAAAGGCGTTTGATCTCGGCATATCCTTTGTCCGTGCCTTTGAGGCCGACACAGCCGGAGGGCAGGCCGTCGGACATGGCGATCAGGAATGTGCCGCGTGGCGGACGCATGTCGGTGGCATCCAAAGGGGCAGCTTCGGACGGGTCAAAACCCATCGAAAAACGCGCGGCCAATTCGCCGTAATAGGCCAATAAACAGTGCATCGCGTGCGGGCTTTGTGGGTCTGTTGCGGCAATTTCGATCCGGTCTCGGCCCAAGGCGGAGGCAACCAAATCCATAGCGGCCAAAAGCGCCTCCGGGTTGGGATGACGGTCGATGAGGGCTTGGGCGCGGTCATTGGAGAGGGTTTCATAGGCCTCGTATTCGGCGTGGCCTTTGGGGGTGAAAACGGCGAAACGGCGGCGTTTGTCGTGCTTGTCCTCAGAGACATGGATCAGGCCCTCGTCTTCAAGCCCGCGCAAAAGGCGGCTCAACAAACCGGTGTCGAGGCCCAAAAAATTGCGAATATCTGAGATGGATCGTCCCGTTGGGCCAATGGCATTGAGCACGCGCGCGGCGCCAAGCGGGCGTCCACGCCCAAGAAAGCTATGATCCAAAGCGCCAGTTTCGGTGGTGACGGCGCGATTGAATCGGCGGATGCGGGAGACGGGATTGAGGGACATTTTAAAGGCTGACCTTAGTCTGATATTTTGTCTGACTTTAGTCATGTAATTGCGGCTGTCAAGCCAGACAGATTGACAGCCGCCTGCCTTCCCGCCATTCAGGACGTCATGCGGTATGACCTGCCATATGCTCGTCCGGGCCAAGTGATTGGCCTGCTCGGGGGATCGTTTGATCCCGCGCATGAAGGCCATGTGCATATCACTAAAATGGCGCTCAAACGGTTTAACCTTGATCGGGTGTGGTGGCTGGTCAGCCCCGGCAACCCTTTGAAATCAAAAGGTCCGGCGGCGATGGAAAAGCGGTTGTCCCATGCCCGCGCCATAATGGATCACCCGCGTGTCGAGATCACCGATCTCGAGAGCCACACCAAAACCCGCTATACTGCGGCCACGCTGGATGCGGTGAAGGCGCTCTATCCCGGTGTGACCTTTGTCTGGCTGATGGGGGCGGATAACCTCGCCCAGTTTCATCTTTGGCAAGATTGGCAAGGCATTATGGCGACGACACTTGTGGGGGTGATCGCCCGACCCGGCACGCGCGGGGCGGCGCGCAATTCGGTGGCGGCCCAAACCTTTGACTATGCAAAGCTTCCGGCGCGGGCTTCACGGCTTTTGGGGCGACGTGGTGTCCCCAGTTGGTGTTTCATCAATGTTCCGATGTCAGATGCGTCCTCAAGCGAAATTCGCGCAAATGGCGAGTGGGGCGGGGTCTGAGCGCTTGCAGGCAAAGACTTTATGCGGGCGATTTTGCAACGCCTGACCCTGGTCATGTTTTCCCGTCTTGCTCGGATCTCTGCCACAGGGTTAACTCCGGCTTATCAGGGGAGATTGGGGTATGAGTCTGAACAGACGTGCGATACTTGGGCTGCTTTTGGGCGGTGTGGCCGGGGCGGCGTTTGGGCAAGAGACGATGGTCTCGCCGATTCCGAAACCGCGTCCACTTGATCTCCATAAACAGGGGCTTCCAACGGGGGATGCGCTTGTCGAGCGGGCGGGCCTGTCAGGGGAGGTCGCCTTTGCCGTGGCGCATGTGGCGCAAAGCGAGATGCTGGAGGTGCGCGGCCCGCTTTTGCGACTGCCGCCAGCTTCGGTGGCGAAAACGGTGACGAGCCTATATGCGCTTGAACATCTGGGACCTGACTTTCGGTTTGCCACAAGGGTTTTGGCGACGGGTCCGATCAGCAACGGCGTGGTGCAGGGCGATTTGATTTTGATCGGCAGCGGCGATCCGACCCTGGACACGGATGCGTTGGCACGGTTGGCGAGCCAGCTTCGCGAGGCTGGGATTTCGGGCGTGTCTGGACGGTTTTTGGTCCATGATGGTGCCTTGCCGCGGATTGAACAGATCGACGGGGCGCAGACCGAATATGCGGGCTATAATCCGGCGATCACCGGGCTGAACCTGAATTACAATCGGGTGCATTTCGAATGGCGGCGTCAGGGCGAGGATTACAGCCTTAAAATGGACGCGCGCGCCGCAAAATTTGCCCCTGATGTGCGCATTGCCCAGATGCGCGTCGCGCTGCGCGACCAGCCGGTGTTTGATCACGAGCCGGGGCAGGGGCGGGATGAATGGACGGTGGCGCGTTCCGCACTTGGCAGTGGCGGGGCGCGGTGGTTGCCAGTGCGTTTGCCAACGCTCTATGCGGGCGAAGTGTTTCAGACGGTTGCCGCGCAGCTTGGCCTGCGATTGCCACAGGCGCAGCGGGCAAATGTCGTCCCTGAGGCTGTCGAGATTTCCCGTCTTGAGAGTGCCGCTATGAGTTTGATTGTAAAGGGTATGTTGAAATATTCGACCAATTTGACGGCGGAGGTTTTGGGGCTTTTGACCACACAGGCGCGAGGGGTAAAGCCGGTGTCTTTGCAGGCCTCCGCGCAGGCGATGACCGAATGGGCGCAGGCACGGTTCGGCTTGCGGCATATGTCTTTTGTGGATCATTCCGGCCTCGGAGGGGCGTCACAGATATCCGCGTCTGACATGGTGCATATGCTGACGACGCCCGGCGTTGAGGCAACACTTGCGCCGCTTTTGAAGTCGATTCCGATGACGAATGCGCAGGGCGAGGTGATCAAGGATGCGCCGGCGTCAGTGGTCGCCAAAACCGGGACGCTGGATTTTGTGTCTACATTGGCCGGGTATCTTGAGGCGCCGGGGGGCAAGCGGATGGCCTTTGCGATTTTTGCCGCAGATGTGCCAAAGCGCGAGGCGGCGAAACTGTCGGGTCAGGATGTGCCGCAGGGGGCGAGGAGCTTCAATGCAGGTGCAAAGAAACTCCAACAGGCGCTGATTGCGCGCTGGGCAGCGGCGTATCAGAGCTGAACTGTGAGAGAGCTGCGCCGCAGAAGGCGCGCAGCTCAGGCGTTTTCTGTTTCGTGTACCACGGTATAGCGCGCCCGAGCCCCGCGTTCGATGGCGGCGGCATGGAGGCGGTCGATGGTGAGTTCGTAGCGGATTTCTTCCAGCAAACGCAACTCGGCCTCGTAGGTCTTTCCGTCGGCTGCGGCCACATCACAGGCCAAAGCATAAGCGGTTTCAAACAGATAGCCCGGAAGGTTGTCGCGGATCAGGCCGAAGAGCGCGTCAAGACCGTCTTCTTCGGAGAAGAGGTCGAAGACGGTTGATGAGACCACTTTGATCCGGTCTGGATCATAATCGGCAAAGATCGGCAGGTGGTTGACGATATTCTCGATCGTGATCAATTCCGCCGTGCGGATGTTTTCGTCAGACATGGATTGCGCGATCATGACGGCGACGAGGCAGTCCTGCGGGGTGAGGGAATGGGGCATATCGGTCATCGGAACGGTCTTTTCATAGGGGCCCAAAGGCAGTTGGAGGAAGGATAGGCGGGGCGTTGGGTGGGGGCAAGTCTTGTTCTGATCAGGCCGGGCGTGGCGGTCGGAAAATCCAGAGGATTACGCTGCAAATTGCCCAGTAATTCTTGACCCTTGGCGTGACTGGCAATAGACGACGAGTTTGCGGGCGGTGTCTACGCCGTTGCCTGCTGTCAAATGATATAAGGATTGTCCCCATGTCTGACCTGCGTGACGCTGGTATGAGTTCGAAAGCCTGGCCCTTTGAAGAGGCGCGCAAGGTACTCAAGCGCTATGAGCAGTCTAAGGACAAGAAGGGATTTGTGCTGTTTGAGACCGGCTATGGGCCGTCTGGTTTGCCGCATATCGGCACCTTTGGCGAGGTCTTGCGCACAACGATGATCCGCCGCGCCTTTGAGGTGATTTCCGACATTCCGACCCGGCTGATTTGTTTCTCCGACGATATGGACGGGATGCGTAAAGTGCCGGGGAATGTGCCGAACCAAGAGATGTTGAAAGAGAACGCGCAGCGGCCGCTGACCTCTGTGCCGGACCCGTTTGGCGAGTTTGAGAGCTTTGGTCATCACAACAATGCGATGTTGCGGCGGTTCCTTGACACGTTTGGCTTTGAATATGAGTTTTATTCGGCCACGGAGTTTTACAAATCGGGTCAGTTTGACGAGGTGCTCAAACGCGCCGTCGACAAGTATGATGAGGTGATGGCGGTGATGTTGAAATCGCTGCGTGACGAACGCGCGGCGAGCTATTCGATTTTCCTGCCGATCCACCCGGAGACGGGGCGGGTGCTTTATGTGCCGATGAAATCGGTCAACCGCGACGATTACACGATCACTTTTGACGATGAAGAGGGCCGCGAGTGGACCCTGCCGGTCACGGGCGGCAACGTGAAATTGCAGTGGAAGCCGGATTTTGGCGCGCGCTGGGCGGCGTTGGATGTGGACTTTGAAATGTATGGCAAGGACCACAGCACCAACACGCCGATCTATGACCGGATTTGTGAAATTCTGGGTGGGAAAAAGCCGGAGCATTTCACGTATGAATTGTTCTTGGACTCGAGCGGTCAGAAAATTTCGAAATCGTCGGGCAATGGTTTGACCATTGACGAATGGCTGACCTATGCCTCGACTGAAAGCCTGTCCTATTTCATGTATCAAAAGCCCAAAACGGCGAAGCGGATGCATTTTGACGTGATCCCGCGGGCGATGGATGAGTATCACCAACAGCTTCGCGCCTATGCCAAACAGGACGTCACCCAACGCGCCAACAACCCGGTGTTCCACATTCACGGGGCGGATGTTCCGGCCTCTGATATGGTCGTGCCGTTCACCATGTTGCTCAACCTTGCCTCAGTGGCGGGGGCCGAGGACAAGGATCAGCTTTGGGGCTATATCAAACGCTATGCGCCGGAGGCCTTGGCCGAAACCCATCCACAATTGGATGCGGCGGCGGGCTATGCCGTGCGGTATTACAATGACTTTGTGAAGCCCGAAAAGACCTTCCGCGCGCCGACCGAGCAAGAGCGGGCGGCAATGACGGATTTGATGGCGGCCTTTGGGTCGGCGGATCTGGCCTTGGCCGAGATCGCCAAGAAAAGCGCAGCGGATGGTCTTGATGAGGCGCTGCCTGATGCGGATTTCACCGATGGAGATTTCTTGCAAACGGTGGTGTTTGCCGTGGGCAAGAACCACGAGTTTGACAATCTGCGCGACTGGTTCAAAGCACTCTACGAGGTGCTTTTGGGACAATCTGAAGGCCCGCGCTTTGGGTCTTTCGCGGCCCTTTACGGCGTCAATGAAACCATTGATCTGATCGCAAAAGGATTGGCGGGCGAGTTGGCCTAAGCCACGACATGTGACGCAAATGTGATCCGACCCTTCGTTTGGCTGCGTATGATAAGCAGACAGACGGAGGGTTTTTACATGTTTAAAGCACTGATCACCACAACGGTCATGAGCCTTGCCCCGCTTGTGGCTGTGGCCGACGAGATGACGGATGTGATTTCGGATCAACTACAGGCGTTTCAAAAGCGCGATGTCGGGACGGCGTGGGACTACGCCAGTCCGATGATCCAAGGCCAGTTTGTCGACCCGCGCACCTTTGCCCATATCGTCGAACAGGGCTACGGCCCGATTTGGAACAACGCCACGGTGCGGTTTGGCATCGCGATGGCGAAAGAGGGGCGGGTGCGTCAGACGGTGATTGTCACCGATCAGACGGGCCAAACGCAGGGCTATGAATACGACATGATTGAAACGGATGCCGGTTGGAAGGTGAACGGGGTGCGCCCGATTGACTTGCCGGATATTGCCGTTTGACGGGTCGTTTAACAGATGGCGCGCGTTGCGCGGGGGCAAATTGAGCCGCGCGCAGGGTTAACAGCGGCGTTAACTTCGCTGCTGTAGAGCTTTCACATCTCGGGTCATGCGCCCGGACTTTCCATGACGAGAGACCATGAGAGAGCGTGCCGCACCGTGAGGGTTCGGCGGGCACCGGTCGCGCATGTATTGAAAGATGTGAAAGGGGTTCGGATGAACAAGGCCATTACTGACGGGCTGGCGCTGATGCCACCAGCTTTTGCGAACGGTTTAAACGTTTGGTCCAGCGAGAACGGCACGCCGGGCTCGGCGACCTATGACGGGGCTGCAAACGCGGCTTTGGTCGCAGCGGACGCGGATTTCGGCGGCTGTCTGGAAATCGTCAAAAACACCACGACAACGAAACTACGTTTTATGGGCGAAACGCCGCTTTTGCCGGGGATGTATCTACAGATCACCGCAAAAGTGAAAGCGATTTCGGGCAATTTGCCCTCTGTGCGGATTGCGGGCTGGGCCGGGGACAGCAGCTTTGCCAATGTGGCAGGACTGACGGAGGTCGGGTCCACTGTGGCGCTGACGGCCTATGGTGAGGTGGTCGAAGTGACCGCCATTGTCGGCTCTGGTGCGCGTGGTGGCGTGGATATGCCTTGGGGGCTTGATGCGGTTTACGGTCATTTTGGTTTGGATTTGACGGGGGCCAATGGCGGCACCGTTCGGATCGAGGACATCGTGATCGAGGATGTGACCTCCTATTTTCTGGGCGACAGTTTCGGGCGCATCGACATTCGCGACTTTGGCGCGGTGGGCGACGGTGTGACTGATTGCAAAGCCGCCTTTAATGCGGCGAATGCGGCGGCGGATGGGCGTCAGATTCTTGTGCCGGAGGGGGTGTATTACATCTCCGATACGGTTTCCATGATCAATGAAGTGGTGTTTGATGGCACGGTCACGATGCCAGACGCAGCACGTTTGACGCTGCGCCATGGGTTTCACCTCAACACCTATATTGATGCGTTTGGCGACGAAGTTTTGGGGCTTAAAAAGGCGATTCAGGCACTGTTTTACTTCTCGGATCACGACAGCCTCGATCTGTGCGGCCGTCGGATTGAAATCGACGAACCGATTGATGTGGCCGTGGTCTCCGGGGCGAGCACTTTGGAGGTGCGCCGGGTGATCCGCAACGGTCAGATCAACATCCAAGCCTCAAGCAATTGGGACGTTGAGGTGATGACCTCAGAGGGCAGCTACAATGCCGCCTCGCCGCGCCAGATGACCAATGTGACAAACATCGCCAACATCAAGGTCGGCAGCCTTGTGACCGGGACGGGGGTTGGCCGCGAGGTTTATGTTCAAGCGGTCAATGTTGGGGCGCAGACCTTGACCTTGAGCCAGCCGCTTTATGCGCCGAATGCGACCCAGACCTATACGTTCACGCGGTTCAAATATGCGCTGGATTTTTCAGGTCTGTCGAAACTGTCCCAGTTTCAGATTTCTGACGTGGAATTCCTGTGCAACGGTCATTCTTCTGCGGTGATGCTGGCACCGTCGGGCAACAATTTCCAACTCAAAGATTGCCATGTCAAATCGCCGCTGAACCGGGGTGTGACCTCGATTGGGGAGGGCTGTCAGGATTTGCATATTGACCGCTGTTCCTTTGTGTCTAACGAACAATCGCTGCGTGCAGAGGATCGTCAGTCGATTGCCTTTAACGTAAACGCCAATGATTCGAAAATTCGCGACAGCCGGTTCCAGCGCTTTGGCCATACCGCGATTTGTTACGGCACGGGTCATATGTTCGTCGGCAACCATTGGTTCCAAGGCGACAATGACTCAGACAGCCCGCGCAAGGCCGGTTTGGTTTTTACCTATCCGAATGTGAACTCGGTCGTCACCGGCAACTACATTGATAACTCGTTTATCGAAATGACCAACGAGCATGATGCAACCCCGGATTTCAATTCCGAGTTCTCCTTTGGTGGCTTGACGATCACGGGCAATATTTTCACCGTGAGTGACTGTGCAAGCTGGTTTTCGTGGATCGTGGTCAAACCCTATGGTCCGGGGCATTTCATTCAGGGTGTGTCGGTTCAGAACAACTCTTTTAAGTCGATAAATGGTTATATCGACCGGGTGGATAAGGTCGATACGACCTTTGCGACTTTGGACAATAACATGATGCGCAACATCACCTTTGAGGCCAACACCTTCAATGGCGTCAGCCAGAACACCATCAACCCGGTGGCGCTTGAGTTTACGCAAGGCACAGCGGCAACCAATTGGGTTTTGGACCCGTCAGCCTATTTGCCATTCGATGGCTGGGCGCGCGGGGTGGAAAGCCTTGTGTTCCGCAATGCGGTCACGAATGCCACGGGCGCAACCGTGTTCCACACCCCCTACGTGACGGTCAACTATGGTGCGTCGTCGAATCAGATCCGCCTGACCTTCCCAGAAGCGACAAAGGGCACGGTGAACATGATTTCACGTATGGACCGCCCGATTTAAGCCCTGATTCAAGCTCTGTCTCAAGCACAGTGTGGCAAAAGGAAATGGACCGGGCGGTTGAGGCTGCCCGGTTTTTATGACTGAACCGGGGCGAGATCGGCGACGCTCAACCGATATGCTTTGCCAAAACCGCCATTCAAATCCGCAGAGAGGGGGGTGAAGGTGACAAAGGAAAAATCAGCAAAATCGACATAGAGCGCTGACTTTGGGTGATGGCCAAGCCATGCGGCGCGCAGGTCGCGATGACGCGGATCGTCTCGGGACACAAAATGAGCATCGACACTGGCAGAAAGACGCGGGAAGGCCAAAGGATCGCCTTTGCCCGGCGCTTCGCCAAGCAAAAGCCCGGCGCGCGTGTCGGCCCTGAGCGCCTGGGTGTGAGCCGACAAATCCGAGATCAACGTCATCCAAGTGCCATCCTGCGCCATGCCAAAGGCGATGCGTGTGACATGCGGCGCACCGGTGGTCGGGTCAAGCACAGCCAGGGCGGCGAGCCGTGCCGCGCCAATCACGTCCTGTGCCAAGCGCCGGGCCGCATCATCTGTGTCACGAAAGGGGGAGGGGGCATCTTGTGTCATACCCCTGTCTAGTCTCTAACTGCCGCGTCGCCAATCTTGAATATGGCGGCGCGGCAGTTGTTCTCAAGAGGGGGATGTCAGCCCTAAGCGGCCTGCTGAGCGGCAGGTTCCGAGACGATCCGATATCCCAGCCCCCAAACCGTTTGCACCATATCCGGTTCGCCGCCGCTCAGGTCAATCTGTTGGCGAATGCGGCTGAGATAGACGTTGATGATCCGCGCATCGGGTTCATCATCCCAGGCATAGAGGTGGTTCATAAAGGCCTCACGCGTCACCAACCGTTCGCGATGCAGCGACAGCATTTCAAGGATTTCATACTCCTTGCGCGTCAAATGCAGCGCCCGCCCATTCAGGGTTGCGATGCCGTGATGGGTGTCGAGGATCAGCGGTCCAATGGTCAGGTCCTTGCTTGAATAACCCGCCGTGCGGCGTACGGCGGCTTTGATTTGTGCGGCAAGGGCCGCAGCATTGACCGGGCCGTAAATCACATCGTCGGCCCCCATGGCATAGGCCTTTTTGCGCACGTCCCAATTTTCGGTTTCACTCAAAACATAGATCGGGATCAAGGGGTTACGCTGGCGCATATGTTCAATCAATTTGCACCCATCCATGTCCGGCATGTCGAGATCAAGCACGATGGCGCTTTGTTCGCCAAATTCGGCAAAATCCATCATTTCGCGCCCGTCATTGACCCGCGTCACCAAAAGACCGGCGTCAACGAGCCCGGCGGCGGCCGCCATGGAATTCCAGTTCGTTTCAGAGAGAAGCACACGCATATTCGACCCTTTTGTTGTTCGCCGCCCTTTGAGGTCGGGGGCTCAGATGGGTCCGTTCTGGACGAGTGTGGCGGGCGTTTTGGCGCGCTGTTGTGAGGTTGATCTAATTTTAGCTAATTTGGGTGGGGCTTTGGCAAGGATTTGTTATGGTTAATGTCTGAAAAGAAAAGAAAATCCAAAAAAACATGGCGCACCTCATAGAATGCGGCAGAGGTGGGGCGAGAGGGGGGAAGCTATGGGGAGAATGGTCCAAAAACCGTGGTTAATCGGACCGGATCGGCGTTGCAAAACACAACATCCGCGCTTTGATCTTAGCCCCTGTGCAATATGATTCTCCACAGCTCTGTTGCTACAACCCGATACATTCGTGTTAGGCTAAGTGAGATCGCAGCGACAGATCAGGGAGGATCCGATGCCAACGATTTCCAAAGACAATGCCTGTCAAACCGTCTTGACCACATTTGAAACCACGCCCGGTTCAGCGCATGACCTGATGGAGGCGCTTCAATCCGCCTATGCGGAGGTGATTTCCAAGCAACCGGGGTTCATTTCGGCGGCGCTTCATATCAATGACGCCCAAACCCGGATCGCCAATTATTCACAATGGACCAAGCGCGAGGATTATCAGGCGATGTTGCGCACCGACGAGATGCGCAAACGCAACCGGGTGATCAACGGCATGTGCAAAACATTTGAACCCGTCATGTATGAAGTAGAAGGAATTTATTGATGCGTTTGGCAATGATGATGAGCCTGATGGCTGGGGCGGCTTTTGCGGAGCCTGTCGGGATCACCCCCGACACGATGGCGATCACGGTCGAAACCCCCTCCGGTCCGATGGAGATTTCCCGCATTCAGGACAATGCCAATGAACTCTCCGGCACATGGGCGCAAACCTCGCGACCCTGCCCGAATTTCTGCATCCAACCGATGAACCCAGCGCCGGGTGTGACCACCATTGGCGAATTGGAACTCATGGCGATGTTGCAGGACCCGAATGCCATGGTGCTCGACAGCCGGGTCAAACCGGATTTCGACGGTGGCGCCATTCCGGGAGCGGTGCATATGCCCTACACGGAAGCGGCGGATCGGCTGGGCGAACTCGGCTGTGAACCGGATTTCGAAGGCTTCATCTGCGACGGTGATCAAGTCAAAACCGTCGCGCTCTATTGCAACGGCCCATGGTGCGGCCAATCCCCCACCGCCGCCCGCCGCATGATCGAAGCAGGCTTTCCGGCGGAGAAAATTTTCTACTACCGCGGCGGAATGCAGGTCTGGCGAATGCTGGGGCTGACAGTGACGGGGGGGTAAGTTCTACCTGTAGAGTTCGGTCAATCGGACACGCTTTGGCGTGTCCGAACGCGCCCGACCCGCCCCATCGTGCTGAAAGCACGCCTTGGCGTGACAGTGGGTGCGTTCCTCGCACAAGTCCTTGCGCTTCAGGCCGTTAGTTTTACTATCTTGCATTTCAATCTACGACGGAATTTGTAGTAATGCGCTGATAGCATTGGTTTGGGAAATTTGATGCAGCCCGAAGTGATTAGGCAATTTGTGGAGTACGGAACAGCTTTGGTTGCTTTCATGCTGGCCATCTTCACTCTGGCTGTGCAGACCAAGAATCTAATATTCTGGTGCAATCAAAAAATTTCCCTATACCGGCGAAGAAAGAGGGCAGAAACACTAATTATAAAACCGACTCTAGGGCTTGTGGACAGTTAGGGGTTCCCAATTGGCCTGAGTTTTGATTCAACCTTCCAAAAGAGGAGGTTTGAATGGACCCGAGCAGATTTGTTCTTGCGGATCGTCAATGGGCGATAGTC